>Ga0209759_1000044_pt1 | contig 241431 bp, 237 predicted proteins | sample AraplaCL_Col_mMS_FD_184261 | JGI IMG/M metagenome (GOLD analysis project Ga0209759, IMG submission 184261) | Arabidopsis root microbial communities from the University of North Carolina, USA - plate scrape CL_Col_mMS (SPAdes) (version 2) | ecosystem: Host-associated > Plants > Roots >... | reverse complement strand
GGCAGGACAGGCAGCGGCCCTCGGGCCGCTGCCTGAGAAGCGACGGTGCGTTTCTTCTTCATCGGCATATCCATGACTTTTACCTCTCATGATATCCCTCGCCCACAAAATTACGGATAGGTCCTGCCTGGGCGCTTGATGCATCACCGTTGGCGCTATGAATAGAACTCCCTGGAAATCCTCACCTTATCTTCGGTGCGAACTCAGAGCGGCGATGACTCACCTCCTGGAATCGCTCACCTTTTGCCGCGTTGTCTCCTGGAACGGCTCACCTTGACGTCATTTGTTCGTGATTAAGGTGCGGCTACCGCTCCTAGAGCTGCTCACCTCTCTGCAAGGTTGAGCTGCTCACCTCTCTGCAAGGTTGAGCTGTTCGCCTCCTGGAAAGCTTCACCGTTGAACGTCATGAAGTGATCTCCTGGAATTCCTCACCTTTGATCGTAGTGGTGCCGTCTCCTGGAATTCCTCACCATTCACCGTGCGGCGCTATCTCCTGGAATTCCTCACCATCCTGGAACGGCTCACCTCAACGAGCGACCCTATCGGCAAGCCAAACGACTGCTCTGACTGCGGCGTCCAGTGCTTCTTTCTTCGAAGCAAACACAGCACCCGAATAGTATTGGACCGGCGTCCAGGCTCCGCCGTCTTCAACATCGCGGCGAAACTCTTCAAATCCGTACGTGTTGTCTGAACGCAGGAACAGATCCACGCACCGGTCGTGCTCATCGTTTTCGATGCTGTCGAACACCAGCGAAGACTTATCGATACGTGATGACATTTCGAATCTCCACGCGTAGACCGGGTCCACGTTTCGTCGTTATCGCGACTTACCCATCGGGATGCTATCACCGCAGGCGATCCCCTGTTTTCACCGTCTAGCTGGAGTTGCACGCGCGGTTTTTGGCCACCCGTAGACCATTCGTAATCGGCCTTTCTTAGTGCCGGTATGACCGGAGACCGGCCATGGGCCACGCTTCGTCCCATTGTTCGGTTTGTAGCAACTGTGATTTCACCCTATCGGCATAGAAAAAAGATAGGCGCCATCTAAACTGCATCTTGTCAGCAGCGCGCGTCTCACCCGATTCGCGGTGCTCCTAAAAAAATCGCATTGGAGGTTCATCATGAAAAGCAAACTTCTTGCAGCCTTGCTCGTCGCAGCTACCACCGCTTTCGCTGCTCCGGCATTTGCCAGCGGCTACGGCCCGGCGCCTTCGTATCGTCCGTCGGTTGGCGCTCCGGCTTCGCAGCGCGGTCAAAGCGCGCAAACCGTCGCAGCAGAACGCAACGACGCAGTCGGTTCAGTCAATAGCTCGTACGGTGGCGTCGTGACGTCGTCTTCGGAATCCGGCAGCCGTCAACCGGACCAGTCTTTTGGCCGCGTGTACGCAGGTCACTAATCTGAAGGTCGTGTGCGTAGCAAGGCGGTAGCGAGGTGTCGAAATGTTGAAGATTATCGAAGGTGCGGCGGTTCTGAGTGCGCTGATGCTGTATCTGGCGCCCGCAATGATTGCGGACGCCAGAGAACGGAAAGACGCCTTTGCGGTGACCATGGTGAACATCCTGCTCGGATGGACGGTGATCGGTTGGTTTGCTGCGCTGATCTGGGCGCGGCATCCTGTGACCGATCGTCGTCTGAAGCATTTCGCCAAGCGGGCGCAGCGCGCGGTGGCGCGAGTCACTATTGATTCAATCGTTACTCGGGCCGAGTGTCGTGGTAGTTCGATCCCGGCGTTAAATCCGCGTGTGGTGCCGATCGTTGCACGCATTGCTGCGAGCAGTAGTCGGCGGAAAATTTAGCTCGGCTGCTGGTTACCTGGCGTTTTCGGATGAACGGAAGCTATCGGGGTATCGACAGTTCGTTTAGAACTTCACCTTCAACTGAAAGCCAATGGTGAACGGAAGGTCATCCGATGGAATTGGCGGAATCACGATGAAGTTCGCGCCGACGCGCTTGTACTCGACCATCACGATCGGCGCGACCACCGGGCCGATCGTGTGGTCGCGGCCCAAGCCCCAGTTGCCGTAGTTATAGCCCGAGATAATCCCGCCGATGGCCGCGATCCGCACAATGCCCCAGTGCGCGAATTCCGGCGCCCATACCCCGCCACCGTAGTAGGAAGGCCGGCGCAACGAGTTGCGAAAGCCGCCGGCAGTCAATGCCCATTGGTTATTGAGCCAGCATTCGACGCCGAGGCCCGGGTTGAACTGCTCGAAATGCGTGTTCGGGTCGGGGTTGATGTGATACGAACCCAGCATGGCATCGACCCATACGCCGCCCTCACACCAGTTGCCGGCATGCGCGGCGGACGCAGCGGCGAAGCTGGCAACGAGCGCCACCGCGGTCCGCCGGATATTCTTGTTGATCTGCCGAAAATGCATGTCCTCTCCGCCACCGGTCGAGCGCCGGCGTCATCTATGTTCTGGGTATGCTTACTTGCCGTCCGTCGCGCACTGTACCTCAAGCCGCACAGGCGATGTTGAGGACACGCTCGGACGCGCGGGCACAAGACGTGCCGTCAGCGCAGACACAACAGTAACGGAGAACCGATGGCAGAGCGGTGAACGCGCATCACGCGTTCGTCCGCCGAGGGTCAAAGACCGAGATCGGACAGGCTCGGATGGTCGTCGGGGCGGCGGCCGAGCGGCCAGTGATAGAGACGGTCGGCTTCGCGGATCGGCATATCGTTGATGCTTGCGTGACGGTGCGCCATCAGCCCGTGCTCGTCGAATTCCCAGTTCTCGTTGCCGTACGAGCGGAACCAGTTGTTCGAATCGTCGTGCCATTCATAGGCAAAACGCACGGCGATGCGGTTATCGGTGAACGCCCACAGTTCCTTGATCAAACGGTAATCGAGTTCTCTCGCCCATTTACGGCGCAGCAAGCCGACAATCTCCGCGCGACCATTCGTGAATTCGGCGCGATTGCGCCAGACGCTATCTACCGTATAGGCGAGCGACACGCGCTCGGGGTCGCGGGTATTCCAGCCGTCTTCGGCGGCACGCACTTTCTGGATCGCGGTTTCGCGTGTGAAGGGCGGCAGCGGCGGGCGGGTTTCGATTGTGTCGGCCATGATAATTCCTCAGTCAGGTTGTGGTTCGCCGGGATGGCGGTCGTTTGCTTGGCGGTATGCCTGGCTCACACGCACACTGCGCGTCGAGCAGGACTTGGGCTGCAGCTTGCGCGTCTAGTGCGGCATCGGGCTCGCCGCTCACCAGCGCCACGGCAATGGCGCCATCGAGCAGGATCAGCCATTGACGCGACAGGCGCGCCGCGCGGCGGGTGTCGAGTTCCGACTCCGCCGCGAATGCATCGCATTCGGTTCGCACGAACGCCAGCAGGCGTTCCTTGTGATGGCGCGCGACGATCCGGATCGGGTCGTCCGCGGAGGCAATCTCACCGGATGCATTCAGAAACGCGCAACCGTGAAAATCCTCCGATGCAAACCATTCGCGCAGCACTTCGAACATGCCGAGCAGGCGTTTTCGCGCCGTCTTTCCATGCCGTTGCGTGCCGGCGATGAACCAGTTCATCCAGCGCTCATCGCGCCGGTCGAGCGCGGCCGCGACGAGCGCGTCTTTCGATTCGAAATGCGTGTAAAAGCTTTTGCGCGCCGTGCCGGACTGCTTGACGATCGCGTCCACGCCCGTTGCGTGAATGCCGCCGGCGTAGATCAGCGCCTCAGCCGCGTCCAGCAGCCGCTCGCGCGCGCTGCCGGGTGTGACCGATTGAGTGTGAGTTTCGGTAGCCATGGACGAAGAGTAGAACGATCATTCTCCCTCGTCAAGTCTTTTGCGTTTTTGCAGCGGGAAGGTGCGACCTGCTATCTTGTGCACGATCGGTTAACGGGAACGAACTTCATGAGCACACTGACTCTTCGCGCCACGATCGCGCGCGCCTTGCTCAGCGCAACGCTACTGACGGCGATGGCCTGCACGCCTGTGCAAGTGCTTACGCATACGGTCAGCCAGAACGAGACGCGCGTGCCGCCCGGCCGCTACGAAATCGATCCGGATCACTGCAGCATTACCTTCGACATCGATCACTTCAAGTATTCACGCTTCACGGCGCGCTTCGATCGCAAGAAGGGAGAACTCGACTGGAACGAAGGCGGGCTGGACAAGAGCACGACGTCGGTGACAATCGAAGCCGCGAGCATCGATACGAATGTGCCGCTGCTGGACAAGATGGTGAAGAGCGGCAACATGCTCGACGTGGAGCGCTATCCGGAGATTCGCTTCGTCAGCACGCGTTTTGAGCGCACCGGTGAATCGCGCGGCACGTTGACTGGCGATCTGACCATTCGCGGCGTCACGCAGCCGGTCACGCTCGACGTCACCTTCAACGGCTTTGCCCCCGATCCGCTCACTAAAAAAGACACGCTCGGCTTTTCCGCCGAAGGCCATTTCAGTCGCGCGAAATTCGGTTTGGCGACGTGGTATCCGGCCGTCGGTGATGATATTCATGTGCGCATTCAGGCCGAGTTCGTTAAAACGCCCGCAGGCGGGTGAGCGCGGTGCGGGCGTTTGGAACCAGGCGTTTGCGCTGTGTGCGCGCTGCTACGATCGCGCGCTTCAGGCACGTTCAGCACGGCCGGTAGGTGCTAACTCACGCGGGCGTCCAGTCGAGAATCACCTTGCCGCTCTCGCCGGAGAGCATTGTGGCGAACGCTTCCTGATAATCGTCGACCTTGAAATGGTGCGTGAGGATCGGTGAGAGATCCAGACCGCTTTGCAGCATCGCAACCATCTTGTACCAGGTCTCGAACATCTCGCGCCCATAAATGCCCTTGATTTCGAGGCCTTTAAAGATCACCTGGGTCCAGTCGATCGCTGTCTGCGCGGGCGGAATGCCGAGCAGCGCAATCTTGCCGCCGTGGTTCATCGCTTCGAGCATGCTGGTGAAGGCGCTCGGCACGCCTGACATTTCCAGCCCGACGTCGAAACCTTCGGTCATGTGCAGATCCGCCATCACGTCGCGCAACGATTCGCGCGAGACATTGACCGCGCGCGTCGCGCCCATTTTGCGCGCGAGTTCGAGGCGATAATCGTTGACGTCGGTAATCACGACATTGCGCGCGCCGACGTGTTTCGCGATCGCCACCGCCATGATGCCGATGGGTCCGGCGCCGGTAATCAACACGTCCTCGCCGACCAGATTGAACGACAGCGCAGTGTGCGTGGCGTTGCCGAACGGATCGAAAATTGCAGCGAGATCGTCGGAAATCTCGGGGGGAATCTTGAAGGCGTTGAAGGCCGGAATCACCAGATACTCGGCAAACGCGCCTTCGCGATTCACGCCGACGCCCACCGTATTGCGGCACAAATGCCGGCGGCCCGCGCGGCAATTGCGGCAGAAACCGCAGGTGATATGTCCTTCGCCCGACACGCGATCGCCGATCGCAAAGCCGCGCACTTCCTGGCCCATTTCGACGATTTCGCCCACGTATTCGTGACCGACGTGCATCGGCACAGGAATCGTTTTTTGCGCCCAGTCGTCCCACTTCCAGATGTGAATATCGGTGCCGCAAATCGCGGTGCGCGTGATGCGGATCATCACGTCGTTGTGGCCGACTTCAGGTTTCTTGACGTCCGTAAGCGTGAGCCCGGGAGCGCGTTCGAGTTTTGCCAATGCTTTCATGTGCGCCTCCGTATTAAATAACGCCGAGTTCGCGGCCGACGCGCGCGAATGCAGCCACCGCGCGGTCGATCTGTTCGGGCGTATGGGCGGCGCTCATCTGCGTGCGAATGCGCGCGCGGCCTTTTGGCACCACCGGGAACGAGAAGCCGATCACGTACACGCCTTCTTTCAACAGGGCGTCGGCCATTTTCGAGGCGAGTTGCGCGTCGCCGAGCATGACCGGAATGATTGGATGTTCGCCGGGCACGAGCGTGAAGCCGAGCGCGCTCATCTTGCTGCGGAAGTGCGCGCCGTTTTCGCGCACACGTGCGCGCAGTTGCCCGCCTTCATCGCTTGCCAGCAGTTCGAGTACTTTCAGCGAAGCAGCGGCAATGCTCGGCGTCAGCGTGTTCGAGAACAGATAGGGACGCGAGCGTTGACGCAGCAACTCGACGATCTCCTTGCGCGCGGCCACATAGCCGCCCGATGCACCGCCCAATGCTTTACCCAGCGTGCCCGTAATGATGTCGACACGCGACAGCACGCCACAATGTTCCGGCGTGCCGCGCCCATGTTCGCCGACAAAACCCACTGCGTGCGAATCATCGACCATCACGAGCGCGCCGTAACGGTCGGCCAGATCGCAGATGCCGGCGAGATTGGCGATGATGCCGTCCATCGAGAACACGCCGTCGGTCGCGATCAGTGTGAAGCGCGCGCCGGCGGCCTTCGCTTCGATCAGTTTGACTTCGAGGTCGGCAAGGTCGTTGTTCTTGTAGCGAAAGCGCTTCGCCTTGGAAAGCCGCACGCCGTCGATGATGCTCGCGTGGTTCAGTTCGTCACTGATGATCGCGTCGTTTTCGTCGAGCAAAGTTTCGAACAGGCCGCCATTTGCATCGAAGCAACTGGAGTAGAGGATGCAATCGTCGGTTTGCAAGAACGCGGCGAGCGCGCGCTCGAGATCTTTATGCACGGTTTGCGTGCCGCAGATGAAACGCACGGACGCCATGCCGAAGCCGTCGTTGTCGAGTCCTTGCTTGGCGGCGTCGATCAGCCGCGCGTCGTCGGCGAGGCCGAGGTAATTGTTCGCGCAGAAGTTCAGCACGTCCGTGCCGTTAGCCAGACGAATGTCAGCCGATTGCGGGCTGGCGATCACGCGCTCGCTCTTGTAAAAGCCGTCAGCGCGAATCTGCTCGAGTGTGCCGCGCAGATGGGCGAGATAAAGGTCACGCATGAACCAGACTCCTGAGATGGGTGATGGCGCCTGTGTCAGCGTGTTCGGCATGTGCGACCACGAGGCGGCCTGTTATAGTGGGCTGTCAGTTTTATCGGATATTTTCGTTTTTCCGAACTAAAATCCGGTATGTCGAACAACTCTAAACGATGGGTCAGGAAATGGCAAGTTCGGGTATTCGCCGCGCCGCAGCCAACGCGGCGCCCACTTCAGGCGCAACGTCGGCGCCGGCAGTCGCGGCGCCGCCGCGCGTCGGCGAACAGATTCAGCGTTTGCGCGCCGAACGGCGCATGACGCTCGACGATCTGTCACGCGCGGCCGGCGTGTCGAAATCGATGCTCTCGGAGATCGAGCGCGACAAGGCCAATCCGACCATCGCGGTCGCCTGGCGTCTGACCAACGCGCTCGGCGTCAGCCTGGATTCGCTGTTCGCGCCGCAAAAGACGCCGGAAGCGATCGCCGTCTCCGGTCCGCATGAAATTCCCACGTTGAGTGGACACGACGCCAAGTATCAGTTGCGCGTGTGGGGACCGATCGAGTTGGCCGGCAAGTTTGAATGGTACGAATTGACGCTGCGGCCGGGCGGGGCGCTGGTGTCGAACGCGCATGAACCCGGCACGCGCGAGCATCTGACCGTGCTGCAAGGGTCGATCGAAATCGAGGCGGCCGGCACGACGAAACGGCTGAAGGCCGCGGACACCGCGCGCTACGTCGCCGACGAACCGCACGCGGTCCGCAACGCCGGAAAGGGCGAGGCGAAGGCGCTGCTAGTGGTGATTCACGGCTGATTTTTCGGCGCACCGTGGCTAGCAGTTGGCGGAATCGACACTTCGGCCGAGGTTGCATCCAACACTGTATATTTGTACAGTACAGGGTATCGACTGGAGCCGATCATGAACAACCTGACAACCGACTCGACCGACCATGCTCTGGCTGCGCTGCGCTATCAAACCGCGGCGCGCGATCTCGAACGCATCGTGCGCAATATTGCTGCGCGCTACATCGTTCAGCAGGTGCCGCTTACCTGGCGTTTGCTGCATGCCATCGAAGCCGAAGCGCTGGCCGATCTCGGCTTTGCCAGTCGGCACGACGCGGTGATGCTGGGCCTTTTCCAACGGCCGTCCGACCTGCCGTATCCGGAAACGGACGAGGCTGTGGACTTCGGCACGTCCACGGCACTGCCGGCGGTGTTCGCGTTCGCAGTCAGCGCCTATGAAGAGGCCGCACGTCGCGCTGCGCAGCCATCGGAAAACGCGCCGCTCAAACGCGCACGCGCCTGGGGCGACTGACTGAGGGCTGCATTTCCACCGGTTGCCACCTACAATGTGTGCAACTAACAGAAAGATAGCTTATGTCGCCTCCCCATCTGACCGACCCGGTCCCTCGTCCTGCGCCGTCCACGGATCTCTTCGATCAGCAACGTGAAGACTGGCGTCGCGACCCGCAAATTGCTTTCGACGCCTGGCTTGCCAAGCAGAATTTCCGCCGTTCCTCGGCCGAAGTCTACCAGGCACAATGGGGGTTATTTCTCGAATGGCTGAGCGTGCGCCAGAAAAGTCTCGCCACGGTCGATGCTCACGCGATTGCCGAGTTCGTCGCTGGTCTCGACGTGAAAAAGACCCAAAGGGTGCGGTATTTAAGGCTAATCGAACGGGTGCTCGATCATGTGCGCGAAATCGAATCCGCTTCGACCAATCCGGCGCGCTTCATTGCTCAGGATGGCGAAGCAGCGTGGCGAAACGCACGCGATAACGAGCCGACCGGCTTTCTCAACCACACCGAACGAACGGCGCTGATTGCGCATCTGTTTTCGCCGTTGCCGGAAATGTCCGCGGCGCAACGTTGGAGGGAGCGGCGCGACCGCGCTTTGATTGCTGTGTTTCTAGGTGGCGGATTGAAGACGGGCGAGGCCGCAGCGCTTACGATTAGTTGCGTGAACGCCGGAACGCCCTGGGTGACGATCGAGTCAGCTAACCCGATGCTCACACGGCGCACACGGCTCGCGCCCTTCGCCGCAGCCATCCTCGACGCGTGGCTTGCGGAACGGCGGTTGTCGGAACTGGCGGGCAACCTGGTATTTCCCGCATCGCCTTCCGGAAGGCCCATGCATAAAGCGACCATGCTGCGCGCGGTCGACGCCTTGATCGATGGAGCCGGAATCGCAGAATCGCGGGCATCGCGTGCCAGTCCGCAAACATTGCGGAATACGTTCGCGGCGGATCTGTTCGAAAGTGGAGTCGAGGCGGAACTGGTGGGGCAATGGCTGGGATTTGTGCAGGCCGTGTCGGCGAACCGTCTGTATCGAGCGTGGCAAAACTGGATGGATCAGCAGGATTCTCCCGCCATCGACGTTCCGGATCCGTCGGTTCCGCCCTTAGCCGCACCTAGACGCGACGGGCGTTTGACGAGGAAAAGGGGAGCCGTCGACTCCTGAAATTCCTCACCTCTCGGGTCCCGAATTTCCTCACCTTTGGAAATTTATCTGCTATTGCACTGCGTCGAACCTCACGCCGACGCGGCAATCGAGTCGCTCGACAGAAACCGGCTAACCGCCTCCAGCCTTGATTCGCCGAGGCCCGACGAGTGATCGCACTCCGGACATTGCAGTTCGAAGCGGTGATCCACTTGCGACAGTTCAGGCTCACCTTCCTCACATTTTGGGCACCGCAGAGGAAGGGCGACGTGACCATCCGCCATTGTGCCAATCGCTTTTAATTCGTCGCCCGTCAAGCGGCCGGCTTCGACTAGCGAGCAGAGCAGATTCGCGATTGCTGGATCGATCCCTTGCTGACCACGCAGAATTTCAACTTCTTTTGTGAGCGCGTCTACTTCATCCGATTGCTCGCGCAGTTGAGCGTCGAGCCGGTCGCCGCGCGCCTTGGCCGCAGCGATTTGCTGAATAAACTCAAATTCCTTGCGGCTCGCGTCGCGCAGCCCGGACTGATAAGTGGCCGCCATGCTGCGCAAGGAATCGAGTTCAACCAGCATCGGCTTGACGCGCCGCTCGGCTTCGGCGACGGCGTCCTTGATCTGCTGCGCATAGTGTTCGGTGCTTTGGCGCAATTCGACGTGCAATGCGTCGATCCGGTCCCGCAGCGTCGCGTTGTTCGCGAATTCGTTGTCGAGCCGTTGACGGAGCGCTTCGTTTTCGTGCTCGAGCCGGCGTACCGTTGCCTGCAAACCTTCCTGGTGAGCATTTCCGTGCGTGGCCGCGCTCGACAACTCGCTTTCCAGTGCGCGAACGCGTTCCCAAGCCGCTTCTGCTCGTAACTCGCTGCGCTTGATCGCGTCTTCCGACGCCTGATGGCGAATCTCCGCTTCTCTGGCGCGCTGGTCAGCGGCGGTGATTTGCGCACGAATTTCCTGGCGCTCGTCGTCGAGCGTGGTGCGCGCATGTGAAACGGCTTCTTCAAAAAGGGCGCCCAGCAATTCGCCGGCTCGGTCTTCAAGTGCTTTCGGGATAGCGCCCGCGCCAACTTTCACACGCGAGACATTCCGGATGCGCTCCCAGAAATGGTCGATGTCCTTTGGAATGTCGCTCGCGCTGCCGGTTTGGGTCAGATCGCGAACCGCAGCCATGGACGGGCGAATTCCCAGATCAAAAAACAGCCGTTTGCATGCATGCAGCGAAAGTTCTTGTCGCCGTGTCCCCCTTGCTCGCAGCGTTTCGAGCTCGTCTCGAATGGCTTGCCGTTCCTGATCCAGATTCATGTATACCTCGATGTCGCTCGAATTGGATGAATCATAACAATTTACGTACTATTTGCTACGTATTTGTTGGTCTAGGGTACGGAATGTAGAAACGCGCTGTATTGCTGCCAATCGTGAGGCGGCGGATTTGTCCTAGCTGATTTTTTCCGTGAAACAAAACGAAGAATAGCCAATAAGGTCTTGTAAAGAAAGAGTTTTTGGAGCCCTTTCAACGATCGCGCACTGTTTCACGAACGCGTCATGTTGCCAGTTTGGGTTGCAAGCTTTGTCCGAAGGACGCGCGGGGGAAATTCTAGAGAGTAATAAAAGTAAACACCTTTGAACCCATGTTAAAAACGTTAACGCCACGGCAAAGCCTTATCTGGCAAGGGTTTCAGCTTGGTAAGGTGAAGCTTTGCGGGAGAGGTGGTGAGATCTTGCGGGATTGTCGAGTGATGAGGTTCGGGGGCCTTGGTGAGCGGGTCCGGGACAGAACGTGAGCGGGTTCAGGAGCCACCCCAAAAGTGCGGCTTGGCCAAAGGTGAGATTTTGCAGGACCTGAACGCCGTGGATCGCCCGGCAGCGCTCAAAAGTCAGCTCAAGGCCGGATCAGAGCGAAGGTGAGCGCATTCGGGACGCGTTTGTCCGCCCATTTTCGACTTTGTTTTGGGCTCGTTAACCCCTTTGGTGAGCCAAGTCAGGAGAAAACGCGAACCGAAGGTGAGGCTTTACGGGGCCGAGGCGGCGTTTTTGCCTTATTTCTGTGCATTTCGATGCCTAAGGTGAGAGTTTGCGGGAGCGGCTGTGGCTTTTACTCGGAAAAGCCGTACCCGACGCAGATGACCTGGTTGATCGCCGGCCGTCAAAGGTGAGGAAATTCGGGAGGTCGCGTTGCGTGCCGTCGGCCGTCCTTAAAATGCGCCTGCTGTGGATCAAAGGTGAGGTTTTTCGGGAGACGTTTTGGAGTTTGACGATCATTAAGGTGAGGAAATACAGGACGAAAAGTGGCTGCGACCGGCCGGAAAAGCCCTGCTGACGTTGCCAAGTCCATCCGCGCTTCAGCGGCGCAAAAGTTGAACGGTGAGATTTTTCAGGAGCGCGGCTGCTGCGATCAGAAATGCTCAGATTTCATTGAAATGGGCGTTGAGGTGAGGGTTTTCGGGAGATATCGCAGTTTGAGTCGCATCATTGAAAATGTAAAGCATTGAAATCATTAGATATTTTGTCGCGCTCTTGTAAAGGTGAGGTTTTTCGGGGGCTGATAATTGAACTGATTGGATACGCTCAGATGCCTCATGGTGAGGTTTTTCGGGACTGATTTTTGGTGCTTTTGGAGCACAACATGGCTGAAGGCCGCGTCGTTTCGAGCGCTCGGCTAGCGTAAAGGTGAGGTTTTTCGGGGGGCGTGAGATAGGACAGCGGAGTCCGTCGGCTCAAGATGTCTTGGTCGGCACCATCCGTCGCCGTAGCACAAGTGGTAGTTGCATCGATGCGTGAGCTCGGGCGTTGTCGGTCTGGGCCGGATACGTGGTTGGAAAGCTTTCGACGTCTGCATAGATAACGCTCGTGGAGCTGCATGGCGATTTCGCGGGAGGCCTTGCGCGGGGGGGGCGCCCCCGTGAATGCAAGCCGGCGCTTGTAGCTGTGCTCCGCGGGCTCTTCGCATGGCGCCGCACCGATACGGGGCGTCGCTCGTCGAGGTGGCATCGGCTCGATGGTTCGCATATCCGCGTCTCACGATTGCATCGATGCGCAGCGGTCCTCCTGCCAAATAATGCTCAAAACTTGTTCGTCGATTCGATCGGCCATATGAGCGCCCAGTCCGCAGCCGCACACCAGTCAAAATTCACCATTTTTTTTGAGGTGAGAAGATTCGGGATTGGATGACCTGCCTTCGCGCTCGCAGCAAAAATGCTCCGAATTTGCCAAGCCCGCGACCTGCAAGGATGGCCCGAACCTGGGGCGAAACGGCTGAGGTGAGGGTTTTCGGGAGTTGTTCGAGGTGAGTTGCGCCGCGTAAACTCGCTTCACCCGCAACGGTGAGATCCACGCTATAGACGCGTATCACCGCAGCCGGTATGCTCTCGCCAAATCCCTCCTCGACCAGACGCATGGCCACGAAGCGCGCGAAGAAGACCGACGTAGTCAGCCCGAGCTCGGCCGAATTGCGCAAAGCCGTCGAGGCGATTGCGATTCAGCCCAAAAGCGGCAAAATCACGCTCCTTACCCGTAAGCTGTTCAACGTGCTCCTGGCCGTCGCTCAGCAAGCGGATGAATCTGGCGACACGTATCGGGCCTTGCTGTCCGACATCGTCGCGAACTCCGCGTTTGATTCCAACGACACCGCGCTCGTCAAGGAGCACTTGCGGCGCATGGTGTCGGTGCAGGTTGAATGGAGCACCGGCACGTCCAGCCAGAAGCCGGGGCGGAAATGGGGTATTTCCACGCTGATTGCGGACGCGGAAATCCTCGAAGACCCGACCACTCGCCGTGTCTGGGTGGAATTCTCATTTGCGCCGAAGATCAAGAAGAAGTTGCTCGATCCGGTCCAGTACGCCCGCCTGAGTCTCCAGTTCCAGAGCCAGTTGCGCAGTAGCGCTGGTCTCGCGTTGTACGAGATTTGTGTGCGCTATCTGACCAACCCGAGCCATCTGACGATGCGCGAGACGTGGGAATGGTGGCGCCCTATCCTCTCCGGCACGCCGGATACAGAGGCGGGCGACGAAGCAAAGCGCGAATATAAATACTTCAAGCGTGATTACTTGCGGCCGGCCATCGCCGAGGTCAACGCCGTCACCAACATCTTTGTCGAACTGATCGAACACCGCGAGGGGCGACGGGTCGCCGAGATCCAGTTCCGCGTGACCGAACGCAAGCAGCCGATGCTTGCGCTCGACGAACATCCGAACGTGTTCGACAGCACGCTGGTCGACCGGATGGTGAAGATCGGCATCCCGCTGAAAGAAGCGCAAACGCTCTATGCCGACAGCGAAGAAAATCGCATTCGCGCTGCACTCCAGATGACCGAGCAACGTATGCGCAGCACGTCGTTGCCGCCGGTGCGCAGCGCGCCGGCGCTGTTCAAGGACGCGTTGAAGAAAGGTTACGCGCCGCCGGTCGAAGCGCTGCCGTCGGGTAGTGGAGGCAAGGCTGCCGTTGCCGCGCCGGCCGACGACCTCAAGGCGCGCCTGCTTGGCGAGTACTCGGCGTTTCGCCGCAAGGAAGCGCGTGAGTTGTACGACGAACAAGGTGAGTCCGAGCGGGACATCGCGCGGCAGTCGTTTGAGGAAGATGAATTGCCGGGACTCGGCACCCATATGCGCGACGACTGGCGTCGTCGTGGGCTGGATTCGAAGATCGTCGAAACGGCATTCTTCGATTGGCTGGCTCGCAAGACTTGGGGTGAGCCTACCGACGGTGACCTGCTTGCCTTTACGCTGAGCCAATCGCGCGCGGCTTAATTACTGATGGGGCGCGGCTATCGGCTGCCGCCCCGCCCCATCGCTCTACGGTTCCTACTTCAACATCTTTTCAATCTGGCGAAGGATGTCGTCGCGCTTTTCACGCGTGAGCCCCTTCAAGCGCAGTTCGATTCGATCATCCCCATACGATTTGAGATCGCCGACTGACACGCCGTCGAGTTTGATTTCCAGACGCTGGGCGTAGCGTTGCCGGCCCGCGGGTTTAGTGCTTTCCTGAGCGGCCGCTCTTCCTTTGACAATGTCCGCGACTTGCCGCGTACTCAGATCGTCCGAGAGGATCTTGTTGATCAGGCGTAGCGTTGCGTCGGCGCCGCGGGCAGTGTGATAACGACCCACCTGATACGCCATGTTCGAGCCGAAGCGGTCCGGTCGCGCGACCATCTCGTGCATAACGACTTCAGGTATTTTGGCGATCGACAAGGCGACCGCAACGGTCGACTCGTCTAGCCCTAGGTGTTCGGCAAGTTCCTTCTGACTCTGGAAATGCCGGTCGTCGAGAAAGCGTTTCCATACGACCGCGTTGTCGAACACCGTCTGCGAATCGCGTTGGACGTTGAGGTCGTAGCCGAGCTTGTAGCTCTGGATACCGATCGGTAGATCAATGACGATCGCCTTCACCGTTTCCTTGTTCGCCTCTTTCAGCGCCCGCACCCGCCGCCCGCCATCGCTGACGTAGTAGGTGCCGGGATTGTCGTAATCCGGGATAACGTGAATCGCCTGCTGCTGCCCCTGCTTGGCCAGATTGACAGCGAGCTCGGCAATCGACGACTTCAGATAGAAATGTCGCGGATTGAACGGGCTTGGTTTGATTGTCTTGAGCGCCAGCTCGATGACCTGGCCTGGCCGATAGCCGTGCTCGTTCCGCCACGTGCGATAGGCCGCCGATTCATTGGCTACGTCAGCGGCGTCGACTTCGGCAACGTTCTGCGATGGCATGACCGGCGCGATAGTGCGTCTCGCCGTCTCGCTACTCTTCGGATCATTCTTGACCAGACCGTCGATTGCGTTCAATCGATCGAGCGCGGTTCGCTTTTCGCTGCTGGTTGAGTCAGGACGTGCTTGAAAGCCTTTGGCGAATTGGGAGGGTTTCATTCAGGGTCCTTTATGCGCATAAATTTCACGGGAGCAAGGCGGCGATCTCATTCGCGCACGCCCGTACTTCGATGGCGGCCAGTTTGGCGCCGCGATCGTTCATCTGAAGCACTGTTTGTCCTAACGCCATGGCCTGCTTGTAGGCCTCGCGTGTCGGGATTTGTGTCTTGAGCAGCGGGAACCCGAGCTCTTCCAACGCGCGCTTCAGTTCGCGCGTCAGCATCCGTTTTTCTTCGGTCTTATTGAGCAGGAAGACCGCGCGCAGATCTTCGTTCATCACTTGAGCCTGCTGGACGAGCTTCACCAATCCGATGCTCGACCAATAGTCGGCGGGCGATGACGATGTGGGGATTACCGCGACGCTTGCGGCGAGAAGGACGACGCCGGAGACCTTCTCGGTGATAGAAGGCGGGCAGTCGACGACGATGATGTCGTAGTCGGACACGAACTTCTTGATCTCGCGATGGATCTGGCTGCCTGCTTCGGAGAGGTTGACGACGGGAAAAGGGATGCCCGTGTCGCCGTCTGATGATGCGCTGGCCCAATGGATCAGCGTGTTTTGACCGTCTGCGTCCACGACGAGGACGCGTTTGCCTTTTTCATGAAACGCAGCGCCGAGGTGCATCGCGATTGTGCTCTTCCCGACCCCGCCCTTTTGCTGAGTTACCGCGATGATTTCTGCTGCCAATCTTCACCTCCTCTTTTTAGACGCAAGTGGATTTTACCTGGATGAATTTGTATTTCAATCGTTTTTGTGTAAACAAAAGATGGATTAGCCGTTCGGATAGGTTTATGCGCATAAAGGATGCGGACGCGGCTGCGGGGTGATGCCAGGATTAAGAAAGGCAGGGAGGGCGATGACCGGTTTGGGGGCTGCGTGCGTGGTCCATTGGCTCAAAGTCATAGCGAATTGAAAACTGCTTCAGCGCGCAGAGGCTTCGGGAGGTTGGAGTCGGTGCGGCATCAATTCGAGTGGGATTTGCGGTGTCCGGATCGCGGCATCTACCAGCGCAGATGCGGTTGGCTACGCGACGTGTACTAGCGTTGGACACGCGATAGGCCAATGGGAACAGGCCGTGAGATTTATGCGCATAAAGTCGTTGCAACAGGGCCGGCTTTGACGGCGCTGCAGAGCGAGCCGCTCGGTAGCTTAGGGCATACAAGCGGTGAGCAAGCTTCGAGCCGGAAGCTGAAGCCAAGAGAGCCAATAGCCGTGCAGCAGACACAATCACGAGCGCGGACGACCCTCGTAGACGGCGTGAGTAAATTCAAGAGCGCGGCGGTTGAGGAGCAGGCTGTCGCTAAATGCCGCCGCACGGTTTATGCGCATAAACCGGGAATCGAGCCGTCAGGGAGAGTGGTGTTGCTCAGCACTCAGCCGCGTACTCAACCCATTCGTCCACGGTCGCACTCGCCGGCAGTTCATGGATCCACGCCTTGGCGACCCATCGGACGCTCGCCAAGTCCAGTTCACGCAGGGCACGTGATCGACCGAGACCCAGCGTAACGTACCGAGCCCATTACCATCCGGCAGACGAGCAATAGCTCCCAGGAATGAAGAGCAAGAATGCCTCATCGCCGCGGAAGCCAGCCGGGCGCGGATGCTACATGCGCTGCGCGATTACACAAGCGTCTCCCCTCACGGAACGTACCCAAATCCGTGGCGTACTGATCAACCTGTCGAACACATAAAGCTCTACAGCAACCGCATCAACCAGCCGGCTCCGCACCCGCTAAACTTCCACCCAACTGCCGCCGCGCGCACTCATCCCCAAACCATACCCCCACCCCAAAACCCATGATCACGATCTACCACAACCCCCGTTGCTCAAAGTCGCGCGCCGCATGCGAACTCATCACCACCACCTACAACAACACAGACGAAGCCACAGAAATCGTCGAATATCTGAAGCATCCACTCACGGTCGAACAACTCAAGCAACTCAACGCGCAGCTAGGCTGCACCGTCCGTGAAATGATTCGCGACACTGAAACCGAATACAAGGACCTCCAGCTTTTCAACTTCGCACTGACTGACACTCAGTTATACGAAGCATTGGCAAAACATCCGATCCTTCTGCAACGGCCGATCGTCGTGCGAAACGGGCGAGCCATCATCGGCCGCCCGCCGGAAAACGTCGCCGCGTTATTTGCCTGAATGGCGTAGCGAGGCAGCAAACTAAACTTTGCTACCCGGCAACGCCGCATCCCTGGTAACGATCTTCGTCGGAATGATGCGCAACTCGCTGAAGGCATCGGCGATACGTTGCTGTTCCGCAAGCACATTCGCATCGACGGGTTTGTACACGTGCGCGTAGTGCCGCAAACCCGCTTCGATCACGCCCGCGTCGAGCCCCTGAATCGGCGCGAGTTGCGCGGCGGCCTCGCTGTAATGCCCGCGAACCCATGCGCCCTCTTTGCCCACTTCATCCATCGTGATCGCGAGCACATCGGCGTTCTGTTCCGCGAACGACCGCGCGCTCAGGAAGAACTGGTGATGGCTCACAATGCCGTCGGCGTCCGTGAGCAAGCGCGCGTTCGACTGCCGCTTTGCCGCTTCGAGGAACGGATCCCAGATCGCCCATGCATCGATCGCACCGCGTTCGAAGGCGGCGCGCGCATCCGCCGGCGCCAGATAGACCGGCTGAATCTCGCTATACTTCACGCCGGCTTTCTGAAGCGCGGCGACCAGAAACCAGTGAACATCCGAACCTTTGTTGAAGGCAATTTTCTTGCCCTTCAGATCGGCCAGCGTTTTGATCGGCGCATCCCGATGCACGAGGATGCCTTCGGCATGCGGCGTCGGGACCTCATAGGCGACATAGACGAAGTTTGCGCCGGCGGCCTGCGCGAACACGGGTGGCGCCTCGCCGACATAGCCGAAGTCGATGGCGCCGACATTCAGTCCTTCCAGCAACTGCGGTCCGGCAGCAAACTCAGTCCATTTGACGGTGACGCCGAGCGGCGCGAGCCGTTTTTCGAGCGTACCGTGCGCCTTGAGCAACACGAGCGTATTGGCGGCTTTCTGATAACCGATGCGGAATTCCTTGGCGTGCGCCTCGGCGGCAAAAGCGGACGTGGAAATGACGGGCAGCGTGGCGGCGGCGAGCGTTGCGCCCACGCCGGCAATAAATGCGCGGCGCGTGAGCAGCGGATGACGTGACATAAGAGAGCTCGTAAAAAAGACGGACGCAAAACGGACCGATTGGCTCCGACAATAATTCGCCTGCAAGCCTGGACGAACCGATAAATTCGCATAAGCAAATCACGCGGATAAAACGAAGCAGGACTGCCTGCGTCTTGCCTGCCTGACTGCGTCGAATCTGAAGCGGCCGCTACAATCCGTCATCCGCGCCCGGCTGCGGCTGCGTCATTCGACAAAAAAGGAACACCGTGCATCTGACGACAACACTCGCGCCGTGGTCATCCCACGACACCCAACTCATTTTGTCGTGCGTGCTCGGGCTCGCACTGATCATCGTTTTCATCAGTGTGCTGAAACTCGCGCCGTTCCTGTCGATCCTGGTCGGCACTTTCGCCGCGGGTTTTGCAGCCGGGCTGCCGCTCGAGGCCGTCGCCAGCGCATTCAGTAAAGGCGCCGGCGCCCTGCTTGGCGACGTCGGCATCATCATCGCGCTCGGCGCCATGCTCGGCGCGCTCATGGCCGAATCCGGCGCCGCCGACCGGCTCGTCTCGACGATTCTCAAACACTCCACGCCTCGCACGCTGCCGTGGATGATGGCGGTCGTCGCGCTGATCATCGGCTTGCCGCTTTTCTTCGAAGTCGGCCTTGTGATGATGGTGCCGATCGTCTTCGTGATGGCGCGCCGTTCGCAGCAACCCATCCTGCGCATCGCGATTCCGGCGCTGGCCGGCATGACCACGCTGCACGCACTCCTGCCGCCGCATCCGGGTCCGCTGATCGCGGTGAGCGCGCTGCATGCCGATCTCGGCCTGACGCTCGGGCTTGGTCTGATCGTCGCGATTCCCGCCGTGATCCTCGCGGGTCCGCTGTATGGCATCTGGTTGTCCAAGCGGATGCACGTGGTCGAACCGGAGGAAATGGGCAAGCTCTTCAGCGCCAAACAAGACACCGGCGAACCGCCGGGTTTCGCGATCTCGCTCATCACGATCCTGTTGCCCGTCGTGTTGATGCTGGGGCGCACGGTCGCCAAGTTGCTGCTCCGGCCCGAATCGTTCCTGTTCAATACGCTGAATTTTCTGGGTGAGCCGCTGGTCGCGCTCGGCCTCACCGTGCTGTTCGCCGTCGTGGCGCTGGGATGGTCGCGGGGCATGGCGCGCGAGCGCGTCGGCGGGATTCTGCGCAAAAGCTTGCCGCCAATCGCCGCGCTGTTGCTGACCATCGGCGCCGGCGGTGGTCTCAAGCAGGCGCTCGTGGTGGCGGGCATCAGCTCGACCATCGGCAAGATCGCGGTCGGCGCGCACATGCCGCTGATTCTGCTGGCGTGGCTGATCGCCGTCGCGCTGCGTCAGGCAACGGGCTCGGCAACGGTTGCCACGACGACGACGGCAGGCATCGTCGCGCCGGTCGTCGCCGGTCTGAGCGCCACGCACAATTCACTGATGGCGCTTGCCATCGGCGCGGGTTCGGTGTTCTTCTGCCACGTGAACGACGCGGGCTTCTGGATGGTCCGCGAGTATTTCGACCTGCAATTGAAACAGACCGTGCTGGTCTGGTCGGTGTTGCAGACGATCGTGTCCGTCGTCGGTCTCGCGCTCACGCTGGTGTTGTGGACCGTGCTGACTTGACGCCGCACAAGGCGCTCGCGGCGTTGGCAGGAATTGATACGCGGCTGTCCATTCCGGGCGGCTGGCGCCGCTTACACTTCCCGGCAGGCGAGCTGCGGTCCCGTAGCGCGCTTCCCTGAAAAACGCGGAGCCACCATGCTGGAACTGAGACCGTCCTGTGAAGGATGCGGCAAATCACTGGCGCCGAACGCGTCCGACGCCATGATCTGTACGTACGAGTGCACCTTCTGCGAAGTGTGCGCGCTCACTACGCTACGCAACGTGTGTCCGAATTGCGGCGGCAATTTCCAGCATCGGCCGGTTCGCACGCGCGCGCAGCTTGAGAAACATCCGGCCGGCACCACGCCGCATCCCGTTTCGATCGACGAAGCGTCGCACGCGCATTTCTTCGAGCGCTATCGGGACACGCCGCCAGGCGAGCGCTAGACCAGATGGCGCGCTCACACGCGCCGTGACACCAAGCCACGATGCACCGCACGCCCGGTGCTCGCCGCGCGCTTCAATCGTCGCTATTCACCGTGCCCGGCGCGGCGATGCCGCTGACAGAATGCGCCGCCACGCGCAGCAGACGGATCTGCTTTCGATAGTTGCGGCAGCCACTGCAGGTCGGCAGATGCAAACGGATCGCGACCCACTCGCCGGTCGTCAAGGAGCGGTCGAGCGCGTCGGACAACAAGCGCGTGATGTGCTTACATTTCCCCATTTGCGTCCTCGCTGGATAGGCCCCTTTCGCTCAGGCAAGTGCGCAAGCGCAGCCGCGCGCGGTAGATCAGCACGCTGCAATGATTCGCGGTCATCTGCAATTCTGCGCAAATCGCCTCGGTCTCGAGATCGAGGAATTCGCGCATCATGAACACGCGTCCGATGTGCTCGGGCAAGCGTTCCAGGCACATCTCGAACAAGGTCCAGAACTGTTGCTGACGCAGCACGGTTTCAGGTGTCGGCCACGGGCGCGGCTTGCTTTCGCGCGACCAATGGCCATTGTCCTTAAACAGCTCGCGATCGAGCAGGCCTTCACCGTCGAGCTCGGACTCGAGCGCCGACAGGTTGATCGTGCGTCGCCGGGCGCGCAGGGTGTCGACGAGTTTGTGCCGCAGGATGCCGAACACCCAGGTCTTGTGTTCCGACTGCGCGGCGAAGCGATCGGCTTGCGTCCATGCCGCGGCGAGCGCTTCCTGGACGGCGTCTTCCGCGGCGGCGGCATCGCGCAGTTGCAAACGGGCGAAGCGCACCAGGTCGCGCCGCAGTTGCGTCAGATAAACGGGATCGTCGAGCGCCGGCCCGCCTACTTGCGCCATGGACGGCCCCGTTGGCGCAACGCTGTCTGGCGCATGTTTTCTGTTGGATCGTGGCGATTCATAAGCCGGTGGTTTTCCTCGCACTGTGGCTAAGCTTGTGCGCCATTCTCCCGCGAGCGGCCGTGCAATCGAATAGGTATTGAACATAGGCTCGACCATAAGCGGTGACTAGATGAACTTAGTCGCAGCGCGCAGACGGTTATGACAACGACAATAGATTATTGCGGAAATTGAAATCGCCGACGAGCGATGCGTGCAGTGTATTGCTGTGGGAGGTATATGCACGGCCAATCGGGGCTCGAATTTGCACCAGACAGTCGACCGGTTTCTTTCAGAATTTGAAATAAAGTCTTATTGTCTTCGTTGTTTTTCGGCGGACGCACAGTCGATATTCTTCAGTCCATCGATCGCACCAGATCGCGAACCAAACGCTGAGGAGCAGCACCATGAAACGCATTCTTTCCGCCCTGATCGCTTCCGTCGCCTTGTTTGCAGCCGCTTCCGGCGCCGCTCATGCCGCCGCCCCGTCGCAATGCAACGGTCCGGCATCATACTGCAACGTGTTCTTCGGCAACTGATCGCTGACGGGCTGGACCCGTCAACGAGGAAGCTTTCGAAGTCAAAAAGAAGGGCGCCAATTTTGGCGCCCTTCTTTTTGGGCGAGAAAATCAGACGTAACAGCGTGATGCTGACGCGAGGTCTTGCGCGTAGCGCGGCGAACGCTTGGATCAACGCGGCAAGCGTCGTGAGCCAATAAAAATCCGGAAAACACATGGTCCACGGGAAGCAACACGTTAGACGAGCGGAAAACAATACCCGGCACTCCGAAGCAACAGTCGCGCCCGGCACACAAATGCGGTCAACGCTCACCCTACTAACGTGTTACAGTGGGTCAACAGCTTGCAGTTGTCCTGCGCACCGCGCGCAGTCCCAGACGCAAACGCCTCGCATCGCAGCGCCCTGAACCGAACAGGGTCCCTTCCTCTAAGCAGTTCCTCGGTGTCGTCAACATGGCCTGATTGCATCGGCCGTTCTTTGCGCACATCGTCGATCAACATCACGTTTCGCTGGTACGCCGCGATCTGCCAGGCATTGCGCCCGACGACCAAGCCACGTTCCACGAAAGCCATCACTGGAGACGAGCATCATGGGCAATACGATCAGAAGCTATCGAGGTCTTGAGATCTATCCGTTGGTGTATCCGCACCAGCCGAGCGGTCTTAATGGTATCCGCCACTACGATTCGGGCTTCGATGCCGCCGTGCGAATCTGCCGGCGCGGCACCGACGACACCATGACCACCAGCCGGGTGTTTCGCGTGCCGAGTCGTTCGCCGTTCGGCGCGGCAGGCGACGCGCGCATTGCTTCAACCAGTTATGCAGAGCAGGTCATCGACGGCATGGTTGCAGGCCAGTCGATCGCTGGACTCTGATGCGCGCGCCAATGGCAAGTCAAGCTACCAGGCGTTCACAGAGCGCGAATCTGCCGGCTCTTACGGGCCGCGAGAATTATCAGGTGATGGCGTCCTCGCGCCGTACGTCGAGCGGCACCGTGCCGACGCTGAAAGTGATCCGCTTGAGCGACGAACGGGTGATCTACCCGTTCCAGGGCCACGCCGACATGCCCTTTTTCGAACGCGCCGAGGCGGCGCAGTCATTTGCCGAAGCCTATGGCTGGCAATTAGTGGATGGCGACATCGCAGTGCCGGAATGACGCGCCGAATGCAGAGCCAGGCAATCTCGTGATGCAACGGCAGCGTAGCGGCAAGACACAGCGCCACGCCTCAGTGACTTAGCAAGCCGCCGCCTCACGACTTGCAAATCACCCAACGCCAACGGCAGCGTAGCCTCGCGGCGCAAGACAACAGGCCCGAAGCGCGACGGCCGACTAAATCTTTCCGCCACCATCCATGCCGCTACCGCGGCGCCACACTTCCTTGCCGCTTTCGGACAACTTGCCGCTGCTATGCGTGGCGTTCGCCTCCGTACCGTCGACCGCCATCTCGCCCCCAGCCTGTTCCTGTGCTCGCTGCTTTTCCTTCTTGCGAGCGGCGTCTGCTTCGTCGTGGGATTTACCTGCGTGATTCGAACTCATGGCTTGTTCCTCCATCAAGAGACGTACTTATGCGGCGCACGTTTCCGGTCATTTATGCTGGGCGCGTCAGTTTCGGCCCGAACGGGACGGTAGCGAACACCCGTTTGCCTCAAAACGGCCTATCCCGAAAGCATGCTTGATTGACAAGGCAAAAGTACCAGTTATCCACAAGGTTATTCAGCGAATCTGTGGATAACTTTGTGCGATGCAAACTTATCCACAGCGCCTTTTTCCGTTGTACATTCCCCAATAGTCGTGGCGCCGGTATTTCCGCGCGCGCCATCGCCGCTGCCTTGGCTTTTGCCTATGATGGACAGTTCGTACCCTTTCGCGCCTCGAGCGCCTCACATAAGGAAGCGAATCATGGCCTATCACATTGCAGTCGTCGTTGGCAGCTTGCGTCGAGAGTCGTTCAACCGGCAGTTGGCCCAAGCGGTCATTTCACTGGCGCCGTCGGACTTCACCTTCGAATTCATCGATATAGGCTCATTACCGCTCTACAGCCAGGACTACGACGCCGACTACCCGGAAGCCGGCAAGCACTTGAAGCAGCGCATTGAAGCGGCCGACGGCCTGCTGTTCGTCACCCCCGAATACAACCGCTCCATACCGGGCGTGCTGAAAAATGCGCTCGATTGGGGTTCGCGCCCGTGGGGCACCAATTCTTGGGGCGGCAAACCCGGTGCCGTGATCGGCACATCGCTGGGCGCGACCGGCACGGCGCTGGCGCAGCAGCATCTGCGCAACGTGCTGGCGTATCTCGATGTCGCGGTGCTCGGGCAACCGGAGGTGTTCATCAAGCACGATGCGACGGTCATCAACGAAAAAGGCGAGATCCTCAACGACGGTACGCGCAAGTTCCTACAAACTTTTGTCGATCGCTACGTTGCGTGGGTCAAACATCGGGGCGCTGCTTAACGCGGTCGACGCGATAACAGCCCGAGACAGGAACAAGCCGATCGCAAGACGGAGTGGGCGGCGGCATGCCGTAACCGCACGGCCTGCCGCCGCGAACGCTCTCACGTTCAGACGAACGCTCTCACGTTCAGACGTGATGATGCCCGGTCACCCGCTCCCAGCCGTGACGCACGGCCAGCTTGAAACGCTCCCATGTGCTGTCCGGCGAGGTGCTTTCCCAATGGCGTCGTGCTTCCGGTTCGACGTCGTCCCACGGCTGGTCGCGATAGCGCATGTCCTTGCCGATCTCAGCGCCATAGCGGTACGCCGGCACGTAGTCTTCGTAACGTGCGTTTTCGGCGGCGTACTGCTCGTCGTAGTGCGCGCGGAAATCTTCCTCGTACTCGAGATATTCGTTCGGCATCTGCGCGCCAAGACCGGCGGTCGGCTGACCTGCTTCGGATACGACTTCGGACGGCTGCATGACCGCGCCCGAGCCCGGCATCGACCCTGCAGCGATCGCGCTACGGCCCACGTCGCCGACCAGTGGATCTGTCACCGGTTCGTTGATCGGATCCATCGCGGGCCGCTCGCTGAGCGGCGGCGGCACGAACGGCTCGGCGTCGGTGCTGCCCGGCGGCACCGCGTACCGAGGCTCAGCCATCGTGGCAGGCCGTTCATAGGCCGTCGCATCCGCGGCGGCGGCGGTTGCAGCCTGCTTCGACACGCTCGATGTACGCGGCGTACCCGGCGTCGCGGCGCCGCCGATGCCAAGTTCATCGAGAACGGAGTGCTCGCGGCCTGTTTCATCGATTGGTGTGTCCCAATCGGGCGCGCGTTCGCCGATATCGGTGGCGCCTAGTCTGACCAAGGTATTGCGAGCGAGGTCCGCATGCGCTTCACTCGCCGCGTTGACGCACACCAGCACCGCGCCGCGGCGTACAGCCTCGGTGTAGCGCGCCGTTTCCGCGGCACGTGGACCGCTAGCAAACAGGCTCGACAGAAAACGTTCGATATTCGCCAGCACGCCTGAACTGGCAACTTCGTCGGTTGCCGAGCCGACTGACGGTTCCGGATTCGCCTGCAATTCGATCGTGTCGCGGCCAAAACCGGCCTGGACGAGCGAGTCGCGCGCGGCTTCCGCTTGAGCATAGGTGTCGAATAAACCAATCACGGTGTGTCGCATGGCTGTCTCCCGACGTAATTTAGGCACAACGGACGATGCGCCAACGCGTCGCCCCTCCTGCCGTATTCGCCGCAACGATCATGCCGGGCCCCTGTGTGGCGGACTTGCGCGCCCGCTGGCGCGGACACAGGCGCGGCATCCACAAAAAAGCGCGGCGTGACGCAGCCGCGCTTTTTACAACCACCGGTAAATGCCAGACCCAAACCAACGCCCGCCAATGTCCGCCTTACTCCGCCGTATGCGCCGCCGGGTCGGCGCCCGTCTGCGTCAGATCGCGCTGGATCGTTTGCAGAAGTTCTTCCAGCAAACCGATATCGAAAGGCTTTGACAGCACGCGCACGTCGACATGGCGCGCCCGGTCGAGTTCTTCGGCGTAGCCGGTGACCAGAATGACAGGAAGTTTGGTGTCGAATGCAAGCACCGCCTCGGCTAGATCGATGCCGTTCAGGGTGCCGGGCATGTGGATGTCGGACAGCACCAGATCGAACGGCAGCGGTTCGCCAGTGCGCGCTCGCCGCGCGTGGGCGTCGTCGAACAGGCGCAGCGCCGTGTCGGCGTTGAAGACGCACGTGACCTGATGGCCCATCATCTGCAGCAGGGCTTCGGTGCCGGCGGCCACTTCCTCGTTGTCTTCGACTAGCAGAATGCGCAAGCCCGGCGGCGCGCCGCTCTCCTCCGCGCCGGAGTCCGGCGGCCCGTCGACCTCCGGTTCAGCCGTGGCGCGCGGCAAATAGAGACGCACGGACGTGCCCGCACCGACTGCGCTGTCGATCGCGGCGAGACCGCCGGAGCGCTCGCAGAACGCGAAAACCTGCGGCAAGCCGAGGCCCGTGCCCATACCCTTCGGCTTGGTCGTGAACAGCGGTTCGAAGGCGCGCGCGAGCACCTCGGGCGCCATGCCCGCGCCGGTATCTTCGAGCGAGAGTTGCACGAAGTCGCCCGTCAGCGGGAAGCCCTCTTCGTGCCGAAAATGGATATTGGTGGCGCGCACCGTGAAGCGCCCGCCGTTGGGCATGGCATCGCGTGCGTTCACCGCGACGTTGATGAGCGCCAGTTCCAGTTCGGCGACGTCGACTCGCATCGGCCATATCTCGACGCCGATATCGATCACCAGCGACACCTTCGCGCCGAGCGAGGCGCGCAGCAATTCGCGGCACGCCGGCAGCCAGCGTTCGAGCGATAGCGTCTCGTTGCGCAGCGGCTGCTTGCGCGCCACGCCGAGCAATTGCCGCGTAAGCGACTGGCCGCTCTTGAGCGCCCGCTCCATCGCCGACAATTCGCGGTCCAGACCCGTTACGCCGCGCCGCCGCGCGATCTGCACGTTGGCCGAGAGGATCATCAGCAGATTGTTGAAGTCGTGCGCGACGCTGCCGACCAGCGTGCCCAGCGCCTCCATCTTGCGCGACTGACGATACGCCGATTCGATCGAACGGCGCATGGACGCCTCGGCCTGCCAGCGCTCCCACGCCTCCTGTTCGGCGCCGAGGCGGCGCAGCGACAACCAGATCACACACCACAAGGCGATGGACGGCGTGAACATCGACAGGATCAGCACGCCGAGGTGGCGGTACCACGCGGCCCAGATCGCCGAGGCACGGTAGCCGCACACCACGTACACAGGATACGAACCGACGTGGCGGAACGCGAGAATCAGATCTTCGCCGTCGACGTTCGAATGCATGCGCACCACGCCGGCCCGCCGCCCTTGCGCGAGGGCTTCGGCGAACGGCGTTCGCGGGGCCATGGCATTGGGCTCGCGCGGCGCGCGCGGATAGTGCGCGAGGATCGAGCCGTCTGCGCGCACGAGGCTCATGGTCATCGGCGTGCCGTTGCTGCTGCCACTGCCACCGAGCAGTTCGCGGTAGAACGCGTCGAAATAGCTCGGCCGCAGCGCGACAGAGACCACGCCGGCGAACGAGCGGTCGGCGCCAAGCCGTTCGACGCCCATGTTGAACACCTGTTCGCCGGCGACGTGCCCCGTCATGACCTTCGACACATGCTCGAGATCCTTACCGTCGCGAATGCCGATGAAATCTTCACGCTCGCCGACCGAGATGGCCGGCGCCGGCAGGTAGCGGCTGCTGGCGAGCAGGGCGCCGTCGCGCCCGAAGATCGACACCGCGGCCACTTGGGGATAGCCGCCGCCCATCACGCGCAGCTTCTCGTGAATGGCGGCTTCGCGGGCGCGAATGCCGTCGTCGTCCAATCCTTGGGTCAGATCGACGATGCGCGCGTCGAGCGTCTCGTTCATGTCGAACACTTTAAGCGCGTGCTCTTCGGCGACCCGCACGGTGCGCAGCGTCATGTCGGTGGCGTCGGCATCGCGCGCGCGCAGATCGCTGATGGCCATGGCCGCGACATACACGCACGGCAGCACGATCGCCGCGATCAGCAGCGCGATCAGCGTGATGCGCCGCACATGGAAGTTCTGTTCCGGCACGGCGGGGAACAACGCCTCATCCTGCCGGCTAGCGGCAAGGCGGCTCGCGGGCGGCGGTTCGAACCGGTCTGGTGTCATTGTCGATAAAGCAAAGGTCGTTCGGAACGAAGAGGCCGGGAGTCAGCATCATACGAGAAGCATAGACGCGGAGCGGCGGTAGAAGTTACCCGCGGCAAACTGGCCTGCCGCAAGACCGCTCGCGGCGCCGCCGCGACCGGCGACTCATTTGTCTGCTTTTTAAAACAGCGACGAATCGAGAAGCGCAAACGTACACAAAAGCATGGAAGCAGGAAATTCCTTCTGAATCTACCAAAATATTTTCATAAATAGGACCTAATGAGAAAATCTCTTTAATGAAAGCGAAATTGGCGAGTTGCCTTTCCGCCGTTTTGCTTCGAAAATCAGCGCCATGATAAAAATGCGTCCGCCATGTTCGGACGCATCTGCCGCGAGGGCAACCAGCCAAACCACGCGTACAACGCGTGGCGGAAGGCGCTCGCGGAATCACGCGCGCGGCAAGGGACCAGCCCGATCCACGAAGCCGCGCCGATTCATCTACGGGGTAGGCTTCGAACATGCCGGTCATCGCCGTCGTCCATCGTGCGCGTACGCTTTCAGGCGTGCCCACTGGTTCCGTCCATCGCGCTTCGCCGCGTGCGCTCCCCGCTCGCCTGCAATCCCGATTTCAGCAACTTTCAGCGCGCTTTGCCGCCGGTCGACAGACTTCGCGCTAAAGAATCCCCCTCGATCCGCCGTTAACGCGAATGAGCTAATTCCGCTTTCCGACCCGCCCATGTCTTTGCCTATTGTGATCGCCGATGATTCGTTGCTTGCCCGCAAAGTGCTCACCAAGGCACTGCCGCCGGACTGGGAGGTCGACGTGTCTTACGCATCGAACGGGCGCGAAGCGCTTGCTTTGTATCGTGAAGGCAAAGCGTCGGTGATGTTCCTCGACCTGACCATGCCGGACATGACCGGCTATCAGGTGCTGGAAGCGCTGCAGCACGAGGATCTGAACACCTTCGTCATCGTCGTCTCCGCCGATGTTCAGCCGATGGCCCAGTCGCGCGTGCGCGCGCTCGGCGCCGTGGCGTTCATCGCGAAGCCCGTGACGCCCGAGGCGGTACTACCCATCCTCAAGGAGTACGGGTTGTATGTCTGAGCCAGTCCTCAACGAAGATCAGCGCGACGCGCTGCAGGAGGTCGCCAATCTGGCGATGGGCCAAGCCGCGACGCGTCTTGCGCGGCTGCTCGATGCGTTCATCGAATTGTCGGTGCCGCGCGTGAAGGTGGTGAAGGTCAGCGAGGCGGCGCAGGCGCTGCGGCAGATGACCGGGATCGAGGACACGGTGAGCGCTGTGCGCCAGGGCTTCCGCTCCGATATCAAGGGCGAGGCGCTGGTGATCTGCCGCAGCGACAGCATCGAGCAACTGTGTGCGCTCGTCAGCGATCCGTACTCGCGCTCCGCTTACGAGGCGGTGAGCCAGACAGAGCTGGTGTTCGACGTGGCCAACGTGCTGACCGGTGCCTGCGTGTCGTGCATCCTGGACCAACTCGGCCGCACGCCGGTCTTCTCCGCGCCGGGCTTGCTCGGCGAAGCCATGACGCTCGACGAAGTCTTCCAGCCCGGCGTGCTGCAATGGGAAGTGGCCTTGCTGGTAGAAGTGAATTTCGCGCTCGAAGACCAGAGTTTCCGCGCGCACCTCGTCATGCTGATGGCCGAGGAATCGATTCGCCACATGAACGGGGCGCTCGACGCGCTGCTGTCGAGCCTATGACTGTGCCCGTGGACTCGTTGAGCGATCTGGTGGTCGAACGTGTCGGTTTCGGCATCTTCGTGCTGGACCGCGACATGAACGTGCTCATGTGGAATCGCTTCATGCAGGATCACAGCGGATTGACACCGGACCAGGTGGTCGGCAGATCGCTGTACACGCATTTTCCGGAATTGCCGCGCGTGTGGCTGTCGCGCAAGATCGAAAGCGTGTTTCAGCTCGGCAGCTTTGCGTTCAGTTCGTGGGAACAGCGCCCGTATCTCTTCAAGTTCGATCACGACCGGCCGATTACCGGCGGCGTCGACTTCATGCAGCAGGATTGCACCTTCATGCCGCTCATGCGCGAGCGCGAAGTGGTGGCCGTGTGCGTCACCATTTCCGACGTCACGCACGTGAGCATCGTGCGGCGCGAACGCGAGGAAGCGGTCGCGAAGCTGCAGGAATATGCCGATCGCGACGGCCTGACGGGCATCGCCAACCGCCGTTTCTTCGAAGCGCGCCTGCGCGACGAATACACGCGCTGGCAGCGCTACGGCGGCGATATGTCGGTGCTGCTATTCGATCTCGATCACTTCAAGAAAATCAACGACCAGTTCGGCCACGGTGTCGGCGACACAGTGTTGCGCGTGATGGCGCAGCGCGTCGCCGAGGTGGTGCGGGCGCAGGACACCTTCGGGCGCTTCGGCGGCGAGGAGTTCGCGTTGCTGCTGCCGTGCACGCCGCTCGAGGACGCGATGCGCGTCGCGGAAAAGATCCGCTGCACGATTGCCGACACGCCGGTCGAAGTGCAGGGCACTTGCGTGCCGGTGACGGCGAGCGTCGGCGGCGCGTCGGCGCGGGTCGGCGTGCCTTCGTACGACGTGCTCATCAACGAGGCCGACGCCGCGCTCTATAGCGCGAAGCGGCAAGGACGCAACCGCTCGGTCGCGTTCGTCTGAGGACGTCACAGAGCAGCGGCGTCGCCACTCACACGAGGCGCGTTTCAAGCCCTGCGGCAAGCCGCGTGACACGCCGCTCCACCGCCACCAGACTTCTTTCCGGCCCTAAATCCGCCGACGGAACTGCGGCATCTCACAAACGTTGATATACTTTTCGCCGTTTCCGGCCTCCCAGCCGGGTGTTTCGCGCGTGTCCGCGCGCGCGCGCCGCCGGCCCTGCGGGTGGCCATCAAACTTCTTGAACGCCTTTCAGCGGGCGCCTCCAGCGGAGATCGTCTTGGCTGTTTCCAATCTTGTCGTGGACGATACAGAAATCGACGCCGCTGCCGCCACGTCCGGCAGCTCGTTCTATCTCGCCATGCGCATCCTGCCGGCCGCGCAGCGCGATGCGATGTATCAGGTCTACGCCTTCTGCCGCGCCGTCGACGACATCGCCGACAGCGACCTGCCGCGCACCGAACGCGCCGCCGCGCTCGAGCGCTGGCGTGCCGATATCGACGCGTGCTACGCCGGCGCGCCGCGCGCTTCGCTGCGCGCGCTAACGCGGCACATTCACACCTTTCACCTGCAACGCGAAGATTTTCACGCGATGATCGACGGCATGGCGATGGACGCCGCCGAAGACATCTGCGCACCCGACGAAGCCACGCTCGACCTCTATTGCGACCGCGTCGCCAGCGCGGCGGGCCGGCTATCGGTGAGGATATTCGGGATGCAGGAAGAGCCTGGCCGTTTGCTCGCGCATCATCTGGGCCGCGCGCTGCAGCTCACCAACATCCTGCGCGATATCGACGAAGACGCCGGCATCAACCGCTGTTATCTGCCGCACGAATTGCTGGCGCGCGAAGGCATCGCGGTGACGAATCCCGCGCAGATTGCCGACGACCCGTCGCTGCCGCGCGTGTGCGCCACGCTCGCCGAGCGCGCCAAAGAGCACTTCGCCGCCTCCGACGCGATCATGGACCGCGAGCCGCGCAACCACGTGCGGGCGCCGCGCATCATGTCGGGCGTGTATCGCTTGCTGCTCGAACGGACGCTGGAACGCGGCTTCGACATTCCGCGCACGAAGGTCGGCAAGCCGAAGCTCCGCATGCTGTGGATCGTGGCGCGTTACGCGCTCTTCTGAGCTGATGCAAAAGCTCGTACATGTGGTCGGCGCAGGCCTTGCCGGCCTGGCCGCCGCAGTGCAGCTGCAGCGGCGCGGCGCGCACGTCGTGCTGCATGAAGCGGCGGCCCAGGCGGGCGGCCGTTGCCGCTCGTACTACGATCCCAAGCTGGGCGCGACGCTCGACACCGGCAATCACATGGTGGTGTCGGGCAATACCGCGACGCTCAACTACGCGCGGGCGATCGGCGCCGCCGACGAACTGGTCGGCCCGGCCCAGCCGGAATATCCGTTCGTGGATCTGGCGACGCGGGCTCGCTGGACCGTGCGTATGTCGCCGGGACATTTGCCGTGGTGGGTCTTCGATCCGAACGCGCGCGTGCCGAATACCGGCCCGGCCGATTATCTGGCGCTCGCGCCGCTTCTGTTCGCCCGACCGGGACGCAGCGTCGCGCAGACCATGCGTTGCAACGGTCCGTTGTGGGACCGTCTGCTGCGGCCGCTGTTTCACGCGATGCTGAACGTCGAGCCGCGCGATGCGTCGGCGGAACTGACGGGCGCCATGGTGCGTGAAGCGCTGCTTGCCGGCGGCCTCGCGTGCCGGCCGCTGGTGGCGCGTAACGGCCTCGGCAGCGCGTTCGTCGATCCGGCCTTGCGCCTGCTGCAACATGGCGGCGCGGCGATCAGGCTGGGTTCGCGCCTGGACGGAATCGTCTTTGCCGCCGACAACCGCCGCGTGCAAGCGCTGCATTTCGCCGGCGAGAGCGTCACGCTCGACGCGAACCATGCCGTGATTCTCGCGGTGCCGCCGGACATCGCGCAGACGCTCGTGCAAGGTTTGCGCGCGCCGACGCGCTTCGCGGCCACCGTCAACGTGCATTTCGCGGTCGAGCCGCCGTTTGGCTTGCCGCAGGTCATGGGGCTGCTCAACGGCACGGCCGAGTGGCTGTTCGCCTTTGAAGGCCGCTTGTCGGTGACCGTCAACGGCGCTGAGCGCTTGCTCGACACGCCGCACGAAGCGCTCGCGGCCTCCGTCTGGGCCGAAGTGGCGCAGGCGGCCAGCTTGCCGGCCGCGCCGATGCCGGCCTGGCAAGTCGTCGTGGAAAAGCGTGCGACCTTCGCCGCGCTGCCGGATCAGGAAACGCGGCGGCCCGGCACGCGCACTCGCTGGAATAACCTCATGCTCGCGGGCGACTGGACGGCTACCGGCCTGCCCGCGACGATAGAAGGCGCGATCCGCTCCGGCCAGAAGGCCGCGGATACGTTGCTGAATGAACCGATGGAACGCCGATGAACGATTTATCTCAAGCCCAGCCGCTGGACGCCATCCTGCCCGATTTCGCCGCCGCAGCGCCGAGCGCGCCCGCGCCGGCCGTTACGGGCGAGGCGCCCACGGCATCGCTCGACGCCGCGATCACGCGCGCGACCGAGGCGATTCTCGCCGCGCAGAAGCCCGACGGCCACTGGGTCTACGAACTCGAAGCCGACGCGACGATTCCTGCCGAATACGTGCTGCTGGTTCACTATCTCGGCGAAACGCCGAACCTCGAACTGGAACAGAAGATCGCGCGCTATCTGCGGCGCATCCAGTTGCCCGACGGCGGCTGGCCGCTCTTCACCGACGGCGCGCTCGACATCAGCGCCAGCGTGAAAGCGTATTTCGCACTGAAGATGATCGGCGACCCGGCCGACGCCGAGCACATGGTTCGCGCGCGCGAGGCGATTCTCGCCCACGGCGGCGCCGAAACCGTGAACGTCTTCACGCGGATTCTGCTCGCGCTGTTCGGCGTGGTGTCGTGGCGCGCGGTGCCGATGATGCCCGTCGAGATCATGCTGTTGCCCATGTGGTTTCCGTTTCATCTGTCGAAGGTGTCGTACTGGGCGCGTACCGTGATCGTGCCGCTGCTCGTGCTCAATGCAAAGCGGCCGGTGGCGCGCAATCCGCGCCGCGTGCGCATCGACGAACTGTTCCGCGGCGCGCCGGTCAACACCGGCCCGCGCGATCGGGCGCCGCATCAGCACGCCGGCTGGTTCCGGTTTTTCAGCGGCGTGGACGTGTTGCTGCGCGCCGTGGATGGTCTGTTCCCGAAGGCCACGCGCGAGCGCGCGGTGCGGCAGGCGGTGGCTTTCGTCGATGAACGGCTGAATGGCGAAGACGGCCTCGGCGCAATTTTCCCCGCGATGGCGAACTCGGTGATGATGTACGACGTGCTCGGTTATCCGGCCGATCATCCGAATCGCGCGATTGCTCGCCAGTCGATCGACAAGCTCCTCGTCATCAAGGATGACGAAGCATATTGCCAGCCATGTCTGTCGCCGGTGTGGGATACGTCGCTCGTGGCGCATGCGTTGCTCGAAACTGGCGAGGCGCATGCCGAACAGGCTGCCGAACGCGGGCTCGCGTGGCTGCGTCCGCTGCAGATTCTCGACGTGCGCGGCGACTGGATTTCGCGCCGTCCGAATGTGCGGCCGGGCGGCTGGGCGTTCCAGTACAACAACGCGCATTATCCGGACGTCGACGATACGGCGGTGGTCGCCATGGCGATGCAGCGCTCGGCAACGGTGACGCAATCCGATGTCGATCGCGACGCCATTGCGCGGGCGCGTGAATGGGTGGTCGGCATGCAGAGCAGCGACGGCGGCTGGGGCGCGTTCGAGCCGGAAAACACGCAGTACTACCTTAACAACATTCCATTCTCCGATCACGGCGCCCTGCTCGATCCGCCGACCGCCGACGTCTCGGGCCGTTGCCTGTCAATGCTCGCGCAACTCGGCGAACTGCCGCAGAACAGCGAGCCGGCGCAACGCGCGTTCGACTACATGCTGAAGGAGCAGGAATCGGATGGCAGCTGGTACGGCCGCTGGGGCTTGAACTACATCTATGGCACGTGGACCGCGCTGTGTTCGCTGAACGCTGCCGGCCTGCCACACGACGACCCACGTATGAAGCGCGCAGCGCAGTGGCTCCTGTCGATCCAGAACGAAGACGGCGGCTGGGGCGAGGGCGGAGAGAGCTACAAGCTCGACTACCACGGCTACGAGCGCGCGCCGAGCACGGCTTCGCAAACCGCGTGGGCTCTCATGGGCCTGATGGCGGCCGGCGAGGTCAATCACGAAGCAGTGGCGCGCGGCATCGCGTATCTGGAGCGTGAACAGCGCGAGCACGGTCTCTGGGACGAAACACGTTTCACGGCGACCGGTTTCCCGCGTGTGTTCTATCTGCGTTATCACGGCTATCGCAAGTTCTTCCCGCTGTGGGCGCTGGCGCGCTTCCGTCATCTGAAGCGCAACGGCCTCACGCGCGTCGCGGTCGGGATGTAACGGATGCCGTTTTCCACAAGCCTGTCAGCCGATGACGGCCGCAGTCCCTTGCCGGTGATCGTGGTGACGGGGATGGCGTTCGAAGCGCGCATCGCCCGCGGCGAAGGCGTCGAGGTCGTCTACGCGGCGCGCGCCGATCTGCTGGAGCGCGCGTTGAGCGCGGCAGTCGAACGCGGCTGTTCGGGCATCGTCAGTTTTGGCACGGCGGGCGGTTTGGCGCCGGATCTGGAGCCGGGCTCGCTGATCGTCGCGGATGCTGTTGAGGGGCCGTTTGGGCGCCTCCAGACCGATCGGCCATGGTCGGACAGGCTTGCGGCGGCGCTGGCCGCCGGGCCGCTCTCAACGCGTTTGCGGCGCGGTCTCATGGCGGCTGTCACCGCGCCTTTGGTGAGCGCCGGCGACAAGGACGTGCTGCATCGCTCGAACGGCGCTTTGGCGGTGGATATGGAATCGCACATCGCCGGGGCGAAGGCTGCCGCGCATGGAGTGCCGTTTGCCGTGTGCCGCGCGATTGTCGATCCGGCGTGGCGCACGCTGCCTCCGGCGGCGACTGCCGGTCTGCGCGACGACGGCAGCACGGCGCTGGGACCGATTCTGCGGGAATTGGTGCGACAGCCGTCGCAACTCGGCGCACTGATCCAGGTAGCCGTCGACGCCCGGGCGGCGCGCCTCTCGCTGGTTCAGGCGCGGCGCGCGATCGGCGAGGCGGGTGCTTTTCGAATGGCCGTCGCCTGAAACGCGTGTAGCTGCGGGACTTTCCTTCTTATTCAGCAGGTATTGAAATATTAGGGAAAACCCTTATATTTGGTACAATGTCAGTGTTAACCCTAGGTCGTGAGGCGAACTCGCAGGCCTAGGCGCCTTGAACACGGAGTACCAAATGAATTTTCACACCAGAAAGTGGGTTAAGCCTGAAGACCTGAACCCGAACGGCACGTTGTTCGGCGGCAGCCTCCTGCGCTGGATCGACGAAGAAGCCGCGATCTACGCCATCTGCCAGTTGGACAATCAGCGCGTCGTGACCAAGTTCATGTCCGAGATCAATTTCGTCAGTTCGGCGCGGCAGGGCGACATCATCGAACTCGGGATGACGGCCACGCATTTCGGCCGCACGTCGATCACGCTGCGCTGCGAAGTGCGAAACAAGATCACGCGCAAGAGCATCCTGACCGTCGAGAAGATGGTGTTCGTCAATCTCGGCGAGAACGGCGAGCCGGCGCCTCACGGGCGTACGCAGATCCGTTATGCGGATGAAGCGTTTGCCCGCTATCGCGAAAATTCGCGGCCGGTGCCGCAAGGCGCGGTTGCCGTTGAAGAAGAGCGGGTTGCGTCGCGTGCCGAGGTGGATAGCCTGCATTGAACCGGTTGCCTGGCTCTAACGCAGGTTGCGGCGCGTTGCGCGCCGAAGCGGTAAACGGTAACTCGTCCGGTTCTGTGCCGGCGTCGAGTCCGGCTTTACGGGGAGCCCGTTGTGGGCGCCCCGTCTAAATCCCAATACTTATTGCGTCACCGGCGCTGAAGCCGGTTGTGCGCTGTCGGCCGGCGCGGCGGGCGGTGTCGGTGCGGCCGTGCCTGAAGCGCCGTTGGGCGCGGCAGCCGGCGCTGCCGGCGTCGACCTTGCCGCGCCGCTCGCGGGCGTTTCGCCTGGATCGCTGTAGTTGGGCATGCCGGCCGGCGCGCCCGTGGCAGCGCCAGAGGCGGCATTCGGGGCCTCCGCGGCGTCGCCCGGATCCGCGTAGTTCGGCAGCGCGCCAGCCGCCGGCGCGCCTGCCGTGGGTGCCGCCGAGGCGCCGGAATCGCCCGAATCGCCCTGATCGTCATAGTTCGGCAGTGGCGCTGCGTTGTCGCCGGTGCCGCGCAGACGCGCACGGCGTTGCTGCGTATAGGCATCGCGCACGAACGAGTACTTGTCGAGCGCTGCCTGCTGCAGCAGGTCCGATGCACCCAGCAGGTCTGAACGCACGCTCACGAACTGCAGCAAGTACAGCGGATTGCGCACCGCCGGCTCCATGTAGTTCAGCGGGTTGAACTTCACGTCGACGATCAGCCCCATGCTGTCACGCACCGTGCTCGGCCCGAACAGCGGCAGCACGAGGTACGGGCCGGACGGAATGCCCCAGTGCCCCAGCGTCAGGCCGAAATCCTGATGATGTTTGGGCAAGCCAGCCGGCGTCGCCCAATCGAGCAGGCCGCCCAGGCCGAAGGTCGAATTGAACGCGAAACGGACGATGTCTTCGGTCGCGTCGGTGATCTTCAACTGCAGCAGCGCGTTCGCGGCGTTGGACAGATCGCCGAGATTCGAAAAGAAATTGCTCACGGCGGTGCGCAACGGTTGCGGCGTTACCTTCTGGTAACCCTTCGCCACCGGAACGGCGACGTAGCGGTCCAAGCCGTCGTTGAAATTGAACACGACCCGGTTCACTGGTTCGAACGGGTCGCCGGGTTTGCGGTCGGGGCCGGTGGCGCAGCCAGAGATCAAACCGGTGGCGACGAGCGCCAGCGCGGCGTTACGCAGCTTCATGCTTATATTCCTTTTTGCTTCGCGCGACGTGAGCGCGGCTTGCCCATCAACACGGGTTGAAACACCACTGCGCCGATCAGTGTGCAGAACAGCGAGAGCGCCAGCAAGCGCCCCATGCTCGACGTCCCCGGATGGTGCGACAGCCAGAGGCTGCCGAACGCCGTCGCGGTGGTCGCCGCGCTGAACAGCACAGCGTGGGTCAGGCTCGACTGCAGCAGACCAGTCTGACCGTGGCGCCACGCCATCACGAAGTAGATCTTGAACGCTACGCCGACGCCGAGCATCAGCGGCAAAGCGATGATATTCGCAAAGTTCAGTGGCATGCCGAATACCACGCACAACTCGAGCGTCACGAGCGCCGATACCAGCAGCGGAACCAGCGTGCGCAGCATGTCGCCGACGCGCCGCAGGGCGATCCACAGCAGGATCGCAATCGATACGAGCGCGTAGCCGGCGGCCTGCAGGAACGCCTTGATGATGGTATCGGCGGAATGCAGGATCGAGATCGGCCCGCCGATCGCGCCCGGCTCCGCCTTCTTCACCGCGTGGGCGAAGTGGGCGAGCATGACGTCGTCGTTCGGATCGGTGCCGGGCTTCACCTTCGGAGAGATGTCGACGAGCGCGCGGCCGTCCTTCGAGACCCAGGCCTTGGAGATTTCCTTGGGCAGATTCTCGCGGGTGATCTCGGTGGGTTGCAGCAGGTTGGCCAACTGCTTCAACGCAATGCGCAGCGTCTCGGACATCGCGGTTTCGGCGCGATCGCGCGTGGCGGCGTCGGTGGCGGCTAACTTCTGCAATGTGGCGGACAGATGCTTGGCTTCGGCGGCACCGGGGCCCGGGTGATCGTCGGCGGCGAGCGAGAGCTGGTTCGACGCGCGCTTGAGCGCGGCGACGCGGATGGCGTCCGTTGCCTGCTGCGCGGGCTGCTGCTGCAGCGCGGGCAATAGCTGCTGCGCGGCGCTCGCGATCAGCATCAGCTTCTGCTGCTGGTCGGCGGGAACGAAGGTGTCGAGCGTGTTGACGCGGCCCACTTCCGGCAATGTGCGCAGATGGGCGGCCATGCGGTCGGCGTCGGCGAGCGAGGGCGCGAGCACATGCACGTTGTTGACCGCGGCCTCCGGCGAGTCCTTCAGCGACAACAGCGTCTCCATCGACTCCGTATGCGGGTCCTTCAGATGCAGCGGGTTGAAGTCGAAACGCAAATGCGTGAGCAACGGCGAGGCGCCGATCACGACGATCAGCGTGCCGATCAGCACCGGCTTGCGATGATGATCGAGAAAATCGTCGACGGGCGCGAGTTGCTTGAAGCCGGGCGAACCGGCTTCGCCTGGCGGCCTGAAAATCTTCAGCAGGGCCGGCAGCAAAGTCATATTGGTGAAGTACGCGACGAACATGCCGACGCCCGCGATCTCGCCCAACTCGGACACGCCGCGGTAAGCCGTCGGCAGGAACGAGAAGAAGCTCAACGCGACCGCGATCGCGGCGAGCGTGAGCGGCACGCCGATACTGTGCGACGTGTGCATCAGCGCAGCGGAAAGTCGGTTGTCGCGATTGCGCTCCTCACGATACTTGACGCCGAACTGCACGCCGAAATCGACCCCGAGCCCGACGAACAGCACCATGAAGGCGACCGAAATCATGTTGAGCGCGCCCACCAGCATCAAGCCGAGCGCCGCGGTGATCGCGAGCCCGACGAACAGCGTGATGAACACGGCTGCGATCATGCGGCCCGAGCGCAGCGCCAGCCACAAAATGATCAGCACGACGATGAAGGTGCCGATACCGTTGAGCGCCGCGCCGTCCTTGACCGAAGCGAACTCTTCGTCGGCGAGCGGCTGTTCGCCGGTCAGACGGACGATAGCGCCGTAGCGCGATTCGAGGTGCAGCGCGGCGGCGGTGTCGCGGATCGACTTCGACGCCGACGCGCCCGGCTCCAGCGCGTCGTAGTTCACGACCGGCTGCACGATGACGAAGGCGCGCGCGGGCTCGGCAGCCGCGCTCTTGTCGACCAGCGCGCGCCACGAGAAGGCGGCCGGCTGGCCGGCCAGCACGCGGTCGAGCGTGCTCGCGCTTTGCGACAGCAGGTGGCTCATGTCGCCGAGCTTCACCTGACCGAGCTGAAGCGGCAGCAACAGACTCGTGGTCAGCGTGCCGGCAAGGCCGGTCAGGCTCGGATCGTGGGCGAGGGCGTTGACGAGCGGGCGCGACTGGACGAGCTGCGAGGTGGTCGACATGACCTCGTCGAGGGACGGGAACAGCAGGCCATTGTGTTCGAAGAACGGGCCGCCGGCCGGCTGCGAAACCGCCACGAACTCCTTGGGATCGGCTTTGAGAGCCGTGGTCAGGGCTTGCGCGGCGGCATCGGCGAATTCCGGCGCGCGCGCTTCGACGACCACCAGCACGGTTTGGCCGCGATCCGGGAAGGCCTCGTCCACAGCGTGTTCGAGCGCCGACCATTGCTTGTCGTTCTCGATGAGACGGCTGATGTCCGTGTTGATCTTGAAGTTATAGGCAACGTAGAAACCGCTCAGAACGGCGAGCACGAGCGACAGCGCGACGACCTTTAACGGATGACGCACTGAATACGCGACGAGACGGACAATAGATGACTTCAGCATGTAGGCGAACGTGGCCTTATCACGGTTGTTGTTTTTGACGAAAGTGCACAAGTATACAGAGCCGGAGGGATCAGTCTCCGGTTCGGTAGCAAGTGCGGCTCCCGCACACGCTCTGCGGGGTGGGAACGCAATCTCGGTATACTGGTCTATCCTGCTCACGCCGCGTGCTTGCAAGCCCGGCGGTGCTTACTTCTTTCAGGTTCTGTCGAGCGTATGAAACGTTATCTGTCTGCTTTTCTGGCTGCGGCCTTGGTGTCCACTGCGGCATATGCGCAAAGCGCGCCCGACGCGGTGGTAAAAAGTGCTGTCGAGGGCACGGTGGCCGCGATGAAGGCTGACCCGCAGGCGCGCGGCGGCGACATGGCCAAGATCACCCAGCTGGTCCAGACACGCTTCCTGCCGGCCACGGACTTTCAGCGCACCACGCGCATCGCGGTCGGCAAGGCATGGTCCACCGCGACGCCCGATCAGCAAAAGCAACTGTACGAGCAGTTTACGCTGCTGCTCACGCGCACTTATGCGGCCTCGCTGTCGCAACTGCGTGACCAGGACGTGAAGTTCAAGTTCGCGCCGGTCAACGTGCCGGCTGGCGCCAAAGACGTGGTCGTGCAATCGCACGTGCTGAGCAATGGCGGCGACGACGCGATCGACTATCGCATGACCAAAGATGCCGCCGGCTGGAAGGTCTACGACATCAACATGATGGGTGCGTGGCTGATCCAGGTGTATCAGACGCAATTCGCCGATCAGATTTCCAAAGGCGGTATCGACGGGCTGATCAAATTTTTGACCGCTCACAATGCGCGCAGCGCCGGGTAACGGTTGATTCCCTCACTTCGCAACGAGTGAGGCATGAGGCATAAAAAAAGCGCGGTGGCTGAATGGCCATCGCGCTTTTTTGCATACAGGACAGTGGGCGACGCGAGGCCGCCCGTTCGACCGCTCAGGTTGCGGCCGTCGCCGTCTGCACTTTCTTGCCCTTGCCCGACACCTTGATCTCTTCCAGCTTGATCTCGACGTGACGCGAGAAGACATACTCGGCGGGACGTTGCTTATCCAAAGGAATGTCCTTCGTGAAAGCGCCCGACGTCTTCGGACCGCGCAGGCTGACCTTCAGCGCCTTCAGCGGATGCGTGACCGTATCCATCACGGCGGTCGCTTCGAAACCGCAGTGCACCATGCAGTCCGCGCACTTTTCGTAGTTACCCGTGCCGTATTTTTCCCACTGCGTGGTTTCCATTAGTTCCTTGAAGGTCTTCACGTAACCTTCGCCGACCAGATAGCACGGCTTTTGCCAGCCGAATACGGTACGCGCCGGGTTGCCCCACGGCGTGCATTCGTATGTCTGGTTGCCGGCCAAGAAGTCGAGGAACATGCTCGACTGGCTGAACGACCAGTTCTTGCCGTTGTTGCCGCGCTTGAAAATTTCGCGGAACAGGTGCTTGGTCTTGTCGCGGTTCAGGAAGTGCTGCTGATCCGGCGCGCGTTCGTACGCGTAACCCGGCGAGACGGTGATGCCGTCCACGCCCATCGGGCCCAGCGTGTCGAAGAACGCAGCGACGCGTTCCGGCACGGCGTCGTTGAACAACGTGCAGTTGATGTTCACGCGGAAACCGCGGCGCTTCGCTTCCTTGATGGCGGCGACAGCCTTGTCGTACACGCCTTCCTGCGACACCGAGTGATCGTGCGCCTGCTGATCGCCGTCGAGGTGAACCGACCAGACGAAGTACGGATTCGGCTCGTAGTCGTCCATCTTCTTTTCCATCAGCAGCGCGTTCGTGCACAGGTACACGAACTTCTTGCGCGCCATGATGCCCTTCACGATCTGCGGCATTTCCTTGTGCAGCAGCGGTTCGCCGCCTGCGATCGAGACCACCGGCGCATTGCACTCGTCGACGGCTTCAAGGCATTCTTGCAGCGACAGGCGCTGATTCAAGATGGGATCCGGATAATCGATCTTGCCGCAGCCATTGCAGGCGAGGTTGCAGCGGAACAGCGGCTCCAGCATCAGGGCGAGCGGGTAGCGTTTGTTACCGGACAGATGCTGACGCATGATGTATGCGCCGACCCGGACTTTCTGTAGCAGCGGAATAGACAAGACGTCCTCCTTAAACTTCGCGTGCAGCGAGTGGTTGCATCAGCTTCGATGGCAACTTGAATTCGACCTTTTCTTCACGGCCCGCCATCGTCGTGACATCGACAGGCCCCAATGCGCTCAGCGCATCAATTACGTTCTTGACCATCTCTTCCGGCGCCGAAGCGCCAGCCGTAATGCCGACGGTCTGCACGTTCGCAAACCATTCCGGCTTCACTTCCGAACCGTCGGCGACGAGATAGCTCGCCACGCCGCTTTCGCTGCCGATCTCGCGCAGCCGGTTCGAGTTCGAACTATTGGTTGCGCCCACCACCAGCAGCACGTCGACCTGCTTGCTCAGCTCGCGCACGGCCGCCTGGCGGTTTTGCGTGGCATAGCAGATGTCGCGCGTATCCGGACCGACGATGTCGGTGAAGCGGCGCAGCAGCGCGTCGATAATGCCGCGCGTGTCGTCCACCGACAGCGTGGTCTGCGTGACATAGGCGAGCGGCGTGTCGACCGGCAGGTCGAGGTGCGCGACCTCGGCCTCGCTCTGCACCAGCAGCACTTTGCCTGGAATCTGGCCGATCGTGCCTTCCACTTCCGGGTGCCCGGCGTGGCCGATCAGAATCAGCGTGCGGCCGGCGCCGACGTACTGGCGGCCCTGCACATGCACTTTGGTGACCAGCGGGCAGGTCGCGTCGAGCACGTCGAGACCTCGTGCTTCGGCGTCGCGCTCGACTGTCTGAGCGACACCGTGCGCGCTGAAAATCGCCACGGCGCCTTGCGGCACTTCATCGAGTTCCTCGACGAAGCGCGCGCCTTTCTGGCGCAGATTGTCGACCACGTGCCGATTGTGAACAATCTCGTGGCGGACATACACAGGTGCGCCGTGTTGCTGTAACGCGCGATCGACGATCTCGATTGCGCGAACAACACCCGCACAAAAGCCGCGGGGTTGAGCAAGGATGACTCGCATAAGTTGGCGAACTCCGACTGACGCGGGTTTCGAAGAAGTCGGTAAATCTGACTTTATCGCCGCGATCATCTAATTAGTTGACGTCTTGAGCCCCGGCGACGTGCCGGTACAGCAAAACCAAACGCGCATTCTAACGCTATCGGCCGGGCTTTGCTCTGGCGGCGCCCGGCGGGTGTTGGTGAGGCGCCGCAGCAACGGAACGATGCCCGGCGCGGCAGGCAACGGGTACGGCAATGCGAATGCGGTAATGATTGCACGCTGCAGCGGTTTGACGGAACCCTTAAACTACGTAGTCCCGCGGCGCCTGGCGCCCGCATTACAAAAGGGTTTCGAGGCTCGCTGGATGGACGTCGATCAATACGAAAACTTTCCGGTCGCGAGCGTGTTGCTGCCCAAGGCGCTGCGCGCGCCCATCGGCATTATCTATCAGGTTGTCCGCACGGCGGGCGACATTGCCGACGAAGGCGACTGGAGCGCAACCGAGCGGCACGCCCGTCTAGCCGACTTCCGCGCCGGGCTCGACGCAGTGGCGGAGCGGCGCGCGGCGCCAGTGCATCCGCTTCTGTTCGGCAAGCTTGCCGGTGTGGTTGCCCAGTATAAACTGCCGCTCGCGCCGTTCTACGATCTGCTTCACGCGTGCGGCCAGGACATCGACACCAATCGCTATGCCGACCGCGCCGCGCTGCTCGACTATTGCCGCCACTCGGCCAATCCGCTGGGGCATCTGATGCTGCACCTGATCGGCGCGGCCACGCCGGATAATCTTGCCGACGCCGACGCGATCTGCACGGCGTCGCAGTTGATCAGCTTCTGGCTCGACGTCTCCGCCGACTGGAAAAAGGACCGCGTGTATTTGCCGCTCGCCGATATGCGGCGCTTCAACGTCACCGAGGCGCACATCGCCAACGGCGTCGCCGATGACGACTGGCGGGCGCTCATGGCGCACGAAGTGTCGTTCGTGCGTGAGATGCTGGTGCGCGGCGCGCCGCTCGCGCTGCGAATTCCGGGGCGGCTGGGCATCGAGTTATGCGGCGCCATTCACGGCGGCCTGCGGTTTCTCGAACGCATCGAGAAAGTGGGCTACGACGTGTTTCACGAGCGGCCGGTGCTCAATACGTTTGACTGGTGCGTGGTCGCGGCCCGCACGGTGGTGATGTGGCTGTCGCGTCGCGTCGGCGTAGAAGCGCGTTCAATCGAGGGTAATGCTTAATGGCGGTGGTTCTGTTTCTTCTGTCGTGTCTCTCCTTGCTGATCTGGTGTGTGCTGCTGTTCGCGCGCGGCGGCTTCTGGCGCGCGCGTCCCGCCGCGCCGCTGACCATCGCGCCGCGCGCAACGTGGCCCGCCGTGGCCGCCGTAGTGCCGGCCCGCAATGAAGTCGATGTAATCGCCGAGGCGGTCACCACGCTGCTTCAGCAGGACTATGCAGGCGAATTCCACGTGATCGTCGTCGACGACCACAGCACCGACGGCACCGCCGACGCCGCTCGCGCGGCCGCCCTGCAGTTGCAATGCCCGGACCGTCTGACCGTGTTGAGCGCGAAGCCGCTGCCGCCGGGCTGGTCCGGCAAGGTGTGGGCACAGTCGCAAGGTATCGAGGCCGTGCGCACGCTCGGCTTGCCCGCGGATTTCCTTCTGCTGACCGACGCCGACATCGGCCATCCCGCCGACGCAGTCGTGCAACTCGTCGCGCGCGCGGACGCAGAGCAGCGCGATCTTGTCTCGCTGATGGTGCGTTTGCGCTGCGATTCGTTCTGGGAAAAGGCGCTGATCCCCGCTTTCGTGTTCTTCTTCGCCAAGCTGTACCCGTTCTCGTGGGTCAACAACCCGCGCAATCGCACGGCGGCGGCCGCGGGCGGCTGCATGCTGGTGCGCCGTAGCGCGCTCGAAGAAGCGGGCGGCATCGAGTCGATCCGCGCCGAGTTGATCGACGACTGCAGCCTCGCCGCGCGCATCAAGCATCGCGGCACGGGGCGTCATCCGATCCGGCTGGATGTGGCGGCGCGCAGTGTGTCGCTGCGTCCGTACGACAGCTGGCGTGAGATCTGGAACATGATCGCGCGCACGGCCTTCACGCAATTGCGCTACTCGCCGCTGCTATTGGCGGGCACGCTGGCCGGCATGACGATCATTTACCTGATGCCCCCGGTCGCCGCGCTGGTGCTCGGTCCGACGGGCTGGCCGGCATGGCTCGCGTGGGCGGCCATGTGCTGCGCTTATGCGCCGATGCTCAGCTATTACCGTCGCTCGCCGTTGTGGGCGCCGTTTCTGCCGCTGATCGCGTTGTTCTATGTCGGGGCGACGTTCGCGTCGGCGGTGCGTTACTGGCGCGGCAAGGGCGGACAATGGAAGGCGCGGGTTCAGGCGCCGGTGCAGGAACGCTGAAGCAAGCGGTAGTCAGAAATCGCGGTGGAATGCAAAAGCGGCGCTCGGGCGCCGCTTTTTTTACTTGGTGAGCATCATGTAAAGCTGGATCACCATGTCTGGCGAGAACGTGAACGGCACCCAGCCGTGGCCGGTGTGGCGCATGACCAGCAATCGGTCGCCATTCGACTGTTTCTGCACCGCCATGACCGGATTTTTCGTGGACACGAAGCGCCAGCCCGGCGGAATGCCCGGCGGCGGTTCCGGCGTCATCGACGCGCGCGCATTCGACAGTTCTTCGATCAATTGGCCGATCTGCTCCGCGCGCAGCGCGACCGTCTGCCCGCCGATCGTCATGGTGATCTCGTTCTGCGCGGGGCGATTGATTTCGAGCGTGGGCTGACGCTGCGGAGCCGGAGCCTCGCCTTCGACAACGGCCGCCTCGGTCTCAGCCGGGGTCACAGCCTGTTGTGCGTGGGAATCGGACGCGACCTGATCCGCCGACGCCGACGCTTGCGGCGCAACGTTCTCTGCGGGTGACTCGGGGATGTTTTCGGCCTGCGGGGCCACGACAGCCTGAATGAGCTGATCGACGCCCAGTTCCAGTGCGCCGAGCTGTTCGTGAAGATTCATGCGAGGTTTCTCTGGTAAGACCCACGATTTTAACTGCTGCGCGTAGGCTTTTACCTGTCGCTAACACAGTGACGTTGTAACAAAATGCTTGCAGCCGAGCCGGAACGCCGGGCACCGGCCGCTTATTCGCGCAAAGCTCACGGCTTCAGATAGCCGGCTTGTCTGAACCAGTCGAGTGCATCGCTCAAGCCCTCGCGATAGGGCCGCGAGCGATAACCGAGCTCACGTTCCGCTTTTGCCGATGAGAAATACATCTTGTTCTTCGACATTTTCAAGCCGTCGACGGTGACGAACGGTTCGCGTTTCGTGATCTTGGCGACGGCTTCGGCGCCCATGGCCAGCGGATACAGCGGCCAGCGCGGCAGGCTCAGCGTCGGCGCCTTGCGGCCGGTCAGCGCCGCGATATCGGCGAGCATCTGTTGAAGCGGCAGATTTTCGCCGCCGAGAATATAACGCTCGCCGATCTTGCCGCGTTCGAGCGCGAGGAAATGGCCGGTCGCGACGTCATCCACGTGCACGAGATTCAGGCCCGTGTCGACGAACGCCGGAATCTTGCCGAGCGCTGCTTCCACGATGATGCGTCCCGTCGGCGTCGGCTTGACGTCACGCGGTCCGATCGGCGTGGACGGATTGACGATCACCGCCGGCAGGCCGTCTTCGGCGATCATCCGCTCCACCGCGCGCTCGGCCAGCACTTTGCTGCGCTTGTACACGCCGATCGCCTGATCGGCTTTGAGCGGCGAGGTTTCGTCGGCGGACTGGCCGGAATTGGTCACTTTCAACGTGGCCACACTGCTCGTGTAGACAATGCGCTCGACGCCTTCCTTCAGCGCCGCGCGCATGGTCGCCTCGGTGCCTTCGAGGTTCGAGCGCTCGATCTCGCTCGGGTCAGGCGCCCACAGCCGATAGTCGGCAGCCACGTGCAGCAGATAGCGCACGCCGCGCAGTGCGTTGCGCATCGACGCTTCGTCGCGCATATCGCCGACCACGATTTCCGCGTCCAGCGACTCGACGTTCTGACGCGGGCTCGTCGCGCGCACCAGCACGCGCACCCTGAAACCCTTCTGTTGCGCGATGCGCGCCACCGACGAGCCGACAAAGCCGGAGGCGCCGGTCACGAGCACGAGATCGCGATTTTGTTCGGTCATTCTGTTTCCATTCCCCGCATGACAGTCGACGGATTGTACGTGGCGCGCGCGCCGTGTGTCGCGCCGGCGGTCCCACGCGAACAGTCAGATGCACGCTTTGCCGAGCAAGCTCGCCGCGACGCGACTAGAATGCCGGCTTGAAAGATTGTGCGTTGCACGGCACCGGAGTAAGCGCTAACGCGCCAACTCCGGTCGACAGAATAGAGAGGACGGCATGGCTCCGGATCTGGATCAGCGGATCGAAACGTACTACGTGCGCGTGCGCGGCACGGTGCAGGGCGTCGGCTTTCGCCACGCAACCGTGCGGCAGGCTCACGCGCTCGGTATCAAAGGATGGGTGGCGAATCTCGACGACGGTTCCGTCGAAGCCATGTTGCAGGGTTCGGCCAACCAGGTCGATCGCATGCTGTCGTGGCTGCGTCACGGGCCGCCGGCGGCGCGCGTGACCGAGGTGGCCGGCGAAGAGCGCGCCACGGAAAAGCGCTACGAACGTTTCGAGCAGCACTGAGCGGCTGCACTTAGAACGCCAATTACGCAAAAAACAGAAGGCGGCGCGCCATCATCGATCATGCGCGATGGCGCGCCGCCTCACCGTGTTTGCGTGGCCGTGCTTCAGTCAGCGGCGTCAACGGACCGACGCACTCATCGCGCCACGAGCAGACTCTCAGCAAAGCCCCATTCGTCTTCGATCCATTGATGGCTGCACACGAAGCCGGCATCGTCGGCAATCGCGGGCATCTCTTCCGCGCGATATTTGTGGCTGCTCTCGGTCCAGATCGTTTCGCCCGCCTTGAGCGACACCGTCAATTGCGCAGCGCCCACGCGCGCGGTGATATCGCGCTTTGCTCGCAGATGCATTTCGATGCTGCGCGCGTCCGGGTTGAAGCGCGCGACGTGCTCGAACGCATCGAGCGGAAAGTCGCCGTCGAGCTCGCGATTGATGCGCGCCAGCAGGTTCAGATTGAACGACGCAGTGACGCCGATCGAGTCGTCGTAGGCGGCCACCAGTACAGGCGTCGGCTTGATCAGGTCTGTGCCGAGCAGCAACGCGTCGCCGGGAGCGAGCATGTTGCGGATGTCGCGCAAGAAACGCGTTGCCGCGAGTCTGCCGAAGTTACCGATCGTACTGCCAAGAAACAGTACGAGTAACCGCTCGTCCGCCGCGCGCTGCTTGCTCACTTCAGCAAGGCCGGCCAGGTAATCGCGTTCATAACCGACAATCGAAATGCGCTCGATGTCACCGAGTTCGCGCCTGCACAACTGCAGCGCACTGCGCGAAATTTCAATCGGGCAGTAAGAAGTGGGACGCTTTTTACACAGCGCTTCCAGAATGCGCCGCGTTTTACGGCCGCTGCCGCTGCCGAGTTCGGCGACCGTCACGTCGTGAGGTAAGTGCGCGACGATGTCCGCTGCATGTTTGGTCAGCAGACGTTCTTCGGCGCGCGTCACGCCGTATTCCGGTAACACGGTGATCACTTCGAACAGCGCGGAGCCCACTTCGTCATACAGATACTTCGACGGCAGTTCTTTCTGCGGCGCGTGGGTGAGGCCGGCGCGAACGTCGGCGGCAAAGGCGGAACGTAGGTCGGGCGATGCGTCGTGCGATAGGGCTGGCTGGGTCATGCTGGCTCCAGTAGTCACATTCGATGAGCGGGATTGCTGCCGGGCGGCGGCACGCGCGATGAAACTCAGTTAGCGTGCCGTGGAGAAGAAGGCGGGCTCGGTCCGTTGGACTGTCATCGCCGGCCCGGCTCATGGATGCTGCACATGCAGTCCCCAAGGGGACTTGCTGGGGTGTCGCGAACGGTGATGCAAGCAGCGTCGCAGAACTAGATAGCAAGATTCGCGCTTGAGCCGCCTGGCGCGGATGATATGTGGCGTTGGCCGCACATAAAGTTATGTTCTAGTCCATCGACGTGCGATGCGCACGGAATAATTCCAGCCGATTGATGACAGCGCGCGGACCCACGCGGGAGCCGCGAGCGGATAAGCCGTCTAGAATGCCGCCTTCGTATCCTTTTATCGAAGCAAAAAACGCAGGGCTGGATACGTACTGCCCGCTTGTGAGACTTCACTTCCAATGACAAAAACAAATGCCGAGCGCCTGAATGCTGCGCTGCAAACAACACTACCTGCGCACGCGCCGGTATCGTTTCTCGAAGCACCTACCCAACCGGTCGCTCGATGAACCAGTATGACCTAAGGCGCGGGATCGCGCTGTCGGTGTGCGCGACCACGACGTTTGCATTACTGTCCGCTTACGCAACCCTGCTCGCGCCGCTAAGCGGCCTCGACATTTTCGCGTGGCGCGTTATCTGGACTGTGCCGGGAGCATTGTTTCTGGTGGCGTTGAGAAAGCGCCTGCCCATTCTGCGGCGGCTTCTTTACCGCATGGTGACCGAGCCGAAACTCGGCATGGCGATGATCGCGAGCGCGGCGTTGCTTGGCATGCAACTGTGGTTGTTTCTGTGGGCGCCGCTACATGGCCGGATGCTCGAAGTCTCGCTCGGCTATTTCCTGATGCCGCTGACGATGGTATTAGTCGGGCGCTTTTATTATCACGAGCGTCTGGACGGTTTGCAGTGGCTGGCTGTTGCGTGCGCGGCGACGGGCGTCAGCCATGAATTGTGGGTGACGGGCGCATTTTCGTGGCCGACCTTGCTGGTCTCGCTCGGCTATCCGCCGTATTTCGTTTTGCGTCGCAAGATCAATCACGACTCGCTCGCGATGTTCACTGTGGAAATGGCGCTGCTGCTGCCGCCGGCAATCGTGCTGGTTTTCAACGGCGGCTCGCTGGCGATGATCGCCGGCCATCCAGGTCGGTGGTGGCTGCTGTTGCCGGGTCTCGGCGCGCTGAGCACCATCGCGCTCGCGTCGTATCTCAAGGCGAGCCGGTTGTTGCCGGTCGCGTTGTTCGGCATTCTCGGCTACGTCGAGCCGGTGTTGCTGGTGCTGATCTCGATCACTGTGCTCGGCGAAACGCTGAGCGTCTCACAGCTGGCGACCTACGTTCCCATCTGGATCGCGGTCGCGCTGACGGCATTGCATAGCGTGCGCCTCGTTCGTCTCGCACCGAACTGAGTCGTACCGAATAGGCACTCGATGAAGCGGCGGCGTGCTTCAGCGATGCGCCGCCGTATGGGCCGCATTAATACGCGTCGGACCGACTTGCGCCTCGATCGCAGCGCGCAGCGCGGGCCGCCAGCCGAAGCCGAACAACGCTTCGGCCAGCACGAACAGCGGTCCGATCAACAGGCCGATCACATCATCCACAAAGGCAGGCTTGCGATGTTCGTAGGCCACGTGTCCGACGAACTGAAACACCCAGCCCACCAGAAAGAGCCCTACACCGATCACGAGCCACGCGAACGTCGATTGCGTGGCCGTCCACTGGCCGAACGCGACGCAGAGCGCGGACACGAAGGCCATCATCACGCCGAGCGGCACGTCGAGCACGAGGTAATACAGCGTGGCCGCGCCGAATAAAACCCACGCCGGCGACAGCGTCAGCGGCCAGGCGCCGACAGCGAAAGCAGGCCGGCTCAACAACACCGCCAGCGCCAGTACGATCATTGGAATGCCGATGAAATGCGTGGCGATATTGCGCCGGTCACGATGGTAGGCCGCGTATTGCGTAAGCTGTTGCGTCAGCGTTCTCATGGATGCCGCTCCTCTTTCAAAGTCAGCATAATCGCGGGCAGCGCAATTTGAAACCATCGGGTAGCCGACAATCGGGCACGAGTGCCGTTCTATGACTGCGAGTTTTCCATCGAATGTGCTTGCCGCGCTGCTCGGACGCAGCGCGTGGTTTCGCTCGGCGCCCGCCGCCATGCAGGCGCAGTTGATCGAAGCGGGGCGTGTCGAACGGCTTGCTGCCGGTCAGCGGCTCTTCATGCGCGGCGATTCCGACGACGGCCTCTATTGCCTGCTCGATGGACTGGTGAGAATCGGCGCGGCCAGTTCGGCGGGCAAGGAGGCTTTGCTTGCCGTCATCGAACCGGTGAACTGGTTTGGCGAGATCGCGCTGTTCGACAACCGGCCGCGAACTCACGACGCGTATGCCGAACGCGATTCCGAGCTGTTTCATGTGCCGCGCGCCGCACTCGCCGCGCTACTCGAACGTACGCCCGCTTATTGGCATCTGTTCGGTTTGCTGTTGACGCAAAAGCTGCGTCTTGCTTTCGACGCGATCGAAGAAGCCGCTTTGCTGCCCGCCGCGCAGCGCGTGGCGCGTCGCCTGTTACTGATGGCAGGTGGCTACGGCGAGCCCGGTGCATTCCGCCGCGTGCTCAAAGTCCCGCAAGAAGATCTCGCAATGATGCTGGCGCTCTCCCGGCAAACCATCAACCAGGTGCTGAAGCAGTTTGAAACGCAAGGCGCGCTGAAGCTCGGATACGCGGAAATCGAAATTGCCGATATGCAGAAGCTGGCCGCGTTGGCTGAGTTGAATCCCGTTTCGGATTGATTGCAGTGCTTTTGCTTTTTACCTTTCGCCTGCTCACGAGAAGAATGCGAACGGCGGCGTGGCGACGAGCTAGACCGCGGCCACGCTGCGGCGCTTCAACGGTCCGATCGTCGCGGCGGGAAGTGTCGAAATCAGCGTGTGCAGGGTGAAGTCGAGGTCGCCGGGAGCGATGTCGAGTTGCACGCGGATTTCCTCGCGCACCGCCTGCGTGGCGACGACATAAACACCGAGAGGAGAATGAAGCAGCGCGCGAAGCTGGGTGCCCGGGAGTTCGTACGGCCGATGCGGCAGCGTTATCTGCAAGCGCACGCGCGCCGCCCGGAATGGAATGACGTTGCTGCGTTGAACGTGCGGCTCGTTGACCGGTTGGGTGGCGAAACTGTCGATTGATTGTGTGAGAGCCATGTGATGCGGCGTTCGTCGACGCCATGGTTGATCAAGACAGTTCGAGATTAGACGTCCGCGGGTAAACGCGGTGCAAAAATTGGGGTGTGCGTTGGAGAAATAATACGGGGTTGCCTGAAGCGGACACACTCGCGCGATTCGAACCGCGCAAAAAAAAGGCGAGTCATATGACTCGCCCTCCCTGAACGGCACAGTTCGGCTTCGATTACCTACAACCTGGCCGGTGCGTGCCGAAACCGATCACGTGTTATTGCGTTTTTGTCGTGTCGGTCTTTGCGCCGTCGGCTTTTACCGGGGCATTGCTGGCCTCTTTCGCGCTCTCCGTTTTAGTCGTGGCGGCACTCGTTTCAGCCGCGGCCTTCTTGGTGGTCTTGTGCGCTTTCGCCGTGTGATGGGCGGAAGTCTTCTTCACGTGCGCTTTGGTCGCGGCTTTAGCCGGCGCCTTCGTTGCTGCGGCGCCGTCATCCGTGGCGCCCGTTTGTACGGCGGTGCTCGCCTTCAGGTTCGCCTGGCCGGCGGGTTGCGTTTGCGCGGGCTGCGCGGCGGACGGTGCGGCCGTTTGAGCGAAAGCGGTCGACACGAGCAGAGCGGAAGCGAGTGCGGCGAAAAGCGTCTTCATGGTTTAACTCCTGGTTTAACCGGTTGATTCTTGTGTCGCAGCTGAATTTGTTCAGCGCTGCCGGTTTAACGTTGACGGGAAGACAGGAGTTGACGTCGCTCTGGTGACAAAACGTAACCGCTGAAACATATTGGGGATCCCGAAGCAGTTTCGGTGGTTTGGCTTGTGCCGTGGCGGCAAATTGGGAACTGGCTTCTTCGCACGAAGGGTGCTATCTGTATTGTGATATAGGAGTTTCCACCAGCGGAATATCATCTGCCCTCCGCGTCAATTGGGCGGGCTGGCTATCGTTAAACTGGCCTGACGTGTCATCTAACTTGTGCGAAACACCAGATGAACCAGTCACTTAAACTCGCGCTGTGGCGCGCGCAGGATCCGGCATTTCTGCACGGCTACTTCTGCGGCGTCGGCTTGGATATCGGCGCCGGGAGCGATCCTGTTTCCGACTACGCAGGTCTTTTTCCTGGCATCGAGCAACTGTTCGCCTGGAACGTGAATGAGCGTGACGTTATCTATATGGACGAAGCGCCGGCCGATGTACTTGATTTCGTTCATTCGGATTGTCTTGGGCGCTTCGACAATGCCCGGCAGGTGCTCGCCAGGTGGCTCGAACTCATCAAGCCCGGCGGTTATCTGATTTTGACGTTGCCGGTCGATCCTCGCGGCGAGGAAGGAATATCGCCGACCCTCGCGGATGTCGATCATGAACGCACCTTCACTCTGCAACGGCCCGACGTGCCGAGCGCGGGTTCCGTGAATGTGCTCGACCTGGTGAATGATGCCTCGCTTGTTTCGTCATGCGAACGCATTTGCGTGCTGCGCGAGTTCGGCGAGAATCGGCAAGAGGGTTCGGCGGACAGACAGCATCAGGCGGCCGCTTACGCGATAGAAATCGTGCTGCGTAAGCGTGATGTGCCTCCACTCTTCGACCTGGCCACTGCCATGCCGGGCGCGGAAACCGATTCGGAAATGCTGGACCTTTGCCATGAAACGCTAAGACTGTATCCGTATCGGCTCCAGACCTACTTCCACATCAACCTTGAACTGGTGCGTCGGGGCCTTCACGATCGACTAGAGGACCTGTGGGACGAAAGCGTCCGGCGACTCCCGAACGAGCGCTTGCCTCGACTCTTCAATGCGCTGATGTTGATTGCTCTCGGCAAACTCACCGAGGGTTTTCGTCGACGTGAGGCGCTGTTCGACGGCGCGGACTGGCGAGGCCGGACCACCGTGGCGCCGCCGGCCTACGCAAAGTGGTGCGGCGAGTCGGTTAAAGGTAAATCGATCGTTATCTGGAGCGAATTCGGTCTGGGCGACGAGATTTTCTTTTTTCGGTTTGCGCGAATTTTTCGTGAACGCCACGGGGCGGCGCGGGTGACGGTGGTGTGTCAGGCGCCGCTCGTCGAATTGTTCAGGACCTCGGACGAGGCCGCCGCGATCTGCTCGGTCGAAGATGCGCCGCAACTGCCGTGTCATGACTATTGGGTCTATCCGCATGCGATCCCGGTGTGGGCGTCTCTCGACATCGATCATTTGCCGCAGGTGGTGCCGTATCTGCGCGCGGGCGTCGAGAACACACCGATGGTTTTGCCTGGCAACGCGCACGCACTGAAAGTCGGCGTGATCTTCAAAGGTGCGCCGACGCACGAGAACGATGCTGCCAGATCGCTGCCGTCGCTCGGTTGTCTCGATCCACTCTTCGCGCTCGAAGACGTGGAGTTCTACATCATGCAGAAGGGACAAGGCGAAGACGAAGCCGCCGACTACGCCGCGCGCTTGCGCAACGTGCATGACCTCGGACCTCGTCTTCGTTCATTTGGCGATACGGCAAAACTGATGAACGCGCTGGACCTGATCGTTAGCGTGGACACGTCCGCGGCCAATCTGGCGGGCGCGATGGGTAGGCCGTTGTGGCTGATGTTGCCCATGCTGGGCGACTGGAGATGGCACCTCGAACGGGAAGACAGTCCGTGGTTTCCCTCTGCCCGCCTGTTTCGGGAAAAAGGCAGAGGGTGGTCCGAGGTCGTGGAGCGGATTCGTTTGGCGTTGATCGACCTGCGCAACGCAAGATGAGGGCCGGCCGCTCGCTCGAAAAAATGCCTCACGCCAGTTGCCGGCGCTTTGCGTGACTAATTGAACGGGTTCTGCACGACACCGGGCTTCGCATCCGGTTCGTCCTTGACCTTCGCGGGCAAATTGCTCTGCGCCTGCAAGCTGGCCACGATCGCATCCACCGCTTCTTTCAGTGCCAACGCCGCCTTCAATCCACGCTGATCCTGCGTCAGTTCCAGCGTGCCGTTCAGCACGATGCGCGTCGTGCCGTTACTCACCGTCAAGGCATCGCCCTGAATGTTGACCACGTCGTCGTCGTTCGAATAGGGTTTAAACACCTTTCAGTCCTCCCGGTCGCTGGTCTTTGAGGTTCTCCGGAATACCCGGAAAACGGATGCCCGATGTTGCTTCGAGTTCGTGAATCGTCTTGATGTCGTAACGGTTCGTCGACACATTGTCCACCACCACGGCAAACGCCATCTTGCGCGACGGCACGTAGACCACCTTGAAGATCTGCGTTGGCACGAACACGCGCGTCGGTCCGATAGTCTGCAACTGCTGGCCGTTAAAGATCGGACCGGTGACCACATAGGTATCGTCGTACGACACCGCGATCTTGCGCACGGAGGTCTCGATGCGCGCCCACAAACGCTGGTTGTTCTCGCGGTTTTGCGGCACGACGTTGGCCAGCGAGAACGATTGTGCCATCGCCTCCTGATTCCAGCGATTGCCCGCCGGGCTCATGTGCCCGCGGTCGAATCCGCTGCGCTTGTAGTCCGCGAGCGTGGCGCCTTCGCCGTCCGGCAGGCGCGCGTCTTCAAAGAACTTGTTGGTGCGCACCATGTCTTTGGCGGCCTCGATATGATCGCGCGTCAGATGTTCGGCGGACCACAGCGGACCGTGCGTGATGCCCGAATGCAAAACCGCGAAATCGCTATAGCAAAGCATGCGCGTTTTCGGCGCCATCTTCTGATTGCTCAGAACCGGCCATTGCGAATTCGGTGTGAATTGAGTGCAGGAAGGCGCTGCGCTGGCGTGAGCGGCAACGGCGAACAACAGACAGGCAAACCACTTCTTCATGTGTCAGTCAGTCGAGGGATGGGGGCGCAAGTATAGCGTTGCGAGCCCATCTCGCGCGACGTGAAATGCAGGGAAACACCGGAGGAGAAAACGGATTCGCGCGCAGAGCGCTGTCATGAAAACGATGCCGCCGCATGGCGCGCACGGAGACGTCCACATCTCGCCGCACCAAAAAAAACGGGCCGCCTTGCAGCGACCCTAATGCGTGGATTTCCAACTCTACTCACGCAAACTTAAGGCGACCTTAAATGCGCGTGCGACGAATTGGCAGACCCAATGGCAGTCAAAAAATCAAACAGACGGCGTGCGAACGCACGTACAAAATGACGCATGCGCGAGCGGAAACGCCCGCTCTTACATGCGTCATTTCGACCGATAAAAAATAAGTGCAGAAACTAATTGCCGAACACGCTGTGCTCGGCGCGGACCTGTTGGCGGTCCACTGCTTGCAGACGCCAGAAACCGCTGGTCTGCGCGCGCGTCGGCAGGGCGGTCCACGCCGCGGCGCCTTGCGCGGCGCTCACGCGCTGCTTGCGGTCCACGTGCAAACCGCGCAGCGTGCACAGCGGCGCATCCGTGCTGGGCGCGCAGAGGGTTGTCACGCCGTTGTCGTCGCGTAGTTCGCCCCACGGGGGCAAATCGATCCCTTGATGTGCTTCTCTCGACCACCGGTGCTCGTCGGTGTCGAGCCATAACACAGCGTAGTCGTGGCTGACGGTGGGATCGGAACCGTTGATCAGGATGGTCAGTCGCATGGCGGGTTCCGTACAAATTGCGAAGTTGTGCTTTAACAGTCTATGCTGCAACGGGCGTTATGCAAGGCAAACCGTATGACGATCAGGCACGAAAAAAACGGACGCACGCTGCGCACGGTTGTACGATAGGCGCGTCCTGTTACGGTCGCGGAGGCGCGCCATGCTGCATCGATTTTTGCAATGCACGGTGATGGCGGGATGCCTGAGCGCGGCGGCCGCCGTCAACGCCGCGGCGGACAGTGCGCCGTTCGCGGCGCCTGCGCCAGTCGTCTACGTCGCCGACTTCGATCTGGACGTCGCGAACGTAACGCCGGACAGCGGACCGGGCCAACGGGTGCGCCGCCTGCGCGGCTTGCTGCCGAGCGGACCGGGGCCGATGGGCCAGGACAAAAATCCGCAAGAGCATGCCAAACATATCGTGGACGAAATGGCGGACGCGCTGACGGACGATCTGAAAAAGGCGGGTGTCGATGCGCGCCGCAGTGCGCCGGGTCAACCGCTGCCGACCGTCGGTTGGCAAGTGCGCGGCGTGTTTTTGAGCGTCGACGACGGCAATCGCCTCAGGCGCGCGATGGTCGGTTTCGGCGCGGGCCAGAACGACATCCAGGTGGCGGTGTCCTGCGACAGCCTCGGCGCGCCTGATTTGCAGCCGCTATATCAGGCCGTCGACGAAGCCGACAGCAAGGGCATGCCGGGCGCGGCCATCAAACTGAATCCGTATGTGATTGCCGCCAAGTTCGTGATGGCGAGCGGCGATGAGAAGAAGACGATCAGAAAGACGGCTCAGCAGATTGCCGATGCGGTGGTTGCAAAACTGCACGGCGCTGCGCAGTCTAAGCCGCAGCCGCAGTAGTCCGAGTCGAAATGCCTAGGGCCACGCGTGCCGCAGGCATTTCAACTTTCGAACGCTCATGCGTTCAAGCGCTCAAGCCAGGTCCAACGTACCTGTCAAATCCCCCAACGGCGCGAGTCCGTTGCTCGCGAATGCCCGATCGCGCGCCACGACGCCATCGAGCGGCGCGAGGCCATGCACGCGGCTGATCAGCCGCAGAATCGAATTGGTGTCGTACACCGTGTGATCGACGTAACCCTTCTTCGCCAGCGGCGAAATCACCAGCGCGGGAATCCGCGAACCCGGACCCCAGCGATCGCCCTTCGGCGGCGACACAGGGTCCCACCAGCCGCCGTTCTCGTCGACGGTGACGACCACGACCGTGTTCGCCCACTGCGGCCCGCGTTGAATATGCTCGATCACCGTCGCGATGTGGCGGTCGCCCGATGCGACATCCGCGTAACCCGCGTGCATGTTCAGATCGCCTTGCGGCTTGTAAAAAGTGACCGTCGGTAGGCGTCCTGCATCGATATCCGCGATCAGGTGGTTGGTCGACGCGTCGTTGCCGAGACCGCCGTCGCGCAGATACCTGCGCCGCGCCGAAGTGCCCGGCGCGTAATTCGTGAAGTAGTTGAACGGCTGATGGTGATACTGGAAGTCAGGCACCGCGCCCGTGTCCTGATGCTCCAACGCGTACTGCCACGCGCCGCTGTACCACGCCCAGTCCACCCCCTTGTCGGTCAGCCGGTCGCCGATCGTCGCGTAATTCTGCGGCGGCAGCACGCGCGGATTCGACAGGTCCGCGAAGGCCGGATTGCCGCCTTCAGCGGGCCGCACGTTGCTCGGCTGATACGGCGGCGCCATGGTGTTGACGGCGTAGCCGTCGGCGGTGAACGCGCCGTCGTTGACGAATTTCGGCGGACCGTCGAGCGCGGAGGCGGGCGACTCTGCCGATTGCTTCAGCCGCGCGCCGGTCGGATCGTCGCCGTCCACCACGGACACCATCTTCTTCGCCGGACTGTTCTGAATGTTGGGATAAAACGGCGCCTGCGCCGAGATCAGAAAGATGTGGTTCAGCCACGAGCCGCCGAAAGCCGCCATGAAGAAGTTGTCGCACAGGGTGTACTGCTGCGCGAGATTCCACAGACGCAACGTGTCGGCGGAATTACGGTAATGGCCCATCACCAGCCCGCCGGAATCGCCCCATGCGGCGAACTGATTGTTGCGGCCGGCGTTGATCTGCATCTGATTCTGATAGAAGCGATGCACGAGGTCGCGCGTGATCACACCGGTGGGCAGCGGCGCGCCTTGCGCGTCGGCGATATGGAACGGGCGGTTGTGCAGGTTGACGATATCCTTCTGCCCGATCATGTAGCGCTTGCCGTCGACTTCCTGCGCTTGCGGCACGAGGCCGCCCCAGATGGCCGGCAAGCGCGGCAGCGGCGTTTTGCCGTCGCGGTCGAGTTGCAGATAACGCTCTGCGCTCACGGCATCGAGCGGATGCTGGACACCGGGGAAATTGCCGTACAGGTTCGCGAAGCTGCGGTTCTCCGCGTAGATCACGACGATGTGCTTCACCTGATCGTGAAGCGCGGCGTCGAGACGCAGGTCGGCGGCGCTGCGCGGCGCGCCGGTGCTCGACACGTTTTGGTCGGTTTTGCAGCCCGTCAGCGCCAGTCCGATACCGACTGCTGCCAGGCCGGTAAGGACTCGGCGGCGTTCGGGGTCGTCGGGGGCGTTGTTCACGTTATCGGCGTTGTCGGCGTTCGGCGGCAGGGTGGAGTCGTGATCGGTCATCAGTGGGTTCCGAAGTGGCTGTGACGGGCACTGGAGCGCCGCTCGGAGCGGCGTGCGCGCGGCACCGGTGGCGGATTCGAAGCAGCTGGAGATGCAGATTAAGGAAGCCGGCGCTTCACGCGCCAACTGTGATGCGTGGCGTCGACGGCAAGCAGAAGCCAATGCCGTGTGTCGACTGGGTGACGCTTTTGCGTGGCATAGCGGTCGACCATCAATTCGAGTTCGTCGAGCGCCCGGCGATGGCAGGTCGCGTTGGCGCCGGAACCATCCGCGAATTCGACGACGGCCGCTGCCCCTCGGGCCGGCTCGGGCAAGTGCGCGATGCGCACCGCGCAGCCCGGATAAAGGTGCGAGTCGGCAACCTGAATCTGAATGGAATTGGACATGAGCGTGGCCTCCGGACGCTTGAGCGGAGCGAAAGCGCGGCAGCGAGGCATCGCGCAATGGACCGCTTCAAAGCATAGCACCGCGTGAAATGGTGGCGGTGCAGCAATTGACATGGTTAACCACGACGCGGCCTTCGGCGCGCGCCTAATGACGGTCGACGATCGCGCGGCTCGTTGGCACTGCGTCATGCGCAAGAAATGGCGAAGGCGGTGAGGGCGGCGCGCCACGCGCTATCATGCTGATCTGACCTTGATGAACAGCAGAAACGGCAGCCAAGATGGCAAAAGAAGAGCAGACAGGAGCGGGACGCAAGCACGCGAAACCACGCGGCGCGGCAGCGTCGATTTCGCAGGAAGACGCGTTGCGGCCGGCCCAGGCAAATGACGCCGAGTCCCAGGATTCCACCGACGAAGAGAGCGCCGGCGGATCGACTTATCTCGTGCCGGGCCTTGAGCGCGGCCTGCGCATTCTGGCGGAATTCAGCGCGCGTGAGCCGGTGCTCGGCGCGCCCGAATTGTCGAAGCGCATCGGCATTCCGCGCACCACCACGTTCCGTTTATTGCAGACGCTCGAAGCGCTCGGCTTTCTTGAGCGCGTCAATGGCGACCGCTATTTCCGCTTGAGCGTCGCGGTGTTGCGGCTCGGCTTCGAATATCTGAGTTCGCTCGAGTTGACCGATGTCGGCACGCCGATACTCGAACGCCTGTGCGATGCCACGGGCCTGAGCACGCATCTGTTGATCCGCGATCAGCGCGACGTGGTGTTCGTCGCCAAGGCGCAAACCCATGCGCCGATGTTCAGCTCGGTGAAGGTGCATGTCGGTACGCGTTTGCCGGCGCATGCGACGGTGCACGGCCAGGTGTTGATGGGCGATCTGACTTTCGAGGAATTGCGGCAGCTGTATCCCGAGCCGCAACTCGAACGTTTCACCGAGCGTACGCCGGCCACCGTCGAAGAACTGTACGAAAGAGTGCGCGAAAGCGCGGCGCTCGGTTATGCGCTGAGCGAGGCCTCCTTCGAGCGCGGCATTTCGGTGGTCAGCGCGCCGGTGCGCGACCAGAGCGGCAAGATCGCGGCGGCGTTGACCGTGACGATTCCGCGTTCGGATATCGGCGAAGCCGAAGAGCGCGAGCCGCTCATCATCGCGGTTTGCCAGGCGGCGCTCGAACTGTCCGAACGGCTCAGCTACCGGCCGCGTCCGGACGATCCGACTGCGGTTCAGGCGCGCCGCAAGTCGGTCGCGGCGGGCTGATCCCGCTTCTGTTTCAGCATTCACTTCAGCGCTAGTCCGGCTGCGTTCGCCGCCGGACTAGCCGCTTCAGATCACAGTCTCATCAGCGCATCAGAACGAGTGATGGATGCCGGTCAGAATGATCGTCTGATTCCGTCCACTCGACACACCTGCTGTGAAGAACGCCGCATCCGTGTTCGAACCGGCGCGTTCATAGAGCGCGTTCACATACAACTGCGTCGACTTCGACAGCGCGTAGATATCGCCGATTTCGAACTGCGTCCAGCGATGCCCCGCCAGCGTCGTCGTCGCGGCGCCACCGGCCACGGTGTTAAACGGCGTGAACTGGTAATTCGCGCCGACGTCGTAGCTCTGATAGGTGTTCGAGTGAGAACCCGACTCGAGCTTCACGCGCGTGTACAAACCGTGCACCAGCAGCTTGCCGAACTGATACGAGGCGCCCGCGCCCATGTTCTCGACCTTGTCCGCGGTATAGGTGGCAGCGGCCACGCCCTGGAAGTTGGTGATCCCCGTCGTGACGATCGACGGCGTGCGGTCGTGCTCGTTCGCGTACGTCGCACCGGCCTTGAACGGACCGTTCGCATAGCTAAGCGCAAAGCTCAGTGTCTTGCCGGTCGAGAAGTTGGTCGTGTTGCCGAGACCCATCATCGCGCCGACTTGAAAGCCGCTGAAACTCGCCGAGCGGAATTTCACCGAATTGTCGAACGGCACCACGCCCGTGTCGGCGAGTTCGTCGATATTGCCCGGGTGGAACGCATACCAGCTCGCCGCCAGATAAGCCGTGCTCAGCGGACCCAGCACGTCGAAGCTGAACGGAGTCTGATGACCGAGGGTCACCGTTCCTATCGAGTCTGAACTCAGACCGACAAACGCCTGGCGATTGAACAGCACACCGGCTTTAGCGAATGCGCCTGTGTTCGTATAAAAGCCGTTTTCCAACTGGAAAATCGTCTTCAGGCCGCCGCCCAAATCTTCCACGCCCTTCAGGCCCCAGCGGTCAGGCTGCATGTTGCCCTGTTCTTCCATCCACTTCGAATGGCCGCCGACATTGCTGATATACGCGACACCGGCATCCAGGCTGCCGTATAGCGTCACACTGCTCTGCGCCCATGCGCCTGTCGTTGCGCAGATTGCCGTCAAGCCGGCCGCAATGATGTGCTTCACCGTTGGTTCTCCTGATCACGCGACGGGTAGCTCTCGCCAGATTCGTCGACCCTGATCCTTGCTTTGGGTTGAATGCAGCTCTGGGGTTTATGCGCCAAAACTGCTACGCTTTATGTTCCACCTATGGGCGTTTGTATCGCCTATGGAAAATTATAGTGAGTCTGGAAGCGGTCAAAATAAAATTTTGGACCCCGTACAAACCCGCATAAGTCTGTTGGATTCGTCTGGAAATATGGCTAAAACGGTTACCTGATAAGGCTTTGCGGGGACCAAAGCTATTCGCGCCCGTTCGCGTGAGGTCGTCTTGCGAGCGCCACGCTCGGTGTTTTCCCCTACCAGTGGAGATTTTTATTTTCTCTGGCCAAAGCCGCTCCTATAATTATCCATACACGAACTGATGTTCCTTGTATGGAACATAAGGCTTCAGGAGAAGGCGAGAAATGACTGAACAATGGCGCTGCGCCGGCCATGCCGGCGACCTGTCCGATGACGCGCCGCTCGAGTTCAAGCTCGACGGCACCGAGATCGGCATCTACAAGGTGGGCGATGCGCTGTATGCGCTGGAAAACGTCTGCCCCCATGCATACGCGTTGCTGACCCAAGGCTTTGTCGACGGCGACACCGTCGAGTGCCCGTTGCACGAAGCCGTGTTCCATATCCCGACCGGCAAATGCTTGAAAGAGCCCGGTGGCCGCGACCTGAAGGTGTACTCGGTGCGCCTCGCCGGTGAAGAAATCCAGATCAAGGTGGAATGACATGCGAGAGCAAATCGTGAACTTCAATCCTTTCCTGAAGCCGTGGCTCGCGCCGCAGCCGAACAACGTCGCGGGCAAGGGCGTGATCGAAAAGCCGGGTGAGACCGAGAACTTCATCTGGCAAACGCGCAAGGCCGAGCCGACGCAATACGAAAACGACTTCGGCGACGCGCTCGAAAAAGTCTTCGAAGCGGGTGCGATGGAGTTGCAGGAAGTGGTCGACGGTCTGAACCGCGTCGGCTTCCGCACCCCGGAAGGCAGCACGTGGAATGCCGACCGCCTCGCCGCCGAATTCCGCCTGCTCGCCGAATAGGCGCGCTTTCCCGAACACGTTTATCGCATTCGTATCTGGAGTCTCTTCATGACGTCCCCCAATACAAATCAAGACGCGGCCGATCCGATCCAGTCCTATCTGGACAAGGGCCTGCGTAACTACTGGTATCCCGTCGCGCCGAGCTGGCAAGTCGGCGACGCGCCGGTCGGCATCACGCGTCTCGGCGATCAGATCGTGCTGTGGCGCGACAAGGAAGGCCAGGTGCGCGCGCTCGAAGACCGCTGCCCGCACCGCGGCGCGCGTCTGTCGCTCGGCTGGAATCTTGGCGGCAGCGTCGCGTGCTGGTATCACGGCATTGAAATCGACGGCAGCGGTGAAGTCACCAAAGTGCCCGCCGTGTCGAACTGTCCGCTAGAAGGCCAGAAGTGCGTGAAGTCGTATCCGGTCGAAGAGCATGCCGGCGCGATCTTCCTGTGGTTCGGCGACGAAGCGCATAAAGAACCCACGCCGCTCGTGCTGCCGGAAGAACTGGTTGGCGAGGAATACGCGAGCTTCCTGTGCATGTCGCACTGGAAGTGCAATTACCAGTACGCGATCGACAACGTGATGGACCCGATGCACGGCGCCTATCTGCATGCGACGTCGCATTCGATGGCCGAAGGCGACAAGCAGGCCGACATGCGCGTGCGCAAAACCGAAACCGGACTGATGTTCGAAAAGGTCGGCCAGCGCGACGTGAATTTCGACTGGGTGGAACTCGGCGAAACCGGCGCGCTTTGGATGCGTCTTGCGATTCCGTACAGGAAGAAGTTCGGCCCGGGCGGCAACTTCGGGATCATCGGTTTTGCAACGCCGGTCGACGGCGACAACTGCCAGGTGTACTTCTGGCGCACTCGCAAAGTGTCGGGCTGGCAACGCGACGCATGGCGCTTCCTGTATCGCAATCGCCTGGAAGGTCTGCATTGGGCCGTGCTGGAGCAAGACCGCTATGTGCTGGAAAGCATGGCGCCGAACGCACGCGCTCACGAATTCCTGTATCAGCACGACGTCGGCATGACGCGTGTGCGCCGCATGTTGCGTCAGCGGGCGCAGCAGGACTTTGCCGCACTGGAAGCGCATCGCGCTGAAGCTGCGAAGGCAGGCGCCGCGCAATCGGCGGAAGCAGGCCACAGCCATGCATAACGACGCGTCCGCAGCGCTCAAAGGCCGGCGCGTCCTCGTGACGGGCGGCGCGCGCGGTCTCGGCGCGGCATTCGTCCGCTCGCTGGTGCAAGCCGGTGCGCAAGTCGTGTTCGGCGACGTGCTGCACGAAGAAGGCCGCACGCTCGCGGCCTCGCTCGCCGAGCAAGGACACGCAGTCACCTACGTGCCGCTCGATCTCGCCGACCCCGCCAGCATCAAGCAATTCGCGGAGCAAGGCGCGGCGCAACTCGGCGGTCTCGACGCACTGATCAATAACGCGGCCATCACCAACTCCGGCGGCAAGTTCGCCGACGAGTTGTCTGTCGACACGTGGGACGCCGTGATGAACGTCAACGTGCGCGGCACCTGGCTGATGAGCACCGCCGCGCTGCCTTATCTGCGCGACTCGGGCCGCGGCAGCATCGTCAACATTGCCTCGGACACGGCGATGTGGGGCGCGCCGAAGCTGCTGGCTTATGTGGCCAGCAAAGGCGCGGTGATCTCGATGACCCGCTCGCTGGCGCGCGAATTCGGCGCGCATCAGGTGACGGTGAACGCGATCGCGCCGGGGCTGACCGAAGTCGAGGCGACCGCCTATGTGCCCGCCGAGCGCCACGAGTATTACCTGCAAGGCCGCGCGCTCACGCGCGCACAAGTGCCCGACGACGTCACCGGGCCCGTACTGTTCCTGTTATCCGATGCCGCTCGCTTCGTGACCGGCCAACTGCTGCCGGTCAACGGCGGCTTCGTGATGAATTGATCTTGTCGAATCGAAAGGAGAAAGAGATGGCGGACGCCGATATCGAACGCAAATCGTGGGACCAACCCGCGGACGCGAGCTTTGCCCAATGGCTGGACACTCGCGTCGCGCGCCTGGAAACGCGTCGCTACGACTGGGACGCGCTGAAGTTCCAGGCCGACTACGACCCGAAGTATCGCCGCGCGCAAATGCGCTATGTCGGCACGGGCGGCACGGGCGTCGCGAAAGACATGAACACGGTGCCCGCGGGCGGCTTCACGTTTTCGACGATGGTGATTCCGGCGGGCAACATCGGCCCGAGCCATATTCATATGGATGTCGAAGAAATTTTCTTCGTGCTGCGCGGCAAGATGAAAGTGGTCTGCGAGAAAGACGGCGAAACTTGGGAAGCGGTGCTCGGCGAACGCGATCTGATCTCGGTGCCGCCGGGCGTGTATCGCACGGAAATCAACGTCGGTGAAGAAGACGCGTTGATGTGCGTGATGCTCGGTTCGCCGAAGCCTATTACGCCGACGTATCCGCCGGATTCGCCACTGGCGAAGCTCAAGCGCTAGGCCCTCAAACGCTATCGCAGTTTTAAAACACCCGCGAAGGAAATCATGTCCGCAGTCCCGTCCGTTACAGCCGATCAACACGCTACGCTCGAAGCCCGCCTTGCGCGCTTTCCGGCGCAGCAGGTCCGGCTGGCCACGCAACGCGCGGTGAGCTATCGCGAAGTGGATAGCGCCGACAGCAATGCGTTGCCGCTCGTGCTGTTGCACGGTATCGGGTCGGGCGCGGCGTCGTGGGTGCAGCAGTTCGAGGGACTCGGCGCGACGCGCCGCGTGCTGGCATGGGATGCGCCGGGTTATGGCGCATCTAAGCCGGTTACGGCTGAATCGCCCGCCGCCGCCGACTACGCGAGTGTGTTGAAGGAGTGGCTGGACGCGCTCGGCATCGAACGCTGCGTGCTGCTCGGCCATTCGCTCGGCGCGATCATCGCCGGCGCGTTTGCCGTGGCGCACCCGCAGCGTGTGGCCGGATTGCTGCTGTTGTCGCCGGCTGGTGGATACGGCGCGGCCTCGGCGGAAGTGCGTAATACGAAGCGCGATCAGCGCCTTGCCATGCTGAACGAACTGGGCCCGCAAGGCCTCGCTGAAAAACGCAGCACCAACATGCTGTCCGCTCACGCGAGCGATGAAGCGCGCGCATGGGTGCGCTGGAACATGTCGCGCGTGATCCCGCACGGCTACGCGCAGGCCACGCATCTGCTCGCCAACGCCGATCTCGCCAGCGACCTCGCGCGCTTTCAAGGCCGCATCAACGTGGCCGTCGGCGCCGACGACACCATTACGACACCCGAAGCCTGCGAGCGACTCGCACTGGTCGCAGGCACCAAACTGCAGGTCGTGCCTCGCGCGGGTCACGCCGGCTATATCGAAGCACCCGCCGCGTACACCGCGATCATCGACACGTTCTGTCGCACGAGCGACGGACAACGGAGCCAATGAATGACGCCCGACACTGCTCACGCCGAGCGCGACGCGGACGAAGACCGCAACGACACCACCGGCGACACCGCCTATCGCGTGCCCGGTCTCGAACGCGGTTTGAAGATTCTCACGGAGTTCTCGCCACGCGAGCCGGTTCTCGGTGCACCGGAATTATCCAGGCGCCTGAAGATTCCTCGCACGACGGTGTTCCGTCTGTTGCAAACGCTCGAATCGCTCGGCTTTCTGGAGCGTGCCGACAAGGACCGCAACTATCGCCTCGGCGTCGCGGTGCTGCGGCTCGGTTTTGAATATCTGAGCTCGCTCGAATTAACCGACCTCGGTTTGCCGATCATCGAGGCGTTGCGTAACGAAACCGGCCTGACCAGCCACATCGTGATTCGCGATGGACGCGATGTCGTGTTCGTCGCCAAAGCGCAAAGCCACACGCCGATTTTCAGTTCGGTAAAGGTGAACGTGGGCACGCGTCTGCCGGCTTACGCCACGACGCACGGTCAGGTGCTGATGGGCGACCTGACGCTCGACGAACTGAAGAAGCTCTATCCCGAGCCAGAACTCGAACGCTTCACGAAGCAGACGCCGGTCACTATCGACGACCTGTACGAACGGATTCGCGACGACGCGCGGCGTGGTTTCGCGATAAGTGAGTCGTCGTTCGAGCGCGGTATTTCGGTGGTGAGCGCGCCGGTGCGCAACGACACAGGCCGCATCGTCGCCGTGATCACGACCACGATTCCGCGCCACGAGATCGACGCGTCGCTGCTCGACAGCGGCCTGATCGACAAGGTCCGCCGCGCGGCCGACGAACTTTCGCAGCGGCTCAACTATCGGCCCAAGGGTGGCGCGAAGTCGGGCAGCAATTACATGAAGGCATTGGGGCTCTGATGATCCAAATCGACTTGACCGGACAGATAGCGGTGGTGACGGGCGGTTCGTCCGGCATCGGCCTCGCGACTGCCGAACTGTTTCTGCGGGCGGGCGCCTCGGTCGCGATCTGCGGCCGCGACACGGAACGTCTCGCGCAAGCAGAAACCGCGCTGAAGGCGCAGTTCCCGCAAGCGCAATTGCTCGCGCATCGCTGCAACGTGCTCGATGCCGACGAAGTGAAAGCGTTCGCGGAAGCGGTGCAGACGCGTTTCGGCCGCACCGACATGCTGGTGAATAACGCCGGCCAAGGCCGCGTGTCGACTTTCGCCGACACCAGCGATGAGGCGTGGCGAGAAGAACTCGATCTGAAGTACTTCAGCGTGATTCGCCCGACTCGCGCGTTTCTGCCGATGTTGCGCGACGCCGCGAACCCCGCTGTGGTTTGCGTCAACTCGCTGCTGGCCCTGCAACCCGAGCCGCACATGGTCGCGACCTCATCGGCGCGCGCCGGCGTGCAGAACCTGCTCAAGTCGCTCGCGGTGGAACTCGCGCCGCAGCGCATCCGCGTCAATTCGATTCTGATCGGCATCGTCGAATCGGGTCAATGGCGCCGCCGTTATGCGAAAGAAGCACAGCCGGGCCAGAGCTGGGAAGACTGGACGGCGGAACTGGCGCGCAAGAAAAACATTCCGCTAGGCCGCTTCGGTCGCCCCGAAGAAGCCGCTCAAGCACTCTTTTATCTGGCTACGACGCTGTCGTCCTATACGACGGGCAGTCATATCGATGTTTCTGGAGGCGTTGCACGACATGTCTAACAAAACCACCGTTGGCGAACTGATCGCCGCCTTTCTCGAGCAATGCGGCGTTCAAACCGCATTCGGCGTGATCTCGATCCATAACATGCCGATCCTCGACGCGATCCACAATCGCGGCAAGATCCGCTACGTCGGCGCGCGCGGCGAAGCCGGCGCGGTGAACATGGCCGATGGTCTCGCGCGCGTGTCCGGCGGCCTCGGCGTTGCGTTCACCAGCACGGGCACCGCGGCGGGCAACGCAGCGGGTGCGATGGTCGAAGCGCTGACCGCCGGCACCGCTCTGCTGCACGTCACAGGTCAGATCGAAACCGAATACCTCGATCAGGACCTCGCGTATATCCACGAAGCACCGGATCAACTGTCGATGCTGTCGTCGATTTCGAAAGCCGCGTTCCGCGTGCGTTCGGTCGAAACCGCGCTGCCGACCATCCGCGAAGCCGTGCGCGTGGCGCAGACCGCGCCGAGCGGCCCGGTGAGCGTGGAGATTCCGATCGACATTCAGGCCGCCGAAGTGGAATGGCCCGCCGATCTCGCCGCGCCGCACATCACGACGCTCACGCATTGCAAACAGCGTGTCGTGCAACTCGCCGATTCGCTGGCAACGGCCAAGCGCCCGCTGTTGTGGCTGGGCGGCGGCACGCGTCACGCGACGAAGGCGGTTGAGCGACTGGTCGCGCTGGGTTTCGGCGTCGTGACCAGCGTGCAGGGCCGCGGCGTGCTGCCGGAAGATCATCCGGCGACGCTCGGCGCGTTCAACGTGCACACAGCGGTCGAGAGCTTCTACAAGACGTGCGACGCGCTGGTGGTGGTCGGTTCGCGTCTGCGTGGCAATGAAACGCTGAAGTACAGGCTCGCGTTGCCGCAACCGCTGTATCGCGTCGACGCCGACGCGCTCGCCGACAACCGTGGCTATCGCAACGAGATGTTCATTCATGGCGATGCATCTTCGGTACTCGAAGAACTGGCGACGCTGCTCGAAGGCCGCATCAAAGTCGATCCGACGTTCGCACAGGATCTCGCTGCCGCACGCGAAAGTGCTGTCGCCGATGTGGGCAAGGGCCTCGGCCCATACAAGCGTCTCGTCGATGCATTGCAAGCCGCAGTGGGCCGCGACTACAACTGGGTGCGCGACGTCACGATTTCGAACAGCACGTGGGGCAACCGCATGCTGAAGATTTTCTCGCCGCGTGCGGGCGTTCATGCGCTCGGCGGCGGCATCGGCCAGGGCATGCAGATGGGCATCGGCGCGGCGCTTGCGGGCAGCGCGGCGAAGACCGTTTGCCTCGTCGGCGACGGCGGCTTGATGGTCAACGTCGGCGAACTGGCAACGGCCGTGCAGGAAAACGCCAACGTGATGATCGTGCTGATGAACGACCAGTGCTACGGCGTGATCCGCAACATTCAGGACGCGCAATACGGGGGCCGCCGCTGCTACGTCGATCTGCATCAGCCGGATTTCGCGCAGTTCTGCGAGAGCCTCAAGCTCACGCACTACCGCATCAAATCGCTCGATCAGGCCGACGCGATCATTCGCGAAGGCATGGCGAAGACCGGCCCGGTGCTGGTCGAAGTGGACATGCTGTCGGTCGGCTCGTTCGCCACCGCGTTTGCCGGCCCGCCGGTCAAGGAACAGGAGCCGGAACATGCGTGATGCGGGCTACGCGGGGCATCACGCACCCGTCGACGTCGCGATGATCGGCTTCGGCGCGATCGGCCAGGCCGTGTATCGCTCGGTCGCCGCCGATCCGACCGTGCGCGTGTCGCACGTGATCGTGCCGGAGCGCCACATGGCTTCGGTGCGTGAAGTAGTGGGCGACTCGGTGGATGTCGTGGCCTCCGTGTCCGCCTTGAGCAGCCAGCCGCATTTCGCGCTGGAATGCGCAGGACATAGCGCGCTGGTCGACCACGTGGTGCCGTTGCTGAAAGCCGGCACGGACTGCGCGGTCGCGTCGATCGGCGCGCTGTCCGACATGTTGCTGCTGGACGCATTGTCCGCCGCCGCCGATGAAGGCGACGCCACCTTGACGCTGCTCTCCGGCGCGATTGGCGGCGTGGATGCGCTGGCCGCCGCCAAGCTCGGCGGTCTGGACGAAGTGCTGTACACCGGCCGCAAGCCGCCCACGGGCTGGCTCGGCACGCCGGCGGAACAGCTCTGCGATCTGCACACGCTGAAGGACGAGAAGGTGATTTTCGAAGGCAGCGCGCGCGAAGCGGCGCGGCTGTATCCGAAGAACGCCAACGTGGCCGCGACGATCGCGCTGGCCGGCCTCGGTCTGGACCACACCACGGTTCGGCTGATCGCCGATCCGAACGTGACGCGCAACGTGCATCGCATCGTGGCGCGTGGCGCTTTCGGCGAGATGTCGCTCGAAATGTGCGGCAAGCCGTTGCCGGATAACCCCAAGACGTCCGCGCTGACCGCGTATAGCGCGATGCGTGCGCTACGCAATCGCGCGGCGCGCTGCGTGATTTAAGCCATCAGTTGAATAGCTGAAGCAAACTGGAATGACCGACATGACTCACTTCGATACCAGCCTCGTGCCCACCGGCGATATTTTCATCGGCGGCGAATGGCGGCAAGGGCGTGGCAACCCGTACACAAGCCTGTATCCGGCGGATCAGTCGGTCAACATGGAAATCTCGACGGCCAATGCCGACGACGCCCGCGACGCCGTGGAAGCCGCGGATCTCGCATGGCGCCGCGCGGACTGGTCGGGTTTGAAGCCGCATCAACGGGCGCTGATTCTGTACCGCATCGCCGATCTGATCATGGCGCGTCACGAAGCGCTCGCGCAATTGCAGCGCCGCGACAACGGCAAGCCGATCGGCGAAACGCGTGTACTGGTGGCGAGCGCCGCGAACACGTTCCGTTATTTCGCAGCGTGCCTCGAAACGCTCGACGAAGAAGTCACGCCTTCGCGCGGCGATTATCTGACGATGAGCATCTACGAGCCGATCGGCGTGATCGCCGCAATTACGCCGTGGAATTCGCCGATTGCATCCGACGCGCAAAAGCTTGCTCCGGCACTCGCGGGTGGCAACGCGGTCGTGTTGAAGCCGGCTGAAGTGACGCCTTTGATCTCGCTGGCGTTGGCGCGCATCTGCGAAGAGGCTGGTGTGCCGAAGGGCGTAGTCAGCGTCGTGCCAGGCAAAGGCTCGGTGATTGGCGACGTGCTGGTGCGTCATCCGCTGGTGAAGAAGGTGTCGTTTACGGGCGGCACCGAAGTGGGCCGCGGTATCGCGCGCATCGCGGCGGACAAGCTGATGCCGGTCTCGCTCGAACTGGGCGGCAAATCCCCGACCATTGTCTTCGACGACGCCGACATCGATCACGCGGTGAACGGCGTGCTGTACGGCATCTTCAGTTCGTCGGGCGAAGCTTGCATTGCGGGTTCGCGCCTGTTCGTACAGCGCTCGATTTACGACGCGTTCATGAAGCGTCTCGCGGAAGGCGCGCGCAAGTTGCGCGTGGGCGATCCGACGCGTGCTGAAACGCAAATGGGTCCGCTGATTACGGCGGCGCATCGCGAAACTGTCGAGCGTTATGTCGCGCTCGGTCTCGAAGAAGGCGGCCGCCTGCTATGCGGCGGCGAGCGTCCGGTGGGCGATGGCCGCGAAGCCGGAACCTACTTCCAGCCTACGATTCTCGAAGGCCTCACGAACAACGCCCGCATCTGCCAGGAAGAAATCTTCGGCCCGGTGCTGGTAGCCATGCCGTTCGACGACGAAGCCTCGCTGCTGAAAGAAGCGAACGACAGCGTGTTCGGCCTCGCCGCCGGCATCTGGACGCGCGACTACAAGCGCGCGTACCGGATTGCCCGTGCACTCGAAGCCGGCACCATCTGGATCAACACCTACAAACTGTTCTCCATCTCGACGCCGTTCAGCGGCTGGAAAGAGAGCGGCATGGGGCGCGAGAAAGGCCGGCTCGGCATCCGCGAATACATGCAACAAAAGAGCCTCTACTGGGGCTTGAACGACGCGCCGCTGGCGTGGGCGAACTAATACGCACGATACGCAAGAGGCACGTTATGACGATTCTCGGCATTGAACAGATTATTTACGGCGTGACGGATCTGGCCACCTGTCGCCGCTTTTTCGCGGACTGGGGCTTGAAGGAAGTCGCGCACGACGAAACCCAGGCGCGTTTCGAAACGCTGAACGGTTGCACGATTCTCGCTGTGAATGCGAATGATCCCTCGCTGCCGCCCGCTTTCGAAGAAGGCCCGACGCTGCGCGAAGTGACGTGGGGCGTGGCCACGAAAGCCGAACTCGACGAACTGCGCGGCCGCTTCGCCGGTCAGCCGGGCCATTTCGAAACCGACGACGCCGTCGGCTGCATCGACCCGAACGGCATGGCGATTCGCGTGGAAGTCACCCGCAAGCGCGCGCTCGACATTCACGGTTCGCCGTCGAACGTGTGGGGCCAAACGCTGCGCGTCGATCAGCCGTCGCCGATATACGAGCGTGCGGAACCGGTCGAAGTGGGCCACGTAGTGTTCTTCACGAACAAACTCGCCGAACAGGAAAAGTTCTATCAGGAACTGCTCGGCTTTGAAATGTCGGACCGTTATCCAGGCCGTGGCGCGTTCATGCGCTGCGCACCGCACGGCGGCCATCACGACATTTTCCTGCTGGCCCTGCCCAACGGTAAGCGCGGCCTGAATCACGTCGCGTTCACTGTGCGCGACATCCACGAAGTGTTCGGCGGCGGCATGCATATCAGCCGCTGTGGTTGGGACACGCAACTCGGGCCGGGGCGTCATCCGGTGTCGTCGGCTTACTTCTGGTACTTCCAGAACCCGGCGGGCGGCCTGATCGAGTATTACGCCGACGAAGACCAACTCACCCCCGACTGGCAGCCGCGCGATTTCGAGCCGGGTCCGACCGTGTTCGCTGAATGGGCGATCGACGGCGGCATCGACGGTAATACGCGGCGGCAGAAAAACGCGAAGGCGCCGGAAGGCAAGTTCATGACGGAGCGGAAAAATGACTGACGCTGCTGCTGCAAAGGCGCAAGCCGCCCATGCCGGCCTGGAAGCACCGCGCACGATCGTCGTGATCGGCGGCGGCCAGGCGGCCGGGTGGGTCGTGAAAACCTTGCGCAAGGAAGGTTTCGACGGCCGCCTCGTGATGATCGCCGACGAAGTGCATCTGCCCTACGAACGCCCGCCGCTTTCGAAAGCAGTGCTGGCGGGCGAAGCGGATATCGACACCGTCCGGCTTGTGAAGCCCGACGACTTCGAAGCGCTGAACGTCGAAGCATGGCAGCCGGATTGCGCGACTTCGATCGATCGCGAGCAGCGCATCGTGCGCACGCAGTCGGGCCGCGAAGTGCAGTACGACCGGCTGGTGATCGCCACCGGCGGCGCGGCGCGCAAACTGCCGGAGTCGCTCGTGAAGACCTCGCACATTGCCTATCTGCGTACGCTCGACGAAGCCGTCGCTTTGGGTGAACGGCTGCGCGCCAGCAAGCGCGTGCTGGTGGTGGGCGGCGGCTGGATCGGTCTCGAAGTCGCGGCGACCGCGCGCAAGCTCGGCGTGGATGCAACAGTAGTGGAAGGCGCCCCGCGTTTGTGCGCGCGTTCGCTGCCGCCGATGGTGTCCGGCTTCCTGCTCGACCTGCATCGCGCGAACGGCGTGGACGTGCGCTTGAACGCCTCGCTCGTGTCGCTCGCGGATCATCCGAACGACGCCAAGCGCATTCGCGCAATTTTCGCGGACGGCTCGACGCTCGACGCCGATTTCGCGGTGGCCGGCATCGGCCTCACGCCGCACACGGCTTTGGCGCAAGCCGCGGGCGTGAAGGTGGACGACGGCATCGTGGTCGATCATTTCGGCGCCACCGACGACCCGCGCATTTTCGCGTGCGGCGATGTCGCCAACCATCCGAGCGCGTGGCTCAAGCGCCGCGTGCGGCTCGAGTCGTGGGCCAATGCGCAGAACCAGGCGATTGCCGCCGCGAAAGCATTGCTCGGCACCTTCGAACCGTATGCGGACATTCCGTGGTTCTGGTCCGATCAGTACGACGTGAATCTGCAGATTCTCGGCGACATTCCAGGCGACGCACAACTGGCCGTGCGCGGCGATTTGCCGGGCAAACGCGCCACGTTGTTCCATCTGGAAGACAGCGCGATTCGCGGCGTGATCGCCATCAATACGCCGCGCGAACTGAAACTGTCGCGCAAATGGATGAACCAAGGCCGGACCATCGACCTTGCCACCCTGACCGACGCCTCAACGGCACTTGCCTAACCACATATACGGACGGCACAACGGCATGAGAACCATCGACAACACCATGGGGGACCGCAGCAGCGCCGGTGTCTCAGGCCCTGTAACGCGGGGCTCGATCATCGCGCGTCTGGAGCGCTTGCCCAAGAACGCGATGCAAGTGCGCGCGCGTATCCTGATCGGTCTCGCGACGTTCTTCGACGGCTTCGACGTCATAGCCATCGCGGCGACGTTGCCGATCCTGATCGCGAAGTGGCATTTGACGCCGTGGGAAATCGGCTTCCTGATCGGCTCCGGTTCGGTCGGCCAGTTGATCGGCGCGTTTGTTTTCCCGTGGTACGCGGAACGCAAGGGCCGCGTGAAGGCGATTGCGCTGAGTTCGGGGATCATCGGCATCACCAGCATTGCGTGCGGTTTTGCGCCTACGTTCGCGGCGTTCGTCGTGTTGCGTGTGATTCAAGGGCTTGGGCTTGGCGGCGAATTGCCGGTGGCCGCGACTTACATCAACGAGATCAGCCGCGCGCATGGCCGTGGCCGTTTCGTGCTGTTGTATGAAATCGTTTTCCCGGTCGGCCTGCTTGCGTCGAATGCGTTGGGCGCGTGGATCGTGCCGCGTTTCGGCTGGCAAGCCATGTACTTTATCGGCGGTATGCCGTTGATTCTGTTCTTCGTGCTGCGCAAACTCGTGCCGGAATCGCCGCGCTGGCTTGCTGAACGTGAACAGATGGCTGACGCGGATGCGGCGGTGCATGTGTTCGAGCGTGCGGTCAAAGGTCCGCTTCCGCCGGTCACGCACTCGGCTGAATTCGAAGCGATGGCCAATCGTCATCCGAAGCGCCGCATGGGTGACCTGTTTGGCCCCGCGTATCTGAAGCGCACGCTGGCCGTGGCGATGTTGTGGATCACGTGCGGCTTCATTCAATACGGTCTTTCGACGTGGCTGCCGACGATCTATCGCACGATTTATCACGCGCCGCTGCAACTCGCGTTGAATCTGGCGGTGGCCGCTTCGGTGCTCGGCGTAGTGGGTTCCCTGACCTGCGCGTTGCTGGTGGATAAGGTGGGGCGTAAGCCGATTATCAATCTGTCGTTCGTGGCGTGTGCGATTTCGCTGCTGCTGGCGGGCGTGTTCCACGATTCGTCGGTGTATGTGGTGGCGACGTTCTGCGCGTTCTCGTTGGGCTTCCTGGCGTGCGGGTTCATCACGGCTTATGTGTACACGCCGGAACTGTATCCGACGAGTATCCGCGCGATGGGCTGCGGCGTAGGCGGCGCGTGGCTGAAGGTGGCGGCGATCTTCGCACCGGCTATCGTGTCGAAGACGATGATCGGCGGAAATTTGCAGGTTGCCTTTTATATTCTCGCGGCTGTCCCGTTTCTTGCGGCGGTGGCGGTGCACTTTCTTGGGATTGAGACCAAGGGGAAGGTGCTGGAACAGCTTGAGGCTTGAGAATTTCGTGCGGTTCGAGTTTGGTGGGCGGTTGATGTTGTAGTGCCGCAATTAGCTGGGAGACGGGGGGCGCACTGGGTGGTGTGCCCCTTCGTTTTTGGGCTCGTGGCTTACCGCGTGGCCTGTTGCGCTTCCCGCTGCCGCTTGATCCGGTCAATGACCCAGATACTCATCAACCCCGCGCTTACACAAGCGATGATGTCCGGTTTATAAATCGCCAGCGCCATCCACACGAGGTTCGCATAACCGCGGAAAAACGCCGGTATCGCGTTACGCAGATCGTTCCAACGCGTCGCCGCCAGCACGCCGCCCGCTGCCGACATCACCGTAAATAGCGCCCACGCCAACTGCGTCGCGCGCAATTCGCGCTGCAGCAGCAACACGATTAACGCTGCGAACCCGGCAAACCACACAGGCATGCAAGCCCAAAACAACCGCGGCCGACGCGCGATCCATCCGCGCCATTCCGCCTGCGAAAACGAGAAGAAGAACGCGAACAGCACGCCATGCGCATAAGGCATCAGCCACGCATGCGAATCCGTGGCGATCCAGTGGCCCGCGAAACCCAACGCCGTCGCGCTGAATGCGGCCAGTATCGCGAGCTCCTTGACGGGCGGCCAGCCGTGAATCAACGCGGCCCAGATCGTACAGACGCCCAGTGTAGCCATCGCGATCGATGTCGAACGGCCGCTGCCGTCATCGCACAGTGCAAAGGCGGTCGCGCCAAGCCACACGGGAATCCAGCCATAACGCAGCCAGCCGATCGAGCGCAACGCCCGCAGCCGCTGTTGCTGCAGCTCGGACAACAGCACGGTCGTCGCGGCGACCGTCGTCAAGGCGAGCATCAGCGTCGACAGAAAAATGCCCAACTGAGCGGGCGACCACTGATCGAACCACCTGTTGCTGTTGGGGTTCAGCGAAGCGTCGGCGAACAGCAAACCGCACCACGCGTTCAAGGCGAGCGCCGGACCAAACAGACGGCCCGCGCCGACGCGGAATTTGAGGCAACGTCCCCAGAAATCGACCTTCTCGGCATCGAGCCGCAGCCGTACCACATTCGGATGGTAGCGACCGAGAGCGGTCAATAGCTGTTCCATCTCGGCGCGCACGCCGGCACGAAGCAATGCACGCGCGCCGGCCGTCATTTGCGGCAGCGGACCTTCGAGCAATGCCATAGCATTAGTGAAGCGCAGACGCAGCGCGTCGTAGTCTTCATCGGCGAACACGCGGTTCAAGGCGAGCGTGGCGATGGCTGCGTTGCGACGCCGCAGATGCGTGGAGTTGTCCCGCCAGCCGAGGACTGCGCTCAGGTTCATGCGCAGCGTAGCGGGCGTGTCCTCATTCAGACAATGACACAGTGCCTGCCATTCGAGTTCGTCGCGCGTCGCAATGTTGACGACGGCGGCGAATAGGTCTTGCAGCGAGCGGCGCGATTCGAGGTCTTCCGCTTGCGCGATGAAGTTGTGCCAGAGCTGGACGGCGGTTTCGAAGGGGTCGGCTTCGCGAGTGGCGGCCTGGCTTTCCGCAGTGTCGAGCGTGGCACGGGACGTCGCGGGCGCGAGTTCGCACGCCTGCGCGGTTTCGACTAAGACCGCGGGTTCAGCGTCAGACACGTTCGCGGCCGACGCAGCGTCCATGTCCTTCGCGACCGCGCCGCTCGCCATCTGCAACGCCGACTCATACGCATAGCGCAGACGTTGAAACGCCTCGGCATCTTCATCAGGACGCTGTTGTTTCAACAGCCGCGCGTAAGCGCGACGCACCGCGCGCTCGTCGGCATCCGACTCGATGCCGAGCACATCCCACGGCCAATGATTGTTGGAGATCGTATTCATGGCCGCTCAGTAAGTCACATGCACGTCGAAACGGTCCAGCAGTGCGCTCAGTTCGCCGCGCGCTCGCGCGATTTCGTCGGCGTCCTGACGCTCGATCAGTGCCTGGAAGCGAGCGATATGCGCCGCCAGATATTGCCGATGGTCACCGAGCGTTTCTTCATAGACTCGGTCGGCGCGTGTCATCAGCGTTCGGTTCTCGAGTTGATCGCGTGGGTGAATCTTCAACGCGCTCAACGCCGCGAGACGCTGGTGGATTTCTTCGGGCGTCATCACGCCGGGGTTTTCTTCGATCACCATCGCGCGCTTGACGCCGCCCGGAAACGCCGTCGCTTCCACTTCCAGCACGCCGTTGATGTCGTAAGTGAAGCGCACATCCGCGCCCGCTTCACCCGCTGCCTTGAGCGGCACTTCCAGCGTGAATTCTCCGAGCGCGACGTTATCCGTGGTCAAACGCGCCTCGCCCTGAAACACCTTGATGCTCAACATCTGCTGACCGTCGCGCACCGTGAAAATGCGCTGCATGCGGCTCACCGGAACGATCGTATTGCGCTCGATGATCGGCAAGAAGTGGCCCGGCACGAACTGCGCTGGCCCGACCTGCATGGCCGTGTCGATGCCGAGGCTATAGGGCGCGACATCGGTCAACACCATTTCGTCGAGTCCGGCGTCGCGCCCGACAAGTCCTGCCTGCACCGCCGCGCCGAGTGCGACCACTTCGTCGGGATTCAGATGCCCGGCGGGCAGACGGCCGAACATCTTCGAGACCAGCTTGCGGACCATGGGCATGCGTGACGCACCGCCCACCAGGATGATCTCGTCGAGCGCGGCGACGGCGATCTTCGAATCGCGCAGTGCGCGTTCGACCGGCTTGCGCAGACGTTGCAGCAAATGCTCGCAAGTGCGCTCCGCGGCGGCTGCATCGAGTTCGAGCACGTGCTGCTTGTCGCCGATCGTGAGTTCGAGCGTGACGCTCTCGATGCCGTTCTGCGTGAGTTGACGTTTCGCGCGTTCGGCCTGCTGATGCAGCCGTTGCGCGGCAACCGGCGTAAGCGATTGAAGCTTCAGCCCGTTACGCTGACAGAACAATTCGACCAATGCGTAGGTGAAGTCTTCACCGCCCAGAAAATTGTCGCCGGTGCTGGCGCGCACTTCCATCACGCCTTCGAAGAAGTCGAGCACGGAGACGTCGAAAGTGCCACCGCCGAGATCGAAGATCAGAAACTTGCGCTCGCTGTCGCGTTGATGCACGCCATACGCAAGCGAGGCCGCGGTCGGTTCATTGACGAGGCGCAGTACATTGAGGCCGGCGAGTTCACCGGCGATGCGCGTGGCTTTGCGTTGCGCGTCGCTGAAATAGGCGGGTACGGCGATCACGGCGTCGCTGGCGGTTGCGCCGAGAAAAGCTTCGGCATCGGCCTTCAACGACTTGAGCACCAGTGAGGACAATTCTTCGGGACGCAGCGTTTGCGTGCCGAGCGACACGGCGCGGCTGGTGCCCATGTAGCGTTTGAAGTTGGCGGCGGTGCGCTCGGGATGTGTATGCAAGCGGTCATGGGCAGGACGGCCGACGAGAATCGAGCCATCGCCGTCGATGGAAACGCACGAGGGCGTAAGCGTTTCGCCTAACGCGTTCGGGATGAGCACGGCGCGGTCGTCGCGCCAGATTGCTGCGAGACTATGCGTGGTTCCAAGATCGATGCCGATGATCGAAGGCATGTACAGTTTCCGATTCGTTTGCGCCCCTCCATGAGGAGATCGCCCAAGGTTTCGCTAGTGACCCGCGTGGAGCCGCGTGTAGCTCCGTCCAATGGCGATAACGGCAGACCGCCCGCAAACTTGAGCGGCGCGGGTCTGGAAGGTGGCGAGAATCGGGCTGGACGATGCGCGACGCGTGGTGGCCGCGCGATCGGTCGAACATCAATAGGCGACGCGCGCCATCACAACGCTTTGCGATACACCACGAAGCCTGAGCGGTCCGCGACCTTGTCGTAGAGTTTCATCGCCGTCTGATTCGTTTCGTGCGTCTGCCAGTAAACGCGCTGCGAACCATCCGCTTTTGCGCGCTCATATACCCCTTCGATCAATGCGCGGCCGACGCCTTTGCCACGCTCGCTGTCGAGCGTGTACAGGTCTTGCAGGTAGCAGATCGGTCCTTTCATGGTCGTGTGGCGGTGATACAGGAAATGCACGAGGCCGAGCAACTGGCCGTTGCGTTCGGCGACCATCGCATGCATCGGCTCGTAGCCGTCGAAGAAACGTTCCCACGTGATTTGCGTGATCTCGCGCGGCAACGCGGTTTCGCCCGAGCGGCCGTAGAACGCGTTGTAGGCGTCCCAGAGCGGCAGCCATGCGTCGAAGTCGCCGGGGACGACGGGACGGATCTGAATCGAATCGGACATGTGCGGTTCCTTGTTGAGTGAAGACTGCCAATCCGTCAGCATAAGAAATTCGACGCACCATTGTTAGCTCCACAACACGGCCGAAATTTGGAGCCACGATTGGACGAAGGACCGTCGATGTCGAATGTGGAGTGCGGTGCCGCGGCAGCCGCTATGCGAACGGATAGCAAAACGCGCTCAGTACGAACGCTGCTTGATACCCCAGCGCCCGTCCTGCCACGTCACGATCCAGACATTGCGATGCTGGGTGATGATCGAACCGTCCGCGCGATTGCGCGAATACACCACACGCAGGTGCACTTTGCGCGGGCTCACCAGCACCACATGCTGTTCCTGATACGCAGTGTGATGCCACCCCGTAGCGCGCGTCAGATCGTCGAAGAAGCCGGCGGCCAATTGCCCCGGCCGTTCCCAGATCACCAGTTGTTCGCCGGAGAGAATGACGTGCGGAAAGTGCAAATGCGCGTCCATGCCGTCAAGATCGCGCGCGTTGAAGCAGGCGGTAAAGCCGTCGATGCAGGCGAGCGCGGCAAGCGTCATCGCGGTTTCGTCGATGCCGTCCTGCTGCGGGATAAACAATGCGTTGGCGTCAGCCATCGTTAAGTATGGGATAAAGCGACCGTTCAGACCGTCTCGGCTCTGAGCCAGCGCGCGAGGGTGGCGTCGTCGTTTGTCTCCAGCGCCTCCGCGATTCGCCGTCCCACCGCCGCACCGAATTTGTAGCCGTGTCCGGAGCAAGCCGACACCACCAGCGTGTTGCCGATGCGCTTCGAAAAGAAGCGGTTATCCGCTGTGAACGTGTACGCGCAGGTTTTTACTTCGGATACCGTATATTCGTCGATCCGGCTGAACGGCGGTGAAAACAGCCGCCGCAAACGGTCGCCTTCACCGGGCGCCGCAGCACGATTCGCCTCGGGGTCCGGCGTGCGCGCCTTGTTGACGCCCGCGCCAAACTTCAGACCAATGCCGTCGAGCGGCGGCAGCACATAGCCATCGCTCGCGCCGCCGATATCCACGATCGCGGGCGCCGTCGCCCACGCGTCTTCCAGATCCGCAGGCGGCTCCAGATACGCGACGATGTTGCGATATGTCATCAGGTTCTCGGCAAGCGCGGGAAACATTTGCGCTGTCCATGCGCCCGCGGTGACCACGAGCCGGTCGGCGCGCACGATCTCGTCGTTTTCGAGTTGCACGGAAGCGGCGTTCGGATCGACCGCGTGCACCTTGGTGTGCATGCGAATGTCGGCGCCGCGCATCTTGAGCCACGCCTTCATATCGCGCGCAATGCGTTCGCTGAAAAGCGCACCGCCGTCGTGATCAAGGTAAGCGTAACGAAACGTGGCTGGATCGAGAAACGGGTAGCGCGCCGCTGCGTCGAGCGGCTCGATCCGTTCGTACTCGAATCCCATGCGGTCAAGGCCGGTGCGGAACTGTTCGGCGCCATCGCCTGCGAATTGCGAAATGCCGAGCACACCGCAATTCGCATAATGGGACACGCCGAGATCGTTCCATAGCAGGTCCCAGCTATCGAACGCCTCTTCGATGTTCCGCGCATAACCATCTGCATCGCCGTATGCGCGACGAATCATGCGATGCCGGTCGCCCGATGCGGCGAGTGGATTTGGAATCGAGCCCTGCTCGATCAGCGTGATGTCATGTCCCTGTTTCGAGAGCGACCACGCCGTGCTTAAACCGGCGATGCCCGCGCCTACGATTGTTATCCGCATGCCAACTCCCCCGACTCGATGTTCTGGGCGAGAGTCTATCAGCGGGAAAAAAATCAGTGCGCGTTACGTCAATTTCGCGCGAGTCGTTTCAGGCGAACAGGCGATTCAACAGGCGGTGGTCTCCGCGCGCCGCCGTGTCAGTGTTTGCGATTCGAATTGTCGCGAAGCTGGTTGCGTACTTTTTTCGCGGCAAAGAGCGGCACGTAGTCGAATACACGCGCATCGTGCCGATAGCTGGCCAAGGTGTCGGCGTACATCTTCGAGACCGTTTCCGCGGGCGTGTCGGTTTCCTCGGCGATGCTTTTCACTAATTCGTCTACGTTAGGCTCGGGTTGCGACATAGATCACTCCAAAGATGCAGGCAGGTTGGACAGGTGGCACACGGACAACAGGAGTTTCATTACAGGATGCGATGCGCGCCGATGCCAATTGAATCGGCCTATCGCCTGATTTTTTTTCACAGAGATTTTTGTCTTGCGATGCGGCAAGTGCCCGCACTGTGCGGCCGGGCGAAAAATCAATGCGTGTGCCGATGGTGGATGTCCGGGAAATGCGCATGCGCGTGCGTCATGGGTGCATGGCGGTGCGGATGGGTGTGCGGCTCGTCGCCGTCCCACGCGAAGTCATGCTCGTGCTGGTGATGCGCGTCGTGCCGGTGACGATGCGAGTGCTCGAGCGGATCGTGCGTGTGCGGATGTTCATGACGTTCGCGAATGTGCAGCCACACGCCCAGCGTCATCAGCGCGGCGGCAACCCAGAAGAGCGGCGGCGGCAGTTGCGGCCACAGCAGCCATGACAGGGTCACGCCGAATAGCGGCGCAACCGAGAAATAGGCGCCGGTACGCGCGGTGCCGAGATTGCGCAGCGCGACCACGAACAGCACCAGACTCACGCCGTAGCCGGCAAAGCCGGTGAGCATGGCGAAGGCGACGGTCGAGAGCTTCGGCCAGGCGGCGCCGAGGGTGAGCGCGAGCGCCACGTTGACCGAACCGGCCACGAGTCCTTTTACGCAGGCGATGAACATCGCGTCGTGCGCCGACACCTTGCGCGTGAGATTGTTGTCCACGGCCCAGCACGCGCAGGCGCCGGCCAGCAGCAGCGTGCCCGGCGGCAGTCCCGCCGCGCCCGGTTGCCAGGCCAGCGCCACGCCGCCCGCGACGATCGCGGCCATGCCGAGGAACACCTGCACGTCGACGTTCTCGCGAAACACGATCCACGCGATCAATGCGGTGAATACGCCTTCCAGATTCAGCAGCAGCGAACCGGTGGCGGCCGGCGTCGTTTGCAGACCCAGCATCAACAAGGCGGGCCCTGCGACGCCGCCGGCCGCAATCGCGCCGGCCAGCCAGGGGATTTCGCGTGACGGGAAACGGCTGTGGCCGGCCGGCTGCCGGCCGCCGCCTTTTAGCCGGCGCGCCAGTATCACCGCGGCAAGGCCGCAGCCGCTGCCGAGGTAGAACAGTCCGGCGAGCAGGAACGGCGAGAGCGAGCCGAGCAGCGCTTTGGCGAGCGGTGTCGTCGCGCCGAACAGGGCGGCGGCAAGCAAGGCGGTGAATGGCGCGTTTAAGCGGATCGACATGAGGGAATTCGCGTGGGAGGAGGCGCTGCAGACACGATAGCGCTGACCGGATCGCACCGCTTGTAAGCCGGGCGTAAAGCGTTGCTGGGCAGCAGGTCGGCCAGTGGAGCGAAGAAAGCGTGCAGTTTAGGCGAATACGGTCGCCTAAATTGCACGGCCAGAGCAGCGCACCGGTCGAGCGTGCGCGAAGTGGTGGTCGAGCACGCTTTGCGGGGCGGCTGCGTGTTCCGACGCGAATCAGCTGTATCGATTCATAGGCGCCGGGGCGCATCCAGACAGCCCTGTCGAACGTAATACGTTTATTGCCGCCACACGTCCGAGGCCGCCGCCATGCGCCGAGTTGTCCATGCCATTGTCACCGCTGCCGCAACTGCCGTTGCGTCGGTGCTGCTGTTATCGCTCGCGGCTTGCTCCAACGATCCGCCCAACCCCAACCCGCGCGCGAGCGAACCGCTCTCCACCGTGCCCGTCGACTTGCCGCGCTATATGGGCCGCTGGTACATCATCGCGAACATTCCGTACTTCGCCGAGCGCGACATGGTGGCGAGCCGCGCCGAATGGACACTGCGCCAGGACGGCAAGATCGACGATTCGTACTACGGCCGCAAGAAGAGCTTCGACGCCGAGGAAAAGCACTACCAGTTTCTCGACACGCCCGTGCCCGGCAAAGATGGCGGCGAGTGGAGCGTACAGTTGTTCTGGCCCATTCACGTGACGCAACTGACGCTTTACGTCGACCCTGACTATCGCTACACGATTCTCGGTTATCCGGGCAAAAACCTCGGCTGGATTTTTTCGCGCGAGCCGGACATGAGCGACGACACGTATCGAGCCTTGCTTGCGCGGCTCGATGCGATGGGCTACGACACGTCGCGTTTCAGGCGCGTGCCGCAGCGGCCGGATCAGTTGGGCAAGCCGGGCTTCGCTTCGCCGGGCGACAAGGGCTAGCGGGCGCGCCGCGCGCATCCGATACCAACGCCGCAGCGTATAACCCGCATCGCCATCGAACGAGGAAACCATGCCGCCACTTGCCGCCGCCGTAATTGCCCTGATCGGACTCGTCGCGATTTTCAGCGCGGTCTGGGCGTGGCAGTTGAAGAGCGAAAACGCCGGCATGGTCGATCCCGTCTGGGCGTATTCGCTTGGCCTCGTCGCGGTGCTCTACGCGGTGCTCGGCACCGGCGACCCCGGCGCGCGCGCGTTGACGGCGCTCGGCGGTTTGATCTGGGGCGTGCGGCTCGGCACGCATCTGTGGAAACGCAATGCCGGCAAGCCCGAAGACGCGCGCTATCACCGCTTCCGCGAAGAATGGGGCGACAAGGCGGCGAGCAAGATGTTCTGGTTTTTCCAGTTGCAAGTCGTGATTTCGACGCTGCTCTCGATCGCGTTTCTGGTGCCGTCGTACCGCGGCACGGCGCCGGCTGTTGGGTGGGTCGTGCTGGCCGTCGCGGTGTGGATCGTTTCCGTGGCTGGTGAAGCCGTGGCCGACCGCCAGTTGCAAAGCTTCAAGACCGATCCGGCCAATCGCGACGCGGTGTGCCGCGTCGGCTTGTGGCGTTACTCGCGGCATCCGAATTACTTCTTCGAATGCGTGCATTGGGTCGCTTATATCGCGTTGTCGATCGGCACGCCGTGGGCCTGGTTCACGCTGCTGCCGCCGGTGCTGATGGCGTTTCTGTTGCTGAAGCTCTCCGGCATTCCGTTGCTCGAAGAAAGCATGGCAAAGCGGCGCCCGGGTTACGCCGATTACATGCGCACCACCAGCGCGCTGATTCCGTGGCCGCCGCGGCGTTGAACACGCGACCACGGCGCACGCGCGCATTCGAAAAGTCCAGAATAACGACAGGGAGTCACCCTCATGAGCGTATCCACTACCGACCACAGCTTACCGCCGTCGCCTGCCGAGCCCAGTGATGGCTGGCTCATTCAAGGCTGCGAACGCGGCTGGCTGCCGGACAGCGTGATCCGCTTCGGCATGCGTCAATTGATGCGTCAGCGTCTGCGCGACGAAGCGGCCGACAACGGCGAGTTGCGCGCGAAACGGCTCAACCGTCTGCTCGACGATCTGCGTGCGAGTCCCATCGCCATTGAAACGCAAGCCGCCAACACGCAGCATTACGAGGTGCCGGCGTCGTTCTTCCACGCGCATCTCGGGCCGCATCTGAAGTACTCGTGCTGCCTGTATCCGACCGGCGGGGAGACGCTCGCGCAAGCCGAAGCGGCCATGCTCGAACGCTATGCCGAGCGCGCGGAACTCGCCGACGGTCAGCGGATTCTCGACCTCGGTTGCGGCTGGGGTTCGCTGTCGTTGTGGCTGGCGGCGCGTTATCCGAATGCGCGGATCGTCGCGCTATCGAACTCGCATGGGCAGCGCGCGTTTATCGAAGCGCGCGCGGCGCAGGCGGGTCTGCACAACCTCTCGGTGGTGACGGGCAACATCGTCGATTTCGAATTCGACAATGCGCAGCTTGGCCGCGGCTTCGACCGCGTAGTCTCGATCGAGATGTTCGAGCATATGAAGAACTACGGCCTGCTGCTCGCGAAAATCGCGCGCTGGATGCACGACGACGCGAAGCTGTTCGTGCATATTTTCGCGCATCGCACGTTGGCGTACCACTTTCAGGTGCAGGACGGTAGCGACTGGATGTCGAAGTACTTCTTTACGGGCGGTACGATGCCGTCCGAGGCGCTGCTGCTCAATTTCCAGGACGATCTGCGCATGGAGCGGCAGTGGTGGGTGAGCGGCACGCATTACGAGCGCACGGCGAATCATTGGCTCGCCGCGCTCGACGCGGCGCGTGACCGGGTAATGCCGATGCTCACCGGCACCTACGGCGCGCGCGATGCCGCAGTATGGCTGCAACGGTGGCGCATGTTCTATATGGCCGTGGCCGAGCTGTTCGGCTACGCGCATGGGAACGAATGGGGCGTTGGGCATTACCGGTTCGTCAAGCGCTAGACGGCTGCCGGCTGGTTCCCTGATGCGCGAGCGGTGACGCGATGCGCCGGCTGCCTTTCACGGTGTTTTTACGCTTGTCTAGCTATTGCGCGGGCGTCTCCCGGCTGCCGCGCGACGATTTATCGCGTCGGCAGGAAACTGCGCAGTGATCCCCGCATCAAACCTTGGACGCATCCCGAGGTATGCCGCGGCAACGACAATGGAATTCCGCTCGTCGTTCGCTCGTTGCCGCAACCGCCCCGCCTGGCATCGCCGCTGACTTGATGCGCATGCAACCAACGGCCGTAGCTCATGAGTCGGCGCACATCCAAGGTGCAACGGCGTCGCTCAACCCGCGTGCACGAAATAATCTGAAACACAGTTTTAAGCGCCCGGCGGAATAAAGCGTCACACTGGGGCGTTTGCCTATACTGCGGCGCATCGGGATGTGCTACTGCCTCGCCGGATTTTCAAACATCTTTCGCAGCCATGCCGCTGCGGACGGAATAAACATGAACACGCACGCCGACTCTTTGACCGATTCGACCGGCACGCCCGTGCCGTCGCGCTACACCCGCACAGCCATGGTGCTGCACTGGCTCATCGCGCTGCTGATGATCGGCAACGTCGTGCTCGGCCTGAGCGCGGATTCGTTGCCTGACGACTGGGTGCGCCCGGTGGTCGACACCCACAAGTCGATCGGCATCACGGTGCTCGGTCTCGCGCTCATGCGTATCTTGTGGCGCGTGTCGCACAAGCCGCCGCCGTTGCCGCGCGAGTTTCCGTCGTGGGAAAAGATTGCCGCGCACGTCGCGCATTTTCTGCTCTATCTGCTGATGATTGCGCTGCCGCTGTCCGGCTGGCTGCACGATTCCGCCTGGAAAGACGCGGCCACGCATCCCATGCACCTGTTCAATCTGTTTCCGTGGCCGCGTATCGGCTACGTGATGAACCTCGATCCGGCGCTCAAGGAGACCTTGCACGACCGGTTCGGCGCTTTGCATACCTGGCTCGGCTACGCGCTCTATGCGCTGCTGGCAATGCATATAGGCGGCGCGTTGAAGCATCAGTGGATCGATCGCAAGTCGGTTCTCAAGCGCATGGTGCCGTGAGCGCCGCTTTCACCTATCAACCGCAACATCGACAAACCCGGCAGTCATTTTGAAGAAAACCCTGGAACAGGCTCTCGCTCTCGCTTCGCCGCGCATCGTGCCGCGTCGCACGACGCCGTTGAGCACGCTGATTCATCTGAGTGTGGTCGTACTGTGGCTGCTGCTGTTCGCGCGCGCCTTCTTTCTGCAGGGCGCGCTGGCATGGTCGACGGGTATCGCATACGTGGTGTACGACACTTTGCTGCTGGCGTTCGTCACGTGGAAAACACTGCCGTTGATGCGGCGTGCGCCGCCGCTCGAGCCGGATTTCGAGCGGCGCAGCTTGCCGAGTATGGGCGTGATCGTCGCGTCGCATAACGAAGCGACGGTGCTGCCGGTAACGATTGCCGCGCTGCTGCGGCAAACGCATGGGCCGGCACAAATCGTGATTGCCGACGACGGTTCCACCGATGCGACGCGCGAGCTGCTCACCGAACGTTTCGGCCTCACCGCAGCCGCCGACGGCGTGCTGAGCGCGCCGAGCGCCCTGTATCCCAATCTGTTCTGGCTGCGTGTGCCGCACGGCGGCAAGGCCCGCGCGCTGAATGCGGCAATCACCGTGATGACCACGGAAACCGTGATGACGGTCGACGCCGACACCCTCCTCGACGACGACGCCACCTACGCCATGCGCGCCGCTTTCGCAAGCGAGCCGAAGCTGGTCGCCGCGGCGGGCATTCTGGTGCCGGTGTGCGGCAAGTCGGTGTCGGGGCGCGTGTTCGAGTGGTTCCAGACTTACGAGTACATGCGCAACTTTATTGCGCGTTTCGCGTGGATGCGTGCGGACAGTCTGCTGCTGATTTCCGGCGCCTTCGCGTCGTTCAAGCGTGATGCGCTGGTCGACGTGGGCGGCTTCGATCCGCAGTGTCTGGTCGAAGACTACGAGCTGATTCACCGGCTGCGCCGCTATTCGGTCGACCACGACCTCGGCTGGGACGTGCGCGTGGTCGGTGAGGCGCATGCCCGCACCGATGCGCCGGACAACCTCGCCAGCTTTCTGCGTCAACGCCGCCGCTGGTTCGCGGGCTTCCTGCAGACGCAGTACTGGAACCGCGACATGACCGGCAATCCGCGCTACGGCACGCTCGGTATGCTGATGCTGCCGGTCAAGGCAATCGACACCATGCAGCCGATCTACGGCCTCACCGCGTTCGCGCTGCTGCTCGCCTTTGTGTTCGGCGGACATGGCGCGATCGTTGTGTCGATCTTCAGCGTGATCGGGATCAAAACGGCGATCGACCTCGCGTTCTATTTGTGGAGCATCCATCTGTACCGGCGCTGGACCGGCGAGCGCACGGGCTCCGGTTTGTGGATGGCGATGCTCGCGGCGGTCGCCGAGCCGTTCACGTTTCAGCTGGTGCGGCATGTGGGCGCCGCGCTCGGCTGGCTGCATTTCCTGCGCGGCGGCCGGTCGTGGGGCGTGCAGCGCCGCTCGGGACTGGTGGCGCACGACGAGAGCTGACGCGCACCGCATCGCCTCTCGCGGGCGTGGGCCGCACAGGCGCCGCAGTGGGTGGTTGCACGGTCCCCAAACCCATACAGCGTTGGGTTCTAGTAGACTGGCGACGATGCCGCCCGCAATTTGCAGGGCGCAACCTTCTATCCGCCCGTGCACGGAGACCCACCTATGCATGCTGTGCCCCCGCTAGAACAAGACACCGTCGATGTAACCGTCGATGCGTCGCCTGCCCAGGCCGCATCGCAGAAACCGGCTCACGCGCCGGGCCAGGCCGCCAACGACGCACCAGTGCGCGATCTGCGCCGCGTCGGCATTCATCCTGATTATTGGTATCCGCTCGCGTGGTCGCACGAGGTGAAGCGGGGCAAGACGCACGGTGTGACGTTCGCGGGCGATCCGATCGTGCTGGCGCGCACGGAGTCCGGCAAGGTGTTCGCGCTGGAGGACCGCTGCGCGCATCGGCAGGTGCCGTTGCATCAGGGCGTGGTGGATGGGGAATCGATCCGCTGCGGCTATCACGGCTGGACTTACGACTGCTCGGGCAAGTGCATCGACGTGCCGTACCTGGGCCGCGAGCGTCTGCCGAACGGCGTGCGCTCCTATCCGTGCCGCGAGATCGAAGGCCTGATTTTCGTTTTCCCCGGCGACGCCGCGCTGGCCGAACAACGGCCGCTGCCCGATCTCGCGTCGGTCTCGGATCCGAAATACAAGACGCGCCGCTTCGGCCGCGCGGTGAATTGCCATTACTCGTTCATGCACGAGAACCTGATGGACATGAACCATCAGTTTCTGCATCGCAAGCAGATGGGGCAGATGCGGGCGCGTTCGCTCGGCCGGCGGCGCGGCGAGGGCTGGGTCGAAGTCGATTACACGTTCGCGCGCATGGCCGGCCAGCAGCCGATCGGCGAAGCGATCGTGTTCGGCCAGAGCCGTAAAACCGGCGGCGACAACGATAAAGACGTGATGACGATCCGCACCGAGTATCCGTATCAGACGCTGCAGATCCGCACGTCCGAGCAGACGCTGGTGATGAATCTATGGATCATCTACGTGCCGCTCGATCGCGAGCAGCGCACCAACCGCACGTTCGGGCTGCTGTCGATTCGCAAACCGGGCATTCCCGGCGTGTTGAATCTCGCATGGCCGCTGCTGGTGTGGTTCACCGAGCGCATTTTCAAGGAAGACCGCGAGATCGTCGAAGCCGAACAGCGCGCCCACGATTCGCAAGGCGCGGACTGGAATCACGAGGTGTTTCCGGTCATCAACGATCTGCGCGCGTTGCTGCGCGAAAACGGCGCGCCGGATCAGGTAGTGGGCGCCGGCACGGGCGACACGGCCGTGATCCGCTTCTGGGACTCGCGCCACGGCAGCCCGTTGGCGAAGAGCTGATCTTTCCCTTTCGAGGGGAATTAATCCATCTCCGCACGGTAGGGAATCCAAGGGGATCGAGCAGCGATAATGGCAGCTAATGCACGGCGGTTTGCGCTATTCGACATGCGCCGGCCGCGGACCCGTGTACCATTTCGCTTTTTCCGATCTTCAAGAATAGCCCGTGACTACGCAACAAATCCCTACCGCTTCCCGTAAATCCCTCACGCTGCTGCAATTGCTGGGCCTCATCGGTGTTGCCGGCCTGATCGCCGCGATCGTGCTGAACCAGTTCGTCTGATCCCCACGCAGAAGCCTCTGCGCGACGTTTCCGTCCCATGCCGGCACGCCTCAAGGCAGACGCCTTGCGGGGCGCGTTGCCGGCTTCATCGAAATTCCGATTTGCCATGTACAAGAAGGGCGTAGCCGTAGAAATCCAGTTTTCCTCCGAGCGGCTCAACGACGGCGCGGGCGATCCCTACTGGATCGATCTGACGCAGGCCGAAGCGCAGCGACTGCTGGAGAGCCTGCAGGCGCGTCTCGCGGAGACCGGCGTGGGCACCGCCGCGCCGTTGGTGGTGAGCCTCGACGAAACGCCTGCGTCGCACGCGGCCGATGCGCCGCAGGCGGCTGAGCCCGCGGCTTCGGCGGACGATTTCAAGCAGTGGGTCTGCGTGATCTGCGGCTGGGTCTACGACGAAGCCGCAGGTTTGCCGGAAGAGGGCATCGCGCCGGGCACGCGCTGGGCGGACGTGCCAGCCGACTGGCGCTGTCCGCTTTGCGACGTGGGCAAGGAAGATTTCGCGCTGGTCGAGTTCTAAGCCCGGCCAACGCACGACGTACGCCTTAAGCTCAACCCGCGCCTTCCGGAAAATCCGCGCCCACGGTGGTGGCTTCCCACGCGTCGAAATCGCCGCGCATGAAGTCCAGCTTCTTACGCGCCAGTTCAAGCGCCATCTTGCCGAGCAGCAAGCGCAGCGGCGGTGTGTCCGACAGCGCGGCGTCGATAATTGCCTGTGCGGCTCGTACCGGGTCGCCCGCTTGCTTGCCGCTGCGCGCCTCGGTCTGCTTGCGGCGCTCACCGGCCGTGGCCGCGTAGTCGTCGATTACCGTGGCCGATTGTTTGATCGACGGACCCGCCCAGTTCGTGCGGAACGGCCCTGGTTCGACGATCAGCACGTCGATGCCGAGCGGTTTCACCTCAGCTGCCAGCGATTCGGATAGACCTTCCACCGCGTATTTGGTGGCGTGGTAATAGCCGGTCGCCGCGAAACTCGCAATGCCGCCGATCGACGAAACGTTGACGATCAAACCGCTATGCTGCTCGCGCATGATCGGCAAGACCGCCTTCGTGATATCGATCAGGCCGAACACATTGGTTTCGAACATGGCGCGGACTTCTTCGTCCTCGCCTTCCTCGATCGCCGCCAGATAGCCATAGCCCGCGTTGTTGACGAGCGCGTCGATGCGGCCGAAACGCTGCTTTGCCTGCGTTACGACGTCGTCGATCTGCCTGGGGTTCGTCACGTCGAGTGGCAGAACCAGCGCGCGATCGCCGTGCGCTTCGGCGATATCTTTCACTTTCGATGGATCGCGTGCGGTGACCACCGCGCGCCAGCCGCGCTCGAGCACCAGCTTTGCCAATTCGCGGCCAAAGCCGGTGGAACATCCTGTGATCAGCCAGACGGGATTGTCTCGATTCATCATTTGGGAAACTCCTGTTGATGGTCTACGACATGTGAAAACTCATGCGGCGCGAAGGCGCTGTGCGCGGTTCGCGTTCGCAATCGGTGTGCTGCTGTGCTTAGCTTGAAGCGTGCCCGGACTTTTCGGTGGTGGATGTCGGCAATGGCTGGCGCGCGTTGATTCGCGAACAAATGCCGTCACTGCTGCTTGCGTCCGGTGTGGGATTTCAATTGTAGCCGCAGCGCGGCGGCTTCGCTTTGCAGCGCTCCAACGAACTCGCCAGCCAGCGGGTGACCCGGACGGTGCTCCGGCTGAATCACACTCACGCGAAACGGCAGCGATACGGCGAGCGGCCGGATATGCAGATGGCGTCCCACGAAATCGAGCGCTGTCAGCGGATTGACGATCGCGAGGCCAAGCCCTTGCCGTACGAAGCTGCACACGGACACCGCGGTAGGCGTTTCGACGATCTGGCGGCGCGCGATTCCCGCTTGCGCGAAGGTCTCGTCGATCTGAATGCGGTATGGATCGTTCGACGACAGGCTGATGAACGGTTGATTGGCGAAATCCTTCAGTGCGATCACACGCTTGCCGAGCAATGGATGGCCGTCGGGCAGCACGCACACTTCATCCACTTCGAGCAACGGCGTCAGACGCGTACCCGCCGGCGGTGCGCCGTGTTCGGCGAGGCCGAGGTCGTAGCGCTGGGCGGTCAGCCATTCCTCCAGAAACGGCGACTCCTGCGTCGCGATCGACAGACTCGCGCCCGGTTGCGAGTCGTGAAAGCGCTTCGCCGCGCCCGGCAAGATCGAATGTGAAAACGCGGGTAACGCGATGACGGAAAGCTGGCCGCCCTGGAATTCGCGCAGACTCGCGGCGGTAGACGCCACGCGTTCGAGCCCGACATACGCGCGCTTGATCTCGTCGAACAAGATGAGCGCGGACAGCGTGGGACGCAGCCGGCCATTCGTGCGTTCGAACAGGGCAAAGCCGATGCTCTGCTCCATGCGCGCCAGTTCGCGGCTGACCGTGGGCTGCGAGGTGAACAGCAGTTCGGCCGCTTTGGTGACGCTGCCCGCGGTCATCAATGCGCGGAAGACTTCGATATGCCGATGCGTGAGCGCCATGATTGCGTATATCAGGAATGAATGGACGTGCCAAGAATTGGTATTTTACTGAATGACGCGTTTTCAGCATCATGTCGCTCATACCAATGCTTCGACATGAAAAGAGACGGGACCGTGATGCCATTCAATCCGCAACAACTCGTCGAACTCGCTCACGAGCACGGCACGCCGCTGTGGGTCTACGACGCAGACACAATCCGCCGGCGCATTGCCGAATTGCGCAGCTTCGACGTGATTCGCTATGCGCAGAAGGCCTGTTCGAATCTGCATATCCTCAAACTGATGCGCGACGAAGGGGCGATGGTCGACGCGGTCTCTCTGGGCGAAATCAAACGCAGTCTCGCGGCGGGCTTCACGCCGGACGGCGATCCAGAAGGCGTCGTGTTCACCGCCGATCTGATCGATCAAGCGACGCTCGCCACCGTGATCGAGCATCGCATCACGGTCAATGCCGGTTCGCTCGATATGTTCGAACGGATAGGACGACATGCGCCCGAAGGTCATCGCGTGTGGCTGCGGATCAATCCTGGTTTCGGGCATGGGCATAGCAACAAGACCAACACGGGCGGCGAGCATAGCAAGCACGGCATCTGGCTCGACGATGTGCCGCGAGCGGTCGAGCTGGTCCGGCGTTATCGCCTCAAGCTGGTCGGGTTGCACATGCATATCGGTTCGGGCGTCGACTATGGACATCTGTCGCGTGTCTGCGAGGCGATGGTAGAAGCCGTGAAGGGCCTGGGCCACGATATCGAAGCGATTTCCGCCGGCGGTGGCTTGTCGGTGCCGTATCGCGAAGGCGAGCCCGATATCGATGTCGCGCATTACTTCCGCCTCTGGGATGCGGCGCGACGGCAGATCGAAACGCATGTCGGGCATCGAGTGAGGCTGGAAATCGAGCCGGGGCGCTTTCTGGTCGCGCAATCAGGCGTGCTCGTCGCCGAAGTTCACGCGTTGAATCGACGCCCCGCGCAGCAGTTTGCTTTGCTCGATGCCGGATTCAACGACCTCGTGCGGCCGTCTTTTTACGGCAGTCATCATGAGATGACGGTGTTGAAGCGTGACGGCGCGTTAAGCGAAGCGCCAATCGATTCATTCGCGGTGGCCGGGCCGCTCTGCGAAGCCGGCGATGTCTTCACGCAAGCCGAAGGCGGCGTCATCACGAACCGCTCAATACACACGCCTGAAGTGGGCGATTTCATCGTGTTTCACGATGCAGGCGCGTATGGCGCGTCGATGTCCTCGAACTACAACAGCCGCCCGCTTGCGCCCGAGGTGTTGCTCGATCATGGCAAGCCGCGGTTGATCCGCCGGCGCCAGACTATCGACGAGTTGCTTGCGCTCGAAGAAACGGCGGCCTGATTTCAGCGCCGCGGCAACACCGCTTCAACGCGCCCGCACCGTGCGTGTGTACGAAGCAATCATGGTCGCGAGTTCCTGCGCGGCGGGCGTAAGCGGAATGGCCGCGCGCTGCAGCAGGCAAACGTTCTGTTCGACCGCGCGCTCGCGCACCGGAATAGCGGTGAGCGTGCTCGCAAACGGTCCGCGCTTTACCACGATCGACGCTTCGAGCGACAGGCAATCCGTCGCGCTCACGAGATGCAGCGTTTCGTACAGGCCTTCAACCGTCGCGACGATTTTCGGCGACGGCAAGCCATGGCTTTCGAACAGATGGTTCAGGCGGCTGATTTGCGGATCGTCCGTGAGATTCGGCGAGCGTGTGGCGACCCACGTGCAATCGACGAGTTCGGCCAATGAGGTGGCACCGGCCTTCGGATGCCCCTGACGGCAGACGATCACCGGGTCGGACGGATACAGCGGCGTGACCGAGAGATCGGCGGTGTCCGTGTGCTTCGATACCAGCGCCACCGCAAAATCCAGTGTGCCTTCGCGAATCCACGAAATCATCATGCGCGACGTGCCGGTGCGCAGATGCACCGCGACCCGCTCGAAGCGCGTGCGAAATTCCATCAGCACCGGTGCAAAGGCATCGATCAACGGTTCGGTCGTCATGCCGAACGTAACCTCGCCGACGTAGTCGCCGCGCAGTTGCTGCACTTCCTGCTCGGCGCGTTCGCATTCGCCGATGATCGCGCCCGCGCGCTGCAACAACCGCTGGCCAAGGGCCGTCAGCGCAATGCCGCGGTTCGTGCGAATGAACAGGGTCGCGCCGAGCATCGATTCGAGATTCTGCAACTGCTGCGTGATGCCGCTCTGTGCGATGCCGAGCGCCCGCGAAGCCGCGCGGATGCTGCCATGCTCGGCCACGGCCGTGAACGCGCGAAGCTGGGAGATCGTCAACGCCATGAGAGATTGCCGGTTCAGTGATCGGTAAAAGTGATCATGATAGTCCGGACGGGACTTCTTTGAGGCGCGGACGCGGCTTAGGATAGCTCCGTCGTCATTCGCCCATCCACACTCCGTCCTTCCATGAAAATTCCGCTGACAATCCTGGGTGCTGCATTGAGCACCGCGTTGAGCGCCGCGCTGGCGTTCAGCAGCAGCGCGTTCGCCGTCGAGCCCACTACACTGCGCCTCGGTATCGACCCGAGCTATCCGCCGATGGACGCCAAGGCGCCCGACGGCAGTTTCAAAGGTTTCGACGTCGATCTCGGCAACGAAATCTGCAAGCGCATTCACGCGCGCTGCCAGTGGGTCGAACTCGAATTCTCCGGGATGATTCCGGCGCTGCAGGCGCGCAAGATCGACGCGATCCTTTCGTCGATGGCGATCACGGAGAAGCGCGAGCAACAGATTCTGTTTTCGTCGAAACTTTTCCAGTTCAAATCGCGGCTGATCGCGCGGCAAGGTTCGGCGCTCGCGGGCGGCACGAATGCGCTGGCCGGCAAGCAGATCGGTGTGCAGTCGGGCACGCAGTTCGAGGGCTATGCGCTGAAGAACTGGGCGCCGCTCGGCGCGCATGTGGTGGCGTACAAGGGTCAGGACGAAGTGTTCGCCGACTTGCAGAACGGGCGCCTGGACGGCGCATTGCTCGGCTCCGTGGAAGCGGACATCGGTTTCCTGCGCACGCCGGCGGGGAAGGGTTTTGCGTTTGTCGGCGAACCGCTTTCAATGGGCGATCGCGGCGTGGGCATCGGCTTGCGCAAGGATGAAACGGCGGTGCAAGCCTCCATCAACGCGGCAATCGCTTCGATGCTTAAGGACGGCACGTACGCCCGAATCGCGAAGAAGTACTTTGACTTCGATCCGTACGGCAATTGATTTTCCGACTTCTCTTTACAGACTTCCGCTCATGAACAGGCAATCGATTCCGCTTCTCTCGCCGGCTATCGGCACGCACCGCGAACTGGTGTCGTTTCATTTCGGCCCGGCGAATAGCGGGCAGAAGATTTATATCCAGTCGTCGCTGCATGCTGATGAAACTCCTGCGATGTTGACGACCGTTCTGCTCAAACGTCGGTTGCTCGAACTGGAAAAGCAGGGCGCGCTGAACGCGGAAATCGTGCTGGTGCCGGTGGCGAATCCAGTCGGACTCGGGCAATACGTGCTCGGCCAGTTTCTTGGCCGTTTCGATCTGGGTAGTGGGAAGAATTTCAATCGTCACTTTCTGCAGTTCTCGAAGCTGGTCGCGCGCGCAAAAGAAACGCTGGGCTCGGATGCAACCGAAAACGTGCGACTGGTGCGGCAATTGATTGCCGAAGAATTGGCCGATCAGAAACCGTTGACCGAGTTCGAATCGCTGCAATTGGCGTTGCTGAAGCTCTCGTTCGATTCGGACGTCATCATCGATCTGCATTGTTCGCTCGAAGCGGCCATGCATCTCTACACCAGCGAGGCCGCGTGGCCGGAGTTCGAACCGTTGTCGCGCTATCTCGGCGCGCAGGCGTCGTTGCTGGCCACCAATTCAGGTGGCGAATCGTTCGATGAAACGCACAGCCTGTTGTGGTGGACATTGCAGCAGGAGTTGCCGGCCGACAAGCCGGTGCCGAACGGTGCGATTGCGGTGACCGTGGAATGCCGCGGACAGCGCGACGTATCCTATGAAGTCGCGCAGGAAGATGCGGACGCGCTCGTCGATTATCTTGTGTGGCGCAAGGCGATCAAGCTCGATACCAAGCCGTTGCCGGAGCTACTGTCGCCAGCCACGCCGCTCGCCGGCAGTGAGCAGTTTTATGCACCTGTAAGCGGGATTCTGATTCACCGTGCGAAGATCGGCGACACGATTCGCGCCGGACAAGCGCTGTTCGATATCGTCGACCCGCTCACCGACGAGACGACCACGATCGCCAGCAAAACCGAAGGCGTGTTTTACATGCGGCGCGCGATTCGCTTCGTAACGGCCGGCGCGCCGCTCGGTCGTGTGACGGGTACGCGGGCTTTCAGAACCGGGGTTTTGCTGGGGGCTTGACGTTTCTTATGCAGGCCGCGCCTTACTGCTTTCTTCCCACCAGATACATTACGCCGTTCGGACCATAGCGCTCCGAGTGCGGTTTGTTCGCCGGCAAATGGAAGACGTCGCCGACGCGATACGCCCGCTCTTCGTCGTCCACGCGGATGCTCAGTTCGCCTTCCAGGATCAAGGCCCGGGCTTCGAATGGATGCTCATGAACGTCCATCTCGACGCTCGCCTCGCGCGTGACAACCACGGCGTCGGGGAAGCCTTCTTTCGTGAGGTTTTCGGTGAATGCGTTACGGTCCATGATGTGCCCATAGGTAGGAAGTGGGGAGCACTGACTGTGACGCTATCCGCCGTTTCGTGCAGGACGTCTAGCGTGATCACATAGCGGTACTGGGCTTCGATCAAGCATGCCGCCTTGACCGAAGCCCGCTCACCGTCGAGCGCCTTAATTCACCACCAACACCGGCGCCACCGCCGCCGGATCGCTAATGCTCGGCCGCCCATTCTCGACGTGACCCGCAACACGGCGCGAGAAGCTTGCGTCGTCATTACTCGTCACCGTCAAGTCGTACCAGTGATGGCTCGACGCCAGCACCCACGCTTCTTCGATATGCGCGCCGGCCGGCACCAGCACCGGACGCGGGCGCGCACCATACGCGTTGTCCGTCACGGTCAAGCGCGCAATGCCGCTGCCCTTGTTGCTGAACTTCAGGAACACGTTGCCGTTCGCGGCGTCATATTGCACCTTCACTTCCGGCTCGGACGGTTTGTTCTTGCCGTGGCCTGCTGCGATCTGCGCGTTCTGCGCTGTCGCCTGCTGCGTGTTGCCGGCGAACTTGCGCACGAAACCGTTCGGCCCGAACACTTCGAAGCTGTACACGCCGTTGGTCATCGTGAGATCGAAAGTCTCGTTGATCGACTTGCCCGCTTCGACGGTGTAACGCCACGGACCATCCGTGCGATTCGTCGCGTACATGTAGAAATGTGCGCCCTGGTCGCCCGTGTTGCCGATCGCGATCTCGAACGTGTTTTTCTTCCCGTTGGCCTGGCCGTTCACATGCAATTCATACGGCAGCGCACGCGCGAAACGAATGCCGCTTTCCTGCGGATCGATAGCGCCCGGCGTCGCGGGAACAGTCGGCTTTGGCTGCGTCGCGCACTGGTTATCGGCGATGCTCTTGTAGTTGCTCGTGTCCGGCAGCGGCGGCACTTTCGAATCCGGCGTGCGGAAGTCGAAAGCCGTGGTCAGGTCGCCGCACACCGCGCGGCGCCATGCCGTGATGTTCGGCTCGTACACGCCAAAGCGCGCCTCGATGAAGCGAATCACCGACGTGTGATCGAACACCTGCGAGCAGACAAAGCCGCCCTTACTCCACGGCGACACGATCGTCATCGGCACGCGCGGGCCGAGGCCGTACGGCAGGCCGTCGGCGGTGTAGCTGCCGCCGCGCGCCGGATTCACCACGTTGTGAATTTCGCCTTCGGTGCTGACCGTCGACTTGCCTTGCGCGCCGGTCGTCGCCGGTTGCGGCGGCACGAGGTGATCGAAGAAGCCGTCGTTCTCGTCGTACATGATGAACAGCACGGTCTTGCTCCACACTTCGGGATTCGACGTCAACGCATCCAGAATCTGCGAGGTGTAGTCCGCGCCGTATGCGGGCGTATAGCTCGGGTGTTCCGAATACGCGGCCGGCGGGCACAGCCACGACACTTGCGGCAGCTTGTTGGCGAGCACATCGGCCTTCAGGTCGTCGATGGTGCGCACGGTTTGCGCGCGCTCGTACAACGGCGAACCCGGCTGCGCGTTGATGAAGTTCGTGAAGTTCTGCAGGATGTTGGTGCCGTAGTTGCCGTTCAACGGATCGGCGCCGGTCAGGCCCTGCTGGTACACCTGCCACGAAATGCCCGCGTTTTGCAGACGCTCCGGGTACGTGGTCCACGAGAGCAACTGATAATTCGGCGGACCGTCGCCGTCGACGAAATCGTTGTTGTCGAGGAGCGGTCCGCCCAGCGTGCCGCTCGGATCGACCATGCCGGTCATCAGATACGAACGGTTCGGGTGCGTCGGTCCCGGCAGCGAGCAGAAGTAGGCGTCGCAGACGGTGAATGCATCGGCCAGCGCGTAGTGGAACGGAATGTCGCTGCGCAGGTGATAGCCCATCGTCATGTCGGTCTTGTTGGCGGGCCACTGGTCGTAGCGGCCGCCGTCGATCGCGGCGTGGGTCTTGTACCAGGAGTGATCCAGATCGCCGACGCATTGCGCACTGGTGGTCGCCGTGTTCAGATGGAACGGCAGGACCGGCTGGGTCGGATCTTCCTTCGACGGTTGATACCACACCGGCTTGCCGTTCGGCAGCGGAATCGGGAAGCGGTCGTTGTAGCCACGCACGCCGCGCATGTGGCCGAAGTAGTGGTCGAACGAGCGGTTCTCCTGCATGAACACGACGATGTGCTCGACATCGCGAATCGTGCCGGTGCGCGAAAACGCGGGAACGGCGAGCGCATTGCGAATCGACTCGGGCAGCGCGGTCAGCGCGGCAGCAGCGCCGGCGGATGAAGCCACGGTCTGCAGGAAACGGCGACGGCTATTTGATGTCATCGAATATCACCTTCTGCGGGGAGGAAGAATAGCGCGCCACGCGCGCCGGTGGAATCGGGTTAGTTGCTGTTGGCGCTGCCGCCGGGCGCGTAATGCATGACAGGCGCGACTTGCTGGTTGTCCGCGGCGAGACTGGCTTGCATGTTCTGCGTGATCGGATCGGAGGCCGCCGTGGGGTCGGCTGCGAGCGGCGAAGATGCGTTGAGCATTGGCGTCGCGGAAGAGGCAGCCGCATTCGGCATGGCGTCGTTGTTCGCAACGGCCGGCGTTGAAGAGGCTGCCGACGGCGCGGAATCATCCGCACCACAACCGCTCAACGCTAAAGTTGTAAGTGCAACCAAAGCGGCACACGCGAGGCGTTGGTTTCTTCTCATGTCTGCATCCCGTTTCGTGAAAGCGGGTGCAGTCTCCAACCCTTTCAAGAAATAATTGTGAAACGTTTGCGAGTGGTAAAAGTTGCGTCGATAAGTCGGTTTTTCGAAAGGAAGTGGAAAGTGATAAGTAGGAGAATGGTCACCGCGGCGCCTCATGGCTGACATTCAGGCGCACTAAAGATGAATGGCTTTGCCTAACCGGTGAGTTCATGACACACATCGAACGACCTTTCGACATCACGCGTCTCGAAGACGAATGGCTGGAAGCGGACGGCTTTGGCGGATTCGCGTCAGGAACCGTGGGCACGCTGCGCACGCGCCGCTATCACGCGCTGCTGCTTACCGCGACACGCGCGCCGGGCGGTCGCGTGGTGCTGGTGAACGGCATGGAGGCGTGGATTGAAGCGAACAACGGCGCGCGTTATCCGTTGAGCATGCAGCGATACGTGCCGGACGTTGTCTATCCGGACCTGACCACGAGTCTTCTCTCGTTCGATACGAAGCCGTGGCCAACATGGCGCGTTCAGATCGGTGCGAGTGCTGTATTGACTGCCGACGTGTTCGTCAGCAAAGCGACTCGCGAAACGGTTTTGCGTTGGCGCCTGGAGAACGGTGCGGGAGGCGGTGCCGAAACGAACGTGCTCACGTTGAAAGTCAGGCCGCTGCTGTCGGGCCGCGACTACCACGCGCTGCACCATGAGAACGCCGCGTTCAACTTCAACGCGCAGACAAGCGACGACCAGGCCAGCGTAGATTGGCAACCATACGGCGACTTGCCGGTGATCCACGCCGCGACCAACGGCGTCTACACGCACGCGCCCGACTGGTATCGCAACTTCTGCTACGTCCGCGAGCGGGAGCGCGGCCTCGACTTCAGCGAGGATCTCGCGACGCCCGGCGTGTTCAGCTTCAATCTCGCCGATGGTGGAGCGGTGATGATTCTCAGCGCATCAGGCGCGACGAGCGTGACGCAACCGGCAACCGCAAAAGCGGCGGCCATCCGCGCAACAGAACTCGCGCGCATCGAACAACAACGCCGCGACGCGCTCGGCTCGCGGTTGCAGCGCTCCGCCGACGCATACGTCGTGTCGCGCAACGAAGGCCGCACGATTCTTGCGGGCTTTCCGTGGTTCACCGACTGGGGCCGCGACACCTTCATCGCGATGCGCGGCTTGCTGATCGCCTCGGGCCGCCTCGACGACGCCGAAGCGATTCTGCTCGAATGGTCGGGCACGTTGTCGGAAGGCATGTTGCCGAATCGCTTTCCCGACTATGGCGATACACCGGAATACAACTCCGTCGACGCATCGTTGTGGTTCATCGTCGCCGTGCACGATTATCTGGCCACGCGTCACGCGAGCGTTGCAACGCAGCAGCGTCTGCAACAGGCATGCGAAGCGATCCTCACGGGTTACACGAAAGGCACGCGCTTCAACATCCAGGCGTCGGCCGACGATGGCCTGCTGAGCGCCGGCACACCCGGTGTGCAACTCACGTGGATGGACGCGAAAGTCGGTGACTGGGTGGTCACGCCCCGCATCGGCAAACCGGTCGAGGTGCAAGCACTTTGGATCAACGCATTGCGCATTGCAGCAACCTGGAATCAGCAATGGCAGCCGGTCGCCGAGCGGGCGTTGCAAGCGTTCCATGAACGCTTTGTCGATCCGTCCACGCTAGCGCTGTTCGACAACGTGGACGTCGACCACGTAAAAGGCGCGATAGATCGGGCGATCCGGCCCAATCAGATCTTTGCTCTGGGCGGCCTGCCGTTTCCATTGCTCGACGGCGCGGCGGCGCGCGCGGTGCTCGATCAGGTCGAAGCGCAATTGCTCACGCCGCTGGGACTGAGGACGCTCGCGCCGTCCGATCCTGCCTATCGTGGACATTACGGCGGGTCTCCACTCGAGCGCGATGGCGCCTATCATCAAGGAACCGTGTGGCCGTGGCTGCTCGGTCCGTTCGTCGAAGCGTGGCTGCGAGTCAACGGCGGCGCGGCGGATGCCCACATGCAGGCGAAAACGCGCTTTCTCGACCCGCTCTACGCGCATCTCGACCACGCCGGTCTCGACCATCTCTCCGAAATCGCCGACGGCGATGCGCCGTACGCGCCCGCCGGCACCCCGTTTCAGGCGTGGTCGCTCGGAGAGTTGCTGCGCATTGAACACCTGCTTGCCGGGTTGGCGACCGCCGGCGCCTAAACCGCGCTACGATGTGTGTCCCACCGCCAAGCCCGATGCAAGGATGTAGTCATGCCACCGCTGCGCGCTGCCAATCTGCTCGCCACCATTGAAGGTTCACGGCTGCATTCGGCCGACTGCGCGCATTGGCAGCGCTGGGGGCCGTATCTCAGCGAGCGGCAATGGGGCACGGTGCGCGAGGATTACAGTCCGGACGGCACCGCCTGGGACTATTTTCCGCACGACCATGCGCGCAGCCGTGCGTATCGCTGGGGCGAGGACGGCATTGCTGGTTTCGGCGACGACAAGCTCAGCTGGTGCGTCTCGCTCGCGCTGTGGAATCGGAAAGACGCGATCCTGAAAGAGCGCCTGTTCGGTGTCACGAATGCGCAGGGCAATCATGGCGAGGACGTGAAGGAACTGTACTTCTACGTCGACGGCACGCCGACGCATTCGTATATGCGCATGCTGTACAAGTATCCGCACGCCGCCTATCCGTACGACGACCTCGTTCAGGAAAACGCGCGCCGTGGCGGCGACATGCCGGAGTACGAAATTCTCGACACGGGCGTGTTCGACGATTCGCGCTACTTCGACGTGCAGGTGGAGTACGCCAAACACGCGCCGGACGACATCCTCATGCGCGTGACCATCGAGAATCGCGCGGATCAGGCGGCCTCGCTCGATGTGCTGCCCCAAATCTGGGCGCGCAATTCGTGGTCTTGGAAGGAGAACAACGACAAGCCCTCGCTCGTCGCCGGCACGGACCATAACGGCGGGGCGCAGGTGGTCGGGCACCAGCATGGGCATGAGCCGATTGTCGTGACGGCCTGGTCGAAAGACGCGCCGCAGGTCACGTGGCTCTTTTGCGAGAACGACACCAACGTCAAGCGCCTCTTCAACATGGACGGCGCGGGGCCGTTCAAAGACGGCTTCAACGATTACCTCGTGCATGGCGATGAACAGGCGATCCGCCGCGACACCGGCACCAAGGCTGGCGCGCACGCCGCGATCGAGCTCGAAGCGTATGGACGCGCCGTGGTGTACATGCGCTGGCGTCCGCAGTCGAGTCCCGACGACGTGCAACTCGATGCCGATGCGATCTTCGCGCGCCGCATCGCCGAGGCAGACGAATTCTATGGCGCGCTGCAACACGAGATCACCGACCCCGACGCGCGGCTCGTGCAGCGTCAGGCGCTCGCCGGCATGCTGTGGTCGAAGCAGTACTACCAGTACGACGTGCAGCGCTGGCTCGAAGGCGATCCGCTTCAGCCGACGCCGCCCGCCAGTCGCAAACAAGGCCGCAATCGGGACTGGCGGCATCTGTGCAACGCGGACATCGTGTCGATGCCCGACAAGTGGGAATACCCGTGGTATGCATCGTGGGACCTGGCGTTTCATGCGGCCGCGTTCGCGTTGATCGACCCGGCCTTCGCGAAACGGCAGCTGCTGTTGCTGGTGAAAGACCGCTATCAGCATCCGAACGGTCAGATTCCCGCCTATGAATGGGCGCTCGGCGACGCCAATCCGCCTGTGCATGCGTGGGCCGCGTGGCGCGTGTATGAAATTGACCGCGCGCTCACCGGCAAGGCGGATCGCGATTTTCTGGAACTTGTCTTCCATAAGCTACTGCTGAATTTCTCGTGGTGGGTGAATCGCAAGGACGCCGACGGCCACAATATTTTTCAGGGCGGCTTTCTCGGGTTGGATAACGTCGGGATTTTCGACCGCTCATCGCCGTTGCCTACCGGCGGGCACATCGATCAGTCCGACGGTACGGCCTGGATGGCCGCATACGCGCTCGACCTGATGCGTATCGCGCTGGAACTCGCGTACGCCAATCATGTGTTCGTCGACATTGGCGTGAAGTTCTTCGAGCACTTTCTGTATATCGCCGAGGCCGTGAGTTGCGACGACGGCTGCGAAACCGGCCTCTGGGACAACGAGGACGAGTTCTTCTACGACAAGCTGCACCTGCCGGACGGTAGCAGCATTCCCATGCGGCTGCGCTCGATCGTGGGTCTGATTCCGCTATTCGCGGTGCACGTGCTCGAAGAGCGTCTCCACGGCGGCTTGCCGGGCTTGCGCGAACGGCTGGTCTGGTTCCTCGAGCATCGCCCCGATCTGGCGAAGTTGGTCTCGCGCTGGAACGAGCCGGGCAAAGGCAATGCGCTACTGCTCTCGCTATTGCGCGGGCATCGCATGAAAGCGTTGTTGCGCCGCGCGCTCGACGAAAGTGAATTCCTGTCCGATCATGGCGTGCGGGCGCTGTCGCAATACCATCGCGATCATCCGTTCGTGTTCAACCACAACGGCGACAGTTTTACCGTCAAATACTTGCCGGCCGAATCCGATACGCGTGTGTTCGGTGGCAATTCGAACTGGCGCGGTCCGATATGGATGCCGGTGAACTATCTGCTGATCGAATCGCTATACGAATTTCACCGCTATTACGGCGACGATTTCAAAGTCGAGTATCCGACCGGTTCGGGCGAGAAGTTCTCTCTGAGCCAGATTGCAGACGAGCTGGCGCGCCGCTGCACCACGCTGTTTCTGAAGAACAAGGACGGCGAGCGTCCGGTAATGGGCGCTTACCCGCAATTGCAGGCCGATCCGCGTTCACGCGACCTGATCCTGTTCCACGAGTATTTCCACGGCGATAACGGGCGCGGCGTGGGCGCTTCGCATCAGACAGGCTGGACCGGGCTGGTTGCGTTGCTGTTGCAGCCACGCGCGATGAGCGCGTCGGGCAACGTGCCGCTGGCGGGCGAAACGGATCAGGCGCCGATTCCGACGTCGCCTTCTGCGCAAGCCGCGGCACCCGCATGCCCGGTCGAGGCGGCGCCGGCTGCTGAACCGGCGCATGCGTCGGCGAAATAGCGCGAAGTGGCGGCACGTGCGAGTGAGGTGAGGCGAGCTTAGGTGAGGTTACACAAGCCATACAACGTCGCAAGGTGAGCAGGTTGCGTGGCCGTTTTTGAACTGTGTGGGTTCAAGCGTGGTCTTTCATGTATCACCACGTCCGTTCCATTGGTTTCCAAAAGTGAATCCCATGTCGACTACACCGAATACCCCAGCAGCCGATCGTCCCGCCGCCAGTCAACCGCCGAGCTGCAAAGTCAGCGCGAGCCCGCAGGAAGCGCCGGCCTCGCCGCCCGGCAAGCGGCCCGCGCCGCCGTGCACGCTGGTGATCTTCGGCGCCGGCGGAGACCTGACCAAGCGGTTGCTGATGCCGGCGCTGTACAACCTCGCGGTGGATGGTCTGCTCGACGATGGAATGAAAATCATCGGCGTGAATCATGGCGAACGCGAGACGAGCGCGTGGCGCGAAGATCTGCACAAGTCGCTCGAACAGTTCGCTGCCGACAAGGCCAGCACCTTCCACGCCGGCAAGCTCGACGACAAGGCGTGGGACTGGGTCGCGCAACGCCTCGAATACATGGCCGGCGAATTCGAAACCGACGATACTTTTACGAAGCTCAAGCAAAAGCTCGAACAGACGCCGGGCGGCAACGTGATCTTCTATCTCGCGGTCAGCTCGCGCTTCTTCAAACCGATCGTCGAGCATCTCGGCAAGGCGGGTCTGCTGAAAGAGGGCGATGGCGGCGGCTTCCGCCGGATCGTGATCGAGAAACCGTTCGGCACCGATCTCGCTTCGGCCAAAGACCTGAACGCGCACATCCTGTCGTATGCAAAAGAAGAGCAGGTGTATCGCATCGATCACTTTCTCGGCAAGGACACCGTACAGAGCATTCTCGCGGTGCGCTTCGCCAACGCGCTGTTCGAACCCGTGTGGCGGCGCGAATATATCGACAGTGTGCAGATCACCGCGGCGGAAACGATCGGCGTGGAAGGGCGCGGCAAGTTCTACGAACAGACCGGCGCGTTCCGCGACATGGTCCCGAACCACCTGTTCCAGTTGCTCGGCATGGTCGCCATGGAACCGCCCAATTCGTTCGACGCCGAAGCCGTGCGCGACAAGAAGGCCGAAATCTTCGACGCGATCAAGCCGTTGACGCCGGACGACGTCGTGTTCGGTCAATACCAAAAGGGGCCGGCCGGCATCGGCTACTTCGAAGAGCCGGACGTCGCACCGAACAGCACGACGGAAACCTACGCCGCGGCGCGCGTGTTCGTCGAGAACTGGCGCTGGGCCGGCGTGCCGTTTTATCTGCGCACCGGCAAACGCCTGGCCGCGCGTCGCACGGAAATCTCGGTGCAACTGAAGCCGGTGCCGTTCCGCCTGTTCCGCGACACACCCGTCGACGCGCTCACGCCGAACGTGCTGACCTTGCGTATCGATCCGGCGCACGGTACGAGCTTCGACTTCAATGTGAAAACGCCGGGGCCGGTCATGCAGATCGGCGCGGTGCAGTCGTCGTTCGACTATGGCGACTTCTTCGCGGAACGCGCCAACGTCGGTTATGAAACCTTGCTCTACGATTGCATGCTCGGCGACGAGACGCTGTTTCAGCGCGCCGACAGCATCGAAACGAGCTGGTGCGCGGTGGACGACGTGCTGCATCCGAAAACCGGCGGCGCGGTGCCGGTGCATGGCTATGCGGCCGGCAGCGAAGGCCCCGCGGAAGCCGACGCGCTATTGGCGCGCGACGGTCACGCATGGCGGCCATTGAAACGGGATGCTGTGCAGAAGAAGTAATTGAACGACGAGTCGCACCAACACAATCGGGGGACACCGTGGTGACACGCAAGACGACACGTAAGGCGGCGACGAAGACGCCGGGTAAGACGGCAAGCAAAGCGCCAGCGAATGCGGCGCTTAAACGGTCAAATAAGCCGTCAACTGAGCCGTCAACTACGCCGAAAGTGACAAGCAGCACCGAGCGGATTCTGGCGATCGACGTCGGCGGCACGGGTTTGAAAGCCGCGATCATCGACGCGGACGGCAACATGAAAACCGAGCGCTTGCGGGTGGCGACGCCGCACCCGTGCACGCCGGATCAACTCGTGGACGCGCTGGCGAAGCTGGTTGCACCGCTTGTCGAACAGGACCCGCCTACGCTGATGTCGATCGGCTTTCCGGGTGTGGTGCGCAACAACCGCATTCTGACCGCGCCGCACTTCGGCGTGGAAGGCTGGCATGACATTCCGCTCGCCGATTCGCTGGCGCAGCGCCTGGGCGGCCTGCCGGTGCGCATGATCAACGACGCCGAGATGCAGGGCTTCGCCGCGATCGAAGGACAAGGCCTTGAATTCGTGCTGACGCTCGGCACGGGCGCGGGCACGGCGATGTTCCGCGACGGCGAGTTGATGCCTCATCTGGAGCTGGCGCATCACCCGGTCAGCAAGAAAGGCGTGGCATACGACGAATACATCGGCGACGCGGCGCGTGAAAAAGCCGGGAATAAACGCTGGAACCGGCGCGTTGAGAAGGTGATCGGGATTCTGAGTACGCTCGTGAACTACGACAAGCTGTGGATCGGCGGCGGCAACGCGGCGCGCCTCAAGTTCGATCTGCCGGCGAACGTCGCCACCGTTTCGAACGACGCAGGCATCGAAGGCGGCGCGCGTCTATGGCATCCGAGATCCGTGCGCGAAACGCGGCAACTGCCGGAAGCGAATGAGCGGACGGGCCGCTTCAAGTGATGTTGGACTACCGCTGAACCCTGGCCGGAGTCAGAAACGATGATTGGCAGCTATCGCTTCGGCGTCGCACGACGCCTGTTACCGGTCGGTGTGTCCGCCGCGCTGGCGCTTGCCGCGGTGCATGTCGTGGCGGCAGAAGTTTTCGTGGTGTCGTCGCCGGGACTGGCCGACGGCGGCACGCTGGATTCGAGCCACGCGGCGAGCGCGAACAATTGCGGTGGCGGCAATGTATCGCCGGCCCTGCAATGGCGCAACGCGCCCGCCGGCACGAAGAGTTATGCGGTGACCCTTTTCGACCCAGACGGCGCGAAGGGTCTGGGAATCGTGCACTGGGTGCTATATGGCGTCGCGCCATCGACGACGTCGCTCGACGCCGGCGCCAGCCAGCCGCCCGGCAGCGTCGCCGGCACGAATCGGACGGGCGGCACGGGCTATTACGGACCCTGCCCGCCGGTGGGCGACAATCCGCATCACTACGTCGCGCAAGTCTATGCGCTCGATCTGCCGCCGGGTGCACTGCCGCCCGGTTTGACGCGGGACGCGTTGTTCGCCGCAATCAAGGATCACGTGATTGCGGCAACGAGCACGGTGCTGCGTTACGGGCGATGAACGCCGCGGCCTTCGCCGCCCGTTTGAACAAGCTCATCGCGCCGCGTCGCCCCAGCGATATTCCACACTCGCTTCGTCAAGTTGCGTCTTGATCTGCTCGTCGAGCACGAGTTCGGACGCCGCGAGCGTGTCGCTCAATTGCTCGACGCGGCTCGCGCCGATAATCGCAGACGTGACGAGCGGATTGGCCAGCACCCAGGCGAGCGAAACCCGCGTCAACGATTCGCCGGTCGGCGCAACGATCGTTTTCAATTGCTCGATGGTCTCGAACTCGCGTTTGTGCCAGTACCGTTGCTGATACATCGCGCCGGCTTTGCCGACGGTTTCGGTGAATCGGCCGGACGTGGGCGCGGCATCCAGTTGATGCTTGCCCGTGAGCAGGCCGCCCGCGAGCGGGTTGTACGGCATCACGGCCAATTGCTCTTCGGCGGCGAGCGGCAACAATTCACGCTCGATCTGGCGGAACAGCAAGTTATAGCGAGGCTGCACGGAGACGAAGCGCGCCACGCGCAGCACATCGGCACGGCCCAACGCGCGCGCCAGCCGATACGCGAGAAAGTTCGACACGCCGATATAGCGCGCCTTGCCTGAGCGGACGATCACGTCGAGCGCCTCGAGCGTTTCGTCTAGCGGCGTATTCGCGTCGTCGGAGTGGAGCTGGTAGAGGTCCACGTAATCCGTGCCGAGGCGTTGCAGCGAGGCGTCGATCGCATCCAGCAGATGTTTGCGCGACGCGCCTTGATCCCACGCGGACGGCCCCATCTTGCCCACCGCTTTGGTCGCCAGAATGAAGCGCTCGCGTTTGCCCTTCAGCCAGCGCCCGACGATCTCTTCCGTGCGGCCGGCAAGGTTTTCCGTGCCGCCGAGCGGATACACGTTGGCCGTGTCGATGAAGTTCACGCCGGCATCTGCCGCCGTGTCGAGAATGCGATGCGAGACATCTTCTTCGGTCTGCAGGCCGAAAGTCATCGTGCCGAGACATAGGCGCGACACGGTCAGGCCGGTACGGCCGAATTTGCGGTATTGCATGGTCAACTCCGGGGATGAACGGAACAGTTCGATAAGCAGTGTTGCAAAAAGGATAAACCGAGTCGGGATTGAGTGCTGGCCGCAGACGCAGTCAATTGTTATTTAATTGAAAGCTTTCTGGCGGCGTCTTTTTGACTTTCGGTGTTGAAAGCCTTTCCTTTCAACGCCCTTAATATTACAAAAGCGTAAGAAAGTGACGTCAGAGCGCCCTTGAAAATTACAAAGTGCCTACATGCGTAAGAAACAAAAACAATTCTGTTACTAGGGGTAAGCAATATCGCGATTGATGCGATTTTATGCGTGTGGAATGATAGCGATTCTCATTTAACCACCAGCCAGCCATCCCGTCGTCGGTGCCTTGCGCACGAGACCGGCAGCCAGCCAATTGCGACTTTGCCGTCGTTCCATCTCAGACATGCGAATCCGGCAAACGCATCTCCGACGGGAATTCCCATGTTCAACCACACGCCGCTTGCGACTGCGTTAGCGTTAGCTTTTGCCGTTCCCTTTGCGACTCCGGCGGTCGCGCAGACTGCTCCGCAAACCACTTCGCAGCCGCCGGCCGCGAATGCAAACGCAACGACGACCACCGCAGCCGACACCGGTAGCTTGCCCACCATCGGCGTGGCGGCGCAAGCAGAACAACAGGACTTCCAGGCGGAGCGTGCGACGGTCGGTGCAAAGACGCCCACGGCGCTGCGCGACATTCCGCAGACTGTCACCGTCATCAATAAGGCCGTGCTGCAATCGCAAGGCGCCACTTCGTTCCAGGACGCGTTGCGCAATGCGCCGGGCGTGACAATCGGCGCGGCCGAAGGCGGCCAGATCGGCAACAACATCAACCTGCGCGGCTTCACCGCACAGAACGACATCTACCTGGACGGCTTCCGCGATCGCAACCAGTACTATCGCGACACCTTCGACCTCGAAGAACTCGAAGTGCTGTACGGCCCGTCGTCGATGCTGTTCGGCCGCGGCTCGACGGGCGGCGTGATCAACCAGGTCAGCAAGAAAGCGAACCTGCACGATTCGGCGGAAGTCACGGGCATGATCGGCACGGACGCCAAATATCGCAGCACCGTCGACGTGAACCATAAGCTGACGGATACCTCGGCGATCCGCCTGAACGCGTTCGGCCAAAGTCTCGGTTCGACGCGCGACGAGATGAAGAACAAGGACTACGGTATCGCGCCGGAAGTGCGCTTCGGCATCGGCACGCCGACCGAAGTGACGATCTCCGCGCTGATCCAGCACAACTACGACATGCCGGACTACGGCGTGCAGGCGTTGAACGGCCGCCCGTCGCCGGTGCCGAAGAACACGTTCTACGGCTTGACCACTGACCGCACGATCCAGGACATCCAGACCGTCACGGCCGGGATCAAGCACAAGTTCTCGGACAACCTGATCCTGACGAACCAGACGCAGTTCTCGCACTCGATGACCGACGCGCGCGAAACCGCGCCGCAAGCGGTGCTGACGGGGCCGCTCGCCACCAGCCCCGCGTTGAGCAACGGCAATTTCACGAAGCTGTCGCCGTCGCAGTTGTTCATCAAGTTGCAAAGCCACGACCGTGTGATCGAGAACCACTCGCTCTACAACGACACGATGCTGCAGTACAAGTTCGTCACCGGCCCGATCAAGCACGACCTGATCGCCGGCGTCGACCTCGGCCACGACAGCTATTCGAACCAGGCGCAAACCCGCGGTAACTTGCCGGTCGTGTCGATGGTGAACCCGGCGTATCTGTCCAACCCTGCCGGTGTGACCACCACGGTCGGCAACTACGCCGATTCCGGCTCGAACGAAATCGGCGCGTACGTGAACGACACCGTGTCGATCGGCCAGCAGTGGAAGGTGATTGGCGGATTGCGTTGGGATCGCTTCCAGGCGCAGATCCACAACACGATCAGCGCGCCGAGCTACGCGACGCAAACCAACTTCTTCACCAGCGTGCGCGCCGGCGTGATTTATCAGCCGACCGACTGGCAGTCGTACTACGTGTCATACGGCACGTCGTTCAACCCGTCGCTCGAAGCACTGACGGTGACCAACCTCACGCAGAACCTCGCGCCTGAGTCGACCAAGTCGTATGAAGTCGGCGGCAAATGGGATCTGCTCGGCGGCAATCTCTCGGTGACGTCGTCGTTCTTCCGCGAAGAAAAGACCAACGCGCGCACGCAAGTTTCGCCGACCGAATACGAACTCGACGGCGACGTTCGCGTCGACGGATTCCAGGCCGGCGTGACGGGCCACATTACCGACAAGTGGCAAGTGTTCGGCGGCTACACGTACATGGACGCCATCATCCTGAAGGCGCGCGACGGTACGCAAGGGCACGTGCCGGCCAACACGCCGCGCAACACGCTGACGTTCTGGACCACTTACGCGATCACGCCGCACTGGGAAATCGGCGGCGGTCCGACGTATATGTCGCCGCGCTATGCGTCGAATACGAACTACGTGCAAGTGCCGGGCTACACGCGCTGGGATGCGACCGCTGCGTATCACGCGAAGAAATACGACGTGCGCCTGAACCTGTTGAACATGACCAACAAGTACTACTACGACGCGCTGATCCCGTCCGACGGCGGCCGTTCCGTGCCGGGTATCGGCCGCACTTTGCTGGCGACGTTCGACTACCGCTTCTGATACGCGTTAAACGGATGCGTTAGGCTTGCCGTTTTCGAGAACGGCAAGCCGACGCAAAGAGGAAACATCATGTTGTTGCACATACCGAACGTACTGAACGCCGAGCAGTTGCGGCTCGTGCGCGAGCGGCTCGACCAGGCCGGCGACGCCTGGGTCGACGGCCGCGCGACCGCCGGCTATCAGGGCGCGCCCGTCAAACGCAATCAGCAGATCGCCGAGCACACGCCGGTTGCGCGTGAGCTGGGCGACGTGATTCTCGCCTCGATCGAACGCAACCCGCTGTTCATCAGCGCGGTGTTGCCGAACCAGGTGTATCCGCCGCTGTTCAACCGGTACGAAGGCGGCATGCAGTTCGGCAGTCACGTCGACGGAGCCGTGCGCGTGCTGCCCAATGGCGTGAAGCTGCGCACCGACGTCTCGGTGACGCTGTTCATTTCCGATCCCGCCGACTACGACGGCGGCGAACTCGTGATCGAAGACACGTACGGCGTGCAGCAGGTCAAATTGCCGGCCGGCGACATGATCGTCTATCCGGCGACGAGTTTGCATCAGGTCACGCCGGTCACGCGCGGCGCGCGGATCGCGAGTTTCTTCTGGGTGCAAAGCCTCGTGCGCAGCGATACACAGCGCGCGATGCTGTTCGACATGGACACCGCGATTCAGCGGCTGAACGCCAGTCACGCCGACGATACTGCGCGCCGCAGCCTCGTCGGCATCTATCACAATCTGTTGCGAACCTGGAGTGAAACGTGAGCGTACCCGAGGCTATCGATGTTCAAGCGCCCGCGGGCATCGACCGAACGACGCGCGAGCCGCAGCGGCTCGACAACGACGAATTGAAAGCGCGGCAGCAGCGTTCGCGCCGCGCCACCTTCGTCAAATGGCTGCGCAAGGTGCATGGTTGGGTCGGCTTGTGGGGCGCGGCGCTGGGTTTGCTGTTCGGCACCACGGGGTTCCTGCTGAACCATCGCGGCGGACCGCTCAAAGTGTCGACCGGCGAGCCGCAAGTGGCAATGCTGCAGGTGCCGTTGCCGCAACCCGCGCCGGAAACGCCGCGTGAGTTGGGCAAATGGCTCAAGCACGAACTGAAACTGGCGGGCACGCCCGGGCGCGTGCAGAAAGAGCCGGCTCATCCGGTGGCATGGGGCGAGCGCAGCGTCGTCCAGCCGGAGCACTGGCAGCTCAATTTCGCGTCGCCGCATGAGAACACGTCCGCCGAGTACTGGGTGGGCAACGGTTATGTGACGGTCAAACGCAGCGAGAACACGTTTCTCGCGATGCTGACTAACCTGCACAAGGGCGTGGGCCTGAGCGTCGGCTGGGTGCTGCTGATCGATACGCTCGCGGGCAGCATCATCTTGCTGTCGCTCACCGGCGTTCTGCTGTGGACGGAGTTGAACAAGCGCAAGACCATCGGCGCGGTGTTGGTGCTCGGCTCGATCGTCGCTGCGGTGTGTGTGGGCCTGCTGTAAAGACATTGCAAGCCCGCAATGATCGAAGAAACCCGGTCGCGCGCCGAAGGTGTGGCGATCGGGAAAATTGCCTCTGCGCACGCATTTGCGTCGAGGTACGTTTTACCTGCAGGTCGGTTTCATTTCGCGGCGTTTCATCCACTCCGCACAATCCTCCGCATAACCCTCACTCCCATGCCGCGAAAAGCCCGCTGCTTGGGGTTTCGGCGCGTCGTCTCAACTTCCTCCGGCACACCGCTACGTGCGAGAATCGCGCTACATTAATTGCGTGGTGATCGTTAGCCATCCGTCGTATCAGGCACCGCTTTTGCAATAGCGGTCCGCACGAATATGACCCGCCGCGTCGAGGAGATCGCGTTGAAACAGCCGGACCGCTTCATGTCGGATGCACCGCTCGCCGGCTCGGCCGCCCCGTCCTTCCTTGCCGGCGGCGGCGAACTGGGCGCGCTGATCCGCGCCTACGACTGGACGCAGACAGCGCTCGGCGCGCCCGACACCTGGCCACAAGGTCTGAAGATCGCGATCCGCATCATGCTCACGTCGCGTCAGCCGCTCTGGATCGGCTGGGGCGACGAGCTGCTCTATTTTTACAACGATCCGTATAAATCGATCATCGGCGGCAAGCATCCGGTCGCGCTTGGTCAACCGACCCGCGTCGTGTGGCGGGAAATCTGGACTGACATCGAGCCGCTTCTGGATACAGCGCTGGCGGGCGCCGAGGGCATCTTCGTCGAACAGAAGCTGCTCATCATGGAGCGCAACGGCTTTCCCGAGGAAACGTATTACACCTTCTCGTACAGCCCGATTCCCGGCGAGGACAGCGAACCGGGCGGGATCATCTGCGCCAACAGCGACAACACGGCGCAGGTGGTCGGCGAACGGCAATTGGCGCTGTTGAAGGAGCTGGCGGCGGTGAGTCCGAACGGCCGCGACTGGCGCGAGGCGTGCGAACTCAGCGCGCGCGCGTTGCAGGCGAATCCGCAAGACCTGCCCTTTGCGCTGCTTTATGCGGCCGAACCCGGCAGCGATACGGTCACGCTGGTCGGCGCGTGCGGCATCGAGCCGGGCCATCCGGCAGCGCCGCAGACGATGCGCGTTGGCGAATCGCTCTGGCCGATCGCCGACGTCATCAAGATCCAGGCGCCGCAGATGGTGCGCGACTTGACGCAGCGTTTCGGCACCGCGTTGCCCAGGGGACCGTGGCATCTCGCGCCGGAGCAGGCGGTCATCCTGCCGGTGTCGGCCGGCAGCGAGTCGACGCAAACAGTGCTGCTGATCGCCGGCCTGAATCCTTGCCGCCTGGTTGACGACGCCTATCGCAGCTTCCTGAACCTGGTTGCCGGCCAGATCGGCGCGGCGATCGGCTACGCGCAGGCGTATGAGGAAGAGCGGCGGCGCGCGGAGGCGCTGGCCGAGATCGATCGGGCGAAGACCACGTTCTTCTCCAACATCAGTCATGAATTCCGCACGCCGTTGACGCTGATGCTCGGCCCGCTCGAAGAACTGCTCGCGAGGCCGCAGCCGGGCCCGAGCGGTGATAACGCGCAGACACGCAGCGATATCGACGACCGCGCGCTGATCGAGATCACGCATCGCAACGGCTTGCGCCTGCTGAAACTCGTCAACGCGTTGCTGGATTTCTCGCGGATCGAGGCGGGGCGCATCGAGATTCACACGCAGCCCACCGACATCGCGGCCTTCACGGCCGAACTCGCGTCGCTGTTCCAGTCCGCGATGGAGGCGGCCGGCCTGCGTCTCGAGGTGGAGATTCCGGCCACCCCCGTGGTCGTGCAGCTCGACCGCGAGATGTGGGAAAAGGTCGTGATGAACCTGCTGTCGAACGCGTACAAGTTCACGTTCTTCGGCACGGTCCGGGTCGCGGTTCGCTCGGTCTCAGGCGGCGTCGAGGTCAGCGTGACGGATAGCGGCATCGGTGTCGCGGAAGAAGAAGTGCCGCGTCTGTTCGAGCGCTTTCATCGCGTGGCGGGTGCACCTGGTCGCTCGGTCGAGGGCAGCGGCATCGGGCTCGCGATGGTGCAGGAGCTGGTGAAGCTGCACGGCGGCACCGTGCGGGTCGACAGTGTGCTCGGCGAAGGCGCGTGCTTTACCGTGTCGCTGCCGCGCGGCGCCGTGCTGTCGGAGCGCGAGGACACAGGCGTGCATGCCACCATGAGCAAGCACGCGCGCAGCTATGTCGATGCCGCGTTGCGCTGGAGCCCGGAGAACGAGATCGTGGACGGCGCGTCGATCGAAACGGCCTCGGCCGACGAGACGTCGCCCGAGGCTGCGCCGGCCGCCGCCGCGCGGCTGCTGGTCGTCGACGATAATGCGGACTTGCGTGAGTACATGAGCCGCATCTTGCGAGCGGCGGGCCACGACGTGCGGCTCGCGAGCGACGGCCAGGCGGCGCTCGAAGCCGCGCGCGCGGAAGCGCCCGATCTGGTGCTTTCCGACGTGATGATGCCGCGCCTCGACGGCTTCGGCCTGCTGCGGGCGCTGCGCGCCGATCCGCATTTGCGCGACACGCCGGTACTAATGCTGTCGGCTCGCGCGGGTGAGGAAGCGCGCGTCGACGGGATCGAGCATGGCGCCGACGACTATCTGACCAAGCCCTTCTCCGCGCGCGAACTGCTGGCCCGCGTGTCGGGCAACCTGCAACTCGCGCGCTTGCGTCGCGAGACCGAGATGAAGCTGCGCGAGGAATCGCGCACGCTGGAGATCCTCAACCGCGTCGGCTCCACGGTGGCGGCCGAACTCGATCTGAAGCGCGCGGTGCAGATCGTGACTGACGCGGCTACCGAATTGACAGGCGCCGCGTTCGGCTCGTTCTTCTACAACGTGCTCGACCAGAAGGGCGGCAGCTACATGCTGTACACGCTCTCCGGCGTGCCGAAGGAAGCGTTCGAGCGGTTTCCCATGCCGCGCAACACGGCGGTGTTTGCGCCCACGTTCGAGGGCGAAGGCATCGTGCGCGTCGACGACATCACGCAGGATCCGCGCTATGGCCACAACGCGCCGCATCGTGGCATGCCGGAGGGTCATCTGAAGGTGCGCAGCTATCTGGCCGCGCCGGTGCAATCGCGCGGCGGCGAAGTGGTCGGCGGCCTGTTCTTCGGGCACCCGGAGCCTGGCGTGTTCACCGAGCGCGCCGAGCGGATCGTGGCCGGCATCGCGGCGCAGGCGGCGATTGCCATCGACAACGCACGCCTGTATCAGGCGGCGCAAACCGAAATCGCGGAGCGCACCAAGGCGCAAAGCGCATTGCGCGATCTGAACGAAACGCTGGAGCGCCGCGTGATCGAAACGGTGGCGGACCGCGATCGTTTGTGGGAGTTGAGCGAGGATCTGCTGGTCGTGGCCGATATCGAAGGCCGCTTGCAGCGTGTGAGTCCATCGTGGAGCACAGCGCTCGGTCATAACGTGCATTGGCTGATGTCGCGTTCCTATGTCGATCTGGTTCATCCCGATGACGTAGAGACGGTCCGCACGCACCTGGCCGAACTGCGCAGAACGGGCGTGCCGGTGCGTTACGAAAACCGCTTCAAGCGGATCGACGGCACGTGGCGCTGGGTCGCGTGGACACTCGCGCTCGATCCCGATACCACGCGCATCCACGGCGTGGGCCGCGACGTCACCGCGGATAAGGAAACCACCGAGGCGCTGCGGCACGCCGAAGAAGCGCTGCGCATGGCGCAAAAAATGGAAGCGATCGGCAAGCTCACGGGCGGCGTCGCGCACGACTTCAACAACCTGCTGCAAGTGATCGGCGGCAATCTGCAACTGCTGGCGAAAGACGTCGCCGGTTCGGAGAAGCCCGAGCAGCGCGTGCGCAATGCACTGGCTGGCGTGGCGCGCGGCGCGAACCTCGCCTCGCAACTGCTCGCGTTCGGGCGGCGTCAGCCGCTCGCGCCGAAGGTCGTCAATCTCGGCCGCTTCGTGCGCGGTCTCGACGACATGCTCAGACGCGCGCTCGGCGACGGCGTCGAAATCGAAACGATCGTGTCGGGCGGCTTGTGGAATACGCTGGTCGATCCGTTCCAGGTCGAGAACGCGCTGCTGAATCTGGCGATCAACGCGCGTGACGCCATGAGCGGCCACGGCAAGCTCACGATCGAAGCCGGTAACGCCGCGCTCGACGACGCCTACGCCAAACGCAACGCGGAGGTCACGCCGGGCCAGTACGTGATGCTGGCGGTCACCGACACGGGCGCCGGCATGTCGCCGGAAGTGCGCGAGCGCGTGTTCGAACCGTTCTTCACGACCAAGGCCGAAGGCCAGGGCACGGGCCTCGGCTTGAGCATGGTGTATGGCTTCGTCAAGCAATCCGGCGGCCATGTGAAGATCTACAGCGAAGAAGGCCACGGCACCACGATCCGCATCTATCTGCCGCGGGTGCGTCAGGAGGAAGACCTCGAAACGAATATCGAAGCCGGTCCCGCCAAGGGCGGCACGGAAACGATTCTCGCGGTCGAAGACGACGAGGAAGTGCGCACGACCGTGGTCGAAATGCTCTCCGATCTCGGCTACCGCGTGCTGAAAGCGAAGGACGCGCAAAGCGCACTGGCGATTGTCGAGAGCGGCGTGCCGATCGACATGCTATTTACCGATGTGGTGATGCCCGGCCCCCTGCGCAGCACCGAACTCGCCCGCAAGGCGCGCGAGCGGTTGCCGGCGATCGCGGTGCTGTTCACGTCGGGCTACACGGACAACGCAATCGTGCATTCAGGTCGGCTCGACGAAGGCATCGAATTGCTCAGCAAGCCGTATACGCATGAAGCGCTGGCGCGCAAAGTACGCTACGTGCTGCAAGCGCAGAATCCGCAAGCGGCCGAAATTGCCGAGGCCGAGCAGCATCTTCTCGAGATCGATCCACCCGTGACGCCGGATGGCGCCGATAGTTTCGTCACTCAAACGCGGCTGCGGATTCTGCTGGTGGAAGACGACGAACTGATTCGCGTGAGCACCGCCGAATTACTGCGCACGTTCGACTTCGACATTCTGGAAGCCGAAGGCGAGCATGACGCCAAGCAGATTCTCAGCGAACACGCGATCAGCGTGATGCTGACCGACGTGGGGCTGGCGGGTAAGTCGGGAGTCGATCTAGCGCTCGACGTATGTCGCGAGCGGCCTGATCTGCGCGTGATCTTTCTGACCGGCTACGACCTCGTGCTGACGCCGGCGCAGCGCGCGGTCTTGCCGCACGCGATGCTGCTGCGCAAGCCCTACGATCCGCTCGATCTCATCGATGCGCTGAAAACGCCACTGCGCTAAACCGCGCTGCGCGCGGCCGGCGTTGCCGGCGCGCCAGCGGGAAAGCGCGCGCTCGCGCTAGAATTCCCGGAGACCGCCACAATTGCTGGTTCCACCGGAATTCGCCGATGACCACCCCCGTCAATAACGTCGACGCCGCGCTCCTCACGCGGCGTTCGATTCGCGCCTTTCTGCCCACGCCGGTGCCGCGCGCCGATATCGAAGCCATTCTTGAAGCCGCCAGCCGCGCGCCGTCGGGCACCAATACGCAGCCGTGGAAGGTCTGCGTGGTGACAGGCGAGTCGCTGGCGCGTCTCTCGCAGGCCTTGCTCGACGCTTACGACCACCCGCAACGCGACGCGCTGTACCAGGAAGAGTATCCGTACTATCCGGATCGATGGGTGTCGCCGTACATCGACCGGCGTCGCAAAATCGGCTGGGATCTGTACGGTTTGCTTGGCATCGAAAAAGGCGACAAGGCGCGCATGCACGAGCAGCATGCGCAAAACTATCGGTTCTTCGGCGCACCGGTGGGCTTGTTCTTTACCATCGACCGGGTGATGGGGCGCGGCAGCTGGCTGGACTACGGCATGTTCCTGCAGGCGATCATGACGGCCGCGCGCGGGCGAGGTCTCGATACGTGTCCGCAAGCCGCCTTTACGCCGTTTCATCGGGTGATTGCCGAGCAACTCGGCTTGCCGCCTGAAGAGCAACTGGTGTGCGGCATGTCACTCGGTTTCGCCGACGAAAACGCTTTGGTCAACACGTTACGCACCGAGCGCGAACCAGTCGAACGGTTCACGCGATTTCTCGATTGACGGCGGTTATCGCGATCGAGGCAAGTCCCCACTTTCCATTGGACCCATATGAAAACATCGCGTCGCCATTTTCTGCTGCTGGGCGTGAGCGCGGGCTCCGCGCTCATACTCACGCGTGCCGCCTTCGCCGACACGGCAAATACACTCAGCGAGTCCGATCCGAAGGCGCAAGCCGTCGGCTATAAAGAGGACGCGTCCAAGGTCGACAAAGCGAAGTTTCCGGGCTACGCCGCCGGACAAAGCTGTGCCAACTGCTCACTGTTCCAAGGCAAAGCCAGCGACGCATACGGCGGATGTACGCTGTTCGGCGACAAGCAAGTCGCGGCGCGCGGCTGGTGCAGTTCGTACTCGAACATGTGAGCCGCAAGAGGCGGCGCGCGATCCGGTTCGCTGCGCGCCGCGTTCACCGCAGTCAATTCAACGCGCTCAGCACCAGTTCGTACGAATGGCCGATCCATACGGCGGCGTCGCGGTGATCGCGTAACGCATCGCCGGTATTGGGGTGCAGGAAGATATCCAACGCGCCGTGATTGAGCGTGAGCCAGCCGACCACATCGGCGAATTGCGATTGCGTGAACGCAAGCTGATACGACCACATGGGATGCGGTCCGACCGGACGCTCGTGAAAGCGACCCAGTTGCAGTGCGTCGCCCCAGTGGGCGCTAATCTGCTCGCGGAAAGTCCATGCGGCATCGCGGCTGCCCGCATCGAAATACACGTGGGCGTGCCAACTCGTGATGGCGGAGAGGTCGCGAAAGGTCATATCAAGTCCGTTGCGTATCTGTCTTTATCCGACATTCATTCTGCTTCAATTTCCGCCGACGCGCGCGGCGCGCGCCTCATGTGAAACTGTCTCTCATCCTCGCCGACGATCTCGAAGCCGAGGCGCTCGTAAAGGCGCTGCGCGGGATTGCCTTTGAGCACCTTGAGGGTGACTGGCAATGCGTCGGCCTGCGCGGCGCGCAACACCGTGTGCAGCGCGCGTTCGCCGATACCGCGCCCTTGCAGCGCAGGCGCGATCTGCAATTGCACGACGACCCACTCGGCGTCGGTGCGATGCGCTTTGAGCAAACCGGCGGGTGCGCCGTCGATACAAATCACGCGCGCTGTGTCATAACGATGCAGCAGACGCGCGCGATGCTCGGTGTCGTCCGACGGTTCGCCGACGCGCGCCAAGTGCTCCGTCATGGTCGCCTTGCGCAACTCGAATAGAAAGGCCTCGTCCGTATCCAATGCCGGGCGCAGGGTGAAGACAGATTCTTGAACGGACATGTTGGTAGCGTTTCCGGCGTGCCGGCGGCCAGTAAGAATGGTCGTGAATTGTCGCGCCAGCAGCGCTTTTTTACCACGCGGTTATGTTTGTGTCTCTCGAGTTCGCCAGTCGCCGGTCGCGCCGATGCCTTCGTTATAAGGTCCGCCGCGTAGCGGATTCTTGCGCTATCGCACACGGTTTTTCATGCGCAGTCGGCGTTGGCGGCTTGCTAGCCGCATGGTGCCGGCTTTTGGTGTCGCGTTCGCCGCGGTTCATGCGACAAAGTTTTCGGTCATTGGCATGCGCTTTGCTTTTGCCTCACTCGCGAATTGCTGGCGCGTGCGGGTTCGAACGTCGAACCGCCGATAACCGACGCCACCTGGCATAACAACGAAAATGCTGAATACGAAACCATTCACGGTCACGCACGGGGTCGACGGCGACGCGATCACGCTCGTCTTTTATCCCGACACGGGTTGTCTGCGCTTTGCCGATGCGCGAGGCGTGTGCCACGAGCTTCGGCCGCCGCATTCGTGGTTCGCGCTGTCGTCCGCGTCGCGAGGCGTGCGGCGCGGCACGCAAGCCATGACGGAAGGGTTGAATGCGCTACTGCACGAGTTCCGCGCGAAACGTCCGCGCGGGTCCAGCACGCACGCTTCGGCCACCCGACAGTGGTCCAGCGCACAGTGAGCCTGGCCGCGGCGCGATAGCGTGCATTGATCAGTCGAAAGAACTCAACGCGTGTTTCGCATCTGTATTCAGTTTTTTTCGGTGTCGTTCGTTCAACACGGCGAGCGGTTTAACGAACTTTGCGAGGTGGGCCATGGAGATTATCGAGTTTGAACCAAGCGTCTCGGCAGACGGACGCACGGTGATTTTCCAGCTTTCGACGCGAGGCCGGGACCTCGAATGCGCCGTCACGCGTGAGGCCCTGGAGCAGCACTTCTGGTTGCAACGCGGCGCCGGCGAGGAACGTGTACTGAAGACGTTCGCTGACGGCCGCAAACGCATCACCGCTGTAGCGGAGAGAAAACTGCTGGCGCGTCCGGGGGAAAAAGTGCTGCTGACGATCAGCGATTTCGCCGCACGCGGTTGACGAGATCGCTGCGCGTCTTGCAAGCTCACATGCTCAAAGATCAGCGAGCGACGGTGCCGTCGCTTGCGTCGTTGCCATTGCGGCCCGCGCATTTCTGCGCTGTGCGACCGTGGTCATCGGCGACGAATTGGCCCGCGCGATAACCGCATGTTTTGCCGTGGCGGCGCAGGCTGCGCGCCACTCACCTCTGACGAAACCGGCCTGTTACACCGATTCGCCAAACTGGCCTGCCAAATCCCTTCGCTTCGCCCAATTGCATTCGCACCTGCCGGAATACACTGTTTTCCATGGAGCGACAAATCACCGAGCCCCATCGACGCGGTCTTCCCCCGCGTTGTTTTGAACCGTACCGTTGATGGCAGTTTGCCGCGGTTGTCGACCGTGGCAGGGCAGTAAAGCATTAGGTAGTCGAAGCAATGCAAACGGCGCGCGATCCATGTAATTTGCGCGTGAATCAGCAGGGGGTTGCAGTCAGGCGATGTTGAAGGCGAGGGACCCGACTGTAATTGCAGTGAGCAGTTCTGAAACGAATGGTTTTGCAGCAGCAGTATCGGCAGCACGTTTTATTTGTCGTGGTAGTTCACGCAGCACAGCTTCAGCAGGTGTAGTTCAAGTAACAACAGCTTTGCGAGTTTGCGGTGGTTATACGTCGGCGAGCATCCACGCGCGAGTACGACTGTTCCATCCTGTCAGACCCTGTTCCCTCGCGGGAACAGGGTTTTTTTTCGTCGTGATGCGCGACGCGACTTGTAATCGGCAAGTTCGAACCGATATCCCAACGTTGCGCTACGCGCTACGCTTTTGGCGGAATTGAACAACCCGCGGGTTGCGTAGTGTGAGATGCTGCATGCAAACCGGACTTGAAGCCGTTTAAGTCTGTCTTAATAGTTGCTTGCCATGATGGCTGCACAGACTCACATCAGGGTCTGTCAAGCCGCCGGCGTATCGGCGGCGTTTGTCACCGGCGCAAAAGAATTCGGTGGCGAAGCCGAGATTCAGAGAAGGAGGTTGAACCGATATGTCCAGTAAATCGCGAGTCCGCAAGCACAACCAGTCGGCCATGTCCCCGTTGTTGCGCGCGCTGACGTATAGCCGCACCGCTCATGAGCCGGTTACGTCGGCGATGCTCCTGCAGTGCTACACCGCCCTCGATGCATTCCGGCACGGCCACGGCTCGCGGAATCTGCATATGACGTTGAGCCGGCATCTGCTGGTGTCGCAGGAACTTGCGCGCCTCGGCCTCGGTGAAGACGTTCTGTCCGACATCGAAAGCGCACATGCCGCGATGGTGCAACTCGACATGCGTGAACACGACGAGGGCGCGTGGGCATTGCAAGACGGCGAATACGCCCGTTTGTGCACGGCGTTGGCGATTCTCGACGGACAACTGTTCGTGGCATCGCTGAGCGAGATCGCGAGCGCGGAAGCGCGAATGATCGAAGGGCTGATGAGGTCCGCGCAGGTGCAGGCGATTGCGGAAGCGACGGTCTGAGCCGACTGCACGCGTTTCTTCTTTCTCATACGCGCAAATGAAACGCCCTTCGCGGGCGTTTTTTTCATTCAGCCGCGTCGACGAAAGAAAGGAACGGCGCTAATCCTTAGGTGCCGGTGAAATGCTTTAAAGCGGTGCTATCGTGCCGCCCAACAAAAAGTCTCCCCGTGACGCGCGGATATTACGAGTCTCCGTAAAACGCCCAATGGGCCGCCGCGCGCGTGCCGGATCAGGTTTGCCGGAGGCTTTCATGCTTGTTAGACTGCCTCTCGCCAGCCCACCGCACGCGCGTTTTTGCCTTCATACGCCTCCAGGGCGTTCACATCCGCGGCGCGATCAAAATCGGAGACGCCATGTCTTATATGCTGCTCATCGTCGAACCCCCGAATCAACGCATTGAACGCGGAGAAGCCGCAGGCCGCGAAGTCTACGATCAGATGGTCCGCTTCTCCGCCGATCTGAAAGCGCGCGGCAAACTGGTCGCGGTCGAATCGCTCACGTCCCTGAACGACGCCGTGCGCGTCCAGGTGCGCGACGGTCAGCCGAAGTTGCTCGACGGCCCGTTCGCCGAAGCCAAGGAAATGGTCGGCGGGTTCTTCCTTCTCAATGTCGAAACGCGTGAAGAAGCCGTGGCGATTGCCGAAGCTTGCCCGGCCGCAAAGTGGTGCACGGTCGAAGTCCGCAAGCTCGGACCTTGTTTCCTCTAGCCGGTTCTCGCATCGACGGCATATGGTTTCGGGGTTTTCCCTGGCGGATCGGCAAGCGTGTCGATCCGGCCGAGCGTTGCTCGTCGTGTGAGTAAGAAGCCAGCCAAGCGCGCGGCTCTCCCTCTCACAACGATAAGGAGTCACGGCGATGCGATTCATGATCCTCGTAAAAGCGACCGCCGCCAGCGAAGCCGGTGAGATGCCGGAAGCGTCCCTGATGGCCGCGATGGGCGCGTATCACGAAGAGCTGGCTAAAGCCGGCGTGCTGCTCGACGCCACCGGCCTGCAACCGAGTTCGAAAGGCTGGCGCATTCGCTACAGCGGCGGCACGCGCTCGGTGGCCGATGGCCCGTTTGCAGAAACCAAAGAACTGATTGCCGGCTATACGCTGATCCAGGTGCGCTCGCGTGAAGAAGCCATGGAATGGGCGCGGCGCTTTCCGGCGCTCTTCGGCGACCACGCGGACGGCGAAATCGAGGTGCGTCAATTGTTTGAATTCGACGACTTCGAACCCGGCCCGGAGTTGGAGCGGTTCCGCGAACTGGACGCCGGCAAGCGCTGAAGCGCAAACGCGAAGCGCGCGCCGTTCATCTCGAAGCTGATTCAGGCGTTTCTCAGCATGGACAAGCTGGTCGGCAAGGATTTCGAGGACGGCCTGAACAATCTGAAAACGCTCGCCGAGGCGAGCTGAACACGGCGCAAGGCGTTCCAGCCGCGCCCTGTCCACAACCGATCATTGGACTCTCTCATGCATAAGCAGATCTACGTCAATCTCGCGGTCGACAATCTCGAACGATCGAAAGCCTTCTTCAGCGCGATCGGCTTGAGCTTCGAATTGCAATTCACGAACGAACAGGCGGCTTGTCTGATCCTCGGCGAAAACATCTACGCGATGCTGCTGGTCAAGGACCTGTTCAAGTCGTTCACCCGCAAGTCGCTGTGCGATCCGAAGGAAAGCACCGAAGCGCTGGTGGGCCTGTCATGCGAAAGCCGGGCGGAGGTGGATGCGCTGGTCGCCAAAGCGCTCGCCGCCGGCGGCACCGTCCCGCGCGCGCCGCAGGACTACGGCTTCATGTATGGGCACGGCTTCGAGGATATCGACGGCCACATCTGGGAGCTCATCTACATGGACCCGAACGGCAAGGCGGCGGGCTGAAGCGGTGACCACGGCAGCCACCCACCGTGCCATCGAGGCAGTCTGGCGGATCGAATCCGCCAAGGTCATCGCCCACGTCGCGCGGATCGTGCGCGACGTCGGGCTCGCCGAGGAACTGGCGCAAGACGCGCTGGTGTCCGCGCTCGAACATTGGCCCGACGCGGGCGTGCCCGACAACCCGGGAGCATGGCTGATGGCGACCGCAAAGAACCGTGCCCTCGACCGCTTGCGGCAGGAAGCGCTGCATGCCCGCAAGCACCAGGAGCTGGGTCACGATCTCGACGCGATGGAGGCGCATCTCGTGCCCGATTTCGTCGATGCCCTCGATGCCGCCCGCGCCGACGACATCGGCGACGATCTGCTGCGGCTCGTATTCACCGCGTGCCACCCGGTGCTATCGACCGATGCGCGCGTCGCGCTCACGCTGCGCCTGCTCGGCGGCCTCACCACGGACGAAATCGCGCGAGCGTTTCTCGTGCCGGAGCCGACCGTCGCACAGCGCATCGTGCGGGCCAAGCGCACGCTGTCGGCGGCCAAGGTGCCGTTCGAGGTGCCGCAAGCGGACGCACGCGCGCCGCGGCTCGCTTCGGTGCTGCAGGTCATCTATCTGATTTTCAACGAAGGCTATTCGGCCACGGCCGGCGACGACTGGATGCGCCCGGCGCTCTGCGAGGAAGCGCTGCGGCTTGGCCGCGTGCTGAGCGGTCTCGTGCCCGACGAAAGCGAAGTGCACGGCCTCGTCGCGCTGATGGAGATTCAGGCCTCGCGCACGCATGCGCGCACGGACGCGCAAGGCCGTCCGGTGCTGCTGCTCGATCAGGATCGCAGCCGCTGGGACCCGCTTCTGATCCGCCGTGGACTGGCCGCGCTCAACAGCGCGCATGCGCTGGGCGGCGCGAGCGGCCCGTACGCGTTGCAGGCAGCGCTCGCCGCATGTCACGCCCGTGCGCGTCGCGCGGAAGATACCGACTGGGCGCAGATCGTCGCGCTGTATGACGCGCTGTCGCAAGTGGCGCCGTCGCCGGTGGTCGAGTTGAACCGCGCGGTGGCGGTCGGCATGGCGTTCGGTCCGGCGGCCGGTTTGGAGATCGTCGATGCACTGGCAAGCGACGCTGCGCTGGCGAACTATCACTGGCTGCCGAGTGTACGCGGCGATCTGCTAGCCAAGCTGGGACGCATGGAAGAAGCGCGCGCAGAATTCGAACGGGCCGCCGGGATGACGCGCAATGCGCGCGAGCGCGAGCTGCTGCTCGAACGCGCGCACGGTATCGGGCATTGAAGGTTACCGCGTAGGCTGCATCCGGACGCCGCCGTGTCAGGCGGCGCACGCCCGCAGCAGATAAAATTCGCGCGGGCCATGCTCCTGTGGCGGGTCGCTGAGCGGTTCGAGGTATCGGGTGATGCCGATCCGACCGAATCCCGCGGCCAGGCAGGCGGCTTCGAGTGCCGCTGCGTCATGCACGGTGAAACCGTACTCGGCAAAAGGCATCTCGATTGCCGCCTCGGGTGTGATGGCCGCGATTACCAGCGTGCCGTCCACGCGTAACACGCGGCGAATTTCCTTCAGGCCGGCCGTCAGGTGCGGCCAGAAATACGTGCTATTGCTCGTCACCGCTTTGTCGAACGAGGCGGTGGCGAACGGCATACCAACAACGTTGGCCGTTTCGAGCCGGACCTGGCCGTCGCGCACAAAGGCTGCGTTGCGTCTGCGAGCGGCGGCGATCATGGTTGGCGATATATCGATGCCAGTGAAGCGTAGTGTCTCGGCCTGCTCGAGCACGAGCGCGATGTGGCCGCCGTTGCCGAGGCCCACTTCGAGCACCCGCTCGTTCGCGTGCAAGTCGAGCAGATCGAATGACTTCATGATGACGGCGTGATTCGATCGCTCTAACATATCGCCGACAGCTATGCCGATCCTGCCTGCGGGACAGGCGAGTTGCGGAAGAAGAATACTTTCATCAAGGTCGGCGCTCACATCGCCTGACGGATCAGTTGTTTCTCTCACAGCGGTTCCTCCATGACAGATCGCGCCGGTTGCAGTGTTCGCTGCAGACGCGCGTACGGTACGTCCTCCTCAATTTATGTCATGAAGCTACGCCGTGGGTATCTCTTTAATATCCGCTCCGTTCGAGGCGAGCTGAAGTGAAAAACACTTTGCCCTCACGCCTCATGTGTCAGCGTATAGAACCTACCGGATCAACTGACGCAAGCCCAACGCGACGATCAACCCGCCGCAAACGCGATCGATCCACGCCTTGCAGCTCCGGTACGCGGTCGCAATGCGCTCATGCGACAAGGTCAGCGCGATGAATCCGTACCAACTGCTTGCGACCACGCACACCATGCCGAGCATCGCCACAAACGTGCCGACGCTGACATGCGCCGGCGCGGCGGACGAGAACACGGCGGCGAAGAACGCCATCGACTTCGGATTCGCGATGTTGGTCGCGAAGCCTTGCGCGAACGCTTGCCGAAAGCCGCCCGCCGTGGCATTCACGCCGGCGGTCGGTTTACCCGCCGACGCGTTGACGATCAAGCGTCCACCGAACCAGATCAGATAGCCGGCGCCGGCGAGCTTTACCGCCAATGCGAGCCACGGAAAAGCCGTGAACACAATGCCGACGCCGAGAATCGCGCAGCTTGCCCAGAACAGATTGACCAGCACGATGCCGCCGACCATCGCGAGCGCTTCGACGCGCGTCGCCGATGCAGCCTTGTGCGCGACGGCAACGAAGTTCGGTCCGGGAATCACCACGCCGGCCACGTACACAGAAAAAACGCCTAGAACCGCGGACCCATCAACCACGCTGTACTCCTTCATTCGCGGCGTGCGGCGCACTATCGCCGCGCGCCGCTTCGCCCATCAAGCCGAGAAAAACGCCAACGCGCCCGTGATCACGCCCGCGCCAGCCACGACGAACGAGAGATTGCGCAGCCATTTCTTGCGCGTCAGCAACGTGATCGCGCACAGGGCGATCGCCACCTGAATCAGCGTGGTGGCCTGTGCCCAACGATGATGGCCGTGCAGCAACGCTTCGCTGCGCGCGTCGTTATCGACGACTTCCTTTTCGATCGCTTCGGCCTTCGCGCGGATCGGCTCTTTCTGCTGCTTGTATTTGTCGACGTCGGCGAGGAATTTGGCATGCGCGTCCGTGTTGCCGGCGGACAGCGCAGCGCCGAGTTCGGCGAGATTTTGCTTCTCGCCCTTCGCCTGGTAGTAGTTCCACTGGTTCGACGCTTCGGTCTTCTTGATGGCGGCTTCGTTCTTGTAGTACAGCGCGAGATTTTCGCTGTTGCCGCTCTGGTACGCGCACAGCGCACCGATCGTCGCGAGAATGGCCGTCATCACGGCCATGCGGCTCGCAAACGGATCCGCGTCGTGATGACCGGCATGTTCCACGGCATGGTCGTGCGGACCATGCACTTCATATTCTTCAGGCATCTGATTCTCCGAGGCAAAGCTTTTCTTGTCGTTTGCGGGCGACGCACGAGCCCGTCGGGCTCAATCTTAGCGTGTGACGCAGGGTGACGGAAAAGGTGCCTGAGAGACGCGGCCGCAAGAGGCGAGTTAATGGATGCCCGACGCCAGCCACGTCCGCACCAACGGAATCATATGTTCGCCGCCGAGCATGCCGAGCAGTCCGACCAGCGCGACGGTTGGCGGCGCGGGCGACTTCACGTCCATCACGCTGTAGAGGAGGCCGACCAGCACACCGGCGGCCAGCGAGATCAAATACGCTTTCATGACTGTTGTGTCCAGGTGAGAGGCGGGCCGTCACGCCCGCCGGTCGCGATGGCGATCACATTGCGATGACGACCCGGCCGCGTGTGCCGGCGGCCACGGCCTCGTAGGCTTCGCGAGCGCGTTCGAGCGGGAATGTCTGCGCGATAGCCGGGCCGCTCAGCTTGCCGGTTTCGAAGCCGTCGACTAGCGCCGTCATCAACGGCGCCGATTCCGCGACGCCGAGCTTCGCGCTGTCCACGCCGAGCAATTGCGTCTCGTTGTGATAGAAGTCGATCAGATCGAATTCGACGCGGCGCTTGCCCGTGCCGCTGATTTCGAGCACGCGGCCACGACGTTTGACGAGGCTCAACGCGGTCTCGAACGCGACGCCGCCGACGGTGTCGTACACCACGTCCGCGCCCGCGCCGTCGGTGAGCGCTCGCAAGCGGTCCGTGACGGTTTCATCGAACGGCACGTAGTCGTCGATCAGGCGGCCCGCCGGCGTGTCCGCGTCTAGCGCGTGACGGTCCACTGCGATCACGCGGGCGCCGCGCGCCTTGGCGATCTGCACCACCGCACCGCCCACGCCACCACCCGCGCCGATCACGGCGATGGTTTCGCCCGCTTGCAGATGCGCGTACTCGACCGTGCCGAGCCAGGCAACCACGAAGTTCACGCCGATCGCGGAGGCTTCCGCGTGGCTCAGCGTTTTGGGTTTGCGCGAGAGTGCCGCGAGCGGCAGCTTGATGAATTCGGCGTGCGTGCCGTCGCGCGTGAAGCCGATGTCGCCGCCGGTGCCCCACACTTCGGCGCCGAGCCAGGCTTGCGGGCCGTCCACCACCACGCCGCTGAAGTCGCGGCCCGGCGTGCGCGGCAGCACCGTGTGTGCGAAATGCCCGGAGACGTTCTTGACATCGCTCGGGTTCACCGAGGCTGCTTTGACCTGCACGACGACGTTGTCCGCATCGGCTTGCGGGGTCGGCAGGTCGGTGTAGTCGAGCACTTCGGGGCTGCCAAAAGATTTGAACTGGATGGCTTTCATCGGTGGTGGCTCCAATTGGATTCCGGGCTGCGTTGCGCGGTAGATTGAACGTTAGTCTAGGTGGCGGGCAGAAAGGCGGTGAGACAAAGGCTTTCGAAATTCGGACAAGACGTTTCCAAGTCCTGCGTGCTAGTACGCAGGGAACCTGATCAACTTTTGCGGCTTTTCGCGGCTTCGGGCGAGACGGCGGACGCGACTTCGCTCAATGTGCCGCTTGGATCGAACCCGGTCGGCGGTGCGCCCAGTTCGCGCCGGAACATGTCGCTGAAGCTGCTCGGCTGAAAACCGAGCGAGCGCGCGATGCTGCTTACCGGGCGTCCTTCGGCGAGCCAGGAGACGGCGACCGCCAGTTGCACCTGGCGGCGCCGTTCGGCAAAGCCGACGCCCAGTTCGCGCGTGAAGAGCCGCGCCAGCGTCCGCACGCTCGCCCCGACCGACGCCGCATGCTGTTCGAAACTGATCGCAATCGACGGATTGTCGATTACCGCGCGGCACAACGCGTCGAGCCGCCGGTCCGACGCGTCGGGCAGCGCGATGCGCAGCGACGAGCGCGGCGCGTGTCCCAGTTCCAGCATGGCGAGCCGGTAGGCGGCGTCGAAATAGGTTTGATCGCGCGAGTCGCTGCCTTCATGCTCCGCGATCGACGTGATCAGTTCGCGCAGCAGGCCGTTCACTTCGAACACGTCGCTGCGGCGGCTCAGGTGACCGACATTACGCGCATGGAGATAGAGATTGCGCATCTCCACCTCGCTCATCATGTGGATGGAGTGCAGCGTGCCGGCCGGCAGCCAGACCGCGCGCTGCGGCGGCACGACCAGCGCTTCGCGGCCGACCTCGACCCACATCACGCCCGATACCGCGTACAGCACCTGCGCCCACGTGTGCGAGTGCGGGTCGATACGCAGCCCGCGCGGATAGTGCCGCGCGAGCGAACGGGCGTCGGCGTCGTCGTGGAGTTCGGGTGGGCGGGCTTTGGGCACGGCGGCTTGGCTCAGGCTTCGCGATTGCGGACGAAGGTCGCGGACCGGGGCGATCCGTTCGCGAAGCATAGCGCGAGGCGCGCGCCGGCGCAGCTTGCGCGCCGGTCGGCGCGTTCGGGTGCGCGTGGATTCGCTTATGTGCGCTTACGTGCGATGGCCCATCAACAGCAGCAGCAACGAGAGGGTCACGATCGAGCCTACGGTCGAGAGCAAGATCGTTCGCGAGGTGATGTGCGCTTCACGCTCGTAGAACTCGGCGAGCATGAACGGGCCGGTGCCGGTGGGCAACGCGGCGAGAATGACCGCCATTTCGACCAGCGTCGACGAGAGCCCAAACACGCGTGCCGCGAGCCACCAGGTCAGCGCCGGCTGCACGAGCAGCTTCACGCCAGTGAGCAGCCAGGAGATGCCTCGTGCGCCGGCGTCGGCCGGGCGCTTCTCGGCGAGGAACAGACCGAGGCTCACCAGCGCGCATGGACTCGCTGCGCCGCCCAGCAGTTTCAGGAAGGTCTCCGCGCTGGCCGGCAACGCGACATGGAGGCTGGCAAACAGCACGCCGGCAATCGGCGACACGATCAGCGGATTGCGCGCCAGCGAGCGCAGCACTTTCAAACCCAGCTTATGCGGCGTGCGCTCGGTCTGCAGACCGACTTCGATCAGCACGATGGCAACCGCGAACAGCACACATGCGACAAGGATCGTGGCGATCGTAGTCGGTGTCAGGCTCGCCGAGCCGAACGCGATCATGCCCAGCGGGAAGCCGATATAGCCGGTGTTCGGATACGAGGCCGCAATCGCATCGACGCTTGCATCCGCGAGATGCCGGCCGGTCATTAACCGCATCGCCAGAATCAGCATGAACACGCTGACGCACGCAATCGAAAATGTAGCGACGAAAGCCGGTTGATAGAGCTGCTGCCACGTGGCGTGCGCCATGATGTCGAACAGCAGCGCCGGCAGCGCCAGCCAGACCACGAAGCGGTTCAGCTCCGACGCCGAGTTCGGTCCGAGCACGTTGCGCCGGCGGCAGGCGAAACCCGCGAAAATCAGACCGAAGACGGGAAGCAGGATTTCGAGCGTGGCTAACATCGGCGCAGAGATATGGGGGAAGCGTGGCGATTCGCCAGCGTAGAGGCTAGCAGCGATACAATCCAATACTGTTTTCTGTATTCAATAATACCTTTTTTGCATTGTCATTTTGCGTGAGGGCGTCGTGATCGATATCAAGCCGCTGCGCTACTTCGTGACGCTGGCCGAGACGCGCCATTTCGGCCGGGCGGCAGCGCGTCTCAATCTGTCGCAGCCGCCGTTGAGCCGTCAACTGGCGGCGCTGGAGGCGAGCGTCGGCGTGACGTTGGTCGAGCGCAGTCCACGCAGCGTGAGCTTGACCGCTGCGGGCGAGCGTTTTTACGCCGACGCGAAAGCGATTCTCGCCGCTGTTGAGCAGGCGGTCAGCAATGCACAAGCCGCCGCGCAGGGTGACGCCGGCAAGCTCGCCATCGGCTTTACGATGTGTGCGGCGTATAGCGTCGTGCCGGGTTATGCGCGGGCTTTCGGCGCGGCGTATCCCGAGGTCGCGTTGAATTTGCGCGAGGTCGTCTCGAACGATCTCGCCGCGCAGGTGCTGGCCGGGCAGATTGACGCGGCCATCATGTTCCCGAACGTGCGGGACAAGGGGCTCGCGACACGCACGATTCTCAGCGAGCCGCTATGTGTTGCGTTGTCGCGCAGTCATCCGCGGGCTCGCGCGCGGCGTCTGAAGATCGCGCAACTGGCCGGCGAGCCGTTCGTGCTCGCGTCCGAGGAAGTTGCGCCAACATTGCGCGCGACGATCCTCGAGCATTGCCGCTCGGGCGGCTTCGAACCCGACATACGTTTCGAAGTGCAGTTGCAACAGACGGTGCTGAGTCTCGTCGACGAAGGGGTGGGCGTAGCGCTCGTGCCGGCTTCCATGCGCCGCGCGCAACTCGCGGGCGTGGTGTTCCGGCCGCTGGTCGATGCGCCGCTGATCGAACAGGTGTTGGCGTGGTCGCCGGCGAATCGCAATCCGTGTCTGGCGCGCTTTCTCGAGCTGGCGTGAGGTTCGGGCTTATGAACTGGCGAGGTGGTTTGTCTTGGTCGCGTCTACAGTGTCGTCCGGATAACGTAGCGCGTCTCGCTTGATCAGCCGGCGGCACCAGAAGGTCCAGACGGTCAGGCCGGCATAGACGCCGTATCTCAGCACGTTGGAAGCGATGACCGAGCGCGGATCGTCGGGCCATTGCCAGACGATCAGACTGCGCAAGATGTTCTCGCCCGTCATGCCGATGCCCCACACGAGCGTCATCAAGCGGATGTACGCGACGAGCGAGGGACGTTCGCGCCAATGCTTTTCGAAGCTCTCGACGCTGCGATGATCCTCACGCGACATGGTCGAGCGGGCGAGGTAAAACACCAGTGGCTTGGGCAGCGCGAGCGACAACAGGAACGATACGCCGATCATGCCGGAGACCATCGGGTCTGCGATCTCACGCATTCGCGTGTTGCCGCCGAAGCCGATGCTGAGTGCCAGCAGCGACAGCACGATGCCGATCAGCACTTGTGCGCTGAGCGCGTCGAAATGGCGATAGCGCAAAAGGTCCCAGCTTATCCAGGCGACCAGCGGCAGCGCCGACGCGGCCAGCGCGCCAAGCTGGCCCCAGTGCTGGAAAGCGAGCCGGTAGGCGAGCACGGGCAAGGCGACGTTCACGATCAGCGCGGTGAGGTAGCGCAGGCGAGTTTTCATCGACGGAGCGGTGGTGAGCGTGGCAACGATGGTTGGCCGTACCCGGCGAGTGTAGGGCGAAGTCTCTTCGCATGCCTAGCTTTGCGGCGCGCGCACGGGGCGGGATTTTGTCCACGTCCCTGGCGCGCAAAAAATCTGCGATCATCGAGCCGCTGATTGTCGGGCCACTCCATCAACTATCCGCTCCTACGCAATGCCGATTGCTCCCACGCTCCTCACCACCTCCCGCCTCACCCTGCGACCCCACACCCGCGACGATTTCCTCGAAAGTTACGCGATGTGGTCCGATCCCGAAGTGATCCGCTACATCGGCGGCAAGCCCTTCACGCGCGAAGAAGTCTGGGCGCGGCTGCTGCGCTACGCCGGCCATTGGGCGATGCTGAACTACGGTTATTGGGTCGTGCGGGAAAAGCAGAGCGGCCGGTTTCTCGGCGAAGTCGGCTTTGCCGACTATCATCGCGAGATCGAACCGTCATTGATGGCGCCCGAAGTCGGCTGGGCGCTAGACCCGGCCGTGCATGGCCGCGGCTACGCGACCGAAGCTGTGCGTGCCGCGCTGGAGTGGGCGGACAAGCAGTGGCCGGATGGCGAAACGGCCTGCATCGTCGCGCCGGAGAATCTGCCGTCGCTGCGCGTTGCTCACAAGTGCGGCTATCGTGAGCAGCATCGCACCACGTACAAAGGCAAGCCGACCATCGTGCTGCGTCGGCAGGCCCACGCGGTTTGAGCCGGCACGCGGCGAACGCCGCGGTTGCCGGTCAGATGGAGCAAGCCATGCGCGCCGGCCGGCTCGACAATCAGCTCATTAAGCGTCGCCGCTTGTCACTACCCGCTGCCGTGCGATCAGATCCGCCAGCCGCTCAACCTGTCGGCCTTGCGCATCGAAATTGCCGGTATCGAGCCATCGCGTATAGCTCGAACGCAGCGCGGGCCATTCACTGTCGATGATCGAAAACCACGCCGTGTCGCGATTGCGTTCGCGATACACGATCGCCTGGCGGAAGATCCCCTCGAACGTGAAGCCGTAGCGCAAAGCTGCCGTGCGCGACGGCTCGTTCAACGAATCGCACTTCCATTCGAAGCGCCGGTAGCCGAGTTTGTCGAACACCTGTGTCATCAGCAGAAACATCGCTTCGGTGGCGATGCGCGTGCGCTTCAGGCGCGGCGAATACGTGACGTGGCCAACTTCGATCACGCCGTTCGCGCGGTCGATCCGCATCAGCGCCAGCGTGCCGACCGCCTTGCCGGTCGCCAGATCGATCACCGCATGGTGCAGCGGATCGGCGGACGCGGCGGCGCGCGTCAGATGCTCGCGATAGGCAGCAAGACTCTCGAACGGGCCGACGCTCAGATAGGTCCAGTCGCGGCCGTCTGTGGCCGAGCTGTACGCGTCGTACAGGTCCTCGGCATGACGTTCCACGTCTACCGGTTCGATCCGGCAATAGCGGCCTGCCAGCGGCTCGCGGCCAGGAGCCTGAGCGCCGTTCCAATCCGGCACGGGGGCGCCGATCGGTTGGTCGAATGCGTTGCGTCTGGATTCCATATCGTTGGTCCCATGCAGGAAGGTTGAAAGTTGCTGTCGGTTACGAATGATCGTCGATGATGAAAGAACGATACGGCAAACGTGGTATGTTAAAAAGATCCACGCCAACGTCATTTGATAGGTCCAGCCGCGATGATCGAGATCATTGGTCCGCTTGCCAGCCCGGCTGCGTCGGCGGCCGCGGGCGGCGCAAAGCCCGAGTCGCTGCAAAAACAATTGCTCGAGCGTCTGCGGCAGGCGATTCTCGCGGGCCGTTTGCCGGCGGGGTCGCTGTTGCCGTCGTCGCGCCTGCTCGCGGCGGAAATGGGCGTGTCGCGCAACACGGTGGTGATCGCGTACGAGCATCTTGCCGCGGTGGGTTATGTGGTCGCCGACAAGAAGGGCACGCGCGTGAGCCCGCTCTCCAGCCCGTCCGCACGCGGCGAGCCGCCCTCGCAGCGGGCCGCGCCCGATGTGGCCTACGCGTCGCGCGTTGGGCAGTTCGCGGCCACGCGCACCCACGCCGACAACACTTTCCCTCTGACGCCCGGCACGCCCGCCCTGGACCGTTTCCCGCTGACCGCGTGGCGGCGTGCGCTCGAACGCTCGATGGAGCGCGCATTGCCCCTCGCGCTGGGCTACGGCACGCCCGCTGGCGAGCCGGCGTTGCGCGACGCGATCGCCGCACATTTGCGCATGGCGCGCGGTGTGCGCTGCGAAGGCTCGCAGGTGGTGATCACCGAGGGCGCGCAGGAGGCGCTGAACCTGTGCGTGCGCCTCTTCACCAATCCCGGCGATATCGCGTGGGTCGAGGATCCCGGCTATCGCGGCGCGAAGGCCGCGTTCAATCTGGGCGACCTGACCACGCTGCCGATACCCGTCGACGCCGAAGGCATGGCGGTGCCATCCGGCGCATGGCGCACGCAGCCGCCCAAGCTGATCTACACGTCGCCGGCGCATCAGTACCCGACGGGTTCGGTGCTGTCCGTGGCGCGTCGGCTGGAGCTGATCGCCCAGGCACGCCGCAGCGGCGCGTGGCTGATCGAAGACGATTACGACGGCGAGTTCCGCCACACGGGCGAGCCGATCGCCAGCATGCAAGGGCTGGTCGAGGACGCGCCGGTGTTGTACGTCGGCTCGTTCAGCAAAACGATGTTTCCCGCGCTGCGCATCGGCTTCGTGGTGTTACCGCGGCCGATCGCGGCGCACACCGCCATCGCGGTGCAGGAGATGCTGCGCGGCGGACATCGGCTGGAACAACTGGCGCTCGCGCATTTCATCGAGAGCGGCGAGTTCGGGCGGCATCTCGGACGCATGCGGCGTCTGTATCGCGAGCGCCAGCAGGCTTTGCGCGATGCGCTGACCGAGTATTTCGCGCCGTCGCAAATTCTCGGCGGCAATTGCGGCATGCATCTGACGCTGCGTTTGCCGCCACGCATCGACGATCGGACGCTGGCCGAACGTGCGCTCGCGCAAGGGCTCAATCCGCGCGCGCTGTCCGGCTTCGCATTGCAACCGCGCGCCGAAACGAATGGGCTCGTGATCGGTTACGGCAATACGCCGGCCGAACGGCTGGCGCCCGCAATCCGTGTGCTGGCCGGGCTCGCGGCCGGGTTGGACGGCAAGCCGAAGCGCCGGCCGGCAGCCACGTCGGGCACGAAGTTGCGCGTGTAACTTTTTGCGTTTGTCCGCGCGGCCCATGTCGCGCTATCGTGTCGCTTATGCGCGGCGATTTCGGAGTGTGCGACATCGACGAATCGCCCGCAGCTCATGCCGCACGCGCCGCACTGCAACATCGCGTGACACGCGGTGCCGCAAGCGCGCTTGCCGGGCCGTTGCTGACCCCGGCATGAAGAAAGCCTTTGTTGTGGTTATCTATGATGATTTATCCGACCGGAGACGACATGAAGGAAATCGAACCGACCCCGTGGTTTGAGCTTGAGGCCCACACGCCCGTCCGTGAAGGCTGGTATGAGGTGCAGTTGACGAGCGGGGACACGGCCTTCGCGAAGTTTGGCGACGGCGTATGGACCGAGAAACCGTTGCTCGTGTTCACGCACTGGCGCGGCTTGTCCGCCGATCCATCGACAGCCGGCGAAGGCGAAGCCGAATCGATCGCTGCCGAGGCCACCGCGGCCCAAGGCGTGCGCGCCGCCTGGAACGCGTTCTTCCCGGGACTTGGCGAAGAACAGCACAAGCCGCTGGACGCTGTACCTAACGGTAAGGCGCCGCACTGATGCACACCCGGGCGGCGGCTCGCGAGTTGCCGCCCTGATTTGCCTGACCTTACTTGCGCTTTAGCGCCTCGGCAGCCAGTCTGCCGATCTCCATATCGATGTTGGGCGTCTCGCCCGTCTCGAGAATCCACGCCGCGGACAAACCGGACCACGCCAGGGTCCACTGCAGCAGACGGCGCCGATCGAGTCCAGCCATCCGCGCGACCCGTTCGACGCGACGCTCGAACCGTCCCGGTCGCAACGCCGACGCCTCGTCCGGATTGCAGAAAATGTTCGCGTAGTCGAATCCGCGTTCGCCGTAGAGACCTTTCGGGTCGATGGCCAGCCAGCCGCGCGGACCGAAATCAAGCACATTGCCGTGATGAATGTCGCCGTGCAACACCACCGGGTCTTGCGGCGCGGCGAGCAGGGCTTGCGCGACAGTGGCGCTGTCGTGCAACCAGCCGCCGTATTTTTGCGCGGCGGGCCAGAGACTTGCGAACCAGCGCGGCAAATCGATCAATGCAGGCGGCGGTTTGCTTCGCGGCGCGTGGAGCCGCGCGGCGGTGGCGCAGAGAATGTCGGTGGCGCGGTCGTCGGCGTCGCTATCGCCGGTGCGTGCCAGGTCCGCCAACGCGTGACTGCTTTGCGCGCGCTCGAGCAGCAGGGCGTCGGCATCGTGCGCGAGCACGCGGGCCGCACCTTCGCCGTCCCACCACACCATCAACCGCGCGCCGAATTTCTCTTCGGGTTCCTGCGCGACTTTCAGCATCGCGGGAATACCGTGGCGGCGCACCGGCAGCAGCCGGCTACTGTGCGTGCGAATCGGCGCGCCGTCCTGCTGCAGATCCCATCTGACGATGTACTCGGTGAACATTCGCGCTTCAGTTCGCGAGTGCTACGACGCTACTGTCAGCGATATGCGGGCAGACAATGTGCATGGTTTCTCCGACAAGTTCGACCGTCTTGCATTCTCACCTGGATCGGCTCGAAGTGGCGTGCGCAGCGCGTATCGAGCCCCGACGCTACAATCGCTCTCATTCATTTGACGCGGATTCTACGTATGAAAATCACCCGAGAACCCGTGGCTTTGCCGCGGGCCACTCAACTGCTGAATCATGGGCCGGTCACGATAATCACCAGCGCGCATGGTGGCCGCTCGAACGTGATGGCTGCGTCGTGGGCGATGCCGCTCGACTTCAACCCGCCGAAGGTGGTCGTGGTGGTGGATAGCCGCACGCTCACGCGACAACTGATCGAGGCAAGCGGCGTGTTCGGGCTGCAACTGCCGAGCCGTGGATTCGCTGCGCAAACCTTGGCGGTGGGTACGAACGCGGGCACGGAACTCGACAAGTTCTCCGCCTTCGACCTGGAGACGTTCCCCGCGCAACAGATCGACGTGCCCATGCTCGCGGGTTGCATCACCTGGATGGAGTGCAAGGTCATTCCGGACGATAGCCAGCGCCACGATCTGATCATCGGCGAAGTCGTCGCGGCGTATGCGGATAGCCGCGTGTACTCGAACAACCGCTGGCATTTCGGCGACGATCCTGATCTGCGCACCTGTCACTATGTGGCCGGAGGAACGTTCTTTGCAACGGGCGATGCGTTCGAAGTGGACGCTGTGGCGAATGGCGAGGCGCAGTGAGTGAGTAGGGCCCAGTGCGCACCACTACTTGCTTCGAAGGAACTTGCCCGCCTTCAATTCCAGTAACGCAACGAGTTCCGGCTGCATGAATGCATAGTCGTCGGGAATGTCGAGACATACGACTTTCTTGCCGTTCAGGCACGCGCGGAATTTCGCCGACAGCCGCGCGCGATGCGCTTTCTCCATAACGAACACGATGTCGGCCCAGCGAACCTGCTCGGGCGAAAGAGGCAGGTCGGCATTGGCACCGAGACCGGCCGAGTCGGTCTCGACGCCGGGCCAACCGGCGAACACTTGCTCAGCGGTTGGACTGCGCAGGCGGTTTTTGCTGCAGACAAACAAGGCACGTATCACAGTGGGTATCGCCGCCAAGTCGCTATGTCTGCGGCGCGAATAAACGTACCACTCACGCGTCGCCCTCGGCAAACTTCTTCAGCGCGTCTCCCGCTAACCGATACCGTACCCATTCGCTTTGCGCGCTTGCGCCGATTGATTCATAGAAGCCGATGGCCGGCTCGTTCCAGTCGAGCACGCTCCATTCGAAGCGGCCGCAACCGGTGTCGCAGGCAATGCGCGCGAGGTGGCGCAGCATCTGTTTGCCCGCGCCGCTGCCACGCGATGCCGGCGACACGTACAGGTCTTCCAGATAAAGCCCCTGCTTGCCGAGCCAGGTGGAATACGAAAAAAAGTAGACGCAAAAGCCGATGGGCTCGCCGTTCATCTCGCAGATCAGCGCCTTCGCGCTGGAAGCTGCGGAAAACAGGCTCGCTTCGATGTCGTGGACGGTCGCGACGACTTCGTGCTCCGCTTTTTCATACACCGCGAGTTCGGTGATGAAGCGAAGAATTAACGCTGCGTCGGCGGCGCGAGCGGGACGGATATGGATAGTCAAGGTCAGAGGCTCGATGGATCGGTTGAGTTGTGCAGACCGAAGTTTCGCGCAAACGCACAGGCTTCGGATCAGACACACATCGTAGCGTTTAATGTGCCGTTCTGACCAGAGCGCGGCGAGAATGCGATTGACGTCCCGTCACAAAATCGCTTAATGTCGATCCATGGACTTGCACTCGATTCCCTTCGCTGCCGTCACCACCACGACGACCACCTTCACAGGCGGGTCGTCTGGAGGTTGCACGCGCTAGCAGCAGGACGCTGTGGCAAACCACCAAAGGCCTCGCCGGAAACGGACGGGGCCTTTGGCGTTTCTAGACCTCCGTTTGCGGCATCCATTCGCGGCAACCGATCAAACGGAGCAAGACTGTGAACGATATCGACCATCGTGTAATCGGCGATAAACTCGACCTCTTCCATCAACAGGAAGGAGGCGCGGGCATGGTTTTCTGGCACCCGCGCGGCTGGGAGCTGTATCGCGTGCTCGAAGATTATGTGCGTGCGCGCATGCGTCGTGCGGGCTTTCGCGAGATTCGCACGCCGCAATTGCTGGCGCGCTCGCTGTGGGAGAAGAGCGGGCACTGGGAGAAGTTCGGCGCGGCGATGTATTCGTTAGCCGATGCGGAAGAAGGCCGCGCGCTGTGTCTCAAGCCGATGAGTTGTCCCTGTCATGTGCAGGTATTCAATCAGCGCGTGCGGTCTTATCGCGAGTTGCCCGTGCGGTATAGCGAGTTCGGTGCGTGTCATCGCGATGAGCCGTCGGGCTCGCTCGAAGGATTGAAGCGCACGCGTGCTTTCGTGCAGGACGATGCGCATGTGTTCTGCACGGAGGCTCATATCGAGGCGGAAGTCGGCCGCTTCTGTGTTTTGTTGCGTGCTGTCTATGCGGATCTCGGTTTTCCCCGGTTCAAGGTCGCGCTCGCGACGCGACCGGCGATGCGCGCGGGCGACGATCAAACGTGGGATCGCGCGGAAGATGCCCTGGCGAATGCGGCGCGTGCGGCCGGGCTCGAATTCGAGGTGCTCGAAGGAGAGGGCGCTTTTTATGGGCCGAAACTCGAATTTCATCTGCTGGACAGCCGCGCGCGGAGTTGGCAGTGCGGCACGATCCAACTCGATTTCGTGCTGCCCGGTCGGCTCGACGCGGAGTTCGTCAACGAGCGCAATGAGGGTGAGCGGCCTGTGATGATTCATCACGCGGTGCTCGGCAGCATGGAGCGGTTCATCGCGATGTTGCTGGAGCATCACGAGGGATGGTTGCCGGTGTGGCTGGCGCCTGAACAGGTGGTGGTTGCGACGATTAGCGAAGCGAATCGCGCTTACGCGCAAGACGTCATGCAGGCGCTCGACGATGCGGGTGTCAGGGCGGTACTTGATAGTCGGCCTGAACGGCTGGAGAAGAAGATCGTCGATGCGCGCGAGAAACAGGTGCCGCTTCTGGTTGTGGTGGGCTCGCGCGATGAGCGGGATCGGACGATTAGTATCCGCTTGCGGGATGGGCGGCAAATGACGGTTTCGTTTGTGAAGGCTGTGGAACGGTTGAGGTCGATGGCGCTAACGCCTGTGATGGCGTCGAAGCTGTGATTTGGCGAGGTCATTGAACCGTGAAAATGAATTTCCCACGCGTTGGCTCGATGCACCGATGACAGCGTGAGAAACATCTTTGAGCGGTTCGATGATCGCGCGTATCAATTTCTCAACTTCAGGTCGCGTGCACGGCGTCAGATCCAAACGCAAACAGCCGCCCCCATTTCGCCAACGGCCTCATATCCACTCCCACCATCCTCAACGCTTTCCAGATCACCGTTGCCACCGTGTCATAAGCAGGAATATCCGTCGCCATCTCGAACGTACGCACCAGATGCGCCGCGTGCAGATTCGTGCAGAAGGTCGTCACTGCATCCGGTCTCGCGAACGCGGCTTCGCGCATCATGATCGCGAGTTGTGTATCGGGCACTTCGGCAAAGCTGAAATTATCCCGCAGCCCCAAATGCCGTTCCGCGACGCATTCAATCCCGAGCTTCTCGTAGTTACGCACGATCCGCTGCTGGACATCATCCGTATAGGGCGATACGAGACCCAGTCGCCGCACACGGGTCTTCTCGAAGATCTCGTTGAGCGCCAGCACCGAAGTCGTCGCGGGAATGTCCGTCGCCTCCGTAATCTGGCGACACAGCGTTTGATCGCGCTCGAATCCCAGCCAGCCCGCCGATGTGCCGCTCCAGCCGATTACGTCCACCCGCGCATCGGCCAGTTGACGCGCGGCCGTTAGAATCCGGCTCACGTCGAACTGGCCGAGCGCCTGCTCGGACAACGCGATCTCAGTCACCGTGAAGCGGGCAAAATGCGCGCTGACATGCGGCAGTTCGCTCAGCATCGCCGCCGTCATCGGCTCAAGCGCGGTGTTCGACGACGGCGTCAGAATACCGAGCCGGATTCGTTTGCTTTGCATCTTGAAGCATCCCCTTTCCCTTAATCGGCGAGCAACAGCTTCACGCCCTCAGCGGCTTCATAACGCAGCGCGTCGAGATCGAGACCCGGAATCACGCCGTTATCCACCACCACGCGACCGTTCACCACGTTATAACGAACGCGCGCCGGCTCGCCCGCCGTCACCGGCGCAACGGCGACATCGTGAAAGCCGTTGAAGCGCAGATCGCTGACGTCATACAGGACGAAGTCCGCAGCCTTGCCGACTTCAAGCGTGCCGACCGCATCGAGTCCGAGCACGCCCGCGCCGCCCGCGCTGCCCCAATGAATCGTCTCTTCGACAGTAGTCGCCGACACGCCCTGCGCCGCGCGATGCACGAGCCACGCGAAATGCGCCTCGTTGGTCATGCTGCCGGATTCGTTCGACGCCACGCCATCCACAGCAAGCGACATCGGCACGCCCGCGGCCGCCATCTGCGGCGCGGGCGCGATACCGCTGCCCAACCGCGCATTGCTGACCGGGCAATGCGAGCATCCACTGCCGGTTTCAGCGAGCATCGCGATCTCGCTCGCTTGCAGATGGACGAGATGCGCGAACCACACATCGGGCCCAAGCCACTCATGTTCTGCGACGAACTCGACCGGCAGTTTGTTGAAACGCTCCTTGCAGAAATCGACATAACGGGTCGTCTCGGACAGATGCGTATGCAACCTCAAACCCATCCGCCTAGCCGCGCGCGCGACTTCGGGCAACAGTTCGGGCGGCAAGGAAAACGTCGGCGTGGTCGGCGCGACTACGACACGACGCATCGAAGCCTCACCGCCATCGTGGTAGCGCGACTTCAAACGCTCGATATCGGCAAGCATCTGATCGAGCGTCTCGGGCTTGAGCGCGACCTTGGAAAAACCCGGATGATCTCCCGCCGCCTGCAACGCGCCGCCGCGGCACAACACGAAGCGCATGCCGAACGAAGCCGCTTCGTCGAATAGCAGATCGCCGGTTTCGGTGGTGCCGTCCGCGTGATAGAGATAGTGATGATCGGCGCACGTCGTCACGCCGGAGAGCAGCAACTCGGCAAGACCCAGGCGAGCGGCAACGCGCGCCAGATCCGGCGTAAAACGCGCAAGACGCGGATACGGTACAGCGGCGAGCCATTCCTGCAAATCCGCATTGATACCGGACGGCACGGCCTTCAACAGATTCTGGAACAGATGATGGTGCGTGTTGACCCAGCCCGGATACACCACGCAGGAACGCGCGTCGATTACGCGTTCATCCGCACGCGGTTCGAGATTCGGCGCGATGGTTTCGATACGGCCATTGCGGATCCGCAGATCGACCTGGCCGAGCCTCGCGCGCTCGCCGCTCATTCCGCTCATCACCGCGACAGGGTTCTTGATCAGCAACGCTTCAGTTTGCATGCTCACGATTCGATATCCTTTCGGTTACTGCGAAGCGGCCGCCTTTGCAAAGACGGCCGCGCTCGTCATGCAACATCCGCTTATTCGCGGACCATGTTGTGCGCCGGCACCACGTCCTCTTCATGCGCGCCGTTGAGCACCGCGTTCAGCACCACGGAAACGAGGCACGCCAGCACCACGCCGCTGTGCAGGAACGGTTGCGTCCAGTCGGGCATGTGTTTGAAGACCTGCGGCGCCATTACCGGAATCAACGCGGTGGCAATCGTAAAGCCGACAATCAGCACGTTGTAGCGATTGCGCTCGAAGTCCACCTTCGCCAACGTCTGCACACCGGCCGCGACCACCACGCCGAACATCGCGATACCCGCGCCGCCGAGCGCGGCGGAGGGCGTCGACGCAACCACCGCGCCGATCTTCGGCACCAGCGCCACCACGCACATCAGCACGCCGCTGATCGCCACCACCCAGCGGCTGCGCACGCCGGTCAGAATGACGAGCCCGACATTCTCCATGAACGCGATGAACGGAAACGCCGCGAACATGCCCGCAATCGCGCTCGCCAGACCGTTGGCACGCATGCCGCGCACCACGTCCTCCTCGCTCACGTCCTTGTCGACGATGTCGCCGATCGCGACGAACAGGCCCATGGATTCGACCATCTGCACCACCATCACGACGATCATCGTCAGCACCGGCACCAGCGAAAACACGGGCGTGCCGAAGTGAAACGGCAGCGGCATGGTGAACCACGGCGCCTGCGCCACACTCGCGAAATTGCCCATGCCGAGCGAACACGCCAGAACGCCGCCGGCAATCAAACCGATCAGCACGGACAGATTGCGCAGAAACGCATTGGCAAAACGGTTGATCGCGAGAATCACCAGCGCGACGAACAGCGTGACGCTCAGGAAGGGCAGCGCGCCGAACTGCTGCTGAGCGGCCTCGCCGCCACCGGCCCATTGATACGCGACGGGAAACAACTGCAAGCCGATCACGGTCACGATGCAGCCAGTCACCACGGGTGGAAAGAACCTTCGTAAGCGCCCGACCAGCGGCGCGGCGAACATTGTGAACAGACCCGCGCCGATCACGGCGCCACACACGCCGGCAAAGCCGACGCCCGGACTCGTGCCGATCGCGATCACCGGCCCGACGCTGCTGAATGCGACGCCTTGCAGAATCGGCAGACGCACACCGAACTTCCAGACGCCGACGGTTTGCAGAATCGTCGAGATGCCCGAGCAAAACAGCGCCGTGCTGATGAGCACGGTGGTGTCGGCCGGCGACATCTTCAGTGCCGACGCGACGATCAGCGGCACCGCAATGGCGCCGATGTAAGCCACTAGCATGTGCTGCAAACCGAGCGTGATCATCTGGCGCTTCGGCAGAATGCGATCGACGGGGTGTATGGCGGTGTTCATGACGTGTCTCCAGTGTCGACCGGAGTTAGCGCTTCAGCGCTTACGCCGGTCGCATGCAAGGTACTTGCACTATGGTTATCGATCGGAGCGCGCCGACCGGATCTCCCGTCAGGCCGCAACCGGCACGGCAAGACAGGCGTGGAAGCGGTCGGTCAGCGCGGCGCGATCGAGATCGCGTCCGATGAAAACGATGCGGCACGAACGCGGCTCACTGCCCCACACTTGTGCCGCGCGCAGTTCGATGACGTTGTGCACGCCTTGCAGCACGTAGCGATGCGACTGGCCTTGCACCGCGAGAATGCCTTTCATACGGAACAGGTTTGCGGCATCCGAGTTGCGCAGTTCGGCGAGCCACGCCTGCAGCGCGTCGAGGTCGATATCCGCGTCGACTTCGATCCCGACAGATGAAACGCTTTCGTCGTGCTGGTGATCGTCGTGATCGTCGTCGTGATGGGCATGCTCATGTTCTTCATGGCCGTGCGCGTGTTCTTCTTCATGCAAGCCATCGGTCTCGACGAGAATCTGCGAGAACTCGCTTGCACCTACGCCGAGAATCTTACCGAGGTCGATCTGCGCATAGCTCGACTCGACGATTTCCGCCGTGGCATTGAGTCCGCGAATACGCTGCGTAAGCGAAGCGATATCGTCCGGTCCCACCAGATCGACCTTGTTGATGACGATACGATCCGCGCACACGATCTGATCGACGGCCTGGTTGTCGCTGCCGTCGAGCACAAGATCGTCCAGATGCGCGGCGATATGCTTCGCATCCACCATCGTGACGACGGCGTCGAGGGTGACCTGTTTGGCGATGGGATCGTCGAGAAAGAACGTCTGAGCCACCGGATACGGATCGGCGAGCCCGCTGGTTTCGACGATGATGTGATCGAGCCGGTCCGGCCGTTCCACCAGCATGCGCACGATCCGCACCAGATCCTCGCGCACCGCGCCGACGCAGCACACGCAGCCATTCGTCATTTCATAGATCTCTTCGGTCGATTCGAGCACGAGGCCACCGTCGATGCCGATTTCGCCGAACTCGTTTTCGATCACCGCGATCTTGCGGCCGTGTTTCTCGCGCAGGATGTAGTTGAGCAGCGTCGTTTTGCCGGCGCCGAGAAAGCCGGTCAGCACCGTGACGGGGATTTTCTCGATTTCGTTGTGGGTGGTGTGGATGTGATTCATGGCTCATCTCCGTTTCTTCGTTCGTACTGCGGTTCGGCTATCAGGCGATATACGGTGCTTGTGCTTCAATTTCCCGCCAGCGTTTGACGGTGCCCGCTTCGAGACCGAACAGATCGAGCACGCGACCAAGCGTGTGATCGATCATCTGGTCGAGTGAAGCGGGGCGCGCGTAAAACGCCGGCACGGGTGGCGCGACGATCGCGCCCATTTCGGTTACGGCAATCATGTTGCGCAGATGCGCCAGCGTGTACGGTGTTTCGCGCGCCAGCAGTACCAGCGGGCGGCGCTCTTTCAATGTGACGTCGGCGGCGCGTGAGATCAGACTCGACGACATGCCGCTGGCAATTTCGGCAAGCGTCTTCATCGAACACGGCGCGACGATCATGCCCAGCGAGCGGAACGAGCCGCTGGAAATGGCCGCGGCCATGTCGTCGCAACGGTAGGTGGCGCTGGCTAGCGCGCTGACGTCGGCGAACTTGTAGTCGGTCTCGTGCGTCATCGTGAGTAACGCGCTGCGCGAGACGGTCAGATGCGTTTCGATATCGAGTTGACGCAGCAATTGGAGTAGGCGCACGCCATAAGTAAAGCCGGATGCGCCGCTGATGCCGACTACGAGTCGCCGCGTGCTCATTGCTGTACTCCGGCGGCGCGGGACAGAATGTCGACGGCCTCTTGCGAGGCACGTTCGCTGATCCGCGCGCGGATGCCGTCGAAATGCGAACCGCGCGTCGCGTCGATGCCCATGCGCGACGTGGTGCCCGCTGCGGACGACGATGGATCGAGCGGACTGCCCGGCAAACCATCAACGATAAATACGTCCTGGTGCGGCTGAAAATGCGTGGCGATAGCCCACAGCACCTGCGAGTCGTTGGTAATGTCGATGTCGCTATCCACCGCCACGACGTTCTTCAGATACGGATCCCAGCCGAGCAGCGCGAGCATGATCTGGCGCGCTTCGCCGTCGCGCGTTTGATTCAGCGCGACGTAGCAGTGAAAGTGTGTGCCGGAGTTGGGATAGTGCAATGCCGTGACGGATGGGAAGCGCGCCTTCAGCTTCTCGCTCATCTCCGCTTCACGCGGCAAGCGCGCCAACGTCAAATGTTCTGCGTAAGGACCGCCGACCACATCGACGAGCCACGCATCGTGACGACGCATCATCGTATCGACGCGTAGCACGTTGTTCGTCGAGCGGTCCGATGAATAGCCGGTGAATTCGCCGAACGGGCCTTCTTCGGCGTGAGCTGACGGATCGATCGTGCCTTCCAGCACGAACTCGGCGGAAGCGGGCACGCCGATGCCGTAGCGCGGCGTGCGGACCAGTTGCAGCGGCGCACCGAACAGACCGCCTGCGATCGCGCGCTCGTCGGTGCCGAACGGCACGCGCGCGGCGGCGGCCAGCATGAACAGCGGATGCGCGCCGATCACCATCGCGACTTTCAACGTGTCGCCGCGTGCCTGAGCGGTTTGCAGCATGCGCCAGAGGTGTCCGCGCGAATGCAGGCTGGTGGCCAAGGCGTTTTTCGCGTGCCGCATCGAGCGGTGATAGCTGAGATTCGCCACGCCGGTGACCGGATCTTCGGCGACGATCACCGCGTTCGTGATGTACGGGCCGCGGTCAGTATCGAAGTGGCGGATCATCGGCAACTGCGCGAGATCGACAGCATCGCCTTCAATGACCTGATCCAGTACGGGACCGTTCGATACGAACACGGGTGCGATAGGCGCATTCGCGCGGTGTTGATATGCGTCGAACAGGCCGGACGCGTCGACATCGAACAGACGCCCAATACGTGTACGCGAAGCAAAAAAATTCGTGACGAGAGGCGTTGCGATCCCATCGACCTTTTCGCAGATCAACATGGGATGCTGCCCGCGCGCCGCGAGTTCGGCGACGACCGCCGTGACGTCCTGGTCGGCGGACAGCGGTTGCTTAAGCGTCAAAACATCGTCGGGATAGTGCTCGCGATACGCAAGCGCGAAGCGATGAAAATCCTGCGTGGCGCGGAAGAGGTTATCCGCCATAGTGAACTCCGTGTGAGACAACCGGGGCAGGCGCGGCGCTAACCGCGCCTGCTTTGAACCATCAATCAGTCGGCGTCAAGCCGGCTGCGTGACGTCATTCACATAAGTCGCCTTCAAACGCTTCTCCGCTTCGGCGAGATCCTTCGGCGGTTTGGTCGGCTCGATACCGACAAGACGGGCGATGTTGTTGCCCATATAGTCTTCGAGACCGTCCTCGTCCAGATTCATGCCTTGCGGCGCGGGACCGCACAGCATTTCGAGTTCGCGCAGCCACATGCCCGGCTCGTTCGGCGGCGAATCCGTGCCGAACACGATCTTGTTGCGCGGCAGTTCGCGAGCGAATTCGACGATGCGCGACTGATAGCACCAGCCCGATTCGCAATACACGTTCGGCGTATCCATCGCCATCCAGAACGCTTCGAACGAATAGTTGCCGCCCGTCTGAATTCCGAAGTGACCGATGATGAAATTCACCATCGGGAATTCGCGGATGATCGGATAGAACTGCGTCGGGATCGTGTATGGTCCGTCGCCGGTGTGAATCAGCACGACCACACCAAGCTCAGCGCACTTCTTCATGGCAGGGCGCAACCAGTCGAGCGCGCGATCAGGCCGGTAGCCGTGCATGTTCGCGTGCAGCTTGAGCATCTTGAAGCCGTATTCCTTCACGTGGAATTCGAGCTCCGCCGCGCCATTCTCGGGACCCCAACGCGGGTTGTACGTGAAGTTGCCGATAAAACGATCCGGGTACTTTTGCGTTAATTCGGCGATATACGACATGTAGTCGCGAATGCCTTCACGGCCGCGTCGATTGCCGTCGCGATAGCCGGTATTGCCCGGCGGCGGCTGAATGAAGCCCATGTCGATACGGCGAGGCTTGCCGTTGATGATGTACGGACCGTCCATCATCTTCAGCAGGCGTTCGCCGGTGAACGGCTCACCGGTATGACGCCACGCTTCGTCGACGAGATTCGTGGGGTGCAGATGGGTATCGATGATCATCAACGGGCTCCTGCGTAGTCGGCCTGGCCCGCGTGTTTCTTCGCGGCGTCGGCGTGGTGTTTCAGATAGGCTTGCGCTTCTTCCACGCTCCTCGGCGGCGCGCTCGGCTCGATGTCGATCATGCGGGCGAGGTTGTTGCCGAGATAATCTTCGAGCGTGTCTTCGTCGAGATTCAGGCCTTGCGGCGGTTCGTGACACAGCACTTCGAGCAAACGCAGCCACATGCCCGGCTCGTTCGGCGGCGTATCGGAACCGTAGAGAATCTTGTGCGTGGGCAGTACTTTCGCGAATTCGACGATTCGCGATTGCAAACACCAGCTCGATTCGCAATACACGTTCGGCGTGTCGAGCGCCATCTGATACGGCTCGAAGCAATACACGCCACCGGTCTGCACGCCGAAGTGCGCCATGATGAAATTCACCGACGGGAATTCGCGGATCAGCGGATACCACTCGCTCGGAATGCTGTACGGGCCGTCGCCGGTGTGCAGCTTCACCAGCAGGCCGAGGTCCGCGCATTTACGCAACGCGGGGCGCAACCAGTCGAGCGCGCGGTCGGGACGATACGCATGCATGTTGGCCTGCAACTGAACCATCTTGAAGCCGTGTTCCTTCGCATAGAACTCGATCGCTTCGGCGCCGTTCTCCGGACCGCAACGCGGGTTGTAGACGAAACAGCCGAGCAGACGGTCCGGATACTTCTGAACGCATTCGACGGTGTATGCCATGTAGTCGTCGATCGACTCGCGGCCTGAGCGTTCGCCGTCGGTCCACGTATAGATGGTGTTGCCTTGCGGCGGTTGAATGAAGGCCTTATCGATGCGGCGAGGCTTGCCGTTGATGATGTAGGGGCCGTCCATCACCTCGATCAGACGCTCGCCGGAAAATGGCTCGCCGTCATGGCGCCACGCGAGGTCGACCAGGTTGGTCGGATAACAGCTAGTGTCGATGATCATGTACTCGATCTCCTTGAGAGGAACTGGTGTATCCAGTTGCCGGATCGCGGGCAGGCGCATCGATGGAACCGAGCCCGTCGGGCTTGCCCATGCGGCCCTTTGCAAGGCGCTGTTTTTGAGCGCCTTCCCCTCGCCGGCATCGAGTGTCACACTGATGTGCACTGCTGCTTGCGATGCAGTCTCACAAGATAAAAACGCTCTGTACAATATTTTTTAACCACGATCTTGATACGTTGGCGATATGGACATGCGGCTGTTGCGTTACTTCGCGGTGCTTGCCGACGAACTGCATTTCGGCCGGGCAGCCGCGCGGCTTCACATTTCCCAGCCGCCGCTGAGTCAGCAGATTCGCATCCTCGAAGAGGAGATGGGCACCGCGTTGTTCACACGCTCGCAACACCGTGTCGAACTCACCGAGGCAGGGAAAACACTTAAAGAACAGGTGCCGTTGATCTTCGCTCAGTTCGAACGCGCGATCGATCTGACGCGTTGCGCGGGACGTGGCGAAGTGGGGAGTCTCGAGATCGGCATCATCAGTTCGGCGATGGTCGAACCGATTCCGCGCGCGCTACGGGTATTCGCGGAAAAGCATCCGCAAGTGCGGTGGACGCTGCATGAGATGACACCGGCCGCGCAGATTCTCGCGTTGAAAGAGCGGCGGCTCGATGTGTGTTTCTTCCGCGTTTCGCATGAAGACCCCGAGATTCGCAGCGAAGTGGTGATGCGCGAGTCGGCGGTCGTGGCGTTGCCGTTGGGGCATGCGCTGGCGTCGCGTGGGGAGATTGCGTTGCGGGAGTTGGAGGCCGAGCGCTTCGTGTCGTTCGGGTTGCGGCAGTCGCAACTGGCGCGCTTTCTACAGGACTGTTGCGTCGAAGCAGGGTTCACACCGCGGATCGAACAGGAAGTGGTCGAGGTGCATACGCTGTTGTGCCTCGTGCGCGAAGGGTTGGGTGTGGCGCTGCTGCCTTCTTCCGCGCGGCAGTTATCGACGGGCGGCGTCGCGTTCGTGCCGGTGGCTGTGCCGCGTCCCGAAGTGTCGCTGCACGCGCGCTGTCGTGCCGAGACGCCTTCGCCGGTGTTGTCGCTGTTTCTCGATACCGTGCGGGAAGTGGCGGCTAGTACGACCTAACGCGTGCCGTTAGTTTGCGCGACCAGGTCGCGGATCACGTCGATTAGCGGCGCCACGCGTTCGGCTTTCTCACGCGGCCACACGGCGTACAGGTTGTAGTGCGTTGGAATTTCGACTTGCGTGAGTTCGACCAGACTGCCGTTTCGTTGCGCGTCGGCGGCGAGCAGGCCGCGCGCCAAACCCGCGCCTACGCCTGCGCTGGCCGCGGCGATCAGGCCTGCAGCGTTATCGAAAACCGCTACGGCGTCCGGCTCGACCTCGGGCAGGCCAGCAGCGGCGAGCCAGGGAATCCACGAACGCTTGGTATAACCCAGTAACGGCAACTCCAGTAGCTGCTCAGGCGTGAGCGGCACGCTGAGGCCGCGTGCCTGCAATAGCGAAGGCGAACCCATCGCCGTCAGACGGTCGCCGCAAATGAGCGCGTTTTCGAAGCCGTCCCATTCTCCATACCCATACCGCAACGCAATATCCACGCGCTCAAACGCGCTGCGGTCATGACGCGGCGTCGACAACACCGTGAGCGACGTGCCTGTCAGCGCGCCGAGCAATGCGGGCAAACGCGCCACCAGCCAGCTCTGCGCGAGTTCGGGATCGACGTCCAGCGTGATGGATTGCTTGACCGCACGCTCTTTCACCGACGACAACGCACGATCGATCTGCTCGAAGCCATCCGCCAGCTGATTCGCAAACAGCACGCCTGCGTCCGTCAACACCACGCGACCGCTTTCGCGCACGAAGAGCGGCTGGCCGACGAACTCTTCGAGCGTACGGATCTGCTGGCTGATCGCGCTGTGCGTGAGCGACAACTGCCGCGCCGCGCTCGAAAAGCTGCCGACGCGCGCGGCTTGCAGGAAGGCCTGCATCGACTGAATGGACGGGTAGCGCTTCAACATGGTGTTAGCCGGACTGACAGACGGTGGAAGAAATGGTCGCTGGCGTTGTGCTTAACGGCTTTCAATAATGACCGCAAGCACGCGGCCCTTGTCACGCATCCACTCATGCATGCGTCGCGCTGCACAACGACATTCAGGAGACAGCGCATGATCGAGATCGTGGTCAACGACACGCGGCACTCGCTCGACAATGTACCGGAAGACATGCCCCTGTTGTGGGTGTTGCGCGACCGGCTCAAATTGACCGGCACGAAATTCGGCTGCGGCGGCGGCTTTTGCGGCGCGTGCACCGTGCATCTTGAAGGCGAGGCAGTGCGCTCCTGTTTGCTGCCCGCTGTGGCCGTGGCCGGCAAACGCATTACGACGATTGAAGGGTTGTCGAAGGATGGACGGCATCCGCTGCAACTTGCATGGGTCGCGGAGGACGTGCCGCAATGCGGCTACTGCCAGTCCGGCCAGTTGATGCAGGCGGCCGCGTTTCTCAAGGACAAGTCAACCGTCAACGACGAAACCATCACGACGGCCATGTCGGGCAACATCTGTCGATGCGGCACCTACTCGCGGATTCGAAAGGCGATCAAACGCGCGGCGTCGGGCGATCCGGCGTTGGCGGCTGTGGATGTGCATGAGTGTGCAATGGCGTGCTCTTCCTATGCCAAGAAAGAGGAGGCCTGAATGAACAACGACAAAGAGGTGTTCGCCAGCGCTCGCGGCGCTGCGCGGCGTCGGTTTATCAAACAGAGTTCAGCGCTGTTGGCCTCGGGTCTCGCGATTGGCTTCCAGTTGCCCGAAGCCCTCGCCAAGGGCGACGACAAAAGCGGTGACCCCAAACCGCAGGCCGGTGAATTCGAACCGAATGCGTGGGTGCGCGTGCTGCCGGACGATACGATCAAGCTCGTCGTCCATAAGCACGATTCCGGAACAGGCACGCGTACCGCGCTCGCTGCAATGGTCGCGGAAGAACTGGACGTCGATCTGTTTCGCGTCGATGTGATCACGCCGGAGAATCCGTTTTACGGCGACTACATTCATCCGTTGTGGAAGGTGTTTTCGACGGGCGGGAGTACGAGTGTCTCGTTGGAATACGAGCGCTTGCGACGTGCGGGTGCAACCGCGCGCGCCATGTTGATTGCCGCTGCGGCGAAACAATGGAATGTGGCGCCGTCGACGTGTTCGACGGAAAACGGATTCGTGGTCAATAAGGCCAACGGCACGCGTGCGAATTATGGGTCGCTTGCGCAGGTCGCGGCGCAAATGCCCGCACCGAAAGAGGTCGTGCTGAAAGACCCATCGCAGTTCAGATACATCGGCAAATTGCGGAAGAAACGCGGCGCCGCGGAGAAGGCGAGGGGCGCGTTTCTGTACAGCATCGACGTGTCGTTGCCGGACATGCTGGTCGCGGTGGTCACACGTGCACCAGTGATCGATGCACGCGTGCGTAGCGTGGATGCTAAAGCCGCGCTGGCCGTGCCGGGTGTGCGGCAGGTGTTGCAGATTCCTGGTCGGCCCGACGTTCTCGGCGGCAATCAGGCTGGTGTTGCTGTGTTAGCCGATGATTATTGGTCCGCGCATAAGGGGCAGGCGGCGTTGCATGTGGAGTGGGAAGACAGTCCGCTTGAGACTTTCGATAGCAGCACGCTTGCCGCGCGTCAGGCGGCGTGGCTTGACGATCCTGCGGCGCGGGTTGTGCCGACTATTCAGAGTGGCGATTTGAAGACCGCATTTCCGCATGGGGCGCGGGTGATTGAGGCTTCTTATTCGATGCCTTATAAGGCGCAATGTCCGCTTGAGCCGATCAATGTGACTGCGTGGGCCAGGAAAGACGGTTCAATCGAGTATTGGGGTGGGCTGCAAGTGCCGTCGACAGTGCAGGAGGCGGCTGAAGTGATCGGCGGTATTCCCGCGAATCGTGTCGTGCTGCATGAGCTTGTTTCAGGTGGCAGCTTTGGGTCGCGAGAGTCGAAGTACTGGCTTTTCGAAGTGACGTGGCTCGCGTTGAAAGTTGGAAAGCCGGTCAAGTTGATGAATAGCCGTGAAGATGAAATGCGCGCGCTTTACTATCACTCGGCGAGTTTTCATCGGGCGAAGGCGGTGCTCGATTCGCGCGGGAATTTGGCGACGTTGCAATTGCGGGCGGTGATGCCTGCTTCACCGGAGCAGTGGGAGCCTGGGTACTTTGATCGGCCGGACCGGATGGATTACAGCACCACTGAAGCGATCAGTAAGTATGAATTCGCTTATGGCGCGCCGCATGTGGATATTGGTTGGGTGCGGCATGAGACAGGTGTGCCGACTGGCTGGTATCGGGCGGTGAGCTACATCCCGAATGTGTTTGCGGTTGAGTCGTTTATGGATGAGGCCGCGCATGCGGGAGGTCGAGATCCTGTTGAGTTTCGGCTCGCGCATATGAAGGATCCGAGGCATCAGGCTGTTTTGCGGGAGGCGGCGAAGCGGGCCGGATGGGGGAACGCGTTGCCTGCCGGCACTGCTTTGGGTGTGGCGACGAATCAGGCGTATAGCAGTTATGTCGCGGTGGTGGCCCGGGTGGCTCGGAAGGGGGATGGAGTTGTGATTGAGAAGCTGACCTGTGTGGCGGATTGTGGGTTGGCGGTTTCGCCTGGTGGGGTCGAGGAGCAGCTTTATGGCGGGTTGATGTGGGGCCTAGGGCATGCAACGGCGGATCGAGTTGATATTCGGCACGGGCAGATCCAGCAAAAGAACTTTGATAGTTATCGGGTGATGCGGATGAGTGATTTGCCGGAGGTTGATATTTTGGTTGTGGAGGGTGATACCTCTAAACCCGGCGGTGTGGGGGAGTTGTCGAGTCCTTCGGTGGCGCCGGCGGTGGGGAATGCGGTCTTTAGACTTACTGGGAAGCGGATGAGGGAGACGCCTTTCGAACTGGTGAAGATGGGCGCGAAAGCGAAAGCGTAAGCATGTGGCCGGACGATCACGTTGGGGTATTTCGTTATGGAACGGCCCCCGTCACCTCAGATAACTTTAGCCCATCGCGATGTCGAGCTTACCCAGTCGGCAACCGCTCGAAAATGGCTCGAATGAATTCACGACGCTCCTGGGCAACGAGCCCAGGAGCGTCGTTGCGTTCTTCAAAGCGGCACCGTCGATGATGCAAGTTCCGCCTTGCGATGTCCGCCGACTTTCCACGCAATGGCGGTGCCGATTGCAAGAGCTAACAGGCATGCAGTCGGAACAAGCATGGGTGCGATGTGGCTACCGCTCACCTTGCCGACGTACGGCATCAGGTTCTGTGCAAAGAACCCTCCGAGATTGCCGATGCAGTTGATGGCAGCAACACTTGCCGCGGCTCGAGCGCCGGAAAAGAAGCGCGGGGGAAGCGACCAGAAGCAAGGGTAGAGCAAAGGAATACAGGCGCCGCCGAGACACAGAGCAATGAAGCGCAACGAAACGGTCGGCAGTACGAGGCTGGAGGCAAAGCATACGACGCCGATGCCTGCGACCACGACCATTGCTTTTAACACCACCTGTTCGCGTTTGAGCTTACCGGGGAGCCAAAGCAGAAGCAGTGCCGCAAGTGCCCACGGAATCATGTTGAGGAGGCCGTTGACGCTCGACGAAACGCCCCAACTCTTAACCAGCGTAGGCAGCCAGTAGGTAACACCGTACAGCGACGTCGACATCAGCATATAGGTCAATGCAAACAGGAGAACCTTTGGGTCAAGCAATGCGGCCCATGGGCGTGACTCTTTTGCCTCGGTGGACGCTTCGCGCTTGAGCGCCGCGTCCACAATGTCCCTTTCCTCGTCCGACAGGAAGTTCGCCTCCCTGACGGAGCTCGGGAGAAATTTAAGCGCTACGAATGCAATCAGAATTGCCGGAATGCCAGTGGCAAGGAAGACCCATTGCCAACCCGCCAGTCCGAATGTTCCGCCCAAGGAAAGGAGCAGCCCTCCCACCAGCGCACCGAGCATGTTCGCCAGCGAGCTTCCAAGAGTAAAGAGGCCGAGCACGCGCGTTCTATAGCTTTGAGGAAACCACTGCGTCAGGTAGTAAATGACGCCTGGATAAAAGCCCGCTTCAGCAACGCCAAGTGCAAACCGGAACGAGTAAAAAACTGGCAGTGAGCGCGTGAACGCCATGAGTACTGTGACGACGCCCCACGTGATCATGATGCGAGCAAGCCACGTCCGGGCACCGAAACGATGTAGCGCGAGTGTGCTGGGCACCTCGAACAGCAGATAGCCGATAAAAAACAGCGATGCTCCGAGTCCGTATGCGGCTTCTGTCATGCCGAGTGCGTGGACCATCTCCAGTTTCGCGAAGCCGACATTCTGCCGGTCGATGAATGCGATGAGAAACATGACAATCAGCAGAGGCATCAGCCGCCATGCCATTTTCCTCATTACCTTCTGCTCGCGTGTTGCAGGCGTAGACATCTTTGCTCCAGGGTCTATGCCCGCAGCCGCGAGACCGGCGTCTCACAAAACGCCCAGCCGAACGAAAACAAGCAAATTGATATAGTCATGTATATGTTTGTATGTTTGAAGTCGAGCTGCAATCAGGTATTACCCGGACGAGCGTGCGCGAACTCGCTGCCGTGGCAGCAGGCTGCGCACTGATGTTCTCAACGAAGGGAGATTGAGGCCGAATGTGGGAGCCGGCTCGCGCGCGAAAACGCGGCCTGCCAGACGCGACAGCGCCGTTCATCGTCGTCGGCGCCGGCGAAAGCAGCAGGCGCGGCGAAGAAGCTACGTTGTCAGCGAATGTCGACCTGATACTGGAATGCTTCAGCAGCGCCGCGCGTGGTGCGCCATTCAATCGGCGTCCCGGCAAAATCGGATGCCACACGCTGCACGAGGATTACCGGACTGCCGACCTCGATGCGCAACAGCGCTGCATCAGCTTCCGTGGCCTTTTCGACGTTCAGAATCTCGGTGGCGGACGCCACGATTTGCCGGCAGAGCCGCTCGTAGAGCGGATACAGCAAGTCTTCGAAGTCACCGAGGGGCAGTGTCGCCAGCCCTTCGAAACGGCTTCGAGGAAGCCATATTTCTTCCGACAATACCGCTTCCCCTTCAATCATCCGCACTCGCGAGAGATGAAGAGTCTTCTCGGTCGCCTTCATTTGCAGGGTTGAGCGAATTGTCTCGTTCGGCTTGACGACTTCGCGCCTGAGCACCTTCGCCGTCGGCCGGACCGGTTTGCCGTCGACTGACTTGAACCGGAAGAATCGGAACAGCGACGAATCGAATCGCGGGCGCCGGACAAAGGTCCCCTTTCCCTGAGTGCGGGTGAGCACCCCGTCGGCCACCAGCAGATCAATCGCCTTGCGGAGCGTCCCGGTCGATACGTTATAGAACTGACTAAGCTCAGCCTCCGTGGCGATCGCCTTTTCAGGTGACCACTCGCCCTCTGCAATACGGCGCACAAGGTCGTCGCGCAGCTGCTGGTAGCGGGGCAACCGGCCGTCCGGCTTACCTGAGAGCGATTGCATATCCATGATTCATATAGTTGTTCACAGGAGTAGTGACTGTACAACATCTGCGGGAGCGAGGGTAAATCCTCAATGACAACCTTCTGGAAGAGCTTAAACTAAACATATAGTCATATACATGAATATATGAATTGACCCGTGGAGACGACGATGTTCACCTGGTACAAGCGAGGAACACCCCTCGAGCGCAGCACCTTCTGGGGATGTTTCGCCGGTTGGGGCCTCGATGCCCTCGACGTGCAGATGTTCACCCTGGCAATCCCGGCAATCATTGCAGCCTACGGCATCGACCACACCCAGGCGGGCGCCATCAGCGGCGTGACACTGGTGTCGTCGGCAGTGGGCGGCTGGTTGGCGGGCGCTTTGTCCGACAGGATTGGCCGGGTGCGCACGCTGCAGATCACGATCCTCTGGTTTGCGGGATTCACTTTCCTTTGTGCCTTCGCCCAGAGTTTTCCTCAACTGCTGGTTCTGAAGGCCCTGCAAGGATTCGGGTTCGGCGGAGAGTGGGCCGCGGGCGCGGTGTTGATGGCTGAAACCATCCGCACGGAGCATCGCGGCAAGGCCATGGGCGCAGTGCAGAGCGCCTGGGCTGTCGGCTGGGCCGGCGCGGTGCTGCTGTACGCTGCCGCCTTTTCATGGTTGCCGTCAGACACGGCGTGGCGTGTGATGTTCGGCGTTGGCCTCCTGCCCGCGCTGCTCGTCCTCTATGTGCGTCGCAATCTTCGCGAACCCGTGCGCGTCGCCCCGTCTCGGGCCGAACCAGCGGTTTCGGTGTGGGCGCAAATCGCGCAGGTGTTTCAGCCGCGAGTTATAAAGACCACGGTTATCGGGGCGGTTCTGGGCACGGGCGCCCACGGCGGGTACTACGCCATCATGACCTGGCTTCCGACCTTCCTCTCCAAGGAGAGACATCTGTCGGTCCTGAACACGGGTGGTTATCTTGCCGTCGTCATCGTCGCATTCTGGTGCGGCTGTATGGCGAGCGCTTACCTGCTCGACCGTATCGGACGCCGGCGCAACATCGCATTCTTTGCGTTCTCATGCATCGTCACCGTGCTGGCCTACGTGATGCTTCCGCTGAGCAATACGCAGATGCTTGTTCTCGGCTTCCCGCTGGGCTTTTTCGCCGCCGGCATCCCGGCCAGCCTGGGCGCGCTTTTCAACGAGCTTTATCCCGCGGACATGCGCGGGACAGGCGTCGGTTTTTGCTACAACTTTGGCCGCATTGCTTCGGCGGGTTTTCCTGTGTTGGTCGGGTACATGAGTCATTCGATGTCGCTGGGAGCAGCGATCGGTATCGATGCGGCAATTGCGTACGGACTGGCGATGGTTGCCGTGTTGCTGCTTCCCGAAACGCGCGGCAAGCGGTTGCGGCCGACTGCTGTCGAGCAGGCTTCGCAACCGGTCGCCGATGGCGATTTCGCGCTTGACCATCCCCGGAGCCAGCGATGATTCAGGCTCGACCCGTTGCGCAGCCGGCTCTGCCGCGCGTTGACACGCATGCGCACGTGTTTGCAAAAGCACTGCCGCTCGCGGACGAACGGCGCTACGCACCCGACTATGACGCAACGCTGGATGCCTACCGGAAGCTTCTGGACGCAAACGATATTGGACATGCCGTGCTGGTCCAGCCAAGTTTTCTCGGTACCGACAACAGCTACCTTTTACAGGCGCTGACGAGAGACCGGACCCGGCTGAGGGGAGTGGCAGTCGTTTCTCCCGATATTTCGGAAGACGACCTCGCGCAACTGAATGGCCAAGGCGTTACAGGCGTGCGTCTCAACCTTATCGGGCAGACGCTCCCCGACCTCAGCGCGGCACCCTACACGACGCTATGGCGGCGCTTGTCGAAACTCGGCTGGCATGTCGAGTTGCACAGGGAAGCGTCGGACTTGGCTCCGCTCATCAACTCCTTGCTGGATGCGGGCTTGCCTGTGGTCGTGGACCATTTTGGCCGCCCTGCCCCCGACAGTGGAACCAGCGACCCAGGGTTCAAGGACCTGCTGGCGCTTGGCCCTTCGGGTCGCGTGTGGGTCAAGATTTCGGGCGCCTATCGTTGCTCAAAGCCTGGCTCAAATTTTATGCGCGATGCCACGGACCAACTGATCGACGCATTCGGCACCGAACGCCTGATGTGGGGAAGCGACTGGCCACACACGCAATTTGAACACGCGACAGACTTCAGCCAGACGCTTTCCGCGCTGCTGGACTTAGGTCTCGCGCCCTCGCTCGTCGATGCAATCCTGTGCTCGACCCCGCACTCGTTTTACGGGTTCGACAACGAGCCCGCAAGCGACATCGTTCCGACGACACGCGTTTCGCAACTCACTTCCTGACCTTCTACTGCCCCGCAGCCTGCTCGCGCATGCGACGGGCTTCGTCGCGCAGGAACTGCTGATAATCGTCCAGATCGCCGTCGAAGGGCTCGACGCCACCCTTGGTGACAAGCCAGAACTCGTCACACACCGCGCGCAGCAGCGACCGGTCGTGACTGACCAGCATCACAGTGCCTTCGAATTCGTTGAGCGCCATGCCTAGCGCTTCGCGTGTGGCCAGGTCGAGGTGGTTGGTCGGCTCGTCGAGCAGCAGCAGGTTAGGGCGCTGCCACACGATCATGCACAACACGAGCCGCGCCTTTTCGCCGCCGCTCATCGTGCTGACCGCCTGATGAACCATGTCGCCGCTAAAATTGAAGGTGCCGAGGAAGGTGCGAAGCGATTGTTCGGTGCCGCTCTGGCCAGGCGCACGCATGTGCGCAGGCGTGTCCTTGGCAAGTCGGATCATGTGTTCCATCGGCGTGTCGAGAGGACGCAGCACGTCGAGTTCCTGCTGTGCGAAGTAGCCGATGTTCAGGCCTTTGCCTTCGCTGATTTCGCCGGCGATCGGCGCCAGTTCATGAGCCACCGTCTTCACCAGAGTGGACTTGCCCTGACCGTTGGCACCGAGAATGCCGATGCGCTGCCCGGCCAGCACAGAGCGGTTGATGCCCCGCACGATGACCGTCGGCGGCGTGCCCGGCGGTGCGTCGGTGGGCGCCGCGTAGCCGAAGCTCGCGTCCAGCATCGACAACAATGGGTTCGGGACGTTGAGCGGTTCCTTGAACTCGAAGGTGAACTCCGCGTCGGCAAGCACCGGCGCGATCTTCTCCATGCGTTCGAGCGCCTTGACCCGGCTCTGCGCCTGCTTTGCCTTCGAGGCCTTGGCCTTGAAACGGTCGATGAATTTCTGCAGGTGGGCGATCTTGTCCGCCTGCCTCGCCATCGCGGCCTGCTGCAACAGGAGTTGCTCAGCGCGCATGTCTTCGAACTTGCTGTAGTTGCCGCCATAACGCACAAGCTTGGCGTTGTCGACGTGTACCGTCACTTGCGTCACCGCATCTAGGAACTCGCGATCGTGGCTGATAACGACCAGGGTTCCTTGATAGCGCTTGAGCCACGCTTCCAGCCAGACCAGCGCGTCGAGGTCGAGGTGATTGGTCGGCTCGTCGAGCAACAGCAAGTCGGACGGACACATGAGCGCGCGCGCCAGTTGCAGCCGCATGCGCCAGCCGCCGGAGAAACTGTTGACCGGCTGGCTGAGCTGCGCGGCACTGAAGCCAAGGCCCAGGATCAGCGCCTGGGCACGCGCGGGGGCGTCATGTGCGCCGGCGTCGTGCAGGGCCATGTAGGCGTGCGCCATGCGCATGCCGTCGTCGCTGGCCTCGGCGGCGGCGACTTCGGCCTGCGCGGCCAGCAGTACGGTATCACCGTCGATGACGAAGTCGGTTGCACTCTGCTCGGTCTCCGGCATTTCCTGCGCGACCTGGCCCATCTTCCACGCAGCGGGAATCGAGAATTCGCCGCTGTCTTCGTGCAGCGTGCCGTTGAGAAGGCCGAAGAAGGACGATTTGCCGGCGCCATTGCGGCCGACAAGGCCAATCTTTTCGCCGGGGGTGAAGGTGACGGACGCGCTATCGAGTACGACATTGACGCCACGGCGCAGCGTGACATTACGGACGGAAATCATAAGGAGCTACTTCGGAGAGGATAGGCATGATAGCCCACTGGACGTGCAGAGCTGTTTCTTTTCTGAGCGGATGGGTGAGGAACTGCTTGCGCTTTGCGGCGACCTTAGGTCGCAAAGCGATCAGAACCAGTCGTTCAGCCTGCTCGCGCGACTCGAGAGTAAGGGTGTTCGACGTTAACTTGATTACGTTCGTAGTGCTTGCATTCCGACTGACATCTTCTCTGCGCCAGCCACTTGCGGACGAAGCGGTTCGACGGCCCTGCGTAGATTCGCGCGATGACAGCACCCAGCGAGACAGAGAGCAACAGATAGCCCAGAAGAAGAGCCAGTTTCTCGTCGCCCGCTACGCTCGAAGGCGGGAAAATCGTCCGCAGCAAGCCCAGCACGATAAGGTGAAACAGATGGGAGTTCGTAACTAGGCCTGCCAAGCGCTACGAGAGCCGCGGACATGTACGTGCGTGGGCTCGCTGTTCCGTCCGCGCGATGTGCGGCCAGCGGGAAAGCCACAGTGCCGAAGGCAATTGCAGTCACGCCGAGCACGTTGCTTTCCCCGATCGGCCAGGACAGATACACGAACGTCATGCCCGCCGCCGTCAGCCACGTCAACATCTCCTGCACACGACCCCAGACGACTCGCCTCGCGAGCCGCGCCGCGCAAATCAGACCGCAACCGCTAGAATTGCGGCTTTAGCCCGGAATACGCCAATGTCTTTTGCCTCGCTTGGCCTGATCGATCCCTTGCTGCGTAACTTGCAGGACCTCAATTACCAGACACCTACGCCGGTGCAGGTCAAGGCGATTCCTGCTGTGCTCAGCGGCAACGACGTCATGGCTGCGGCACAGACCGGCACGGGCAAAACGGCGGGTTTTGCGCTGCCGCTGTTGCAGCGGCTAGTGCAGCACGGCCCGGAGGTGTCCAGCAACCGCGCGCGTGTTCTGGTGCTGGTGCCCACGCGTGAACTGGCCGAACAGGTGCTGCAAAGCTTTATCGCTTACGGCAAAGGTCTCGACTTACGATTTCTGGCCGCCTATGGCGGTGTGAGCATCAACCCGCAGATGATGAAGTTGCGCAAAGGCGTGGATGTGCTCGTTGCCACGCCGGGCCGTTTGCTGGATCTCAATCGCCAGAACGCAGTGCAGTTCGATCAAGTACAAACGATGGTGCTGGATGAAGCCGACCGCATGCTGGATCTGGGCTTTGAGCGTGAACTCAACGCCGTGTTTGCCGCATTGCCCGCTCAGCGCCAGACCCTGCTGTTCTCAGCCACGTTTACCGATGATATCCGCACCATGGCGGCGGGCATTTTGCGCGGCCCGGTCAATATCAGCGTCAGCCCGCCCAATGCCACGGCCAGCAGGATCAAACAGTGGGTGGTGCCGGTGGATAAAAAGAACAAGCCTGAGCTCTTCATGCACCTTGTGGCCGAGAACAACTGGGAGCACGCGCTGGTGTTCGTCAAGACCCGCAACGGCGTGGATTACCTGGCGGCCATACTGGATGAAGCGGGCTATTCGGTCGACACGATCCACGGCGACAAACCGCAACCCGCGCGCCTGCGTGCGCTGGAGCGCTTCAAGACGGGCGAAGTCAGTATGCTGGTAGCCACCGATGTTGCTGCGCGCGGGCTTGATATCGACAACCTGCCGCTGGTGATCAACGTCGATTTGCCGATCGTGGCGCAAGACTATGTGCATCGTATTGGCCGTACCGGCCGAGCGGGCGCCAGCGGCGTGGCAGTGTCCCTGGTGTGTGCCGATGAAGCGCCGCAACTGGCCGCGATTGAAGCGTTGATCCGGCAAACTCTGCGTCGTGAAGAAGAGCCGGGCTTCGAAGCCGAACACCGCGTGCCGCAAACTAGCGCGACGGGGCAGATCATCAAGAAGCCCAAGAAGCCTAAGAAGCCCAAAGTGCCGCAAGCTGCGCCGGGCGCCGTGCAGGCGCTCAGCAAAAAACCGCGCCCGCAAATTGGCGAAAACAGGCGCAAGCCTGCGGCGCAAGGCGCTACGGCCGCGAGTAAAGGCACAAGCTTGTCCAGCAATAGCCCATTCGCCGTGCAAAAACCGCGCAGCAAGCCCGCCAGCAAGCCCGCCGCGGGCTCACGTAATTCGGCTGGCAAACCCGCTGGTGGTCGCGGCAAACGCTAATCCTGACCAAGTGGGGTGAGTGATGTCGGCAAGAGATGGCGGCAGGCTGAAAAGGGCTATATGTTGCGCGGATCACAATCGCCAGGGGACGGACGCCCACCTGTGCGCCGCGCTCAGGCGTCGTTGCTAGCGACAAGAACTGACAGGCGCCGGCGCGGAGCAGATTGCACCAGTCGGGCACGAGTGAACCGGTCGTCCCTCGGTTGTGCAAAGCAGCAGGCGCGGCGAACCTGATGAAGCTGATCGACTCACCGCGCCGCGTCAAATTCACGCGGGAAGCGCGCCGTTATTCGAGTCATTCACGAAGCAATGCGCCAGTGGAAGTCCCGATCATGGGCGATGCGCGGGACAAGGGAAAGCCGACTGCCATTGAGCCTTTCGCCAATCGAGACGCCCGCAGTTTCTTTCGATCCTGCACTCGCACTCATCCCGTCCATTGCTGCACCGCTTCTTGACAACGACGTCATTAGACGCGCCATCCTTCAAAGCGATATTCTGACTCCACGCCGCCACGTTATCTAACCCGCGCGGAGGCGAACGCTGCCGTCGATGCAACACCAGGCGCAATCGACGCGATCACAAACGCACTTGCCACAAGCAAGCGCCTGATCCACTCCGAGGAGACATAAAATGAAAATCGCCGTACCGAAGGAAATCAAAACGCAGGAGTACCGGGTTGGTCTGACGCCGGTGTCGGTCGCCGAACTGGTTCGGCATGGCCATAGCGTCGCCGTCGAGAAAAGCGCGGGCGAAGGATCAGGCATCGCTGACAGCGACTACGTCAAAGCGGGTGCAAGCATTCAGGATTCCGTTGAACGTCTGTGGAAGGACGCGGAGTTGATCGTCAAGGTCAAGGAACCGCAGGCGATAGAGCGCGCACGTTTGTCCCGCGGCCAGATACTGTTCACCTACCTGCACCTCGCGGCCGACGCCGATCAGACCGCCGATCTGATCAGGAGCGGCGCGACCTGCATCGCATACGAAACAGTGACCTCGCGTTTAGGCGGTTTGCCTTTGCTGACGCCCATGTCGGAGGTGGCGGGCCGGTTAGCGCCACAGGCGGGCGCGCGTTGCCTCGAAAAATCGATGGGCGGCCGCGGTGTACTGCTCGGCGGTGTGCCCGGTGTGCCGCCGGGAGAAGTGCTGATTCTGGGCGGCGGCGTGTCCGGCACGCACGCGGCGACGATTGCGCTCGGCATGGGCGCGAGGGTGACCGTGGTCGACCGGTCCGCCGATGTTCTGAAGCGTCTGACAGTGCAGTTCGGCAGCGCGATCCAGACAGTCTTTTCGGTACAGGCGCAAGTCGAGGAACTGCTTGAACGGGCCGATCTCGTGATCGGATGCGTGCTGCTGCCCGGCGCGGCCGCGCCGAAGCTGATCAAGCGGGAGATGTTGGCGCGCATGAAGCCGGGTTCGGTGATTGTCGATGTCGCGATCGATCAGGGCGGCTGCTGCGAGACCTCGCGTCCGACAACGCACGACGCGCCTACGTACGTCGTGGATGGCGTGGTGCACTATTGCGTGGCGAATATGCCGGGCGCGGTCGCGAGAACGTCGACGTTCGCCTTGAATAACGCCACGCTGCCGTTCGTGGTCGACATCGCGAACAAAGGCTGGAAGCAGGCATTGCTCGACGATGTGTACCTGCGCCCTGGCCTGAATGTGCATGAAGGGCGGCTCACCTGCAAACCGGTCGGCGACGCGTTGGCGATAGATAGCTGGGAGGTCAGTGAGGTGCTCGCGGCCTGAGTAGCGCGTGCCTGGTAATCCGCGGGCAATCTTTTTCCGGGGCGGTCGCAACAGCGTGCGGCCTCTCCGGATTTTCAAGCAGTCATGCAATCAGGCACTCGCGAGATTCAATTGAAGACTCGCGAACGAATCGCGGCGTAAAGGCCAGCGTACGCAAGAGGATAGTTTCCTATCGCAGGGTGGCCTCAAAAAACCGCACGATGTCGGAGTTGAATTGCTCATGAAACGCCTCGCGGTCGAACCCGAACAGGCTGTTGAAAATTTCCGGCCGTAGCCGGGAAAGACGCGATAGCGGGCTTGCCGGCGACTTACCCATCATGGGTCGCCGGACGAGCGCGTGCGCTCCTCAGCCCTTCAACGGCAACCAGATCTCCAGTCCACCCATCCCGCTGACGGGATCGAACTTCTCGTCGTACCGCTCGAAATTCGGCGCGTCGGCAGGAATATGTCCCGATGCCGGCAGCCACTGATTCCAGATCGTATTCCAGGTGCGCCGGATAGTTGAAACATGCTCGCGATGACTAAACACCGCATACCGTTGCGGCGAAATACGCAAGCGGCTCAGCTCAGCAGGCAACGCCGAGAAGTCGCTGACTTCAACGCCGCACAGATAATCGATGTTGCCGCTGTCGTCCGCGTTATAGCAAACGCCATACGCCACATTGCCGACCTGCCCCGGCACTTTGCCGAAGTAATCGCCAAAGCGCTGCCACTGCGACGGAATCGCGGCACAGGTTTCGCTTGTGTAGCGCTCGCTTAGGCCCGCGACGAGAAGCGCTTTGCCGTCTTCAAAGCGCGGCGGTTCGAGATGGGTAAGCAGGGTTTCGTCCATTTTGATCGGCTCCACGAGGGCGAGAGTGTCGAGATGGCCACGCGCGCGCAGCGCGTCGGGCGTGAGCCCGAATTGCTCGCGAAACGCGCGCGTGAATGCCTCGTGAGAACCGTAGCCGGCTTCGATGGCGACCGCGAGGATATCCGGTGCACCGCTCGCCAGCCGACGCGCCGCTTCGCTCAAGCGACGCCCGCGCACATAGCGCATCACCGAAAACCCGGTGGCCGCTTCGAAGGCGCGCGCCAGGTGAAAACGCGACACGCATCCGCAGCTGGCGATGTCGTCGAGCGTCAGCTCGTGGGCAAAGTGGCTTTCGATAAACCACAGCGCTTTTCCGACCGGGTTCATTTGGGCTCTCATGTCAGCATGGAACCAGCATAGCGAGCGCCGATGCGGGGTGTTTGATCGGGATTGCGGTTTTGTGGAAACGCGGTTAGTAGTTTTCGGTCGCGGCTTTGTTGCCCGTGGCGCTGGAATGTTCATCCGCTGCCGTCGTATTGTGACCGTGAGCGTCTTCATGCGCACCCGCACTACCCGCGTGCCCCGTCCGCAACAACAAGCCACCCAGAATCCCCGCCACCGCCGCAAAAATCGCTCCAAACAAAAACGCGACGTGGTACCCGCTATTCAGTGCCGCCACAGCATCTCCAGACGACGCCTGCACCGCCTCACTGCGCGCGGCGGCAAGACTCGCCAACACCGCAAGCCCAAGCGCACCACCCATCATGAACGACGTATTGACGATACCCGACGCGAGCCCCGAATCGGCCGGATCGACATCGCTCATGGCGGCGAGCAGCATCGGATTAAATGCAATACCCGCGCCGAAGCCGAGCAGAATCATCCCCGGCATGACATCGAGCACAAAACTGCCGCCAACCGGCGCGCGAGCGAACAACGCGAGACCGCAAGCCGCGACCAGCAGCCCCACGGCCAGCGGAACGCGCAGCCCGAAGCGCATGACCACCCGCGCCGACAGCCCGAGTGAGAAGAACCCCATGATCAGATTAGCGGGCAGGAACGCAAGTCCGACCTGCAGCGGCCGATAGCCAAGCACACGCTGCAAATACAGCGCGGAGATAAAGAACCAGGCAAACATCGCCGCCGCCCACAGCACGCCGACCACATTGGCTGTCGCGACATTGCGCAAGCGGAACAGACCCAACGGCATCAACGGATGCTGCACGCGCGACTCGATCACCAGGAACACGGCCAGCAGTGCAAGCGCCGCAAACAGCAAACCGAGCGTCTGCGCCGAAGTCCATCCGGCCTCATTACCATTCACCACCGCATACACAGCCAGCATGAGCGAAACAGTGACGGACACCGCGCCGGCCACATCGAGCCGCTCGCCGTGCGCATGACCGCGCGCGGACGGCAACAACGCGACACAGAGCGCGTACACGGCAATGCCAATGGGCAGATTGACGAGAAAGATCCAATGCCAGCTCAGCAGATTAGTGAGCAGCCCGCCGAGCAACACGCCGATACTGCCGCCGCCCGCGCACACAAACCCATACACGCCCATGGCTTTCGCGCGCTCGCCGGGTTCGGTGAACAGATTCATGATGAGCGACAGCGAAACCGCCGAGACAATGGCGCCCGCCACACCTTGAACCGCACGCGCACACACCAGCAGCCCTTGTGAGTTCGAAATCCCACAAGCAAGCGACGCCAGCGTAAACAACGTGATGCCGATAAGAAACAGCTTGCGATGCCCATACAGATCGCCGAGCCGCCCACCCAGCAGCAGGCAACCGCCAAACGTCAGCATGTACGCATTCACCACCCACACGAGCGACGTTTCGGTAAACCCGAGATCCGCAGCGATGGACGGCAGCGCGACGTTCACGATCGTCGTATCGAGCACGATCATGAGCACGCCGAGGCACAGCACGATCAGTGCGAGCCAGCGCTTGTTACCGTGGATGGAATGGGTCATGCGGGCGACTCCTTAGGCATGGTCGATGGGATGCCGAACATGCCGCGGCTGAAACAGATCCGCGCCAAAAAATGCCGGCGCAGTTCAGACCAACCGCTTAACAACTCGTTGACGACAATGGGATTTGTCAGTCTAGCACCCGCGAATTTCGACCCACAACTACGAGTTCCAGGTCGGCTCGAACCTCAATCGCCGCCGAGCAATTCGTACTTGCCGCCACGCTCTAGCGCGCGTTGATACGCCGGCCTCGCATGAATGCGCTTCAGGAACTCGACCACCGCCGGAATCTGGCCTTCCATGCCGCCGCGCGCCGTGCCGGCTTCGAGCGGGAAACTCATCTGCACGTCCGCCGCCGTGAAGTCGTTGCCGACAAACCAACCGGTCTTGCTCAACTCCTGATTGATATAACCGAGGTGCAGTTTCAATTGCGGATCGATAAAACTCGATTGCAGCGTGCCGGCGATCTTGCGCGCAATCGGCTTGGCGAAAAACGGCATCGGCGCGCTGGCAATCCGCAGCGCCACGAGCTTGAGCAGCAGCGGTGGCATCGCCGAACCTTCAGCGTAGTGCAACCAGTACGTGTAGCGCAGCCGCTCCGGTGTGTCAGGTGCCGGCGCAAAACGTCCCTGCCCGTATTTGCCGATCAGATACTCGATGATCGCGCCCGACTCGGCGATCGTCTGGCCGTCGTCGGTAATCACGGGCGACTTGCCGAGCGGATGCACCGCGCGCAACTCGGGCGGCGCGAGCATGGTCTTCGGATCGCGCTGGTAACGCTTGATCTCGTAAGGAACGCCGAGTTCTTCGAGCAGCCACAGCACACGCTGCGAGCGGGAGTTGTTCAGATGATGGACGATCAGCATGGGTCGAGTGACGTTGGCCAGTGGAGTGTCACATCATAAGGACGTTGCGCAGAGGCGGGCCTCTAGTCGCACCTCACACGCGTGATTTGCTGCCCATTAACTGATTCGACGGCAGCGTTTCGTCGAGCAGCTTGCGCGCGCTCTCGATGCCGGCCACTGGCAGTCCCTCGGGGTTCAGCAAGCCCACCTGCACCAGTACGGAAGCCTGATCCCAATAGATGTGCTCGTTATAGAGCTTGTCGCCTCGGAAACAAACGACCGCGAGCATGGGCACCTCGAAATACTTACCGGTCGGCGCAACGCCGGGCAGCAACCAGTCGATTTCGCAGCTATGCGTGCAGCTAAAAATAAATTCGTCGACGATACGATCCGCGCCGATGGTGCGCGAAATCGGAATCAGCTTCGTATCGACGGGATTCGAGTTGACGAAGTGATGCGTGTAGAAACGCTTCAGATTGTCATGACCGACTCCACCAGTCATGGTCGGCACGTGATTGACGTAGGGTTGCGCAACCATGGTCGGCATGACGGCATCCACTTCGCGCGTGGCGAACTCGTAATAGCAATGCGCTTCCCACAGCGCGTTGAGATCGTAGACCGGGCCAAGCACCTTGCGCAGCAGCGCGAGCGTGCGTGAATACGCCATCATCGCGGCGGGTTTGTCGTATTGCGGGCGCGACGGCGCGGCGAACGCATGATCGCAACCCGGGTACACGTATTGCTCGATTTGCGGCCGCGTGCGCAAGGCGGCGCTGATCCGTTCGCGGGTTTCCGCCGGACAGTGCGAGTCGTTTTCGGGGAAGTGAAACACCATCGGGCAACGAATTGCCGGTACTTCATCCAGATAGGCTTCGAGGCCGACGCCGTAGTAGCTGACCGCGCAGTCGACATCGGTTCGCGCGGCGCTCAGGAACGCGAGCTTGCCGCCGAGGCAGTAGCCCACGGTGCCGACTTTGCCGGCCTGCTCAGGCATGGCGCGCAATGCGGCGAGCGTGGCCGCGATATCGTCGACGGCCAGATCCGTATCGAACTGGCCGAGATAGTCGAGCGCCTGTTTCATGTCGGCGTCGCCATAACCGAGCACGATGCCCGGCTTGATCCGCCAGAACAGGTCGGGTACCAGCACCACATACCCTTCTTCAGCAAAGCGATCGGCCAACGCCTTCATGGTGTCGTTGATGCCGAAAATTTCCTGCAGGAGCACGAGTCCCGGGCCCGACCCTTGCGCGGGGCGCGCAACGTAGGCATTGAAACGGCCGCCATCCTGGGCGACGACTTCGATGAAAGAGGCGGCCATGCGGTGTGTCTCCATGCAGATAGTTTTGGCTATGCCATGGTACGCAACTCGAAACGTTTGAGCTTGCCGGTTTCGGTGCGCGGCAATGAATCGACAAAAACGATGTCGCGGGGATATTTATACGGCGCCACGCTATTTTTCACGAATTCCTGCAGTTGCGCGACAAGTTTGTCGTCGCGCTCGTATCCGGGATTCACCACGACGAATGCCTTGACGATTTGCCCGCGGGTTTCGTCCGGCACGCCGATCACGCCGCATTCGGACACCGCGTCGTGTTGCAACAGAACGCTCTCCACTTCGGGCCCGGAGATGTTGTAGCCGGCGGAGACGATCATGTCGTCGGCGCGGGCCTGGTAGAACACGTAGCCGTCTTCGTCGAGATAGACGGAATCGCCTGGCAAGTTCCAGCCGTCGCGCACGAACTTCATTTGCCGCTCGTCGGCGAGATAGCGGCAGCCGGTCGGGCCGCGCACCGCCAGTTTGCCGATCGTGCCCGGCGCGACCGGTTGCATGTCGTCGTCCACGGCCTGCACGACGTAACCGGGTACCGCGCGGCCGATGGCGTTCGGGCGAATCTCGTCGCCCTGCGCCGAAATGAAAATGTGGATCAACTCGGTGCCGCCAATACCGTCGATCATGTCGATGCCGGTCGCGTCGCGCCATAAACGCCGAGTGGAATCCGGCAACGCCTCGCCCGCCGACACGGTTTTCTTCAACGAAGAGACGTCGTGGCGCGCAACCAGCGGCGCCATTTGCCGATAGAAAGTCGGCGCAGTGAACATGACGGTCGCATGAAAACGTTCGACGGTCTGCAGCAAAGTCTCGGGCGTGAGCTTCTCGATCAGCACCGTGGACGCACCCACTCGTAACGGAAAACACAGCAAGCCGCCAAGCCCGAACGTGAACGCGAGCGGCGGCGTGCCGCAAAAGATATCGCTCGACGTAGGTTTGAGCACGTGACGCGGAAACAGATCGCACATGGCCACGACATCGCGATGAAAGTGCATGCAGCCTTTCGGCGCGCCGGTCGTGCCGCTGGTGAAGGCGATCAGGCAGACGTCGTCGGCGGCGGTGTCGCACGCGGTGAAGTGGTCGGGCTTGTTGATCGCGAGCGTGTCGAGGGTATCGGGGGCGTCGTCGTGGAAGAGGCGGGTTTGCTTTAGACCCGCGCAGTAGAACTCGTCTTCTGGATCGCTGCAGCGCGCGAGTTCGGCGGTCAGGCGCGCGTCGCACAACGCCGCGCCAACTTGCGCTTTATCGATGATCTGCTTCAGTTCCTTGGCCCGCAGAAGCGGCATGGTCGGCACTACGACGAGCCCAACCTTCAGCGCGGCGAGTGCGGTCACGGCCATATGCAGCGTGTTCGGGCCGCGCAGTAAAACGCGATTTCCGGGCTGCAGTCCCATCTCGTCGACCAGCACGTGCGCGCTGCGATTCACAAGCGCCAGCAGTTCACCGTAAGTGGTAGCGCGCGGTGTCCCGTCGACATCGGACCAGATCGCGGGATCATCACGGTGGCCCGCATCGATGGTTCTGTCGAGGAACTCCGACGCGCAGTTCAGGCGCGCCGGGTATGCGACGTCCGGATTGTCGAGCAGAAAGACGGGCCATTGATCCTGCGGCGGAAGATTGTCGCGCGCGAAGGTATCGACGTGTGCTGACGGTTCCATCATGGTCTCCCGGGCGTTGAGCCGGCTAGATGCGCTTCGGTTGGCTTGGTGGCTTTTTTGAATGTGCTGCGCTACTGCGGAATCACAGCGGTCCCTTCAATTTCAACTTTCGCTTCGTCTTCGATCAGCGCGACTACCTGCACCGCGCTCATTGCAATGTCGTAGTCGCCGATCAACTCGCGAAACGCGCGGCCGATGTCTTTTAACGACGCGAGATACTCGCGTTTGTCGGTGACGTACCACGTCAATCGCACGAGATGCTCGGGCTTTCCGCCCGCTTCATGCAAAACGGCAAGCACGTTCTTGAGCGCCTGGACGGCTTGCGCGGCGAAGTCGGTGGTCTGGAAACGCGCCTGTTCGTCCCAGCCGATCTGACCTGCAATGAACACCTGCGTGCCGGTTGCCGCGACGCCGTTAGCGTAACCACGCGGCTTGACCCAGCCGGCGGGAAGAAGAGCTTTTTTCATGAACGATGCGCCTCGGTGGAGTCCGGCTGTGGGGCAAACGTCGCGAGCGCGCTCGCGATGTCAGCGGGAATGTCGATGGATGTGCCGCGTTCGAGCGACGTCGTGACGAGTACCTGTTTCGCGCGAAACCGGGTTTCGCCGTTGCAATGGCCGACGATATCGATGCTGATCGAGCGTCGGCCTATTGCTGCCACGTTAAGTGACAGCGTGATCGTTTCGCCCATCTGGCTCGGCCGCGAAAACTCGCAATCGAGTTTGACGATCGGCAAGCCGACACGGTGTTGCGAGATCATGTGCGCGTAGTCGATATTCAGGCCTTCGTTGAACCAGTCTTCGACCAGCGCGTTGGTCATCACCAGATATTGCGGAAAGAACACGATGCCCGCCGGATCGCAGTGCGAGAAGCGGATGCGTACGGGCCGTTCGAAAGACGCGCTCATTGGGCGTGGTCTCCGGCAGTCGCGGCAGCGTGCGCTTTCAACAGGTCGCGTCCGATAATCAGTTGCTGCACTTCGGTCGCGCCTTCGTAAATGCGCAGCGCGCGAATCTCGCGATACAGCATCTCGACAGCTGTACCGCTTTGCACGCCCATGCCTCCGAAGAGTTGCACTGCGGCGTCGATCACCTGTTGAGCGCCTTCGCTCGCGTGCCACTTCGCCATCGCGGCTTCGCGCGTGACGTTTTCGCCTTGATCGCGCAGCCACGCGGCGCGATAGACGAGCAGCGCGCTGCTGTCGATGGTCAACGCCATTTGCGCGAGTTTGGCTTGCGTCAGTTGAAAATCGCCGAGCGTCTGCCCGAACATCTTGCGCGACGCGGCGCGCGAAATACCTTCGGCCATCGCATGACGCGCAAAGCCGAGCGATGCGGCCGCCACGGACGTGCGGAAAATATCCAGCGTGCGCATGGCGAGCTTGAAACCTTCGCCGGGCGCGCCGAGCATCTGGCTGCGCGGCACGCGTGCGCCGGCAAAGTGCAAACGCGCGAGCGGATGCGGCGCGATCACGTCGATGCGTTCAGCGATCTCCAGTCCCGGCGTATCCGCATCGACAATGAATGCGCTGATGCCGCGCGCGCCCGGCGCTTCGCCGGTTCTGGCGAACACCACATAGAAATCGGCGATGCCGCCGTTGGAGATCCACGTCTTGTCGCCGTCGAGCACATAGGCGTCGCCGTCCTCGCGCGCGGAGAGCGCCATGGCGGCGACGTCGGAACCGGCTTCGGGTTCGGATAGCGCAAACGCTGCGAGCGCCGTGCCGTTAGCGACGCGCGGCAGATAGCGGCTCTTTTGTTCGCGCGTGCCGCCGAGCGAAATAGCGCCCGAACCGAGTCCCTGCATCGCCAGAGCGAAGTCCGCGAGCCCGGAATGCTTGGCAAGCGTTTCGCGCAGCAGGCAAACAGCGCGTGTGTCGATCGTGTCGCCGTGGCCGCCGTACGCGACGCCGCCCACGCCATATTTCAACCAGCCCGCCGCGCCGAGTTCACGCACAAGATGACGGCAGGTTGCATCGACGTCCTTGTGGTCTTCGTGCTTCAGCTTTTCGCGGCACCATGCTTCGATACCTGCCGCCAGTTCGCGATGACGCGGCTCGAAGAACGGCCACGCCAGCGCGCCATGCAGATCCTGTTCGGTGTTCGCGCTCAACTCAATCTCCTTCGAACACGGGACGCGACTTCGCGGCAAACGCGCTGTAGGCACGCTCGAAATCGCGTGTGCTCATGCAGATGGCCTGGGCTTGCGCTTCCGACTCGATCGCTTCGTCGATACTCATGCTCCATTCCTGGTGCAGCATCTTCTTGGTGATGCCGTGCGCGAAAGTCGGGCCGGCGACGAGACCGGCGGCGAGCTTGTGCGCTTCTTCAAGCAGCGCTGCCGGTTCGCACAGCCGGTTGTAGAAGCCCCATGCGTGGCCTTCTTCGCCGCTTGCCGAGCGTCCGGTGAAGAGCAGTTCGGCGGCGCGCCCCTGGCCGATGATGCGCGGCAGAATCGCGCAAGCGCCCATATCGCAACCGGCGAGACCGACGCGCGAGAACAGGAAAGCGAGCTTGCTGCGTGCGGTGCCGAGCCGCATGTCGGACGACATGGCGAGAATCGCGCCGGCGCCGGCGCAGACGCCGTCGACCGCGGCAATCACCGGCTGCGGGCAGTGGCGCATGGCTTTCACCAGATCGCCGGTCATGCGCGTGAAAAGCAGCAGTTCCGGCATCGGCAGATCGATCAGCGGCGCGATGATGTCGTGCACGTCGCCGCCGGAGCAGAAGTTGTCGCCCGCGCCGTGTATCACGACTGCTTTGACGTCGGTCGCATAGATCAATTGCCGGAACAGATCGCGCAACTCCGCGTACGACTCGAAGGTCAGCGGGTTCTTGCGCTCGGGGCGGTTCAACGTGATCGTCGCGACCTTGTCGGCGACCGACCAGCCGAAATGCCGCGCTTCGTAGCCGGCTAGCGTGAGGCGATTGCCGGCCAGCAGGGCGTCGGCGTTGGATCGTGTCATGAGTCTCTCTCCGCGGTTCGATGCCGATCAGTCTTTCAGACTGTCGAGCAGATGTTGCTTGAGTTTGCCGAGGCGCTGATGAGTGCGCGATTTTTCATCGAGGCTCAAGCCGCCGAACAGTTCGACCACCCATTGCTCGTGTGCGATCGCCATCTTGTCGAACGCTTTGCGTCCCGCTGGCGTCAGGCACACGCTGATCGAGCGCCGGTCGTTCGGGTCGTTATCGCGCGACACCAGGCCTTCTTTTTCGAGCTGATCCGTAATGCCGGTGATGTTGCCGCCCGTCACCATCAAACGGCGCGACAGTTCGGTCATCTTCAGGCCTTCAGGATGACGCTCCAACTGCGCCATGAGGTCGAAACGCGGCAATGTGGTATCGAATTCGTTGCGCAGACGTTTGCGCAGTTCGGCTTGCACGAGGTTGGTCGTCGTCAGCATGCGCAGCCACAGACGCAGGCCCATGTGGCTATCCGCGCCCGTGCTCATTTCGAGGTCCACGACGTTCTCCGCGGGTTTGGGGACGCCTTTGCGCGGCGGTTTCGTTTCAGCCGCCGCCGCGTGCTTCTTGATGTTCGATGACTTGGTCACATCACTTCTCCACCAGAGATGGAAATGGATTGCCCCGTGACGGCGTCCGAGCCGGGTTGGCAGAGCCAGAGGACGGCATTGGCGACCTGTTCCGGACTCACGAAGCGATGTTGCGGATTCGAGCGAAGCAAGGTTTCGCGCGCCTGCTGTTCGGTGCGCGAGGTCTTGCTGGTGATCTGTTCAAGCGATGCGTGCAGCAGTTCGGTTTCGGTGTAGCCGGGACACACGGCGTTGACGGTGACGCCCTTCGTTGCGACTTCCAGCGCGAGCGATCGCGTGAGACCGATCACGCCATGTTTCGCGGCGCAATAGGCGGCGACGTACGCGTAGCCGATTTGCCCCGCCGTGCTGGCCACATTGACGATGCGTCCATGGCCGCGTTCGAGCATGCCGGGCAACGCCGCGCGCGTGCCGAGAAAGACGCCGGTGAGGTTCACGTCCAGCATGCGCTGCCAGAGCGCCATGTCGGTATGCGTGAACGGCGCGGCTTGCGCCTGGCCCGCATTGTTGACGAGGATGTCGATTGCGCCGGCCTCGGCGAATGCACTCGCGACGGAGTCTTCCTGCGTGACGTCGACGCTGATGCAAGCCACGTCGCCCAGTGCCCGGCATTTCGCGCGTTGCACGTCGAGCCGTTCCGCGTTGCGGCCCATTAACGTGACGCGCGCGCCGGCGCGTAGCAGAGCTTCCGCGACGGCGGCGCCGATGCCGCTGCCCCCGCCGGTGACGACCGCGTGCTGTCCCGCGAGTGTCGAACTAAATGTGTTCACACGGTTCCTTCGGCGCGTTGCGCGCGTTCTTGCGGCGACAGCCCCGCGTTCGCGGCGGCTTGAGCGCGCTCGCGTTCGAGGTTGCGTTCGAGTTGAGACTTAGCCGCGGTGTAGGGCTTCGGCCACATCACGTCGAAGTAGCCAATCTTGGCCGCTTCGTTCAACGTCCACGAAGGATTCGCCAGATGCGGGCGCGCAATCGCGCACAGATCCGCGCGGCCAGCAGCGATGATGCTATTCACGTGATCCGCCTCGGAGATCGCGCCGACCGCGATCGTGGCGATGCCTGCTTCGTTGCGCACGCGGTCGGCGAATGGCGTCTGGAACATGCGGCCGAATACTGGTTTTTCTTCCTTGCTGACCTGGCCCGACGACACATCGATCATGTCGGCGCCGGCTGCTTTGAAGGCTTGGGCGATCTTGACTGCGTCGTCGGGTGTCGTGCCGCCTTCGACCCAATCGTTCGCGGAGATGCGTACGGAAATCGGCTTGTCTTGCGGCCAGACCGCGCGAATCGCCTTGAAAACCTGCAACGGATAACGCAGACGATTTTCCAGCGAGCCGCCGTATTCGTCAGTGCGATGATTGGTGAGCGGCGAGAGAAAGCTCGACAGGAAATAGCCGTGCGCGCAATGCAGTTCGAGCCAGTCGAAACCTGCCTCGGCCGACATTTGCGTGGCGCGGACGAACTGCGCTTCGATTTCGCGCAACTCGTCTTGCGTGGCTTCGCGGGAATGCTGGCTGATGCCACGCAGATATTGTTGCGGCGATGCTGAGAGGAGCGGCCAGTTGCCTTCCGCGAGCGGCTGATCGATGCCTTCCCACGAGACACGTGTCGAGCCTTTTGCGCCGGAATGGCCGAGCTGGATGCCGATCTTCGCGTCCGACTGACGATGCACCAGGTCGACGATGCGCTTCCATGCAGTGAGATGCTCGGGCGCATACATGCCGGGACACGCGGGCGTGATGCGCGCTTCAGGTGACACACAGGTCATTTCGGTCATGACCAGCCCTGCGCCGCCCATCGCGCGCGCGCCGAGATGCATCAGGTGATAGTCGCCCGCAATGCCGTCGACGGCGGAGTATTGCGCCATTGGCGACACTACTACGCGGTTTTTCAGCGTGACGCCTCGCAGCGTGAAGGGCGTGAACATGGGCGGCACGGAGTGCTTCTCGGGCGCGCGATTCACGCCGGAGCGCTGGGCGAGCCAGTCTTCGAAACCGGCCAGATACCGCGCGTCGCGTTCACGCAGATTCTCGTGCGAGATGCGCTGTGAGCGCGTGAGCAGCGAATACGCGAACTGTTCCGGCTCGAACGAGGTATAGCGGTCGACATGCTCGAACCATTCCGTCGAATTGCGCGCCGCGTTCTGAATGCGCAATACGTCAATGCTGCGCACGTCGGTGTAATGCTTCAGCGCGCCCGCAAGGTCACCCGGATGCGCGCCCATGCTGTTGGCAAGTTCGATCGAATCTTCGAGCGCGAGCTTGGTGCCCGAGCCGATCGAGAAGTGAGCGGTATGCGCGGCGTCGCCCATGAGGACGATCGGCGTCTGCGTGCCGTCCGCATTATTGCGCCAGTGCACCCATTCGTCGTTGACGACACGCGGGAAACGAATCCATTGCGACGAGCCGCGCAAATGCGCCGCGTTCGATAGCAAAGCGTTGCCGTCCAGATACTTCGCGAACAACTTTTCGCAGAAGGCGATGCTGTCTTCCTTGCTCATTTCGTCGAGGCCGGCGGCGCGCCAGACGCGCTCCGGCGTTTCGACGATAAACGTGGAGGTCTGATCGTCGAAGCGATAAGCGTGCGCCTGGAACCAGCCGAATTCGGTTTCTTCGAAAGCGAAGGTGAAGGCGTCAAAGAGTTTTTTAGTGCCGAGCCAGACGAAGCGGCAATCGCGCATGTCGATGGCGGGCCGATAGGTGGTCGCGTACTTTTGACGGACCGCACTGTTCGCGCCGTCGCAGGCAATGATCAGGTTGGCTTCGTAGACGCTGTCGTCCGTGACCTGGGTTTCGAAAACCAGCTTGACGCCGAGTTCTTCGCAGCGCGCCTGCAAGATGTTCAGCAGACGCTTGCGGCCGATGCCGCAGAAGCCGTGACCCGACGAACGGATTTGCCGGCCGCGGAAATTGATCTCGATGTCGTCCCAGTGGTTGAAGGCGTCGAGGATGGCGTCGGCACTGGGGGCGTCGGCGGCGCGCAGGTTGCCGAGCGTCTGGTCGGAGAACACAACGCCCCAGCCGAAGGTGTCGTACGGACGGTTGCGCTCGACGACGGTGACGTCGTAGGCCGGGTTCCGGCTTTTCATCAAGAGCCCGAAATACAGGCCGGCCGGACCGCCACCAATGCAAACGATGCGCATGCTTGTTCCCCATGTGAACACTGCCGATGGGGGTAATTTAGGCTTCGATAGTTTAGATGTCAAGTAAATGTGATTGCTCGAGGGTGGTGGGCGCGGCTGTGGAACCTCTCTCCCGCAACCTGCCTGAGTCGAAATTTTTCGCGGCGCTATGGTCGTTCAAGTTCCATAGCCAATATTCATTGTTAGCGGACTGTATTTACATTATTCATATCTAACAGCAGACCCTCGCATCCCGCTACGACTGGCCGAGAGTCAGTCGCGATGCATCCATGCAGCAAAGGAAAATCCGTCTCGTGAAACGACTCCTCACCCTCGTTCTCGCTATAGCGGCACTCACTGTATTTCCCGTCTCGGCAATCGCCCAGCGAAACAGCGAGTCGCCGGCCGTTAAGGCCAACACGATCTCCGATGAGGACATCAGTCAGTCCTATCTCTACCTGCTCAGCCGGCTGCTGGTCGCGCGCCAGGAGCAACTCGACTTTAAGGAGGGCTTCCGATGGAACGAACTGGTCCACCGTAAGCCCGGCGCGGTGGACTGGCCCAATCCCAATCTGGATGTCGCGTACTCCGAAGCGTGGGTGGCTGTCGATGAGACTAGCTGCACTATCGTAAGCGTGCCGCAGATCAAGGGCCGCTACTTCACCGTGCAGTTCTTGAATGGTTGGGGTGAAACCCTGGCCAACATTAACGAGCGTCTGTTTCCGCAAAAGCCATACGGCGACTTTGCGGTGTGCCTGCGTGGAGCCAACGTGTCGCTCCCGGAAGGAGCCCGCCGCATCGACCTGCCGGTCAAGTCCGCCCGGATGTTGGCGCGCGTGGCGCTGGGTACTGACAGGGATGGTGCAGTCGCGCTGCAGCACGAATTCAGATTGGCAGCGACCGGTTCTCCAAAGCTGCCCGTCGTTCCGAAGACTTTGATGTTCGAGCCGGAGAAGCTTCCGGGCGTTGAGGCTTTTGACTCAGCAAAGACCGCGCTCGACAGCGAGCCCGATCTGAATCCCGGTTTCCAGTCGATGCAGCAGTTGACCCGTCGCGTGGCCGAAGCGGCAACTCAACCCGCCGAGCGAGCGCGCATTGATCGCGTCGTGCGCACGCGCGCCATGGAGGAGTTCGGCAAGGCGGGCGCGATCATCGGGCACGGCACGATACACGACGGCTGGGCGCGCCCGGATGTGGTCGGTGAGTACGGACTCGATTATCTCGCTCGAACCTTGGTCAACTATGGCGGCATCTGGGCAAACATCAAGCCGGAGGTGCTCTATTACCGCTGTTCCATCGATGCAAACGGCGCACCGTTGAGCGGCGATCACGTCTACAAACTGACCTTCCCGAAAGACGCTTTGCCGACACGCTTTGCGCGATATTTCTGGTCGGTTATCGCGGTCGACGACAAGCGGTTCCGCGTGCTGAATAACCCGCAACAGAAATATCTGCTCAACGACGCGCAGGGTCTGACGTACGGTGCGGATGGCTCGCTGACCCTGTATTTTGCGGCGGAAAAACCAGCGGATGCGCCAGCGGGCAACTGGCTGCCGACGCCGCGCGGTACGCAATACCGCCTGACGTTCCGGTACTACGGTCCACTTGACGGCGTGGCCAATGCCACGTACTACCCGCCCCCAATGACGAGAGTCCAGTAAGCAGAAGTATCAGCGCTTAACATCGCAGCGCGTAGGAGGCCGATCACCTGGTTGGATCAGGTGTCCAGGAACGGGTGCACCAAAGCACGCGCAATGGTGCCTTCGTGAGTCGGCCACGCTTTAAAGCCGCATAGCTAGAAAAGTCTAATCCACGACATGTCGGGCTGCCTGATGAATATCGGAGAAAAGACAGGCGCATTCGGAACCGCGTGACGGGCCGGGCAAGCTGCGATGAAGCCGGCTCTCGTACATGGCCGTATCTTCACGCGCCAGAGTGACAAGCCCGTGGGCAGGGACAGTCAGTAAGACCAGTAGCCAAAGCGTTGCGGGTAACCGTAGACGACGGGAGCCGGTGCATACGCGACGGGAGGCGGAGCGTAGACAGGCTCCGTGGTATAGACGGCCGGCTGGGAAATGCTGTTGCCCTTCGAGGCCATACATTGTGCGTAGGCGGCGTTGTAGCGCGCCTGCAGACTGGCCGAAGTGGCTTGCGCGCCGTTTGCACCCACGGCACTCCCGAGCAGCAGGCCTGCGCCCGCACCGATCGCCGCGCCGACGCCGGCGTCGCCTGCCGCGGCGCCGAGCAGCGCGCCAGCGGCCGCTCCGCCCACGGTGCCAATTGCGCTGCTGCCGACGCCTTCGGATATTGCGCTGTGTGCCGGTGCAGCGGCATCGTCCGAGCGGAACGCGTAGTCCCGGCATGCGTAGTCTTCCTGCTGGAATACGCTTATCGGTTTGCCGCCTGGCGGCAATGCAACCACGGACGGGCCGGTCGGCGGCATGACGGCGCAGCCGGTGAGCGCAACGGCGATCAAGCATGCGGGCAAGGCTATGCGTGTGGTTCTTAAGAGCTTCATGATGTCACCTCCCCTGATTCGATGACGCCATCTTGAACGCGCATAATTAGCCATGAATTAGCGTGACATGCTAACCGCCGTTAAGACACTCGTGCCACCAGCTTGCCGACTGCCAGATTGCCTCCGGGCAACTGGACCGGCTCTCGAGTCCGGGCGTGAGATCGAATCCATTGGTGGCATACGCCGTCTCCAGCATCGCCGCCGAAGGCATGCCATGCGCTGCCATGCCAAACCTATCCTTTCGCCAGATGAAGGCGTAGCGGTCACTGTGTTGGGAACGCCTGGGGCTGACAAGATGAAAATAAGCGTGACGATGGAGTGAAACGGCCGCGGCATAGCCTCGGCGGTGTTGCGCGTCATCATTGGCGAAGACCGGCCCCTGCCAGTATGCTATCGGACTCAATAATCGGATCCACGCAAGCACCACGGGAGCAACGTGAAAAAGACTGAGTTGCGAAGCGACTTTCTGGAATTGCGCGAACTCATTCGCGAGTTTGTCAGCGAGCGCGACTGGGACAAATTCCATACTCCGAAGAATCTGGCAACGGCACTCAGCGTCGAAGCTAGTGAGCTGCTCGAGCCTTTTCAATGGCTTGTTTCAGGCGACAAAAGCGAACTCGACGAAGCGAAGGAAACCGCTATCCGGCACGAAATGGCCGACGTTCTGGTGTACCTCGTTCGCCTCGCCGACAAGATGGATGTCGACCTGTTTCAGGCCGTGCTGGAAAAGATGGCGCTTAATCGGCAAAAATATCCCGCCGACAAAGTCCGCGGCGACTCGCGAAAGTACTCCGAGTACAAAGACTAACGGAGCGAGCCTTTCCCGCAGCCTCACCCGCATTTCAGGAGTGTCAGCCGATGTCGGCTTCGTCATCCGCCAGCGCACACGCCGGCGCGTCCTCGCTGATTACCTCGCTGGTCGCTGTCGCGCTGTTCATGGAAAACCTCGACGGCTCGATCATCGCAACCGCGCTGCCGCAAATGGCGCATTCGTTTCATGTCACGCCTGTCGAGCTGAGCGTCGGCATCACCTCGTATCTGTTGACGCTCGCGGTATTCATCCCGATCAGCGGCTGGATTGCCGACCGGGTCGGCGTGCGCACGGTGTTCACGGCGGCGCTTGCAATCTTCACCGTCGCATCGGTGCTGTGCGGATTGACCGACAACCTCGTCGAATTCACCGGCGCGCGGATTTTGCAAGGTATCGGCGGCGCGATGATGGTGCCGGTCGGGCGGCTCGCCGTATTGCGCGCCACGCCGAAAGAAGGCCTGATGCGTGCGATCTCCATCATCACGTGGCCTGGGCTGGTCGCACCTGTCCTCGGACCGCCGCTCGGCGGCTTCATTACGACCTACTCGTCGTGGCGCTGGATCTTCTATCTGAACGTGCCGCTCGGACTCGCGGGCGTGGTGCTGGCGTGGCGCTTCATCAGCGCGGAACGCGACACGGATCGTCGTCCGTTCGACATGCTGGGTTTTGTGCTGACGGGCGTCGCGGGCACCTCGGTGATGTACGCGATGGAAGCAATCGGCCGCACGGACTCCTCGTGGCGAACGGCGCTGGTATTTCTCGCAATCGGTCTCGCGGCTTGCGCGGGAGCGTGGTTTCATCTGCGACGCTGCGCGCACCCGATGGTCGATCTGTCGGCGTTCCGGGTCAAGACGTTCATGGTGGCGATCGGCGGCGGTTCGCTGTTCCGGATTGCGATCGGCTCGGTGCCGTTTCTACTGCCGCTGATGTTTCAGGTCGGCTTCGGCATGAATCCGTTTCAATCGGGCTTGCTGACGCTTGGCGTATTCGCCGGCAATCTGTCGACGAAGCTCGTCACGACGCGGATCTTGCAGCGCTTCGGCTTTCGCTCTGTGCTTCTCTACAACGGTGCGTTCGCCGCGGTGACGCTGGCGAGCATGAGTCTGCTCACGGCCTCCACGCCACATGGATGGATCCTCTTCGCGCTATTCGTCAGCGGCGTCGCGCGGTCGTTGCAATTCACGGCGATCAATACGCTCGGTTTCGCGGATGTGCCGAAGCAGCAGATGAGCGGCGCGTCGACCTTATCGAGCACCTTGGGTCAGATGACGATGGGCATGGGTGTCGCGGCCGGCGCAATCGCGTTGCGGATTGCGGCATGGTGGCATGGACACGATGGGCAAACATTGGCGCCGGCCGATTTCACCATCGCGTTTCTGATCATGGCGGCATTGAGCGCGATCGCGGTAGTCGATGTCATTTCGTTGTCGCCCGATGCCGGCGCGCATGTCAGCGGACATCGGCCAGCGGGCGAGAAGTCGTGAAGATGCGGGCGGACCGTACACCCAATGTTGTACGTCTTGCCTGGACATAGAGCCGCGACACACGAGCATCGCGGCCCGCGTCTCAAATCGACTTCACTTCTCCACCGTCCATCCGCAAGCTCGATCCCGTCATCCAGCGCGCCTCGGGCGACACGACGAACGCCATCAATTCGGCAATCTCCTCCGGCGTGCCGTAACGCGCGATACCGGCTTCAACGGGGAACTTCGCTGTCGCTTCTGCGACGGACATGTTGTGCAGCGGAGCCCAATGCTCCAGGTACGAGCGTCGCCGGCCGGTCATCACAGGCCCCGGCAGCACGCTGTTGACCTGCACGCCATCGGCAATGCCGCGATCCGAGAACGCTTTCGCGAGCGCCACGATCGCCGCGTTGATCGTGCCCACGGCGGCATAGGGCGCCTTGGGAAATAGCGCTGAATTCCCCGACATCAGCACGACCGATCCTGAGCTCTCCTTCAGTGCCGGCCACGCCGCGATCGTCAGTCGACGCGCGCCGTGCAGCTTGAGCGCGAGACCGTGGTCCCATTGCTCATCGGTCATCTCCAGTACATCGATTTGCGGCACCGCGCCGGCAATGTTGAGCAAGGCGTCGATCCGCCCGAACGTCGCCAGCGTTCGCTCGACGACTTGTTGCGCGGCGTCAGGTTGGGCGAGATCGGCGTCGATAACGAGCGTCTCGGCGCCGGCTTTCTTTACCTCGACGGCGGTCTCTTCAAGGTTCGCGCGGTTGCGGGCCACGAGCACGATCGAATCAAAATCCCGCGCCAGTCTGATGGCCGTCGAACGGCCGATACCCTGGCTTGCGCCCGTCACGATGGCGACTTTGCTGGACATGTTGCTTCTCCCGATTGATTGATTGAATGAAGGACGTTCCCTTGCTTGAGATCGGTCAGTGATCGAGGAAGTCCGAAATGGCCGCGGCGATTTCCGTGGCGTGCGTCTCCAGCGCGAAGTGGCCGGTATCGAAGAAACGCACCACGGCGCCAGGAACGTCGCGCCTGAATGCTTCGGCGCCCGCGGGCAGAAAGAAGGGATCGTTTTTTCCCCACACGGCAAGCAGCGGCGGCTGATGCGTGCGGAAGTATTGCTGGAATGCCGGGTACAGCGCGACGTTGCTTTGATAGTCGCGGAACAGATCGAGTTGTACCTCGTGCGCACCCGGCCGGCTCAGATAGAAGTCGTCGAGCGAGTAACCGTCAGGCGAGACGAACGCCGTATCGGACACACCGTGCGTGTACTGCCAGACGGTCGTCTCATGCGTCAGCAGAGCGCGAAGCGCATCACGATTCGACGGCGAAGCGTCTTGCCAATAGGCACGGATAGGACTCCAGCCTTCGCTCAATCCTTCTTCGTAGGCGTTGCCGTTCTGCGAAATGATCGCGGTGATCCGCTCGGGATGTCGGATCGCGAGGCGGAAACCGGTCGGCGCGCCGTAGTCGAATACGTAGACCGCAAAACGGTCGAAGCCGATCGCCTCGCTGAAATGCTCGATGATGTTGGCGATATTGTCGAACGTGTAAGCAAAATCGTCGCGGCTTGGCATGTCTGACTGACCGAAGCCGGGCAGATCCGGCGCGACGATATGGAAGCGGTCGGCGAGCTTCGGAATCAGGTCGCGAAACATATGGCTCGAACTCGGAAAGCCGTGCAGGAGCAGCAGCTTTGGCGCGCCCTTGCGCCCGGCTTCGCGATAGAACACCTTGAAGCCGTCGACGTCGGCGTGACGATAAGCGATTGAAGTCATGATTTTTCTCCTGAAGGGAGCAGAGTTGAACGGGTGACGACGCGCGGCGTGCGATGTTGGTATCGCAACTCGCGCAGAACTCGCGGATAACCTTAACGAGAAGAAACTGCCTGGGCCGTTTCGGCAATGACATGCGTGACGGCGTCGGGCGCGGTCACGATCGGCGTGTGGTCGGCCTGATACGACCGCACGTGCGCATTCATGCGAACTGCCATGAAATGCTGCGTCTCAGGGTTGATCATCCGGTCCTGTTCGGCGATCAGAAACCAGCTTGGACGGTCTTTCCACAGCGGACGCCCGACTGCTTCGCCGATACACGACACGGAAATCGGACGCTGCACCGCGGCGAGCACCGCCAACTCTTGTGGAGTTGCATGTTGCGCGAACGCTCGGGCGAATGCCTCGTGCGGCAGCCATATCAATCCGTGTCGATCCGGCGCGAGTGCCGGCGCCAGCGGATGCATTTCGCCGCGATAAAACACGTCGCCGACCGTCTCGCCTTCATCGGGTGCTAACGCGGCGACGTAGACCAATGCCCTGATTTTGTCGGACCGGCTCGAAGCGATCACAGCGCCGGCATACGCATGACCGGCGAGCACCACCGGGCCTTCGATCCGCTCAAGCGTCCAGTCGAGCGCGGCCACGTCTTCACTCAGCGACGTAAGCGGCAGCGGAGCCGCAACGACATCGATCCCCTGTCTCTTCAGACCGTCGATCACCTTGCTCCAGCTCGATCCGTCCGCCCATGCGCCGTGCACCAGCACCGCGCTCACATTGCCAGAAGACATGTCCCGCTCCTTTGAAGATAGCGAATGCTGCTTGCGAAATGCAGCCGGATTCGCTTTTTCGTAGTAACCTGTTTGATGTTGTTTTAAAGGTTACTTACCCAAGATGTAACTTGTCAAGTACATTTTTAGCGGTTACGATGCTGTCATCATCATTGCAGATTGATTACAAGACAAATGGACTACCGTCAGATTCCTGCGATATTCGTAGCCGACGCGCCGGGCCTCGATTTTCTGAACTCGATCGCGACGCCGGTGGATGAACAGGTCGACTGGATCAGCGATGGAGGCGGATTGCTGGACTGGCTTGATCAAGCTGAAATGGTCCCGCGTGCCGCGCTTGCGGCATTGCGGTCGCAATCGACTCCGGCCGAACTCGACGCCGTTGCGGCGCAGGCTCGCGCGCTGCGCGAGTGGTTCAGGGTGTTTGCGCGGAAGAGAAAGGGGCGGCCGTTGACTGCGAGAGATTTGCGTGAACTTGCGCCGCTGAATCAACTGCTCGAGCGCGACGACCGATATGGAGAAATCGTCGCCGCTGCGACGGGCGAAGTGCCGCCCTTTGAATTCCGGGCGAACCGGCGCTGGAAGTCGCCAGAGTCATTGCTGATGCCGATCGCCGAAGCGCTGGCGAACCTGGTGTGCGACGAGGACTTCACGCACGTGAAGGCATGCGAGGGGCCGCGCTGCACGTTGATGTTCGCGGATCACACGCGGGGTCACGCGCGCCGCTGGTGCAGCATGGCAATTTGCGGGAATCGCGCGAAGGTGGCCGCTCACCGGAAGCGGGTCAAGGAACAGCAAGGCGAGTGAGAAACGCGGTTCGCATTTCAGCGTTGTATTTGCCAAAACCTGGCGGACGCACAAATCATCGCCACGCCGTGGCTACTGGCGAAGTGAGAAGCGGCAATCGTGGGCGCATGCCGTTCGAGCGAATCCGCGAACGCTTCCGGCGCGCAGCTATAATCGCGCTCGAACATGGCCAGGGGACGTACTCGTGAAAAAGACCGCTGCATTTGCGCTCGTTGCGCTTGCATTGACCGCTTGCTCGTCTGCCGAAAAGCAGGAGCAGCAAGAGCAGAAGTTCCTCCACAACGAAACCAATCTTGCCGCCGCTCAACGCAATGCGGCGGTCGACTGCCAACCGGCGAACTGCGACGCCGCCTGGGCGCTGACGAAACGCTATATCGAGCAGCATTCCGATACGGCCGTGACGCGCGCGGACGCGGTGGCAATCGACACCGACGTGCCGAGTGGTTCAGGCAAGGTGGCGTTTTCGGCGACTCGCGCGGCAAAGGGTTCGGGCGCGACCTTGACGCTCTTTGCGCAGTGCCGCGGTATGTATGGGCCGGACAATGCAAAGGGTTCGGACTACGATGAGTGCGCCGAGAAGATCCTCAAGACCCAGAACGGCTATGTGGCGTTTCTCAGGTCACACGCGTCGGGTCAGTAACGACGGGGACTGCCACTCCAGCATTAGCGTACCCTCCGCCCCGCACTATCGATCACCTGTTCGCCGTCCTCTTTTGCAAACGCGCGTTGTTGCCCGGCGGGCAGCATGTCCAGGACGATTTCGGAAGGTCTGCATAGGCGCACACCGAGCGGCGTGACGACAATCGGACGATTGATGAGGATCGGATGGGTAAGCATCGCGTCGAGCAATTGCTCATCGCTGAGCGAGTTATCGGCGAGACCGAGTTCGTCATAGGGCGTGCCTTTTTCGCGTAGCACGTCTCGCGCGGTAAGGCCCGCGCGTTCGATCAGGTTCTTCAGCGTGTGCCGATCCGGCGGAGTCTTCAGATACTCGATGATCTCCGGCTCGATGCCGGCATTGCGAATCATCGCCAACGTGTTGCGCGAAGTGCCGCAATCCGGATTGTGATAGATCGTGACGCTCATACACGTTGTCCTTTCACGCTGTGTTTCGTCTCGTACCAGTGCTGCGAACGATTGACGACGCCGACCACCAGCAGCATCACCGGCACTTCGATCAGCACGCCGACAACGGTAGCCAGCGCGGCGCCCGAGTGGAATCCGAACAGACTGATCGCCGTGGCGACCGCCAGCTCGAAGAAATTGCTCGCGCCGATCAGACTCGACGGACCCGCCACACAATGCGCAACGCCGAGCCGACGATTCAACAGATACGCAAGTCCCGAGTTGAAAAACACCTGAATCAGAATCGGCACCGCGAGCATGGCGATGACCAGTGGTTCGTCGACAATGGCTTGTCCCTGAAAGGCGAACAGCAACACCAGCGTGGCGAGCAGCGCGCCGATCGAGTAGGGGCCGAGATGCGCGACGACCTGCTGGAAATAGGCGTCGCCCCTGGTCAGAAGACGCCGCCGCAGTAACTGGGCGAGGACGACCGGAACGACGATGTAGAGACCGACTGATGTGATCAGCGTGTCCCATGGCACCGTGATGGCTGATAGACCCAGCAAAAGCGCGACCAGCGGTGCGAAGGCCACGATCATGATGGAGTCGTTCAGTGCCACTTGTGAGAGCGTGAAATACGGGTCGCCTTTGCAGAGCTGCGACCAGACGAACACCATGGCCGTGCAGGGTGCCGCGGCCAGCAGAATGAGGCCTGCGATATAGCTGTCGAGTTGAGCGGCGGGAAGCCACGGCGCAAAGACATGCCGGATAAAAATCCAGCCGAGCAGCGCCATCGAAAACGGCTTGACGAGCCAGTTCACGAACAAGGTGACTCCAATGCCGCGCCAATGGCTTTTCACCTGCGTCATGGCGGTGAAATCGATCTTGATCAGCATCGGAATGATCATCACCCAGATCAGCATGCCGACCGGAAGATTGACTTGCGCCACTTCCATACGGCCGATCGCCTGGAACGGCAGAGGCAGCCATTGTCCAAGTGCGACGCCGCACACGATGCACAGCGCGACCCACACGGTCAGGTAACGCTCGAAGAACCCAATCGCGGGCTGCGCGCCGCGAATCGTCTTGACAGTACTGGTCATTTTTCGCAGCAGCCCGGAAGATCCGTGACGCTGCACGTCGCGCCAGCACAGCAGTTTTCCGTGAGGAAGCCGATCAGATCCGTCATGGCATCGAAATTCGCCGAATAGATGACGAAGCGGCCGTCTTGCCGCGGCGTCACCAATTCAGCATGCGTCAGGTCTTTGAGGTGAAAGGACAGGCTGGACGGCGAGAGTCCGAGCTGTTGCGCGATTTCACCGGCCGCCACGCCGTCTTTTCCGGCGACAACCAGCAGGCGGAAAATCGCCAGGCGAGATTCATGAGCGAGCGCGCCAAGCGCGCGTACCACGAGGTTCGAGTTCATGACCGAACGATACGCCCTTCGCTTTTATATTTCAAGTATTGTTGAAATGACGGCGGGAGCTTCGCGCTTGAAGCAGATCACATGAAGGGTGCTTTCTAATTGAATCTTGCGGGCGCTGATCGGTTTTATCCTCACAGGATGCCCTTGCGATGCACGCTCGACCTAGCCGAGATTGCATTTGCGCTCCGTGCGAACCATACTTGTTTTCTCCTTTATTGCTCGCGGTGAACGGCGATGAACGGCAATGATCCCGATGGCGACCACCACGCGCACCCGCACGACCATCACGGTAGTGCTTTGTCGGAAATGGATCTGCGTGTTCGTGCCCTGGAGTCGCTGCTGGTTGAAAAAGGGTATGTCGATCCACAGGCGCTGGACATACTCGTCGAAACCTATGAGCACAAAGTCGGACCGCGCAACGGTGCCCGTGTGATTGCAAAGGCGTGGCGTGATCCAACGTACAAGCAATGGCTGCTCGACGACGCCACCGCGGCAATCGCGTCACTCGGCTACACGGGGCGGCAGGGCGAGCACATGATCGTGCTGGAGAACACACCCGCGACGCACAACATGGTGGTCTGCACATTGTGCTCGTGCTACCCATGGCCTGTGCTCGGACTGCCACCGGTGTGGTACAAATCGGCGCCTTACCGCTCGCGTGCTGTTATCGATCCCCGTGGTGTACTGAAGGAATTCGGCTTCGAATTACCGGCGGACGTCGAGTTTCGTGTGTGGGATTCCACCGCTGAAGTTCGATATCTCGTGTTGCCTATGCAGCCGCCAGGAACTGACGGCTTCTCCGAAGACGCGCTGGCCGAACTGGTCACGCGTGATTCGATGATCGGCACGGGATTGCCGAAGACTCCTGACTCTACACGGGGGACACCTTGAACGGCGCGCAAGACCTTGGTGGCATGCAGTCGTTCGGGCCGATAAATCCGGACAACGACGTCTCGCCGTTTCACGCCGACTGGGAGCGCAGGGTGCACGCGAACACGATCGCGATGGGCGCAACCGGCAAGTGGAACATCGACATGTCGCGTGCGGCGCGGGAGAGTTTGCCGCCGGCGCAATATCTATCCAGCAGCTACTACCAGATCTGGTTCGAGGGTTTGAAGAAACTCATCCTGAGCACGGGTCTTGCCACGGCCGACGAACTCGAGTCAGGCGAGTCGAGCACACAAGCGGCGCCGGTTCCCCGCGTGTTGATGGCTAAAGACGTATCGGCGGCGCTGTTCAGGGGCAGTCCCGTCGATCGGCCTGCAGGCGCGGAAGCGAAGTTTGCCATCGGCGATTGGGTGCGGGCCCGGGAAATGAATCCTTCCTCGCACACGCGTTTGCCGCGTTATTGTCGCGGCAAACGCGGGCACATTGTTGCCGTGCATGGCGCGCACGTTTTTCCCGACGCCAACGCGCTCGGTCTGGGCGAGCAGCCGCAATGGCTCTACACGGTGCGCTTCGACGGTGCGGAGCTATGGGGAGGTGATACGACTGCGGCGTCGGTGTGCGTCGACTGTTGGGAACCCTATCTCGAACCACCGTCTGCCCACGATGACTGACGCTCAAACGAAACTGCCCGAACTGCGCGCTGCGTTGCCGGCACTGCCGTGCGACGACACAGGGCCGGTTTTCAACGCACCGTGGGAAGCGCAGGCGTTTGCGATGACGCTGGCGTTGCACGAGCGCGGCATGTTCACCTGGGGCGAGTGGGCTGCGTGCCTTAACCAGGCAATTCGCGACGCGCAGGCCGCCGGAGACGCGGACCGAGGCGACACTTACTACGCGCACTGGCTGACAGCACTGGAGCGCATCAGCACGATCAAGGGACTCGTGACCGACGACTCGCTTCTCCGTCGCCGCGGCGCGTGGGACGCGGCGGCGCGCCGCACGCCGCATGGACAGCCTATCGAACTCGGGTAACGTTGCCGCCTCCCCCGTCAATCAGGAATCACTGGCTCGACGAGCCTCGCCAACTGAACAAGCGACTCCTGCCAACCGAGGTAGCACATCTCCACAGGAATGACCTCGGGCACGCCCTCCTGCAAAACGGTGAGTTCGGTTCCGCACGACACCTGCCGCAATGAAATGGTGGCCTGCATCTCGCCCGGCAGATTCGGATCGTCGAAACGGTCCGAGTAGCGGATCTTCTCGAACGGCACCAGCTCGAGATACTCACCGCCGAACGAGTGACCGTGGCCAGTGCCGAAGTTACGAAACGACATCTTGTGGGTGCCGCCGACCTTAACATCCATGTGGTGGACCTGACAGGTGAAACCGTACGGCGGAAGCCACCGCACTATCGCATCCGGTTCGAGGAACGCGCGATAGATGCGTTCGGGCGTGGTGCGCAATACGCGGTGGAGGTGGATCGTTCCGGTAGCCATGGTGTGTTCTCCTTTCGTTACAGAAGTTGGACATACTCCTACGACGATCCGGTGACGCCGCTTTCGACGCAGGCTGAGACCAGGAAAAACCCGCACGCGTTGCGCGGCTCAAACTTGCAAATCGACGGCAAGCTTACTCCCTCGGAGTGGCCCGCTTATCCCATCGCGCTGGACATGTTTTTTTATCGAGCCCTCCGCGCGCCCGTTCCCGTTTTACGCCCCGCTTCTGTGTTCTCTTCGAGCCGGCGCCGTATATCCGGCAGTTTGCGATTTCAATCCAGACCCCTCTATTGTGCAGGCCCCCGCCCGGTTTTCCGGTCGGCGCGCTTATCGCACGCAGGGACGTCGAGTTGGGTTTTCAGCAGTTAAGCGAATTAATTCAGTTGCCGGGCATCGATGTGATGGGTCAGTCACCGCTCCTGTTTATGCGCCTGCGCGGCGACCATCCAGCAGACCACGGCGCCCGCGGCCCAAGCGCATGCCAACATCAGTTCGAGATCGAGCATGCCCTGGAAATTTTCCGCGTTTTCGTAGCTGCATGTTCGATGAGTTTGAAACTGGATACAGCCGGTTTGCATGTCCTGGAAAACGACAAATAACTTGTACAGACCGAACATCGTGAATGCCAGCGCGAGAAGCGCGAGTTTTTTTGGTTTTGTCATCGCATGTTCCGTGAGTTCGATCTGACAGGATACCAATTGTCGGCGATACACACGCGCTGATTTCCCTCATTCGACAGGTCGCGGGAAATCGTAGAGAATCGGTCGGCATATCCCGCTGCGGATTGGCGCACTTGCGACTTTCCTTCCGCGAGTCTTTGAACGGCACAAGGAGCCGGTATGCCCAAGGTCGACACCGCCGCTGTGCCTGCGCGTAATGGCTCGGGCTACCCACCGCCATTCGACGCGCCTTGTGCCGCACGTACGCGAAAGCGTCTGGGCGAGGCGGGCGGCCTTCGCGATTTCGGCGTCAATCTGATGACCTTGCCGCCCGGCAGTTGGTCTAGCCAGCGTCACTGGCACAGCCACGAGGACGAGTTCGTCTATGTGCTCGAAGGCGAGGTGACGCTCATCGAAGACGACGGCGAGACACTATTGCGCGCGGGGGATTGTGCGGCGTTTGCGCAAGGGACCGGCAATGGCCATCATCTGATCAACCATTCCTCCGCGATGGCGGTATATCTGGAGGTGGGTTCGCGTAACCCGCATGACCTTACCACCTGCTCCGACATCGACATGATGAGTGCCAACGCCGACGGCCAGTTCGTGCATAAGGACGGCACGCCGTATCCCGTCTGACTCGCACGCGATCTCAGTGCTGATATTCCAGACGATTAAACGATGTAGCCACTCATTCCCATTGCGGCGGCATTAAAGGAGACCAGATTCGATGAATAAAGAACCAATAGATGCATCGGAACGGATCGACGAACTAATTGCCGGTCTAACGGACTGGCGTGGCAAAACGTTCGCGAGTGTCCGCAAGGCCATGCTTGAGGCCGACCCGGAGATCATCGAAGAATGGAAGTGGATGGGCAGCCCGGTGTGGTCTCGGGACGGCATGATCGCGGTCGCCAACGCGCACAAAGGGAAGGTGAAGGTTACCTTTGCACATGGGGCCGGCCTCGATGATCCTGACAAGCTATTCAACGCGGGTCTCGAAGGCAACGCGCGACGAGCGATCGATTTTTTGGAAGGCGATAAGGTCAATGCGCGCGCGCTAAAGAATCTCGTCCGCGCCGCTATCGTGTACAACCAGACCCATTTGAAGAAGAACAAAACGTCTGCGAGTGCGCCGGCGAAAGTGGTCAGGAGTCAAGCGACGTGAAGGTGAGGCCGTTGGCTACCTGAGAGCGGAAGACGTGGCGGCGATCCAACTGTTTGTCGTTGCTGGCGGCGCTTTTCTGGCGCGCCGCGCTGACCACGCGCCGCGCTGGCCACGCGTCACGCGCGCAGCACGGCCTAACCCGCTTTGCGCGTTGCCTCGCATTCACACTGGACTCGCCCAATTAGACCCGTTAGTCTGGGAACATTGCACGACGCAGTCTGGCGATGCTGTTCCTAACCGACACCGTGGGAGCCGAAACATGGAAGTAAGCACGGAAGCGCTTGTTGACATGCTGCGAGAAGTCGAAGCCGACGACCCGATCGACTACGCCGACCTTCCTTTCGGCGAGCAGGAACTCAGGCGACTGGTGATGACCTCGCTCGTCGAGCGCCACCACCAGGTCGAGGCCGGCAACATGTCGGTGTCCGACATCCATGCGCTATACCTTCTGAGCACCGCCAAGCTGGTTCTTGAAAACACGGTGCTTCACGCAAGGCTGCTTCTGCTTCAGGGACGGCAGATCGATGTGCAGTCCCTGCTGGCTCCATTCACGCTCAAAGGCAAATCATAGGCCTTGCAAGCGGACGCTCGACTGCGGAGCGCCGCTCGCCGGCTTTCGTTCAGTTCTGAAAGTAGTTCAGACCGAGCGCATTTCTCACCTCGGATACCGTTGCGCCCGCCACTTCGCGCGCGCGCATCGTCCCGCGGCGCAGGACGTTCAGCACCTCGGCACGATCGGCTTCGAACTCGCGGCGGCGCTCGCGAATCGGGGCGATCAGTGACTGCAGCCGTTCGTTGAGCACGCGCTTGACCGCGCTGTCGCCCAGTCCGCCTCGGCGGTAATGCGCCTTGAGTTCGTCGACCATCGGGACGTCCGGCTCGAACGCGTCGAGGAACGCGAACACCACATTGCCTTCCACCTGGCCCGGATCGCTGACGCGCAGATGGTTGGGGTCGGTGTACATGTTGTTCACGGCCTTGGTGATTTCGTCCGGCGTCGCGCCCAGCGTGATCGCGTTCCCGAGCGACTTGCTCATCTTGGCTTTGCCGTCGATGCCCGGCAGCCGTGCAACGTGCGAGAGCACGGCTTCGCATTCGACCAGCACCTGTTGATCAACCGTGTTGTTGAAACGGCGCACCAGTTCGTTGGTTTGTTCGATCATCGGCAACTGGTCGTCGCCGACCGGCACGCGTGTCGCCTTGAAGGCGGTGATGTCGGCGGCCTGGCTGACGGGATAGGTCAGAAAGCCGGCGGGGATGTCCCGCTCGAAACCGCGCAGCACGATTTCCGCCTTGATGGTCGGGTTGCGCTCGAGGCGCGCGACCGTGACGAGATTGAGCAGGTACTGGGTCAGTTCCGCCAGCTCGGGCACCTGCGACTGGATGAAGATGGTCGACTTTGCCGGGTCGATGCCGACGGCCAGATAGTCGAGCGCGACCTCAATGACATTTTCCGTGACTTTCTGATGCCGGCCGACGTTGTCGGTCATGGCTTGCGCATCGGCCAGCAGCAGGAACTGCTGCGCCTCGTGCTGGAGCTGCACGCGCGAGCGCAACGAGCCGATGTAGTGGCCAAGATGCAGCGGGCCCGTCGTGCGGTCGCCGGTCAGGATAATGGGTTGATTCGTGGTCGGTTTTGCGTCTGTCATGGTCTGGGGTTGTGCGTTTGTCGATACCACCAGCCGTCGGCGTGCAGAAACGAAAATGCCGCCAGGACTGGCGGCATCACGTTTCGATGGTCGAGTGGAAACGGGCCGCCTAAGTCAGGCGCGCCACCAACTGTTCAGCGTGATCGGCTTCGTATCCATCGGCAGAGTATAACGCGGCGGATCGCCGGGTCGTCAACGGCAGGCCGGAAAGTGCGTCCCCACGGCCGCGCCCGCGAGCGTGCACGAGCGACGGACGTGCCGGGCAACCCGTCGTGCAACCCGCCGTAAAACCAATCCGCACCGCCGTCTAGGCCGCCGAAAAAACGACCGCTGCGGCGTCTTCGACTTGCGTGAAAGTGCGCACAAAGCGATACGCCTGGCCGCCGATCTCCATCTCGTTGACGCCCGAGCGCGTCAGTTCCAGCATCTCATTGGCGAGCGGGATGGCAATCGTGCCGAGCTTCTTCATTTCCTCGATCAGACCGGCCGGGTCCCCCAGGTAGACGGTGCAAACGTCATTGGTGTGGCGCGTCATGACCACGCTCGCCGCCCGGTCGAGCGAGAGTTCGAGATACTCGACCAAGGTCTGCAGCGACTCTGGCACGGGCTCGCGAGAGCCGTTCATCGATGTATTTGCGAATGTCATCTCGTAGTCCCCCATCGCGCCGATCTACGGGTACGCCGCTGGAAATCAGCGGTGCATCCACTATACGGTATCGTACATCGATACTCGACTCGCGAGGCTTCCAGGCCGGCGATGACCCGTCAGAAAACACCTAGCACCGACTTCGGCTCCAGAAACGCTTCCAGCCCGAACGTGCCGTATTCACGCCCAATGCCGGATTGCTTGAAGCCGCCGAACGGCGCCGCCGGTTCGTGGGCCAACGTATTGACCAGGACGCGTCCCGCTTCGATCCGTGACGCGACTTCGTGCGCGCGTTGCGTGTCCCGCGACAACACATAAGCCTGCAAGCCGTAGCTCGTATCGTTGGCGATCGTGACGGCCTCGTCGATGTCGCCGTAGCCGATGAACGACAGCACCGGGCCGAAAATCTCCTCACGTGCAATCGTCATGTCGTTCGTGACATCGCTGAAGACGGTCGGGCGCACGAACCAGCCCGCGTCGATGCCGTCCGGCCGTCCCTCGCCGCCCGCGATCAGGCGCGCGCCCTCGTCGATCCCGATGCGGATATAACGCTGCACGCGCTCCCATTGCTTCTGGCTGACCATCGGGCCGACGGTTGTTTGCGGGTCGCGCGGATCGCCTGACTGGCTGCGCGCGACCTCTTCCTGCACGCGCGTTTCGAACTCCGCGAGCCGTTGCCTCGGCACCAGAATGCGAGTGCCCGCGATACACGCCTGGCCACTATTCATGAAGCCGGCCTGAATGGCGAGCGGCACCGCGTTGTCGAAGTCCGCGTCGTCGAGCACGATCACGGGCGACTTGCCGCCGAGTTCGAGCGTCACGCGCTTCAACGTGTCCGACGCCGAGCGCAAAATCGTTTTGCCGACGGCCGTGGAGCCCGTGAACGACAGCTTCGCGACATCGGGATGCGAACTGATCTCTGCACCCACCGTCTCGCCGCGACCGGTCACGATGTTGAACACGCCCGCGGCCAAGCCCGCGTCATGCAGCGCCTCGCTAACGATGCGCGTCTGGATCGCGCTCATCTCGCTCGGTTTGACGACGGCTGTGCAACCCGCGGCCAAGGCAGCGGCGAGCTTGCCGCAGATGAAACCCGCATCGCTATTCCACGGCGTGATCAAACCGGCGACACCCAACGGTTGCATCACGACCTCGGCGCTGCCCGCGCGGCGCGTGAATGCATAGTCCTGCAAGACCTTCGCCGCTTCGAGCAGCACGGCGCTCGCATGCCGCGCCATCCAGCGGCCACGCGACACCGGCGCGCCATATTCTTCGGTGATCGCTTCGTAAAGCTGGTCTTCTTTTGCCACGACCGCTTCATGCAGGCGCTTTAGCATGTCGATGCGTTCACGCGGGCTGGTGCGTGAAAAGGCGGGAAACGCGCGTTTCGCGGCGGCGATGGCGTCGCGTGCGTCTTGCGCGTCGGCGAGGCGCACCCGGCCGATCACTTGCTCGGTCGCCGGGTTGAAGAGGTCGAACATTTCGCTGCCGTGCGGCGTGACGAACGCGCCGTCGATATAAATTCTGTCGATGATTTGCATGTCTGCTCCAAAGAAGTCTCGGACGAACCACAATAGATTGTCGGCATTGCGTTGACTAGCCGTACAATTGCGCACGTTACGTTGAGCAATTTGGGACAATGAAAACTTCGGGTCTGGGTGAACTGGAGGCGATTCTGGCCGTTGCGCGCCATCGCAGCTTTCGGGCGGCGGCGACCGACCTCGGCGTGTCGACGTCCGCGCTCAGTCATGCGGTGGCGGCACTCGAAGCGCGCATCGGCGTCCGGCTTTTCAATCGCACGACGCGCAGCGTGTCGCTGTCGGAAGCGGGCGCGCAATTCGTCGACAACGTGGCGCCGGCGCTGTCCACGATCCGCGTCGCAATCGAGCAGGCCGGCAGCTTTCGCGACACGCTGTCGGGCACGTTGCGCATCAATGCGTCGGTGGGCGCGGCGAAGCAAGCCATGCCGCTCTTCATCGCGTTTTTACAGCGCTATCCCGACATGAAGCTCGATCTCGTCACCGAGGGCAGGCTGATCGACATCGTTGTCGAAGGTTTCGATGCGGGTATCCGTCTGGCCGAAACGGTGCCGCAGGACATGATCGCGGTGCCGTTCGGCGACAAGCAGCGCTTCGCGGTCGTCGGCAGTCCGGCTTACTTCGCGCAGCACAAAGCGCCGCGCACGCCCGCCGATCTGCACGCGCACCGCTGTATCCGCACGCGCATGCCGAGCGGTGCGATCTATCAATGGGAGTTCGAGCGGCGCGGCGAAACGGTGCGGATCGACGGAAAAGGCGCGCTGACGCTCGACGAGCCGGGTTTGATGCTGGAAGCGGCGCGCGCCGGACTTGGCGTGACCTATCTGACCGAATGGAATGTCGCCGCGGATCTGCAGGCGGGCACGCTGGTGCGCGTGCTTGAAGACTGGACTCCGCCGCTCGACGGGCTGTGTTTGTACTATCCCGGCCGCCGTCACGCGCCCGCCGGGTTACGGGCGCTCATCGATATGATCCGCGAGCAGGCCGATACGCAGCGTGAACAGGCGCGGACCAAGCGTAAGGCACGTGGCTCGCGGTAGGTCATTTTTTCCACCCGGCGAGAGATCAACTTGTTTCGTCAGTCGAATTAACCCGATCCTCTATGTTTACGCAATAATCGCAATACGCGCGGGTTTCGATTTATCAACCATTAAAAATGCGTAGGTCATGGCTTTCAGCGAACCAAGGTCTCCATTTTTCAAGTGGGTCGTCTCTTCCTCTCAGGATTTGAGCGCGGATAATCGCCAGATATTGCTTGCCAATCTGTTCACGCGAACCGCATCGATCGTGTTCGCGTCGATCTGTGAAATCAGCGTCTGCGCCACCGCTTACTACCTTTATCCCAAGGCTCTTTACGCGAGCTGGGGCAGTGCCGTTGTTGCATTGCTGATTGCCCGGCTCGTATTGATCTGGTTGTGCTGCTCGCGCAGCGCCAAGGGGCAGCCGACTCCTACCTCCGCGTTTCTGTTTGCGAGCCTCTTCTGGAGCGTACTGTTCGGCTACGGCACCTTGCTGTGCAATATCAGCGGAGACCAGACACTGTTCCTGCTTGGCAACGTTTGCGCCGTGGGCGTTATCGGCGGATTGGCCGGACGTAATGCGGGTACCCCTCGGCTCGTATTGCTGCAGATCACGTTCATTCTCGGGTTGCTGGCTGCCGGGGCGGCGCTGTCGCCCGGCTCCGGCAAACTGGTGCTGCTTTTCCAGGCGCCGTTCTGCGCCGCCGGGTTCTTTACGGTTGCGCTGCGCAGCAATCGCGACACGGTCGCGCTGCTTCTGGCGCGAGAAAACAGCCACCGGCTCGCCCATCACGACAGCCTCACCGGTTTGCCCAATCGCGCGCGTATCAGCGAACTGCTGCTCGAACGCACGGAGATGGGCGCGCTGCGCAAAGACCAATCGTTCGCTGTTCTACTGATCGATCTGGATGGATTCAAGGCCATCAATGACAGCCTGGGCCATGCCGCCGGCGATCAGATCCTTCAGGAAGCGGCAATTCGCTTGCGTGAAGTGTTGCCGAGCGGCGATCTCGTAGGACGCCTGGCCGGCGATGAGTTCGTGGCGCTTTCCGATGGCACGGGGCAGGCTCGCGACGTCCGCATTCTGGCGGACCGCATCGTAAAGACTTTGGCGCGCCCGTTCGCGCTGCGCGAGGCGCTGGTGCATATCGGCGCGAGCGTGGGTGTCTCGCTTTATCCAGAGCACGCGAAAACCGGCCCGCAACTGCTGATTTGCGCCGACCGCGCGTTGTATGCCGTGAAGCGCAGCGGCAAAAGCGCATTCGCTATTTTCGACGCGGCGAAGCACGCGTCGGATGAAAGCCTGAGTCTTCTGCGCAGCGATCTGGAAGGCGCGCTGCATTCGTTCAGCGGTTTGCGCATGGAGTACCAGCCCATCGTCGATCTCAGCAGCGGTGCGGTGACCGGTCGCGAGGCGCTGATGCGCTGGACCCATCCCACGCGCGGCGAACTGTCGCCGTCCGCGTTCATTCCCACCGCCGAACGTACGGGCCTCATTCTGTCCTTGGGCGAGTGGGCTTTGCTGCAATCGTGCAAGGAAGCGGTGACGTGGCGAGACAAAGTCACCGTCGCCGTGAATGTATCGCCGGTGCAATTGCGGGAAGAGTCGTTTGCTTCGGCCGTTTCGGCGATTCTCCGCAAGACGAAGCTTCCGCCGCAGCGCCTGAATATCGAGGTCACGGAAACGGTGCTGCTGGACGACGATGTCGTGACCCGACGCAATGTCGGCAGGCTGCGTGCGTTAGGCATCGGTCTCGCGCTCGACGATTTCGGCACCGGCTTTTCGACCATGTCGACGCTCGTGCGCTTTTCGTTCGACAAGCTCAAGATCGATAGCTCGTTCGTCAAGGAGTCCGTGCATCGTCGGGAATCGGCGGCGGTAGTGCGCGGGATCGTCGCGTTGGCGCGGGAAATCGGCATACCGACCACGGCGGAAGGCATCGAGACGCAAGAGCAGCTGGACTTCGTGCGCGTATGCGGATGCACGCATGCTCAAGGCTTTCTGCTCGGCAGGCCGGTGCAAAGCCACGAGATTGCGCGGATCGAAGAAAAGGTTGCCGCGCATTCCGCGGATAAAGAATGAGCGTTCATGCATACCGACACTGAGGCGACTATGGAACCTGCCTTGCAATTTCAATTGCGGATTACGGTCTCGCCGGAATTGGCCGACACGTTACGTGCTGACCCGACCTGTGCTTCGCATGCCGCACTCCGAAATGTTCTGCGCCGGCACGACGCCACGTTGAAATGCCAGTTCGATGCATTCGCCGATTATGTGAGCGAAGCAGAACGCGAGGGCACGGAAAACTATCCGCTCTATCAGTGGACCCGCGAGACGATCGAGAACCCGGAAAAGAAAGCGAAGTACTTGCGCTCGTTTACGGTCTATGTGAATGGCGGCGAAGTTTACGGTAAAGATATTGCCGATATCTTGGAGAACGAACTATTGCAGTTGGTCCGTGAAGACGGAATACAACGCGTCTCCCGGTTCGATACCAACCCGGCGAATAACCCGCAGCCGCCCCAACGATAGCCCCGACACTTACTAAACGTAAAGTTCGTCGTTCCTTTCAGCGGTGTCAGCTAATCGTCATTTCGGTTTTACATTTGACGACAGCGCGTCGAGTTCGTGAGACGATGCAAGCTCACTTTTTCTCGAGGATAGCGACATGGGACTCTTGGACGAAGCAGGAAAAATCGCGGGCGCAATCGCCGCCGTTGAAGCAGCAGAAAAATTGGATCCGGAAGCGGGTTTGCTAACGAAAGGCATCGCCGCTATTGCCGGTTTTGAAGGCGCCGGCAAGCTGGAATCAATGATCGAAAAGAAAGACGACGACAAGCAGGACGTCGCCGACAACACCCAGCCTACGGACGACACGAATCCGCAGACGTGAGTGATGCTTGCCGCCGGTCGCATGATCCACGATGGAATCCATGCGCCGGCAAATCGGGCGCTCTGTTCTGAGTATCGTCAATTGTCCGTTCATTCTCTGCATGTGCCGCTGCCCGGCGTTCGCTCGGTGCACACCGGTATTCAACGCGAAACTCGCTCCTCGTTCATCATCGAATCATCGCGTGTCGTTGATGTGCTGTTGCGCTTCGAATAGGGGCGAACGCTTCACGCCTCACGCGGTTTCATCTGAGTGTCATAGCCTGGCGACTACGATGGCTGGTCGTCTCGGTTACGCGCCGGTTTCCAGCGCACTCGCCGTTCACGAAGAACGCGGTGTGCCCGGCCTGCGCGTCGGCGTCCTTCCACCTCCGTACAACAACACCAGACATGTCGAACAGAAAAATCGCTAAGGCTTCGCCGACCGATCAAGGCGCTTCCATCGTCTCGCGTCGTGGGTTTCTGAAGTTTGCCGGCGCGTCCAGTCTCGCTTCGGCGGCGGGCACGCTTTCATCGGCCGCGCGCGCGGCGAACAGCGTACCCGACGGCACACCGGAGCAAGTCCATCTGACCTGGGGCAACGATCCGACCCGCGAGGTCACGGTGTCATGGGCGTCGCTTGCGCCGGCGGTCAACCCGCAGGTGCGCGTGAGCGGCGCACGCGAGGGGAAACATACGGTGCATGGCGTCCAAAGCACCTATACAGACGGCCTCAACGGCGAGATCGTGTTCACATATCACGCGCGTCTGCGAGACCTGAAACCCGATACGAACTACGAATACGAGGTGAGCGCCGACAACGACAGCAACGCGGCGCAACCCTTCACCGCCAGTTTCCGTACTGCGCCGCGCGGACGCGCGCCGTTTCGCTGGACCAGCTATGGCGATCTCGCGACGCCGAATACCGGCTGGGTTTTGTCGTCGCCGCAAAGCCGCTTCGCGGTGCAGGCGGTCGAGCGCTTTCAGCCGCTGTTTCACTTGCTCAACGGCGACCTGTGTTACGCCAATCTGAATCCGACGCACCAGCCGGACGTGTGGCGCGACTTCGGCAACAACTGCCAGACATCAGCGTCGAACCGGCCGTGGATGCCGTGTCCGGGCAACCACGAGCTCGAGTTTCACAACGGCGAACAGGGCCTTGCTTCGTATCTCGCGCGCTATACGCTGCCGGACAATCACACGCGCTTTCAGGGCCGCTGGTACAGCTTCCGCGTAAGCTCCGTGCTGTTCATTTCGCTCGATGCCGACGATGTCGTCTATCAGGACGCGGCCGCGTTCGTCGCCGGCCCGGACCCGCTGGTGCCGGTTGCGAGCACCGGCAATCCGCCCATTCAACCCGGCACGTCGCTCTATGTGCGCGGCTATAGCGACGGCGAGCAGACGCGCTGGCTCGAGAGGACACTGCACCATGCCGCTGCGGACGACGAGGTCGACTGGATCATCGTGCAGATGCATCAGGACGCGCTGAGTTCGTCGAAGACCGGCAACGGGTCCGATAAGGGCATCCGCGAGGCATGGTTGCCGCTGTTCGATCGCTACGGCGTGGACCTGGTGCTGTGCGGTCACGATCATGACTACGAGCGCAGCTACCCCGTGCGCGGTTGCAACCACAACAAGGGCACCGACATCGCTACCGGCCGGCCGGTGGATACGTTGCAGCCGAAACCGGTGATGTCGGCGGTGTCGTCGGGCGCATCGACGTTCGATACGAGCCACGGCACCATTCACCTGATTCTCGGCGGCGGCGGCACGAGCGCGCCGCTGGACGTCTATGGCGTGGATGCCGGCACAGGGCTGCCGCAGGCGCGTATTTTCACGCGTCCCAACCGCCCGGTGGCCGGCGCGACGGCCGGGACTTTCGTGCGCGCGAGCGCGGACGCCGTGGAAGACGCGATCTGGTCGGCGCAACGCGATACCGGCACCGGTTACGGTATCGCGGTGTTCGATCATGATCCGGGGCATCCGGGCGGCGAGACCACGATCACGATGAACTACTATCACGCGCCCGGCGCGGATCAAGTGCCGACGCAAAACTACGAATTGTTCGAGACGGTGGAGTTGAAAAAGAAGCGGCGCGGATAAGGTTCGAATGCGCGGTTGGCGGGCTGCCGGTCTACGGGCAGCTCGCCAGTATCGTCGGCTCGACTATCAATATAATTAGCTATCCGATGGATATTGAGGAAGCCACGGCGATCTTCTATTCATGTTTGGCTTGAAGGAATAGAAGCCTCCGCTCTCGCCCCTTCGATCATTTTGTTACACGTCTTACCGATGTGGCGAGGCGTGGTTACAAAAGCCTTTCAGAGACGCGGTTATACTCGGCGCCGTCAACAACTGTGAAAGAGCTTTTTATGTCGAAGAAAATCCTCAAGATTGTTGCCGTTGCAGCGCTCACGGCTTCGGCGTCGTTGTCGGCAATGGCCGGCGATATGAACAACGCGCTGGGTGGCGCGCTCGGCGGCGTGGCCGGCGCTGCGTTGGGCGGCGCGGTAGGCGGCAGCACGGGCGCCGTGCTCGGCGGCGCAGTGGGCGGCGGCGCCGGCGGCGCGGTCACGTCGAACCGCAGGGAGCGCACGGGTGCCATTATTGGCGGCGCGCTGGGCGGCGGCGCGGGCACGGCGGCCGGCAATGCGATGGGCGGTCGCGGCGGTGGTCTCGTGGGCGCAGCCCTGGGCGGCGGCGCGGGTTCGGCGCTCGGCGGCAACATCTCGCGCTCCAACTCCTACGCCGACGACTATTCCCGTGGCGGCCGATCGGGCAAGCGTCATCATAAGCATCGGCATTACGACTGAGCAAAGCGCGAGACGGCGGCATAGTGCGTAGCGCAGGTACTTGTCTGCGCGCCGCATATGCCTGGCAATGAGTAGCCGACGCTCTGCATTGACTTTGCTTCCTCGACGGCTATCGTAAACGGTCCTCGCAGCGCAATCGCATGCCGACACGCGTTGCGAGAATACTTCACGATTTCTCCGTCCTCAGGAGACGAAAAAAGATGCCACGAGTGTATTGCGCGGGTCCGCTCTTCAACGCAGCCGAACGAAGCGAAATGGATTCGATTGCAGCCACGCTGGAGGCTGCCGGTTTGACGACATTTCTTCCGCATCGCGACGGTCTGGAGTTCGCGAAGCTGAAGCCGGAACTCGAGAAGCTCGGCGCGTCGGTTGAAGAAGCCGCGAAGCTGCTCGACCGCGCCATCTTCACTCTGGATACGTATCAGTTGCTCAGGCGTTGCGATGTGATCGTCGCCAATCTCAACGGCCGCGTTGCCGATGAAGGCACGGTTGTCGAGGCGTCGTTGGCGTGGCACGCGGGCAAACCGCTCGTGCTCTTCAAGGCGGACGCGCGGTCCATGCTCAGCGGCTCCGACAATCCCATGCTCACGGGCTTGGGCGATTTCGACGTAGTCGACCAGCTGTCCGCGCTGCCGCAGGCTGTTCTGGACGCGATCAAGCGCGATCGGAGTGGCAGAGTGGAAGGGACGCTTGAAAGCGGTGCGGAGATCGCGTCGCTTCGCGAGAGCGGTGGCGAGTTGAGCGCGCTCGCTAAGACGCTGTATAGCGCCTTCAAAAAACCATGAGCCTCGGTGCCTGCAAGTCAGGCGCTACAAACAGTATCTCGCCTTTGCCAAGCCGGCGAACTTCCGAGCGTTCGCAGCCGCAGCAGCCGCAACAGCCGCAGCGGCAGAAGCTCCCCCGGCGCAAGTATGAGCTAACGAGCGGCGTCGCGAGTCTCTATTTCCTCGCTACCGCATTTGCCTGCGCACCGCTCTTTCTACAGCCGGCACACATGCCGAACAAAACCAACTGACGTCCCGTCACCGTGAAGTCGAGGCTGTTCGCAATAGACTGCTGTCGCGCCTCGATTTCCGCATCGAAGAACTCATAGATTCGACCGCAGACCGTGCAGACGAGATGATCGTGCCGGGTTCCGTCATTCAGCTCGTAGACCATGCGACCGTCGCCAAAGGCCACCCCAGACAATAGATCCGCGTCCACGAGTTGACCGAGCACACGATAGACCGTGGCGACACTCATGTTGCGTATGTCCTCGTTGAGAAGCTTATAGACCTGTTCGGCCGTGAAGTGGTCACGAGCGTGCTCTTGAAAAAACTCCAGCACCAGGACTCGTGGGAACGTGGGCCGCAGGCGGGCTCGCTCCAGAATTCTATGAATATTCATGGATGTCGTGGCAATGGAGAAGCGGCGGCCGACCCGCTGAATACCAGGTCGCCGCCAGAAAGAAGTCGTCGGGAATCACGTCGTGCTGTTTCGACAAGACGAACCGCGAGTGGCCGAACTATGTAAGCCGGTCCCTTAAGAGAACCTTAAGCGGCAGTGTCGGGAAGCGTTGAACGACCACGAACGGATGAACCAAAACGAGTTCTTCCAGTTAAATTACGTATTCCTTTCGCACGATTTGCGTCGTTAATATCGCGCCACACTGACTTCCGGCACACGCCGCAACACGATAAGCTTCGGCCCCTCATTGTTCTTTTGACGCCACGCCGCTTATTTTTTTGACACCGCATTTATTTTCACCGCCCTATGATCGGGGGGCTCGTTTCCGCCGCGCTGGCTAGCACGCGCCGACTGAGCCGACTTGAAAACCATGCAATAGATAAGCGCACGCCTCCGCATAGCCATTGAATTGACGTGTCGCGCAATAAATATCCAATAATTACTTATGCTTCTCGCAGTTTGCGCAACAACGGTTGTAAATGTATTGCATGCGTGTTCACGGCGCTGGTGGAAAGAGCAATTGATACCCTCAATTACCGCTTGATCACGGAGCCAACAAGTATGAAAAAGTCTTTACTCGCGGCCGCGCTCTTCGGCGCATTTGCGATGTCGGCGCATGCGCAAAGTAGCGTGACGCTCTACGGCCTCATCGATACGGGATTGGTTTACACGAACAATCAGTTTGGGCATAGCAACTGGCAGATGGTGAGCAGTTCGACCCAGAACACGGTCTTCGGTCTCAAGGGCTCAGAGGATCTGGGTGGCGGCCTGCACGCGGTCTTCAAACTCGAGCAAGGTTTCCTGCTGAACAACGGAGCGCAGGCATTCTCCGGCGATGGTTTCGGTTCTCAGGCATGGGTCGGCCTGCAAAGCGATCCGTACGGCACCTTGACGTTCGGCCGCCAGTTCGACGTGATGAACGACCTTGTCGGACCGCTCACGGCGGAGTTCAACACGTCGGGCGGCAGCATGGCCGCGCATCCGTTCGAAAACGACAATCTTGCTGCGAATTCCGTCGTGATCAACAACTCGGTGAAGTACGCGAGTCCGACTTACCGCGGCGTGACGTTCGAAACGATGTACTCGTTCAGCAACAAGGCTGGCGACTTCGGGAATAACCGGTCTTACGGTTTCGGCGTTTCGTATGCGCAAGGTCCGGTGAATCTTGCCGCCGGCTATCTGCAACTGAACAACGCGGGCAATGGCGCCGGCGCGGTGACTTCGGGCGATGCAAGCGCGAACTTCATCGCACAACGCCAGCGTATCTGGTCGCTGGGTGGTAATTACACGTTCGGGCCGGCCACGGTCGGGCTGGTCTGGAGCCACGCTCAGATCGACAACGCGTCGGGCGTGTTCTCGTTCGGCACGGGCAGCTACCTCGGTTCGGGCGATACATCGGCTGGATCGCTGGGCGGTTCGCTGCGGCTCGACAACTACGAGGTGAACGCAAAGTACGCGCTTACGCCGGCGTTGAGCGTTTCCGGCGCGTACACGTACACACATGGCGCGTATAACGACTCGTCGCCGGGATGGAACACCGCCATGCTGCAAACCGACTACTCGATCAGCAAACGCACGGACTTCTATCTCGAAGGCGTCTATCAGAACGTGCACGGCGCGCCTGCGGACTCCGTCCTCTCGCATGCCATGATCAACACGTTGTCGCCGTCCGCGACCAACACGCAAGTGGCGGTCACCGTGGGCATGCGTCACGCTTTCTAAGCGGGCTCGCGTCGAGTAATGTGAACACGCATGCCCTGTTTTTGCAGGGCATGCGTCGTGTGCGAGCTTGTTGCTGGAAAGCTTGAGTGGTCGGAACGATTAGGGCACGATGCTCTGCGTTACGTGTCCTGTGAACCCTCGTTCTCCGCTTCAGCCAGAATCTGCTGGATGGCCTGCTCGAAAGTTTCGACAGGCTGTCCGCCACTCACCAGGTAGCGACGGTTGAAGATAATGGCCGGCACCGACTGAATACCCATTGCCTCGTTATTCCGTTCCTCTGCGCGAACTTCAGCGGCATAGGTTCGGTTTTGCAGTACGTCACGCGCCTTCACGGCATCCAGCCCAACGGACTGTGCGGCTTCGACCAGCACTTCGTGATCGCTCGGGTCTTTGCCGTCGGAGTGATAGGCCTGCAGCAGCGCCGACTTGAGCGCCAACTGCTTACCCTCGATGCCGGCCCAATGCAACAGACGGTGCGCGTCGAAGGTGTTGTACACGCGGGTGCGCGGGCCAAAAGTAAATCCGACGCTCGCACCGCGCTCGCGGATCGCGGCCTGCGTTTCGGCGATCTGCTCCGGCGTACGGCCATATTTCTTGCTGAGATAGTCGACAATGGTCTCGCCGTCCGGTCCCATGTCTGGATTCAATTCGAACGGATGCACGACGATTTGCGCGTCGACGGCATCGCCAAGGCGCGAGAGCGCGCGTTGGAGCGAGGAGAGGCCGATCGCGCACCATGGGCATGCGATATCGGAGACAAAATCGATTGTGAGCGCTTGGGTCATTGCTGTGTTCCGGTCCTGTGTCAAAACGAAATCCGCAGACAGCGTAACCCGTATTGCCGGTATTTGCAGGACTGCGCTCGTGACGGAACGCAAGCCGGCGTCTTACAATTCACCTGCCGCAGTTGGAGCCATCGATCGCGCGGGCAACAGGGATGCCGGCAGGCGTCATAATCCCTCTTCGCCGTCGTGCACGATAACGACTGCTTTTCCAACGTTGAAAGGAGCTTCAAATGAGCAAGGGATATTGGGTGACGTCATATCGCGCGACGAAGGACGCAACCAAACTGGCCGCGTACGCGCAGCTTGCGGTACCCGCGGTGACGGCTGCCGGCGGCAAGTTCATCGTGCGTGGTGCAGCGGAAGAGGCTCGTGAGCAAGGCTTGAAGGAGCGGACGGTCGTAATCGAGTTTCCGACCTACGAAGCGGCCATCGCCGCTTACGACAGCGAACTCTACAAAAAAGCGCTGGCGGCATTGGGCGACGGCGTCGAGCGCGATCTGCGGATTGTGCGCGGCACGGAGTAACACGAAAGCGAAAGATACGGCGAGCGCGACCTGCTCATGCAGTTCCGCGCTTGCCCCGGCATCTATTTCACGGCGCCCAACGCGAGCCCCTTCACCAGATACCTCTGCAACCACGCGAACACCACGGAAACCGGCAACGTCGCGCAGAGCGTGGCGGCCATTACCAGATGCCACTGGACCACGTATTTCCCAGCGACCATGTCGGTCACCTGCACGGTCAGCGTCTTGTTCTCGGGTGAGCGGATCAAGGTATAGACCACGGCAAACTCGTTCCACGCATTGATGAACGTGAAGATCGCGGTGACGACGATCGCAGGCACCGCGAGCGGCAGAAACACTTTGAAGACCGCCTTGGTCCGTCCGCACCCTTCGAGCCACGCGGACTCTTCCAGATCCCGTGGCACCGTCTGAAAGTACGAGGACAGCATCCACACGGCAAACGCGATGTTGAAGGCCGCGTAAGAGACGATCACGCCGATCTTGGAATCGACCAGGTTGCCGTCGCCATAAGGAATCATCGCTGCCAGCCGGAACAGGCCGACCACGAGCAGAATCGGCGACAACATTTGCGTGACGAGCAGAAACTGACGGTAGAGCCCGCGTCCGCGAAACGGGAATCTGGCCAACGCGTACGCCGCCGGCAAGCTGACGGCCAGCGCAAGCGCGGTCGATAGCAAACTGATCACCGTGCTATTGCGCAGCGCCACGCCGAAATTCGCCGCCACCCACATATCGGAGAAATTGCTCCACTGCCAATGCACCGGCAACCAGCGCGCCGGATACACAAAAATCTCCGAAGCCGGCTTCAACGCGGTGAACAGCATGACGGCAAACGGAAACAACACTACTACGACCAGCGGCGAAAGCGCGAGCCAGCACCACAGCGAGCGCTTCATCTTGACGCTGAGACTCATGACGGATCTCCTTCTTTCGCGGGCTGCAGGCGCAGATAGGCGATCGAGAAAATGAACAGCATGACGAGCATGATCAGCGACACCGCCGCGGCTTCGCCGGGACGCCCGAGCCGGAAGCCGAGCTCATAAAGATACGTGACGAGAATGTGCGTGCTGTTGTCGGGGCCGCCCTGCGTCATCACCCAGATGATCGGAAACGAGTTGAACACATAGATCACGTTCAACAGAATCGTCATGTTGATGAACGGCCGTAACAGCGGCATGGTGAGTTTGCGAAATTGCTGCCAGGCGCTTGCGCCGTCCATGCGTGCGGCTTCGTAAATATCGCCGGGCACCGAGGACAAACCGCCTAGCAGAATCGTCACCGTAAATGGAACCGACACCAGAATGCCGACTGCGATTTCGACGGGAAACGCGAGCTCCGGTGTGGCCAGCCAATGAATCGGGCCGCTGATCAGGCCGAGCCGCTGCAACGTGACGTTGACCATGCCGTAGTCGTCGTTGAAGGCCCAGCGCCAGACCACGGCGGTCATTGTCAGCGAGACGGACCACGGCAACATGACGATCGTGCGCGCTACGCCGCGCCCGTAGAAATCCTGGTTGAGCACCAGCGCAACGGGCACCGAGATCAGCACCGTGCCGCCCACCACGCAAATAGTCCAGACAAGGGTCCGCCGGGCGGCGGCAAGAAACGCGGGGTCGCTGAAGATCGTGTAGAAATTCTGCAGACCAGTGAAGTCGCGAATCGCGCCGAAGCGCGAGACCTCGTGCAGCGATTGCCACACGATGTTGAAAATCGGATAGCTGATGATGAAAAGCGCCAGTACCAGACTCGGCGCAATCAGCAACCAGGGCGCTTGCAGGCGCGAAGAAGCGGAGCGGCTCATGCGTGCTCGATCGTAAGACGCAACCGCATTGATGGGCGGGCGCGACGGGATGGGCCGGATAGTGCATTACGACCGAAACGCGCACCGCCTTTGCAGGGGCGGCGCGCGTTGCGGGTTCAGCAGATCACTGCGAGACTGCGCGCGTTACTTGCCGAGCGACTTGTTAGCCTGGGCGGCCGCCGCGTTCAATGCGTCGGCCGGTTTCGCCTTGCCCAAATAAATCGACTGCATCGCGTCGGTCACGGCCTTCGCGGTGTCTTCCCAGCCGGTCACGGTCGGCGCGAAGTGGGCGGTCGGCAGCAGTGCGACGAAGGCCTTGGTGTCCGGATCGTTGAATGCCGGATCGGTCGCCTCAGCCTTGGTGGTCGGCAGGAAGCCTTCGGTGGTGGTGAACTCTACGCGCGGTTCCTTCGTGAACAGATAGTCGAGGAACTTCCAGGCCGACTTCTTCACCTTCGAGTTCTTGAACATCACGATCGAGTCGGTCACGGCGTACGTGGCGTGCGTCGTGCCCATGGGAATCGGATCGATGCCGTACTTCAGGTTCGGCGCTTCCTTCTTGATCTGTTTGGCGAGGAACGGTGCGGAGATCATCATCGCAACGCGGCCTTGCTTGAACAGATTCTGCACGTCTTCACGGCTATAGCCGGTCACGCCCGGTTGCGTCAGGCCCTGATCGATCATCGTCTTGTACAGCGTGGCTGCCTTGATGCCGGCCGGCGAATTGAAAGCCGCCTTGCCGTCCTTGCCGACCACGTCGCCGCCATTGGTCCACAGGGCGTAGTAATAGTAGACGTCGGTTTCGATTTCCTTGCCTTGCAGACCGAAACCGGCAATGCCCTGCGCCTTCAGTTTCTTCGACGCTTCGATCACGTCGTTCCAGGTCTTCGGGCCGTCGGGATAGCCGACCTTTGCGAGCAGGTCTTTGTTGTAGTACAGCCCACGCGCGGACGCGGCGATCGGCAGGCCGTACACCTTGCCGTTGATTTCACCCGGCGCGAGGAACGGGCCGATGAAGCGGCTTTTGAAGTTCGCGTCCATGTAGCCGTCGAGCGGCTCGGCCACATCGTCCTTCACGAAGTCGAGCAGCCAGCGCGTGCCGACGATCGCGAGGTCGGCGTTGGCGTTGCCGGAAATGTCCGTTTGCAGTTTCTGTTGCAGTGTGTCCCAGTTCACGTCTTCGATCTTGATCGTCGTACCGGGATTGGCCTTCTCGAAGTTGCGGGCCATTTTTTCGAAGTACGGCGCGGTCGCGTCGCTGTAGTGCGCGACGGTCACGCGAACCGTGTCGGCGTGAGCCGCGACGGCGATACCTGCAAACGCGAGCGCCACGGCAACTTTGCCTAGCGCGAGGGAAGCACGGGCATGCAACGACATTTCTCTCTCTCCTGTGTCGAACGGAATTAGCGCTTCAGTGCTGACTCCGGTCCCACGCAAGGCGGTCGAACGGAGCGAGCGTTTTGGCGCTTGCGCCGATCCCATCCAGCAATGGGGGGTGGTTTGCTGCCGTTGCCGGCCGCTTTGGGTTGCTTTGTTTGTAAAAATCCTACATGAGGAAAAATAGCTTGTCACGTAGGGTCTGCCATATTTTTTCCCAGCCAGTTTTGTGCTTAAGATGCTGTAAAGCAGGGATATTTTGCGCAATGCGATGTCACGGATACCCAATCTTCGGGATGACTAGGCAACTGCTGCGTTGGCGGATTTGTAGGAAATTTACACGCTAATCCGGACTGGCGGCTTGGTTGAACAGCGAGGCGGACAATGAATCGTGTGGTGTTGGTAACGGGCGCGTGCGGCGGCATCGGCAGCGTGTTGTGCAAGCGCTTCGTGGAGCGGGGCGATACGGTGCTGGCGCTCGACATCGACGCCGCCGCGTTGAAAGCTTTGAGCGCGCAGCTCGGCGAGGCGTACGTCACGCCGATCGCGGTCGATCTCGGCGACGCCGTCGCAGTGCAGCAAGCGGTGGCCGCCGCGGTCGATCTGCGCGGTCCGGTCGATGTGCTGGTCGCCAACGCGGGCGCGGCCGAAGGTCTCACGCTCGCCACGACCGATGTCGCGAGCTGGCAGCGCGACATCCATCTGAATCTGAACGGCACGTATCACACGGTTGAAGCGGTGCGCGCGTCGATGATCGAGCGGCAGCGGGGCGCGCTGGTGCTGATCGGTTCGGTGAACGGCATGGCCGCGCTCGGTCATCCGGCGTACAGCGCGGCGAAGGCCGGACTCATCAGTTATACGAAAGCGCTCGCGCTCGAACTCGGCCGCTACGGCATTCGCGCCAACATCGTTTGCCCGGGAACGGTGAAGACGCAGGCGTGGCAGGCGCGCGTCGACAAGAACCCGCAGGTCTTCGAGGACCTGAAAAAGTGGTACCCGTTGCGCGACTTCGCGACGCCCGACGACATCGCCGACGCGGTGCTGTTTCTGGCCTCGCCGATGGCGCGCGTGATTACCGGCGTCGCGCTGCCGGTCGACGGCGGCCTGATGGCCGGCAACCGTTTGATGGCGGAAGAACTGACACTCGAGTCGCTCTGAAACGCCTGAAGCAAAGCGCAATCAGCACGAGATCGAGTCAACGAAGCAAGACGGCGAGGACAGCATGGCAGCAGTGCAACTGAGCGGCATCTTCAAACGCTATGGCGACACGCAAGTGGTGCACGGCATCGATCTCGACATCGACGACGGCGAGTTCGTCGTGCTGGTCGGCCCGTCGGGCTGCGGCAAAAGCACGTTGATGCGCATGGTGGCGGGACTCGAGGAAATCAGCGGCGGCGATCTGATGATCGGCGGCACACGCGCGAACAGTCTCGCGCCGCAGCAGCGCAATATCTCGATGGTGTTCCAGAGCTACGCGCTGTATCCGCATCTGTCCGTCTACGAAAACATTGCGTTCGGGCCGCGGATTCGCAAGGAGTCGTCGGCGAGTTTCAAGCCGCGGATCGAAGCTGCGGCGAAGATGCTAAACCTCGGCGGCTACCTGGACCGTTTGCCGCGTGCGCTGTCGGGCGGCCAACGGCAACGCGTGGCGATGGGCCGCGCGGTGGTGCGCGAGCCGTCGCTGTTCCTGTTCGACGAGCCGCTGTCCAATCTCGACGCCAAGCTGCGCGTGCAGATGCGCACCGAAATCAAGGCGCTGCATCAGCGGCTGAAGAATACGGTGATCTACGTCACGCACGATCAGATCGAAGCCATGACGATGGCGGACCGCATCGTCGTCATGAACGCGGGGCGGATCGAGCAGATCGGCCGGCCGCTGGAACTGTACGACCATCCGGCGAATCTGTTCGTGGCGAGCTTTCTCGGCTCGCCGTCGATGAACTTTGCCGAAGGCGTGATCGCGAGCCGCGCGCAAGGTCAGGGCCTCGCGTTGAACCTCACGGGTGGCGGCGAGATCGTGCTGGAAGGTGCGCCCGCGTCGGCGGTGGTCGGCGCGAAGGTCACGCTCGGCGTGCGGCCGGAACACATCGAAACCATGACGCCGACACCCGACGCGACGATGGAAGTCGAAGTGGTCGAGCCGACTGGCGCGGAGACTCACTTGTACGGGAAAATAGGCGGCAGCACGTGGTGCGTGACGACTCGTCAGCGCTCGAAAATCGAGCCCGGCCAGCGCGTCACGCTGCGCTTGCCGGCCGAACATATTCATCTGTTCGATACGGAGAGTGGACGCAGGCTGGTCTGAACCGCGTGTTGCCGTTTGAGGCCGATACGAGCTTGCCTCAGGCGCACTGACGCTGCGACGCGACGCGGATTTATTTAACGCATGAGAATGCGCCGGGCCGCCCCAGGTTTTCTCACCCCGTCTGGGGCCTGGCGCGAAGCGACAGGTCTGGGGGCGCTTTGAAGGAACACCGGGTGTCCGCACCGAACTTGATTCCCCACATCCGCAGCGCACTCGCCAATTTGCGGCCCGCCGAGCGCAAGGTCGCCGAGATGGTGCTGAGCGACGTCGACTTCGCGATGCGCGCGAGCATCACCGAACTCGCGCAGCGCGCCGAGGTGTCCGAGCCTTCCGTCACGCGCTTTTGCCGCGCTATCGGTGCGCATGGTCTGCGCGACTTCAAGATGCAATTGGCGCAGAGCGTGGCGGGCGGGTTGCCCTATGCATCCACGGCGGTGGCGCGCGACGACGACGTGCAGACGCTCATGGACAAGGTGGGCGAGGCCGCGGTCGACGGCATCACGCATGCGCGTGGCGCGCTGGATCCGGCGGTGGTCGAGAGTGCGATCGCGGCGTTGTCGAGCGCGAGGCGGGTGTTCTTCTTCGGCGTCGGTTCGGGCTCGGGGCTGGTCGCGCAAGACGCGGCGCTGCGGTTTCTGCGGCTCGATATCGCATCCACGGCGTTTACGGATGGGCATTTGCAGCGTCTTTACGCGGGCCTGATGGAACCGGGCGATGTCGCTTTCGCGATTTCGCATTCGGGCCGCAGTGTTGAAGTCAACGAGAGCATTCAGATTGCCAAGGAGCGCGGCGCGACCACGATTGCGCTGACCAATGTCGGCTCGCGGTTGGCGTGGCTAGTGGATATACCGCTACTGCTGCGCGTGCCGAGCCCGATCGATCCAAACACGCCGGGCGTATCGCGGCTCGTGCATCTTTGCATCATGGACGCGCTGGCGATCGGTGTCGCGCTTAAGGCCGGGCCGAAGACGCTCGAGAAGATGCGGCATGCGAAGGCAAGGCTGGCTTCGCATGAGCCGGAGGCAGCAGGGGATTGAGAGGCAGCAGAGCTATGCCATCCACCCAAAACGCCGCGACAACCTCGAGGTCGCGGCGCGCAAAGTCTGCGCCGGCCCACCCGCCAATTCACTGTCGAAGCTTCCGCTCGGCCCCATCAACGCAAGAACGAGGCAGATGCTGCCCGTATGATCCAGCACCGGCGCGGCGAGCGTATCAATGCCCGGTACAGGCCGGCTGAGCGCCGTATCGATCCCATCCGCGCGGATTTGCGCAAGACGCTGCGCGTACGCTTGCGTTAGTGGCGGCAATGCCGACGCCGTGTCCGTGCCGCTCGCCGCTTTACCTCTGCTCGCAGGCACCGGCTTTCCTGCAAAAACCTCCGCCGCATCCGCCCCCGCCAACCGCAGATGATCCTGCACCAGCAAACCCGCGCGCACATCGTCCGCGACATAGGCGGCGAACACTCGGCCTATCGCCGTATTCGCCAGCGACATCACCGTGCCAACCCGCAAGCTCACATGTAGCGGCCGCGCCGATTCCTCCAGACGCACGACCGTCGGCCCGAGCGGACCGAGCACCGCCATGGCGACGCTCATGCCCGTCGACGCCGCCAGTTCGACCACCTCGGGCTCCGCTTCACGCGTCGGCGACAAGCGCTGTAAACCGATCAACCCCAGCTCCAGCGCGAGCGGCCCGGCTTCGAAACAGCCCGATGCATCGCGATTGAGCAAGCCGATTTTCAGCAGACTCACCAGATGCGGAAACGCCTTCGCCGGCGGCATGCCCGCGGCGGCCGCAAGATCGCGCAGGTTCAACGGCCGCGCCGCCGCGACCAGCGCCGCCAACAATTCGCCCGTGCTATCGAGCGACTGGATGCCGCGCTGCGGTTTCGCATCGGCGGCGGGGTGAGTGTGAGAAGTGTCGAAAGAATCGGTCACAATGCGGAAGAAGCCAGCAAGGAAGGGGCGATAGCCAGTTCAGCGCCGATGTCGCGCGCCGTCGCAAGCAGTGCGCGCGCGATCGGACCGTCGGCGGCGACGTCGATTGCGCCGGTCGAGCCGATCACCGTCAGCGCGAGCGCCAGGTGGCCGTCGGCATCCAGCACGGCCGCGCTCAGACTGCTGATGCCCGGACTCGGCACATCCACGCTGCGCTCGAGGCCGTGCGCGCGGATCGCGTCCAGTGTGGCTTCGAAAGCGGCGCTCTGATCTGCCGGTGTCATGGCGCTGCCAATCGCGCCCGATTGATTCGCCCACATTGCGTCAAGGACCTCGCGCCGCGAATAAGCGCAAAACACCCGTCCCGTGGACGTCGCCGGCAACGACATCACCGTGCCGACATGCAAATTGACGTGCAATGGAAAGCCCGCATGCTCATAGCGGACGATGGTTGGCCCTTGCGGCCCGGCAATACAGATCGCGACGCTGAAGCCGATCGCTTCAGCTAACGCAGCCACGCGCGGCACGGCGGCGCGAAACGCCGGCTGATTTTCCAGATGCAGCAAACCGAGCCGCAACGACAGCGGACCGGGTTCGTAACGGCCTGACAATTCGTCGCGTTTGATCAAGCCCAGCCGGCTCAAGCTCACCAGATACGCGTGCGCCTGCCCCGGCGCGATCTGCGCCGCGCCGGCGAGGTCGGACAAGGCGAGGGGCGTGCGCGCCTGCGCCAGCGCCAGCAACACGCGCCCGCCCACTTCGACGCTCTGAATGCCGCGCTGCGTCTTGCCGCCGTCCGCCGTCTCGCTGCCGCCCGCGCCTTTGCCCGTGGCCGATTTCCCTGCTTTGCTCACACCCGCGCTCGTCCGTGAAAAAGGGTCCATGTTAGCCGAAGCTTGTGCCTTCCTAGCCTCATATTAGGCCTCTCAGGATTTGCGTATAGCGATACATTTCGCTATTGACAAATAAACCGGCGCCGCCCTAAGATGCATTCACCCCGACACACCGGCGCAGTTATAGAGTCAAGAAACGGGGCGAGACAATCCTCCAATACCGTTAGCTCGCGCGGCATTCGCGCAGCCGGCCGTCTCGCCTCATGTCCAACTTTTGAGGGAGACAAGCATGGCAAAGGCATTCGCATCGCAGGCCGATCTGGAAGTCAAGAAAGTCACGTGGACCAAGCTATCCGAGAACGCCTACGCGTACACCGCTGAGGGCGATCCGAACTCGGGCGTGATCATCGGCGACGACGGTGTGCTGATCGTCGACACCACCGCCACGCCGGCCATGGCGCAAGACCTCATCGCGAAGATTCGCAGCGTCACGGATAAGCCGATCAAATACGTCGTGCTGTCGCATTACCACGCGGTGCGCGTGCTCGGCGCATCGGCGTATTTCGAGGAAGGCGCGCAGGAAGTGATCGCGAGCCGCGGCACGTACGAGATGATCGTCGAGCGCGGCGAAGCGGACATGAAGTCGGAAATCGAACGCTTCCCGCGTCTGTTTGCCGGCGTCGAAACGGTGCCGGGCCTGACGTGGCCGACGCTGGTGTTCGAGAAGGAGATGACACTGTTCCTCGGCAAGCTCGAAGTGCGCATCGCGCATCTCGGCGCGGGTCATACCAAGGGCGATACGGTCGTGTGGCTGCCGTCGCAAAAGGTGCTGTTTTCCGGCGATCTGGTCGAGTACGACGCGGCCTGCTATTGCGGCGACGCGCAGCTCGAACAGTGGCCGGCCACGCTCGAAGCGTTGCGCGCGCTGAAAGCCGACAAGCTCGTGCCGGGCCGCGGCCCCGCGCTGACCACGCCGGAAGATGTCAACAAGGGTCTCGATTACACGAAAGATTTCGTCACCACGCTGCTGCAGCAAGGCCGTGAAGCTGTCGAACAGAAGCTCGATCTGAAGGCCGCGATGGAACACACGCGCAAGGCCATGGATCCGAAGTTCGGCCACGTCTTCATCTACGAGCACTGTCTGCCGTTCGACGTCTCGCGTGCTTTCGACGAAGCGAGCGGCATCACGCATCCGCGTATCTGGACCGCGCAGCGCGACAAGGAAATGTGGGACGCGCTGCAAGCCTGACAAGAACAGACGCACAGCAAGGCCAGCAAAGCGGAGAAGGACGGAGACACAAGATGAGTATCAACTACCAGACGCTGTCGTTCGAATATCGACCGTGCCGCGAACAGAGCACGCCGGGCGGCGCGGAACAGGCGGCCTATCCCGTGATCGTGGTCGGCGCGGGGCCAGTGGGTCTCGCTACCGCGATCGATCTCGCGCAGCAGGGCGTGCCGGTCGTGCTGGTCGACGACGATTGTTCGTTGTCCACGGGATCGCGCGCGATCTGCTTTTCGAAGCGCTCGCTCGATATTTTCGATCGCCTCGGCTGTGGTCAGCGGATGGTGGAGAAGGGCATCAGCTGGAACGTCGGCAAGGTGTTCCTGAAAGACGAGTTGGTGTACACGTTCAATCTGCAACCGGAAGCGGGCCACAGTCGGCCCGCGTTCATCAACCTGCAGCAGTACTACGTGGAAGGTTTCCTGCTCGAACGCGCGCAGGAAATGCCGAATCTCGAGATCCGCTGGAAAAGCAAAGTGGTCGGCGTGCAGCAAAATGGCACGCCTGGCACACACGACGCCAGCGTGACGCTGACGGTCGACACGCCTGATGGCGAGTACGCGTTGCGCGGCCGCTATGTCGTCGCCGCCGACGGCTCGCGCAGTCCGATCCGCAATCTGATGGGACTCGATAGCAAAGGTGTGACGTTCAAAGATCGTTTCCTGATCGCCGACGTCAAGATGGAAGCGGAATTTCCGACGGAACGCTGGTTCTGGTTCGATCCGCCGTTCCATCCGAATCAATCGGTGCTGCTGCATCGTCAGCCGGATAACGTGTGGCGGATCGATTTCCAGTTAGGGTGGGACGCCGATCCCGTGCTGGAAAAAACGCCGGAGCGTGTGATTCCGCGCGTGCGCGCGTTGCTCGGACCGGACGCAAAGTTCGAGCTGGAATGGGTCAGCGTCTATACGTTTTCGTGTTTGCGCATGGAGCGTTTCCGCCATGGCAACGTGTTGTTCGCCGGAGACTCAGCCCATGGCGTGTCGCCGTTCGGCGCGCGTGGTGCGAATAGCGGCGTGCAGGACGCGGAAAATCTCGCATGGAAACTGGCGATGGTGCTCGACGGCAGAGCCGCGGATGCTTTGCTCGACACCTATGCAAGCGAACGCGAATTCGCCGCCGATGAGAACATCCGCAACTCCACGCGTTCCACCGATTTCATTACGCCGAAGAGTCCTGTTAGCCGCGTGTTTCGCGACGCGGTGCTGAAGCTTTCTCGTCATCATCCGTTTGCGCGGCAATTGGCCAATAGCGGCAGGCTGTCCGTGCCGGCGGTGTTGCGTGATTCTCCGCTGAATACAGCGGACCGTGACGAGTTTGAAGGGGCGATGGTGCCGGGCGCGGCATGCGTCGATGCACCGGTGCAAGTCGCGGCACAACCGGCATGGCTGCTGCGGCAACTTGGCCAGCAATTCACCGGCGTGCTGTTCTGCGGCGAGCAAGGTGTCGACCAGTCGAGTCAAGCCGCGTTGGACACGTGGCGTGCGGGACCGATTCCATTGAAGCTCGTCGTGGTGACGCGAGGCGATCCGCAGGCCGTTACGTCGTCGGCCGCGCAAGTCGCGCACGATATCGAAGGACTGGCTCACGCACGTTACGACGCAAAACCCGGCACGTTCTATCTGATCCGTCCGGACCAGCATGTCTGCGCGCGCTGGCGGCAACTCGATGCGGGTGATGTCGGATATGCGTTGAAGCGCGCGCTGTGCGTCGAAGGCACGGCTTGAACGTGCGCAGAACGCTGCTTGAGTGACACGCGCGCGGTTTCAGCAAAAAATAGCTGGAGACAAACATGACACTTAACACGCAACCGAATCTCGCCCGCCCCGACGATTTCTACGAGGCATTGATCGATATGCACCGCGATCTCGACGATGCGCAGAGCCAGTCGGCCAATGCGCAACTCATCCTGCTTCTTGCCAACCATATCGGCGATCACGCCACGCTGCTCGAAGCGATACGATATGCCCGCGAGGGCGTAATCGACATGCCGGCGCGAAATGGTGAAGCGCGTCCGTTAGCCGCTTAAGCACCTCGTGCAATCAAAATTAACCTTGCGCAACGCAGATTTGGGAAGACGTCGATAGTAATGATTTGTTGCGCGCGCTTGCTCTGAAACTCGCGGTAAATAACCCGCGATTTCTCTCAATTGTTTCTTTCCGACTATCAGATTCTTCTTAGCAAAGTGGCTGAGGTGCTGCCTCATACTAGCCGGCTTGTTGAGCAGGGATGCGTAGGGTGTGACGTTTCGGTGGGCCAGATTGCTTCGTGCCGGCGCACCATGTCCTCGTGCGTTGCCCGTGGGAAGTTTCCCGCGTTCGGCCGGAAAGAGACACGAGATGAAATTGTTTTTGATTAGCGACCTTGTCGTTCAAGAGTTGGCGTCGATGAAAGTCGACGGAAGATGGCTTTCTCCCGCGCAGTTTGTTGAATCGGCATTGCTCTGGATCAACCATTACGCGCCAGATGTGGACGTGCCCGAATCCTTTTTTTTCGAAGTCGAGTGCGAAGTGCTGCAGATTGCCACGCAACTCGCGGTCGGAGAAATAGCGTCCGTCGACGATTCGCCATTAGCGCAGTTGTTCGGCGATTATCCAACGGTGAATTACGCCAATCCTTTGAGTGCGAAAGCGTTGGCCGCGACACTTGCGGCATGCCGTGAAAAAATCGCCAGTCGTACCAAGGCAGCCTCGTCGAATGACGCACTCTGCTCGCGGCAGTTCGTGAACTGTGTGAAGAACGCGCCGCAGTCTCTTCGGTGTCACCCCACCCTTTGCCAGTTGATGAACCATGTCAGCGATACGTCGAAGGCATGAAGGGTCGCTGAAGACCGACGGCTTCGGACGTGATATCGGGTAGAGTCGCGGCTATACGTCCGCGATTGCACCCATCACGTCCGAACCATGTATTCCATCGACCCTGTTCCGCTGCCTCACGACGGCCCGTCCGACATTGCATTGTGGCGGATCGACATCGACTTCACTGCTTCGCTCGACGCGCATGCCTTTGTATCCCTCAGCGAAGACGAACGCACGCGAGCCGGCAATTTCCGCCGCCATGAAGACGCGCTGCGCTTCGCCAGCGTACGCGCAGCGTTGCGTGAAGAACTCGCGAGGCGGCTCGATATCGCGGCGCACGCCGTGCGTTTTGCGCCCGACGCCAACCACCGCCCGCATCTCGCCGATTCGGAGCGCTTCGATTTCAATGTATCGCATGCGGGCGCGCACGGACTGATCGCGATCTCGGCGGTTCGGCGCGTCGGTGTCGATATCGAGCAGTGCAGCGACAAGTTCGATTGGCGTTCGATTGCGGCCTTGACGCTCGACCAGGAAGAGACCGCGTGGATCGAACGGCTCGACGCGGCACAGCGCAGCGCTGCGTTTTACGACGCGTGGGTCGCCAAGGAAGCGCTCGTCAAAACAACGGGCGTGGGCATCACGCGCGGGTTGCAGCATTTGACGGTGCTGCCGCGTGAGGGTGCGCGTGTGACGCTGCGCAAGCAGATTCCCGCGGATATGCGCGATGTCGCGGCGTACTGGCTTGCCGCACCGGACGCCTACGCTGCATGCGTAGCGTGGTCGGTGACCTCTTTCCGGTAATCGCAAATTGACTCGGCGCGCTAGGCGTTTGCCTGCCCGAACGCCAAAGCCTTCGGCCAGCCGAACGTGTGCACGTGGGTGAGCGGCTGCCAGGCCGGCTGCGCAAGCGCGACCGCCGCGTGGATCTTGCCGGCCATCGGGACATCGAGCACATGCCAACGGCCATGTTCCGCAAAATCGAACGTACCGGTTGCTGTGTGGCTGAACAGCAGTTCGATATCGATGTCGGCCGGCGCGTAACGCAGCGCGTTGCAAAGACTGCCGTAGCGAGCGCGCCGGCGCGAAGCTTCAGGTGTCTCGTCGGGCGCCACGCCGGGCGAGGGCACGACGACGCTCAATCCCAGCGTCGCCGACGCCACGCCGATCACGATCCAGATGCCGCCGTACGCGATATCGATCGTGATGCCACGACCGTCGCGAGGATGAAGCGCCCGCAGTTTCTCGTTACCGTCGTCTTGCAGATCGACGGCATGCGGCTCGCAGTCGAACAGGTTCCCAACGATCCAGCGCACCACCACGCGCGCACTGATAAAGCGTTTGCGCAACGCGGCGTTCGGGTGCAGCCGCGCGCGCTCGCGTTCGCCCTTCGACAACCAGGTATCGCCTTCCTGCACCGGCACCGGCAGCCATTCGCAGCGGAACCGCCAAAGATGCAACTCACCTGCACGGGGCGCGGCGACTGTGTACGGATAGCTGCGCGTCAGCGGATGACACAGGAATGCGGGCGCTGCCGCGGTGAAGGGTGCAATGCTGGCGGCCTGCACGGCAGCTTCGCCGGCCCCGCGCTCAACGACGATTTCGCGTGACTCGCGGCTGTCGCGCTCGCGCGAAGCCGCTGGGCAAGCCTGGTCCAGTTCCAATGACATAGGCCTGCTTCCTCAATGCATGTAGGTGACGCGCCGTGCTTGCACGTCGAGTTCCACGCCGGCGTCGAGCAGATCGATAGCGAACCAGCGAAGCAGCTTCAGGACGCCGCTCACCGCGGGCGCGGGCAGCCATTCGTTCAACATGCGCAACGCCGCGCCGCTATGCGTTTTTTGCAGCAATGCGATGGTCTGCAGGATCACGGCTTCGTCCTTGCCGAGGTCGCTCGCGCAGCGGCAGCGCATATCGAGCGGACGATACGACACGTGCATCAGCGAGCGCATCAGCAGATCGAAGTGTTCGATGCCGTCCTGCCGCAAACCGACGCCGCTGAGAATGTCGCGCCAGTGCACGCCGCCGCGCGCGGTTTCGCAAGCGGGCCGCAGCCATGTGCGGACGGCACTCAGGACGGTGCGGTCGGGCGCATCGGCGCTGTCGGCCGGATGATCGTCGATCAGCTCCGGACGGCTGCTGTGTTGAGAGCGAAAGTTCATCGATGCTCCTGAATGGACACGGTCCATGAATCGCGCCGGCCGGATGGGACGGGTGCCGCGTCGCAGGCCAGCGCTGGTCGCGTGCGACGGATGGGCGGTGACGCAGCGCCTGCGTCGCGTGCTTATGCGTTTGTTGAAGTTGCGGGCGCTTGCTTCAGTTTTGAGCCGGCTGTGTCGGTCGCGTCGGTTGCCATTCGCGCACGTGTGCGCTGCGCGCTGGACGCGTCGGCGCTTGCCCCGGTGCTTTCGGCGTGCCGACAAAGATGAAGCCGAGCAGACGCTCGTTCGGGGCGAAGCCGAGCGCGTCGTGCAGGCGCGCTTCATAACTGTCCGGTCCGGTGGACCAGAAGCCGCCGTAGCCAAGCGCGTGGATCGCGTTGAGCATGTTCATCGCCGCCGCGCCGGCGGCCAGCAATTGCTCGATCTCGGGCACCTTGGGATGCGCCGAGATCGCCGCGCCGAGCGCGATCACCAGCGGCGCGGCGAATGCCTTCTGCCGGCGATGCGCGTGCGCCGAACGCGGTTCGTTTGGCGAGCGGGCGCTGGCGAGGTCGACCAGCACGTCGCCGAGCGAGCCGCGTGCATCGCCGCGAATCGTCACGAAGCGCCAGGGACGCAGATTGCCGTGATCCGGTGCGCGCAAGGCGGCGTCGAAAATCAGGTCGAGTTCGGCGTCTGCGGGACCGGGCTCGGTCAGCGGCCACTGCGATTGACGCGACAGCAGAACGTCGAGCGCCGCCGAAGCTTTCGGGCCGGCGACGGCGGCAGGCTTTACCGCCGTCGGACTCTGGCTGTCGGTCTCGGGGCGGCTGATGTCTAGGGTCGTCATGATTTTGGGTTCGGCTGATGGTATGGGCTGAATAATGGGCTAATTTTCTGGTAAATGCAAATCATTCGCATTTAGAAAGCTTATTCGTGATTGGGTTTTGCCCACGTCCCGTGCTCGACGACGCACGCGCGCGGCATCTTCAGTCGAGCCGCGTAAGCCCTTATCGCAACTAACGGTCAACCGCGCCCGGCGCCCCCGGATATGATGACGAGGTGCCGGATTCAGCCTTTCTCGCAAAAGCGGCTTGCAGCCTCCTTGCCCACTTTCGACCGCCCATGCCGACAAAAACACTCGACGCCGCATCGACTTCCGAGGCCAGCGACGCCACCGAAGCCGCCGAAGCAGCGCAACGCCTCCCCACGCTGATGCTCGCCGCGTCGCTATCGCTGGGCAGCGCAATCGCGCTCGGACTTGCCCGCTTCGCCTACGCGCTGCTGTTGCCGTCGATGAAGCTCGACCTCGGGTGGAGTTTCGCCCAAGCCGGCGCGATGAATACGGCCAACGCGCTGGGTTATCTGCTCGGCGCGCTGGCTTTCCCGCGCCTCGCGCGCCGCTGGTCGGCCGGCGCATTGTTCAGCGGCGGTTGCGTGGCGACCGCGCTGCTGATGGCGGGCAGCGGCTTGCTTGCCGACACGAACGCGCTGCTCGCCTTGCGCGTGATTACCGGCGTGAGCAGCGCGGCGATTTTCATCAGCGGCGGCGTGTTGGCCGCGCGCCTTGCATCGGCGAGACCGCACGATGCGGGGCTCGTCCTCGGCTTGTATTACGGCGGTACGGGGTGGGGCATCGTGGCGTCGTCGGTGCTGGTGCCGTTGACGATCTTCAACGTCGCGCACGGCTGGCAGTACGCGTGGTTCGCACTCGCGCTCGCGTGTGCGGCGCTCGCGGCGGTGGCCGTCGGCGCGGCGCGAAAAATCGAGCGCGTACACGCGATGGCGTCGTCGGCCGCGCAATCACTCGGCGCCGCCGATGCACCCCGCTGGCCGCGCTTCAGTCTCGCGCTGGCGGGCTACACGTTGTTCGGCGTCGGTTATATCGGCTACGTGACGTTTATCGTCGCGCTGTTGCGCAATGCGGGCATGAGCGCGGCTGTCGTCACGTGCTTCTATCTGCTGCTCGGTGTGGCGACCGTGGTCTCGGCGCGCGTGTGGTCGGGACTGCTCGACCGCATGCGCGGCGGCCAGGCGCTCGCGGTGCTGAACGCTTTGCTCGCGATCGCGACGCTGTTGCCGGCGCTGTTTACGCAGCCATGGGTGGCGTTCGTATCCGGCGTGCTGTTCGGCGCGACGTTTCTCTCCGCCGTGGCGTCGACCACGGCTTTCGTGCGCCACAATCTGCCCGCGAGTCATTGGGCCAAAGGCATCAGCGCGTTCACGATCGTGTTCGCGTTCGGACAGATCGTCGGACCGATGGTGATCGGCTGGGTCTCGGACGGCGCGGGTCTCGCGCGCGGGCTGGTCTATTCCGCGCTGCTGCTCGCGGCGGGCGCGGTGCTGGCAGCGTGTCAGAAGCCGTTGCGCCGAGTGTGACTCCGCGCATTCCGGCCCGTGTGCTGCGCGTTTTCACACCTGCACGGACGGGATGCTCTTCATGCAACGCAAGGCAAACATCGAACGGCTATGCCGGATGCCGGCGATCTTGTAGAGCTTCTCACGCAGGAACCGCTCGTAGCCTGCCGTACCGTCGACCGCCACCTTCACCAGGTAGTCGTAGTCGCCCGATACGAGATACGCCTCCAGCACTTCGGTTAGCGTCGCCAGTTCGGCGCCGAAGCGGGCGAGGGCGTCGTCGTCGTGACGGTCGAGCGTGACTTCGAGCAGGACGATGTCCGCGAAGCCGAGCTTCTGCTGATCGAGCAGCGCCACGTAGCCGCGGATATACCCCTCGGTTTCCAATTGACGCGTGCGATTCCAGCACGCGGTAGTCGACATGCCGACCAGCTCCGCTAATTCGGCATTGCTCAAGCGCGCGTTCTTTTGCAACTCGCGCATGATCTTGCGATCCTGGTTGTCGAGCGGGCGATTTCGGATGGTTGCGACCGTCACTGGAAGTTTCTCCCTGAAAACTGCATTCTAAAGGAAGATCGTCCCGACATCGCGGGGCAAGCCTATTGCTTTAAGAAGCCTATCCAGCCGGCGTCCCGGTATATTTTCAGAGTGCATTCATGCCCGGGACAACCGTCCGGGCCGCGAGCCTCGCGCCCACGGCCTTGCGCGGCCAAAAGCTGCCATCCGGTGTCTCGCCGCCTTTTTTACAGGAAGGCTGCACGCGAGCGAATTGCGGCGTTACCAGCGCCGTAAGACGCGCTCGCCCGGGCATGGATGCATGTTCCTCACCGAATGCTTGTCAGCATGACCGTCCGCGCGACTGGGACCCGCGACTTGCATAGACGCTGCGGTGCGTTGAAGAGCGACGTGCGGCCGCTCAATCAACCTCGTTTGATCGGCGCTTTGGCCGCGCTCTGTACCGCGACATTGCGATAGACGTCACGGCAAAATTGCATGCCGCCTTGATGCGTGCCATTGACACCTGCCGCGATGCGTACTGTTCCCTCCACATGCTGAGGTGCCGGCGGATTGACGATAGCGGCGTCGATCGCGAACGGATCGGAAGGCGATGCCCGCATGATGCCGATGCCCTTGATCGTCACGGCAAGGCAAGGGTCGGGGACTTGCGGATCGTGGCCGGCCGCGACGTCGAAGTTGATGTTCAACGTCCAGAAGCCCTCGTGAATATCCTGATGAATAATGACCGCCTTCACCACATCCTGGTGTGACAGCGTGTATTCATTGCTTGCCATCGCTCCCTCCTTGCTCGACGCATGCTGAGCGTACGTGTGCAGAAATGGCATTTTGCGCGGACTAGGGAAGGTTAGTTTTACGCGCCATTCCTCGCCGTGCAAGCGGAAAGATACGTGTGTCCATAAGTTGGCAAACGCGCAATGTGCAGACGCGCGAAAGGCGACGCCCGGACGCTGGCGTCGCCTTTCGCACCGCAGCCCGATAAGCCGCGGCGCAGTAGAACAAGCCTCCGATCAACCGCGCATGCAAGTACCTGGCAACGGTTAATGGAAGATGAGGTACAGGATAACCAGTACGATCAACGGGACGCCAAGCAACCAGCCGAGAAGGTAAGGCATGATGTGATCTCCTTTCGTGTCGAGGTTTGAATACGAAAGTGATTGAGCATCCGGCGTGCCTGACGTGCCGCGTTGGGTCTTCGGCATCGCCACGGCAACCTCAAGCCGACATCAAGGCAAATTCTCCCGCAGAATGATGCTGAATTGCACGGGCTTCACGTCGCTCATCGCATCGCGCTTCTCGCGCACGTTGCGGAAAATACGCAGACAATTTCCCACCATGGCCTGCGGCGTTTGCGTGATCAATGCATCCATGGTGCCGTCGATCAGCAACGCTCGCGTGTCGGGCGTCAAGCCATGCCCGACAAACAGAATCTTCTGCTCAGAACGCGCCTCGACAATCGCGCGCGCCACGCCATCCGATCCGCCGCCGCTGTTGTAAATGCCGGCAAGATCGGGATGCTGTTCAAGCAGCTTGCGCGTCTGCATATAGTTGCGCTCGCTATCGTCGTGCCCTTCGCGTAGGCCGATCACGCGCACTTGTGGGAACGTCGATTCGATCAAATGCAGAAAACCGATCTCGCGTTCTTCATGCCCGCGATAGTTGAGGCTGCCGGCGAGCATCGCGATCTTTCCGCTCGGCCGAGGGCCCATAAAGCGCCCGAGCAGCAACGCCGCCGTGCGTCCCGCCGATCGATTGTCGATGCCCACATAAGCCAGCCGTCGCGCATTCGATAAATCAGAAATCAGCGTGATGGCCGGCACGCCCTGATCCGCCAACGCATTTACGGCGTCGCGCACAACGGGATGTTCGAGCGCCATGAACACGACGCCATCCGCACGCTGCCCATAGTGCAGCAGACGGTCGGCCAATTCCTTCGGGTTGAAACTCTCGACGTAGTGCACGCGGCACTTCATGTCCAGCGCGTTCCACTGATCGTGTGCGAAGTCGATGTAGTCGCCGAGCATATGCAAATAGCGATTGGTGCCGGCAGGCAGCAGGAACGCGATGCGCATCGGCTTCGAGGCGGGCACGACGGGCGCCTCTGGCGTGAGCAGATAGCCGAGTTGGGCGGCCGCTTGCAGCACGCGTTGCGCCGTTACCGCGCGCACGCCTTCACGGCCATTGAGCACGCGATCCACCGTGGCGGTCGACACACCGGCGGCGCGCGCAATGTCGGGAATGCGGGCACGCGCGGCGGCGTTGAGGAGAAGCGTATCGGACATGGCAGTCCTTCCTTCGCAGAACGGAAGCCCATCAAAAAACATCAAGATCGCGGTTTGACAGCGCTAGCCGCGCCCGCCTAGTCTTGCAGCTATCACACGACGACGCGACACAGGTGACTATAAATCACGGCGTAGCGAGCGGACGATGATGGTTTTTGATGGATTCGACAGTCACATCAATTATAAGCAAGGAGACGCTCAAATGACCAACCTCGCGAGACGCACGCTGCTGCGTGCGGCGGCCTCCGTGCCGGTAGCCGGCGCGCTGGGCTTTCCGGCAATCGTGCGCGCGGCATCCGGCCCGGAGTTCGTGTTCAAGTACGGCAACAACCTGCCGCTTACGCATCCGCTGAACGTGCGCTCGCAAGAGGCCGCGAATCAGATCAAGGAGGCGTCGAAAGGGCGCATGGAGATCCGGATATTCCCCAACAACCAGTTGGGCGGCGACACCGACATGCTCGCGCAGGTGCGCAGCGGCGGCATCGAAATGTTCACGCCGTCGGCGCTCGTGGTGTCGACGCTCGCGCCATCGGTTGCAATCAACGCGGTGGGCTTCGCGTTCAGCGACTACAACCAGGTCTGGGGCGCGATGGACGGCAAGCTCGGCGCATACGTGCGCGCCGCGATGCAGAAGGCCGGCCTCGAATCGTTCGAAAAGATGTGGGACAACGGCTTTCGTCAAACCACCACGAGCAACGGTCCCATCACGAGCGCACAGACCATGCGCGGTCTGAAGATTCGCGTGCCGGTAAGTCCGCTGAGCATCGATATGTTCAAGGGGCTCGGCGCTTCGCCGACCAGCCTGCAATTCAGCGAGGTCTATTCGTCGCTGCAAACGCATATCGTCGATGCGCAGGAAAATCCGCTGCCGATCGTGCAGGTCGCGAAACTCTACGAAGTGCAGAAGTACTGCTCGCTCACCAATCACATGTGGGACGGCTACTGGTTCGTGCTGAACCCGCGCGCCTGGCAGCGCTTGCCGAAGGATCTGCAGGGCATTGCCAGCGATGCGTTCAACCAGTCGGCGTTGAAGCAACGTGAAGACGTGCGCAAGCTGAACGACGCGGCCGTCGCGGATTTGCAAAGCAAGGGTCTGTCGATCAACCGTCCCACGCCGGACACATTCCGCGCGGCGCTGCGTCAGGCCGGCTTCTACGCCGAATGGAAGAGCAAGTTCGGCAATCAGGCGTGGGACCTCCTCGAACAGTCGGTCGGCAAGCTGGCTTGATCGTGTTGCATACGGGTGAGCCTGAGACCAAGCGCGGCGAGCCGCCGCGAGGAGACAGCAGGATGTCGAATCACGCATTGAATCCAGCGGACGCGGGCGTACCGCTGCACGCGGCGAGCATGCCGCGCCGCTGGTTGAGGAGCTTCGATCGCGGTCTGATCGCGCTCGTCGAAGTGTGCGCGGCGGCGCTGCTCATGATGGAAATCGTCGTGATGTTCGCGGGCGTGGTGTGCCGCTACGTGCTGCATCAGCCGCTCGTCTGGTCGGATGAACTGGCCGGCATTCTGTTCCTGTGGCTCGCCATGCTTGGCGCCGTGCTCGCGTTGCGGCGCGGCGAACATATGCGGATGACGGCACTCGTCAGCCGCCTCTCGCCGCAGCGGCGCGCATTCGTCGATACGCTGGCGATCGCCGCGTCGATCGCATTGCTTGCGCTGTTGATCGCCCCTGCGTACGACTATGCGTCCGGCGAGGCGGCGATCGTCACGCCCGCCCTGCAGATCAGCAACGCGTGGCGCGCGCTCGCTTTGCCCATCGGCGCGGCGCTCATGCTGCTGGTCGGCCTGATTCGTCTTGCACAGGTGAGCCGCGTGCGCGACGTCGTGATCGTGCTCGCCATTACCGCTGTATTGGCCGCGGTCGCCGTGTTCGCCGGGCCGTGGTTTCAAACGCTCGGCAAAACCAATCTCGTGATCTTTTTCGTCGGCGTGGTGGCGATCGGGATTTTTTCGGGCGTGCCGATCGGGTTTTCGTTTGCGCTTGCCACGTTCGGCTATCTGGGCCTCTCGACCTTTACGCCGCTCGAAGTCGTGGTCGGCCGCATGGACGAAGGCATGTCGCATCTCGTGCTGCTCGCCGTGCCGCTCTTCGTGTTCCTTGGCTTATTGATTGAAATGACCGGCATGGCGCGCGCCATGATCGAGTTTCTCGCGAGCCTCGTTGGTCATGTGCATGGTGGTTTGTCGTTCGTGCTGATCGGCGCGATGTACCTGGTCTCGGGCATCTCCGGCTCGAAAGTGGCGGACATGGCGGCCATCGCACCGGTGCTGTTTCCGGAGATGAAGAAACGCGGCGCTTCCGAAGGCGATCTGGTCGCGCTGCTCGCCACGACCGGTGCACAAAGCGAAACCATTCCACCGAGCATCGTGTTGATCACGATCGGTTCGGTGACGGGTCTGTCGATATCCGCGCTTTTTACCGCGGGCATGCTGCCGGGCGCCGTGCTTGCGTTGATTCTATGCGTGGTGGTGTGGTGGCGCTATCGCAAGGAAGACCTGAGCGGCGCGCAGCGTTTCAGCAAGCGGCAGATCGGGCGATTGTTCGTCGTGTCGCTTCCGGCGTTGGCGTTGCCGTTCGTGATTCGCATGGCCGTGGTCGAAGGCGTGGCAACAGCGACGGAGGTATCGACCATCGGCATTGCTTACTCGATGCTGATCGGCCTCGTGGTGTATCGCCGTTTCGAATGGCGGCGGCTCGGCCGCATGCTGGTGGATGCAGCGACATTGTCGGGCGGGATTCTTTTTATTATCGGCTGCGCGACGGCGATGGCCTGGGCACTGACGCAATCCGGCTTTTCTCAGGACCTTGCGCAACTCATGGGCTCGATGCCGGGCGGCGCGTACGGTTTTCTCGCAGTGTCGATCGTAGTGTTCGTGATGCTCGGCAGCGTGCTCGAAGGAATTCCCGCCATTGTGCTGTTCGGGCCGTTGCTGTTTCCCATTGCGCGGCTCGCGGGCGTGCATGAAGTGCATTACGCGATCGTTGTGATTCTCTCGATGGGCGTGGGCCTGTTCTCGCCGCCGTTCGGAGTGGGCTACTACTCGGCGTGCGCGATCAGCAAGGTCAATCCCGATGCGGGCATTCGTCCGATTGTCGGCTACATGGGCGCGTTGATCGTCGGCCTGATCGTGGTCGCGGCGATTCCCTGGATTTCGATCGGGTTTCTTTAAGCAGATTTCTCAAGTTCATTAACAGGTTCGACCTTCGGGCGCCGCGTTTTCGCCGCGCCGGGGCGTCGCTCGTCTTTCAAACCCGCAGCATCGGGAGAGTTTCATGAGTCGTTTTTTTGGCGAAATCCGGCAGGCAGGTTATGTGGTGCGGGACATCGAGGCCGCAATGGATTACTGGAGCCGCGTGCTCGGCGTGGGTCCGTGGTTCTACAACGAACGCGTGCCGATCGAGAACTACACCTACCGTGGGCAATCGTATGAGGTGCATAACTCGGTGGCGCTCGCGAACTCAGGACCGTTGCAGGTGGAACTGATCCAGACACGCAATGATGCGCCGTCCATGTATCGCGACTTCCTCACCGCGGGCCATACCGGTTTGCAGCACAACGCGTACTGGACCACTTCATTCGACGCGGATCTCGCCCGACTGCAGGAGCAGGGCTTTAAAGTTGCCATGAGCGGCGAAGTGGGACGCAACGGCCGTTTCGTGTACTTCGATACGGAGAATCATCCCGGCACGGTGATCGAGTTGTCCGAGATCGCCGGGCCGAAAGGCAAGCTCTTCGACATGATCTACGTGGCGTCGCGCGATTGGGACGGCCGCGAGCCGGTGCGCCGCTTTCCCGATCTGGGCACGCTATGAGCGAGACGCTGCAACAGCAAGCGGTCGATAACGACACGCTCCAGGCCGACTATCTGATCGAGACGCCGCTCGATCCCGCGCGCGTCGCCGAAGTCATGGCCGGCGAGCAATCGAGCGGCACGTTCGTGCGCGTCGCCAACGAATCCGATGCGCTGCGCGCGCGCAGCCGCGCGAGCGTGCTGCGCGTCGAAGAACTCGAAGCGGCGGCGCGGCCCAGCTTGCCGAACGCCTGGCTCGAGCGTCAAGGCACGCCAGGGCCGTGGCGGCGCGCGCGCATTACGCTGTCGTTTCCGCTCGCCAATATCGATGCGAATCTGCCCACGCTGGCCGCAACCGTCGCCGGCAATCTATACGATCTTGGCGAAGTGACCGGCATGCGGCTGCTGTCGTTGCGCCTGCCGGCTTCGTACCGAAAGCGTTTTGAATTGCCGCGTCACGGCGTGGCCGGCACGCGCGCGCTGACGGAGGCGAAGGACAGGCCGATGATCGGCACGATCATCAAGCCGAACGTCGGCCTGAGCGCGGCGGAAACGGCGGCACTGGTGCGCGATCTGTGCGAGGCAGGCGTCGATTTCATCAAGGATGACGAAGTATGCGCGAATCCCGCACACGCGCCGCTGGCGGAACGCGTGCGCGCGGTGATGGCCGAAGTGCGCCGCTACCGTGAGCGCAGCGGCCGTTCTGTGATGGTCGCGTTCAATATCACCGACGACCTCGACGCCATGCGCCGTCACGCGGAACTGGTCGAGCGCGAAGGCGGCAACTGCGTGATGGCGAGCATCAACTGGTGCGGCTTTTCCGCGATCCAGACGCTGCGCCGCGCCACGCCGCTCGTGCTGCACGCGCACCGCAACGGCTACGGCATGATGTCGCGCGATCCGGCGTTGGGCATGTCTTTTCAGGCGTATCAGACGCTGTGGCGTTTGAGTGGCGTCGATCATATGCACGTACATGGCCTCGCTGGCAAATTCGCGCAGAGCGATGCCGAAGTAGTCGAGTCGGCTCGCGATTGCGCGACGCCGCTCGCCGCGGGTTGCGACGATACGGTGCTGCCGGCGTTCTCATCAGGGCAATGGGCTGGCACCGTGCAAGCGACCTTCGACGCCGTGCGCTCCACCGATCTGCTGTTCATGTCGGGCGGCGGCATTCTCGCGCATCCGGATGGGCCCGCCGCAGGCGTGACGAGCGTGCGCCAGGCATGGGCGGCGGTGCAGGCGGGCACGCCGTTGCCGGTGTACGCCGAGCATATGCCGGAGTTGCGACGCGCCTTGGCGTTTTTCGGCAGCCGCGCGTGAACGCTTCAGGCGACACGGAACAAGAGATGAGCGACGAAGCAAACAGCCGCGGCCCCGCCTACGCCTTCTACGGTGACGACTTCACCGGCGCAACCGACACGCTGGCGCATCTCGCCCGCGCCGGTTTGCGCACCATGCTGTTCTTCGCACCGCCGGATGCCACGCGTCTTTCGATGCTTGGCCCGCTCGACGCGATTGGCGTAGCGGGCGCCGCGCGCACCATGCCGCCGGCCGCGCAGCGGCAGGAACTCGAACGCGTGGGCGCCGCCTTCGCCGCGCTCGGCGTGCGGGTGATGCACTACAAAGTGTGCTCGACGTTCGATAGCGCGCCGGAAACCGGCAGCATCGGCGTGGCGATTCGTACGTTGCGCGAGTACTGTGCAAACGAACTCGTCGCGGTGGTCGGCGGTCAGCCGAATTTGCGGCGCTATTGCGTGTTCGGCGAACTGTTTGCGGCAGCCGGCGCGGACGATGACGCGCAGTCGATTTACCGCATCGACCGTCATCCGACCATGAGCCGCCATCCCGTCACGCCGATGAACGAAGCGGACTTGCGCGTACATCTTCAGCGGCAGGGTGTGAAGAATGTGCAATCGATCGACTGGCGTTGCTACGCGCATGGCGATGCCGAACTGCAAGAGGAAGTGCAGCGCCGCCTCGATGCGGAACCCGACGCCGTGCTGTTCGACGTACTCGACGATTCGCATTTGCAGGCGATTGGCCGTGTAATCGCGCGTCACGCCGCGGCGTCGGCGCCGTTGCTCGCGGTGGGTGCGAGCAGCGTTGCGCAGGCTTACGCATTGGCGCATGACAATCGCGTTAAAGATGCCGCCGCCGAAAACCGAACCACGCCGCTGTTGCCGCGCGCACACGGCCCCGTGTTTGTGCTCGCGGGCAGCCTCTCGCCATTGACCGAAGTACAGATCGGCGCCGCGCAATCCTATCTGCGTGTGGAACTGGACCCGCTGAAAATGACCGGCGACGCGGCCTCCAGCTACCTGGCGGAACGCGTGGCGGCAATCGCCGGCCCCTTGCGCGACGGACGCAACGTACTCGCCTTCACAGCACGCCGCGCGTCGAGCGAAGGCGGCGCGCTGCCGCAACTCGCGCACGCCTGTGCATCGCTCTTGCAACAGGTACTCGCCGCCGTGCGCTTGCGACGCATCGGCATTGCGGGCGGCGACACGTCGAGTTTTGCCGTGCGCGCGCTCGGCGCCTGGGGGCTGTCGTATCTCGCGCCGTTGTCCGCTGGCGTCACCGTGTGCCGTCTTCATGCCGATCGCGCGGAACTCGACGGTATGGAGATCATGCTCAAAGGCGGCCAGATGGGCGACGCAAATCTGTTCGAGCAACTGCTCGACGGCAACGGCTAACCGTTATCGGTGAAACCGGGATAGAGCGTCATGCCGCCGTCGACGAACAAGGTCGTGCCGACCACGTAGTCGCTTTCATCCGAGGCGAGCCAGACGGCGGCCTTGCCGATGTCGTCCGCTTCGCCCACACGGCCGTAGGGAATCAGCTTCAACAGTTTCTCCAGCGCGGCTTTGGTGTCCCACGCGTCCTTATTGATCGGCGTGCGAATCGCGCCCGGCGCAATGGAATTGACGCGGATGCGTTCGGGCGCGACTTCCTGCGCGAGCGATTTCATGAACATCTGAATGCCGCCTTTAGACGCCGCGTAATTGACGTGCCCCGCCCACGGAATGACTTCGTGAACCGAGCTCATGCAGATGATCTTGCCGAGCGCTTTGGACGTGGCCGTCGGGCCGCGTCGGCGGAATTCTTTCACTGCCGCTTGTGCGGTCAGGAACTGGCCGGTGAGATTGGTCGCCAGCACCTGTTGCCAGTCGTCCAGCGTCATATCGGCAAACGCATTATCTTTCTGCACGCCCGAATTCGCGACCACGATATCCGCGCTTCCGAAACGCGCGCGGCATGCCGCGAACATCTTATCGACCTGCGTGGGATTGGCGACGTCGGCTTGCACCGCAAGCGCGGCGCCGCCGGCTTTCTCGATCTCGGCGCAGAGTTGCTCCGCCTCTTCGGCATGCGAGTGGTAGTCCACGACGACGGCCGCGCCCGCATCCGCAAGCGCTTTGGCGACGCCGGAACCAATGCCCGAACTGCCGCCGGTGACCAGAGCGACCTGATTCGCGAGTAACTTTTCCATTGCTGCTCCCAAGGTGACAAGATAGGGATGTGCATCGACCATCGACATAGCAAGGCCGCCGGATATCCATGCAGCGAACTGCGGAGATATCCGGCGGCCGACCCGCTTTCAAGGAACGCGGGTACTACCCAACGCTGTGGCAATTCAGGCTATATGACGCCGACGACCAGCAACACGATCACGACGATCACAACGAGACCGAGACCGCCGGTAGGACCGTAACCCCACGCGCGGCTGTGCGGCCACGTGGGCAGCGCACCGATGAGGAGAAGAATCAGCACGACTAGAAGAATAGTTCCCAACATATGAATGACCTCCGCCTGGTTGATAGGACCTGCCTTCGCGACAAACGCGCAAGGCCCGCATTGCGCGTGTTCCTGCGAACGGCAGTATCGGTGCCATGGTTGAGCAAGCTGCATGCCCGAGGCGATAGATCGAGCCGGAAACGTTTAAGACCGGCTTGCCGCCGTGTGGCGGGCGGTGCCGATGCGCGACGCAATCAGATCCCCGATGAAGGCGAGCGTGAGGGCAGCCGCGCCGCAAGCGAAGATCAACCCGTAGTCGTTATGTGTGTGCGAGAAAAGGTACGAGTACCCATAGCCGCCGAGCGCCTGGAAAAGCGCGAAGGCTGTCGTCGCGCGACTCCATGCGGCTCGCTGTTCGATGTGATCGTGTGGCACGAGTTCATGAATGCGGCCGAGCACGAGCGGCACGATACCCGGTGTGAAGATGCCGAGAATCACAGTCGATGCAACCAGTGCGAGCGTGCTTCCCGAGAACGCGAGCACGGCGACGGCGGCCGCTTGCAGAAGCAATCCGATGCGATAGGCCTTGCCGAAGCCGATGCGATCGGCCACGTTGCCGCAGATCACCGGTCCGGCGATGGCAGCAAGGCCGTACAGCACCCAGTAGTCGGCGCCGATTGCGGCGCCGCGTCCCAGGCCGCGAGCGATATAGTCGACGAGCAGCACCATCGCCGGGACAAGGCCGAGTGCGTTTGCCGCGTATTGCGCGTACAGCACGCGAAGCGTCAAGCCATGTGGACGCACTGCGTGATGCGTATCGGAAGCCGCGGCCGGTGCGGGCGGATTCGTCGAAGGCCAGCCGAACCAGCTCACCGCGGTCAACACCAGCGCCACGACACCGAGACCGATCCATGTGGTTTGCAAACCATAGTGCAGCAGCTGCGGAATCAACGTGCCGGATGCGGCGATACCGAGTCCGAGTCCAAGAAAGATCATGCCGCTCACGAAGCCGCGGCGCGGCACGGGAATGTGCGGAAGAATCGACGTCGCCACCAGCACCATGATCGCGCCGCCGGAAATGCCCGACAACAAACGCCACGCAAAAAACCAGCTCACCGAAAGCGGATACGCGCAGGCGAAAAAGGCCGCGGTCACGACCGCCATCAGCATGCGCAATGCGCTTCGGTTCGACAATGCCGATGCGAGCGGGCGGCCGATCAACGCACCGACCAGATAACCGGCGAAGTTCGCCGCGCCGAGCGTCACCGCTTGCGACGACGTGAACCAGTGCGCCTGGATCAGCGAGGGAATCAGCGGCGTGTACGCGAAGCGCGCGAGGCCGATGGCGACGAGACTGCCGCACAGTCCCGCGAGCGTGGCGAAGAGCGCGCGAGCATCGAGTGAGACCGGACTATCTGACGTTATCGGAGCAGCGGACATGACGGTTCCTTTACCGGTGCGCGCGCTGATGGCGGCGCTGCCGGATGTCGGTGGGAAAGCGAAGGGGTGCGCCTTGTCAGGCGCGTGACTCAGGCGTTGGAGCCGGTCGGCGGTAGGGCAGGCAAACCAAGCAGCAGCAACACGGGCGCAATCGCGCCGACAAGCAGCGTTTGTTGCGGATTGACCCGCGCGAGAACGCGAACGCCGATTAGCGTGGCCAGCAGGTGAGTGGCGGCGTCATCGGCGGAAACGGCTGTGGTGATTTCTCCGCTCTCGCTGGCAGCAATCATGCGGCGGTAGAAAAACGCGCGCATTTCCGAGAATTCCGTGGCGACGATCGCGCGGAATGCTTCGTCCTCCGATGTGGTTTCCAGCGCCGAGTTCACCAGCATGCAGCCACGTTGCGCGGGATCGGCGAGCGATCGTTCGAGGATCTCGTGGAAGAACATCGTGATGCCTAGAGCCGGCGATACGGTCTGCTCCAAACGCCTGATCCGTTCGCGCAACGTGTGCTCCAGATAATGCTCGAGCGCGCGCAGATATAGCGTGCGCTTGTCGCCGAACGCGTTGTAGAGACTCGGCTGCGTCAGACCGGTGGATTTAACCAGGTCGCGCGTGGAGGTCGCGTCATAGCCCTTCGTCCAGAAGGCGGCGCTGGCGGCTTCCAGCACCTCTTGTTCGTCGAATTGGCGGGGTCTTGCCATGATGAATATCCTTCCGGCGTCACTGAGGACTGGTTCTGTATCGGTCGATATAAAAAGCGATTATATATCGACTGATACAGAACGCAAGAAGAAGATTCGACGATGTAAGGCAGCGCGCTCAAAGTACGCTGCGGTGCGGGGGAAGGGCGTCGGCGGGTGGTTGCCCATCCGGCGCGAGTTCGGCTTCCGGATAGCTGATGCGCACCGGCGGCACGAACCAGGCGAGGCACAACCCGATCAACGCCGCCGCGCCGGCCACCAGAATGCCGATGTGAATGGACTGCACCAAGGCTTCGCGCGCGGACCTCATCATGGCGTCGCCTGACTGGCCGGCACTCACCAGACGATTGATCAGCGCGGCCTGTTCCGCGCGATCCACCAGCAACTCGGGACTGGCGAAGGATTTGAACCACTGCGTCGCCTGATAGGAGTCGAGCGAGCGATGCACGCCGCGCGAATAGAGGTGGCCGAGCAACGCCCCCGTCATCACCGTGCCGAGCATGCCGCCGAATGTCCGCAGCGATTGAAGCAGCGCGGTGGCCGCGCCGACATGGTCCCGCCCGACGATCTGCTGTGAACAGACGGTCAGGCTGGTGGCCACCAGACCGAGGCCGAGCCCGCTGATGCCCATGCACGAAGCCCACACGAGATGCGGTTCCGTACCTCGCAAGACGACCACGCTCAGACAGGCGAGTGCGGACAGCGCAAAGCCGACATACATGATGCCGTTCGCGCGGCGAACCCGCGTGACGATTCGATTGTTGAGCACGCTGCCCACGGTCGTGCCCAGCAGCAATGGTGTGATCAGCATGCCCGAGTCATGCGCGGACATCGCGTAGCCGCCCTGAAACAGCAGCGGCACATAAAACACCAGCGAAAAGAGCGCGAAGCCGCCGAGCACCGACATCGCGAACAGCGCGGAGAGCTTGCGGTCCATGAGCATGTCCACCGGCACGATCGGATAGCCGATGCGCCGCTCCCATAGCCAGAGAATCAGCCCGCAGGTCGCCGCTACGATGGTCAGCACGATGGTCGTCGTGTCGATGCCGCGCCTTGGGAACAGTTCGATGAGCACCTGCAGTGAGCCGAACGTGACCGCGAGCACGAACGCGCCGAGCCAGTCGAGCCGCACGGGACCTTTGCGCCTTAGATGAAGCAGCGGGGGCAAAAAGCGCTGCACGAACAGCAGCGAGACGAGCCCGACCGGCACGTTGACGAAAAACACCAGCCGCCAACCGCCGTATTGCGTGAGCATTCCGCCGAGCGTCGGTCCGATCATATTGGACACGCCGAAGGCGGACGTAACGAACACAAGCCAACGCAGCCGCAGTTTCGGATTGGGGAACAGATCGGCGACGGTGGCGAACACCGTGCCGATCAGAATGCCGCCGCCAATCCCTTGCAGTCCGCGCGAAACCACCAGCAACAGCATGCTGCTGGCAAGCCCGCACAACACGGACGCGCCGGTGAACAACAGGATCGCCGCGATCAGAAACCGCTTGCGGCCAAACAGATCGCCCAACCGCCCGAAGATGGGAATCGTGATGACGGAGGCCAGCATGTACGACGTCGCGACCCACGCGTAAAGATCGAATCCCTTCAGATCGGCGACGATGCGCGGCAGCGCGGTGCCGACGATGGTCTGATCCAGCGCCACCAGCATCGCGACGAAAGCGATGCCGAGCATCGCCAGCAGCGATTCGCGGAACGGCAGCAGTTGCCCGCTCGGCAGCGGCGCGGTGAACCCGGTGCTCATGGCGTACTTACTTGTTACCCGCTGCCATACGTTGCCCGAGAGCAGCGCCCAGGTCTTCGTCGGTCAGGGCCGGCGAGATGTCCATGGTGAGGAGGTCGCCCCAATCGAGCGCCATCGCCGCCATCGCGCGGTTGTCGTCAGCCTCGACGATGGCAACGCCGCGCAAGCCGCCGATAGCGTGCCAGCGTCCCAGCAACTTGACTCCGTCCGGCATTTGCCCGCCGGTCTTCATGAAACGTTCGATGACGGAACTCTCAGCAGTCGGCAGACCATTCCATAGGACGATAAATTTCATTGCGCGCCTCCAATCCGAAATGGCGATGCCGGCTCGTGGCGCGCTGCCATCGTCGCTTATGGGTACGGCGCGTCGCGGATGCGGGGCGTCGTGTTCAGTTCTGCGCCAGCAAGCTGTCCGGATAGTGCGTGCTATTGGCGGACAGCGATAAAAAACCACGTGGCGTCCTAAGCATCATAGGTGAGCGTGGCGCGTGCAGCGTCGCCGCGTGCGGACATTCACCAGGCCAATTGCACACGCATGATTTCGTGACGAAGAAACCGACAGCGCCGTTGCTGGATGGGAATATTTTGTGGGGCGTGTGCGTTATCTGGTCATGACGATGCGCTTCTGTCGGCAGAAAAAGCAAACGGCACGCGTGCGTGACGCGTGCCGTTGTCGTGACTGTGCAACGCCGAAGCGAGGCGCGTTAGGGTTTGCGCTGCATGGCCGCTTTGGCAATCGTCTGATGCGCGGCGGGGAAGCCCGGCG
>Ga0209759_1000043_pt1 | contig 242513 bp, 222 predicted proteins | sample AraplaCL_Col_mMS_FD_184261 | JGI IMG/M metagenome (GOLD analysis project Ga0209759, IMG submission 184261) | Arabidopsis root microbial communities from the University of North Carolina, USA - plate scrape CL_Col_mMS (SPAdes) (version 2) | ecosystem: Host-associated > Plants > Roots >... | reverse complement strand
CCGAGCAGCCTTGCCTGCCTGGAACCACTTCTATAACTGGCACCGGCCACATCACGGCATTGGCTGCCTGCCGCCCATGTCTCGCATCAAGAGATCACGAAAGAACCTCTTGACTCTTCACACCTAGTCCTTGTGCGTGACCACGAGGTTGTCGGCCGGCCCCGACGCGTCGGCCGCGACGGTGACCACGGACCCGACCAGGGCGTTGACCGTGTTCTTGTGGCCCGTGATCGTGATGTGGCTGCCGCTCGAGTCGACGGCCGTGTTCGACGGGACGTAGAACGTCTGGTTGGGGCCGATGGCGTACGACTGGCCGGCCGCGAGGGTGCGCGTCTGGGGAATAGTGTCGTCGTGCCCGCCGCCGCAGGCGGCCAGGCTCGCGCCAAGTGCGCCGACGAGCGCGATCTTCTCGAAGTTCATGCGGTTGTTCCCCTGCCAGCTTTCTTGTGAGAGGGCGCAAGCGTAGGCGGGCTGCCTGACGCCGGCCTGTGCTCACGCATCAGGCTTACCCGGCTTGACGGCCGCCGCGTCGTCCTCAGGCGGCCGGCTCGGCGGCCTCGGTCTCGCCTGGCGTGTCGCTGCGCAGCGCCTCGGCGAGCCGCGCGCGATCGAGCTCGCGCTCCCATGCCGACACCACCACGCAGGCCACGCCGTTGCCGCAGATGTTGGTGAGCGCGCGGCACTCGCTCATGAACTTGTCGATGCCCAGGATCAGCACCATGCCGGTGACGGGCAGCGAGGGCACGACCGACAGCGTGGCCGCCAGCGTGATGAAGCCCGAGCCAGTGACGCCGCTGGCGCCCTTGGACGTGAGCATCGCCACTGCCAGGATCGTCGCCTCCTGGCCGACGGTCAGGTCGACGTTGAGCGCCTGCGCGATGAAGATCACCGCCAGCGTCATGTAGATGTTGGTGCCGTCGAGGTTGAACGAGTAGCCGGTGGGCACCACCAGGCCGACGACGGACTTCGAGCAGCCGAGGTTCTCGAGCTTGGCCATCAGCTGCGGCAGCGCCGCCTCCGAGGAACTGGTGCCCAGCACGATCAGCAGTTCCTCCTTGATGTAGACGAGGAAGCGCAGGATCGAGAAGCCCGTGACGCGCGCGACCAGCCCGAGGACGACCAGCACGAACAGCAGCGAGGTGACGTAGAACGTGGCCACCAGCTTGAGCAGCGGCAGCAGCGAGCCCAGTCCGTACTTGCCCACCGTGAAGGCCATCGCGCCGAACGCGCCCAGCGGCGCGAGGCGGGTGATCAGCGTCACCATGCGGAAGAACACTGCCGCGAAACGGTCGATCAGGTGCAGCAGCGGTGCCCCGCGCTCGCCCGCGTGCGAGAGCGCCGCGCCGAACAGCAGCGCCACCAGCAGCACCTGCAGCACCTCGCCCTTGGCGAACGCGTCGACGACCGTCGTGGGGATGATGTGCAGCAGGAAATCGACGGTGCTCTGGCCATGCGCCTGCGTGGCGTAGGACGACACGGCGCCGGCGTCCAGCGTCTTCGGATCGACGTTGAAGCCGTCGCCGGGGCGCAGCAGGTGCGCCACCAGCAGGCCGACCACCAGCGCGATGGTCGACATCACCTCGAAGTAGAGCAGCGCCTTGCCACCGACCCGGCCCACCTTCTTCATGTCGTCCATGCCCGCGATGCCGGCCACGACGGTACAGAAGATGATGGGTGCGATCACCATGCGGATCAGCGCGACGAAGCCGTCGCCCAGCGGCTTCATCTTCGTCGCCAGCCCGGGGTCGAAGTGGCCGAGGAGGGCGCCCGCGACGATCGCGAACAGCACCTGGACGTACAGGATCCTCCAGAACGGCGTCTTCATGTCGCGCACTCCCGTGCGGCGCCGGGTGGCGTCGGAACGACGATTCTTGGCCGCGCGCGATCCCCATCCCCGCCGGAGGGGGAAGCGGCGTCAGGCGGCCGCGGGATCCTGCCGGAAGTAGCCGGACAGCAGTTCGTAGAGCGCCGGCGACTCGCGCTTGAACGGCACCGAGGCCACGAAGAAGGCCTCGACGGCGACGGCGAAGAACTCCTCGACGGCCTCGGCACCGTAGGGGTCGACGACGGTGTCGGCGCCGCTGTCGACGCGGTCGCAGAAGTCTTCGTACGCCGAGTCGAGGATCTCGATCCAGTGCTCGCGCGCGGCCGCGTCGGGCAGCGGCGGCACGCCGTCGGTGGCGCCGGCGGCCATGTCGATGACGTGGGCGAACTCGTGGATGACGACGTTGTAGGCCCAGTCGGCCGCCTCGGCGGCGTCCTGCACGTCGGCCCAGGCCAGCATCAGCGGGCCGCCGCTCATCGCCTCGCCGGTGAGGTTCTCCTCATACTCGTGGACGACGCCGTCCTCGTCCATCACGCTGCGCTGCGCGACGACCTCGTCCGGATGCACGACGATGCCGACGAAGCCGTCGTAGAAGTGCAGGCCCAGCTTGAGCACCGGCAGGCAGGCCTGGGCGGCGATCAGCAGCGCCATGTCGTCGCTGACCTCCAGGCCGCCGGCGCCGTGGAACTGCTTGCGATCGAGGAAGAGGCTGCACAGGCGCCGCAGTTCGCCGCGCTCCGCGTCGTCGAGGCGGGCGAGGAAGGGCAGGCGCTGCAGCGTCAGTTCCCACAGGTCGTCGGGTATCGCGCGGCGCGCGAGGGCGCGCTGCTCGCGCCACGCGCCCAGGCGCGCGAGCGGCGCGCGCCACCACGCGGGCGGGGCGTCGTCGCGCATCAGGCCTGGTCGGGCGCGATGCGCTCGAAGCCCGCGGCGGTCCAGCGCAGCACCTGTGCGCGGCGCGCCTCGGGCTGGGGCCGGTCGAGATCCCAGTCGGTGAGGACGTGGCGCGTCCAGCCGTCGCGCACCTGCGTGCCGGGGCGGTGGGTGTGGCCGTGGATCATCGTGTCCGTGCCCAGGCGCGCGAGCCAGGCCTTGGCCATCGTCTCGTCGACGTCGGCGTAGGTGACGGGCTCATCGTGGCGCGCCATGCTGGCCGCGCGCATCTTCGCGGCCAGCGCCAGGCGGGCCTCCAGCGGCTGCGACAGCAACTGCTGCTGGTAGGCCGGGTTGCGCACCTGCTGGCGGAACATCTGGTACGGCACGTCGTCGACGCACAGTTCGTCGCCATGCGTCAGCAGCACCGTCTCACCGAACGCCGTCACCGAGGCCGGGTCGGCCAGCAGGCGGATGCCGGTGGCCGCCGCGAACTCGGGCCCGATCAGGAAATCGCGGTTGCCGTGCTGCAGCCACACGGGCACGCGTGCGGCGGTGGCGGCGATGGCCGCCGTGCAGCGCGCCTCGAAGGGCCGCGTGCGCGCGTCGTCGCCGACCCACACTTCGAAGATGTCGCCCAGCAGGAAGACCGCGTCGGCGCGCGTGCGCGCCATGTAGGCTTCCCACGCGTCGGCCGTGGCCGGCATGGTCTCGCTGAGGTGGATGTCGGAGATGAAGTCCACGGCGCGGATGTCGCCGCCGAGCTTCAGTGCCGAATCGAAGGTCGATGGCAACGGACCCTCCGCACTGCGTGCTGCGGTGCGACCGCCTTCGGGCGGCCGGATGCCTGTCAAGCTCAAGCCTGGACTTCCTCGGCCTTGACGATCTTGACGTCTTCCAGCGGCACGTCGTCGTGGAAGCCCTTGCGGCCGGTCTTCACGGCGGCGATGGCGTCGACGACATCCTGGCCTTCGACGACCTTGCCGAACACGGCGTAGCCCCAGCCGTCCTGCGCCTGGTCGTTGTTCAGGAAGCCGTTGTTGGTCGTGTTGATGAAGAACTGCGCGGTGGCGGAGTGGGGCGCCGAGGTGCGCGCCATCGCCAGCGTGTACTTGTCGTTCTTCAGGCCGTTCTTGGCCTCGTTCTGGATCTGCGCGTCGGTGTCCTTCTGCTTCATGCCCGACTCGAAGCCGCCGCCCTGGACCATGAAGTTGCGGATCACGCGGTGGAAGATCGTGCCGTCGTAGAAGCCCTTGTTCACGTAGGACAGGAAGTTCGCGACGGAGATGGGCGCCTTGGCGTCGTCGAGCTCGATGCGCAGGTCGCCCTGGCTGGTGGTCATCTTCACGTACTTGGTCATGCTCATTTCTCCAGGGTGGCTTTCTTGATGATGACGGGGTTGACGGGCACGTTCTCGAACGGGCCCTTCGTCGTGGTCTCGACCGTCTTGATCTTCTCGACGACGTCCATGCCCGAGACGACATGGCCGAACACGGCGTAGCCGTCGCCCTGGTCGAGGAACGGGTTGTCCTTGACGTTGATGAAGAACTGCGCGGTGGCGGAGTTCGGGTCGCCGGTGCGTGCCATCGCGATGGTGCCCGTCGTGTTGCTCAGGCCGTTGTGCGACTCGTTGACGATCGGCTTGTGCGTGGGCTTTTCCTTCAGGCCGGCGAAGGTGGAGACCATGCCGCCGCCCTGGATCATGAAGTTCGGGATCACGCGGTGGAACACGGTGCCGTTGTAGTGGCCTTCCTTGACGTACTGCTCGAAGTTGGCGACCGTCTTGGGCGCCTTGTCCGCGTCGAGTTCGACGACGATCTCGCCCAGCGTGGTGTCCAGGTGCACCTTGTCGCCGGCGAAGGCGGGCGCGGCGACTGCGCTCAGGCCGGCGAGGGCCAGCGCGGCCCACCGGGTTTGTTGGGGGATGCTCATCCAAAGGTCTCCTTGGCTATACTTCCCCGATTCTACCGAGGGCAGCCGAGCCCGCTTCCTCCCGGACTCCGCGTACTCTTCCGTTCTTCGGCCGCGGGCGTCGCGCCTCGGCGAAAGACCCGGTCTTTCCCCCAAATTTCCGCGTCCGGCTGCCCGCCGCTTCCTCGCGAGGCCTTCGGCGCCGGCTCCTGTTCCCGATGACGCTGCGTCTGTTCAACACCCTCACCGGCCAAGCCGAAGAATTCGTCCCGATCGTTCCCGGCCACGTGCGCATGTACGTGTGCGGCATGACGATCTACGACCTGTGCCACATGGGCCACGCCCGCATGATGATGGCGTTCGACGTGGTCTATCGCTGGCTGCAGGTGCTGGGCTACGAGGTCACGTACGTCCGCAACATCACGGACATCGAGGACAAGATCATCAAGCGCGCGGTCGAGCGCGGCATCACCATCCGCCAGCTCACCGACGAGATGACCGCGGCGATGCGCCAGGACATCGGCGCCATCGGCATCGAGCCGCCCACGCACGAGCCGCGCGCCACAGAGTACGTGCCGCAGATGCTCTCGATGATCGCCACGCTGCAGGACAAGGGCCTGGCCTACCAGGGCGACAACGGCGACGTGAACTACGCGGTGCGCAAGTTCCCGGGCTACGGCAAGTTGTCGGGCAAGTCGCTGGACGACCTGCGCGCGGGCGAGCGCGTGGCCGTGGCCGACGGCAAGACCGACCCGCTCGACTTCGTGCTGTGGAAGTCGGCCAAGCCGTCCGAGCCCGACGACGCCAAGTGGGACAGCGCGTACGGCCCGGGCCGTCCGGGCTGGCACATCGAGTGCTCCGCGATGTCGTGCGCCGTCCTCGGCGAGCGCTTCGACATCCACGGCGGCGGCATGGACCTGCAGTTCCCCCACCACGAGAACGAGATCGCCCAGAGCGAGGGCGCGCTCGGCCATCCGTTCGTCAACTACTGGCTGCACAACGGCTTCCTGAACGTCGACAACGAGAAGATGTCGAAGTCGCTCGGCAACTTCTTCACCATCCGCGACGTGCTGCAGAAGTTCGACGGCGAGACGCTGCGCTTCTTCATGCTGCGCACGCACTACCGCAGCCCGTTCAACTTCAGCGACGCCCATCTCGAGGACGCGCGCTCCGCGCTGCGCCGCCTGTACACCGCGCTCGCCTCCGTCGGCCTGCACGCCGGCGACGCGGCCGCGGGGGTGGCCGAGCAGCCGGTCGAGCCCGGCGCCATCGACTGGACCGACGCGCGCGCCGCGGCCTTCCGCGACGCGATGAACGACGACTTCAACACCCCGGGCGCACTGGCCGTGCTGTTCGAGATGGCGACCGACCTGAACCGCACGAAGTCCGTCGGGACGGCGCGGCTGCTGCGGGCCCTCGGCGCCACGCTGGGCGTGCTGCAACAGGAGCCGACGGCCTTCCTGCAGGCCGGCGCCGCGCTGACGGATGCCGAGATCCGGTCCCGCATCGAGGCCCGCGCGCAGGCGAAGAAGGACCGGAACTTCGCGGAGTCCGACCGCATCCGCAAGGAGCTCGCGGACCTGGGCATCACGCTCAAGGACGGCCCCGACGGCACCACCTGGGTGAAGGCCTGACATGGTCAGCGCTGCGGCCGCTCCAGCCGCCTCCGATGCCACCCGCGACGTGCCCGCGTACTGGGATGACGCCTGCCGTCACCTGGTCAAGCGCGACCGGGTGATGAAGAAGCTCATCCCGCAGTTCGGCGACGCCCGCCTGCAGAGCAACGGCGACGCGTTCACGACGCTGGCGCGCTCGATCGTCGGCCAGCAGGTATCCACCAAGTCGGCGCAGGGCGTCTGGCGCAAGCTGGTCGCCGCGGTCGACGGTCCCGACGTGGAGCTGCTGCAGCCGGCCGCGGTGCTCGGGCTGGTGCCCGACACGCTGCGCGGGGCCGGGCTGTCGGCGCGCAAGGTCGAGTACCTGCGCGACCTGGCGCACAACTTCAGCAGCGGCGCCGTGCACGTGGGCCTGTGGCACGGCATGGACGACGAGGCCATCATCGAGGAACTGGTGGCCATCCGCGGCATCGGCCGCTGGACGGCCGAGATGTTCCTGATCTTCCATCTCCTGCGCCCGAACGTCCTTCCGCTGGACGATCCCAACCTGATCCGCGGAATCAGCGAAAATTACTTCAGCGGCGAGCCGGTCTCGCGCGCCGAGGCCCGCGAACTGGGCGAAGGGTGGGCTCCGTACCGTTCCGTCGCCACGTGGTATCTCTGGCGCAGCCTCGATCCCGTCAAGGGCTGAGCCGCCGCGCAAAAGGACTAGAAACGATGACCAAACGCCACTTCCTGGAATTCGAACAACCGATCGCCGAGCTCGAATCGAAGATCGAGGAGCTGCGCTACGTGCAGAACGAGTCGGCCGTCGACATCTCGGAAGAGATCGACCGCCTCGACAAGAAGAGCCTGCAGCTCACCAAGGACATCTATTCCAGCCTGGAGCCGTGGCAGGTCTACCAGATCGCGCGCCACCCGCAGCGCCCGCAGACGCTGGACTACACGGCCGAGGTGTTCACGGAGTTCGAGGAACTGCACGGCGACCGCTCGTTCGCGGACGACGCCGCCATCGTCGGCGGCCTCGCGCGCTTCAATGGCCAGGCCTGCATGATCGTGGGCCATCAGCGCGGCTACGACACCAAGGATCGCCAGCTGCGCAATTTCGGCATGCCGCGTCCCGAGGGCTACCGCAAGGCCATCCGCCTGATGAAGACGGCCGAGAAGTTCGGCCTGCCCGTGTTCACCTTCATCGACACGATGGGCGCGTACCCCGGCATCGGCGCCGAGGAGCGCGGCCAGTCGGAGGCCATCGGCGCCAGCATCTTCGAGATGGCGCAGCTGGAAGTGCCCATCATCTCCACCATCATCGGCGAGGGCGGCTCCGGCGGCGCGCTGGCCATCGGCGTCTGCGACCAGATGCTGATGCTGCAGTTCTCGGCCTACTCGGTGATCTCGCCGGAAGGCTGCGCGTCGATCCTGTGGAAGACCTCGGAGCGCGCGGCCGACGCCGCCGAGGCGCTGGGCATCACCGCGCACCGGCTGAAGGCGCTGGGCCTGGTCGACAAGATCGTCAACGAACCCGTGGGCGGCGCCCATCGCGATCCGAAGGCGATGGCCTCGAGCCTGAAGCGCGCGCTGGCCGATGGCCTGCGCCAGGTGGCCGACCTCAAGCCCAAGGAGCTGCTGGCGCGACGCCAGGAGCGCCTGATGGCCTACGGCCGCTTCGCGGACACGACGGACCGCTGAGCCCATGCACGAACGCCCCGTCGTTGCGGTTGCCTGCAGCGGCGGACGCGATTCGGTCGCCTTGCTGCACGCCGCGCGGCGTGCCGGCGACGCGCTCGGGACGAGCGTCGTCGCGCTGCATGTCCACCATGGCCTGATGGCCGACGCCGACCGCTGGGCCGCGGCGCTCGCGGCATTGTGCGAACGCTGGGGCGTGCCGCTGCTCCAGGTTCGCTTGCAGGGCGCGCCGCAAGCCGGCGAGAGCGTCGAGGCCTGGGCGCGGCGCGAGCGCTACGCCGCGCTGGCCCGCCTGGCGCGCACGGCCGGCGCGTCGATCGTCCTGCTGGGCCATCACCTGCACGACCAGGCCGAGACGGTGCTGCTGCAGGCCTTGCGCGGCGCCGGGCCCGCGGGGCTGGCCGCCATGCCGCGGGTCGTCGAACGTGACGGCCTCGCGTGGGCGCGGCCCTGGCTGGCCCGCACCGGCCAGGAGATCGACGCCTACGTCGCCCCGCTCGAGGTGGCCGTGGCCGCCGACCCCAGCAACGCCGACCCGCGCTTCGCGCGCAGCCGCCTGCGCCACGAGGTGATGCCGGCGCTGCGGCGGGCCTTTCCCGACGCCGACGTCGCCCTGGCCGCCGTCGCGCGGCGCGCAGGCGAGGCGAGAGCGGTGCTGGACGAGGTCGCCGCCGAGGATCTGCAGCGCCTGGGCGCCGGGGCGGCGCTGCCTTTGCCGGCCTGGCGGGCGCTGTCCGCGGCCCGGCGCAGCAACGCCCTGCGCGCGTGGCTGGGGCGCACGCTCGGCGGCCCGGTGCCGCGGACGCTGGTCGATCGTCTCCTGGCCGAGGCGACGGACGACGCGACGCGGCGCTGGCCGATCGGGGACGGGCGCGTCCTGCGCGCCTGGCGCGGCGAGCTGGCCGTGGCCGTGCTCCCGCGCGCGCGGGCGGGCGGGACGCCTGCGGGCGCCGCCGGACGGGCAGCGGAAGCCTTGTCGCTGCTGCGCTGTGCCCGCCATCCCTTGCCCGGTTGGAACGGGGCCCTGGAGGTCTTCGCGACGGCCGAGCACGGCGTCGCGCCGCACCGGCTGGCGCAGGTCGAGGTTCGCGCTCGCTCGGGCGGCGAACGTTTCGTGCTCGGTCCGGCAGGCGCGGCGCGCAGCCTGAAGAAGCAATGGCAGGCGCAAGGCGTCCCGGTCGAGGGCCGCGACGGGCCGCTGGTCTACGACGCCGCAGGTGCGCTGCTGTTCGTGCCCGGCCTGGGCATCGATGCCCGCGCCTGGGCGCCGCCCGGCGCGCCGCAGTGGGGCCTGCGCTGGCTGTCGCCTGCGTAGCCGGCGAAGGCTTGCGCGGGCTGCACCGCATCCGCCGCGAAGGCTGAGCCTGTATAGGCAAGTTGAATTCGCGGCCAAAGAAGCGCGGCTCCACCAGCCGCGAACCGGGCGCGCCCGGGAAAACCCCCTGTCGCACGATAAACTTGGAGGTTTGGGCGGGCAGGTCGCATGGACCTGTCCCGGGTTCAACCGGGCGTTTCAGACCATGGCATTGATAGTTCACAAGTACGGCGGCACCTCGATGGGTTCGACGGAGCGGATTCGCAACGTCGCCAAACGCGTCGCCAAATGGGCGCGCGCCGGTCACCAGATGGTGGTCGTCCCCTCGGCCATGAGCGGCGAGACGAACCGCCTGCTGGGCCTGGCCAAGGAACTGTTCCCCGGCGTGCCCACGGCGGCGTCGGACCGCGAGCTCGACATGATCGCCTCCACCGGCGAGCAGGTGTCGGTGGGCCTGCTGTCGCTGGCGCTGCAGGCCGAAGGCCTGGAGGCCGTCAGCTACACCGGCTGGCAGGTGGCCGTGAAGACGGACTCGTCGTACACCAAGGCGCGCATCGAGAGCATCGACGACGTGCGCGTGCGCGCCGATCTCGCCGCCGGCAAGGTGGTCGTCATCACTGGCTTCCAGGGCATCGACGAGGCCGGCCACATCACCACGCTGGGCCGCGGCGGTTCTGACACGTCGGCCGTGGCGATCGCCGCCGCGATGAAGGCGGCCGAATGCCTCATCTACACCGACGTGGACGGCGTCTACACCACCGACCCGCGCGTCGTGCCGGAAGCCCGTCGCCTGCAGACGATCTCGTTCGAGGAGATGCTCGAGATGGCCAGCCTCGGCTCCAAGGTGCTGCAGATCCGCTCGGTGGAGTTCGCCGGCAAGTACCGGGTGCCGCTGCGCGTGCTGTCCAGCTTCACCGACTGGAACATCGACATCAATGAGGAAGCCCGCTCGGGCACGCTGATCACTTTCGAGGAAGACGTCAACATGGAACAAGCAGTCGTTTCGGGCATCGCGTTCAACCGCGACGAGGCCAAGGTCACCGTGATGGGCGTCCCCGACAAGCCGGGCATCGCGTACCAGATCCTGGGCGACGTGGCCGAGGCCAACATCGACGTCGACGTCATCATCCAGAACGTCTCGCACGACGGCAAGACCGACTTCTCGTTCACCGTGCACCGCAACGACTACGCGCGCACGATGGACCTGCTCAAGAACAAGGTGGCCCCGGCCACCGGCGCGGCCAGCGTCATCGGCGACCCGAAGATCTGCAAGGTCTCGATCGTGGGCATCGGCATGCGCAGCCACGTGGGCGTGGCCTCGAAGATGTTCCGCACGCTGAGCGAGGAGGGCATCAACATCATGATGATCACCACCAGCGAGATCAAGACGTCGGTGGTCATCGACGAGAAGTACATGGAGCTCGCGGTGCGGGCGCTGCACAAGGCGTTCGACCTGGAAGAACCCGCGCCGTCCGCTTCTTGATCGACCCTCGAATTCCAGGCTAGAATGCCAGCTTAGGTTGGAGTTGTGGCCGAGTGGTCGAAGGTACTCCCCTGCTAAGGGAGCATGCGGTGATGAGCTGCATCGAGGGTTCGAATCCCTCCAACTCCGCCAACCGACGCGAAGCCCCAGAGGAGCGATTCTCTGGGGCTTTTCTCATGGCGCATCCGGGTCGCGGGCAGACACGACGGCAGAGCGTCGCGTGCCTCAGCGCGGCAGCGCGTCCAGGATGAGCCCGGCCAGCGCGTCGTAGTCGCCGCCGAAATGGTGCCCGCCTTTGAGCGGCACCGCGCGTGCGTGTCCGGGCGAGAGTTCCGGGCACAGGGAGTCCTTCTCGTCGAGGCCGTAGATGCACAGCGTGTCCGCGGCGGCGAGCCGGAGGGCTTCCGGCGCGATCGGCCGGTCCCCGCCGGGACCCATCCAGTTCGACAGATGGAATTCGAACGAGGCCTTCTGGCCCGGGCCGAGCAGGGCGGTCAGCCGGACGCTGGCGCGCGTGGCGGACGGCAGCCGGTTGAGGGCGAACGGCAACACGTCGGCACCCTGCGAATACCCCACCAGCAGCACCTCGCTGCGGCCCCAGTGCGCGGCGTAGTAGCGGATGACGCGGTCGAGGTCCGCGGCCAGTTCGTCGGGCGTGCGCGCGCCCCAGAAGTAGCGCAGGGAGTCGAAGCCGGCGACGGACACGCCCCGCGCGGCGAAGGCGGCGCCCAGGCTCTTGTCGATGCCGGCCCAGCCGCCGTCGCCCGAGAGCAGGATCGCGAAGCGGTTGCCGGGCCGCGCCGCCGGTACTTCGACGATGGGCAGGTTTCCGAGCTCGGCCGGCGGCGCGCCCAGCGCGGCCTGTTGCCCCCCGACCTGTCGGAATGCGCGGGCGAATTCCCCCATCGGATCCGACGGCGGGCCCGATGCCGGCACCGCGATCCAGGGCGTCGCGGCGCCGGCGGGCACCGTTGCGGCATGGACGCCGGAGGCCTCGGGCGGCGCGGCGGCCACGGCGCTCGGTGCGCACGGCGGCGGCTTCAACGCCAGCGGTTGCGGGGCCAGCCCCAGGCCGGCGGCGAACGTGCCGGCCGGGGCCTGGGAGACGAGCGTGTGCACGTAGGACGCGCTCGTGCCCGCGCCGGCGACCATCGGTAGCAGATAGCCGGGAACCTGCTCGAAGGCCTGCAGGTAGCGCGCGAGGTTCTCGAACGCGCCGGGCCCGTAGGTGCAGCGGCCGTCCTGCGCCGCCAGCCGGCGGTAGAACGGCGCGAAGGGCACGGTCGTGACCATGGCGTCGGCGTCGAGCATCGTGCGCAGCATCGCGCGCTCGCGGGCATCCGCGGACGTCCCGTGCGTCAGCAACAACACGAAATGGCGCGTCGTGCCGGCGGAGCGATGGACCCGCAGCTCGGTGAACAGGCCATGCGACAGTGCCGCGGGTTCGGGCGAGGACGCTGGCTGTGCGGCGACCGTGGATGCCGTCGCAGCCATGCAGGACGCCGCGGCGAGCGCCGCGAGCGGCCGCCGGGTGCGGCGCAGGAGGGGCAGGAGGACGTCGTTCATGTCTTTTGCGGGATCCGGGATCCGCCGATCAGCGTGGTCACGTCGGCCAGGATGAAGGCGGCGGCCACGCCGCGGGGCGCCGCCAGGAAGCGCGCTTCCCAGACGGGTGAGAACTTGTCCTTGAAGCTGCGCAGGCCCCGGAAGTTGTAGAACCCGTTGCCGTGCTCGTACACCAGGCGGGCGACGCGCTGCCATTTCGGCGCGCCGCTGCGCCGCGCCATGCCGGCCATCGGCGACATGCCCAGGCCGAAGCGGCGGTAGCCCTGCGCCTGCAGGTGCTGCAGGATGCGTACCAGCAGGAAGTCCATCGTCCCCGGCGGGGCGTCCGGCAGATGGCGCATCAGGTCGAGTGCCGCTTCCTCGCGCGCGTCCGTCGTCAGCAGGTTCGCGAACGCGATGACGCGATCGTCGCGCCGCACGATCGCCACGGGGAATCGCCGCAGGTAGTCCTCCTCGAAGCGTCCGACGGAAAAGCCCTTCTCGCCGCTGCGATGCTCGGCGAGCCACGCGTCCGACACCTCGCGCAGCGCGGGCAGCAGCGCCTCGACCTCGGCGGCGGCGGCGACCTCGAAACGCAGCCCCTCGCGCTCGGCCCGGTTGACGGCGGTGCGCAGGTTCGCGCGGCTGGCGCCCTTGAGGTCGAAGGACGCGAGTTCCACCTGCGCGTGCTCGCCGAGCTTGAACAGGTGCAGGCCGCAGTCCAGCAGCAGCGGCAGCGTGGCGGGTCGAACGTGGTAGAACGCGGCCCGGCCGCCGTGGTCGGTGGCCATCTCGATGAATTGCCACACGATGTCGGCGAACTCGCGCGCGTCGCCGAAGGGGCCGAACAGGGCGACCCAGGAGCGTCCGCGCTTGCCGAACGCGAGGAAGCTGCGGCCGGACGGCGAGAACATGAGGTGCTTGTCTCCGACCAGCGCGTAGCAGGCGTCCGACGACGGATTGGCGCGGATGATGGCCGCCGCGCGCTCGATCTCCTCGGCGGTCACCGGCGCCAGCGCGCCGGCCGGCGGCCGCAGCAGTTGCCACAGGCCGTAGCCGAGCGCCAGCAGCGCCACCGCCGTCAGCGCGCGCAGCGACCGCGGCGCCTGCCCGTCGATCTCGAATTCCCACCACAGCTGGTTGCTGTACGCGACTTCCTTGTAGGCGAAGAACAGCACCCAGGCGCACGCGATGACCACGCCGCCGATGGCCACGATCCACTCGGGCTCGAGATGCTGATCCAGCAGGGACGAGCGCCGGTCGAACTGACGCCGCGAGACGGCCAGCAGCGCGGTGAGCGACAGCAGCATCGCCGCCTCGTGCAGCGCGATGCCCTTGGGCAGCGCCAGCACCGCGGCGACGATGGCCAGCGCGGACGCGATCCACCAGGCGATGGCGAGCCGGTGCTGCACGCCGCGCGCCACGAGCACCAGGCCCAGGCCGGCCACGCTGCCCAGGAAGTGCGAGGCCTCGACCACCGGCACGGGCACATGCAGCGCGATGAGGACGTCACGGGCGTCCTGCGTGAACGGCGTGGCACCGGAGACGATCAGCCACACGCCGGCGATCAGCGTCAGCGCCGCCATCAGGCTCGGGCTGAGCCGCACGGCCATGCGGCCGACGGGCGCCACGACGCCCGAGCGCAGCTCGTAGACGATCATCATGCCGGCCGCGACGATCAGCGGCAGCACGTAGTAGATGCCGCGATTGAGTAGCAGCGCCCCCAGCATGGCGTCGCGCGGCACGCCATTGCCGGCCGCCAGCAGCATCACCGTCTCGAACACGCCGACGCCTCCCGGGACGTGGCTCACGATGCCGGCGGTCACGGCGATGGCGTAGAAGCCGACGAAGGCGGGAAGCGGGATGCCGCCTGCCGGCAGCAGCAGCCACAGCACGGTGGCGGACGCCGCCAGCTCGATCGCCGAGATGCCCAGCTGGCGCATCGCCAGTGCGGCCGGCGGCAGCCGCAGTCGCAGGGCCCGCCCGAACTGCACGGTGCGCCGGCGCACGCACAGCCAGAGAAAGCCGATCAACAGCAGCAGCATCGCCGCCGCCAGCAGCCGGATCAGCCATCCCCGCGCGTGCAGCAGCGCGGCGACGTCGTGCGCGCCCCACAGCAGGCCGAGGGCACCGAAGAACATCATGCCCAGGCCGAACGCCGCGGCATTGAAGACGATGACGCGCGCGATCTGCGGCGGCTCGACACCCGCGGCCGAATAGAGCCGCATCCGCACGACGCCGCCCGACAGCGGGCCGAGCCCGATGGTGTTGGACAGCGCGTAGGCCACGAACGAGGTGAACAGGATGGTGGGCTCGCCGACCTTCGCGCCGACATGGCGCAGCGCGGAGGCGTCGTAGCGGCTGAGGGCCAGGTAGCTGAACGCCGTGGCCAGCACCGCCGCCCAGATGCGCGGCGCGGGCGTCGCATCCATCGCCGCCATCACGCCCGCGTAATGGACCTCGTCGAGCAGGCGGCGCAGCGCGACCCCGACCAGCGCCGCCAGCGCGATCCCGGCGACGGCCAGCAGCCATGGCCGCAGCCGCGCCCACCATTCGCCGAGGTCGGCGCCTGCAGGCGTCGTCGTGCCGGGCGCCGGAAAGTCTGTCTGGGTCACTGCGAAGTCGGCTGCGCCAAGGGAGGCCGTATTTGAACAGAGGTCCGCCGTGGATCCGGCTCGGGGATGGCGCCGCCGCGCGGCCGCGAACGCGTCAGCCGCCCAGGTGGCGCGCGCAGAACGCGCGTCCGTGCTCGGTGAGCGCCGCGGTCCAGCGCTCCTCGACCTGCGTCACGCGCACCCAGCCGGGCCCGTCGACGCCGCCGATGCGCGCGTTGCTCATCGCCGACAGCGAGCGCATCAGCACGCTCGCGCCCAGGCCCAGGTGCTTGCCCAGGCGGGGCAGCGACATGCCGGCCTCGCCCGGCGCGGCGGCGAGCTCGCGCAGGATGGCGGCGGACAGTTCGTCGAGTTCGGGAACGTCGTCCTTCATCGGGGGCCCTCGCGCAGGCATGTGCGCGTCACGCGCGAGGGGGCGGGGGCGAGGCCCGCCCGGGCTCACGCGCCCGCGAACGTCGTGTCGGCCTGCTGGGTGGATCCCGCGGCCTCGTGCGGCGTGAGTATGACGGGAATCGACTTCGACGTGGGCGTGCCGGCCGCAATGGCCGTGGACGACAGCGGCACGAGCGGATTCGTCTCGGGGTAGTAGGCCGCGACGTTGCCACGCGGGATGTCGTAGGCCACCAGCCGGAAACGGTCGGCGCGGCGCTCGACGCCGTCGCTCCAGGCCGTGTGCAGGTCGACCCAGTCGCCGTCCTTCAGCCCCAGGTGCTTGATGTCGGCCGGGTTGATGAACACGACGCGGCGCTGGCCGAACACGCCGCGGTAGCGGTCGTCCATGCCGTAGATGGTCGTGTTGTACTGGTCGTGCGAGCGCGTCGTCAGCAGCGTGAAGACGACCTTGTCGAGCTGGCGCGCGCGGGCGCGGTGCACCGCGGTGTCCTGCGGCACGGCGTGCGTGCAGAACACGGCCTTGCCTGGCTCGGTGGCCCACACGCGCTCGCTGGCGGTGTTGCGCAGGCGGAAGCCGCCCGGCTGGCGGATGCGTTCGTTGAAGTCGAAGAAGTCGTCGAAGACAGCCTCGATCCTGTCGCGGATGCGGTCGTAGTCCTCCACCAGCCACAGCCACGGCGTCCTCGAGCGCGCGCCGAGGGTGGCGAAGGCCATGCGGGCGACGATGGCGGGCTCGGACAGCAGGTGCTCCGACGCCGGCGGGTTGATGCCGAGGGAGATGTGCACCATCGACATCGAGTCCTCCACCGTCACGCCCTGCGGGCCGGCGGCCTGCACGTCGATCTCGGTACGGCCCAGGCAGGGCAGGATCAGCGCCTCGCGGCCATGCACGAGATGGCTGCGGTTGAGCTTCGTCGCCACGTGCACCGTGAGATCGCACTGGCGCAGGCCGCGCCAGGTCTCGTAGGTGTCGGGCGTGGCGGCGGCGAAGTTGCCGCCGAGGGCGACGAAGACCTTGCCGCGGCCGTCCAGCATCAGCTTGATGGCCTCGACGGTGTCCACGCCGGGCGTGCGCGGCGGCTCGAAGCCGAACACGTCGCGCAGGCGGTCGAGCAGGGCGGCGGGCGGCTTCTCCCAGATGCCCATCGTGCGGTCGCCCTGCACGTTGCTGTGGCCGCGCACGGGGCAGGCGCCGGCACCGGGCCGGCCGAGGTTGCCGCGCAGCAGCAGCAGGTTGTTGATCATCTGGATCGTCGCCACCGAGTGCTGGTGCTGTGTGATGCCCATGCCCCAGCAGGCGATGACGCTCTTCGCCCCGATGTAGACATCGCCGGCCGCGCGCATCTGCGCCTCGGACAGCCCCGACTCCTGCTCCAGCAGCGGCCACGACTCGGCGCGCAGGTCGGCCAGCAGCGCCTCGATGCCCACGGTGTGCTCGGCGATGAACGCGTGGTCGAGCACGCCGCCGCGCGCGTCTTCCTGCTCGACGACGTGCTTCATCATGCCCTTGAGCAGCGCGAAGTCGCCGCCGACGCGCAACTGGAAGTAGTGCGTGCTGATGCGCGTCGAGCCGAGCGTGGCCATCTCGAGCTTGTCCTGCGGGTCGGCGAAGCGCTCCAGCCCGCGCTCGCGCAGCGGGTTGAAGCTGACGATCCGCGCGCCGCGTTTCGCGGCCGCGCGCAGCTCGCCCAGCATGCGCGGGTGGTTGGTGCCGGGGTTCTGGCCGAAGATGAAGATCGCGTCGGCCTGCTCGAAGTCGTCGAGCGTGACGGTGCCCTTGCCGACGCCGATCTGCGGGCGCATCGCCGAGCCGCTGGGCTCGTGGCACATGTTGGAGCAGTCGGGGAAGTTGTTGGTGCCGTACTCGCGCACGAACAGCTGGTACAGGAACGCGGCCTCGTTGCTGGCCCGGCCCGACGTGTAGAACATCGCCTGGTTCGGGTCGGGCAGGGCGTTCAGGTGGCGGCCGACCAGCGCGAACGCGTCGTCCCAGGCGATGGGCCGGTACTTGTCGCTCGCCGCGTCGTAGACCAGGGGCTCCGTCAGGCGGCCCTGGTCCTCGAGGAAGAAGTCGCTCCTGCCGGCGAGCTCGGTGACCGTGTGCTGCGCGAAGAACTCGGGCGTGGCGCGGCGTGCCGTGGCCTCGGACGCAACGGCCTTGGCACCGTTCTCGCAGAACTCGAAGGTGGACGCGTGGTTGCGGTCGGGCCAGGCGCAGCCCGGGCAGTCGAACCCGTCGGGCTGGTTGGCCGACAGCAGGGTCCGGGCGCCCTTGACCGGGATGTCCTGCGACAGCAGGGCCTTGCTCACGCTCTTCAACGCACCCCAGCCGCCGGCCGGGCCCTTGTAGAACTCGATCTTCTTTTCGCTCACCGAAACAGTCTTTCCCTGGGGCTGGGTGGTGGAAACCCGGAACGAGGAGTTTGCCCGACTCGGCAAGAACCGAAAATATGCGCTGCACCGCAACATCCGCCCAATTCGAGCGATCGACGGCGGCCGGGCTGCGGGAGCCGGGCCATCGAGCGTCCTGGGGCGCGGCAGCGGTCCGTGCGGTCGCCACGGACGGGCGGGGCGGGTCGTCCGGCCCGCGGGCCTGCCTGCAGGGCCGTCCCGGCAGGCCGGAAGCGTCGAACGACCCGCTCTCAGATCAGCTTGGCGTCGATCAGCTCGCTCTTGATGTACGCGTAGTAGATCGGCGCGGCCACGAGGCCGGGCACGCCGAACAACGCCTCGAGGGCCATCATCGCGATCAGCAGCTCCCAGATCTGCGACTTGATGCGCGTGCCGACGATGCGCGCGCCCAGGAAGTACTCGAGCTTGTGGATCACCACCAGGAACACGAGCGAGGCGACGGCCACCGCCGGCGAATGGGCCAGGCTGACGACCACGACGATGGTGTTGGACGTCAGGTTGCCGACGATGGGCAGCAGGCCGACGATGAAGGTGATCGCGATCATCGTCTTGGTCAGCGGCAGATGGACGCCGAACAGGTGCAGGCCGATGACCAGGTACAGGCCGGTGAAGGTGGTGTTCAGCAGCGAGATCGACAGTTGCGACAGCGCGACGTTGCGGAACGCGTCGGCGAAGCGCTCGGCGCGCCGCGTCAGTTCGACGGCCAGGGGCCCGGACGTGTCGTGCGAGTCGACCTCGCGCAGCGACAGCACCACGCCGATCACCATCGCGATGATGGTCTCGGCGAAGGTCACCAGCGTGTGCGCGCCCATCATCTGCAGCTCGGCCACGTGCGTGCGCAGCCAGTCGAGCGCCTTCTGCTGCAGGTCGGCGATGTCGTCGGGCAGGTAGCCGGCCAGGAACGGCGGGATGCCGGCACGCACCTTGTCGAGGATGTCGGACACCTTGGCCAGCAGGCGCGGCAGGTTCTCGATGTCGCTGCGGAAGAACACGATCAACCCGAACACGGCGCCCGCGATGACGGCGATGATCAGCGTCGCGAACAGCAGCACCGTCAGCATCTTGGCGAGCCGGGTGCTGAACCAGCGCTGCGCGAACGGGGTGACCGAGACGACCAGCTGGTAGACCAGCAGGCCCACCAGCAGCGGCACCAGCAGGTGCAGCTGGAGAACGCCGACCAGCGCCAGGCCGGCCAGGATGAAGGAGGCGATGCGGCAGGCTTTTTCGCGCGTGAGGGCGTTCATTGTGTCGCTCAAGTGGGGATGATCGGCCGGCGGATCAAGCCTTGGCCTTGCCGAGGTAGGTTTCGATGACGCGCGGGTCGGCCGCGAGCTGCTGCGCGGGGCCGGACAGCGCGATGGCGCCGGTCTCGAGCACGTAGGCGTGGTCGGCCACCGCCATCGCGGCGCGCGCGTTCTGCTCGATCAGCAGGATGGTGGCGCCGGTGTCGCGCAGTCGCTCGATGATGCGGAAGATCTCCTTGACCACCAGCGGCGCGAGGCCGAGGCTGGGTTCGTCGAGCATCAGCAGGCGCGGCCGGCCCATCAGGGCGCGGCCGATCGCCAGCATCTGGCGCTCGCCGCCCGACAGCGTGCCGGCCGCCTGCGCCTGGCGCTCGTGCAGGCGCGGGAACAGCGCGTAGATCTCGTCCAGGCGGGCGGCCTGCCCGGCGCGCGGCGCGCGGCGCTGGCGGTAGCCGCCCAGCAGCAGGTTGTCGGCCACGGGCATCGATGCGAACAGCGCGCGCGTCTCCGGCACCAGCGCGATGCCGCGCTGCACGCGCTCCTCGAGCGACAGGCGCTGCACGGCCTCGCCGTCGAAGCGCACGGTGCCGCGCGCCGGCAGCACGCCCATCAGCGCGTTCAGCAGCGTGCTCTTGCCGGCGCCGTTGGGCCCGACGACGGCGACGACGCTGCCGGCGGCGGCCTCGATCGCGATGCCCGACAGCACTTCCGCGCGGCCGTAGCCGGCGTGCAGGTCCTCGACCTTCAGCAGCGGCTCGGCCATCAATGTTCCACCCCGAGGTAGGCGGCGCGCACGGCGGGGTTCTCGCGCACCTGGCCGGGCGTGCCTTCCGTCAGCTTGGTTCCGAACTCGACCACCACGATGCGGTCGGTCAGCGTCATCACGAAATCCATGTCGTGCTCCACCAGCAGCAGGCTCATGCCCTCGGCGCGCAGTTGCGACAGCACCTCGCCGAGCGCCTGCTTCTCCTTCAGGCGCAGGCCCGCCGCGGGCTCGTCCAGCAGCAGCAGCGACGGATCCGTGCACAGGGCGCGGGCGATCTCCATCAGTCGCTGCTGCCCGAGCGCCAGGTTGCCGGCGGGCTCGCTGGCCAGCCCCGCCATGCCGATGCGATCGAGCTGGCGCCAGGCCTCGGCGAGCAGACGGTGTTCCTCGCGGCGATCCAGGCGCAGCATGGCGCGCAGCACGCCGGTGCCCGCACGCCGGTGCGCGCCGAGCGCGACGTTCTCAAGCACGCTCATGTCCGGGATCATGCGCACGTGCTGGAACGTGCGCGACATGCCCAGGCGCGCGATCGCGCGTGACGCGCGACCGCTCACGCGCGCGCCCCGGAAGTCGACCTGCCCGCGGGTGAGCGGCAGCACGCCGGTGACGAGGTTGAACAGCGTGGACTTGCCGGCACCGTTCGGGCCGATGAGGCCGACGATCTCGCCGGCGCGCACGTCGAAGCTGACGTCGTTGACGGCCACGAGGCCGCCGAACTGCTTGCGCGCCTGCGTCACCGACAGCACCACTTCGCCGCGCGCAGGCGGGGCCGCCCGGGGCAGCGGCTCGGCGCCGGCCCAGGCGGCGGGATCGAGCCGGCGCACGGGCAGGCGGCGCGTGACGAGCGACCACAGGCCCTGCGGCGTGACCTGCAGCACCAGGATCAGCACCATGCCGAACACGACGAGCTCCACCGGGCCGCTGGTGCCCAGCAGCGCCGGCAGCCAGTTCTGCAGCTGGTCTTCCGCGACCTTGACGGCTGCGGCGCCGACGAACGCGCCGCCGACGAGCCCGACGCCGCCCAGCACCGCCATGAACAGGTACTCGATGCCCATCTGCAGCCCGAACGGCGACGGGTTGACCGAGCGCTGGTAGTGCGCGAACAGCCAGCCCGACAGCGATGCGTAGACCGCCGCGATCACGAACGCGGTCATCTTGTAGCGGAGAGTGCCCACGCCCATCGCCTCGGCCATCAGCGTGCCGCCCTTGAGCGCGCGGATCGCGCGGCCGGGGCGCGAGTCGAGCAGGTGGCGCAGCGCCAGCGCGCCCAGCAACGCCACGATCCAGATCAGCCAGTACGATGCGCGGCCCGTGCGCAGCTCGACGCCGCCGACCGACACCGGCGGGATGCCCTGGATGCCGTCGAACTTGCCGAGGAAGTCGAGGTTGCCGACCAGGAAGAACAGCGCCAGGCCCCACGCGATGGTGGCCAGCGGCAGGTAGTGGCCCGACATGCGCAGCGTGACGCCGGCGACGACCAGCGCCACCACCAGCGTCAGCGCGAGGCCGCACAGCAGGCCCAGCCAGGGCGACGCCCCATGGGCGGTCGTCACGTAGGCGCTGGCATAGGCGCCGAGGCCGACGAACGCGGCCTGGCCGAAGGACGTGAGCCCGGCGACGCCGGTGAGCAGCACCAGTCCCAGCACGACGACCGCGTAGAGGCCGATGTAGTCCAGCTGCGTGATCCAGAACTCGGGCACCGGCAGCAGCGGCAGTGCCAGCAGGACGAGCACGCCCGCCGCCGCTGCGATCTTGAGGGAGGAGGTCTTCATCGCGGCCGCCTCACTCGTCTTCGTCCTGGTGGCGATCGGTGAGCGAGCGCAGCAGCAGGATGGGGATGATGGCGGTGAACACGATCACGTCCTTGTAAGCGCTGGCCCAGAACGAGCTGAACGAGTCCAGCAGGCCCACCAGCAGCGCGCCGCCGACGGCCAGCGGGTAGCTCGCGAGGCCGCCGAAGATCGCGGCGACGAAGCCCTTCAGGCCGATCAGGAAGCCGCCGTCGTAGATCATGGTCGTGGTCGGGCCGATCAGCAGGCCCGACAGCGCGCCGATGAAGGCCGCCATCGAGAATGCGCTGCGCCCGGCGTGCTCGGTCGACACGCCCATCAGCCGCGCGCCGAGCCGGTTGACGGCGGTGGCGCGCAGCGCCTTGCCGGCCAGGGTGCGTGCGAAGAAGAGGTAGAGCGCGCCCATCAGCAACGCCGAGGCCAGCACCGTCACGATGGTCTGGCCGGAGATCGCGACCGCGCCGGCGTTGAACGTCGCGTCCCAGAACGGGGGCGTGCGATAGCCCTCGGCGCCGAAGAACACGAGCCCGAGGCCGACCAGCGTGAAATGCACGCCCACCGAGACGATCAGCAGCAGCAGCACCGAGGCGTCGGCCAGCGGCTGGTACGCCAGGCGGTAGACGAGCGGCCCCAGCGACGTGACCAGCACCAGCGTCAGCAGGCCCTGCGCGAGCAGCGGCCACGCGTGGCCGCTGGCGACGACCGTGAGCGCGGCGGCGGCGACGGGCAGGGCGCAGAGCCGCCCGATCTCGCGCCCCGTCGCCGACCAGGCGCGCTGCGTGCGCCAGCCGTCCCAGGTTTCGCGCAGCAGGGCCAGCGCGGCCAGCAGCAGCGCCAGCCACACGGTGCCGGGCACGCGACCGAGCTGCAGCATCGCCAGCGTCAGCGCGCTGTAGGCGACGAATTCGCCCTGGGGAATCAGGATCACGCGCGTGACGGCGAACACCAGCACGATGGCCATGCCCAGCAAGGCGTACACGGCGCCATTGCCGATGCCGTCCAGCAGCAGCACGGCGGCGATCGTCGAATCCATCCGGTCCTTTCGGTAGTCGTTGCGCGCCGGGAACGGCGAAGGCGAACTCCCCGAATTTACCTTGCCCGACCGTGGGCCCGTCAGGCGGGCGCGAGCCTTGCCAGAAACGGGCATCGCGCGGCCGCGTGCCGCGATGTGGAGAACGACATCATGGACACCAACCCGGGCACCGTCACCGTCTGGCAATCCGGCCGGCTCGCGCCGCATGTCATGGCGCCGCGTTTCGACTTCGCGCAGATCACGCGCGAACAGTGGCTGGGCGCCGCGCTGCTGTTCCTGTCGGGGGTCGTGATGGCGGTGTACGTCGCCGTGCTGCAGCGTGAGGTCAGCAGCGCCGAGATGGAGCACATGGCGCAGCGTTCGCGCGCCGTCGCCGAGGCGCGCTGCGAGGCCGACCAGCCGGCCGAACGGCGCGGCCTGTGCCTCGCGCTGTTCAATGGCGACGTCGTCGCCGCCGAGGCGGCAAGGCCCGTCGCCGCCGCCCCCGCGACGGCCCCGGCCGGCGACGAGCGGGACGACGTGGCCCGCGGGATGACGGTATCCATGGGTGGGCGCTGAGGTCCGGCATGGAGGCCACCGAGTATCTGACGCGGCAGCACCGCGACATCGAGCAGGCGCTGCGCGACGCGCTGGACGCGGGTGACGCGGCCGTGCGCCGCAGCCGCTTCATCGACCTCGCCGACGCGCTGGTCCTGCACATCGCTTCCGAGGAGCAGGTGTTCTATCCGGCGGTGCATCGCGACCGCAACGAGGACGTGCTGCTGGAATCCCTCGAGGAGCACCTGGCGCTCAAGCGCCTGATCGTCGACCTGCTCGCGTTGCCCGCGGACGCCGTCACGTACCAGCCCAAGCTGCACGTGCTGCGCGAGCTGGCGCAGCACCACCACGGCGACGAGGAGCGCAAGCTCTTTCCCGCGGTGCGCGCGACGCTCGACGCCGCGGCGCGCGAGGCGCTGGGCCGGGACATGGAGGCGCTGCAACTGCGGCTGCAGGCGGACGGCAAGCCGCGGGGTGCGGTGCGCCAGCAGACGGGGGCCGCCGAGCCGCTGCGTTGACGGCGACGCGTCAGTCGTTCACGAGGCCGCGCTCCCAGAGCGTGGCGGCCTGGTCGATGGGGCTCGCATCGCCGGCGAACGCCTCGGCCTCGTGCGCGAGCGCGAGCCAGTGGCGCGTGTCGTGGAAGCCGCGCGGCGTCTCGTCGGATCGCGCGTTGTCGAACCAGGCGAGCACCTGCGGGAACTGCGTGGCGTGGTGGGCGTGCGTCCAGGCCAGGCCGACGAGGTCGGCGAAGGCCTCCTCGCGGCGCGTGATGCGCATCTCGCGCGCCATCGCCTGCAGCTCCGCGGTGGGTTGGCGCGTCTCGATCGCGTCGGGCTTGTCGGACAGCCCGGCGGGCAGGCTGTCGAAGGTGCCGCTGCGGTGGCGCTGGCAGTGGCCGATCTCGTGCGCGGTCATCGCCTCGAGCGTGGCCTGCAGCAGCGGGGCTGGGATGGATTGCAGCGTGGATTCGGCGGCGGGATTGCCGCGCATCGCGAAGACGAGCTTGCAGCGGCCGTCGACGTAGCCCATGGCGATGGGCGCCGCGCCGGGCTGGGCCTGCGGCAGCACGACGATGTCGATCGGCAGGCCCTGCTTGAGCGCCCAGGACAGCGGCGGGGTCGCGCCGTCCAGCCAGCGCTGTTCGGTCTCGGTGAGGTCGGCCGTCGCCGGGGCGGCGTGGGCGGCCAGGAAGAGGGCGGCGAACGCGAGGATCGCGGGAGGACGAACGGCCACGACGGCTCCTCGGTCAGGGGCGTCGGACTTACTTCTGGCGGGCCTGGCGGCAGGCGGCCATCGTGCGTTCCAGCACCGAGCGCGCCTTGTGCGCCGTGGCGTTGGGCTGCAGCAGGTGGCCGGTCTCCTCGAAGAAGCGGTTCGAGAGCGCGTGCACGACTTGCGGATGGGCGCCGCCCTGGCGCTCCAGCAGCGACGGGGTGGTCGCTTCCGCCAGCGCCTTGCGCAGCATCTTGGCGTGCACCCGGTAGCGCAGTGCGTTCATGGGGACGCGACCCACCTCCATGGCTTGCAGTTCGCCCGCGAGGTGTTCGATGAAAAGCTGTTTCGAGTCCATGACCGGAGCATGACATCCGAGCCCCCGGCCGGTCGGAGGAACACCGGGTGCAAACGTGCGTTTTTCCCGTCCGGAAACGGAAATCTGGCGCCCAAGGCCGCGCTGCGACGCCATCCGCGCGACAGCTGGTTACACGGCTTGCGGCTGGACAAGCCTGGACGCCGGATCAGCGCGGATCGTCCGCTCGCCGGCGCGGGTTGGACGTCACCGCGGCGGGCTGCCCCTCGGCACGTCCGCGCAGCGAACCGCAGCGGCGCGCATAGACCCAGGTGAACTCCGCCCCGAGCAGGAAGATCTGCGCCGACCAGTACACCCACACGACCATCGCCACCAGCGAGGCCGCGGCGCCGAAGGTGGACGCCACGGCGCTGCGCCCGATGTACAGCCCGATGGCCATCTTGCCGACGGTGAACAGCAGCGACGTCACCACCGCGCCGATCCACACGTCGCGCCACTCGACGCGCACCCGCGGCACCAGCTTGTAGATCATCGCGAACGCCACGGTGATGAAGCCGAAGCTGACGACGAAGTCGACGGCCGACGCGAGCCCGCCGAGGGCGATCCAGCGCCCGAACCAGCGCTGCACCGCGGCCAGCGCGGCGCTCGCCAGCAGCGAGACCATCAGCAGGAAGCCGATGCCCATGATCATGCCCAGGGAGGTCAGTCGAGAGTGGATCCACTTGGCGATGCCGCCCTGGTCGGTGCGGCGTGGCGCGCGCCAGATGCGGTCGAGCGCGTTCTGCAGCTCGCCGATCACCGTGGTGGCGCCGACCACGAGCGCGCCGACGCCGAACAGCGTGGCGAGGATGCCGGCCTTGGGCTCGTTGACGCTGGCCAGCAGCGCCTGCACGGCATGCGCGCCCTCGACACCCATCAGGCCCTCCAGCTGGTCGAGGATCTCGCCGCGCGCGGCCTGCTCGCCGAAGAACAGCCCGGCCAGCGAGATCACGATCAGCAGCAGCGGCGCGAGCGAGAACATCGTGTAGTACGCCAGCGCCGCGCCCATGCTGGCGGCATAGTCGTCGCTCCATGAGGACACGGTCTCGCGGGCGAGCGACCAGGCGGTGGCGGGTCTCATCACGCGCTGCCTCCGAGGGTGGAAACGACAGCGCCCGCACGAGGCGGGCGCGCCGGGACGGCGGGCGGCGCCCGCCGGCGATCAGGAGGCGTTCGCGCGCGCCTGGTCGCGCAGGCTGCGCACCTGCGCGTGGTTGCGCTTGACGCCTTCGTACTGGCGCTCGATCAGCATGCGGATGTTGTCCGGCAGTGCCTGGTCCAGCGCGTCGCGATAGCGTTCCAGCGCCGAATCCTCGCCGCGCTCGCAGGCCTCCAGCAGCGACTTGTCGCTGTGGCCGGACAGCGTGCCCAGCAGCGAGACCCAGCCACGGTGCAGCGCACCGCTGGCGCTGCCGCCCGTCTCGGGATCGCCACCCAGCTGCAGCACCTGCGCGCGCAGGTCGGCGCAGGCCTGGCGGCACTCGTTGGCGCGGGTGGCGAACAAGGTCTTCAGGTCGGCCGAGTGCACATGCTCGGCGACGTTGCGAAAGCCGCGCTCGCCGTCGTTGCAGGTCTCGATGAGGGTGTTGAGGACATCGATGGTGTCTTGGTTGTCCATGGTGAAGCCTTTCAGGTTGCCAGGATGTGGCCCTCCAACGGCAGATCGTGTGCCCATCGCGCGTGCGGGCGGCGATCGGCAAAGCCTGCTGGTCCGTGCCGCACGGACCGCGCGGGTCAGAGGAAGAACTCGAAGCGGCGGGCCACCGTCTCGGCCAGGCGCTGGCGCCAGCCGCGGCGCGACCACTCGGCACGCACGATCTCCCGGGAGCGCGCGACGTCGGCCATGAACACCCGTTCCATCTCCTGCGCCAGCCCGGCGTCCAGGACGACGAGGTTGGCCTCGGCGTTGTGCAGGAAGCTGCGCCAGTCGAGGTTGCTGGAGCCCACCGTCGTCCACAGCCCGTCGATGACGCAGGTCTTGGCGTGCAGCAGGGCGCCCTGCAGTTCGTGGACGTGCACGCCGCCCCGCAGCAGCCGCCCGTAGTGCGAGCGGCCGGCCTGCAGCGGCAGCCAGAAGTCGCTGGTGCCGGGCAGCAGCAGGTGCACCTCGACGCCACGCTGCACGGCGCGCAGCAGCGTGCGCATGAAGCGGCGCGTCGGCACGAGGTAGGCGGTGGTCAGATAGATGCGCAGCTGCGCGGCGTCGAGTGCCGACAGCAGCGCGCGATAGAACGGATTGCGCCGGCGCCCCGCGTCGCAGGCGGCGAGCGCGACACGCTGCTGGCCCGCCGGTCCGAGCGGGGGGAAGTAGTGCGTGCCGCGCAGCGCGACGGAGGAATGCCGGCTCCAGTGGTGCATGAACAGCCGCTGCAGCTGCGCGACGATCGGGCCCTCGACCCGCACGTGGGTGTCGCGCCAGCCCGGCGCCGGCGCGGCCTCGCCGCCGGCCGGTACGCCTCCCGAGGCGCCGAGTGCGGCCAGTGGCGACGAACCGGCCGCGTACACGGGGCTGATGTTGACGCCGCCGATGAAGCCGATGCGCCCGTCGACCACCATCAGCTTGCGATGGTCGCGCAGGTGCAGCGCGCGGCTGAGCAGGTTGCCGAGGCGGCGCAGCGGGTTGTACTCGCACACGTTGACGCCGTTGGCGCGCAGATGGTCGAAGTAGCTCGCCGGCGTGCCGATCGAGCCGAAGCTGTCGTACAGCACGTTGACGCGCACGCCGGCCCTGGCGCGCGCGATCAGCCGGCGCGCGAACTCCTCGCCGGGTCCCTCGGCCTCGAGGATGTAGCTCTCGAGGTTGATGTGGTCGCGCGCCTGGTCGATGGCCTCGAACATCGCCGAGTAGGTGCAGGGGCCGTCCTGCAGCAGCTCGACGCGGTTGCCGGTGACGAGGGGCTCGCCCAGTCCGGCGACGAGCGCATGGGCATGGCTGTGCAGGGCCATGAGTTGCGACTGCGGCGCGGGGCCGGACACGAGCTTCGGTGGCGTGGACAACCGGAGCGAGACGGGCGCGGACATGAGGCAATTCCTTCCCGGGTTCGGCTGCGCGAGGGAAGGCGCAGTGCCGGAGGCGGGGACGGTCCGCTTGGCAACGGCCGTGCCCGCACGGCGTCGCCCAGGGAAAGCGAGCAGCCGCGGCATGCCGCACGCGGCAGCGTCCCGCGAGTGGCACGGGGGTTGCCTCAGTCAGATCATCCAGCGTCCTACAGAGACATCCTCGGGTAGCTCAAATGACCTCCAACCTTCGTGCACTCAGCCACGGCGCCGTCGCCGCGGCGGCGCTCGGGATCGCGTTCGGTGCCTGCGCGCAAGACTCGCAGACCAGCCTCGCGCGGGAGATCGGCGGCGCCAAGCAGCAGGCGGGCAAGAGCTTCATCGACCTGTCGGTCGGCAAGTCGACCTACAACACCTCCTGCGGCAGCGTGGCGGGCCTGACCTGTTCGCGCGGCACGACGTCGTACAGCCTGACCGCCGGCAACATGGTCACCGACAACGTCGGCGTCGAGCTCAGCGCCATGAACCTCGGCAAGGCCGACCGCGCGGGCGGCAGCGTGATCGCGCGCGGCGTCAGCCTGAGCGCGGTGGGCCGCCTGCCGCTGGGCGAGCACTTCGCCCTCGAAGGCAAGGTGGGCCCGACCTTCGGCATCACCAAGGTGAGCGTGCCCGCGACCTCCGGCCTGCCGAGCGGGCGGGCGCGCGGCCTGGGCCTGGGTTACGGGGTCGCGCTCGACGTGAACTTCACGCGCGGCGTGCACGGCGCGATCGGCTGGGAACAGCACGATCTCAAGTTCGCCGGCCAGGGCCGCTCGGACGTCCACAATGTGACGGTGTCGCTCGGCTACACCTTCTGAGCCCGCGCACCCACCCGGAGTCCATGGCGATGAAGCACGTCTATCCGCCGCGGCATCCCGCCTGGCTCGACGACAAGTCCGGACAGGCGTCGCCGGCGGGCGCCGACGCGCCGCAGGCGCTGCCGACGCAGCAGCAGGACGAGGCCGGAAAGGGCGGGACGGCGGGCGCCGCGCCGCCCGTGGACGACGGCCGGAAGCAGGCCGCCGACGGCCGCGCCGACCCCGCTCGACGGCATTGAGAGCCGCCGCCACGAACGGTAGTGCGACCGCGCCCGGCGCGCCGCCGGTCCCTCCGGACCGCCGCTCGCGAAGCGCAGCGCCGGCTTGCGGCAAATCTGGGGCCCGGAGCTGCCGCCGTTCAGTTTGAAGACGGCTGAATATTCCGATCTTCAAAGCAATCGAGCCGGATGCGACCGAAATAACCGCGGCGAATGGATGCAATGCGGACGTTTCGACCGCTTTTCGAGCGTTCAGTTGCGGGTTTACCCTGGTTCGTGACTTCTGGCACGCACGTTGCGTAGTTCCGGGCATGAACGCGAATCCGGCAACTCTTGCCGGGCTCGCGGGTCCCACGCTCAGGAGGAACCAATGGGTTCGATGGACTTCCGCACGGAACAGCGACAGACCCAGACGCTGTCCCCCCGCCTGCAGCACGCCGTCCGGCTGCTGCAACTCTCCTCGCTCGAATTCGCTCAGCAGGTCCATGACGCGCTGGGCAAGAACCCGTTCCTCGAAGAGGATTCGTCCGACGAGGCCAGCGACGACGCGGTCTCGCCGGAGCAGGCCGCCGAGGCGCAGGAAGCGCGCGAGGCGCAGGAGGCCGCCGCCGAGACGATGGCCGCGCCCGAAGGCGAGGGCCCGGGCGAGGGCGACCGCGACATGTGGCAGGCCGACGGCCTCGGTTCGGGCAAGCGCGCCGACGACGACGAGACCAGCGCGCTGGACATGATGGCGGTGCCGACCTCGCTGGCCACGCACCTGCACGGCCAGCTCGCCGTGCTGCCGCTGACGTTGCGCGACCTGGTGCTGGCCAAGGTGATCGTCGAATCGCTGGACGACGACGGTTACCTGCGCACCGACCTGCAGGAGATGATTGCCGTCGCTGACCTGGACCCGCCCGCCACGCTGGAGGAGATGCAGATCGCCCTGAAGCGCGTGCAGGCACTGGAGCCGGCCGGCGTGGCCGCGCGCAACGTCTCGGAATGCCTGCTGGCGCAGCTGTCCACCATCGAGGACGAGGACGCCCGCGAGGTGGCGCGCCACATCATCGGCGAGCACCTGAACTGCCTCGCCGCCAAGGACGTGAGCACGATGGCGCGCGCCCTCGGCCGCACGCCGGCCGAGATCGAGGCGGTCTGCGACCGCATCCGCCGCCTCGACCCGCGGCCGGGCTGGCGCTTCGGCTCGACGCAGCTGCAATACGTCATCCCCGACGTGATCGTGCGCAAGGTGCGCGGGCAATGGAACGTGCAGCTCAACCCCGCCATCATCCCCAAGGTGCGCCTGAACCAGGTCTACGCGGAACTGTTCCAGCGCCATCGCAGCAAGCAGAACCCGGAGATGGCCACGCACCTGCAGGAGGCCAAGTGGACGATGCGCAACGTCGAACAGCGCTTCTCCACCATCCTCAGCGTGGCCGAGGCCATCGTCTCGCGGCAGAAGCACTTCCTGGAATTCGGCGCGATGGCGATGAAGCCGCTGGGCCTGCGCGAGATCGCCGACGAACTGGGACTGCACGAGTCCACCGTGTCGCGCGTGACGAACAACAAGTACATGGCCACGCCGATCGGCGTGTTCGAGCTGAAGTACTTCTTCTCGCGTGCGATGACCACCGCCAGCGGCGGCGCGTGTTCCGGCACGGCCATCCGCGGGCTGATCAAGGACATCATCGAGGCAGAGGCGCCCACCGCGCCGCTGTCCGACGCGGAGATCGCGCGCCAGCTCGCGACGCAGGGCCTGCAGGTCGCGCGCCGGACGGTCACGAAATACCGCCAGCTGCTCAAGATCGAGGCCGTCGAGCGCCGCCGGCGCCACACGCCGTCCTGAGCGGCCCTCGTCGAACCGCGTGCCCCGGCGCCGTACAGTCGGGGCTTCGCCCAGGTTCCTGCCAAAGAGTCCCGTCATCGCGTTGCTCGTCCTGATCTGCGTGGCCCTCGCGGGCTTCATCGTCGTCCTCGCGGCGCGGGTGCGCCTGGCGTCGGCGTTGATCACGGAACTGCGGGACCAGCGCGAGCGCGATGTCGCCACGATCGCCCAGGCCCGTGAGGAGGCCCACCGGATGTCCTCGATGACCGATGAACTGGATCGCGCACGCAGCGCGTTGGCCGACGCCCAGGCCGCGCTCGCCTCGCTGCGGGCCGAGCGCGACGCCGCCGTCAGCGACGCGCAGGCCGCACACCGCCAGCGCCACGCCTTCCTGGCCGGCCTGGCACACGACCTGCGCAATCCGCTCGCGCCGCTGTCCAACGGCCTCGAGTTGCTGCGCCTGACCGACAACGATCCGGCCGGCCGGCTGCGCACGCGCGGCATCATGGAGCGCCAGGTGGGCCACCTGATGCGCATCGCCGACGACCTGTCGGACCTGGCGCGCCTGTCCGGCGCGAAGGCGACGCTGCAGCGCGGCACGTTCGACATCGCGACGGTGCTGCAGGACGTCGCCGGGCACCTGGCGCCCACGCTGCACGCGCAGGAGCTGACCCTCGACATCCAGGCCCCTCCCGGCACGCTGCCACGCGTGCGGGGCGATGCCCAGCGGATCGGCCAGGCGCTCGGCCACCTGGTCGCCGACATCGTGCGCCACATCGAGCGCGGCAGCGCGATCCGCGTCGCGGCGAGCTCGGCCGGGGCCGACGCCGCCACGCTGGCGATCTCGGTGGCCGCCGCGGCCGATCTCGACGAGGCGCCGCGTCCGCTCGAGGACGTGGACTGCGCCGCGCTCGGCCTGGGCGTGGCCCTGGCCACGCAGCTGGCGGCCATGCATGGCGGCGGCCTGCGGGGACGGCGTCCGCCCGGCGCGCGCCGCGTCCGCTTCGAGCTCACCCTGCCGGTGGACGCCGCGGCCGCCGAGGCGCCGGCCGGTGCGGCGCCCAGCCTGCCGGGCCAGGGCGAGGCCGCGCTGCGCGTGCTGCTGGCCGACGACAACGTGGACTTCTCGCAGAGCTTCGCGTCCATGCTGGAGCTGCTGGGCCATCGCGTGGAGATCGTGCACGACGGGCTCGAGGCCGTTGCGCGCATGGTCGGCTCGCCGCCGGACATCGCCTTCATCGACGTCGGCATGCCGTCGCTGGACGGTGTCGAGGCGGTGCGGCGCGTGCGCGGCCAGGGCAACGCGCACGACGTCGTGCTGGTGGCCGTCACCGGCCGGGGCGGCGCCGAGGATCGCGCCCGCGCCGCCGAGGCCGGCTTCGACCGCTACCTCGTCAAGCCGTTCGCGATGGAGGACGTGCGCGACGTGCTCGATGCTGCCCAGGCGGCGCGCGGCGGCCCGGAGCGATCCGCGGGCCGCTTCGCATCCGGGCGCCCGGCCTGAGCGCGGCCGGCTGGGCATGGGCGTTGCCGCCTGAGGGGCGAGGGCGCCCTGTCCGTGGCGCCCACCGGACGGGAGAATCGTCATGCCCCAAGGCCCCTGGAGCGCCAAGCGAGAGCGCCAGTACACCGACATCAAGCAGAGCCTCCTGTCGCGCGGACGCAGCGAGAAGGTCGCCGAGGAGATCGCCGCGCGCACCGTCAACAAGACGCGCGCGCAGCACGGCGAGGCGCGCGAGGCGAGCCCGCAGTCGCTGGACGACATGCCGCCGTCGAAGCGCGGCGGCGAGCATTCCCACATCGGTGCGCAGGGACGCACCTATGCCCAGCTCTACGAGGACGCGAAGCGTGCCAACCTGCACGGGCGCTCCAGCATGAGCAAGGCGCAGCTCGAGCGGGCGCTCAAGCGATGACGCGTGCCACGTCCTGCGTGGGCGGCGACGGCGGCACCGTGCCGGTCCCGCCGGACACCGGGCTGCCGCCCGTCGCGCCGCCGACGCCACCGGCGCCGCCGCCGATGGCCCCGCCGCCAGCGCCGGTGGACGATCCGTCGCCCTCCGCCACGCCGCCCGCGCCGGTCGGAGACCCGCCGCGCGCGCGCCCGCCGGCCTCGCTCCTGACGAGCTGGTGAATGAAATGCAGCTTGCGCACGGCCGGCCGTGACAGCACGAACGGGTAGAAGTCGGGCTCGCCCATGCTGCGCGTGACCTCGTTGAGCGCGCCGGTCAGCTCGATCCAGCCGTTGATGATCGCCAGGAAGCCGAGGTCCTCGGCCGAGGGGGGGGCGGCCGCGTCGTCGCCGTGCAGCGCCCGGGCGGTGAACGGCTCGTACTGGATCTCGTCATGGTGGGCGACCAGGCCGAAGCTGCGGGCGGTGTCGAGCACGTCGACCATGTGCAGGTAGTGCGCCCAGGTCTCGGCCCAGTCTTCCCACGGGTGCGCGGTGGCGTAGGCGCTGACGAAGGCGTTCTGCCAGTCGGGCGGAGCGCCGTTGGCGTAGTAGGCCTGCAGCGCCTGCGCGTAGTCGGCGCGGTCGTCGCCGAACAGCGCGCGGCACGGCGCCTCCCACGACGAGCCCTGGACGAGCCGCTGCCAGTAGTAATGCCCGATCTCGTGGCGCAGGTGGCCGATCAGCGTCCGGTAGGGTTCGCCCAGGCGGGATCGCATCGTCTCGCGGTGGACGTCGTCGGCCTCCTCGACGTCGAGCGTGATCAGGCCGTCGGCGTGGCCCGTCATCACGCGCGGGCCGTCGACCGGCGAGCGCAGCAGGTCGAACATCACGCCGCGCTCGGCGTCCTCGCTGACCCGCGAGGCGACCGGCAGCTTCAGCGCGATCAGCTGCGATACGAGTGCGCGCTTGGCCTGCTCGACCTTGAGCCACAGCGCGGCGTTGTCGCGATCGGTGGGGTCCGGCACCGTGCGGTTCAGCCGGCACGAGCGGCAGAGCGGCTGTGCCTTCGTCGCCTCGTTGTCGGGCAGCAGCCAGTTGCACGGCGCGGCGGAGGTCCAGTTCGCGCAGCGGCGGTAGGTGCTCAACGGCAGGGTCGCGCCCACGCCGCGCGTGCGCATCGCGCGCAGCACCTGCGGGTCGCGCGTGGGCGCGAGCGGGCGCAGCAGGACGAGCTCCGGGTCGTAGCCCAGCGGCGTGCCGCACGCGAGGCAGACGTCGTTGCGGAAGAAGACGGGACGGCCGCAGCGGCAGCGGAACGCGCGGCGCGCGGTCGGCGTCGCTGCGAGCAGCGTCGGGACGAGGCGTCGCGTGTAGGCGGGCGGTGGGGCGGTCATCGCCGGGGCGAGGCAAGCATCGCGCCCGTCCCGGCCCGGGGATCTGCGCGGTGATCGGCCGGCTCATCGCCCGATCGGCGCCCCGCCGGCGCCGCGAGACTGGCGTTCCTGCCAGAAGAATGCCCGTCATGAACAAATCCCGCTTCCGCCTGGGCCCGCTGGGCCTGTGGCTCACCGGCCAGGCGACGATCCTCGTCGGCGCGGCCGGCATGGCGTGGACGCATTCGTTCGTGCCGATGGCCCTCGCCGGCTCCGCCGCGCTGATGCTGACGGTGCCGCTGGTCAAGGCGATCGCGATGGGCCGCCGGCGGCGCTGAACGAGCGGCGGCGACGGGGCCGCGCGGGCCCCTCACTTGCTGAATCGGACATGAATGGCCCGGCGCTCGCATGGGGCGGGCAGGGCCGATGGCATCCATTCCGCAGGAGACCGCCATGGCAGATTCCCGACTCGTGACCGGCCTGTTCCCCGATCGGGACAGCGCCGAGCGCGCCTACTCGTCCGTCGCCGCGCGCGGCTACGACCGTGACGACGTCAACCTCGTGATGTCGGACGAAACCCGTGCCCGTCAATTCCCGGCCGACACCGCCGTCGCCACCGAACTCGGCACCAAGGCCGCCGAGGGCGCGGGCATCGGCGGCGCCATCGGCGGCACCGTGGGCGCGATCACCGCCGCCGTCGCCGCGATGGGCACCAGCCTCGTGCTGCCGGGGCTCGGCCTGGTGATCGCCGGCCCGATCGCCGCGGCCCTGGCGGGCGCGGGCGCGGGCGGTGCCGCCGGCGGCCTCGTGGGGGCGCTGATCGGCTGGGGCATCCCCGAGGAACGCATCGCCGAATACGAGTCGGGCATCCGCGAAGGCGCGATCCTGATGGGCGTGCGTCCGCGCAATGCCGAGGATGCGCTGGCCTTCGAGCATTCATGGCGCGACGCGAACGGGCAGTCGATCCGCAGCTGAGCGCGTTCCGATATCCTCATCCCGGACGGCGTCCGACCGAGGCGTCGCCACTTCCAGGAGACATCATCATGGGCAAGTATCTCGTCGGTTGGTTGCTGGGCGTGCCGGTCTTCGTGCTGGTCATCCTGTACTTCTTCTTCCACTGAACGTGGCGGGGAGCCCGGCATGAACAAGGACCAGCTCCAGGGCCGCGTCGCGCAGATCAAGGGCGACCTCAAGAAGATCGCCGGCCGCGCGACCGGCAACCGCCGCCTGCAGGGCGATGGCGTCATCGACTACGCCCGTGGCAAGGCCCAGGCAGGCTACGGCGACGTCCAGGAACGCCTGCGCAAGGTGGTGCCGCGGTAGGCGCAACCTGCGTCGCGGCGGTGCCAAGTCTTGCCTCTTGAGACCCGGCAGGGTGGCGAAAGGCAAGACACGACACCGGTCGGGCCGCCCGTTGCACGGCGAGGGCAGCAGCTTGTCGACTGGCGCGGGCGGCGCCTCGAGCTCCGGCACCGGCCGTCGCGCGACGACCGCGTGGCTTCGTCGAGGCCACGGCCGGCGTGCTCACCGCACCGCCGGAGATCACGACCCGAGGGCGTGCTTCTCAGGCTACCGGGGCGTTCAGCACCGCCTCGACGTGGTAGCCGTCGGGGTCGATCACGAAGGCGGCATAGTAGTGCGGGCCGTAGTGCGGGCGAGGGCCCGCGGCGCCGTTGTCGGTCCCGCCGTGCGCCAGGGCGGCTTCGTGGAAGCGGTGGATGGCCGCGTGGTCGGGCGCCGCGAAGGCGATGTGAAAGCCCGCCGGCGGGAGGATGGGCGACGCGGTGCGCTGCTTGATCGCGAACTTGTCGCCGCCGCCTTCGCGGCCGTAGCCGACGGCCTGGTCGTTGGCACCGCCCTCGAAGTCGCTCCAGACGCGGACGAAGCCGAGGGCGCCGAGCGCGGCGTCGTAGAAGGCGGCGGAGCGGCGCAGGTCGGCGACGCCGAACGAGAGGTGGTGCAGCATGGCGGGCAGGGCACGGAAGCGGGGATCCCGATTGTGAGCGCTGCCGGCCGCTACAGCAGCAGCTCGCTCGATTCGCCGGCGGGCACCGGCGTCATCGACGGCAGCGCCACCCGCACGCTGTGCTGGCGCGCGTCGTCGGCCAGCGGCACGCGGCTGTCGCCGAGCGCGCGGCCGTCGAGCGTGACCTGCGGCTGGCGCTCGTGGCCGGTGCGATCGAACTGCAGCCGGTAGAACGCCGACTTGTAGGTGTAGTCGACCTCGAAGCTGCTCCAGTGCGGCGGGATGCGCGGGTCGACCAGCAGCGTGGCCTGGCCGTCCACCATCTCCAGCCGGAGTCCCAGCACGGCCTCGACCAGCAGCCGGTACATCCAGCCGGCCGAACCCGTGTACCAGCTCCAGCCGCCGCGCCCCGTGTGCGGCGCGACGCTGTAGACGTCGGCGGTCATGACGTAGGGCTCGACCTTGTAGACGGCCACCTCGGCCGGCGTGCGTGCGTGGTTGACGGGATTGATCATGTCGACGACGTCCCACGAGCGCCGCGCGTCGCCGCTCGCCGCGAAGGCCATCGCCGCCCAGATCGCGCCGTGCGTGTACTGCCCGCCGTTCTCGCGCACGCCCGGCACGTAGCCGCTGATGTAGCCGGGGTTCGGGCCCTTGCCGTTGAAGGGCGGGTCGAGCAGCTTGACGATGCGCTGCTGCGGGTCGACCAGGCGCGCGGCGAGCGAATCGAGCGCCTTGCGCGCGCGATCGCGCGGCGCGATGCCCGAGAGCACCGACCAGCTCTGCGCGATCGAGTCGATCTGGCATTCCACGCCGGTGGAGGTGCCCAGCGGCGTGCCGTCGTCGAAATACGCCCGGCGGTACCAGTCGCCGTCCCACGCGTTGGCCTCGACGGCGGCGGCCAGCTTCTCGCGTGCCTCGCCGCAGGTCTGCGCGAACGCGTCGTCGCCGCGCAGCCGGGCCAGCTTGATGAACTCGCGCAGGACCTCGCAGAGGAAGAACGCCATCCAGACGCTCTCGCCCTTGCCGTGCTCGCCGATCAGGTTCATGCCGTCGTTCCAGTCGCCCGCGCCGATCAGCGGCAGGCCGTGGGCGCCGAGCCGCAGGCCGTGCTGGACGGCCAGCGCCGCGTGCTCGTAGAGCGGTGCAGTCCGGTGCGAGACGTTGGGCAGGTCGAAGTAGGACTCCGCGTCCGCCGGCACGGGCCGGCCCTCGAGGAAGCTCACCGGGACCGACATGACGGCGACGTCGCCCGTGGCCTCGATGTAGCGGCACAGCGCCAGCGGCAGCCAGAGGTAGTCGTCGCTGATGTGCGTCCGCACGCCGCGGCCCTGCGGCGGATGCCACCAGTGCTGCACGTCGCCTTCCTCGAACTGGCGGCTGGCGGCCAGCAGCAGCTGGGCGCGCAGCAGCTCGGGCCGCGTGTGCACCAGCGCCATCGCGTCCTGCAGCTGGTCGCGGAAGCCGAAGGCGCCGCCCGACTGGTAGTACCCGCTGCGCGCCCACAGCCGGCAGGAGATGGTCTGGTAGACGAGCCAGCCGTTGGCCAGGGCGTCGAGCGCCGCGTCCGGCGTGCGCACCTTGACGGCGCCCAGCGTCCTCGACCAGTGGCTCACGGTGCGCTCGAACTCGGCCTCGGCCACGGCGTCGCCGCGGTACTTCAGCGCGGTGCGCAGGGCCTCGCCCGCGTTCTTGCCCATGCCCAGCCGGAACACCACCGTGCGCGACTCGCCCTCGGCGAGATCGAGCGGCACCTGGAACGCGGCGCAGGGGTCCATCGCCGCGCCGAAGCGGCCGGACAGCCCGGCGCGCCGCAGCGCCATCGGCTCGGCCAGGTTGCCGTTGCGGCCGACGAACTCGGTGCGGTCGCAGGTCATGCTGCCCGCCAGCTGATGCTCGGCATCGACGTCGAAGAAGCCCATGTATTCCGCGTGATCGCCGCTGTACGGGTTACGCGCGGTGGCGGGCCCGTCCTCCTGGTGGTCGGTGACGATGTGCGGCGCGGTGGCGGGCCGCAGGGCGCCGAGCACCCATTCGACGTAGCCGGTGGCGCTGATGCGGCGCGGCCGAGCGGAGTCATTGCGGATCGTCAGCATCGAGAACTTGATCGGCGCGTCGATCGCGCAGAACACGCGCAGCTCGCTGCGGATGCCTTGCGCGTGCTGCTCGAAGATGCTGTAGCCGAAGCCGTGGCGCGCGACCGCGGCTCGGCCCGGCGTGCCGTCGGGGTTGAGCGCGACGCCGTGCGGCATCCAGGCGACGCCGGTCTCCTCGTCACGCAGGTGGAACGTCTCGCTGCTCGGGTCGGACACCGGGTCGTTGTGCCACGGCGTCAGGCGCCATTCGTGCGCGTTCTCGGCCCACGTGTAGGCCGCGCCGGACTCCGAGATGACGGTGCCGAAGTCCGGGTTGGCGATGACGTTGGCCCACGGCGCCGGCGTGCGCACGCCGGTGGGCGGCGCGACGACGTACTCGCGGCCGTCCTTGCCGTAGCCGCCGTAGCCGTTGAACAGCGCGAGGTCGCCGGTGGGCACGCGCGGCGGGAGCGCCGGGTCGGGACGCACGTTGCGGGTCGGGACGAACGGCGCCAGGCGGCGCTCGGGGCCGCTGCCCGGGCGCAGCGTGCCGCGCGGCGCGATGCGGCGCTCGGTGCGCAGGCGCCGGGTCAGCTGCTCGGACAGCGTGCCCTGGCGGTCGCTGAGCACGGCGCGCGCCACCGACAGCAGCAGGATGCGATCCTCGTGCGGGATCTGGTCGGCATGGCGCACGAAGATGCCGCCCGGACGGTCGACGACGTGCGCCTCCACGCCCGCCGCGATCAGGCCCATGATCTGCTCGTTCAGGCGCTGGCGGTAGACGTCGCGCTCCTCGTTCCAGATGACGAGGTCGACGGCCAGGCCCTTCAAGCGCCACCACGCGTGCGCCATCACGAGCTGGCGCACCAGCTCGAGGTTGGCGACATCCGAGACCTGCACCAGCACGATGGGCAGGTCGCCCGAGATCGCATAGCCCCACAGGCCCGACTGGCCGCGCCGGTTCTGCTTGATGATGGACGGATCGGCCCGCAGCGCGCCCTGGCTGAACAGCACGGCGCCGGCCAGGCGCGCGTACATCTGCGCGTCGGCCTCGCTGGCGTTGAGCTGGCGCAGCAGCACCTGCGCGTGCGTCCACGCGAGCTCGAACACGCGCTCGGCGAGGCGCCGGTCGCGGTACTTCTCGATCAGCGCCAGGCAGTCGGCGCGCTTGTCGCCGACGCCGTAGACGAGGTCGACGATCACGGTCTGGTCGGGCTGCAGGGTGATGGCGCAACGGCTGGCCGCGACCGGGTCCAGCACCGAGCCCTGCGAGTTCGACAGCGCGTCGCCGCCGAACATCGCAGCCGGCGCGCGCAGCGTGCCGCCGCGGCCGATGAAGCGCGCGCGATCCGTCTCGTGGGTCACGGCCGAGACGTTGTCCACGCCGCGCGGGGCGTGCACCGCCATCAGGTGGAACATCCACGGCGACGGATCCTTCTCCGCGCGCGGACGCCGGTTGGCGAGCAGGGCGGGCAGGCCGTCGACGATCTCGGTCTGCACGAACAGCTTGCCGAAGGCGGGGTGCTGCACGTCGGCCGCCGGGGTCTGCAGCACGACCTCGCAGTAGCTGGTGACCTCGATCGTGCGCACGCGCCGCGTCGTGTTCTTGATGCGCAGGCGCCGCAGCTCGATGGCATCCTCGGGCGAGACCGCGATCTCGGTGTGGGTGTCGATGCCCGCGTCGCGCCGGCGGAACTCCGCGCGGCCCTCGGTGAAGATGGCCTGGTAGTCGCTCGCCTTGCGGCCGGTGGGCTGGTGCGCCGTCGACCAGTACTCGCCGGAGTCGACGTCGCGCAGGTAGGCGAAGCTGCCCCAGTCGTCGCGCGTCATGTCCTCGCGCCAGCGCGTGACGGCCATGTCCTTGTAGCGGCTGTAGCCGCCGCCGGCCTGCGTCACCATCATGTGGTAGTTGCCGTTGGACAGCAGCTGCACCTCGGGCGTGGGCGTCAGCGGGTCGGCGAACACGCGCATGCTCGTCTCGGTGCTCACCGACACGGCACGCGGCGACGCCGGCTCCATGGTGGCTTCGGCGACGATGGGCATGACGTCCTTGGGCACGCGCTCGTGCAGCAGCATCAGCGTGGCCTGCACGCTGCGGTCGGACGCGAAGTGCTGCTGCATGCGCGAATGGCCCAGCGCCTGCTCGATGGCCAGCAGGCTCATGCCCTGGTGGTGGGCCATGAACGAGCGCACGACGGCCTTGGTCTGGCCGCGCGGCACGCGCATCGGCGTGTAGTCGACCGCCTCGTAGAAGCCGAACTCGCCGGCCGCGCCGAGGGCGGCCAGGCGTTGCAGGTTGGCACAGGCGGCCACCGGCTCGACGATCGTGGCCATCGCGGTGGCGTAGGGCGCGATGACCAGCTCGTCGCCCAGGCCGCGCTTCAGGCCCAGGCCCGGCGCGCCGAACGCACGGTACTGGTAGTTGAGCGCCGTGTCGGTGGCGTTGTAGCCCGACTCCGAGATGCCCCAGGGCACCCCGCGCTCGCGGCCGTAGTCGATCTGGCGGCGCACCGCGGCGCGGCAGGTCTGGTCGAGCAGCGTCTGCTCGAAGTTGGGCATGATCAGCGGCGGCATCAGGTACTCGAACATCGAGCCGCTCCACGACATCAGCACCGGGATGCCGTCGTGCGCCGTGAGCAGGCGGCCGAGCGCGAACCAGCTCTCCTGCGGCAGCTGCCCGCGCGCGATCGCGGTGAAGATGCCCAGCCGGGCCTCGGAAGCCAGCAGGTCGTAGTGGCCGGCGTCCAGGCGCCGCTCGTCCACGTTGTAGCCGATCGACATCAGGTGTCGCCGGTCGTCGTACAGGAAGCCCTGTTCCTGCTCGCTGAGCGCATCGACGCGGCGCGCCAGCTCCTGGATGCGATCGAGATAGACGGCGGCCTCGCCGATGCCCAGCGACGCCAGCACGCCGAGGGTGGGCAGCGGCGCGCGCGCGGCGGCGGCGACGGCGGCGGGCGACGCGTCTGCGGCCAGCGGCAGGGCCAGGCCCGCGAACGCGGCCATCTCGTCTCGGCCGGCCTCGCATTGTGCGACCAGCGAGCGTGCCCAGCGCAGCGCCTCGCCGGTGTCCTCCTCGTCGCCCGCGTCCTTGCGTGCAGCATGGCTGGCGAGCGCGCCCTCGACGGCCGCGAGCACGTCGCGCGACATCGCCTCGAAGCCGTCGAGAACGGCGGCCAGCCCGGCGGCGGACACGGGCATGTCGGCACAGGCGCCTTGCACCATCTTGTCGGCGCGATCCAGCGCGGGCAGGTGCGTGTTGGCCGGCAGGCTCTCGCGGATCAGCGCGAGCACGTCGGCGATGCCCATGCACCACAGCGGCGAGAACGGCGCCTCGTCGGGCAGGGCCAGCAGCGCCATGCGCAGCGTCATGAACTGCGCGACGAGGTTGCCGCTGTCCACGGTGGAGATGTAGCGGGGCGCCAGCGGCAGCAGCGATTGCGTGTCGTACCAGTTGTAGAAGTGGCCGCGATGGCGTTCCAGGCGTTCCAGCGTCGTGATGGTGGCGGCGATGCGCGTGAGCGTCTGGTCGAGCGTGATGAAGCCGCAGTCGCGTGCCGTCAGGTTGGCCAGCAGCGAGAACCCGATGTTGGTCGGCGAGGTGCGGTGCGCGACGCGTGCCACCGGGTGCAGCTGCACGTTGTCGGGCGGCAGGTGGTTGTCCTCGGCGCCGACGAAGGTCTCGAAGAAGGCCCAGGTGCGGCGCGCGACGCGGCGCAGGAAGCGGCGTTGCGCCTCGCTGAGCTCGCTGCGCGGCAGCGCCAGCGGCCGGTCGGCCCACCAGACGATCAGCGGCGAGAGGAACCACAGCAGCAGCAGCGGGGCGGCCGCGGGCAGCGCCCACGGACGAACGAACGCGAGCAGCGCCGTGATCAGCACCGCGGCGGTCGGGCCGGCCCACAGCGCGCGCAGGGCATCCTGGAATGCCGCCGGCGTGCCCGGCGGGTGGCCGGTGCGCACGTCGGCCGAGGCCGTCCATTCCAGCAGGCGGCGTCCGCGCACCATGCGCCAGATCGTGCGGCCGATGGCGTCCAGCGTGGCGACGGCCTCCGTGGGCAGGCAGGCCAGGGTGTGCCCGAGCTGCATCAGCTGCAGCGCGATGGGCATCAGGCGGCGCGGCGAGGGCGACGCGGTGAACCAGTTGAGCGGCGCCCGCGCGAGCCCCATGACGTGCGCCGCGAACGGCACGATGCCGACGATCACGACGATGCGCAGCGTCCACATGAACGGCTCGGGCAGCCGCGCCCAGCCGAGCACCGCCAGCGCGATCAGCGCCGTCGGCACCAGGCTGCGGCGCAGGTTGTCGAACAGCTTCCACTTGGACAGCGCCGAGAGCGGGTTGCGCGGTGCGCCCGGCAACGCGTGCAGACGCCGGCGCAGCCAGCCGATCAGCTGCCAGTCGCCGCGCACCCAGCGGTGGCGGCGCGCCATGTCCACGCTGTAGCGCGAGGGCGTGTCCTCCAGCAGCTGCACGTCGGACAGCAGGCCCGAGCGCGCATAGCAGCCCTCGATCAGGTCGTGGCTGAGGATGCGGTTCTCGGGCATGCTGCCGTGCGTCGCGCGCTCGAACGCGTCGACGTCGTAGATGCCCTTGCCGACGAACGAGCCTTCGCCCATCAGGTCCTGGTAGACGTCGGACACGGCGCGGGTGTACGGATCGATCCCGGGCTCGCCGCCGAACATGCGCGCGTAGCCGGAGCGCCCGACGCTGGGCAGATTCAGGCCGACGCGCGGCTGCAGGATGCCGTAGCCCTCGACGACCACGTCCTTCTTGACGCCGCTGCCGAAGCGCGGCCGGTTCAACGGATGCGCCATCGCCGAGACCATCTCGCTGGCCGACTCGCGCGGCAGCTGGGTGTCGGAGTCCAGCGTGATGACGTAGCGCACGTCCTGCAGCGAGCGGGTGTCGCCGACGATGCGCGCGAACGCCTTGTCGGCGTCGGGCCGGCCGCGCAGCAGCGCGTTGAGGTCGGCCAGCTTGCCGCGCTTGCGCTCGCGGCCCATCCAGATGTTCTCGACCGGGTTCCAGCGGCGCGGCCGGTGCAGCAGCAGGAACGGAAGCGGGCGCTGCTGGTTGCCGTCCGGCTCGGCGTAGCGCTTGTTGAGCGCGATGATGCGCGCCTCGGTGTAGTCGACGAGGTCATCGTCCTCCGGCAGCGTCTCCTGCTTCGCGTCGCGCAAGTCGGTCAGCAGGGCGAACTGCAGGTGCGGGTCGCGGTTGGCGAGGAAGCGCACCTCCAGCGCGTCGACCAGCGCGTCGACGTCCGCCAGCTTGCCCAGCAGCGTGGGCACCGCCACCAGCGTGCGCGAGCGGGCGTCGATGCCCATCGTGTAGTCCAGCCGGGGCAGCGCCTCGGGCGTGACGCTGAGGGTGACGATCCAGTTGACCAGCGCCAGCGCGAGCTGGCTGGTGGCCAGCATCAGCAGCAGCACCAGCGCGATGCCGCCGGGCGTCCACAGCTGCAGGTCGAGCTCGTGGGCGGCCTGCTGCATGGGGCCGAGCGACATCAGCATCGCGAACGCGAGGATGCCGCCGACGTAGGCCGGCAGCGGCGAATGGCCGTGGCGGCGCAGCCAGCCGCTGCGGCGCACCCCCATGGCCGCCTCGAGCGCCGGCCGACCGTTGCCGACCAGCCAGTAGCCCACGTGCGACTCGCGGTCGTCGGCATCGGCACCGCCCTCGGCGCGCGGCGCGGCGCGGCTATGGGCCGCGGCGGCGGCGAGCTCGATCGCCTTGCGCGCCACCGCGGGCTCGTCGCCGTCGCAGGCCTTGGCCACCTTCTCGACGGCGTGGCGGTAGGTGTCGCGGGTGCCGAAGTCCATCCGTGCGTAGACGCCCAGCGGATCCTCGCGCAGGACCTGCTCGACGCTGCTGAGCGTCTCGACGAACTCGGGCCAGTGCGTGGCGCCCAGCAGGCGCAGGCTGCCGATGCTGTTGGCCACCGACACCTGGCTGGCGGCCTGGATCTGGCCCTCCACGGCCACCAGGCGCTCGATCGCCTCGTTCTCGTCGGACAGCCGCTGCTCCATCCACGTGAGCGGCAGCGCCAGCGCGGCGCCCTGGCCCTGCAGGCGGCGCGCGAACTCGGCGACGAAGGCGCTGCTCATGTTCGGGTTGGCGCGCGCCATGTCGGCGATGACCAGGATCAGGTCGCTGGGACGCTCCTCGGCGGCCTGCAGCATGCGCGAGGCCCAGGTCTCGGCCATGTCGCGTTCCTGCAGGGCCGCCGCCACGCGCACCGCCACGCGGCGCAGGTTCTCGATGAGCGCCAGCCGCAGCATGATCGGGAACGCCCACAGCTCGCCCAGCTTCAGCGGCTGTCCGGTCTGGTATGCGGCGACGAAGCGGCTCAGCGTGCCGCGGCTCAGGCGGCCGTCGGCGTGCGCGATGGCCTGCAGCGCCAGGTCGTAGACGCGCGGCATGGTGCCGTCGCGGTCGGGATCGGTGTCGGCCAGGCGCGGCAGCTCGTGGCTGTAGCCGTGCGGGAGGTGACGCCGGGCCGTGCGGACCTCCTCATCGATCAGGTACATGTTGTCGAGCAGCCACTCGGCCGCCGGCGTGACGGGGCGGTCATCGGCGACGGCCTGGCGTAGCTGGCGCGCGACGCTCTCCAGCACGCGCTGGTTGGACGCGAGCCGCGCCAGCAGGCTGTCGGGGCGGTGGTGCTGCGCGAGTCGATGGCGGCCGGCCAGCTGCTTGCCGTGCGCCACCATCTGGTCGCTGCTGAACAGTGCGGCCCGCAGCGGCTCCTCCTCGTCGCGCTCCTTGGCGCCACCGCTCCACGAGAGCCCACGGATCCACTCCGCGCTGTGCGAGAGCAGGGTGCGGAAGGAACGATCGGATCCCGTCATCTGTTTGTTTTCCATGGGGTCCCCGGCGGACCAATGGACGCGCCTGCGGCAAGTGGTGAGCCCGGCCGTTGCGCAGCATGCTCCGGGGGGTCTTGACGGGCAGCATGCGACCGGCGTAAACGTTGCTGCAAGCGCGATGGCACATCCCTTGCCGGATCAGGGCCATCCACGGTCGCTGCCTCGTGCTCCGATCTCCCTCGTCGCAACCCGGTGCCCGCCATGTCCGCCAAGCCTTCCGCCTCCGAAACCCCCGGCTGCAGCCCCTGCGGCGATGCGTTGGAGGTGCTGTCGCACGGGCATGAACAGACCCGCGCGCTGGCCGACGAATGCCGGCGCTTCGCGCACCACGTGGAGTGCGATCCCGCGATGCAGCAGGTGGCCGAGGCGCTGTGCCGTGCGATCCACCGGATGGCCGCGCTCGAGGAGGAGCTGTTCTTCCCGGCCGCGCGCGCCGCGCTCGAGGCCTCCGCGCTGGTGGACATCGCCGAACTCGAACACGCCACCGCGCGCCAGATCATCCGCCAGCTGCGCGAGACCGACCCGCGCGAGCCGCGCTACGAGGCACTCGTGCTGGCGCTGACGGAATGCGTGGAGCGCCACGCGCGCCACGAGCAGAGCGAGCTGTTCCCGCGCCTGCGCGAGTCCTGCCTCGACATGGACGCGCTCGGCCAGCAGTTGAACGAGCGCCTGTCGGCCTCCGACGACGGCACCGCGCGCATGGAGGAGCGGCGCCACGCCGTGAGGGCCACCACGCACTGACGCGCGGGGCCTACGCGCGCACGGCGCGCCGTCCTACGGGAGGCGGCCGAATGGGCACACGCGTTGCCTTTCGAACCCTGCCAGCCGGAGGCCGTGGATACGGTCACCGGCATCCGAACCGGACGCCTCGGCGCCCCAACGTACCAGGAGTTCACACCATGTCCCCGATGCACAAGTCCATCACCGCCCTGGCGGCTTCCGCCCTGCTGGCCACCGTCGGTTTCGCGACGGCGCAGTCGACCGATTCGTCGATGCAGGACCCGAACGCCGCCGCACCCGCCAACAATCCGCAGACCACCACGACCACCGACGCCAACGGCAACCAGACCACGACCACCACCACCGTCGACACTTCCACCGAGGTGATCCCCGCGCAGCCGACCGGCGTGGTCGAACTGGCCAAGCCGAAGGACACGGTGATGCCGACCGACAAGCAGCCCAACGGACCGCTGGGCATGGAGAACAACTTGATGACCACGGGCGTGGTCGACGGCATCACGCGCCCGAGCATCGGCGACCACGCCACGCCGCCCATCCCGGGCCCCGACACGCAGGTCCAGGTGAGCCGCGAGACCACCACCACGACCACGGTGACGCCGCCGGTCGAACAGCCGGTCACCGCGCCGGCGCCCGCGCCCGAGCCCGCCGCCGCCCCGGTGACCGAGCCCGCCCCGCAGCCGGCGCTGGCCCCCAAGGCCGACCGCAACTGACCGGCAGCCGCTCCTGACGAACGGGCCCCGCGGGGCCCGTTTCGTCGTCCGGGGCGGGCGCGTTTGACGCCTGGACGGCGCGGTGGTCAACTGCGTCCGGGCGACCCCCGCACAGGAACCATCGCCGGCACGGCCTGCCGCCGCCCCGGATGCCCCATGGGGTATCTGGGCAGCCAAAGGCACCCGCCGTCGAGCCGGCACACCGGTTGCCCGTGGGCCCCCAACCGGGCCGCCACGCCCGCCCGACGTCAAAACGGAGACCCTCATGGCCAACAGCACGACTCCCGAAACGAATTTCCCCAAGACCGGCTCGACGACGCCGAGCTCGGCCTCGCCGGCCACCCCGTCTTCCGGCGGATCGGGATCGCGCCCGCTCGGTGCCGCGGCCGGTGCCGCCGACGCGGCCATCGACCAGGCGGCCGACGCCGAGCGCGACGTGATGCGCCGCGTGGTCCAGGGCGCGCACGAGGCCGTCGACCGCATCGCCGACAAGGCGATCCCGGCCGTCGAACGGCTGCGCGGCACCTACAACGACGCCACCGAATCGCTCAAGCAGCGGGCCGACCAGGCCATCGACCTGAAGGACGAATGGACCGAGAGCCTGCGCACCGCCATCCGCGAGCATCCGATCGCCGCCGTCGGCACGGCCCTGGCGATCGGCGTCATCCTCGCCAGGCTCACCGCCAACAACGACCGCTGACCCGCGCCCATGGTCGACGACGCACCGGCGCCGCCCGAAGGGCCGCCCGACGAGATCGTCTCGCTGCCCAAGGCCATCGGTGCCCTGCTGGCCGACCTGCCGGGGATCCTGACCGACCGCGTCCGCCTGCTGTCGCTGGAGCTGCGGCGAGCCACCAATGCGCTGGGCCAGATGGTGGCCCTCGGGCTGCTCGCCGCCATCCTGGTGGCGACGGCCTGGCTCGCCTTCTGGGTGGGCCTGGCGGCTGCGTTCCTGGCGCTGGGCATCGCCTGGCCGTGGATCGTGCTGCTGGTGCTGTTCATCAACCTGTCGGCGGCAGCCTGGTGCGTGATGCGCGTCAAGCGGCTCGTGCCGCTGCTGGCCCTGCCGGCTACCTTGCGCCGCCTGACCGACGCCGACGACCGCGAGCACGAGCTGCATCGCGAGCACGAGCAACGCAGGCAGGACGCCGCGGACCTCGGGCAGCGACAGGAACAACGCCATGAGAAGCAAGGGGAGCACCGCGATGGCTGACCCGCGCCGGCTTCCGCCCCAGGCCGAGGAACCCAGCCTCGACGAACAGATCGCGATGGCCGAACGCGCGGTCATCGCGCGCGACCTGCGCATCCGCCGGCGCACCGACGCCTTGGTGCGCCACGCCAGGCACGAGGCCATCAAGCACGCCGGAGGCGGCCTGCTGCTCGGGCTGGGCACCGTTGCATTGACCTGGTGGCTGAGCCACCTGAGCCGCCGGAACGCGCCTCCCCCGGCGCCCGAGTCGCGACCGCCGGAACACTCCACCTTCGAGCACCTGTTCCGCGACGTCGGCGTGATCCTGGCCAGCCTGCTGCCGATGCTGTGGCCGATGCTGCCGAAGACGTGGCGGCGCGGCGTGACGCCCAACACGGCGGGCACCGTGCTGACCTTCCTGGCGCCCATCCTCGGAAAGCTGTTCCGGCGCAAGCCGCGCGAGCCGCAGGCGTCCTGACGGCGCGCCGCCGTCGGCATGGGGCTTGCCGAGAGGGGCCCAGGGCCTGGTCGCAGTCCCCGTCCGTCCATGAAAGCCACCATGACCCACGCCCGCGGCCTCGCCGTCGCCTCGTTCGCCGCCATGTTGCTGACCGCGGCGCCCTCCGTGCCCGCCCAGGCGAGCGCGCCGGCGATGACGCCCGCGGAACGGCACGACTGGGAGAACCTGCACCGCGTCAGCCGCATCCTGGGCAGCGAGGTGCGCACGAAGTTCGGCGAGAAGATCGGCGACATCCGCGACGTCGTCGTCGACGACCGCGGCGCGATCCGGCTGGCCATCGTGTCCACCGGCGGCTTCCTGGGCGTCGGCGACCGGCTGCACGCGGTGCCGTGGGACCTGCTCAGCCCCGGCCCCAAGGACGACCGCATCCTCGACATCGACAAGGCGCGCCTGCAGGCCGCCCCCGGCTTCACCTCCAGGACCTGGCCCAACCTCGGCGACGACCGCTGGCTCGCCGACAACCGCCGCTACTACGTCCACTGATCCACTTCCACAGACCACCGTCCACTGAGCGACGCCATCGACCCCGGGAGACCGACCATGAGACTGCTCACCAGCCTGGCCCTCATCACCATCGCCTATGCCGCGCTGTCCCGCGTGAACAAGGTGCACGCCGCGCGCACGCACGGCAAGCCCGCCGCCAAGCCCGAGGCCGTGCAGACCTGGGAAGGCGAGGGCGGTGGATTGCCCAGCGGCGGCCCCGGCCCCGGCGTGAAGGTCGCGCCGGCCGCGGTGCCCGACCCCGACCTCGCGCACGGCGCCGCTTGAGGCTCAGCGCGGCGCGGCGGTGCGCGCGAGCCGCCGCTTGTCCCGCCGGTGCTGCACCCGCCGGCGCCGGTACAGCGCCATCAGCGGCGTGGCCGACACGCCATGCAGCAGGATCGACAGCGCGATCGCCGGCAGGGTCGCGTTCATCAGGTCGGTAGCCAGCGTGGGCGACAGTCCCGAATCGATCACCAGCGCGAGGTAGAACAGCGAGCCGACGCCGCGGATGCCGAACCAGGCGACCATGCGGCGCTGCGTCTTCGGCAGTGCGCGGCCGGGGATCGTCAGGAACACGCTGAGCGGCCGGATCAGGAGCAGCAGCAGAGTCGCATAGACCAGCGGCTCGCCGCGCCACTGCACCCAGGGCATCGCGAAGCCCATCAGCAGCACCATCACGACCTCCGCGAGGCGGCCGCAGCGGTGGCCGAAGCCGAGCAGCCGCTCGGCGAGCTCGTCGGGCTCGACGCCGGCGCGCGCGAGCGACGCCACGGCCTGCGGCGAGCGCCGGAACAGCCCCAGCGCCGCGGCGAACACGAACAGGAAGGCCGAGGTCTCGGTCAGGCGCGACAGGCCATAGGCCACGGTGATGATGCCCAGGTACATCAGCTCGTCCCAGCCCAGCCCGTGGCCGCGGCGCTGCAAGGCGTGGATCACGCGCCCCAGGAGGCGCCCGAAGACCCATCCCAGCAGCGCGCCGCCCGCGATCGGCCAGGCCAGGTCGTGCCACAGCCAGCGCGTGCCGCCGGGGCCCAGGTCGCCGATGCCCAGCAGGCCGAGCGCCAGCAGCACGACCGGCAGCGCGGTGGCGTCGTTGAGGCCGCCTTCGGCGGTCAGCGCGACGCGCACGGCGTCGCGGTCGTGGTGCGACCGGATCTGCACCTCGGAAGCCAGCACCGGGTCGGTGGGCGCGAGGATGCCCGCCAGCAGCAGCGCGCCGGCCCAGCCGAGGCCGGGCATCAGCCAGGCGCCGGCCAGCGTGGCCAGCGCGATCGTCGCCAGCATCGTGCCGCCGGCCAGCACGAGCGCCACGCGCCAGCCCTTGAGCGTCCACGGCACGCGCAGCTGCAGGCCCACCGCGAACAGCGAGATCAGCACGGCGATCTCCGTGATGATCACCAGCATGTCGGCGCGCGCCGGCGCGGTGGGCGGCGTCACCACCTTGCCGCGCACCATCCAGCCAGCGATCCAGCCGACGGCCAGGTAGACGACGGCCGGCGACAGCGGCAGCCGCGTCACGTGCAGCTCCAGCAGGCACATGCCCAGGAGCACCGCGCCCAGCAGCAGCAGGGTGGCGGTCAGCATCGCGCGCGCCTCGCGCGGGGGCGGGCGCCCATGCGCGTCACGCGCCCCTGCGCGGGGGCGCGAACTTCGCCTTCGGCGACGAGGCGGGCAGCGGGGGCGCCTCGGCCGGCCCCGTCTTCACGCCGGCCCGGGCCGCGCCCGGCACGTGCGACACCGCCGCGGTGCACACGTCGCGCTCCTTCTGCTTGAAGTCGATCAGCGCCAGCAGCGAGGCGAGCGGATTGGCCAGGCCCAGGAGCACGGCGGCGCCGGCGCGCGTGGCCAGCGGCTTGCCCTCGAGGCGGACGTGCGGCGCGTCGAAGGTGCCGGTCACCTTCACGGGCGTGCGCAGCGCCAGCGGGCTGAAGTCGTGCGGATGGGCGGTCATGCGCAGGTCGAGCGTCTCGCCGGCCAGCGACAGGTCGCCGTCGATCAGCATCGTCGTGTCCTTGGTGTCGATGACGAACACCTCGGGCATCACCTTGCCGTTGACGAGATCGAACTGCGCGACGGCGCACTGCATCGGCAGCTTGTCGTCGCCCTTGACGAACACGCCCAGCGCCTGCGCGACGTCGATGCCGGCCGCCTCCACGAGGATGTGCGAGACGGTGCCGTCGCGCACCCACACGCGCGCCGTGCCGTCCAGCGAGGCCAGCAGCTGCGCGGCGGACTTGCCGGTGCCCTTGAGCTGCGCATTGCCGCCGAGCGCGCCGCTGATGTAGCCGACGTCGGGCTTGCCGCCCGACTTGTCGTCCTTGCGCACCGCGATGTCGCGCGCGGTCACGAAGCGTTCGAGCTGGATGCCGCTCCAGCGCAGGTCGGCGTTCCATTTCGGCACGGCGGGGCGGCTGTCCAGGCCGATGGCGCCGCGCACCTCGCCGTTGGAGGTGCGCGCGAGCAGGTCCCGCAGGTCGAGCACGCCGTCCTGCAGCGTGATGCGGCCGTCCAGCGGCCTGAACGGCTCGAGCTTGGCCGTGCCGAAGTCGACCGTGGCCAGCGCCACGCGCACGTCGGCGTTCATCATCTTCAGCGAGGGGATGTCGAACTCGCGGTCGGGGATGACCTTGCCGTGCTTGGCGTTGGAGGCGGAGGCCGGCGCATCGGGCGGTGCGGCACCGAAAGCCGGGCCGAGGTCGGCCAGCGCCAGGCGCGCGCCGCCCAGGCGGCCCGTGAGCACCGGCACGGCCGGCCCGGTATCGAACCTGAAATCGCCGTTCAGGCGGCTGGAGCCGATGTCCATCGCCGCGATCCCGGCCTGCCAGACGTCGCCGTTCTTGCGCAGCCGGCCGTGCGTCGCGAACTTCGCCGTGGTCGGCAGCGTGACGCCCAGCGCGTCGCCGACCGCGGCCAGCGACGGCCCCGATGCAACGAACGTGGCGTCCATGCCGCCGAAGTGCAGCAGGTCGGTGGCGGTGCCGTCGACGCGGATGCGGGTCTTGTCGGCGTGCACGTCCAACCACAGCGGCACCGAGATGGCCGAGGTGTCGGACGCGGCGAGCGGCAGCAGGCCGCTGGAGCGCAGTTGTATCAGCAGGGGTGCCTTGCGGTAGGTGCCCTGGCCGTCGACCTGAAGGCCCGGCGTGTTGTCGTCGATCGCGATCGGCTGGCGCGCAGGCGAGGCGGTGCCCCCGGAGGCGGCCAGCGGCGCGGAGCTCACCAGCGGCGCGGCGCCCACGGTGGCGATCCGCACCTGCGGCGTCGAGGCGCCCGAGGCGGCGATCGCGGCCGCTTCCGCCGTGCCTTCGCGCGTGGCCACGTGCGCGTCGGCCGTGATCTGCAGCGGCTCGTCGATCACGCGCACCTCGCCGTTGCGCACGTTCAGCCGCTCGAAGGCGGGCAGTTGCGGCGAGCTCGCCGACGTGGCCGGCGGGGCGGCGCCGAACTGCCAGTTGGCGCGGCCGTCGGCGTCGCGCTTGAGGTTCAGCTCGATGCCGTCGACGTCCAGCAGCTTGACGGCCAGCGGCTGGCCGGTGCCGCGCCATTGCTGCCACAGGGTGCGGTAGCTGAGCGCCAGCCTGACGCTGCGCGCGTTCATGAAGTCGCGCGGCTTGCCGGCGTCGTCGACCAGCGTCGGCCCGCCGTTGGGCGCCGGGCCGATGGTCATCGCGTCGGTGTGCGCGCGAATGGAGCCGAACAGCCGCACACCGAACCGTTCGCCGAACGTCACGCGCCGGTCGAGGATGCGCGAGAGCTTGTCTTGCAGCGGATGGCGCAGGAACGGCCACTCGACGGCTTCGCACACGCAGATCGCCACGGCGAGGGCCACCAGCACGCCGAGCGCGGCCAGGCCGGCGTTGCGCCAGCGGTGATGGGCGGGGCGGGCAGGGGGGGCCATGGCGTCGGTTCTTCTTGTCATTGCAATGGACGGTTCGCCGTGCGGCGCGGGGGCTCGCACGGCGAGGGCGGGAGCGGCGCGCGGGCCGGGCGGAGGCGACGTCGCGCGCGGGCCATCGGGCTTCAGTTCGGTCCGCGATCCGGCCGCGACGGATCCGAGATGCGCCGCAGCGCCGCGGCGACGTGGCCCTGGTGGCGGGTCGCGAGGTCGCCCAGCGACACGATCCCCACCACGCGGCGATCCGAATCGACGACGGGCAGGCGGCGGATCTGCACGTCGGCCATCTGCTGCATCGCTTCCTGGACGGTCTGCTCTGTGGTGCACCAGCGTGCGTGATCGGTCATCACGTCGCTGACCTGCGTGTGGGCGGGCAGTCCGGCGGCCGTCGCGCGGATCGTGATGTCGCGGTCGGTGATCATGCCGACGAGCCCGTCGTGGTCGTCGCACACGGGCAGCGAGCCGACGTTGAGCTCATCCATCACCTGCGCCGCGCGCTGCAGGCTCTCGTCGGGACGAACGACCTGCACGTTGCGCGTCATGAAATCCGAGACTTTCTGCATGGGAGGCCTTGCGGTGGGACACGGGAGCGACCGGCCGGTCGTCGGGCGACTGGCAAATCGCGCTCCCATGGGTGGCCCCGGGCGGCACCGCCTTGTGGCGCGATGCGCGGTGCGGCGCCAGCGGCCCGAGCAGGGCGAGCAGTCGCCGCTCTGCAGCGGACAACGCCCGCCGGGGCGAGGCCGCGGCCGCGCGCGCCCAGCGCTGTTCCAGCAGCGACGCGCGCGCCTGCTCGTCGGCCAGCATCTCGCCGAGCGCCAGCACCTTCGGATGGATGTAGGACTTGCGACACACCGCCACCGTGTTGCGCAGGCGCGCGGCGACCTGCGCGACCACCTGCTTGGCCGCGCCCGGCACGCGCTCGCCCGAGCAGGCCAGGCGCGTGAACTCGAGCGCCAGCACGCTGCCGTGCCAGGTGCGGAAGTCCTTGGCCGTCACGTGGATGCCGGCGATGCGGCTCAGGTAGTCGTTGACGTCGGCCGAGGTGACCCTGTGGACGCGGCCGTCCTCGTCGGCGTACCGGAACAGCTCCTGTCCAGGCAGGGCCTTGCAGCGGCGCACGACGGCGGCGACGCGGCGATCGGACAGCGTCACCTCGTGGCGCACGCCGCTCTTGCCGACGAACGACAGGCGGATCTCGTCCTCGCGCACGCCGGCGTGGCGCGCGCGCAGCGTCGTCAGGCCGTACGAGCCGTTGCCGCGCGCGTACTCCTCGTTGCCGATGCGGATGAAGGTGGTGTCCAGCAGCCGCACCAGCGTCGCCAGGACGCGCTCGCGGGTCGGGCGGCGGCCGTCGTGGCCCTCGAGGTCGCGCTGCACCGCCCGCCGGATGCGCGGCAGCGCGGCACCGAAGGCGCGCATGGCCTCGAACTTGTCCTCGCCGCGCTGCTGCTGCCACAACGGGTGGTAGCGATACTGCTTGCGTCCGCGCGCGTCGCGGCCGGTGGCCTGCAGGTGGCCGTTCGCGCGGCAGCAGATCCAGACGTCCTCATAGGCCGGCGGGATCGCGAGCTTGCGGATGCGGGCCAGCACGGCCTCGTCGGTGACGCGGCGGCCGGCGGGGTCGACGTAGTGCACGGCGTCGCCGCGCCCGACCCGGCGGATGCCCGGCTCGGCGTCGCTGACCCAGACCAGGCCTTCGGGCACCGGTTCGGCGGCGGCCGGCGCGGCGCGGGCCGGGACAGCCCGGGACGAGCCGGGACGAGGGGCGGCGGACGGATTGCGCATGGTGGGAGGCATCGGCAGGCCGCGTGCCGCTTGCCGGCGGCGGTGGGCGCGCCGCTTGCCGTCGACGGCCCACCATGACCGCGAACACCTACGATTCCCCGGCGCCACGGCGCGCCGCCGCGTCGCGCGAATACGGCGACGACGGGTTCTTCCAGCGCCTGGCGAAGCGCCTGCGCGACCTGCTGATCATGGGCGTCGCCGGCCCCATCGCGGGCGCCGGCGCGATCGTGGCACTGCACTTCGCCCTCGGCATGCACCCGGGCCAGGCCGACGTCGCCGCCGACGCCGCGCGCCAGCGCGAGGCCGAGCGCGCGCTCGCGATCCTGGAGGACCGCTGGCCCGGCACGGCGCGCGGCAGCGTCCCGACCGCGACCGCGCCGGAGGTGGCGCGGCCGCCCGGCATGCCCGAGCTGACCGCGGCCGACTTCCGTTCGTTCGAACCGACGCCCGACGCCCGCCACATGGCCGACTGGGTGGTGGCTCGCCACGACAACGGCCGCATGCCGTTCATGGTGCTCGACAAGCGCGACGCCCGCCTGTACGTGTTCAAGCCCAACGGCGAGCTGATCGACCAGACGCCGGTGCTGCTGGGGGCCGCCCACGGCGACGACACCTACCCGGGCATCGGCGACGTGCCGATCGACAAGGTCAAGCCCTACCAGCGCACCACCGCCGCCGGCCGCTTCGTCACCCGCCCGGGCCTGGACGCCGACCACACCGACGTGGTGTGGCTGGACTACGACGCCGCGCTGGCGATGCACCGCGTCATCAACAAGGTGAAGTCCGAGCGCCGCCTGCAGCGCCTGGCCTCGCCGAACCCGAAGGTGCGCCGCATCTCGTGGGGCTGCATCAACATCCCGATCGCGTTCTTCGACACGTACATCTCGCCGGTCTACGGCAAGCGTTCCGGCGTGACCTACGTCATCCCCGAGCGCAAGTCCTTCGCCGAGGTGTTCGAGCGCACGCCTGCCGGCGCGCAGCCGATGGTGGCCTCGACCGAGACCCTGGCGCCGAAGGACGTCGCCCAGCGCTGACGCTGGGCATCGACGCGTGACGGAGAAGGACGCGTCCCTGTTCGCGCCGCGTCCGGACATGACGCCGGCGCAACAGTGCCTGGCGCACCCGCGCGCGTTCGCGTGGCGCGTGCTGACCGGCTTCCGCGCCAACCAGGGGCTGCTGCTGGCGGGCGCGGTCGCCTACTACGCGCTGCTGTCCATCGTGCCGCTGCTGATCCTGAGCGTGATCGCGCTGGCGCACGTGATCCCCGAGCACGAGCTCCTGGCCACCATCGGGCGCTACCTGGCCTGGCTGGTGCCCAGCCAGTCCAACGCCGTCGTCACCGAGCTGCGCGGCTTCCTCGATCACCGCGACGTCGTCAGCTGGGTGCTGCTGCTGACGATGCTGTTCTTCAGCTCGCTCGCGTTCGCGGTGCTGGAGAACGCGCTGTCGGTGATCTTCGTGCACCGCATCGTCGACCGCCGGCGCTCGTGGCTGTCCAAGCTGCTGCTGCCCTACATCTACGTGGCCTGCCTGGCCCTGGGGCTGCTGCTGGTCACCCTCGTGGCCGGCGCGCTGGAGAACCTGGGGGAGTATTCGCTCGACCTGTTCGGTCGCCACCTGTCTCTGGGGCGCTTCTCGGGGCTGCTGCTGTACCTGCTGGGGCTGTTCGGCGAGATCGTGCTGCTGACCTCCATCTACGTCGTGATGCCGCCGGGCCGGCTCGACATCCGGCAGGCCTTGCTGGGCGCGGTGTCGGCGGTGCTGCTGTGGGAGATCACGCGCCACTTCCTCGTCTGGTATTTCGCGACGCTGTCACAGGTGGGCGTGGTCTACGGCTCGATGACCACCACCATCGTCGTGCTGCTGAGCCTGGAGCTCGGCGCGACGCTGGTGCTGCTGGGGGCCCAGGTGATCTCGGAGTACGAGCGGCTGCTGATGCACGCGCCCAAGCCGCCGCCCGCCGACCTGGTGCTGCATGAACGCTGAACGCCCGCTCTGCTCGACAGGAAGTACAGGCCAGCGCGGCAGTCCTGCGGTAAAAGCTACCGATTCCGTGCGCCGCTGGAGACCCCGCCACGTTCGTGCAAACCCGGGCGGCTCGTCCCTGACGCCCGGTGAGACGCCGTTCTCACGATGCGGCGCGTTGTAGGACTTGTCTGGCACGGAAACTGCAGACCGCCTCACACGAGCCGCGCGCGCCTGGAGAGGAGCGCGGCCCGGCAGCGACCCCTGGAGACGACGCACATGACGATCATGGAAACCCGCCCGACGGCGGCGGAGACGGCCCCCGAGATGCAACTGCTGCTGGGGGCGCTCGTCCAGTTGCGCAAGGGGGACCCGAACATCCGCCTGCCGCTGCACTGGACCGGCGTGGCGGGACGCGTGGCGGATGCGTTCAACGAGGTCGTCGAGCTCAACGCGGGCATGGCCGAGGAGCTGGCGCGGCTGCGGCAGGTGGTCGGCAAGGAAGGCAAGCTCAAGCAGCGGGCGTCGTTGCGCGACGCGCGCGGGTTCTGGTCGGAGTCGATCGACTGCATCAACGCGCTGATCGACGACCTCGTGCACCCGACCAGCGAGGTGGCGCGCGTGATCGGCGCCGTCGCCCAGGGCGACCTCAGCAAGAGCATGGCCCTCGAGGTCGAGAGCCGTCCGCTGGAGGGCGAGTTCCTGCGCACGGCCAAGACGATCAACAAGATGGTCGACCAGCTCGGCAACTTCTCGGCCGAGGTGACGCGCGTCGCGCGCGAGGTGGGCACCGAGGGCAAGCTGGGCGGCCAGGCCAAGGTCAAGGGCGTGGCCGGAACCTGGAAGGACCTGACCGATTCCGTCAACTCCATGGCCGGCAACCTCACCGACCAGGTGCGCAACATCGCCGACGTGACGACGGCGGTGGCCAAGGGCGACCTGTCCAAGAAGATCGACGTCGACGTCAAGGGCGAGTTCCTGACGGTGAAGAACACGATCAACACGATGGTCGACCAGCTGCGCTCCTTCGCGTCCGAAGTCACGCGGGTGGCGCGCGAGGTGGGCACCGAGGGCTCGCTCGGTGGCCAGGCGCGCGTCGAGGGCGTCTCGGGCACCTGGAAGGACCTGACCGACTCCGTGAACTCGATGGCCGGCAACCTCACGAGCCAGGTGCGCAACATCGCCGAGGTGACCAAGGCGGTGGCGCAGGGCGACCTGTCCAAGAAGATCACGGTGGACGTCAAGGGCGAGATCCTGGAGCTGAAGAACACCGTCAACACCATGGTGGACCAGCTGCGCTCGTTCGCGGCCGAGGTCACGCGCGTGGCGCGCGAGGTGGGCACCGAGGGCAAGCTGGGTGGCCAGGCCGACGTGCAGGGCGTGGCCGGCACGTGGAAGGACCTGACCGAGTCGGTGAACTTCATGGCCGGCAACCTGACGTCCCAGGTGCGCAACATCGCGGAAGTGACCACGGCGGTGGCGGCGGGCGACCTGTCCAAGAAGATCACGGTGGACGTCAAGGGCGAGATCTCCGAGCTCAAGAACACGATCAACACCATGGTCGACCAGCTGCGATCGTTCGCCGCCGAGGTCACGCGCGTGGCACGCGAGGTGGGCACCGAGGGCAAGCTGGGCGGCCAGGCCGACGTGCAGGGCGTGGCCGGCATGTGGAAGGACCTGACCGACTCCGTGAACTCGATGGCGTCCAACCTCACGTCCCAGGTGCGCAACATCGCCGACGTGACCAAGGCCGTGGCCGCGGGCGACCTGTCCAAGAAGATCACGGTGGACGTCAAGGGCGAGATCCTCGAGCTCAAGGCCACCATCAACACGCTGGTGGACCAGTTGTCGTCGTTCGCGGCTGAAGTCACGCGCGTGGCGCGCGAGGTCGGCACCGAAGGCCGGCTGGGCGGCCAGGCCGACGTCCAGGGCGTCTCGGGCACGTGGAAGGACCTGACCGACTCCGTGAACTCGATGGCCGGCAACCTCACGTCCCAGGTGCGCAACATCGCCGACGTGACCAAGGCCGTGGCCGCGGGCGACCTGTCCAAGAAGATCACGGTGGACGTCAAGGGCGAGATCCTCGAGCTCAAGGCGACCATCAACACCATGGTCGACCAGCTGCGTTCGTTCGCGGCGGAGGTCACGCGCGTGGCGCGCGAGGTGGGCACCGAGGGCAAGCTGGGTGGCCAGGCCGACGTGCAGGGCGTGGCCGGCACGTGGAAGGACCTGACCGAATCGGTGAACTTCATGGCCGGCAACCTGACGTCCCAGGTGCGCAACATCGCGGAAGTGACCACCGCGGTGGCCGCGGGCGACCTGTCCAAGAAGATCACCGTCGACGTCAAGGGCGAGATCTCCGAGCTGAAGAACACGATCAACACCATGGTGGACCAGCTGTCGTCGTTCGCCGCCGAGGTGACGCGCGTGGCGCGCGAGGTCGGCACCGAAGGCAAGCTGGGCGGCCAGGCCGACGTGCAGGGCGTCTCGGGCACGTGGAAGGACCTGACCGACTCCGTGAACTCGATGGCCGGCAACCTCACGTCCCAGGTGCGCAACATCGCCGACGTGACCAAGGCCGTGGCGCAGGGCGACCTGTCCAAGAAGATCACGGTGGACGTCAAGGGCGAGATCCTGGAGCTCAAGGCCACCGTCAACACCATGGTCGACCAGCTGCGCTCCTTCGCGGCGGAGGTGACCCGCGTGGCGCGCGAGGTGGGCACCGAAGGGCGCCTGGGCGGCCAGGCGCAGGTGCAGGGCGTGTCGGGCACCTGGAAGGACCTGACCGACAACGTGAACTTCATGGCGGGCAACCTCACGTCCCAGGTGCGTGGCATCGCGCGCGTGGTGACGGCCGTGGCCGACGGCGACCTGAACCGCAAGCTGACGGTGGAGGCCAAGGGCGAGATCGCCGCGCTGGCCGACACCATCAACGGCATGACCGAGACGCTGGCCACCTTCGCCGACCAGGTGACGACGGTGGCGCGCGAGGTGGGCGTCGAGGGCAAGCTGGGCGGCCAGGCCAAGGTGCCGGGCGCCTCGGGCACCTGGAAGGCGCTGACCGAGAACGTCAACGAGCTCGCGGCCAACCTGACGACTCAGGTGCGCGCCATCGCCGAGGTGGCCACCGCGGTGACGCAGGGCGACCTGACGCGCTCGATCACGGTCGAGACCCAGGGCGAAGTCGCGTCGCTGAAGGACACGATCAACGAGATGATCCGCAACCTCAAGGACACGACGCAGAAGAACACCGAGCAGGACTGGCTCAAGACCAACCTGGCCAAGTTCAGCCGCATGCTGCAGGGCCAGAAGGACCTCGTCACCGTCGGCCACCTGATCCTGTCCGAGCTGGCGCCCGTGGTGGGCGCGCAGCAGGCCGAGTTCTACGTGCTCAACGCGATCGGCGACTCCCCCCTGCTGCGCCTGTTCGCGAGCTACGCCTCGGGCGGCCAGGCGACCCACGGCAAGGAAGTGCAGCTGGGCGAGGGCCTGGTGGGACAGTGCGCGGTCGACAAGCGCAAGCTGCTGCTGACCAACGTGCCTTCCAGCGCGTTCCGCATCGCCTCGGGCCTGGCCGAGAACGCCGCGCTCGACGTGCTGGTGCTGCCCATCGTGTTCGAGGGCCAGCTGCGCGGCGTGCTGGAGCTCGCGTCGCTGGAGCGCTTCAACCCGGTGCACGAGGCCTTCCTCGACCAGCTGACCGAATCCATCGGCATCGTGATCAACACGATCGAGGCCAACAGCCGTACCGAGGATCTGCTCAAGCAGTCGCAGTCGCTGGCCGAGGAACTCGGCTCGCGCCAGGAGGAGCTGCAGCAGACCAACCAGGAGCTGCAGGACAAGGCGCGGCTGCTGGCGCACCAGAACCAGGAGGTCGAGCGCAAGAACGCGGAAGTGGAGCAGGCGCGCCAGGCGCTCGAGGAGAAGGCGGAGCAGCTCGCGCTGACGTCCAAGTACAAGTCCGAGTTCCTCGCCAACATGTCGCACGAGCTGCGCACCCCGCTCAACAGCCTGCTGATCCTGTCCGACCAGCTGTGCAAGAACCCCGAGGGCAACCTGTCGCCCAAGGAGGTCGAGTTCTCCAAGACGATCCACTCGTCGGGCAACGACCTGCTGATGCTGATCAACGACATCCTGGACCTGTCCAAGATCGAGTCCGGCACCGTCGCGGTCGACGCGAGCGAGCTGCGCGTGGACGACCTGCACCGCTCGGTGGAGCGCGGCTTCCGCCACTTCGCCGAGTCCAAGCATGTCGACTTCGTCGTCGAGCTCAAGCACCCGCTGCCCAAGACGATGGTCACCGACGTCAAGCGCCTGCAGCAGATCATCAAGAACCTGCTGTCCAACGCGTTCAAGTTCACGCACGAGGGCCAGGTGACCTTCAGCATCGCCACGGCCAGCGGCGGCTGGTCGGTCGACAACGACGAGCTGCACCGCGCCGGCACCGTGCTGGCGTTCTCGGTCAAGGACACCGGCATCGGCATCTCGCCCGACAAGCAGCAGATCATCTTCGAGGCCTTCCAGCAGGCCGACGGCTCGACCTCGCGCAAGTACGGCGGCACCGGCCTGGGCCTGGCGATCAGCCGCGAGCTCTCGCGCCTGCTGGGCGGCGAGATCCGGCTGGTCAGCGAACCGGGCAAGGGCAGCGAGTTCACGCTGTACCTGCCGCAGAGCTACAACCCCGCGCGCAACGCGCGTCACGCGCGCGCGAGCGTCGCGCCCGCGATGGCGAGCGAGTCCAACGTGGTGGCGCTCAACCGCGCGCGTCCGGTGCCGCCCGCGCCGCCCGCCGAGGGCGACGACGGCTGGAGCTACGACGAGGCCGAAAGGCAGGCCAGCGAGTCGACGATGTTCAGCAACGCCGCCGACGACGATCGCGACGGCATCGCCGCCGGCGACCGCGTGCTGCTGATCGTCGAGAACGACCTGGCCTTCGCGCGCGTGCTGCTGGCCGGCGCCCGCGCCGCCGGCTTCAAGGGCCTGGTCACCAGCACCGGCGCGAGCGCGCTGACGATGGCGCGCGAATTCCACCCGTCGGTGATCACGCTGGACATCCACCTGCCCGACATGTCGGGCTGGCGCATCCTCGACCGGCTCAAGGGCGACCTCGCGACGCGCCACGTCCCGATCTGCGTGGTGTCCACCGACGACGCCCGCGACCGCGCGCTGCGCTCCGGCGCGCTGGGCTTCCTGGCCAAGCCGCTGCAGTCGTCCGACGAGGCCGATGCGGTCATCGCGCAGCTGCACGCCTATGCCGACCGCCGCACCAAGCGCCTGGCCGTGGTGATGCCGCCATCGCCGCGCCGCAGCGCGTTCATCGCCACGCTGGACACCGACGTCGACGTCGTCCTCGCCGAGGATCGCGAGTCGGCCCGCCACGCGCTGGCCGATGCCGACGTGCTGGTCGTCGAGGACACGCTGGCCGACTTCGGGCCGGAGGACGTGCTGGACGTGGTCGCGGAGCGCCCCGGCATCTGCCAGCTGCCGGTGGTGCTGTACCACGGCGGCGTGGCGGAGACGGGCAACTGGAACCAGCGCCGCGCCGGCCTGACCATCGCCGAGGCCGCGACGCTGCCCGAGCTGCGCATGCAGACCGCGCTGTGGCTGCACCGAAGTCCCACGGCGTTGTCCGACGCCGACCGCGAGGCGATCGAGACCCTGCTGGTGCGCAGCTGCCCCCTCAAGGGCCGCAAGGCGCTGATCGTCGACGACGACATGCGCAACATCTTCGCACTGGCCACCGTGCTGGACGAGGAGGGCATGGTGATCGTGTCGGCCGACAACGGCCGCGAGGCGATCCGCCTGGTGCAGGAGGACGAGACGATCGACATCGTGCTGATGGACATCATGATGCCGGAGATGGACGGCATCGCCACCATGAAGGAGATCCGCAAGCTGCCGCGCGGCCGCGAGCTGCCGATGGTGGCGGTGACGGCCAAGGCGATGAAGGGCGACCGCCAGAAGTGCATCGATGCGGGGGCCTGGGACTACATCTCCAAGCCGGTCGACCCGCGCTACCTGATGTCCGTGCTCCGGGGGTGGCTGTGCCGCTGACGGCGACTTCCACGAGCGCGCTCACGCCGCCGTCCAGCCTGTTCGGCGGGCTGGACGACCCGGCCGATCGCACCGACATCCTGGTGGTCGACGACCTGCCGGAGAAGCTGCTCGTGTTCGAGACGGTGCTGGGCGAGCTGAACCAGAACATCGTCTTCGCGCGCTCCGGCTCCGACGCGCTGCGCCAGATCCTGCGGCGCGACTTCGCCGTCATCCTGCTGGACGTCAACATGCCGGACATGGACGGCTTCGAGACGGCCGCGCTGATCCGCCGCTACAAGCGCGCGTCGCACACGCCCATCATCTTCATCACCTCGTACGCCGACGAGATGCAGACGGCCAAGGGCTACTCGCTCGGCGCGGTGGACTACATCCCGTCGCCGGTGGTGCCCGAGGTGCTGCGCTCCAAGGTGCGGGTGTTCGTGGAGCTGCACATCCTGCAGCGCCGCATCGCGCGCCAGGCCGAGGAGCGCGTGGCGCTCGCGGCGTCGGAGGCCGCGCTGCGCCTGGCCGAGGAATCGACCAAGCGCTCGAGCCTGCTCGCCGGACTGAGCCACGCGCTGAGCGGCGTCCTCGACCCGCGCGAGGGCATGCACGCGCTGCTCGCCCACGTCGCGCCGGCGCTGGCACCCAACGCCACGGTGGCGCTCGTCGACGAGCGCGGCGTCGTCACGCACGCGGCCACGCGCACCAGCCTGTTCGACGAAGACGCGGCAAGCGTCGAGATCCCGCCGTCGTCCTTGCCGAGCGCGCATTTCGCGTTGCTGCGCCAGGCGCTCGAGCGGCCTGCCGCGGCCGTCGAGCAAGCCGCGCCCTTCGTCGACGGCGCGCTGCAGATGCTGCCGCTGGTGCACGGCGACCGCTTCCTCGGCGCGCTGTGGATCGACGGCGAGCTGACGCCCATGAGCGCGGCGCTGCTGGACGAGGTCGCCGCGCGCGCGGCGATCGCGTTCGCCACGGCCAGCCTGTACAACGCGCTGCAGGTCGAGATCGCCGAGCGGCGCCAGGCCGAGGCGCGGCTGGAGGAGGCCGCGCGGCGCAAGGACGAGTTCCTGGCGATGCTCGCGCACGAGCTGCGCAACCCGCTCGCGCCGATCCGCAACGCGGTCGAACTGATCCGCCTGGCCGCCCCCACCGAGACCAAGGTGCGCTGGGCCGCCGACGTCACCGACCGGCAGGTGCGCCAGCTGACTCGCCTGGTCGATGAACTGCTGGACGTCGCGCGCATCAGCCAGGGCAAGGTGGTGCTGCAGGCGCAGTGCCTGGACCTCGTGACGCTGGTCACCCAGAGCATCGACACCCAGCGCGACGCCATGCACAAGCGCCACCAGACGCTGACGCTGTCCCTGCCGGCCAAGCCGATCAACGTCAACGGCGATGCCACGCGCCTCGCGCAGGTGGTCAACAACCTGCTGTCCAACGCGATCAAGTACACGCCCGAGGGCGGTGCGATCTCGGTGACGGTGGCCCACGAGACCACGCACGGCGGCGAGTTCGCCTTGCTGGAGGTGCGCGACAACGGCATCGGCATCGACGCCGAGCTGCTCCCGCACGTGTTCGAACTGTTCGAGCAGGGCAAGCGCGCGCTCGATCGCACGCAGGGCGGGCTGGGCGTGGGCCTGACGCTGGTGCAGCGCCTGGTGCAGCTGCACGGGGGCGACGTGGTGGCCAGCAGCGCCGGGCCGGGGCAGGGCTCGCAGTTCCGGGTGCTGCTGCCCTGCCTGGGCGAGGACGACGACACAGTGGTGCAGGAGCACGAGCGCGGCCAGCTGCCGGCCGCCGCGGTGCAGCGCCGCATCCTGGTCGTGGACGACAACGTCGATGTCGTGGAGACCACGACGATGCTGCTGTCGTTGTCGGGCCACCAGGTGCGCAGCGCCAAGGACGGCCTGCAGGCGCTGCACGTGGCCACCGAGTTCCGGCCCGACGTCGTGCTGCTGGACATCGGCCTGCCGCTGATGGACGGCTACGAGGTGGCGCGCCGCCTGCGCCAGACCCCACAGACTGCCGGCGCGCTGCTGATCGCGTTGACCGGCTATGGCCAGCAGGGCGACCGCCAGCGCGGCAAGGATGCAGGCTTCGACGGCCACATGCTCAAGCCGGTCGACCCGCACGCCCTGGCGCGCATGATCGAGCGCTGAGCCGCGGCCCGCGCGCCGGTGGGCTGCCGCTCAGGCGGCGTAACTGGTGCGCGGGAAGCTCGCCACCGCCCGGGCGGCGGTGCCCGGGGTCGCCTCGCGGCGCGGTGCCGCCGGCGGGGCCAGCACGCGATCCAGTCGGGCCAGCAGCGTCGGCACGCGCAGTGGCTTGTGCCACACGTCGCAGAAGGTCGTGCCCGCCGGCATGAACTCGGGCTCGGCGGTGACGGCGATGGCGGGAATCTCCTCCCAGCCGGGCACCTGGCGCATCTTCTCCAGCAGTTCGGTGCCGTGGCAATCGGGCAGGCGCAGGTCCAGCAGCAGGAGCGCCGGCTTCAGCTGCTTCGTCGCCGCCATGGCCGATTCGCCGTCGACCGCCACCACCAGCTCGAGTTCGGGCCGCAACTCGAACACCGTCTGCATCAGCAGCACGTTGACGGGATGATCCTCGACGTACAGCACCGTTTCTCGCATGGCGTTCCCCTGTTGTTGGCTGGCTTGGCCAGTCTCGTGCACCCCTTCCCGATCTGATGAGACGGCAAACGGCGTGCCCGCCCGCCTGGCGCCGTTCGCGCTCCGGCGCGACGGGCGCCGGAACGAACGTCGGCAACTCTTGCGCGGCGGTGGCCGCGGTACGGCGCTTGCCTGTAACAGGCATCGGGCGAACGCCCGCAACGAGCAAGGACCATCATGACTTCGCATCGAATCGGCAGCCTGGTCGCCACCGTCGCCATCGCCTCGAGCCTGGCCGCCTGCGCCGGCATGACGCCGCGCGAGCACAGCACGGCCGTGGGCGCGGGCATCGGCGCCGCCGCCGGCGCCGTCCTGACCGGGACCCCGGGCGGCACGGCCGCGGGCGCGGCGGTGGGCGGCGTGATCGGCAACCAGGTCAAGCGCTGATCTCCCTTCCCGCAAGCGCGAACGGCACCCGAGGGTGCCGTTCTTCATGGCTGGACGGGGCGCGCCGCCTCACTCCGGCGTGACGTCCACCTTGTCCGCCGCATACTCCTTGAGCCGGTTGTACAGCGTCTTCAGGCTCACGCCCAGCGCGGCCGCGGTGCGTTCCTTCTGCTGGTTGAAGTGCTCCAGCGTGGCCAGGATCAACTGGCGTTCCGCATCGGCCATCGAGGTGCCGATCGGGATGGTGATGGACGGGCCGCTGGCGGCCGGCGCGTGGGCCGGGGCGGACGCGGCGGGGATTGCGCCGTGCTTGGTGGGCGCGGTGAGCGAGGTGGCGTAGGCGCTGTTGGCGCCGTGCGGGTCGTCGGGCAGCCACTCCTCGTTGATGGTGTTGCCCGAGGCCATCACGTAGGCGCGCTGCACGACGTTGCGCAGCTCGCGCACGTTGCCGGGCCAGCGGTAGGCCTGCAGGCGCTGCAGCGCGGCGGGCGTGAAGGTCTTGGTGGTGCCCTCGCGCTCGCAGATCGCCGACAGGAAGTGCTGGGCCAGCAGCGGCACGTCCTCGGCGCGATCGCGCAGCGGCGGCAGCTCGATCGGAAACACGTTCAGGCGGTACAGCAAGTCTTCTCGCAGCTTGCCGGAACCCACCGCCTGTTCCGGCGGGCGGTTGGTGGCGGCGATGACGCGCACGTCGGTCTCCTGGGCCACCGTGGAGCCCACGCGCATGAACATGCCCGTCTCCAGCACCCGCAGCAGCTTGACCTGCAGCTCCAGCGGCATCTCGGTGATCTCGTCGAGGAACAGCGTGCCGCCATGGGCGCGCTCGAAGAAGCCCTGGTGCTGGCGGTCGGCGCCGGTGAAGCTGCCCTTCTCGTGGCCGAAGATCTCGCTCTCGATCAGGTTGGGCGAGATGGCGCCGCAGTTGACGGCCAGGAACGGGTGCTTGCGGCGCCGGCTGAGGTCGTGCACGGTCTGCGCGACGACTTCCTTGCCGGTGCCGCTCTCGCCGGTGATGAACACCGAGACGGCGGTGACGGCCACGCGCGAGATCTGCTCGTAGATGCGCCGCATCGGCGGCGAGCGGCCCCAGAGGTGGCCGAAGTGGCCGGAGGCCTCCCATTCGGCGGTGAGCGAGGCGAGTTCGGCCTGGATGGCCGACGGCCGCATGACGCGCGACAGGATGCCCTGCAGCTGCTTCATGTTGATCGGCTTGACGAGGTAGTCCGCCGCGCCCATGCGCAAGGCCTGGATCGAACTCTCCAGGCTCGCATGGCCGGTGATCAGGACGATCTCCGAATTGGCCACGAGCTGGGCGTCCTGGAACAGGTCCATGCCGCTTCCGTCGGGCAGTTGCAGGTCCAGCAGCACCAGGTCGGGCAGTTGGAGCACGATCTGGCGGCGGGCATCGCGCATCGTCCGGGCGATGGCGACGGTGAAGCCCTGCGCGGAGATCAGGGCCGCCATCGTCTCGGCGGAGTCGGCGTCGTCTTCGACGATCAACGCATGAGTCATGGTAGTTCGGTGTCTTGCAGGTCGTTCGGCTTGGCGGAGTGAGCAAGCGGACCTCCACACCGCGAGGTCGCGTCGGGGCGTCGGCGCACCTCACGGGGAAGCTTGCGCCGAGCCAGGACCGATTCTGCCGATGGGAGAGCGGAAAGCGTGTAAGACGATAGCTCGACCGCTGGGGGGTCTGCACCTACGGTCCGTGGGGTTGCTCTTCGGGAACGGCGTTTGCTGCCCGGCACGCCATCGCGGGCATCGTGGTCGCCGAGGATTCGCTTACATGGTTCACATCGTCGTCTGGCTGGTCGTTGGCGCGGTCATAGGACTGGTCGCTGGCTCGTTGATGCGGGATAACGATGACCAGAGCGTGTTCGTCAACGTGATCGTCGGCGTGGTGGGGGCGCTCGTCGCGGGCTGGATCGTGGCGCCTTATTTCGGGCTGCATGCCGGCGATCCGAAGGTGCTCGATTTCGGCGCCTTGTCGGTGGCGCTGGTGGGCGCGATCATCGCGCTGGCACTGCTGAGCGTGTTTCGGAGCCGGCGCCGGCGCTAGCGGCGGGCACGCCCGTGGCATGGCGGTTGCTGAACCGGGCCGTAGCAACAGCTTTCCGGGAGATCCACATGCCCGCACCTTCCATCCGAAACGCCGCCGATCCGCTGGACGACATCGACCGCGACAACGGCGGCGCCGACACGGTCATGGCACGACAGGATCGCGCCGACCTGCCCGGCGAGCGCTCCGACCGGCCCCCGCCCGGCAAGGGCGACGTCTACATCGACGCGGCGCGCGAGCTCTCGCGCGAGTCGGTCGCCCCGAGCCAGGAGGCGCTCGATGCCGACCGCGAGGCCGAGCGCGTCGCCGACGGCGACCCCGACATCGAGCTGGCCGGCGAGGGCCTGGGCGCCGACGTCGCCCGCGGCCCGGACGACGACGACACGATCGACGAGACCGAGCGCGCCGGCGACGATTCGATCCGCTGACGCCCCGAGGGCCCGCGCGCGGCGCGCAGCCCTCCGCACTGCCGGCGCCTGGACGGCGCCCGCGGTCGGCTGCCGGTCCGGGTCGCCGGCCCGGCCGCCTTCCCCTCATGTGCCGGCGGTGAACGCCATGCCGGCCACGCAGGCCGCCATCACCGCCGTCGTCAGCCAGCCCATGGCGCGCAGCCCGCCCGAGATCGCGAAGCGCCCCATGGCCCTGTGCCTGGCCGCGACGAGCATCACCGCCGCCAGCATCGGCACGGCGATCACGCCGTTGATCACGGCCGTCCAGAACAGCGCCTTGATCGGGTTGACATGGATGAAGTTCATCGCGGTGCCGGCCAGCGTGGCGACGGCGATGACCGCGTAGAAGCGCCGTGCGCGCCCGGGCTTGCTCTCCAGGCTGCTTTTCCATTGCATCGTCTCGCCCACGGCGTAGGCCGCGCTGCCCGCGAGCACGGGCACCGCGAGCAGGCCGGTGCCGACCATGCCCATGGCGAACAGCGCGAACGCGAACTCGCCGGCCACGGGCTTGAGCGCCTGCGCGGTCTGGGCGGCGCTCTGGATGTCGTGCACGCCGTGGACGTGCAGCGTGGCGGCCGTGGTCAGCACGATGAAGAATCCGACGAGGTTGGACGCGCCCATGCCCACCCAGGTATCGATGCCGATGCGATGCAGCTGCTCGCTGGCCTGCTGCGGCGCGTCGCGCAGGGCATGCTCCTGGTCGTCGGCGTCGAGCTCCTCGACCTCCTGCGAGGCCTGCCAGAAGAACATGTAAGGGCTGATCGTGGTGCCGAAGATGGCGACGATGGCCGTCACGTAGTCCTTGCCGAACGACAGCGGCGGCAGGAAGGTGTCGTGGACGACGCGGCCCCACGGCACGTCGACGACGAAGGCGGTCGCGACATAGGCCAGCAGCGCGAGAGTCAGCCACTTCAGGATGTTGACGTAGCGGTGGTACGGCACCATCACCTCGAGCACGACCGACAGCACGCCGAAGCCGACCGTGTACCAGGCCGCGTGGCCGGGCAGCAGCAGGTGGATGCCTTCTCCCATCGCGCCCAGGTCGGCGCCGATGTTGATGGTGTTGGCCGCCAGCAGCAGCAGCACGAGCGGCCAGAGCGCCCAGCGCGGGAAGTGCTCGCGCAGGTTGCCGGCCAGGCCCATGCCCGTGACGCGCCCGATGCGCGCGCACACCAGCTGCGCGGCCACCATCAGCGGGTACGAGAACAGCATCGTCCACAGCATGCCGAAGCCGAACTGCGCACCGACCTGCGAATAGGTGCCGATGCCGCTCGGATCGTCGTCGGACGCACCGGTCATCAGGCCCGGGCCGATCAGGGCGGCCAGGCCCTTCTTTCCTCCCGGGGAGCCGGACGCCTGCCCTGGACGCTTGTTCGGTTCGGCTTGGGCGGAAGTGGTCGGCATGCCGCGCCTGGGCAATGGCCGTGCCGGACTTGCGGGACGCGCGCGATCATCCGTCGCAGCCGCGGCCGTCGGCGTCGTCGCGCGGCGCGGACAGCCCGCGCAGGAAGGCGACGATGTCGCTGCGTTCGTCGGCCGTCAGGGCTGGCGGCCGGCGGTCCGGGTCGGCGGTGTGCGGCCGCACCGCGTCGCACAGGCGGGCGACGCTGCCGTCGTGAAGGTAGGGCGCGGTGGCAGCGGCATCGCGCAGGCCGGGTGTGCGGAACGCGTTGGCCGGGCCGCCGGGTCGGCCGTCGTCCGGGACGCCCGGGGCGGCCAGCGAGTGCACGAGCGAGACGTGCGGCGCGTCGTCGCTGAACGCCGGGCCGGCGTGGCAGGCGGCACATCCGGCGCGTCCCGCGAACAGGCGCAGTCCGCGCACGGCGGCGGCGGGGAACGCCGCGGTCGGCGTCGCGTCGCCCGTGGCGGCGAACCGGTCGCGCCAGTCGTCGAAGGGCGTGCGGGGGGTGGCCAGCGTCTCGACGTAGGCGGCCAGCGCGAGGCCGACGTCGCGGCGGACGCGGGCATCGTCGGGGCCCGGCGCTGCGCCGAACACGCGGGCATAGCGTGCCGACGTCGCCGCATCGGCACGCACGAAGGCGGCGAGCTGCGCGGGCGTCGCGGGCATCTCGCGGGTGTCGTCCAGCGGACGCAGGCTCTGCGCGCCGAGGTCGTCGCGCGCGCCGTCCCAGCCGTAGTGGCGGTGCGTGGCGACATCGAGCAGGCTGGGCGTGTTGCGCGAGCCCGCCGCGACGCCCTGCGCCACGGCGCGGCCGTCGGCGAAGTGGCGCCAGGGCTCGTGGCAGCTGGCGCAGCGCAGCCCGGCGGGCGACAGGCGCGGGCTGTGGAACAACGCCTCGCCGAACGCGACGCCGTCCGGCCGACCCGAGGCCGGGTTGCGCGCATCGTGCGGCGCGGCCGGCGGCCAAGGTCCGAGCGCGAGAATGGCCGCGCGCTCGCCCGGGGCCAGCATGGCGCCGTCCGCGGCCGACGCATTGCGGCCGCAGGCGAGCGCGAACAGCACGAGCCCGCCCGCGCCGGCCAGCAGCGCACCGGCAGCCGCGGCGAGGGCGCGCCGCAGGCTACTGGGCACCCGCCGTCTGCGCATGCGCGGTCTTCCAGCTCGCCACGGCGTGCTTGAGCTTGGTGTACTCGTCGCACGGCGTGAAGCACAGCCTGTCCAGTGCCTTCAGGTGCTCCTCGGCCTGGGCGAGGTTGCCGGTCATCAGGTAGGCCTCGCCCATGTACTCGTGCGCGCCGCGGTGGCGCGGGTCGATCGCCAGCGCCTTGTCGTAGTGCAGGAACGCGGCGTCGAGGTTGCCGGACTTGCGGTAGGCATAGCCCAGCCAGTTCTGCGCGTCGGCGTCGCGCGCGTGCTCGGGGCTGCTGGCGACATAGGATTCGAGCAGCTGGATGGCCTGCGAATAGTGGTCGCCCTGGATGGCGTCGACGGCCTGGCTGTACTGCGGGTCGACGGCCGACAGCTTGCCGCCCGGCAGCGTTGTCATGCCGCCCCCACCGCCGCCGCCGCCACCACCGCCACCGCCGCCTCCGGAGGCGAGGGCGGGCAGGGCCGTGCACGCGGCCAGCACGGCGGCGAGCGACAGGCGGATGATCGGATGCGGGGTCATGGCAGTTCTCCTCGAAGGGGGATGTGATGTTGTCCGCCGGTGGATTCCCGCGCGGCGTGCGAAGGTTCACGGCAACCTTGCACGCCGCGGGCGTCTCCCTCGTCCGGGGTAGCGGCTGCGCGCGCGGCGGGCCTTATCGGCGCTATCCTGCGGCTACAACTCCGGCCCGATGGATGGACCCCGCCCGACCCTCCGACGACGCACGCCGCCTCGACCTGCTCCGGCAGCTGGGCCTGTTTTCCGCCGAGCCGGATCCCGCGCTCGATCGCCTGTGTCGCATCGCGGCGACCGTCACGGGCGCAGACATCGCGATGATCACCTTCATCGCCGGCGAGCGCCAGTGCGCGCGCTCGCGCGCCGGCCCCGGGGCCGACGCCATCGCCCCGGCGGGCGAGCGCCTGTGCCGCTGCGCGCTGGACGGCGCCGCCCTGGTGGAGATCGAGGACACGCTGGCCGACCCGCGCTGCACCGCCGACGCGCAGGGGGACGGGCCCGGCGCGATCCGCTCCTGCGCCGCCATGCCGGTCGCCTTCGACGGCGTCGTGCTGGGCCCCCTATGCGTCCTGCACGCGCGGGCTCGCCGCTTGAGCGACGAGCAGCGCGCCACGCTGGTCGACCTGGGGAGCATGGTGGAGAGCCTGCTGCGGTCGCGCCACGAGCAGCAGCTGCTGGACGAGCAGCGCCGCTATGCGGTCGAACTGGCCGCCGTGCTGGGCGAATCCGAGGCGATGCTGTCGCAGGCGCAGCGCCTGGCCCGCCTGGGCAGCTGGGACGTCGACGTCGGCACCGGCCTGACGGCCTGGTCGCCCGCGCTGTACGAGCTGTTCGGCCGCGACGAGGCGCTCGGCCCGATCACGGCCGACGAGTTCCGCGATCGCATGCCGCCGGAGGATCGCCCGGCCTTCGTCGCCGCGGTCGAACGCGCGTTCCATCGCTTCGAGAAGACCCAGGTCGAATTCCGTTTCCCGCAGGCCGATGGCCAGGTGCGCTGGATCAGCGCCGTCAGCGAGCCGGTGCACGACGCCGGCGGCCAGGTGCTGCGCCTGCGCGGCACGCTGCAGGACGTCACCGAGCGCCGGCTCAGCGAACGCCGCGCGCGCGAGAGCGCGGAGCGCGACCGGCTGCTGTGGCAGACCTCCGCGGACGTCGTGGTGATGGTGGGCGAGGACAACCTGATCCGCTTCTGCAATCCCGCCATCGAGACGGTGCTGGGCTGGCGGCCGGACGAGGTCATCGGCCAGCCGCTGACGATGCTGCAGCCCGAGCACCTGCGCGAGGCGCACCGCCAGGGCTTCGCGCGCTATCTCGCCAGCGGGCAGCGGCGGCTGGACTGGCGCGCCGTCGAGATCGTCGGCCTGCACCGCGACGGCCGCGAGATCCCGATCGAGATCTCGTTCAGCGACATGCAGATGGACGGCCAGCGCATCTTCGGCGCGTTCATGCGCGACGTCTCCCAGCGCGTGCAGCAGCAGCAGGCCCTGCAGCGCAGCGAGGAGCGCTACCGGCGCATCGTGCAGACCGCGGAGGAGGGCATCTGGATGGTGGCGCCCGACGCCACCACCACCTTCGTCAATCCGAAGATGGCGCGCATGCTGGGCTACGAGGCGGCCGAGATGCTGGGCCGCTCGCTGTACGACTTCATGGACGAGCGCGCCGCCGGCGAGGCCCGCGAGAACATGCGTCGGCGCGCGCAGGGCATCGCCGAGCAGCACGACTTCCGGCTCCGGCGCAAGGACGGCAGCGACCTGTGGACGGCCATGAGCACCAGTCCCATCGTCGACGCCGACGGCCGGCAGGCGGGCGCGCTGGCGATGGTCACCGACATCACCGAACGCCGGCGTGCCGAGGAGGCCCTGCGCCAGAGCGAGGAGCGCTTCCGGTCGCTGACGGTGCTGTCGTCGGACTGGTACTGGGAGCAGGACGAGCAGTTCCGCATGACGCAGGTGGTCGGCGGGCGCGCGTTCGGCGACAACGCCGGCCTGCGCCGCATCCTCGGCCTGCGGCCGTGGGAGGCGGGCAGCGCCGGCATGGAGCCGGCCGACTGGGAGCGCCATCGCCGCCAGCTCGAGGCGCACGAGCCGTTCCGCGACTTCGAGATCACCCACGAGGGCGTCGACGGCACGCGCTACACGGTCAGCGTCAGTGGCGAGCCGGTGTTCGATGCGGCCGGGCGCTTCACGGGCTACCGCGGCGTCGGGCGCAACATCACCGAGCAGCGGCGCAGCCAGGTGCTGCGGCTGGAGCTGGAGGCGCAGCTGCGCGAGTCGCAGAAGATGGAGGCCATCGGCGTGCTGGCCGGCGGCATCGCGCACGACTTCAACAACGTGCTGGCCGGCATCCTGGGCAACGCGCTGCTGGCCCTGCAGGATCTTCCGCCCGGGCATCCGGCCGGGGTCAGCCTGGAGCAGATCCGCAAGGCCGGCCTGCGCGGGCGCGGGCTGGTGCAGCAGATCCTCGCGTTCGCGCGCCGCCAGCCGCGCGAGATGTCCAGTTGCGAGCTGCGCCCGCTGGTCGAGGAATGCATCGGCCTGCTGCGCTCCACGCTGCCGGCCGGGGTGACTCTCGACGTGTCACTGAGCGAGCAGCGCCTGTTCGTCATGGCCGATGCCACGCAGATCGAGCAGGTGCTGATGAACCTGTGCACCAACGCCTGGCACTCGCTGGGCGGCAAGCCGGGCCGCGTGGCGGTGACGCTGGCCGCCGTGGAACTCGATGGCACGGCGGCGCGCCACCTGGGCGCCGGCCTGGCACCGGGCGCCTACGCGCGCATCGCCGTCGAGGACAACGGCCGCGGCATGGACGCGCAGACGCGTGCCCGCATCTTCGAGCCGTTCTTCACCACCAAGCCGGTGGGCGAGGGCACCGGCCTGGGCCTGGCGGTGGCGCACGGCATCGTCGCGGCGCACGGCGGCGTGATCCGCGTGCAGACGGCGCCGGCGCAGGGCAGCACGTTCGAGATCTACCTGCCGCGCTCGGCCGAGATGCTGCCCGGCGACCGCTCGCCGCCGCTGGCCACCGCGCCGCGCGGCCACGGCGAGCGGGTGCTCTACATCGACGACGACGAGGTGATGGTAGTGATGGTCGAGCGCCTGCTCGAGCGCCTCGGCTACCGAGTCACCTGCCTGCACGACCCGGGGCGCGCGATCGAGTACGTGCGCACGTCGCCGCGCGACGTCGACATCGTCGTGAGCGACCTCAACATGCCCGAGCTGTCGGGCCTGGACGTCGCCCGCGCCTTGCAGGCGATCCGCCCGGGGCTGCCGGTGGTCATCAGCTCCGGCAACCTGCCCGACCAGCTGCAGAACGAGGCGCGCGAGGCCGGCGTGCGCGCGCTGGTGCACAAGCAGTACACGCTGGAGGAACTCGGCGGCGTCATCCACTGGGTGCTCGCGGGCGGCCAGCGCTTGGGGCACGAACCGCTGCTGATGGCCTCGCGGTAGGGCGCACGGAACCGCTACGCCGCGCTCCCATAGCGGGTATGGCGCCCTGGGTACATTGCTTGCTGCCCCAATGCCTTTCGAGGAGCACCCATGGCCAAGACCCGCATCGCCGTCATCGTCGGCAGCCTGCGCAAGGAATCCTTCAACCGCCAGCTCGCGAACGCGCTGCCGGCGCTCGCGCCCGACGTCGAGTTCACGCAACTGCGCATCGACGACCTGCCGCCCTACAACCAGGACGACGATGGCGCGCCCGCGGCGCCGGTCAAGCGCCTGAAGAGCGAGATCCTGGCGGCCACCGGGCTGATCTTCGTGACGCCCGAATACAACCGCTCGATGCCGGGCGTGCTGAAGAATGCCATCGACCATGCGTCGCGCCCGTATGGCCAGAGCGCCTGGAAGGGCAAGCCGTCGGGCGTGCTGGGGGTCTCGATCGGCGCGGCCGGCACCGCCATGGCGCAGCAGCACCTGCGCAACGTGTTGGCCTACCTCGACGCGCCCACGCTGGGTCAGCCCGAGGTGTTCATCCACGCGAAGGAGGGCGTCTTCGAGGGGCCCGGCAAGCTCGGCGAATCGACGTCGAAGTTCGTCCAGGGCTGGCTGCAGGCCTACCTCGAGTTCGTCAAGCGGCACGCCGCCTGAAGACGAACGAGGGCCGCGCGGACGAGGTTCCTGCAGCGGCCCGCCGGACGCTCACTGCGGCACGACGAAGACCACCGCCGTGCGCGCAGGGATCGTGAACGTGCCGGTGACACTGTCGTAGGCCGCCTGCGCGGCGCGCGTGTCGGCGGCACCGGCGGCCAGGTGCACCGGGTGCAGCACGAAGCCGCGCGCGGCCAACGCCGGGATGGTGATCGAGTGCGCCTGCCTGTCGACGTTGATGAAGTACGTCAGCTCCTGGAAGTTCGCGCCAGCGTAGCCGCTGCCGTCGAGGTCGCCCACGATCACCGTGGGCACCTGCGCCGAGCCGGTGTTCCAGAACTTCAGGCGCTGCCGGATGTCGGCCGCGCTGCGCAGGCGCAGCAGCGTGCTGCTCTTGCGGATGCGCAGCAGGTCGCGGAACTGGTCGCGCGTCCACGCGATCTGTGCGGCCGTCGGCTTGATCAGCGTGTTGGCCAGCAACGGCTGCTGCACGCTCCAGTCGCTGCCGTTGCCCGATTGCATCGGCAGGCCGACGCCGAAGTTGTTGTCGCCGTAGCTCCAGTCGAGCTTGTTGAACCAGTCGCCCGAGTCGTAGCTGTTCTTGTCCAGCGACTTGCTGCGCAGCGTGTCGACGCCGGCGTGGAAGTAGGCCACGCCCTGGCTGAACGACACGATGGCCGCGCCCAGCATCTGCACGCGGGCGCGGTCGTCCTGCGTGGTGGTGGCGGGCAGCTTGTAGGCGTTGTTGTCGAACAGCGTCTGGTTGTCGTGGTTCTCGACGTAGCTGACCGCCTCCGACGGCTGTGCCGCGAAGCCCAGCGGCGTGCCGCCGTCGTCGATCTGCTCCAGCGGCAGGCTGGCGTCCTGGCTGGTGTCGAGGACGTAGCCCTTGACCGAGCCCGCAAGGCCGGCCTTGACGACGTCGCTGCTCCACATCAGGTCGCCGGCGCTGGCGCTGCCCAGGCCGTTCGGGTCGTAGAACTGCCCGTTGATCCAGCCCTGGTTGGCGATCATCGCGCTGCCGCTGTCGAAGCCGCTGCCGCCGCGCACGGCGTCGCGCAGGTAGGGGTTGAAGCTGCCGATGCCGGTGCCGTTCAGGCTGGACATGCCGGACTGCACGAAGCGCGCGCCGTTGGCCGGCGTGCCGAAGTTCCAGCCTTCGCCGAGCATCTGCACGTGCCGGCCGGCCGCGGCGTCGACCCGCGCCTGCAGGGCCACCAGGACGTCGCGCGGGATGAAGCTCATGACGTCGTAGCGGAACGAGCTGACGTGGTAGTCGCGTGCCCACATGACCACCGAATCCTGCACCAGCTTGCCCATCATGTGGTTCTCGGGCGCGGTGTCGGCGCAGCACGAGTCCGTGAGCTGCTGGCCGTTCGGGCCGAGGCGGTGGTAGTAGCCCGGCACGATCTCGTCGAGCACCGAATGGTCGTTCTCGCCTGCCGCGGTGGTGTGGTTGAACACCACGTCCATGCCCACGCGCAGGCCCGCGGCGTTCAGCGCCTGGACCATCGCGCGGAACTCCCTGACGCGCGTGACGCCGTCGTCCACCGAGGTGGCGTAGCTGCCTTCCGGAGCGTTGAAGTGGTACGGGTCGTAGCCCCAGTTGAAGCAGTCGGCGGACTGCGTGGCCGCGACGGCGGCCTGCTGGGCCTGGCTGTCCGCCGCCCCGGCGGGCGTGGGCGTCGCGCAGCCCGTCTCCGGGACGCTGGAGAAGTCGAACATGGGCATCAGGTGCACGTCGGTCAGGCCGGCGGCGGCCAGCGCGGCCAGGTGCTTCATGCCGTTGGAGCCGGCGTCGGTGAACGCGAGGTACTTGCCGCGGTGCCCGGCCGGCACGCTCGCGTCGTTGGCGGAGAAGTCGCGCACGTGCAGTTCGTAGATCGACTGGTCGGTCTCGGTGGACACCGTCGCCGGCGGGGCGCTCGCGGTCCAGCCGGCGGGCTGGGTGCCGGCGTCGTCGAGGTCGACGACCTCGCTGCGCGTGCTGTCGGCGGCCAGCGTCAACGAGTACGGATCGGTGACGAGGTTGCGCACGAGGCCGACGCCGCGCACGAACACCTTCACGCCGAAGCGGTAGTAGCTGCCGCGGGTGTCGGACGGGACCGTGAAGCGCCAAAGGCCGGTCGACGCATCGAACGCCATCGCGTCGGCGTGGGTGGCGTCGCCGGTGCCCGACGCGTAGCGATACAGCATCACGCCCTGCGCCGTCGGGGCCCACAGCGTGTAGGTGGTGCTGCCGACGGCCACCACCGGGCCCAGCGTGGCACTCGTCGCAGCGGCGTACAGGTCGTCCATCGCGCCGGCGATCTGCGCGGTGGTCGCGTTCTGCACGTTCCCACCCGTGTCCTCCTGCACGAGGACGACCTGGGCCTTGTGCAGCGCGCCCAGGCCGGCCACGTCGGCGTCCCGCACGGCGTAGACACTGCCCGCGCCGACCCATTTGAAGCGCGTGGCGACGTCGGACGGGATCGTGCCGGTGTAGTCGTCGAGCGTGATCGAGCCGTCGGCGCCGCTGATGGGCACGCCCAGGCCGGCGGCGATCTGGCCGGTGGACGACCAGTACAGCTTGACCGTGCTGCCGCTGGCGACCGCGGGCCATTGCAGCAGCCTGCCGGTCAGCCACACGGCGCGCTGGTCCGTGGTGGAGACCGAGCGCTTGTCGGGGGCGCTGGCGTAGACGGCGGGATTGCCCTGCACCAGCCACACCTCGCCGACGCGGCCCGAGATGGCCAGGTTGGCGTAGCTGACGACGATGTTGTCGTTGCGGCCATCCTTGTCGCCCGTATTGGGCGGCATGCCGTGGATGACGAACTGCAGCGACGTGGCGCCGGCGTCCATCGTCGGGTTCAGCACGGGGATGTCGAAGCGGACCTCGGATGCGCCCAGGGCGTAGCCGGCCATCGCGCTGAAGGGCGTCGGGTTGTTCCAGTCGCCGAAGGCGACACTGCCCATGCGCGCCGTGTCCAGCCCGCTGCCGGCCCACAGGTGCAGCCCCCACATCGAATAGTCGCTCGCGTAGCGCAGGTAATGCACGCGCACGGTGTCGATGTCGGGCGGGGCGGCGCCGGACGGGTTGGCGGTATAGGTCGTCAGGTCGCCCTCGACGCGCCAGATCTCGTTGGCGCCGGGCTGCAGCGTGTACGACTGGTCGGCGCCGCCGTCGTCCTTGGTGTCGCCCACGTGCAGGATGTAGCCGACCGCGCCGGTCGTCTGCGCCAGCGGCACGTCGAAGTACACGCCGAAGGCGTCGCTGCCGTCCGGCGCGAAGCCCTCGTTCCACACCGGCGACGCGGCTGCGCCCCAGGTGTGGATCATCGCGCCCGTGTAGTCGCCGCCCGTGCGGTGCCAGTGGACGCGCAGCGACGTCGCCGACCCGCCCGCGGGGGACGACGCGGATCGGGAAGGCACCGCATCGAGCACCAGGCGCAGGTTGGCGGAGTTGCCGTCCGCCAGGTTCGGATCCGCGACAGGCGGTGGCACCGGCGGCGCGCCGCTGTCGCCGCCGCCACCACCGCAGGCCGCGAGCCCCAGCGCCGCGACCGTGCAAGCCAAGGCCAGGCGAAGCACGCGCCATGTTGTCATCCAACTTGTCTTCATGATGTCTCCGTTGTGTTGCCGAGGCGCATCTCTCCAGTAAGCGTCTCGGCTTTGAGGCATCGTAATGAAGGCAAACTACATAAACCAATGGTGCTTCCACTGAACGATTACGGTAACTACATTGCTGTGGCCGTCAACCCAGGTTTCGTGTCGGACGACGCCTCCCGCCGCCGGCGCATGCGGCTTGCCGCCGCGAGGCATCCCCGCCGCCGGCGACGACGCGCGGGTCGGCACGCGACGGCCGCGATCGCCCCGGCAAGGAGACGTCATGGAACCTCTTCGCATCCTCGAGACGGCGTCCGTGCTGCTGGCGATCGCCGCCTTGGGCGGCCTCGCGATGGCCGGCATCCGCTTCGGCGGCAAGCCGCACCCGCCGACGTGGCTGGCGATGTTGCACGGCTTCCTCGCCGCGTCCGCGCTCACGTTGCTGATCTACGGCTGGGCGACCGTCGGCCTGCCGGGCCTCGCGATGGCGGGTACGGCGCTGTTCGCCCTCGCGGCCGTCGGCGGCGTGGCGATGAACCTCGGGTACCACTGGCGCCGGCTGCCGCTGCCGAGGGGCCTGATGATCGGCCACGCCGTCCTGGCCGTCCTCGGCTACGTGCTGCTGCTGATCGCCACCTTCCGCGGTTGATCAGCCGCCGAGGGCCGGCTCGGCCTCGTGCGCGCTGCCTTCGAGCATGCGCGCGAATCCGGGCTGGCGTTCGCGCAGTTCGGCAAGCGGCCCGATGTCGACCAGGCGGCCGCCTTCCATCAGCGCGACGCGGTCGAAGTGCGGCAGCAGGCTCATGCGGTGGACCGACGCGACGATGCAGGCGGACGGGAAGGTCTCGCCGAGGCTGCGGTGGATGCGCGCCTCGGTGATGGGGTCGAGCGCGCCGGTGGGCTCGTCGAGGAAGACGATCGAACTGCCGGCCGCCGCGAGCGCGCCGCGCGCCAGGCACAGCCGCTGGCGCTGGCCGCCGGACAGGTTGCTCCCGCGCTCGGCCACGGCGAAGTCGAGGCCGTCGGCCAGGCCGCTCAGCACGTCGTCGAAGGCGCTGCCGTGCATTGCGGCGGCGAGCGCGGGTTCGGGCAGGGCGGTGCCGAAGTCCAGGTTCTCGCGCACCGTCCCCTCGAAGACGTCGGCTTCCTGCGGGATCAGCGTCGCGAGCGCGGCCAGGTTGTGCACGCCCGGCTGGACGCGCCCGTCGACCTCGACGACGACGCCCGGCGCGGCGTACAGGCCGGCCAGCACGCGCATCAGGGTGCTCTTGCCGGCGCCGCTGCCGCCCACCAGTGCGATGCGTTCACCGCGCTCCAGGGCGAGTTCGTCCAGGCCCAGCGGCGGCGAGTCGGGCGCCGCGGCCGCATGCCGATACGCGATGTCGCGCACGACGATGCGCCGCCAGTCGCCGGGCAGCGCGCGCACCGGTTCGGCCGCCGGCGCGTCGAAGATCGGGCGGGCGCTGGCGTAGTCCGCCCGGGTCCGCGACAGGCCCTGCAGGCGGCCGGTCATGTCGGTGGCCACCGCCGCCGTGCGGCCGGCGTACTGCTGCACCATGAAGACCGCGCCGATCGCGATCGCCCCGGCGCCGTCGCGGCTCAGCAGCCAGACATAGGCGACGACCAGTGCCCAGGTCGTCAGGGTGCTCACCAGGTCGACCATGCACCACTTGGCCTCGTTGACCACGATGTTGCGGCCCAGCGGCACGAACACGCGCGCGAGCCGGCCCTGCAGCAGGCGGCGCGACGCGTCCTGCAGCCGCAGGCTCAGCACGGTGCCGATGTGGCCCAGGAAGTCGGCCATGCCCGAGCCGTAGCGGCGCTCGGCCTCCATCTCCTGCATCGACAGCCGCATGAGCGTGCGGTCGATGCGCATGCTGACGAGGGCCAGGGCGCCGAAGGCGAGGAAGGCCGCGGCGCCGATGACCGGCGACAGCGCCACGAGCGCCACCAGCGGCCCGACGAGCCCGACCAGGCTCTGCAGGTAGATGAACTGGTTGGCCGAGAACTCGTAGAGCGCCTGCGTCGCCTGGCGCACGCGCTGCTGCATGTCGTTCGAGTGGTGGCGGTCGTGCCAGGCGAGCGGCGCGGCGGTCAGCCGCGTGTAGAGCTCGTCGGACAGCGTCTCGCGCACCCGCATGCCCACTCGGCGCTCGAGCACGCGCCCGGGCCCGTGCAGCAGCCACGAGACGACCGACGCGCCCATCACGCAGACGACCCATTCGAGCGCGCGCACCAGGCCGGCCGGGCCGCCTTTCTGCAGCGCGTCGATCGCCTGCGCCGCGAACCAGGGCACGGTCAGCCGCACGCCCTGCGAGCCCATCAGCAGCAGCATCGAGCCCACCATGGCCGCACGGGCGCCGGCGGCGTAGCGCCAGATGCCGCGGTACAGGCCGGCGTCGATCGGATTGGGCAGGGGCAGGGCGGTGGCGGGCACGACGGAGGCGGTGGCGTTGCGATGCCGGACACGATACGGCAAACGCCAAAGGAAACGGCCGGCGAGGCCGGCCGTCATTGCGTGACGCGCGGGGCCGACGTGCGGCCCGTCAGGTCAACGCTGGTTGGAGCGGTTGCTGTTGTCGCCGCCCTGCTGCGGGTTGCGGCTCTGCGACTGGCCCTGGTCGGACTTCAGGTTGCTGCCCTGCTGGTCGCGGCTGCCACCCGACTGGCTTTGCTGGTTCGAACCGCCGCTGGGCGTCAGCTTGCCGTGGCCGCCTTGCTGCTGCTGGCTGCCGGACTGGCTCTGCTGGCGGCTCTGCGAGCTGTCGCGATCCTGCTGGGAAGGCTGCTGGCCTTGCTGGTTCTGGTTCCGTTGCACGTGTTGCTCCTTGGTTGGGTTGCCCCGCCGTTCTCCGGTGGAGACGGCCTCGAGGAAGTTCGGAGGTCGTGCCTCCACGCGGCAAGGTGCATTCCCAAGCCGTGAAGCTTGTTCACGTTCGCGGCAGCGGCCCCGCTCAGTTCGTGTAGTTCTCCACCGTGCCGATGTCGCGCGGCGTCGCGCTCTCGGGATCGCCGCCGAATTCGCGCTTGGCGCGCCGCTGGCGCAGCAGGTCCCAGCATTGGTCGAGCTGCTCGGCGACGCTCCTGAGGCGTTCCGCGTTGGCCTCGGGCGCAGCCGGGTTCTCGCGCAGGCGATGCTCTTCGTCGACGAGTGCCGTGATGCGGTCGAGGATGGTCTTGTCTTCCATTTGGGTGGCTCCTGTGCGGGATCGTCGGTCGGACGGCGCAGGCAATCGGCGCGCCTCCAGCCGCGCAGCATAGGCCCGTGCCGCGGGGTTGCCGCCAGCAGGGTCAAGCCGGGGCGCGGGACGGGCCGGCGACGCACGCACCCAGGGTTTTCATGAGGCGGCGCCCGGCGTCCTGGCCGCCGGGGCCAGTGGACAGCTCTGCCGTGTCGACGCATACTGTGCGTTTGGTGTTCCGGCACCAGATGCAAGAAGAGCCCTCGCAGACGCCGCGCGATGCGGTCGCTAGCGAAGGCCGCCAGTCGCGCGCTTCGGCACGAGGGATCTTCCATGGGGGCAGCTGTGCAGCGGATCGAGCGTCTCGATCGGCTTGAACGCATCATCCAGACGCAATCGCTGCTGGTCCAGGCCGACCTGGCCTTGAACCCGTTCATGCAGCTCGTCATCGACAAGCTGCGCGAGCTCACGCCGTCGCATGGCGCCTCGATCGACTTCGTCGAAGGCGAGCACACCGTCGTGCGGCGCGCCAGCGGCGCCGTCGCCGGCCACCTCGGCTTGCGCGTCGCGCTCGACGCCAGCCTGTCGGGCGTGTGCGTGCGCACGGGCGCCGTGCAGGTCTGCGAGGACGCCGAGGCCGACCCGCGCGTCGACCGCGCCGCCTGCCGCCTGCTCGGCGTGCGCTCGATGATCTGCGCGCCGCTGCGCCAGGACGGCGTGGTGGCCGGGGTCCTCAAGGTCTTCTCCGACCGCCCGCGCGCATTCGACGAGGGCGACGTGCAGATGCTGCAGCTGATGGCCAGCGCCATCGTCGCGGCGCTCGCCAGGAAGGCGGCGCTGGACGCGCGCAGCGAGGCCGAGGCGCGCCTGCGCAGCAGCGAGGAGCGCATGCGCGCGCTGCTGGAGCACGCGCACGACGCGGTGATCTCGATCGACGAACAGGGCCGCGTCTCGCAATGGAACCGCGCGGCCGAACGGCTGTTCGGCTGGTCGCCCATCGAGGCGATCGGCCAGCCGGTCGCCGACCTTCTCGTCCCGCCGCAGATGCGCGGCGAGATCGGCAGCGTCATCGCGCGCTACGCGAACGCCGAGCGGCTGGAGGACGCCCACCAGCGCGTCACGCTGCCGGCGATGGACCGCGCGGGGCGGCAGCTGTCCGTCGAGGTGAGCCTGACCGCCACGCGCGTGGCCGGCCGCTGGGAGCTGACGGCGTTCGCGCACGACGTCTCCGAGAAGCGCCAGCTCGAGGCCCGGCTGCGGGCCATGGCGCTCAGCGACGGCCTCACGGGCCTGGCCAACCGGCGCGGCTTCATGGAGACGCTCGAGAAGGCGGTCTCGCGCCACGCGCGCGGCGGCCCGCCGTTGGCGCTGCTGTTCCTCGACCTGGACGGCTTCAAGCAGATCAACGACGAGCTGGGCCACCACGTCGGCGACCTGGCGCTGCAGACCTTCGCCCGCCGGGTGGAGGCCTGCGTGCGCAAGGGCGACACCGTGGCACGCCTCGGGGGCGACGAATTCACCGTCCTGGCCGAAGGGGTCGCCTCGTTGGAGCAGGCGCGCGCGATCGCCGACAAGATCATCGAGGCGATGAAGCCGCCCCTGGAGACGCACAAGGCGGTGCGCCTGCGCGCGAGCATCGGCATCAGCCTGTACAAGCCGCCGGCCGATGCGTCGCGCTTCCTGCGCGAGGCCGACCACGCCATGTACCACGCCAAGCACCACCACGACGAAGTCGAAGGCGTGTCGGCGTTCCTGTCGGACGAGGAATTCCTCGATTGAGGCCAGAATGGAGCGCTCATCGCGGAGGTGCCCCATGTCCGATCCGAACGCCCACGCCCATGACCCGCGCTGGAAGCACGACGGCGTGCGCGTCGTACCCGCCGACAAGCTCGATCCGAACACGGCGCAGACGCCCGGCATGGATCGCCAGGCCGCCATCACGTTCGCGCGCACCGGCGCGCAGAAACTGTGGGCCGGCACCGTGCACATCCATCCGAACGCCAAGACGGGCGCGCACCACCACGGGCCGCTGGAGAGCGTGATCTACGTGGTCAAGGGCCGAGCCCGCATGCGCTGGGGCGAGCGGCTGGAGTTCACCGCCGAGGCCGGCCCGGGCGACTTCATCTACGTGCCGCCGTTCGTGCCGCACCAGGAGATCAACGCCAGTCCGACCGAGGTGCTTGAATGCGTGCTGGTGCGCAGCGACGGCCAGGCCGTGGCGGTCAACCTCGACATCGAACCGGCCGAGCCGCCCGAGGACGTGCCCTGGATCGACCCGACGCATCCCGGCTAGGAGGCCTTGCGCCACAGGGCGCCGTCGCGAGAGCGGCCGCCGGGATCATTCCGCGAAGAACTGGTCGCGCGCCGAGTTCGTGATCGCCGCCACGCACGGATGCGTGATGCGGCGTTCCGTGGAGATCGCGTGGAACTCCTCCACGAGTTCCTCGCTGCGGCCGATCACGCGCACCCCGTACTGCGCCGCGGTCTCCGATTCCAGCACCGCCGGTGTCATGAACACGCCGCGGCCCTCGCCGCCGAAGGCCTTCATCAGCGCGGCGTCGTCGAACTCGCCGATGACGCGCGGGCGGATCTTGCGGGCGGCCAGCCACAGGTCGAAGCGCTGGCGCATCGCCGAGGCGTTGCCGGGCAGCAGCATCGGCGCGTCGTCCAGGCAGTGCGGGAACGCGCCCTGGAGCGAGCGCTTGAGCTCGGGCGTGGCGAAGAAGCTCATCGCGGTCGCGCCGAGCGCGTGGTTGAACGCCTTCATGCCGGCCTGGCGGCCCAGCGGCTCGTCGGCCAGCACCAGGTCGAGGCGCTGCACCGCGAGCTGGCCCAGCAGGTCGGCCAGCTTGCCCTCGTGGCAGATCAGCCGCACGTTGGCGGCCGCCGACAACGCCGGCTCCAGCAGCCGGTAGGCGATGGACTTGGGCACCGAGTCCGACAGGCCGACGCGGAAATCGAGCGCCGCCGACACGCCGCTGGTCTTGCCGATGCGCGCCTCGAGCTCGGCGCCGAGCGCGAAGATCTGGTCGGCGTAGCCCATCGCGAGGTGGCCCTCGTCGGTCAGCTCGAGGCCGCGCCCGGCCTTGCGGAACAGCGCACAGCCCAGGCGATCCTCCAGCAGCTTGATCTGGCCCGACAGCGTCTGCGGCGAGATGTTGAGCTGCTGGCCCGCGCGCACGACGCCGCCGGCCTTGGCCGCGGCCCAGAAGTAGTGCAGGTGCTTGTAGTTCATGCCGGGCTCCGATGCTGCGGTTTTCTCGATGAGATGGGTCGCTGAATACGACTTTACGCTGAAAGTCGCGCGGCCGAGAATTTCCTGTCCGCCTCCACGCACCGGAACCGCCATGGATTTCCTCCTCGACCCGACCCTGTGGGTCGCCTTCGCGATGCTCACGACCCTCGAGATCGTGCTGGGCGTCGACAACATCATCTTCCTGACCATCCTCGTGGGCCGCCTGCCGGCCGAGCGGCGCGACGCCGCGCGGCGGATGGGCCTGGCGTTCGCGATGCTCACGCGCATCGCGCTGCTGCTGTCGCTCAGCTGGGTCATGGGCCTCACCACCGAATGGTTCACGCTCGCCGGCCACGGCTTCAGCGGCCGCGACCTCGTGCTGCTGGGTGGCGGCGCGTTCCTCCTGTACAAGGCCGCCCGCGAGATCTTCGAGGCGGTGGAGCAGGGCGGCGAGAGCAGCCATTTGCCCGCGAAGCCCATGGCCGCGACGGCCTTCTGGAGCGTGATCGCCCAGATCGCCGTGATCGACATCGTCTTCTCGCTCGACTCCGTGATCACGGCCGTGGGCATGGTCGACCGCGTGGGCGTCATGATCGCTGCCGTGGTCGCCGCGGTGGCGGTCATGATGTTCGCGGCGCGCCCGATCGGCGAGTTCGTCGACCGCCATCCGTCGATCAAGGTGCTGGCGCTGGCCTTCCTGGTGATGGTGGGCATGACGCTCGCCGCCGAGGCCTTCGGCGTGCACGTGCCCAAGGCCGTGATCTACGCGGCGATCGGCTTCTCGCTGGCCGTGGAGCTCCTCAACATCCGCGCGCGCGGCCGTCGCCAGGCCGCGCGGGCGGCCGAACTTCCCGCACCGCGCCCGTCCTGAATCGTCTTCGATGCGATTTATGCGATACGTCGATTCGAAACATTCGCATTTACTCGAATCGTCGTCCGAGCGACAGTGGGCTGTCCCCAATGCAAGGAGTCTTGCCGTGAACCTCAACCTTCAACCCAGTTCCGATCGCCCGCGCCGCCCGATGTACGCGGAAGACGCCCGCGTCGTCTCGGCGGGAGGCCATGCGCGCGTGCTGCGCAACACCTACGCGCTGCTGGCGCTGTCCATGCTGCCGACCGTCCTGGGCGCCTGGCTGGGCGTGGCCACCGGCCTGGGCGCCATGTTCTCCGGCGTCATGGGCCTGGTCGTCTTCATGGTCGGCGCCTTCGGCCTGATCTGGGCGATCGAGAAGAACCGCAATTCGCCGGCCGCGGTGCCGCTGCTGCTGGGCTTCACCTTCTTCATGGGCCTGATGCTGTCGCGCCTGCTGGGCATGGTGCTGGGCCTGGCCAACGGCACCGGCCTGGTGATGATGGCGTTCGCCGGCACCGCCACGATCTTCTTCGGCATGGCCGGCCTGTCCTCCATCATCAAGCGCGACCTGTCCACGATGGGCAAGTGGCTGTTCGTCGGCGCGGTGATGCTGATGGTGGCGGGCATCGCCAACGTGTTCATTCAGTCGAGCGCGCTGATGATCACGATGTCCGTGCTGGCCATCGGCATCTTCTCGGCCTTCGTGCTGCATGACCTGAAGCGGGTGCAGGACGGCCAGGAGACGAACTACGTCATCGCGACGCTGGGTGTCTACCTGAGCCTGTACAACGTGTTCCAGAACCTGCTGGTCATCCTGGGCGTGTTCGGCGGCCGCGACGAGTGACGACGAGACGCCGGGGCGCCGAGGCGAGCCGGCGACGCGGTCAACCGCCGTCGTCGCTGTCCGTCTGTTGGCGCAGGGCGTCGTAGCGCGCCCGGTATTCGGCGCGCAGGCCGCGGCGCAGCTCGGCCATCTGGTGGCGCCGCCGCTCGTCGGCCGTCTTCGGTTCCAGCGGCGGCACCGCCACCGGCTTGCGGTCGTCGCCGAGCGCCACCATCGTGAAGAAGCAGCTGTTGGCGTGGCGCATGCGCTGGGTGCGGATCTCCTCGGCCATCACCTTGATGCCCACTTCCATCGAGCTGGTGCCGGTGTGGTTGACCGAGGCGAGGAAGGTGACGAGCTCGCCGACATGGATCGGCTCGCGGAACGTCACCTGGTCGACCGACAGCGTGACGACGTAGCGCCCGGCGTAGCGCGCCGCGCATGCGTAGGCGACCTGGTCGAGCAGCTTCAGGATCGTGCCGCCGTGCACGTTGCCGGAGAAATTGGCCATGTCCGGCGTCATCAGCACGGTCATGGAGAGCTGGTGCTTGGGCGATTCCATGGGGTGTCCTCGGCGGCTTCAGTGGGAGGGCGGGGCGACGCTGGCGCCGGCCACCGCGTGGCGCGCCATGGCCTCGGCGACGAAGCCGCTGGCCTTCATGTCCTCGACGAAGGCGCGCAGCGCCGCCTCGGCCGCGGGCCCGCGCGTGCGCGCGACGCCCATCGCCTGGCGGATCACCATGAAGCGACCCGGCAGCAGGCGCAGGCCCGCGTCATGGGCCGCCACCTCCAGCAGCACCTGGCGGATGCCGCCGGCCACGTCGGCGCCGCCGTCGCGCAAGGTCTGCATGACTTCCGCGGCGCCGGGCACCCGCACGAACGACGCCGCCTTCAGCTCGCGCGTCAGGAACAGGTCATACGCGCTGCCCTTGCCGACGGCCACGCGGGTGCCGGCGCGGTCGACGTCCTCGTTGGCGCGGCAGGGCGACCCGGCGCGCACCAGGTAGGCGCCCTCGATCAGGATATAGGCGTCGGTGAACGCGATCTCGGCGCCGCGCAGCGGGTCGATGGCGAAGAAGCCGACGTCGGCCGCGCCGCCGGTGACCGCGTCGACCGACCTTGTGGCCGCCTGGAACTCGAGGGTGTCCAGCGGCACGCCCAGGCGCTCGGCCAAGGCCTGCGCCAGGTCGACCGAGACGCCGCGGGCCCGCCCGGTGGCCGGGTCGGTGGAGGCGAGGATCGGGTTGCCGAGGTTGATCGCCGCGCGCAGGCGGCCGCCGGGCGCGAGCAGGGCGGCGGTGTCGGCGTCGGGGGTGAAGGAGGTGCTCATCGGGCCATTCTGCTGGAAGCCGCCCGCGGTGCTGTCTGGCGGGCGCCACATCCGGCCGGGCTTGTCATCCGTATTGAACCTCGGGCGCGGACCAGGGTCATACACGACACCGCCGAGCGGCCGCGCTCAGCCCGCTGCAAGATCCGGGCTGCCGCGCTGTAAGGACCGCGCCGCGCGCACCGACTGACTCGCATCACCGCCACGAAACCTGGAAAGCCCCCCATGCCCATCGCCCGTCGAACCGCGCTGCTGTCCGGCCTCAACCTGCTGGCCGGCGCCGGTATCGCCACGCTCGCCACCGGCTTCGGCCGTGCCGGCGCCGCCGCCAAGCCGGCGCCGGAGCACTTCGAGTTCACGCTGACCGACGACCAATGGAAGGCCAGGCTGTCGCCGCAGGCCTACGCCGTCCTGCGCCGCGAGGCCACCGAGACGCCGTTCAGCAGCCCGCTGAACAGCGAGCACCGCAAGGGCACGTTCAGTTGCGCCGGCTGCGCGCTGGCGTTGTTTTCGTCGGACACCAAGTTCGACAGCGGCACCGGCTGGCCCAGCTTCTTCCGCCCGCTGCCCAATGCCGTGGCCCAGCAGACCGACACCACGCTGGGCATGGTGCGCGACGAGGTGCACTGCCGCCGCTGCGGCGGCCACTTGGGCCACGTGTTCGACGACGGCCCCAAGCCCACCGGCCTGCGCTATTGCATGAACGGTGTCGCGCTCGCCTTCACCCCGGCCTGACCCCAACGAGGACCACGAACCATGAACCGCATCGCCACGACCGCCGCTCCCCAGGCCGCTCGACTGTTCCTGACCACCCTGGGCTTCGCCTGCCTGGCCGCCATCGGCCTGCACTTCGGCCATGCCGGTGCGGCCGAGCCGGCGGTCGCGATCCCGGCGCCCGCGCAGGACGAGCCCGCGTCGGGCCGCCACACCGAGACGGCCGTCTTCGCCGGCGGCTGCTTCTGGGGTGTGCAGGGCGTGTTCCAGCACGTCAAGGGCGTCACCAACGCCGTCTCGGGCTACTCCGGCGGCAGGAAGGACACGGCGCATTACGAGGAGGTCGGCTCCGGCGCCACGGGTCACGCCGAATCCGTCGAGGTCACCTTCGATCCGGCGCAGGTCAGCTACGGCACGCTGCTGCAGGTCTACTTCTCGGTGGCGCACAACCCGACCGAGCTGAACTTCCAGGGCCCGGACCACGGCCCGCAGTACCGCTCGGCGCTGTTCCCGCTGGACGACGCGCAGCGCAAGGTGGCCACGGCCTACATCGCGCAGCTCGAGGCGGCGAAGGTCTTCCCCAAGCCCATCGTCACGAAGGTCGAGGCCTACAAGGGCTTCTTCCCGGCGGAGGGCTACCACCAGAATTTCCTGACGCTGAACCCCGACTATCCGTACATCGTCTACAACGACCTGCCCAAGGTGGCGGACCTGAAGAAGATGTTCCCGGCGCGCTACGCGGAGCAGCCGGTGCTGGTGCCCAAGGTCGTCGCGTCGCGCTAGGCCGGGACCGCCGCGGGCGCGACCCCTCGCCCGCGCTCCCGAACTACTTCGTGAGGAACCCGAGCACCGTCGACGCGAACTTGCCGTACGGCGGGCCGATCAGCTTGAGCGAGCTGAAGCGCGCCTGGTAGAAGACCGGGCGCAGCTTCGAGAACGTGTCGAAGCCCTCGCGGCCGTGGTAGTGGCCCATGCCGGACTCGCCGACACCGCCGAAGGGCAGGTCATGCTGGGCGACGTGGAACAGCGCCTCGTTGACCGACACGCCGCCCGACATCACGCGATCGAGCAGCAGCTGGATGCGGCGGCGGTCGCCGCTGAACGGGTAGATGGCCAGCGGGCGCGGCCCGGCGTTGATCGCCCGGATGACGGTCTCCAGCGAGTCGTAGGCGCGGATCGGCAGGATGGGGCCGAAGATCTCGCGCTGCAGCAGCACCGAGTCCGCCGGCGCGTTCAGCACCAGGTGCGGCGCGATCTTGCGCGTCGCGCGGTCGAAGGGCTCGCCCGGCAGCACGGGGATGACGGTCGCGCCGTGCGCCTTCGCGTCCTCCAGCGCCGCCAGCAGGCGGTCGAACGAGCGCTCGTCGATGATGGACGTGTAGTCGGCCGACGCGAGCGTCGGGTAGCGCGCGGTGATGATCTCGCGCGCCACGGTCACGAACTCGTCGACCTTGTCGCGCGGGATCCACGCGTGGTCGACCGTGGTGCAGATCTGCCCGGCGTTCATGAGCTTGGCGAACAGCATGCGCTCGGCGGCCAGGCGCAGCGGGAAGTCGTCGCACAGGATCGCCGGCGCCTTGCCGCCGAGCTCCAGCGTGACGGGCACCAGGTTGGCCGCGGCCGCGGCCATCACCGAGCGGCCCGTCTGGCCCGAACCCGTGAACAGCAGGTGGTCGAACGGCAGCTTGGAGAACTCGATGCCGACGCCGCCGGTCTCGTCGAAGAAGCGCAGCTTCTCGGGCGGGAAGTACGCGGGCATCTTCTCGATCAGGAAGGCGGCGAGGTGGCGCGAGTTCTCGCTCATCTTGATCATCGCGCGGTTGCCGGCGGCGAAGACGTAGGTCAGCGGGATCAGGCTCAGGTGCAGCGGGAAGTTCCACGGCACGATGATGCCGACCACGCCCAGCGGCTGCGGGATGACGCGGTTGCTGGCCCCGAGGAAATTGCGCAGGTCCACCGAGCGGCGCTGCGGCCGCATCCACTTGCGCAACTGGCCGATGACGTGCGAGATGCCGTCCATCGCCGGGAATACCTCGGCCAGCAGCGTCTCGTGCTGCGAGCGGTGGCCGTAGTCGGCGCTGATCGCGTCGCACAGGGCCTGCTTGTTCTCGCGGATGAAGCGCTGCAGCGTGCGCAGGTCGGCCTTGCGTTCGGCCAGCGTCGGCACCGGGTGCGCGAAGTAGGCGGTGCGCTGCACGGCGAGCGCGTCCTCCAGCGTGCGGGCGATCTCGGAGGGCGTCGGGGCGATGTTGGGCAGGTCGTTCTTCATGGCGGCTCCTCGGGCGCGCGTGGAACGCGTCCAGCCTGCGATTGTCCGCTTCCGTCGCCGCGCGCGACGTCAGGGACACCCCTGTCGCGCCGGTGACAATCGATTGGCTCGCGAAGTCAGTCGAGGGCGCCCCGAATGTGGGACCGCCTCGTCAGACCTCGTGCGCGAGCTCGGGCTCGGCCTCGCCGCCCGGCTTCTTCGGCGCGGCCTTGGCCTTGCGGATCAGCAGCAGCAGCGGCAGCGAGACCACGGTCAGTGCCAGCATGAAGCGGAAGTCGGCGAGGTAGGCCATCATCGCCGCCTGGCGGTCGACCAGCGCGTTGATCAGGCCGAGGCCCGCCGGGTTGTTCGGGTCCGCGACGGCCGGCAGCGACGGGAACGCGAGGTTGCCGGGCGTGATGTCGGTGGCGAGTTCCGCGTGGGCGCGCGCCGTGCCCGAGGTCAGCATCGCCTGCACGATGGAGATGCCCACGCTGGAGCCGATGTTGCGCAGCAGGCTGAAGATGGGGGTGCCGTCGTTGCGCAGGTCGGGCGCCAGCGTCGCGAAGGCCACGGCCGACAGCGGCACGAACGTGAAGCCGATGCCCAGTCCCTGGATCACGCCGGACACCACGATGACGCGGCTGCCCATGTCCAGCGTCATGGTCGTCATCATGTACAGCGCGATCGCCGTCAGGACGAAGCCGACGGCCATGATGGCGCGGGCGTCGAAGTGGTGCAGCAGGCGGCCCACCATCAGCATCGCCACCATGGTGCCGATGCCGCGCGGGGCCATCACGATGCCCGTGTAGACCACCGGGTAGCCCAGCAGGCCCTGCAGCAGCGTGGGCAGCAGCGCCATCGTCGCGTACAGCACCAGGCCCACGATGAAGGCGAACATCAGGCCGGTGACGAAATTGGCGTCCTTGAGCAGGCGGCGGTCGAAGAACGAGGTGCCGATCGCGGTGAACGTGTGGGCGACGAAGAACGCGAAGGCGACCAGGCAGCCGATCGCCTCGAGACGGATCTCGATGGAATCGAACCAGTCCAGCTGCTCGCCGCGGTCGAGGAACATCTGCAGCAGGCCGATGGCCAGGCTCAGCGTGGCGAAGCCGAACAGATCCAGCTTGATGCCGGCGGGGCGGCTCTCGGGCAGGTAGCGCGCGATGCCGTAGAAGGCCAGCGCGCCCACCGGCAGGTTGATGTAGAAGACCCAGCGCCAGCTCGCGTTCTCGGTGAGCCAGCCGCCCAGCATGGGGCCCAGGATCGGGCCGATCATGATGCCGGCGCCCCAGATCGCCATCGCCTGGCCGATCTTCTCCTTCGGGTTGATGTCCAGCAGCACGGCCTGCGACAGCGGCACCAGCGCGGCGCCGAACAGGCCCTGCAGCAGCCGGGCGCCGACGATCTCCACGATGTTGTCCGCCATGCCGCAAAGCGCCGAGGCGACGGTGAAGCCGCACACCGCGATCAGGAAGACGCGCCGGCGGCCGAAGGCCGAGCACAGCCAGCCGGTCAGCGGCGTGGCGATGGCCGCGGCCACGATGTAGGACGTCAGCACCCAGGAGATCTGGTCCTGCGAGCTCTGCAGCGCGCCCTGCATGTGGGGCAGGGCGACGTTGGCGATCGTGGTGTCGAGCGCCTGCATGATCGTCGCCAGCATGATCGAGACGGTGATCATCCCGCGGTGCGGGATCTGGCGGGGGTCTCCCAGGCTCACGCGTGCGCTCCCGGCGCCGGCGCGTCGCCCTGGAGGTTGGCGCGCACGCGCTGCAGCAGGGCCACCAGCTGCTTGCGCTCCGCGGCGCTGAAGCCGGCCAGTGCCGCCTCCTGCACGCGGTCGCCGACCGCCAGCGCCTTCTCGAGCGCGGCCTCGGCCTGCGGTTGCAGGGCGATGGCGTTGGCGCGGCGATCCTTCTCGCTCGGGCGGCGCGTGATCCAGCCCGCCGCCTCCATGCGGTCGACCAGCGTGGCCACGGCCATCGGCGTGAGGTCGAGGTTGGCGGCGAGCTCCGCCTGCGTCGGAGGCTGGTCGCCCGCGCTGGTCGCCACCTGGCCCAGCAGGCGGCACTGGGCGCGCGACAGCCCCAGCTCCTCGCGCGACAATTGGTCGAACTGGCGCCCGTAGAGCCGGCCCACCTCGTTGACGACGAAGCCGAAGCGGTGCGAGAAGTCGTGCTTTTTCATATAGGGCTATATCATAAACCAGTTTATTAATAGGCGCTGAACGAAGGCTGGCGCGCCGACGTCCCGGGCGCGTCGCCGCTAACATGCGGTGCTCTCCATGCCCTGAATGGCTCCATGCCGACGCCGCAGCGCCTGCCCGCCGCTTCCCAACGCCGCCCCGTGACGCTGTCGCGCTGGACGATGACGCTGGTCGCCGCCGCAGGCGCAGTCCTGATCCGCGCGCTGCTGCAGCCGGTGCTCGGCGACGCGATGCCGTTCCTGATCGCCTATCCGGCGGTGGTCCTGGCCGCGTCGATGTGGGGCATCGCGTCGGGGCTCGTGGTCGCGTGCGCCTGCGCCCTCGTGGCGGCGGTGCCCTTCATCCCGCCCACGCTGTCGCCGCCCGACCGGCCGATGCACCTGGGCGCGTTCGCGCTCGCGGCCATCGCCATCTGCCTGGTCAGCAACCTGCGCGCGCGCTCGCGCACCGCGCCCGGCTTCGACGACACCGGCACCGGCGTCGCGACGCCGCTGGCCACCTGGCTGCGCGCCATGGTGTGGGGCGCGCTGCTGGTGCCGCTGACGGCCTTCGTCGCCGCGGCCTGGTGGGGCTACGAGCATGCCGTGGACGAGGCGAAGGCGGCGGCCGAGCGCACCGCGGTGCTGGTGCGAGGCCAGGCGCAGCACACCTTCGAGATCGCGCGCGACATCGCCCATCGCGCCGACGCCGCCGCCGCGGGCGACGACGCGGCCGTGCGAAGCCGCGAGGCCGAGATCCACGCCCGCCTGGCCGACATGGTGGCCGGCCTGCCTTCCGTCGTGAACCTCAACGTCTGGGACGCCCAGGGCCGACCCCTGGCGCGCAGCGACAGCTATCCTGCCGATCACGTCGTCTCGGTGGCCGACCGGCCGTACTTCATGCGCCAGAAGACGGCGCCGGTGCCGCTGGGCGTCAGCGAGGTGCTCGCCGGTCGCCAGACGGGCCACGAGCTCGTCAACGCCACCATCCGGCGCGCGGCCGTCGGCGGGCAGTTTCGCGGCGTCGTGGCCGTGTCGCTGGCGCCGGCGTTCTTCCGTGACTACTACCGCTCGCTCGCCGCCGACAACCCGGCGCTGGCACGCCTGGACCTGCTGCGCACCGACGGCGCGATCATCGCCCGCTGGCCGCAGCGGCGCGCAGACGAGGATCCCCGCGTCGCGGACGACGACGCGGTCTTCGCGCACATCCGCGCGGGCGAGCGCAGCGGCCAGATCGAGGTCCGCGCGGACGACGACGGCGAGGACACGCACATCGTCAGCTTCCAGCGCGTGGGCGAGTTTCCGCTGTACGTGGCCGTGGGCGTCAGCCGCGCCGCGATGCTGGCCGGGTGGCTGCGTTTTGTCGGCCTGCTGGCCGCGGTGCTGGTGCCGGTGACCGCCGGCCTGACCTACGTGTCCATCGTCGCGCTGCGCAAGACGCGCAGCGAACAGGCCATCACCGCCGAGTTGAACGACGCCGTCGCACGCCGCGCCGCGGCCGAGAAGGGCATGCTGGAGAGCCAGAAGCTCGAGACGCTGGCGCAGCTCACAGGTGGCGTCGCGCACGACTTCAACAACCTGCTGGCCATCATCAGCAGCAGCCTGCACGTGCACCGCCACCTGCATCCGCAGGAGGCCGACGAACGCCACCTGCAGGCGGTCTCGCGCGCAGTGCAGTCGGGCACGCGCCTGACGCGCCAGCTGCTGTCGTTCTCGCGCAAGCAGGCCCTGCGGCCGGAGCTCATCGCGCTGCAGGCCTGGCTGCCCGGCGCCGAAGGCCTGCTGCGCAGCACGCTGGGCTCGCGCATCGCCATGGAGATCACGGTCGAGCCCGGCGTCTGCCCGATCCGCGTCGACGCCGCGGAGCTGGAGCTGGCGTTGATCAACCTGGCATTGAACGCCAGGCACGCGATGCCGGGCGGCGGCCGCCTGCGCATCTCCGCGCGCAACGAAGGCGCGTCCGAGGACGGCACGTCGATGGTGGTGATCGCGGTCGCAGACACCGGCGTGGGCATCGCCGCCGACGTGCTGTCGCGCGTGTTCGAGCCGTTCTTCACCACCCGCATGCACGAGGCCGGCTCCGGGCTGGGCCTGAGCCAGGTGCACGGGTTCTGCGCCCAGGCCGGCGGCCATGCGCGCATCCTCAGCGAGCTCGAGCAGGGCACGACGGTGGAGATGGTGCTGCCGGCCGAGCCGCCGCAGCCGCATCCGCCGGCGCCCCCGCAGGACGCCGAGGGCGGGCCGCTGTCCGGGCGCGTGATGCTGGTCGAGGACAACGAGGACGTCGCCCATTCGACCGCCGCCATCCTGCAGGCGGCCGGGCTCGACGTGGTGCACCACTGGAGCGCCGACGCCGCGCTGGCGGCCTTGCAGGAAGGGCCGTCGCTGCCCGACATCGTGCTCAGCGACATCGAGATGCCGGGCCGGCTCAGCGGCATGGATCTCGCGTTCCGGTTGCGCGAGCGCTGGCCGCGGCTGCCCGTGGTGCTGGTCACCGGTTATGCGAAGCAGCTCGAGGAGGCGGTGTCGGGCGGGCTTCGCGTGATGCCCAAGCCGACGCCGCCGCCGGACCTGCTGCGCGAACTGCGCCGCGCGATGTCGGAGGCGTCGCGGCGGGCGCGACCCGAAGCTCAGCCGCCCAGGTAGGCTTCCTGCACGCGCGGCTCGTCGAGCAGCTCGCGGCCGCTGCCCTGCAGCACGATGCGGCCGTTCTCCAGCACGTAGGCGCGCTCGGCGATCTTGAGCGCCTGGCGCACGTTCTGTTCGACCAGGAAGATCGTCAGGCCGCCGGCGTGGATCTCGCGCAGCGTGCGGAAGATGCCCTGCACCACGATCGGGGCCAGGCCCATCGAGGGTTCGTCCAGCAACAGCAGGCGCGGCCGGGCCATCAAGGCGCGGCCGATCGCCAGCATCTGCTGCTCGCCGCCGGACAGGTTGCCCGCCAGGCCGCCTTCGCGCTCCTTCAGCCGCGGGAACAGCGCGAACACGCGCTCGAGATCGCTCGCCCGCGCGGCCGCGCCGTCGCGCCGCGTGTAGGCGCCGAGCTCGAGGTTCTCGCGCACGGTCAGCGTGGTCAGCGTGGCGCGGCCCTCGGCCACCTGCACCATCCCCGCGGCCACCAGCCGGTGGGCGGGCAGGGCGGTGACGTCGTGGCCGTCGAACAGGACCTTGCCCGCCGCCTTCGGGACCAGGCCCGACAGCGCCAGCAGGGTCGTCGACTTGCCTGCGCCGTTGGCGCCGACCAGCGTCGAGATCTGTCCGGCGGCCAGCGACAGGTCCAGCTCGCGCACGGCCTCGATGTGGCCGTAGTTGACGCTCAGGCCGGTGACCGAAAGAAGCGCCTCGCTCATTCCTCGACCTCGTCCGGCGTCACCGACACCTCGTCGTCCTCGCGACCCAGGTAGGCCTCGATCACCTGCGGATCGTTGCGGATCTGCGAGGGGTCGCCATGCGCGATGATCTTGCCGAAGTTCAGCACGGAGATCTCCTCGCACAGTCCCATGACGAAGCGCATGTCGTGCTCGATCATGAAGATCGTGTAGCCGCGGGCCTGGATGTTGACGATCTCGCGCATCAGCTCCGTCTTCTCGGTGCTGTTCATGCCGGCGACGGGTTCGTCCAGCAGCAGCAGGCGCGGTTCGGTGGCCAGCGCGCGCGCGATTTCCAGTCGGCGCTGGGCGCCGTACGACAGGTTGTCCGCGAGGTCGTCGGCCTTGTGGTCGAGCTTCATCCACGACAGCAGCTCGCGCGCGCGCTCGCGGGCGCGGCGCTCCTGCTCGCGGTACTGCGGCAGCGCGAACATCAGCCCCGGCACGCCGTAGCCCAGGTGGCGGTGCATGCCCACGATGACGTTCTCCAGCAGCGTCATCTCCTTGAAGATGCGGATGTTCTGGAAGGTGCGCGCCACGCCCGCACGCGTGATCTCGTGCGGCTTGCGCCCCAGCAGCGTGGCACCGTCCAGCGCGATGTCGCCCGTGGTGGGCGGCAGCAGGCCGGTGATGAGGTTGAAGACGGTGGTCTTGCCCGCGCCGTTGGGCCCGATCAGGCCGGAGATGGCGCCCTGGCGCACGGTGAACGACACGTCCTGCAGCACCTTCAGGCCGCCGAAGTGGCGCGAGACGTTGGTCAGCCTCAGCAATTCGGTCATTCGGCGATCTCCGTCCTGCGGACTGCGAGGCGACCGCCATCGGGTGCCCGTGCGTCGCTCATGGCGTCACGCCCTTGCGCCGCAGCCCCAGCACGCGGCGCATCCATGCCGGGTTCCACAGCCCCTTGGGCAGGAACAGCACGATCAGCACCAGGATCAGGCCGTTGGCGACGGCGCGGTAGTCCTTGAAGCTGCGCAGCAGCTCGGGCAGCAGCGTCACGATGATGCCGCCCAGCACGGGGCCGAACAGGCTGTTGATGCCGCCCAGGATCGTCATGGTCAGGATCTCGACCCCGCGGTCGAAGCCGTATTCCTGCGGGCCGATGAAGAAGGTGAGGTGGGCATTGAGCGTGCCGGCCAGCCCCGCGATCGCCGCGCCGAGCGCGAAGGCGAGCATCTTGTGGCCGTTGACGTCGATGCCCATCAGGCCGGCGGCGGTCTCGTCCTCCTTGATGGCCTCGAAGGCGCGGCCGATCTTCGAGCGCCGCAGCCGCGCCAGCACGAACAGCACCGCGACGACGGCCAGCAGCACGTGCCACCACTGCGTCAGCTGCGGGATGCCGTTCAGGCCCAGCGCGCCGCCGGTCAGGCCTTCGGCGCGGATGATGCACAGGCGAACCACCTCGCCGAAGGCCAGCGTGGCCATCGCCAGGTAGACGCCCGACAGCCGCAGCGTCGGCTTGCCGATGAGGAAGGCCACGACCGTCGGCGCCGCCATGCCGGCCGCGATCGCCGCGGGGAAGGGCCAGCCGTAGTTCATCGTCAGGATGGACGACGTGTACGCGCCGATCCCCATGAACGCCGCGTTGGCCATCGCCAGCATGCCGCACGACAGCGTGAGGTAGATCGACAGCGCCAGCAGCGAGGCCGTGCCCAGCGACAGCACGAGGTTGCTGTAGATGGACCAGAAGTTGTCGAAGGCTTCTAGCATCGGGTCAGATTCCGGGAAGCGAGGGTCGCACCCGAGCCGAACCGGGCTCCCCCGCGGGGGAGTGCAGGCGGCAAAGGTCTTGCGCAGCAAGGCCCCGCCGGAACGGCATCGGGCCTGCAAGCCCGATGCTTCCCGACACGAGGAGCGAGGGGGTCATACCTTGCGCTCTTGCACGCTGCCGAACAGCCCCTTCGGCCGGACGAGCAGCACCAGGAACAGCAGCCCGAAGGCCACGGCGTCGCGCATGTCCGAGCCGATGTAGGCCACCGACAGCACCTCGGCGAAGCCGAGGAACAGGCCGGCGAACATGGCGCCGCGGATGTCGCCCATGCCGCCGAGGATGATGACGGCGATGCCCTTGTGCAGCATCGGCTGGCCCATCAGCGGGAACAGCGCGTTCGAGTACAGCCCGATCAGCACGCCCGAGATGCCGCCCAGGCCGGCCGCGACGAACGACGTCAGCATGAACAGGCCGTCGACGTTGATGCCCAGCAGCCGCGCGGCCTTGGGCGATTCGGCGATGGCGCGCAGCGCGCGGCCCAGCTGCGTGCGGCGCAGCGTGACCATCAGCACCGCCATCAGCACGAAGGACACCCCGATGATGCCCAGCTCCAGCACCGTGACGCTGACGCCGGCGATGGCCAGCGAGTCCTGCGGCAGCACCTCGCTGGGGAAGCGCTGGTTCTCGGCGCCGAACAGGCCCTGCACGAGGCTGTTGATGGCGATCGCCAGGCCGATGGTGGCGATCATCGGGATCAGGTGCGGCGCGTCGCGCCGGCGCAGCGGCTTGAGCACCAGGCGGTCGATCAGCAGGCCCAGCAGGCCCGAGAACGCGAAGGCGGCGACGATCGCCAGCCACAGCGGCGCGTGCAGCTTCGTGATGGCGGTCAGCGCGGCATAGGCGCCCACCATGAAGACGGCACCCTGCGACAGGTTGACGACGCCCAGCACGCCGAAGACGAGCGTGAAGCCGAGCGCGAACAGGGCGTAGACGCAGCCCAGCGACAAGGCATTGAACAGCTGCTGTTCGAGCACTGGAAGCGATGGTCAGAAGAAGTGGCGGCCCCGCAGGGCCAGATGCTCGCGCCGCGTGTATTCAGCCGGCCGCGGGCCCATCCGAGGGAGGGAGGCAACCGGCTCTGCCGGGGCCGATCCGGCCGGCCCCCTCGGGGGGCAGCGACCAGCGGGAGCGTGGGGGCTTATTTTTCGATCTCGTAGTTCTTGCCGCGCGTGGTGCTGACGATGGCCGTCTGGTTGGCGTCGTAGCCGGCCGGCTTGCCGGTCTTGTCGTTGACGCGGCGGAACGCGAACGGGCCGGTCGCTCCCGTCCACTTGACCGCGGGCAGCGCCTGCTGCACCGCCTCGCGGTCCTTGGCCAGGTCGCCGGTCAGCTTGACCTTCTTCAGGGCCGCCGTGGCGATGTGCATCGCGTCGTAGGCCTGCGCGGCGAACTGGTCGGGCGGGGCGCTGTACTTCTTCGTGTACGCGATGATGAAGCTGTTGTTTTCCGGCGTGCGGTTCTCGATCGACCACGGACTGCCCACCCACAGGCCGTCGGACGCGCCCTTGGCGAGGTCGAAGATCTTGACCGAGTTCATGCCGTTGCCGCCGATGAACGGCACGTTCAGGCCCAGCTGGCGGGCCTGGACCATGATGGGCGCGCCTTCGGCGATCAGCGCCGACAGCACCACGGCGTCGGGGTTTGTCGCCTTGATCTTGGTCAGCTGCGCCTTGAAGTCGACGTCGCCCTTGGCGAAGGTCTCGGTGGTGGTGACCGGCATGTGCTGGTCCTCGAGCGCCTTCTTGAACGCGTCGTAGCCGCTCTTGGTGAAGACGTCGTCGTTGCCGTACATGACGGCCACCTTCTTGATCCGGGCCACCTTGGCTGCGACGCTGATCGTCACGGGCAGCACGTCGGCCTCGGTGACCGAGTTGCGGAACACGTGGTCGCCGATGGTGGTGATGCCTTCGGCCGTATTGGACGTGCCGAAGACGACGACGTGGGCGGCTTGCGCGATCGGGTCGGCGGCGGCGGCGGAGTTCGACAGGGTGGGGCCGAACAGCATCAGCGCCTTGTCCTGGAAGATCAGCTTCTTGAAGGCGTTGATCGCCTCGTCCTTCTTGCCCTGTTCGTCCTCGATGACCAGCTCGATCTTGCTGCCGTTGACGCCGCCGGCGGCGTTGATCTCCTCGGCGGCCATCTGGAACCCGTTGCGGATGCTGATGCCGTACTGGGCCGCGCCGCCGGACAACGCCTCGGCCACCCCGATCCTGATCGGCTCGGCGGCCCGGGCGGTGCCGAGGGACAGGGCCGCGGCCAGAGCGATGGCTGAAATTCGGGTGATGCGGGTCAGGTCGTTCACTTGTCTTGTCTCCGTGAGTTCCCGACGGGGCCGGGTCGTGAGTGCTCAAATGTAAGCGGTCGAGCGAGTCTCATCGAGTCTCGGGGATTGCGCATTGACAACGAGGCCCGACCGGAGTTAGCTCTTGCGACAGATTCGCGCCGGACGGCCACGCGCGGGACGGTCATTTCGGGTAACGTCCGCAGCAGTCCAGACCGCCCCAGAGACCGCGTGAGTATCCGAACGAGACTGCTGCTGCTCGTGTTCGCCGTGTGGCTGCCCGCGCTCGCCGGCTTCGCCCTGCTGGCGCGCTCCACATACCTGAACGAGACCGAGATGGCGACGCGGCACCTGCGCGATCTCGCGCACTCGATCAGCTTCGTCGTCGACAGCGAGCTGGACAAGCGGGCCGCGATCGCCAACACGCTGGGGGCCGCGCGCTCGCTCAAGGACGGCGAGTTGGAGCGCTTCTACCAGCATGCGCGGCGCGCCACCGAGGGCACCGGCAATGCGGTGCTGGTCGTCGACGCCACGCGCCAGGTGCTGAACACGCGGCTGCCGTACGGCGCGGAGCTCCCGACCCGCGGCTGGATCACGGATCCGCCGCTGGTCAGCGCCGCACCCGTCGTGACGGACCTGCTCATCAGCAAGGTCACCGGCCAGCCGGTGCTCACCGTGCTGGTGCCCGAGCCGGGGGTCGACGTGCAGCGCTACAACATCGGCATCGCGTTCGGACCCGACGTGATCCAGCACGTGTTGGACGTCCAGCAACTGCCTCCCAACGCGGTGGCGTCGGTGCTCGATGGCAAGCTCAGGACGGTGGCGCGCAGCAAGGATCCGCAGAAATGGCTGGGGTCGCCGGCCTCGCCCGCGACGGTGGAGGCAGCCTCGCGTGGCCAGCTCGACCAGAAGTTCGTGTCGACCTCGCGCGAAGGCGAGGCCACCGTCGCCGTCATCGCCCGGTCGGCGCGCTACGGTTGGACGGTGGCCGTCGGCCTGCCGCGCTCCGCGCTCGACAAGCCCGCCATCCGCGTGACGTTGCAGGCATTCGCCGCGGCGGGCATCCTGGCAGCGATCGGGCTGGCGCTCGCGCTGTACTTCGCGCGCCAGATCCGCGACCCGGTGCTGGCGCTGAGCGACGCGGCCGCGGAGCTGGGGCGTGACCGGGTGCCGGCGCCGCTGCGCACGGGGCTGGTCGAGGCCGACCGCGTGGGTGCGGCGCTGCACGAGGCGGGCGTGCGTTCGGCGCGCGCCACCGAGGTGCTCGAGTCGCGCGTCGCCGAGGCCATCCGGCAGACGCAGGAGGCGCAGACACGGCTGCTCGACGGCCAGAAGCACGAGGCGATCGGCCGGCTCACGGGCGGCCTCGCGCACGACCTCAACAACTTCCTGCAGACGATGAGCACCGGGCTGCAGGTGCTCGACCGGCTCGTGCACGAGGAACCGGGCCGGCGCGTCATCGAGGCCAGCACCCGCGCGCTGGACAAGGCCGCGACGCTGGTGCGCCAGATGCTGGCCTTCGGCCGCACGCAGCCGCTGAAGCCCCAGCCGATCGACCTGCACGACTTCGTGCTGCGCTGCGAGGACCTGATCGGCCGCGCGGTCGGCGGCAAGGTGCGCCTGACCGCCGACATCGAGCCCGGCCTGCCGCCGCTGATGGCCGACCCGACGCAGTTCGAGCTGGCGCTGCTGAACCTCGTGTTCAACGCGCGCGACGCGATGCCCGAGGGCGGCACCGTGATGATCCGCGGCCGCCTCGCGAGCCCGACGCAGGCCTCGGCGCTGCCGCCGGGACGCTACCTCGCCGTCGACGTCGTCAACACCGGCGGCGGCATGGACGCCGAGGTGCTGCAGCGCGTCTTCGAGCCGTACTTCACGACCAAGGCGGTGGGCGTGGGCAGTGGCCTGGGACTGCCGCAGGTGCGCGCGTTCGCGGTGCAGTCGGGCGGCATCGCCACCATCAGCAGCGAGCGCGGCGTCGGCACGACGGTGTCGCTGCTGCTGCCGGTTTCCAGCGACCCGGTGCTCGCCGGGGACGCCGCCGCGGCGGCGCCGGCCGAGTTCATGCCGCTGCGCGTGCTGTTCGTCGAGGACGACCTGCTCGTGTCGTCCGTGGTGGTGCCGGCACTGCGCGCGGCCGGGCACGCCGTGCGCCACTGCCACACCGGCGAGGCTGCGGCGCGCGCGCTGCAGGACGGCGGCCTGTTCGACGTCGTGTTCACCGACGTCGTCATGCCCGGCACGATGAGCGGTCTCGACCTGGCGGCCTGGTGCCGGGCCAACGTGCCCGAGATCGCCGTCATCGTGGCCACGGGCTACACGACGCAGCACATCGACGGCGGCATCAAGGTGCTGTCCAAGCCCTACTCGATCGAGACGCTGCTCAAGGAGCTGCAGTACGCGGTGCGCGTGAAGCGCGCCTAGGCAGCGCTCCGGGCGCCCCGATTGCCGACGCGGTCGCATCCGACGCACTGCAAGGCCGATCCATGACCGACGTTCGCAAGGGCCAGGCGCCCGGCCAGATCTCGCGCGCCGAGTTCGGGCAGCGATTCCAGTCCTCGTTCCGCGATCCGGCGTTCCAGGCGGAGCAGGACGCGCTGGACCGCATCGAGGAGATCGCCTGGCTCGCGTACAAGGCCGAGCGCAAGGCGCCGGTCACGCGCAAGGCCGGCCCCGGCTTCGCCGATCCGGGCTACGACCTGTCGGTGGACTGGCTGGCCGCGCGCGACGCGCTCGCCGCGGCCCAGGCCAGGCAGGCCGACCCGGCCTCGCCGTCGCGCGTGCTGATGATCCTGGGTGCCTCGCGCAACGACGGCAGCTGTCCGGGCGAGATCTCGAAGACGTTCCGCCTGTCGCGGTGGATGACCGAGGAGCTCGAAGGGCAGGGCATCGAGGTCGACACGCTCGATCTCAGCCTCATGACCTCCGAGTTCGGCCGCACGATCCATCCATGCAAGGGCTGCGTCTCCACCGCGATGCCCCTGTGCCACTGGCCGTGCAGCTGCTATCCGAACCACGCCCTGCGCCAGACGGGCGACTGGATGAACGAGATCTACCCGCGCTGGGCGGGCGCGCACGGCGTCGTCATCGCCACGCCCGTCTACTGGTACCAGTCGCCGAGTCCGCTCAAGCTGATGATCGATCGCCTGGTCTGCGCCGACGGCGGCAACCCCGATCCGACATCGACGCATGGCAAGAAGGCCGAGGAGGCCAAGGACATCGAGCTGGCCGGCTGGGACTATCCGCAGCACCTGGCCGGCCGCGTCTACGGCCTCATGGTGCACGGCGACGTGGCCGGCATCGCCAGCACGCGCCGAAGCCTCGGCGACTGGCTCGACTGGATGGGTCTGATCGACGCCGGCCAGCAGGCGCTGCTCGATCGCTACATCGGCTACTGGAGGCCGTATGCGACGAGCCACGAGGATCTCGATCTCGACGTGGTCGTGCAGCAGGAGGCGCGCAACGTGGCGCTGGCGGTGGCGCATGGCGTCAAGGCGCTGCGCACGGGAACCTTGCAGGCCGTGCAGCCGCATCTGGCGCGGCCGCGGCCGAAGTGAGGCGTCTTCGCCGAGGTGGATCCTGCGACTTCGCTTCGCTGCGCGCAGGATGACAGCTCGGAGCTTCGCTGATGCTGGTGTGGGGCTTCGCTGCTGGCGGTGGGGACTGGGCTGATCGACGGTGGGGGCTTCGCCGCTCACACCGCCGCCGCGCGGCGCCCACCAGGTGTCATCCTGCGCGCAGTCGCAGGATCCACGCGCGCCGAGGCCTTGCCTCGGCCGGACGCGCGGCTCTGCTCCGGCCCGACCTGGACACGCCACCGGACGTCACCTCGTCAGAATCCGAATGCCGGCCGCCCGCTAGTGCGAGTGGCGGTGGGGCTGCGCCTTCGCGCGACCGGCGGACGGCGCCTGCTTCGCGCGGCCCTTGGGCGCGGGCTGGCAGTCGCTGCAGCGCCCGTACAGGGTGATCTCGTGGCGCAAGACGCTGAAGCCGGGCGGAGCGAGGCCGGCCAGGTCGCCTGGGCACCGGTGCACGTCGAACACGCGCTGGCAGACGTCGCAGCGGAAGTGGTGGTGATGCTCGCGCCGCGCCGGCTCGTAGCGCGGCGCCTCGCCGGGCAGCGTGACGACCTGGATCTCCCCGGCGTCCACCAGCGCCTTCAGGTTGCGGTAGACGGTGGCCAGCCCCAGCGCCGCGACGTGGCGCCGCGCCTCGTCCAGCACCTCGGCGGGCGAGAGCGGCCGTCCGGCGGCGGCAAGCGCCTCGCGGATGGCGGTGTTCTGGCGGGTGGCTCGTTCCACGCCGAAATTCTGCCACGCCTGCTGATATTGAGTAGCCATTATCATTAAGGGATGTTCTCAGGCATCTCCCCGGTCGTGCTCGCAGGCGCCGCCGTCGCCTCGACGCTGGGCGGCGGTGCGCTCGCGCTGCGCTTCCGCGACCGGCTGCACTACCTGCTGGGCTTCACCGCCGGCGTGCTGCTGGGCGTCGTCGCGTTCGACCTGCTGCCCGAGATCTTCTCCCTGTCGCGCGAGAACGCGTTCGACCCGTCGGCCGCGATGGTCGCGCTGGTCGTGGGATTCCTGCTGTTCCACAGCCTCGAGAAGTTCGTGCTGGTCCATCCGGCGCAGGAGAACCACTACTCGCACCACCACCATCCGCATGTCGGGCTGGCCTCGGCGGCGGTGCTCGCGGCCCACAGCTGCATGGACGGCGTGGCGATCGGCATCGGCTGGCAGGTCTCGCCCATGGTCGGCCTGACGGTGGCCCTGGCGGTGATCGCGCACGACTTCTCCGACGGCCTGAACACCGTCTCCCTGATGCTGCGCCATCGCAACTCCACGCGCCGCGCCATCGCGATGCTGGTGGTCGACGCGCTGGCCCCGCTGCTGGGCGTGCTGCTGACGCTGGCCTTCACGATCCCGCCGTTCCAGCTGATGGTCTACCTCGGGTTCTTCGCCGGCTTCCTGCTCTACATCGGCGTCTCGGACATCCTGCCCGAGGCGCATTCGCGCGCCGGCCCGGGCATCGCGGCGCGGTTGATCGCGCTGACCTGCTGCGGCGCCGCGTTCGTCTGGCTGGTGGTGCGCCAGTCGGCCTGAGTCGCCGGTTCGTCCTCGACGGGACACGCGGGCTCGTCCTACAGACCATCGCGGGCGGGTCCCGCTAATGTCGGCGGATCCAGAACTCCGAGGAGCGCCGCGATGGCCACCGTTCGTCCCCTGGTCCGGTTCGTCGTGGTGGGCGCGCTGCTGATCCTGATCGGACTGGCGCTGCTCGTCGGCGGCATCGTCCTCGCGACGGCTGGCGGAACGCCTTTCTACCTGCTGGCCGGCATCGGCTTCGGCGCCGCGGGCGTGCTGCTGTGGCGCGGGCTGGCCGAGGCGCTGATCGTGTACGCCGTGCTGCTGGCCGCGATGCTGGCGTGGAGCCTCTGGGAGGTCGGCCTCGACTGGTGGCCTCTGGCAGCGCGGCTCGACCTCGCCTTCGTGTTCGGCGTGTTGCTGGTGCTGCCCTGGATCGCGGGGCACGTGCGCGGCCCGCAGTCGGGACGCATCGTGCTGGCGCTGGTGGTGGGCCTGTCGGCCGTGGTGGCCGTCGGTGCCGGCCTGCGCGACACGCACGAGATCGTCGGCGAGTTGCCCGACGCCGGCCCGGCCATCGCCGCGACAGCGACCGCCAGCGTGCCCGACGGCGAATGGCATGCGTACGGCCGCACGGCGGCGGGACAGCGCTGGTCGCCGCTGGCGCAGATCACGCCGGACAACGTGGCCCGGCTGCAGGTGGCCTGGCAGTTCCGCACCGGCGACCTGCGTGGCCGCCCGGGTGATCCGGAGGAGACCACCGACGAGGTCACGCCGCTGAAGATCGGCAGCCGCCTCTACTTCTGCACGCCGCACCAGTCCGTGATCGCGCTCGACGCCACCACCGGCCGGCAGGCGTGGCGCTACGACCCGAAGATGCAGGCCGGGCTCGCGCTGCAGCACCAGACCTGCCGCGGCCTGTCCTACCAGCCGCCGCCCGACGCCGCCGCGACTTCCACGCCGGCCGCCTCGGTGGCGCTGCGCGGCTCGGGCCGGGGCCTCGACATCGCGGCCGCCGACGGCAAGGCGCGGGCGGACTGCGGCGCCAAGCTGTTCCTGGCGACTGCCGACGGCCGCCTGATCGCGCTCGACCCGGACACGGGGGCCGTCTGCTCGCGCTTCGGCGGCGGCGCGGGCCAGATCGACCTCGGCGCCAACATGCCCAACCTGAATCCCGGCTCGTATTACTCGACCTCGCCGGTGATCGTCACGAAGCGGCTGGTCATCGTCGGCGGCACCGTGCTGGACAACTTCTCGACGAAGGAGGAGTCCGGCGTCATCCGCGCCTTCGACATCGACACCGGCGGGCTCGTCTGGAACTGGGACTCCGGCAAACCGGACGTGACGACGCCCATCGCCGCCGACGCGACCTACACCGCCAACTCGCCCAACAGCTGGTCGATCGCCAGCGTCGACGAGACGCTGGGCCTGGTCTACCTGCCGATGGGCAACCAGCCGCCCGACCAGTGGGGCGGCAGGCGCAGCCCCGCGGTCGAGAAATATTCTTCGTCGGTCGTCGCGCTGGACCTCGCCACCGGCCAGGTGCGCTGGGTGTTCCAGACGGTGCACCACGACCTGTGGGACTACGACGTGCCGTCGCAGCCGTCGCTCGTGGACCTGAACGTCAACGGCACGACCGTGCCCGCGCTGGTGCAGCCGACCAAGCAGGGCGAGCTGTTCGTGCTCGATCGCCGCACGGGCCAGCCGCTGCTGCCGGTGGCCGAGGTGCCCGCGCCGCAGGCCGCCGCCGCCGGCGACCACGCGGCCGCGACGCAGCCGAAGTCCGCACTGTCGTACGAGCCGGCCAGGCTGACCGGCAAGGACATGTGGGGCGGCACGATCATCGACCAGATGATGTGCCGCATCGCCTTGCACAAGCTGCGCTACGAGGGCCGCTTCACGCCGCCGTCGACGCAGGGTTCGCTGATCTACCCGGGCAACTTCGGCACGTTCAACTGGGGCGGCGTCGCGGTCGATCCGCAGCGCCAGGCGGCCTTCACGACGCCGACCTACCTCGCCTTCGTGTCGACCCTGGTGCCGCGACCGGACGCGACCGCCCGGCTGGTGCAGGACGGCAAGCCGCCGAAGGGCGCGTTGCCGGCGCTCAACGAGAACTTCGGCGCCCCGTTCGCGGTCAAGCTGCATCCGTTCACGTCGCCGCTGGGCATTCCGTGCCAGGCGCCGCCATGGGGCTACGTCGCCGGCGCCGACCTGCGCACCGGCAGGATCGCCTGGGAGCACCGCAACGGCACCGTGCGCGACCTGTCGCCGATCCCGCTGCCGCTGCGCATGGGCGTGCCCAACCTCGGCGGACCGGTGATGACGGGCGGCGGCGTGGCGTTCCTCTCGGGCAGCATGGACGACTACGTGCGGGGGTATGACGTGCGCACGGGCCGCCAGCTCTGGGAGCAGCGCCTGCCCGCGGGCGGCCAGGCCACGCCGATGACCTACCTCGGGGCCGACGGGCGCCAGTACCTGCTGGTGGTCGCCGGCGGCCACGGGTCGACCGGCACCAAGCCGGGCGACTACGTGATCGCGTACGCCTTGCCAAGGTCCTAAGCCCGCGGCTCAGACCGCGGGCCGCTCGCGCTCGAGCCCTCGCGGCGAGACCCATTCGAGCAAGGTCCTCACCAGCGTCCGGGCGTCGATCGGCTTGGCGACGTGCGCGTTCATGCCGGCGGCCAGGCACTCCTGGCGGTCGGCGTCCATCGCCGCGGCGGTCATCGCGATGATGGGCAGGCCGATGCCCTGGGGCAGCTTGCGGATCAGCCGCGTGGCCTGCGTGCCGTCCATGTCGGGCATCTGCATGTCCATCAGCACGACGTCGAACCGCGCCTTCTTGACCCACTCGACCGCCTCGACGCCGTTCTCCGCGAGCGTCACCTCGAGCCCGCCGGCCTGCAGGAAGGCCGCGGCCACCTGCTGGTTGACCGGGTTGTCCTCGGCCAGCAGCACGCGCGCGCCGCGGATGGGCCGCATCGACTCGGCAAGGTCGAAGCGCGGCTCGGCCGCGCGCGGCGGCGGGGCCTCGCCGTGCTGCAGGCGCACGACGGTATCGAACAGGCGCGACGGCGTCACCGGCTTGGTGACGATGTCCACGCCCGGCAGGCCCTTCAGCGATTCGGCCACGCGCTCGCGCGCCGCCAGCGAGGTCATCGCGATCACCGACAGCGGCGCCGCGCCGGGCCGGCTGCGGTGTTCCTCCACGGCGCGGCGCGCCTTGTGCAGCAGGTCGAGGTCGCCGGTCTTCCAGTCCAGCAGCATCAGCTCGTGCGGCGCGCTCGGGTCGGCGCGGCGCAGCTTGTGCAGCGCGTCGTCGGGGAAGGACGCCGTGCCGACCTGGAAGCGCCAGCTCTGGAGCATCTGCTGCAGGATCAGGCGCTCGGTGGGCTGGCCGTCGACGACCAGCGTGCGCATGCCGCGGATGCGGTGCAGGTCGATGCGCTCGGTGGCGCCGCGTGCGACGGCGAACTTGCAGGTGAAGCCGAAGATGCTGCCGCCGCCGGGCGCGGGCGTGACCTCGATGCGGCCGCCCATCAGCTCGACGAGCCGCTTGCAGATCGCCAGGCCCAGGCCCGTGCCTCCGTATTTCCGCGCGGTCGAGCGCTCGGCCTGCTGGAACACGTCGAACAGCCGGCCGGCCTGCTCCGGGGTGACGCCGATGCCGGTGTCGCGCACGGAGAACGCGAGCTCGACCTGCTCGTCGGAGCGGGCGACGACGCGCGCGCCGATGACCACCTCGCCGGCCGGCGTGAACTTGATCGCGTTGCCCACCAGGTTGTTGAGCACCTGGGCGAGCCGCAGGGCGTCGCCGACCAGGCGCGGCGGCATGTCGCGGTCGATCTCGAACAGCAGGTCCAGCCCGGCTTCCTCGACCTTGGCCGTGAACAGGTTGCCCACGTTCTCGATCGTCTCCTCGGGGCTGAACTCCTCGGACTCCAGCGCCACCTTGCCGGCCTCGATCTTGGAATAGTCCAGGATGTCGTTGAGCAGCGCCAGCAGCGCCTTGGAGGACGTCTGCACCTTGGACAGGTAGTCCCGCTGCGTCTCGTCCAGCTTCGTCTGCAGCACCATCGCCGTCAGGCCGATCACGGCGTTCATGGGCGTGCGGATCTCGTGGCTCATGTTGGCCAGGAACAGGCCCTTGGCCTGGTCGGCGGAGCGCGCCTCGTCGCGCGCGATGCGCAGCGCGGCGGCCTGGCGGAGGTCGTTGTGGTGCACGCGCACGAGCCGGGCGTAGAGCGCGCCGTTCTCCAGCAGCAGCTCGATCAGCACCGCGCTGCCCGCCAACAGGCCGTAGATGCGGCCGGCGTAGAAGCCGAAGTCGAAGCGGTGGGCGTTGAGCAGCGACGACAGCGCGACGTCGAACGACCAGGCCACCAGCGACACGCTGAGCCAGAGGTCCAGCACCGAATGCGGCCGGTGGCGCCACAGCGCGGCCACGCCCAGCAGGCTCAGTGCCCAGATCGCCGAGGCGCTGAAGGTCAGCGCCAGGCCGAAGCGGTCGGGGTAGAGGAAGGTCGGCAGCCACTGCTGGCCGAGCGTGGCGTACAGCGTCAGCAGCGCCGCCAGGGCCACGGTGGCGGCCGGCATCGCCAGCGCGAGGCGGTCGCGCGGGCGCGCAGGCGCGAACCAGGCCTGCTCGTCGGCCGCGGCGTCCCCGCGCTCGCGGCGCTTGAGCGCGGCATAGGCCAGCACGAACAGCGGGAAGCCGGCGTGCCAGAACATGTACAGCGAGGCCGTGGTCTGCCGGCCGGCACCGAGCAGGCCGCCGGCCGCGAAGACGCCGGGGTAGCTGAGTGCGTGGACCACCGTCATCAGCGCCGTGAACAGGTAGGCGCAGGCCAGCACCATCAGCGCCCGCGACCGCAGGATGCGGTACTGGCCGAACAGCAGCGCCGCGGTGACGGTGTCGTTGATCAGCAGCGCGGATTCGTAGATCGGGATGAAGGCGGGCAGGAAGCCGAGCGGGACCCGCACGAAGGGAACCAGGGCGCCGAACAGCAGCACCGACGTGAACAGGACGAGGCCCGCGCGCCAGCGCTGCCGGCGGTCGGCCGGCTGGTCGAGGAGGAAAGTGACGCCGCTCCCGGTTGCAGCAACCGGGGCGGCGGACAGTCGGCTGTCCGGTACGGCTTCTCCAGCGTCCATGGCTCGCTCCCTGGCCCGGCGATCCATGCCATCGGGCGTGACGCGACAGGATAAGCGCCAGCCTGCCAGCGGCCAATCCGCCTGGAAATGCCTGCGAGGACGGCGCGGGTTCGCTATCGCCGCCGCCCGGCGGAAGAACTTTTTCGCCGAAGGGCGCTGAATTGCCCTTCATTTCCGGCCTTGATCGCCGATTACGCCCGGCGCCGGATCTCTACGATTCAACCATCCGAATCCAGGGGTCCGTCCATGACGTCCGTCACTTCCTCCACCAGCACGATCAGCTCGCCGTACGCCACGGTCAAGGAGCAGATCCGGCCGGGCCGGTCCGAGTCGACCGACAGGGAGGACACCGGCGGCCTGTCCGGCGCCTGGAACGGCGTCGGCGACGCCATCGCCGAAGGCGCCAGCGCCACGGTCTCCCTCAGCGAGAAGGCGATGCATGCCGTCGAGGACGGTGCCAGCTACATCGGCAACGCCGTCGAGACGGGCATCGCCGACGTCGGCGCCGCCGCGATGGCCGCCTACGCCGCGGTCAGGAACGGTGTCAACGACACGGTGCGCGGCGTGGAGAACGCCGGCGAGGCCGCGTGGAGCACGATCAAGGCGGGCGCCGAGGATGTCGCGGGCATGGCCGGCGACGTGGTGCACGCCGCCGAAGCCGGCGTCGAGGCCGTGGGCGACGTCGCCGTCGACGCCTGGCATGGCGTCGAGCACCTGGCGTCCGAGACCCTGCACGGCATCGAAAAGGGCACCGGCGAGCTCGAGCAACTGGGCAGCGACGCCTGGCACGCGGTCGAGAACGGCACCCACCGCATGCGCGACTACGCCGGCCAGGCGGGCGACGGCATCAAGACCGCCGCGGGCTACGTGGGCGACGGCCTCGGCGAGGCCGCCGACGCGGTCGGCAACGTCGCCGGCCGCATGGCCAGCTATGCCACGGTGGGCGCCGCGGCCGTCGAGCGCGCCTTCACCGCCGTCGCCTGAGTCCCGCCACCGAACACGTCCTTGCATCCCATGCGCCATCTCTCGCTCATTGCCCTGGCCGCGGCGGCTGTCGTGCTGCCGGGCTGCTCCATCGTCAGCCCCGCGCCGGTGCTCGAACTGGTCAAGGCCACCGGCGCCGTCGCCGTCAGCGCCATCTCGCACGGCCCCAGCAGCGCGAAGAACACCGTCTATCACGAGCACAAGTCGCTCGACGCGGTCTGCGTCGAATACAACCCGCTGACGCCCGATCCGGACATCGCCCCGGCGCTGCAGGCCGAGCTGCGCACGCACGAGATCGACAGCCGCATCTACGAGGAGGGCGGGGCGCCGGCCTCCTGCAAGTTCCGCGTCACCTACACCGCCGACATCGAGTGGGGCATCCCGCCGTTCGGCAGCGGCTACAAGTCCTACATGCGCGACGCCACGCTGACGCTGCGCGACGAGAACGGCACCGTGCTCTCCAGCAGCGCCTACGCGCTGGACGGCACCTTCCAGATGGGCAAGTGGTCCACCAGCCGCAGCAAGCTGGCGCCCGTGGTGACCGCGCTGGTCACCGGCTTCGACCACTGACCGCTCCGACCCTGCTCCAAGGATCTCCCGTGACCGCCTCGACCTCCGCCTTCCGCCGCCTCGTCGCCCCGTCCTTGCTGGCCGTCGCCGGCGCGATGGCGGGCTGCGCCTCCAACACCCCGCTGGTGCAGGGCCCGACCTCCGTGCGCCCGGTTCCCCCGCCCACGTACGCCGAGCGCAACGTCACCGGCGGCATCTACCGCGCCAACCTCGGCACCGTGTCGTTGTTCTCCGACCAGCGCAAGCCGCAGGCCATCGGCGACACGATCAAGATCGACATCTCGGAAAGCCTGGACGCCAGCAGCGTCGTCAACAGCGTCAACAGCCGCGAGAACGCGGTCGCCTCCAAGGGCCCGGGCATGAACTCCAACAGCCTCGGCTCGCTGCTGAAGGGCCTGGCCAACATGGACGCCACCGCCTCGGGCAGCGACTCGTTCACCGGCAAGGGCAATTCGCAGAACACCGCCAAGTTCAATGCGCGCCTGTCGGCCTTCGTGATCAACGTGCTGTCCAACGGCAACCTCGTCGTGGCCGGCGAGCGCAGCATGTCGTTCAACGGCACGCTCAACACGCTGCGCTTCTCGGGCGTGGTCAACCCGCTGGACATCAAGGCCGGCGGCATCGTGGCCTCGGGCGACGTGGCCGACGCGAAGACCGAGCTGGTGGGCAGCGGCGGCACCGCCGACACGGCCTCGCGCAGCTGGCTGCAGAAGCTCCTGACGGACGGCCTGTCGGTCTGGTGACGACGGGGCCCGCGGGCCTCGTTGCAGCACGATTTCCGCGGCTTCGCCTTGTTCGGCGAAGCCGTCGTCGTTTGTGTCGGGATCGACATGCAACCGACATGACTTGCACGACAGCGCGCGCTATGCTGACCCGCGTCGCCTCCCGTTGCCGTGCCTTGAAATGATCACCTGCCTCATCGTCGATGACGACCCCGCGCTGCGCGAACTCGTCGGCGACCACCTCACGCGCTACGGCCTGACCGCGCGCCTGGCCGACAGCGCCGCCGCGATGCGCCGCGAACTGGCGCGCGGCGGCATCGACATCGTGCTGCTTGATCTGATGCTGCCCGACGGCGACGGCATCGAGCTGTGCCGCGACCTGCGCATGCATTCGAAGCTGCCCGTGATCATGCTGACCGCGCAGGGCGACCCGATCAGCCGGGTGCTGGGGCTGGAGATGGGCGCCGACGACTATGTCGCCAAGCCGTTCGAGCCGCGCGAGCTGCTCGCGCGCATCCACGCGCTGATCCGCCGCAGCTCCGGCACGCTGGCCCCCGGCGCGGCCGAGCCCGCCGGCGAAGCCGCTGCCGCGCCGCAGTTCGCGCCGCCGGGGCTGTCGGCGAGCGTGGAGTTCGGCGGCTGGCAGGTCGACTGGCGCAACCGCATGCTGGTCAGCCCCGAGGGCACGGGGCTGTCGCTGTCCAACGTCGAATACCGGCTGCTGGCGGCCTTCGCCGAGCACCCGGGCGAGGTGCTCAGCCGCGGCCAACTGGTCGAGATGACGCGCAGCGTCGCGAGCGAGAACAACGAGCGCTCGATCGACTTGGCGGTCTCGCGCCTGCGCGCCAAGCTGCGCGAGTCCCTTGAGAATCCGCAGTTCATCCGCACCGTGAGAGGGCGCGGCTACCAGTTCACCGCCGAACTGGCCCGGTAGGCGGCACGACGTTCGCCCGGGACATCGCATCCCGCGCGAACGAAGGAACCGCCATGCTGCTCGTCTGCCCCCACTGCGCCGCCACCAACCGCGTCCCCGACGACCGCCTGCGCGATGCGCCGGTGTGCGCCAAGTGCGGGACGGCCCTGGCCGACACGAAGCCGGCGGAACTTTCCGAGGCCGTGTTCCCGAAATACATCCGTGCCACCGAGGCGCCGGTGCTGGTCGACTTCTGGGCCGCCTGGTGCGGGCCGTGCCGGCAGATGGCGCCGCACTTCGCCGCCGCCGCGCAGCAACTGCCCGACGTGCGGTTCGCCAAGGTCGACAGCGACGCCGCCCAGCAGGCCAGCGCGGCCTACGGCATCCGCAGCATCCCGACGCTGGTCCTGTTCAAGGGCGGCAAGGAAGTGGCGCGGCGATCGGGCGCGTCGTCGGCCGGCGACATCGCCGCGTGGACGCGGGCTCAGCTGGCGCACGCGGGCGCGTGACGCTCGCGGGTGCGCAGGACGCTCAGCGCGTGCCCTCGGGCATGGCCATCGGCGCCAGCGCCGCCTGCTCGAGCGCGCCCGGCTGCTGGTCCAGCGGCGAGACGGCCTCGATCTCCAGCCACGCATCGAGGCCCCCGCGCAGGGCGCGGGCCCGGTGGTGGCCGTGGTCGGCGAGGATGCGCACGCCGCGCAGCGCCGAGACCTCGTTGGGGCAGCTGCAGTACAGCACGATCTCGCGGTCGCGCGGCAGGCCCGGAGCGGTGGCGGGCAGGTCGGCCAGCGTCGCGACCATCGCGCCCGGCACGCGCCGGTGGTCGTGCAGCGTGGCCACCGCCGAGCGCACGTCGATCACGATGGGCTCCTCGCCGCGACGGATCAGCTCGCGCAGCTCGTGCACCGCGATGCGCGGCGCGTAGCGGTCGCTGAGCATCCAGCGCCGACGCAGCCAGCGCCCCGTGATCAGGACGGCGAGCGCGATGACGATGGCGACCGCGGCGATGGTGCCGAACTCGGTCATGAAGTCCAGCACCATCACGATCTGGCCGGCGAAGATCACGCCGATCGCCAGGAACACGAGCGTCCAGATCAGCGAGGCGCCGACGTCGTACGAGATGAAGCGGCGCCACGACATGCCGAGCGCACCCGCCATCGGCGCGGCCACGACCGAGATGCCCGGCAGGAACTTGGCCGCGATCAGCGAGCTGCCGCCCCAGCGCGACAGGATGCCCTCGCTCTGGCGCACGCAGGTGTCGGGCGACAGCGAGATGCGGCACAGCAGCTTCATGACGCGGTGCCCGCGCCAGCGCCCGGCCTGGTACCAGACGGCGTCGCCGAGCACGTTGGCCACGACCGAGACGCCCACGCACACCAGCAGCGAGATCTGGCCGGCCATCGCCACGCCGCCGGCCACCACCAGCAGCGGCGCCGCGGGCACGGGCGCGCCCACGCGGGCGGCCAGCGTGATCACGAAGACGATCAGCGCGCCGTGGGCGATGAGCAGCGGGATGAGGTCGCGCATGACGGCAAGGGGCGAGACGGACGGGAGGACCTCAAGGATACAAGGCTTGCCGCGGCACGTTCGCCGCAGGGCTGTCGGACGCGGGGACGCGGGCGGCGACAATCCGGGGCATGTCAGACGAGAACCAGATCGAGATCCCGCCGTCGTTCATCGCGCTGTTCGTCGAGCCCGGACGACTCAAGCCGAGTGCCACGCGCGCCGAGATCACGCAGCGCTACGAGTTCTGCGAGGCGCTCGCCACGATGCTCGTCGAACGCGCGCAGACCCTGCAATGGCAGCTGGGCATCACCGAAGCGGACGTCCTCGAGCGCCTGCACGTGGGCCTGATGGGCGAGGGCGCCCCGGTGCCGCCGGACGAAGGCGACTGGATCATCAAGCGCCTGGCCGAGCTCCTGGAATGGGAGCGGCCGGCCTGGAAGCGCGACGCCTGACGAAGCGGCGGCCCCAAAAGACGATGCCCGCAACCATTGCTGGACTGCGGGCAACATCACCGAACGTCTGATACAGACGACGGTTTCCTGCGGGTACTGGGTGACGGGTTCCCATCGTTCCGCCCAATTTGCGGCCGGTTGCGTACCTCGGACACTTCGTATTCTGCGCATGGCGCCCGGCGCCGATCGCCGGAGAAGCGCCCGCTTTCAGGCCAGTTCCGAATGCCGCGATTCGCCCGGCTCGCGCGCGGCGGCGCCCTTGCTGACGCTTTCGCCGTCGTTGCGGCGCAGGCCCCGGAAGGCCAGCGAGGACAGCAGGGTCAGCGAGGCCATCATCAGGTAGCCGTGGTGCAGCGCACGCGTGACGGCCGCGTGGTCGGACTGCGGCAGCTCCGCGAGGAAGAACGAGGTGACCAGCGTGGCCATCGCCAGGCCGAAGCTCAGCGACATCTGCTGCAGGGTGCTGGCGATGGTGCTGGCCATCGACGCGTCGCCCGGGTCGATGTCGGCGTAGGCCATCGTGTTGAGGCTGGAGAACTGCAGCGAGTTGAACAGCCCCATCGTGGCACCGAGCGCGACGATCACGCCGAGCCAGGTCCCCGGCCCGACCAGCGAGTAGCAGGCGATGCAGCAGGCGACCAGGACGGTGTTGGCGGTTAGCACCTGGCGGTAGCCGAAGCGCCGCAGCAGCGAGGCCGACATCACCTTCATGAACATCGCCGACGCCGCGGCCGGCATCATCAGCAGGCCCGACGCCCACGCCGGCAGCCCCAGGCCCAGCTGGTACAGCAGCGGCAGCAGGAAGGGCAGGCCGCCGATGCCCAGCCGCGTGACGAAGCCGCCCAGCACGGAGATGCGGAAGGTGCGCACCTTGAACACGTCCAGCCGCAGCAGCGGGAAGGGCGCCTGCGTCGCGTGCCAGCCGTAGGCGGCCAGGAGCGCCACCGCCAGCAGGAGCAGCAGCGTGATCTGGAACGGCGGCACCGAGTGCTCGCCGAACACCTCCAGCAGCCACGACAGCAGCGCCACGCCCGAACCGAACAGCACCAGGCCGACGATGTCCAGCGGCGGGGGATCCGCGGTGCGGTAGTCGGGCATCACCCGGCGCCCCAGCCAGAACCCGACCAGGCCGACGGGCACGTTGACGAAGAACATGACCCGCCAGTTGAGCCAGTGAACGATCAGGCCACCGACGGTCGGGCCCAGCAGCGGGCCGATCAGGGCCGGGATGATGATGAAGTTCATCACCCGCAGCAGCTCGGACTTCGGGAACGTGCGCACCACTGCGCTGCGGCCCACCGGCATCATCATCGCGGCGGCGATGCCCTGCGGCACGCGCGAGGCCACCAGCAGGCTGGCATTGGGCGCCAGGCCGCACAGCACCGACGACACGGTGAACATGCCGAGCGCGAACAGGAAGATGCGGCGGCTGCCGAAGCGATCGGCCAGCCAGCCGCTGACCGGGATCGAGACCGCCAGCGCGAGGATGTAGCTGGTGGCCACCGCCTTCAGGCTCAGCGGCGTGACGCCCAGGCTGGCCGCCATCGACGGGATGCCGGTGTTGACGATCGTCGAGTCCAGCTGCTCCATGAACAGCGCGGTCGCGACGAGCCAGGGCAGGTAGCGCTGGGTGCGGGCGAGATCCATCGCGGCCCATTCTCGTCCGCGGCGCGATTCGACGGGCGCGCATGGTTTCCCCTGCGGCCGGCGCAGGTCCCCGGCTCGACGACAATCCCGTACCGCCGTTTCCCCGCCGCCCGCACGCCATGAGCTTCGAAGTCGCCGACACCCTCGACATGTCCACGCCCGCCGCCAAGCGCGCGTCCTACGAACTGCTGGCCGCGCAGGTGCGCTCGCTGATCGAGGGCGAGCGCGACATGGTCGCCAACCTGGCGCAGTTCTCGGCGCTCGTGTGGCAGTCGGTGCCGGAGCTGAACTGGGCCGGCTTCTACCTGGCGCGCGGGCAGGAGCTGGTCGTCGGCCCGTTCCAGGGCAAGGTGGCCTGCGTGCGCATCCCGTTCGGCAAGGGCGTGTGCGGCGCCTGCGCGCGCACCCGCTCGATCCAGCGGGTGGAGGACGTGCACGCCTTCCCGGGCCACATCGCGTGCGATTCGGCCTCCGCGTCGGAGCTGGTGCTGCCGGTCATCGCCGGCGACCGGCTGGTGGCGGTGTTCGACCTGGACAGCCCGCGCACGGCCCGCTTCGACGCGGACGACGCGCGCGGGTTCGAGGCGGCCGTGCAGGTGCTGGCCGCGGGCACCGACTGGCCCTGAACGGGGGCGGTCGGGTACGGGTTTGACCTGATCGGCCGTCCAGCGCCATGGCCGTTGACCGGGAAGGCGCCCGCTTGCGAACCGCTTGCCGGCTCGACAATGCAAAAAACGCACACCCCACCAATGCTTCACGGGATTTGACCCCGGGATTGCAGAAAAGATCGCCATCCCCGGGCGATTGTCTGCATATCATGGCTGCATGATTTCGATGCAGGGTGTCCCGTCGTCGCTGATCGCTCGCCACGAGTCGTGGGTGCGCAAGCAGGCCAGCGCGCTGTCCCGTCGATTGCCCGCCAACGTGGAGAAGGCCGACCTCATCCAGGCGGGGCTCATCGGTGTCGCCCAGGCCGCGATGAACTTCCAGTGGGAGGGCGATCCGGACAGCGAGGAGGGCCGCGAGGCGTTCCTGCGCTACGCCCAGCTGCGCGTGAAGGGCGCGATGCTCGACGAGCTGCGCCAGATGGACCAGCTGAGCCGCTCCCAGCGCCGCAAGTTCAAGGTCATCCAGATCGCCCGCGAGCGCTGGATGCAGGCCCATGACCAGCCGCCCAACCTGACCGAGCTGAGCGAGGTCTGCGGCATCGAGGTCACCGAGATCGCCGAGCTCGAGCAGGCGGCCTCCACCGCGCAGACGCAGAGCCTGAGCGACGACGAGGACGACGGCGACCACCACGCGCCGGCCGGCCACGCGGCCACGCCCAACGACGAGGTCGAGGCCCGCGTCGACACGGCCATCCTGCTGCGCCGCCTCGAGAAGTTCTTCGCCACGCTGCCCGAGCGGGAGCGCCAGGTCATCGACGCCTACATGGGCATCGGCATGAGCACCGAGGAGGTGGCCGAATCGCTGGGCGTCAGCACCTCGCGCGTCTCGCAGATCTACCAGGCCACCGTCAAGCGCATCGGCCAGCACTTCGCCCAGAAGGACCAGCGCGCGCTCGACAAGTACCCGGTGCGCTCCGGCCCCGAGTTCGAGACGCTGCTCGCCAAGCGAGAGGCGCAGGCGCCCTGGGGCACGCTGCTCGAACAGGCGCTCACGGCGCCGGGCGAACGTTTCGGCGCGCGCGGGCGCCGCAAGGCGACGTCGGCCGCGGCCGCCAACGGCCACGTCGAGGGCGACGAAGCGGCCTGATTCCCGGGCAGGCACGCACGCCGATTGCCGCCCCGGCGGGGTTGCAACATCGGCCGCGTGCCCCGCCCGCCATGTCCCAAGATCCGCCAGCCGCCGGCGCCACGCGCCGCGGGTTCCTGCAGACCGCCGGGGCCCTGGCCGGTACGCCGCTGGTCGCCGGGACGGGGCATGCCGCCGCGCGAGCCGCGGCGGAGCAGCCGCCCGCGGCGCCCGTGGCGCTGACCCTGCGCGTCAACGGCCAGGAGCATGCGCTGCGGATCGAGCCGCGGACCACGCTGCTGGACGCGCTGCGCGACCACCTGGGCCTGACGGGCACCAAGAAGGGCTGCGACCGCGGACAGTGCGGCGCCTGCACCGTGCTGGCCGGCGGGCGGCGCATCAATGCCTGCCTGTCGCTGGCGCTGCAGCATGACGGCGACGACATCGTCACCATCGAGGGCCTCGGCCAGCCTGGCCACCTCCATCCGTTGCAGGCCGCCTTCATCGCCGAGGACGCGTTCCAGTGCGGCTACTGCACGCCGGGCCAGGTCTGCTCGGGCGTCGCGCTGATGGCCGAGGCGCGCCGCGGCGACTGCAGCGCGGCCACGCCGGACGTCCGGCGCACCGGCGCCATTGCGCTGACCGACGCCGAGATCCGCGAGCGCATGAGCGGCAACCTGTGCCGCTGCGGGGCCTACGTCAACATCGTCAACGCGGTGCGCGTCGTCGCGCGGCAGGAGGGCGTCGCATGAGCGCGCGCGGCCGCTCCGGGGCGCGGGGGGCCGTGGCATGAGTCCGTTCGCCTACCACCGCGCGCGCAGCATCGACGACGCCGTGCGCCTGGGCGCCTCGCCCGGCGCGCACTTCCTGGGCGGCGGCACCAACCTCGTCGACCTGGCCAAGGGCGGCATCGTGCAGCCGCTGCTGCTGGTGGACGTGAGCCGGCTGCCGCTGGCCGAGGTCGCGCCGTTGCCCGACGGCGGCCTGCGCATCGGGGCCATGGTGCGCAACAGCGACGCGGCCAACCATCTCCTGGTGCGCAGCCGCTATCCGCTCCTGAGCCAGGCGCTCGTGGCAGGCGCGTCGCCGCAGCTGCGCAACATGGCCACGGTGGGCGGCAACCTGCTGCAGCGCACGCGCTGCCACTATTTCTACGACACCGCGTTCGAGCACTGCAACAAGCGCGTCCCGGGCAGCGGCTGCGACGCCGTCGACGGCATCAACCGCAACCACGCGATCCTGGGCGCGAGTCCGGCCTGCATCGCGACGCATCCGTCGGACATGTGCGTCGCGCTCGCGGCCCTGCGCGCCAGCGTGCGCGTGCGCGGGCCGCGCGGCGATCGCTCGATCGCGCTGGCCGACTTCCACCGCCTGCCCGGCGACGCGCCGCAGCACGACACGACGCTGGCGCCCGGCGAACTGATACTGAGCGTCGACCTCCCGCCCGACGGCTTCGCCACGCGCTCGCATTACCTGAAGCTGCGCGACCGCGCGAGCTACGCCTTCGCGCTGGTGTCGGTCGCCGCGGCGCTGGACGTGCGCGACGGCGTGGTGCGCGACGCGGCGATCGCACTCGGCGGCGTCGCCCACAAGCCCTGGCGACGGCCCGAGGCCGAGGCCCGGCTCATCGGCCGTCCGCCCGGCGACGACACGTTCGGCGAGGCCGCCGACGTGCTGCTGCAGGGCGCCCGGCCGGCCTCGCAGAACGGCTTCAAGCTGACGCTGGCGCGGCGCGCGGTCGTGCGGGCGTTGCAGACCGCCGGAGCCCAGGCATGACGGCCATCGGACAGCCGCTCGATCGCGTCGACGGGCCGCTGAAGGTCTGCGGCCAGGCACGCTACACCGGCGACATCGCCGTACCGCGCACGGCCCATGCGGTGCTGGTCACCAGCAGCATCGCGAGCGGACGCGTCGCAGCCATCGACACCGCCGCGGCGCAGCGCGCGCCCGGCGTCGTCGCGATCATCAGCCACGTCAACGCGATGAAGCTGCCGCAGGGCGGCCGGGCCGCGGTCGATCCGCCCGAGGGCCGCGTGCTGTCGCTGCTGCAGGACGACCGGGTCGCTCATGCCCTCCAGCCCATCGCGGTGGTGGTGGCCGAGACCGCCGAGCAGGCCCAGGGCGCGGCCGCGCTCGTGCGCGTGACGTACGAGCGCGCGCCCGTGCGCGGGGACTTCGCCGCCGAGCGCCGCAACGCGTACCCGCCCGACAAGGTCAACGGCGGTCCGCCCGACACCTCGCGCGGCGACATCGACGGCGGGCTGCGCGCGGCGTCGCGGCGGCACGAGGCCGTCTACACCACGCCCTTCGAGCACCACAACCCGATGGAGCCGCACGCCACGCTGGCGCGCTGGGAGGGCGACCGGCTCGAGATCGAGGATTCGACGCAATACGTCGCGGGCGTCCGCCGCACGCTCGCCAAGACCTTCGGCATCGACCCGGCACGGGTGCGGGTGCGCTCGGCCTTCGTCGGCGGGGCGTTCGGCGGCAAGGGCTCGGCGTGGTCGCACGTGGTGCTGGCGGCGATGGCCGCGCGCCAGGTCGGGCGGCCGGTGCGGCTGGTGCTGCAGCGGCCGCAGCTGTTCGGCCCGGTCGGCGGCCGGCCGCACACGTGGCAGGCGATGCGCATGGGCACCGACGCCGAGGGCCGGCTGACCGCGCTCGAGCACCGGTCGATCTCGACCACCTCGACGCTCGAGGACTGGGTGGAGAGCTGCGCCGTCGTCACCCGCATGCTTTACGCGAGTCCCGCGGTGGCGACGGCGCACCGCCTGGTGAAGATGAACGTCGGCACGCCGACCTTCCAGCGCGCACCGGGCGAGTCCAGCGGCATGTTCGCGCTCGAGAGCGCGATGGACGAGATGGCGATCGCCGCGGGCCTCGACCCGATCGAGTTCCGCCTGCGCAACGACGCGCAGCGCGACGACCAGAAGGACGCGCCGTTCTCCAGCAAGGCGCTCATGCAGTGCTTCCGGTTGGGCGCCGAGCGCATCGGCTGGTCGCGCCGCCAGGCGAGTCCGGGCGCGCTGCGCGACGGCCACTGGCTGGTCGGCCTGGGCTGCGCCAGCGCCACGCGGCCGGCCAAGCGCAGCCCGTGCGCGGCGCGCGTGCGCCTGGGCGCCGACGGCCGCGCGCTGGTGAGCTCCAGCACCGCCGAGCTCGGCACCGGCAGCTACACCGTGATGGCGCAGATCGCGGCCGACGGCCTGGGCCTGCCGGTCGAGCGCGTTCGCTTCGAACTCGGTGACACCGATCTCCCCGAGGCACCGATCTCCGCCGGCTCGATGACCGTCGAGAGCGTGGGCTCCGCCATCGACGACGCCTGCGTCAATGCGCGACGCCAGCTCGTCGCCCTGGCGGTCGCCGACCGCGAGTCGCCGCTGTACGGCCTGGCGGTCGAAGACCTCGTCATGGAGGACGGCTGGCTGCGCGAGCGCGCGGGCACGGGCCGTCGCGACAACGTCGCCGTGTTGCTGAGCCGGCGCGGCGGCGCGCCGCTGGTGGCCGACGGCAGCAGCCGGCCGGGCGAGGAAGAGAAGCAGTTCTCGATGAACTCGTTCGGCTCGGTGTTCGCGGAGGTGCACGTCGACCGCGACCTGGGGCTCGTGCGCGTGCCGCGCATCGTCGCGCGCTTCGGCGCCGGCCGCATCATCAACGCCAGGACGGCCCACAGCCAGCTGCTGGGCGGCATCGTGTGGGGGCTGGGCATGGCGCTGACCGAGGAGTCGGTGCTCGACCCGCGCTACGCCCGCTTCGTCAACGCGAACCTGGCCGAGTACCACGTGATCGTCAATGCGGACGTGGGCGAGATCGACTGCGCATTCGTCGACGAGGTCGACCCGCACGTGAACTCGCTCGGCGCCAAGGGGCTGGGCGAGGTCGCGATGACGGGCGTCACCGGCGCGGTGGCCAATGCGATCTTCAACGCGACGGGCAAGCGCGTGCGCGACCTGCCCATCACCCTCGACAAGCTGCTGTAGACGTCTACAGCGTCTTCAGCACCTCGGCGCCCGGCGCCGTCATGCTCGCCGTGAACTCGACGACGTCGGCACGCGCCGCGCCATGGATGACGAACGGATCCTGCGCGAGCCGGGCGCGCAGCGCCTGCTCGTCGCTGGAGCGCGCCAGGATGACGCCGCCGGTGCGCGGCACGCGCCGCCCGGAGGCGATGAACAGCCCTTCGGCGTAGCCCTTCTTGAGCCACTCCACGTGGTCGTGCATGAGGGCGTCGATCTCCTCGACGGGCTTCAGGTAGGTGAGCGTGACGATGAACATGGCGTGAGGGCAGGGGACGGGCACCGTCGTTGCCGACAACGGGCAACGACCACGAGGAGTGCAATGTACCTGCGCCGACTGCGCCACGTGCTGTCAAAGGCCGGCAGCGCCTGGATCGACGACCACGCCCAGAGCATGGGCGCGGCGCTTTCGTACTACACGGTGTTCTCGCTCGCGCCGCTGCTGCTGATCGCGATCTCGGTGGCCGGGCTCGTGTTCGGGCGCGAGGCGGCGCAGGGCGCGGTGGTCGACCAGCTGCAGGGCCTGCTCGGCCGGCAGGGCTCCGGGGCGATCCAGGATCTGCTGAAGAACGTGGCCAAGCCGTCGGAGGGCGTGATCGCGACGATCACCGGCGTCGTCGTGCTGGCGATCGGCGCGACCTCCGTGTTCGCCGAGCTGCAGGACGACCTGAATCGCATCTGGCAGGTGCCCACGCCGAAGAAGGTGTCGACCTGGTGGGCGTGGCTGCGCACGCGCATCCTGTCGATCGGCCTGATCCTGGCGATGGGCTTCCTGCTGCTGGTGTCGCTCGCGGCGAGCGCGGCCTTCGACGCGTTCGCGGCGTGGTCGACGTCCCCGCTCGCGGCCTGGGAGCCGCTCGTGCACGTCGTCAACCTCGTGCTGAGCTTCGTCCTGACGACCGCGCTGTTCGCGTTGATCTACCGTTTCATGCCGCAAGCCACGATCGAATGGCGCGACGTCGGCATCGGCGCGGCCGTGACCGCGGCGCTGTTCGCGATCGGCAAGACGCTGATCGGCCTGTACATCGGCAAGAGCGCGCTGGCCTCGGGCTTCGGCGCCGCGGGCTCGCTGGCGGTGCTGCTCGCCTGGGTGTACTACTCCGCGCAGATCTTCCTGTTCGGCGCGGAGTTCACGTGGGCCTATGCGCACGCGTTCGGCTCGCGCCAGGGCGAGTCCACAGAGGCCCGTCCAGCCGACGACGACATGCAACGCGCTTCCGTGCGCTTTCGCTGAATCGTCGCCCACGCCAGTGGCACATCGCTTGCCTCGAACATCCACATGACACCTCCCATTCCGGCGGCGCTGCGCCGCTCGCTGCGCGACACCTTCGGCTTCGACGAGCTGCGCTCCGGCCAGCACGACGTGATCACGCGCGTGCTCGCGGGCCGACCCACGTTGGCCATCATGCCCACCGGCGCAGGCAAGTCGCTGTGCTACCAGTTGCCCGCGCTGCACCTCGACGGCACGACCGTGGTCGTGTCGCCGCTGATCTCGCTGATGAAGGACCAGGCCGGCAAGCTCGAGGAGGCCGGCGTGGCCGCCGAACAGCTCAACAGCGCGGTCAAGGCGAGCGAGCAGGACGCCTCGATGGAACGCATTGCCGATGCGCGCTCGGACATCGTCTTCGCCACGCCCGAACGCCTGACCGATCCGGAGTTCCGCGCGACGCTCGCGGCCCAGGGCGTCGCGCTGCTGGTGGTCGACGAGGCGCACTGCATCTCCCAGTGGGGCCACGATTTCCGCCCGGCCTACCTGGAGATCGGCGCCGCGATCGAGGCGCTGGGGCGTCCGACCATCCTGGCGCTGACGGCCACGGCCACCGCGGAAGTCATCGACGACATCCGCCACCAGCTGGGCGTGCCCGACATGGAGGTCGTCAACACCGGCATGTTCCGGCCCAACCTGGAGATGCAGGTGCTGCAGGTCACCAGCGAGGCGGAGAAGTTCGACAAGCTGCGCGAGACGCTGCGCAACACGCCGGGATCGGGCATCGTCTACACGTCCACCGTCAAGACCTGCACCGAGGTGTTCGAGCGGCTGCGCGACGCCGGCGAGTCGGTGTCCATCTACCACGGCAAGCTGCCCGCGGCCGAACGCAACGCGAACCAGGACGAGTTCATGAGCGGCGCGCGGAGAGTGATGGTGGCCACCAACGCGTTCGGCATGGGCATCGACAAGGCGGACATCCGCTACGTGATCCATTTCCAGATGCCGGGCAGCATGCAGGCCTATTACCAGGAGGCCGGCCGTGCGGGGCGCGATGGCAAGACGGCGCGCTGCGTGCTGATCTTCGACCGCCGCGACCGCCAGGTGCAGCAGTTCTTCCTCGCGCGGCGCTACCCGCTCGTGGCCGACCTGGTCCGCGTGATCGAGGCCCTCGAGATCGCGCCGCAGGGATCGAGCCAGGTGGAGCTCGCGGCGCGCATCCCGGGCATGCCCAAGAACCGGCTCTCGGTGACGCTGAGCCTGTTGCGCGACGGCGGCCTGGCGCAGTGCGATGCCGCCCACGGCTGGCAACGCACGGCGCTCGAGGCGACACCCCAGCACCTCGGGGCGCTCGCCGGCGACTACGCGAAGAAGGCCGAGCGCGACCACGAGGCGCTGGAGCGCATGGTGTTCTTCGCGCAGACCGGCTTCTGCCGCTGGAAGACCCTGCTCGAAGGCTTCGGCGAGACGCTGCCGGACGGTGCCGCGCGCTGCGGCCATTGCGACAACTGCGTGCGCCTCGCGTCGCAGGCGATCGAGTTGCTGCCCGAGCCCGAGCCGGTACCGCGGCTGCTCGATGCGACCGGGTTCTCGAACTCGATGTTCGAGATCGGCGAGGCCGTGAAGGCGCCGCGCTACGGCGAGGGCGTCGTCGCCAGCGTCAAGGGAGACCAGATCTCCGTGCGCTTCCCGGACAAGTCGCTGCGCACCTTCCTCGCGGAGTTCCTGAAGAAGGCCAAGGCGCGCGTACGCAGGACGTCGACGCCCCGTCGTCCGCCGGCGCGCTCGAACGCCGTGGCTTGAGCGCGCGTGGGCGGCGGGTCGCGGAGCAACCCGCATGCCCGACAGGCGCACTTCAGCCTCATGGAAAACGATCTGCTGTCGGCTTGATATTTGCCGAGCAGCGGCATCGAAATTCCGCGTCGCCAGGATAAAGTCGGTCGCTCCAACGCACGAGAGGCCACCGCGCCTGCCATGACGCCCTTGGCCGCCGTGAACGACGAATCCATGCATTCCGCGCCCCACGACCGCCGTCGCGACGACGCGTCGGAGCTGGAGTCGTTGCGCCGCGAGATCGCGTTGCGCGACGACGTGCTGTCCGTCGCGGCGCACGAACTGCGCAACCCGTTGCATGCGCTGTCGCTGCACCTCGCGCTGGCGCGCAGCACCGCGCTGGCCGGCAACGCCGCCGAGGCCGCGGAACGCATCCGACGGGCCGAGTTCACGCTCAAGCGCTACTCGGAACGCGTGACCGTGCTGATGGAGCTGGTGGCCACGCCGGCCGCCACGTACAGGCTGGACCACAAGCGCATCGACGTGCCGGCGCTGGTCGCCGCGCTGGCGGACAGCCTGGCCGAGGAGGCCCGCTTGCGCGGCATCGCCGTGCGGGTGGCCTGCGACGAGGCGGCGTTCGGCCCGATGCGCGCGGTGGACCCGGTCGCGCTCGAGCAGGTGGTCGACAACCTGCTGCTCAACGCCTTCAAGCACTCCGGTGCCAGCGAGGTGACCATCCGGCTGTCGTCGGGCCAGCACTGGTGGGTGCTGCAGGTCGAGGACAATGGCCATGGCATCGCCGCCGCGGACCAGGAGACGATCTTCGACAAGTTCGTGGTGGCGACCCATTCCGCCCGGGGTGCCGGCACGGGTCTGGGGCTGTGGATCGTCTCCCGGCTCGTGCAGGCGATGGGCGGCCAGATCTCGGTGGAGAGCATCCCCCATCAGGGCTGCGCCTTCACCGTCCGAATCCCCGAACGGGACGACACGAGCACGAACCGATGACCTCCTCGACCACCGACAACGTCCCTCCCATCGAGCGTCTGCGCAGTTCCGTCCCGGGACTCGACCAGATCCTGGGTGGCGGCCTGTTCCGCACCGGCGTCTACATCATCCAGGGCCTGCCCGGGTGCGGGAAGACGATCCTGGCCAACCAGATCTGCTACGGCCATGTCGCCGAGGGCGGAGCGGCCGTGTACGTGACGCTGCTGGCCGAATCGCACTCGCGCATGATCCAGCATCTGTCGGCGCTGTCGTTCTTCGACGTGCGCGCCTTCCCCGACAAGCTCGCCTACATCAGCGCCTTCCACGAGCTCGAGACTTCCGGGCTCAAGGGCCTGATGGCCGTGCTGCGGCGCGAGATGCGCGCGCGCAAGGTGGGCGTGCTGGTGCTCGACGGCCTGGTGGCGGCCTCGGAGAGCGCGAGCGACATCGACCTGAAGAAGTTCATCCACGAGCTGCAGAGCATCGCCGTGCTGCACGACTGCACGGTGCTGCTGCTGACCAGCGGCAACATCCACCGCATGGCGGCCGAGCACACCATGGTCGACGGCCTCGTCGAGCTGGAAGACAAGCTGTTCGACGCGCGCTCCGAGCGCTCGATCCAGGTGCGCAAGTTCCGTGGCGCCGGCCCGCTGCGCGGCAAGCACTCGATGCGCATCGACAACGACGGCATCACCGTCTTCCCGCGCATCGAATCGCTGTACCGCATCGCGGCCACCGACACCACCACCAGCGAGAGCGCGGTCACCAGCGGCGTCCCCTCGCTGGACGCGCTGCTGGCGATCCGGGGCGTCCCGGCCTCCAGCGCGACGGTGGTGATCGGATCCACCGGCACCGGCAAGACGACGCTGGGCCTGCATTTCCTGCACGCGAGCACGCCCGAGGAGCCGGGCCTGCACCTCGGCTTCTTCGAGGGCCCCGACCGGCTGCGCTCCAAGGCGCGCTCGATGGGCATGGCCCTCGAGCCCCTCGTGGCCTCGGGCGCGGTGGAGCTGATGTGGCAGTCGCCGGTCGAGGCGACCGTCGACGAGATCGCCGAGCGGCTGCTTGCCGCCGTCTCCCGACGCGCCGTGCGCCGCCTGGTCATCGACGGCTTGTCCGGCTTCCTCGAATCCACCGTCTACCCGGAGCGGATCGCGCGCTTCTTCTCCTGCCTCGTCAACGAGCTGCGCAACCGTCGCGTGACGGTGCTGATGACCCTCGAGACGCGCGACGTCGTCAGCAGCGTCGTGTCCATGCCGTGGGGCGTCTCGGGCCTCGTCGACAACCTGTTCTTCCTGCGCTTCGTGCACGACGAGGGCCATGTCGAGCGGCTGCTCACGATCATCAAGATGCGCGACACCGAGTACCAGGCCGGGCTGCGGCGGCTGAAGATCGATTCGCAAGGAATGCACATTGCCGGAACCTATCGGGCCGACGGCGACGTCATTCCTTCGGCGCAGCCCGTCGCCAGCCCGGAAGGGCCCGCGCCCTCACCGTCGAAATGACGGCGCGGGATAGAGGCATCGTGTGAAGACCATTCTTGTCGTCGACGACGAACTGGGCAGTGCGGAAGTCCTGAGCCTGATCCTGGAAGAGGAGGGCTACCGGGCCTTCTGCGCCGTCAATGGCCGCCAGGCGCTCATCCAGGCCCGCGACGTCGTGCCCGATCTCGTCATCGTCGACTTCATGATGCCGCTGATGAACGGGGCCGAGTTCTCGCGCGAGCTGCGCTCCGACGCACAGTTCACCGACACGAGGATCATCCTCAACAGCGGCCTGCCGGAAGCCGCGATCCGCGAGCAGTTCGACGGCTACGACGCGTTCCTGCGCAAGCCGTTCAAGGTCGAGACGCTGCTGGATCTCGTGCAGCGCTTCATCGGCCGCTGACCGCGCCCTCAGGCGGCCGCGGCGCCAGGCCCAGGCGCCGCAGCACGACGGCGTCGACGGACAGCTTGCCGGGCCCGAACAGCACCAGCGCGGCCAGGATCGTGCCCCACACGAGGTGCATGTGGATCGCGGCGGGGCAGTCGAAGCCCCACAGCTGCGGGTACGAGATCACCGCCATCGCGTTGACGACGAACAGTCCCGCGGCGCCGAAGCGGCCGGCCAGGCCCAGCGTGATGAGCACCGGGAACGCGAGTTCCCCGAATGCGCCGACGTAGGCCGCGACGTCCGGCGGCAGCAGCGGCACCTTGTATTCGTCGTGGAAGAGTGCCAGCGTCGCGCCCCAGTCGGAGACCTTGATGACGCCGGCGCGAAAGAAGACGGACGAGACGTACAGGCGCAGCGCGAGCAGCGCCAGCGGTTGCAGATGGTCCGCCAGGTTCGTCAGGACGAGGGCGCGTTGGATGAGTTGTCGCATGTCGTGGGTGTTTCAGTCGATGACGCCGCAGGCCAGCCGCGCCGCGAAGGCGCGCCCCAGCAGGGCGCCGAGGTCGAAGTCGGGATGGCGATCGAGCGTGGCCGACGCGGCGTCGGCCAGGGTCGCGCCGCGGAGCGAGGCCTCGATGAAGCTGGCGTCGGCGGGCGGGCAGTCGCTGACCGTGACGACGAAGCCGTCGCGCGCGACGAGCGCCGTCTCCGCGCGCTGCCAGTCCACCTCGAACGCCCCGTCGAAGCCGGGCTGGTGGATCGTCCAGACGCGCACGACCGGATAGGCGGAGCGCACGACGGCGAGCCCGGGCGACCACCGGAAGCGGATCGCGTCCAGGCGTTCCGGCGGGATCGCGGCGAGCACGGCCGCATCCCAGTCGGGCGCATCGGCGGCGCCGTACGCCAGGTGCGCGGCCCACTCCAGCCGCGCCAGGTCGGGCAGCCAGGGCATGTCCTGCACGTGCTCGAACGACGCGAGGAAGGCGTCGAACGTGGCGCCGAAGTGGGTGAGGTCGCCGCTGGTCGACGGCGTGCCGCGCTGGTGTTCGCGTGCCAGGCCATGGAAGAACTCGCCGCCCACGACCTGGCGGATCACCGGATACGCGGCGGACAGCGCCTTGTCCGCCGCCGCCACCATGTTGGCGCGGTAGATCGCCATGCGGCGGTCGACGACATCGGCCTCGCCCGCGAGCCAGCGTGCGACCGCGGGCGTGCGCCTGCGATCGCGCAAGGCGGCCGCGAAGTCCGACTGGAAGGCGAGCAGTTCAGGCATGGGCGACCTCGCGGTCGGCGATGTCGCTCGCCTGGGCGGCCTGCTGCAGCAGGACGTCGAGGGCGGGCAGGTCGGTGTCCCATTCGATCAGCGTCGGCTTCGGGCCGAAGCGTCGCACCGCGTCCGCGTACAGCGACCACACCGGGTCGCACACGATGGCGCCGTGCGTGTCGACGAGGCAGTCGTCGACCACGTCGTGGCCGGCGAGGTGGATCTGGCCGATGCTGGCCGCGTCCAATGCATCGAGCCGTTCGGCCGCGTCGAAGCCGAAGTTCCGCGCGTTGACGTACAGGTTGTTGAGATCGAGCAGCAGGCCGCAGCCGGTGCGGCGCGCCAGTTCGGCGAGGAAGGCGGTCTCGGTCATCTCGCTGTGGCGGCATTCGACGTAGGCCGAGAGGTTCTCGAGCAGCACCTGGCGCCTCAGCACGGACTGCACGTGGTCGACGCGATCGGCCAGCAGCGCCAGCGCCTCGCGGGTGTAGGGCAGCGGCAGCAGGTCGTTGAAGTGCACGCTGCCGACACCGCCCCAGCACAGGTGCTCCGAGACGAGCGCCGGCTCGACGCGGTCGACCAGCCGCTTGAGGCTGGCCAGATGCTCGCCGGCGAGGCGGTCGGCCGAGCCCAGCGACAGGCCGACGCCGTGCAGGCTGACCGGGTAGGCGGCCCGCGCGCGCTCCAGCGCATGCATGGACGCGCCCCCCGCGAGGAAGAAGTTCTCGCTGTGCACCTCGACGAACGCCAGCGCGGGCCGCCGCTCGAACACCTCGCGGTAGTGCGGCTGGCGCAGGCCGATGCCGGCACCGACGGGCGGGGGTGGGGCGGCGGTCATGCCTGGCCTTCGTGAGGATGCGGACGACGCGGGATTACTTCTTCGGCGCCATCGTCGAGCCGCCCATCTTCTCGCAGGTGCCCTTGTCGACGTACTTCCAGTCGCCCTTGTCGTTGTCCTTGGTCGCGGTGCCCGCGCACGAGTGCGAGCCGGTGGGGCTGGCGCAGTCGTTGGCGCCGGCCTTGGCGACGCCGAAGCACTTGTCCTTGTCCGGTTGCGGCGCGGCCGGGCCGGCGTGGGCGGCGAGCGCGCCGAGGGCGAGGACGGAGGCGAGGGCGGTGCGGATGAAGACTTGCTTGTCCATGGCTGGAACTCCTTGACGGTTGTGGATGATGCGCGCCGAAGTGCGGCACCTCCGTCTGTCGTGCGGCCACGCCGGTCCTTACGCGCCCGTCGAAAAAATGTTCGCCCTCAATGCGCGAGCCAGTCCGCGACCAGCGGCACGACCCGGTCCGGCGCGTCGCGCAGCACGAAGTGGCCGACGTGCGGCAGCGTCACGACCGTCAGCGCGCCGTCCACCCATTGCCAGGTGCCGTCCAGGGCGCCGGGCAGCAGGAACGGGTCGTCCAGGCCGTGGATCACGAGCACGGGCGCATGCACCTTGGTCACGGGCGAGGTGTCCGGCGCGTACGGCTCGCGCGGGTAGTTCTGGCGGTAGTAGTCGACCATCGCCTCGATGCTGGAGCGCTGCATCGCCTGCGTGTACTTCTCGCGGGTGGCGGTGTCGGCCTTGTCGGGAACGGCGATGTCCACCAGCTGCGCGACGCTCAGCTTCTTCCACGCCCCGTCCTGCTGGAAGAAGCGTGCGTAGGCGCTGCTCCTGGCCTGCTGCGGGTTCGTGGCCAGCTCGCGGCGCAGGCCCCGCACGTGCGGCAGGTTCAGGATCACGAGGCGGTCGACGAGCTCGGGCCGGTCCATCGCCACCTGCCAGGCGACGACGCCGCCCCAGTCGTGGCCGATGATCGTCGCCCTGGGCAGGCCCGCCTGCTTCAGCACCGCGGCGACGTCGCCGACCAGGTCGTTCAGCTGGTAGTTCTGCTCGCCGGCGGGATGGTCGGACAGGTTGTAGCCGCGCTGGTCGATCGCGATGACGTAGTGGTCGCGCGCGAGGCCGGCCATGAGCGCGCGCCACGAGTACCAGTAGTCCGGGAAGCCGTGGATCATCAGCACCGGCGCGGCATGGGGATCGCCCAGCGTCACGTAATGGATGCGCACGCCGCCCGAGTCGGCGTAGCCGTCCTGGACGCGGCTCGAGACGTCCTGCGCGGGGACGGCCGCGGCAGCCAGGGTGAGCAGCAGGGCGAGGACGAGACGGGGAGTCTTCATGGGCGGACCGGTGGTGGGTGTGGCGGTGGGCGGTTTGTACCACCGGCGCCCGGCGCGACGGATTCTTCGCGCCCTCGGCGATCGAGTTTGAAACCGCTTTCAAAACAGCGGTAACATGCGCGATCCGAACGCCGCGGGGACTGCGACCTGCCGCGGCGCGCACGCTTCCCGCCGACCTCCGGAGACTCGATGAATTCCGTCCTTCCCGCCGCCGTCGCCTGCGCGCTCAGCCTGGCCCAGGCCACCGCCGGCGGCGCCACGCTGGAGATCCACACCACGGCCGCGGGCAGCGCCGAGCGCCTCGCCGCCAGCACCGCGACCTTCGCGCCGGGCGTGCAGCCGCCCGAGGGCGACGTGTCGGTGTTCGTCGATCCGGCCAAGGCCTACCAGACGCTGCTGGGCATCGGCGGCGCCATCACGGACGCCAGCGCCGAGGTGTTCGCGAAGTTGCCGGCCGAGGAGCAGGCGCACCTGATGCGCGCCTATTACGACCCGGTCGACGGCATCGGCTACACGCTCGCCCGCACCACCATCCACAGCTCGGACTTCAGCAGCGGCAGCTACACCTACGTGGCCGAAGGCGACGCGAAGCTCGAAAGCTTCTCCATCGCGCACGACCGCGAGTTCCGCATCCCGCTCCTCAAGCGCGCGATCGCCGCAGCCGGCGGCCACCTGACGATGTTCGCGAGCCCGTGGAGCGCACCGGCGTTCATGAAGACCAACGGCAGCATGCTGCAGGGCGGCCAGCTCAAGCCCGAGTTCGCCGATGCGTGGGCGCGCTACTACACCCTGTTCATCCGCGCGTACGAGAAGGAAGGCATCCCGATCTGGGGCATCACGGTGCAGAACGAGCCGATGGCCAGGCAACGCTGGGAGTCGATGATCTACAGCGCCGAGCAGGAGCGCGACTTCCTGAAGAACCACCTCGGCCCGGTGATGGCGCGCGCGGGGCTCGGCGACCGCAGGATCATCGTGTGGGATCACAACCGCGACCTGATGACGCAGCGCGCCCGCGTGATCTTCGACGACCCGCAGGCGTCGAAGTACGCCTGGGGCATGGGCTTCCACTGGTACGAGACCTGGGCCGGCGGCGCGCCGATGTTCGCCAACGTGGGCGCCGTGCACCGCGCCTGGCCGGCCAAGCACCTGTTGCTGACCGAGGCGACCGTCGAGGGCTTCGATCCGGCGCGGATGCAGTCGTTCGCCAACGCCGAGCGCTACGGCACGGCGCTGATCAACGACTTCAACAACGGCGCCGAGGGCTGGACCGACTGGAACATCCTGCTCGACGAGAAGGGCGGCCCGAACCACGTCGGCAACTTCTGCTTCGCGCCCGTGCATGCCGACACGCGCACCGGGCAGCTCACGTTCACGCCGAGCTACTACTATCTCGGCCACTTCTCGAAGTTCATCCGGCCGGGCGCGCACCGCGTCGAGGCGGCTAGCAGCCGCTCGAACCTGCTGACCACGGCGTTCGCCAACCCCGACGGCTCGCTCGCCACCGTGGTGATGAACGGCACCGACAAGGTGGTCGACTACCGCTTCTTCGTCGGCCAGGACGAGGCGAAGGTGTCGATCCCGGCGCACGCGATCCAGACGCTGGTCGTGCGCTGAGGCGGCCTGGCCGGCTCAGCCAGCGCTCAGCCTGGCTACCGGAAACGCGGTATCTCCCGGGGGTCGTCGCGCCCGCGCCGATGGCACACTGCGGGCGCCGCCTTCGCGCATCCCGCGACGGCGCCCGCCGACTGCGGTCGCGCCAGACGCCCGACCGCGAGCCCGCCAGCCCGACCCGCCTCCCATGACGACGCTGCAGGACGCCCCACGATTCGATCCCACCCCGGCCGAGGCCACGGCCACCCGGGCCGGTGAACTGCTGCTGCAAGGCATCGCGGCCGCCGGACGGGGCGCGCCCGACGAGGCCATCGCCTGCATGCGCAAGGCGGCCGCGCTGCGGCCCGATCTCGCGCCCGCGCAGGCCAACCTGGGCCTGCTGCTGGTGGCGGTCGGCCGGCACGCCGAGGCCGAGGCGCCGCTGCGCGCCGCGCTGAGCCTGATGCCGCGCGACGCCGCACTGCGCAACGCGCTGGGCATCGTGCTGGAGGCGCTGCAGCGCTTCGACGATGCCGAGAAGACCTACCGCGCCGCGCTCGAGCTGGACCCGCGGCTGGCCGAGGCGCATGCCAATCTCGGCAATTGCCTGCGCCGGCTCGGCCGGTTGCAGCAGTCCGAGGCGCATCTCGTGCGCGCCATCGAACTCAAGCCCGATTTCGCCGTCGCCCATTACAACCTGGGCATCCTGCTGCAGGAACGCGAGGAAATCGATCGCGCCATCGCCCGATATCGTCAGGCGCTGGCACACCGGCCCGATTATCTCGAGGCGCTGAACAATCTCGGCAGCTGCCTGCGCACCCAGGGATTCGTCGACGAGGCGAAGGTCACGTTCGAGCGAGTTCTTCAATTGCAGCCGCTGCAGATCGAGGCGCATTGCAATCTCGCCCAATTCAAGACCTACCGGGCCGAGGACCCGCATGTGGGGCAATTGCTGTCGCAGCAGCACCGGGTTTCGTCGCTGCCCGCGGAGGGGCGCGCCCGATACTGGTTCACGATCGGCAAGATGCTGGAAGATGTCGGCTGCCACGACGAATCGTTCAGCGCGTACGCCGAAGGCAACCGGATCAAGAACGCCGGCACGCACTGGGACGAGGCGGCGCACCTGGCCCTGCAGCGCCGCATCATCGCCACCTTCACCCGCGACCACCTCGCCGCCCACGCCGTCCCGCCCGCCGCCGACGGGCCGACGCCCGTGTTCATCGTGGGCATGCCGCGATCGGGCACGTCGCTGCTGGAGCAGGTGCTGGCGACGCTGCCGACCGTGCACGGCGCGGGCGAGCTGACCTGGCTTCCGGAAACCCTGCACGTCGACGAAGCGCAGGGCCCGGAGGGTTTTCCGCAAATCCTGGCGGGGTATTCGACGGACGAGTATCTGCAGCTCGGCCGGCGCTATGTCGAACGCATCCGCGAACTCGCGCCGGACGCCACGCACGTGGTCGACAAGCTGCCGGACAATTTCCAGCACCTGGGCCTGATCCACCTGATGTTTCCGGGCGCGCGCATCATCCATTCGATGCGCGACCCGATGGATTCCTGTTTCTCGTGCTTCTCGCGCCTGTTCATCGGCGACAACCTCGGCTATGCGTATGACCTGGAGACGACCGGACGATACTGGGTCACGTATCACGAATTGATGCGGCACTGGCACGAGACCTTGCCCGCCGGCCGCATCCTGGACGTGTCCTACGAAACCATGGTGTCCGACTTCGAGAATCAGGCGCGCCGGCTCGTCGAGTATCTCGGACTGCCGTGGGACGCGCGCTGCCTGGGTTTCCACGAGAACCGCCGCATCGTGCGCACGGCCAGCGTCGCGCAGGTGCGCAAGCCGATCTACCGGACGTCGGTGGCGCGCTGGAAGCACTACGAGCGCCACCTCGGCGCGTTGCTGGAGATCGTGCGCGACTACCGCTGAGACCGCGTCCCGGCGCGCCAGCCGCGCAGGATCGTGACGTCGCCGGCCTCCTCGGCAGAGCGCGGGTCGCGGCAGATCTGCTCGAAGTGCCCGCGATCGCGCGGCGGCCGCGCCGCCTCGACGCCGGCCCAGCGGTTGCGCCCGTCCTGCTTGGCGAGATACAGGGCCTCGTCGGCGATGCGCGTCACCTCCGACCACGTCGCCAGCCGCGGCCGCGCGTCGCAGAACGGGAAGCTGGCGAAGCCGATGGAGCAGGTGACGGGCAGCGCGTTGCCGTCGCCGATCTCGAAGGCCTGCTCCGCCACGGCGGCGCGCAGGCGTTCGGCCAGCACGGCGCCTTCGCCGGCGTGCGTCGCGCGCGCCACCAGCAGGAACTCCTCGCCGCCCCAGCGGATGAGGAAGTCGGATTCGCGGATCGCCCCGCGCAGCCGGCGCGCCGCCTCCACCAGCACCGCGTCGCCCGCGGCATGGCCATGCTGGTCGTTGACCGACTTGAAGAAGTCGATGTCCAGCATGTAGAAGACGAGGTCGTGGTCGAGTGGCGGGTCGGTGGACGGCTGGCGCTGCGCATGTTCGAAGCGGCGCAGCGTCAGCGCGATCTCGTCCTCGATGTGCGCCATGAGGAAGCGCCGGTTGCGCAGCTGCGTCAGCGGGTCGGTGAAGCTGGCCTCCTGCTGCTGCAGGTACGCCTGTTCGAGCAGCGCATTCTTGCGCGCGAGCTCCTCCTGCGCCTGCTGCAGCTCGCCGAGGGTGGCGCCCAGCAGCTTGTAGGCGCGCGAGTTGTGCAGGCCGATGGCGCCGTAGGCGCACAGCGTGCGGAAGATCAGCCGCTCGCGCTCGCCGTAGGCGTCGGCCTGCGGCGACTGGATCGACATCACGCCCAGCAGGCTGTCGCCCACCACCAGCGGGGCGTACAGCGCGCTGGCCGAACGCAGCGTGCCTGGGATGTGGTTCGGGTTGAAGCCGGCGGGCGCCTCGCGCCGCAGGATCTCGCCGCGCGTGCGCGCGCAGCGCGCGACGTTGGACTGCTGGCTGTCCATCGCGACGCGGCGTCCCGGCTGCATGGGCTGGCCCTCGTCGATGCCGAACGCCAGCTCGATGCCGGCGCCGTCGGCGGCGACCGTCCAGATCGACATGTGCGTCGCATCCAGCAGCTCGTGCACGTGCGCGCGCAGGATGTCGAACACGGCGCGCTCGTCGAGGTGGCGCGTGATCTCCTGGCCGATCGCGCCGAGCGTCTCCAACGTCGCCGTCGTCTGCTGCAGCGTGCTCGCGAGCGAGCGCTGGAGCTCGGCATCCGCGCGGGCGCGCTCGGTCTGGAAGCCGATCTGCATCGCGATCGACCGGTTCAACGCGGCCGTGCTCGTGGTGGCCTCGCGAGCGGCGGCGGCCTGGCGTGACACCTCGTAGGCGACGGCGTGCTCGCCGGCATGCGCGTGCTCGCGCGCGAGGGCGTCGTACAGGTCGCCCGAGATCTGGTAGCCCTCCATCGAGTTGCAGATCGCCACCGCCTCGCGCAGGCAGGCCAGTGCGGCCGCGTGGTCGTCCGCGCCCGCGGGCGGCTCGCCGGCGGGCACCGTGGTGTGCAGGCGCGCAAGCTCCATGAGCACGCGGATCTCGATCGTGCGGCGGTTGAAGGCGCGGCAGTCGGCCAGCGCGTCGCGCGCGAGGGCGAGCGCCTGCGCGCGCCGGCCCAGGCCCGCGTGCGCGACCGCGCGCGCGAGGCGCACCTCCATCAGCATGTCGGTCTGCCGCAGCGTGCTCGAGCGCTCCTCGAGTTCCGCCAGCACCTCGAGCGCTTCGGCGTGCTTGCCCTGCAGGTTCAGCACCTCGCCGAGGTAGTGCAGGGCGATCACGAGATTGCGTGATTTCGGCGCGATCGCCAGCGTGCCGCGCGCCTCCTGCAGCAGCTCGATGGCCGCATCGTGGCGGCCCAGCGGCGCCAGGATGCCGCCCAGCTGGACCAGCGCGCCGGCGATCGCCATCGGCCAGCCGAGGCGGCGCGCCTCGTCGAGGCCGCGCTGCATCCAGGCGAGGCTGCTCTCGTGGTCGTTCAGGTTGGAGAAGCACGCGCCGATGTTGGTCAGCGCGATCACCGCGCGCTGCAGTTGCCCGGTCGCGACCGCGTCCTCGTGCACGCGGATGCGCTGCAGGATGGCCGGGCCGTTGTCGCCGTCGGAGAACGCGAGGTTGCCGAAGAAGTCGCGCACCCAGGTCGTGACGCCGGGCGGCCACGGCGCGCTGCCGTCGCCGAACGCGTCGCCCCAGCGCTCGCGGGCGAGGTGCGGATCTCCGAACACCGCCCAGCGCGCGATGCAGGCTTGCGCCATCAGCGTGCGCTGCGCGTCGTCCAGCCGGCGCGCGAGCGTCTCGCAGGCCTGCAGCGACGCGTCGCGCAGCTCGGTATCGCCCAGGTCGCTGGCCAGGTTGGCGGCCAGCCAGTGCGCGTCGGCCGCCGCGGCGGTGTCGGCCAGGTCGCGCGCGTCGCGCGTCGACGCGATGACGCCGTCCACCAGGTGTTGCGCGCCGACGTAGTCGGCCTGGCACCAGCGGACTTCCGCATCGACCAGCGCCAGCCGCAGGCCGGCGCTGCGGATCGAGGCCGCGCCGAGCGCCAGTCGGGCCGCCAGCGCGCGCGCTTCGGCGGCGATCTCGGTGGCCCGCCGGCCGTTGCGCTGGCGCAGGTGCCACGCCAGCGCGACGAGTCCGTCCAGGCGCGCTTCGCCCGACGCGGCCAGGGCGCGCTCCTGCTGCTCCAGCGCCGGCTCGTCGACGACGAAGGGCAGGGTCACGGCAGCCACGCTGCAGGGGTGGAAGTCTGCATTTTCTGACTGTAGCGCAGTCGTGCGGCACGGCGCACATGGCGGGCAGGCGTCGCCGCGCCTGGCCGCCCCGCCGCCTCAATACAGGAGCGCCAGTCCGTCCCGGATGGCCGGCGGCACGTTGGGCTCGGCGGCGATGTGGCCAAGGAAGGCGGGGTCGTCGGCGACGGTCAGCGGGTCGAGCTCGATCGCCCCGAGCAGGGCCGACAAGGGCGGGGCCGACGCCTTCGGCACGGCGCTGCCCGGCCCGGTGAAATCGGACGGGCCGCCGTAGGGCAGGCGAGGGCGCATGTCGATGCCGTCGTCGCGGATCTCGTCGAGCGCGAGCGTCCAGGTGGGACGGCGCGCCGCGTCCAGCAGCAGCCGGGCGGCGTGCGGCGCGTGCGGCGTCTCGAGCGCCCGCGCCAGCTCGGGCAGGCTGCGCAGCGCCTTCGCGAGCGCGCCGGCCGCGCTGGCGAGCGACACGGCCTCGACATCCGGGTCCCCGTCGGCATCCTTCAGGAACAGCACCCGCGCCTGTCCGCCGACGGCCGTCGTCTCGCCGTCCGCGTGCAGCGCGTGCATCAGCGCGGGCTCGCCGAAGCGGGCGACGCCCTCGATCATCACGAGGCGGATCGCCGTCTCGGGGGCATGGATCAGGGCCTCGTACGGGTCGCCCTCCGCGCCGTCGACGACGCACAGGTCGGCGTGCTTGCCCGCCTCGAGCGTGCCGAGGGCCGGCTGCCACTTGAGGATGGCGGCGGCATCGCGCGTGACCATCGCGACGATGTCGCGCGGGCTGAACAGGTCGTGCAGCAGGTGGTGCGAATACAGCCAGGCGACCTTCATCTCGCCCAGCAGGTTCTTGCTGCCCGAGGGCGACCAGTCGCTGCCCAGGCCGATCGGCACGTGCGCCGCCCGGGCGGCATCGACGCGCGCGGTGTCGCCGTACAGCAGCAGGTTGCTCAGCGGCGACCACACCATCGAGCCGCCGTGATCGTGCAGCACGGTGAAGTCCTCCGCCAGCAGGCCGGCGGCGTGGATGCCCGCGAAGGTGTCGTTGATCGCCCATTCGGCGGGTGCCACCTCGAGGGCCAGGAAATGCTTGCGGGCCGTCGACGTCGACTGTCCCGCACGCGTGATGCCTTCGCTCAGGTGCAGCAGGAAGCAGCTGTGCTCCTTGCCGAGCCGCGCCAGGAACCGGCGGGCGTCCTTGGCGTCGACGTCCGCGATGCGCGCGTCCGCATCCGAGAGATCGGCCTGGTCGGTGTTCTCGACGTTGCGCAGGATGCCGCGGAAGAAGCGCTGCACGCCGGCGTTGCTGTTGAGCATGATGCCCTGGCTCGTGGTGCAGCCGCCCATCAGGCACTTGCACTCCACGTAGCGCACCAGCGGGGCGAGGAGGGCGGGGCGGTCCGAGTCATCGCGGTACTCGCCGATGACCGTCATCGGGCCGCTGATCAGGCGGCGGTAGTCGGGGTGCGTCGGCCACTGGCCGCGGTCCTGGTACAGCCTGGGCACCGGGCTCCACAGCGGCAGCGCGTTGTACGCCAGGTGGTTGTGCAGCTCGATGAAGCCGGGAAACAGCGTGCCGCCGGTCGGCGTCACCGGCGTCGCCTCGAATCCTGGCGGCGGTGGCGACGCGCGCGGCAGCGCCGCGACGATGCGGCCCCGGGCGATGTAGAGGACGGCGTCGGGCAGCACCTGGAAGGCGTCGTCCATCGTGACGACGCGGCCGGCCAGCGCGATCGTCGGCCCCGACAGCGGGTCGACGGGCGTCGTGCGCCGGCCGACCAGCGGGGCCGCCCCCAAGGGGCCCGCCGCCTGATCGCCCGTCAGCGGGAACCAGCGGCGCACGGGCGTGGTCACGCGACGATCCCGGACGGCACTGTGATCGTGATGTCGCGCCGCTTGGCCAGCTCGCTGGCGCCGACGCGCACGGCCCAGCCGTCGCGCTCGTGCATCCACGCCGGCAGGCCGGCGGGCAGGTCGGATTCCGGAATGGCGACGCGGTCCCTGTCCGCCCAGGTGCTGCCGTAGGCCACCGGGGAGATCGGCACGTCGGGACGCGTGACGGCCGGCCACAGCACGTCGAGCGCGGCGTTCCAGTTCTGCAGCAGCTTGGCCGTCGCCGCGGCGAGCCTGGCCTTGTCGCCCTTGGACGAGCTCTCGGGCTGCGTCGGGTGGGTGACGGCCGCGTAGGCGACCTGCGCTGCCTGGCCGGCGGCCGTGGCCCGCCAGGTCGTCCACGCCTTGTCGGCCGCCTGTCCGAGCGCGATGACGGCCTGCACCTGGCCTCCCACCAGCAAGGCGTCGAGCCAGCGATTGCGATAGTCATTGAGCGCCGCCGAATGCTGCGTCTCCGACTTGACGTCGCCATAGACGCTGTACAGCCAGGTGTTGATGCAGACGTAGCTGCGCGTGACACCCAGCTTGGCCAGCAGTCCCTGCAATCGGCGACCGGCTTCGCCGACCAGGATGCGTCGCACGATGGTCTCGTGCTGCGCCGGGTCCTGGCCGATGACCAGCACCCGCGCGGAGCCGTCGAGCCGGCCGCGATGGAACACCGGGCCCCATTCGATGCGGAACTGGTCCGCGGGATAGACGTCGGCTTCGGGATAGTCCGCGCACAAGCTCAGGAACGGCTCGGCGATGTAGCCCGGATCGAAGGCATGGGTCATGGGCCTGTCCGTGGAGATGGCGCCGGAGGCAGCGTCGCGCCGATATTGCGCCTGGAGCGCGGAGGCCGGTAGGCGGCTTCTAGGGGTCGGGCGTGATCTCGAGGGGGGCGCTGATCAGGGCGAGAGGGGTGGCCTCCGCGACCAGGATGCGGTAGCGTCAGGCGTCGTATCCGCCGCCACCGCCCATGCCCCTCGCCGCACTCGCCTCCGAATGGCCGGTCCTCAACGCCTTGCTGGACGAGGCATTGGCCCTGCCGGCGGATGAACGCCAGGCATGGCTGCGCTCGCTGGAGCAGCGCGCGCCCGACCGGCACGCCACCGTACGGCATCTGCTCGAGCTCCACGATCGCGTGGGGGAAGGTTTCCTGGCAGCGCTTCCGCCGCTTCTGCACGACGCGTTGGCCGAACCGGACGCCGCCGCCGGGACGCGCGTCGGACCCTACCGGCTCGTCCAGGAGATCGGCCAGGGCGGCATGAGCACGGTCTGGCGCGCCCGGCACGTCGACGACGGTGCGCGACGCGAGGTCGCGCTGAAGCTTCCACGCCTGACCTGGGGCGGCCGCTTCGTCGAACGGCTGGAACGAGAACGCTCGATCGTCGCGGGGCTGGCCCATCCGAACATCGCGCGCTTCGTCGACGCGGGCCTGGACGACGCGGGGCGGCCATGGCTTGCCACGGAACTGGTCGACGGCGAACCGATCGATCTCCATTGCACGCAGCGCGCATTGCCGCTGCGCGCGCGCCTGGACCTGCTGCTCCAGGTGTGCGATGCGGTGGCCCATGCGCATTCGAGGCTGGTGATCCACCGCGACCTCAAGCCCGCCAATATCCTGGTCTCGCCGCACGGCGAGGTGAAGCTCCTGGATTTCGGGATCGCCAAGTTGCTCGAGGACGGCCAGGCACACGAAACGGCGCTCACGCAGGCGGCGGGCCGCGCCCTCACGCCGCAATTCGCGAGTCCGGAGCAGATCCGGGGCGAGTCGCTGGGCACCGCCTGCGATGTCTATGCCATCGGCGTGATCGCCTTCCTGCTGCTGACGGGCGACTATCCCTACCGGCTGCGGCGGGGCACCGCTGCCGAGCTGGAGGACGCCGTCGCCCATGCCCCGCCGCGGCTGGGCAGCGAGGTGGCCCGCGAACCGCTGCTGCGCCGCCAACTCCGTGGCGACCTCGACGCGATCCTGGCCAAGGCCCTGAGCAGGGAAGTCGCCGGCCGCTATCCCGGCGCCGACATGCTCGCACTGGACCTGCGGCGGCACATTGCAGGCTTGCCGATCGAGGCTCGGCCGCACAGCCGCCTCTACGTCGCGCAGCGTTTCGTGCACCGCCACCGCGCCGCGGTGGGAACGCTGGCGGCGGTCGTCGTCGCGCTCGGCACGGGATTGGGCGTGGCCGCATGGCAGGCTTCCGTCGCGACGCAGCAGCGTCTCGCGACGGAGCAGGCGCTGGAACGCGAGCGCGCCGTCAAGGACATGCTGGTGGAGATCCTTTCGGTCGCGGTCACGGCCGATCCGGCGCGCTTGCGGGAGCCCGACGGGTTCGGCGTGCTGCTGCAGGAGAAGTTCGACCAGCTCGAACACCGGTTCCAGGGGCGCCCCGCCGAGTGGCTGGATCTGCTGGAAGTCATATCGACACGTCTTCCCGACTATGGCGACTACATCTGCTCGTATGTGGTCGGGCAGCGCTACCTGAAGCTGTTGCAGGCCACGCATGCGGATCCACTGCGCATCGGGCGTGCCAGGCTCACGAGCGCCCGCGCGCTCATGCACCTGGGCTACGGGCCCAAGGCCCGCGCGATCCTTGGCAGCGCGATCCACGACTTGCCTGCGACACCTGCCGCGGCCCCGCTGCGTACCGAGATCACCGCCGAACTCGCGAAGCTGCCGGCCTAGGACGCTGCTCGCCGCAGCAGGAGCACGCCCATCGCGCACGGCAGCATCCACGGGACGGCGGGGATTCCCGCGATGAAGCCGGGGATCGAATACCAATGCGAGAACGCGGCGTCCAGCCCCGGGTAGGCGAAGCCACGCGCGACCAGGAAGGCGCCCCCGACGACGCTCGTCGCCACGAGGGTGCCCGCCGTGCGGCGCCCGATCCATCCGGCATTGCCCAGGGCGGCCGCGAACAGGGCGGTCGCCAGATAGGTGAGCAGGCCGCCCAGGAACAGCGCCGACATCGACAGCGCATCCAGCGGCGTGAGTTCATGCAAGATCCCGTTGACCGCCGTGCTCCAGCTCCATCCGCTCATCTGCGCGACGAGATCGATGCGCTGGATGAGCGCGAACGCGACGTACAGCGGGGTTGCCCATGTTGCGGCGGCGGCTCCCAGCGTCGCCCAGAACGTCTCGCCCGTCGAGGCGAGTGCCTGCCGCAGCGCGAGCAATCCACTGCCCGTGGACAGGGCGCCCACGGCCAGGACGAGAAAGCGCAAGGCGTTGTCGGCGGGCGGCTGATCGTGCGGCGGGCCGATGCCGGCCAGCAGCGAGAAGAGCGCGAACGGGGCGACCAGCAACGCGCCCGAGGCCGCCTGCAGGCGTCGGGGCGGCTCCGCGGAGACGATGGCGCGCGCCCCGCCGAACCAGGCCGCAACCACCGTGCCACCCAGCAACAGGGCGGCGAGTGCCGAGCGCGCGGCGGGCGCATAGTCGGCGGTGCGGACGAAAAGCACGAACGTGCAGACGAGCAGCACGATCAGCGGCGCGGCATGGGAACGACGGGAGGCAGGGGGCGCGGTCACGGTGATCTCCTCGAGTGGTGGGGAAGATCGTCTCGGATGCGACCTCCCATCCATGAGTACGCTGGCCCACATCGAATCCGGACATCGGATGTCGAGCGGCGTCGGAAAACTTGCGGCCTGGCCACGCGTTCGCCGGTGAGTCCCGTTGGCGAGCGCCATCAGAGCGTGCGCAGGAACGCGTAGATCCGTTCCTGCTCCGCAGGGTCGAGTTCGAAGAACCGCTCCCGGACGATGGCCGCTTCGCCGCCATGATCGAAGACGGCGGCGCGCAGACTGGTCGCGCGGCCATCGTGAAGAAAGCGGGAATGGGTCGACAGTCCGACGAGCGGCGTCGTGCGCCAGTCGGAGCCGGCGGCGTCGCCCTGGACGATCTTGTCGTCGAGGGCCGGGCCCATGTCGTGCAGCAGCAGGTCGGAGTACAGCACGACATCGCCATGCCGGCCGCGGAGCGCGGGGACGTGGCACTTGCCGCAGCCCACGTCGTCGAACAGGCGCGCGCCGGGGCCGGCTGCGGGCACGCTCGCGGACGTGGGGCGCGCGCCTTGCCTGTCCGCCGCGACGGCCATGCGGCTGGTCAGCGCCACCAGCCCGTAGGCGATGCCTGCGGACAGGACCAGGGCGACGGCGCCCGTGGCGATCAACCTCCAGTCGCGCAATGCATCGACACGAGTGCACAGGCCCAGGGCCACCATGGTCATCATGAACATGAACTGGCTCGATCCGAGCAGCGCCGCGCGCACCTGCGGATGCACGGGAATGGCGGAGTTGACCATCGCGACGGCGATGAAGCCGATGACGAACCAGGGTACCTGCATGCGTGCCGGCCCGTTGCCGGCCCCGCCATCGTCCCGGCCGCGCCATCCGGCGACGAGCAGCAGCGGCACCAGCATGAGGACCTTGCTGAGCTTGACCAACGTGGCTACGCCGAGCGCGCCTTCGGAGACGCTCGCCGAGGCGCCGTACACCTGGGCCAGCTCGAAGATGCTGGCGCCGACCGTGACACCGAAGCCGTGCTCGTCGAGCCCTGGCAGCCAGCCGGCGAGATACAGCACGGGGTAGGCCAGCAGCGCCAGGGTTCCCGCCAGCGTGATGAGCGTGACCGCCGTCGCGGCGTGCCGCTCGCGCCCGCGCGACAGGGCGGCGAAAGACAGGATCGCCGCCGCGCCGCAGACTGCCGAGCCGACGGCCACCAGCAGCGCAAGCTGGGCGTCCAGATGCAGGACTCGCCGTGCGACCCAGCGCACGACCAGGAGCACGACCAGCAGTTCCGTGGCTGCGATGACGATGGGCACGATGCCGAGCGCACCCAGCAGCGCCACCGTGATGCGCAGTCCCAGGAGTGCGACCCCCAGGCGCAGCAGGGTGCGGCGCGTGAAGTCCAGGCCGGGTCGCAGCGCTTGCGGACAGCCGAACAGCGCGTTGACCAGCAGCCCGCACAGCATGGCCACGAGGACCGGATTGCGGGAGAGCGGATCCCCCAGGCCTCCCGCGATCCACCCGGAGGCCAGGGCGAGCGCGCCAGCCGCCGCAAGACCCGGCAGCCGTCCCTGGATGGCCGCCAGGGGCGCCCTCGGCACGGCCGCGCTCATTGCCCCCGCTCCTGCCCGGCGCCTGCCGCGACCGCCTGCGGCGGCGTGGCCGCCGTCCCCGCGCGCAGGAACGATGCCACTGCGCGCGCCATCCTGCCATCGTCCACGAAGGGCGGCCGCGGACGCGGCGCGAGCGCACTCGACAGCCCCATTTCGTCGGAGAAGGCGGCCGCGACCATGGCGTCCAGCGTGGGGACATCGGCTTTCCAGCCGTACCGGCCGACCCGGGAGCGGCCGTCGCTGCCGACGACCCGGTGCACGCGGCCATGGATGCCGTCGTCCTTGGCAACGGCCTGCGCCTCGATGATCGCATCGTCGATGTCGTCGATCCTCGTCGCCGCCGCCAGTGCCAGCGGCATGCGCAGCGAGACGACGTTGGCCTCGCGCGGCGGCGGCAGCGGCGCGTCCCCCGCGGTCGTGCGGCGGGGCGCCACCATGCTGTCGCCGCCCGCCATCGCGAGCACGCGTCCGCTGGCCGGGTCGAGGTGCGCCACCCGCCGCGCGAAGTGCGCTTCGTCCGCGCTCGCACCGCGGCCGCCCGGGTGGCAGACGATGCAGGCGTCGGCATTGAACGAGGGGCCGAGGCCCGTGGCGGACGTGAACTTCTGCGAGAAGAGCTGCGCTCCGTCGATGGCATGGCCGTCCACGGCCCCGGCTGCCGGGTTCACCGGCTGCTCGCCGGCATAGGGGCCGTGGGCGTCGAATGCGCTGGCTTCCAGCAGTTCGTCGTCTGGTCCGTTCGGACGCCGGGCCACGATCCAGAAGCGCTGCGCGTCGGAGGACACGGCGATCGAACGAAGCTCGCCGGGGCCGATCTCGCTTCCGTCCGGGCGTCGCAGCCGCGCACGCGCGATCGCGCGCCCGTCGCGTGCCAGGCGCAGTATCGAGCCGTCACCCCGGTTGGCCACCATCAGGTCGGCCTCGGCGGCCAGGGTCGTGCCGCTGGCGACGCGGGGGTTCGCGACCTCGGGCATCGCGGGCGCGACGTCCACCGGCTCGCGCAGCCAGCGCGAACGCAGGTGTCCGACGCCCTGAAGGACGAACTGATGGCCGTCGTCGCCCAGTTGCAGCACGGCGACGCCGTCGCGCCTGGCGTCGGTCACGAAGAGCACGCGGGCAGGCGTCCAGGCGAAGGCGACACCGATGACGCCGGGGTCTGCATGGCCGGGGTCGACCGTTCCCGGCGGGGCAAGGCCATCGACGCCTTCGCGCACATGCACTTGCGCGACGGAGCCGTCGCCGTTGACGGACGCGAACACCGCGAAGCCGCTGCCGTCGGGCGACGCGCCCAGCAGTGCGGTGCCGAATGCGCCGGCATCGAGGGCGCCGGTCGTGAGCTGGCCGCTCGCGCGACGATCCAGCCACCGGGCCACCCATCCGCTCCGCATCGACGTCGGGATGGCCTCGCGCTGCGTCCGGCGGCCGGCGAACACACCGCCGGCCACGTCGCTGGGTGCGTTGGCCAGCGGCGCGCCGTCCGGATCCGTCACGGCGATCGTTCCTTCGCCGCGCGTTCCCATCGGCGCATTGGCGATCCAGGGACGGCCGAACGCGTTGTTGATGGACAAGTAGCGCGGGCTTGCGACGGCGCCGTCCGGGGCGGTGCGCGCCGCCGCATTGTGGACGCGGTTCGCGTACGCCGGGCCGGTGGCGCTGTAGAGCTGCACCGGGGCTCCGGCTCGCGGCGCTCCGTGCGCGACACCGGGCGGCACCACCACGACGCAGGCCCGTGGGTCGATGGACAGCACCATGCCGCCGCCGCTGTCGACTGCCACCAGCACGCGCGTGGGATCGAGCACCCGCCCAGGCTGCGTGACGAGCAGGAACTCGGGGTTGGCGGCGAAAGGCCCTCCGGCATGGAATCGTCCGACTTCGCGCACGCCGTGTGCACCGACCAGCCCGGTGGCGACCACCCGGACGCGGAGCGTCCACGTGGGTGGAGGCTCCTGGCCGAGGACCGATGGACAGGGGAGCGACAGAACGCAGGCGACGAGCGCTGCAGGCGCGCGCAGGACCATGGGAGGGGCATGACGGCCTTTCGAGGGAGGAAGCGGGTCCGCGGCCGGACCTCTCCCTGTCGAACGTGCTTCCCCGTGCAATCCGGACATCTCGAAGCCCCAAGATCGAGGACTTCGACCGGCTCGTCAGTTGCGCATCGAATGCGCGAGCAGCAGCCGCGCCTTTTCCCAGTCCCGGCGTACCGTGCGATCGGTCACCCCGAGGACCTCGGCGATCTCGATGTCGGTCATGCCCGCGAAGTAGCGCATCTCCACGACGCGAACGAGGCGGGCATCGATGCCTTGCAGTTCCTCGAGCGCGGCATGGACGTCCAGCACCTCGCCGGCCGCGGCCGCGACCGAATCGCCGACGGCGGTGTCCAGCGTCACGTGGCGGACGTCGCCGCCGCGGCGGTCGGTGCGGGCGGAGCGAGCGGCATCGACGACGACGGAGCGCATCACCGTTGCGGCGTAGGCGAGGAAATGGGCACGGTCGGACGGACTCAATCCCTCGCGTTGCGCGAACCTCAGGTAGCACTCGTTCACGAGCGCCGTCGTCTGCAAAGGACCCTGGCGCCCGTCGTGCCCGAGCCGCCGGTGCGCGATGCGGCGCAACTCGGGATAGAGAAGTTCGAAGAGGCGGTCGAGCGAAGCGCGGTCGCCTTTCTGTGCCCGTGCGATGAGTTGCGTCACCTCGCCCATGCGTCCGCTCCCTTGCCATCCCGAATCGACGGCCATGATAGCGGTGCACATGAAAGATCTTCGCCTGGGCGGCCCTCGGGCGCGCCGTCGACGGGTCGTACGTCGCCGGCGGCGACATCGCGGACATCGGACGCCCCGCACCGCCATGGCGCCCAACGAGTTCACGATCTCGTCGTCTTGACGGACCATGCTCTCGATTCCTTGTAGCAAAATTGGACTACGCGAATGGCCCTGGGGCCGTCGACCGGCGAGAGGGCAGGCGGGTCGACAAGTCCGAGCGGCCTGCTGCGCAAACTACAAAGAATCGAATCGTGGATCGGGGAGGAAATGCAGAACAACGACGGCTTGGTCGCTGGAGCAGCGACGGGCGGCAGCGCCGAGTTTCAGCAAACGAACTCGGCGAGCAGCCTGCTTCTGGATTTGGGGGTGCCATTTCGACGCATTGGCGGCGTGCTGCACATCGAGGCGGAGGCGCACAACGGGATTCACCGTTGGCGGGACAACTTTCAACGCGTGACGGTCTGCGCGCCCAACGTGCCGGATGCCTTGGCCGATCCGTCATTTTCGTGGCTGCCCGTGGATGACCTGCTGCAACGCGGCGGCGTGGCCTTTCACGAATTGCCGTGGGCATACCATCCGCTGAGCCATCTGCGTCACCGCGTCGAGGTTCGCGACCTGTTCCGGCGCCTGATCGCCACGCACCGCTACCTGTGCTTTTCCAACCTGGGCTGGTCGGGTGCCTGGGGCAACATCGCCGCTCGCCAAGCGAGCCGGATGCGCCGGCCGTACGCTGTCTGGCTCGACTGGGTGCTGCATGAAATGCGGCCGAAGACGGGGCAAGGCGGCATCAGGAAGGCCGTGGGGGCGATTCGCGATCGACTCGAGAAGCGCCGCTCCCTGTCTGCGGTCCGAGGTGCCGGGCTGGGCCTCTTCCATGGACAGACGGTGTACGACGCCTATGCGCCGATCTCGCGGAATCCGCAGGTCGTGCACGATGTTCACCTCAAGCGAGACGACGTGATCGGCCGGCAGGCATTGTTCGCGCGTTTCGAGAGGGGGGCAGGGCGCTTGCGAGTGGGCTATGTCGGACGTGTCCATGAGATGAAGGGACCGTTGCAATGGATAGACGCGATGGAGAGGCTGGCAGGCCTGCGACCGGACGGCTTCCAGGCGACCTGGCTCGGCGACGGTCCGATGCTCGACGAGTGCCGACGGCAGGTCGTGCTGCGCGGCCTGCAAGACACGGTCTTCTTTCCGGGGCGCGAACGCGATCGCACGAAAGTGCTCGAGTTCTTCCGTTCGATCGACTTGTTCGCGTTCTGCCACCTGACGCAGGAATCCCCGCGTTGCCTGGTCGAGGCGTTGATGTCGGGCGTACCCCTGGTCGGCTATGAGAGCGCTTACGCCCGCGAGCTCGTTGCGTCGAATGGTGGGGGTGCCTTCGTGCCGATGGGCGATGTCGGTGGCCTTGCAGAGCGCCTCGCGGAGCTGTTGTTGGACCCACCGGCGCGCCACTCCTTGTCGATCGCCGCTTGCGCCTCGGGAGCACACTTCTCGGATGACGCGGTCTTCGCCCATCGCAGCGACCTTATCAAGCGCTATCTCACGGGTGGCGCAATGATGCCGCGAGGCACCGAAGCGATACCTCGTTCGGTCAGCGTGACCTAGCCCGATGCAGCGAAATGGACGGCCGCATGGCTTGTGAGCTCGAATCCCCCGAGTCGGCGAACAGCTTGAGTGGCCTCAGCATCGGTCAGCATTCGTGCCTTCAATTCTCCACCTTCCGCATCTGCCGTAAGGCCCGCGAGATTTCAGGGCAGCCAGCTCGCATCATCGCTGTAGGGTGGCAAGGCGTGCAGCCCGGCGAGGAAGAAGGTTAGAGGCGCAGCATCTCTTTGATGTACGGCTTGTCGTTCTCGCAGAGCCTCACGAAATCGGCCATATCGTGCGCATCCAACGATTCCTCTGTCGGGTGCTTGTAGCCCTGATGGGTACCGGCCGAAAAGAAGGCCTGTGCGGTCTCAGACGCCGGTCTGAAAACGTCGCTGGCGCTGGCCTTGTCGCCGTGGTGCGGCACTATGACCACGTCGTAGGCCGCCCGGCGCAAGCGAGCGATGCGAGTCGACCCATCCGAATTCATTCGGCTGTAGACATAGTCACCGGGAATCAATGCCCGGTGATTGGAACGTTCGAATACGGCAACAAGGCAATCGCCGTTGGCGTCGACGGTCGCAGGCTTGGAGCGCAACACTGTCAATGAGGCGCTTGAGCCCAACAACATCCGCATCGATGAGACCCCATGGCACTTGTCGATGATGGCTCTGTCCTTGAACAGCAGATGGTTCACGCCATCAGGCACGGCGATGGTGGCAACCCGCTCCAACAATGCTGGATCCCACGCCAGAAGCTTCCAATGATCGTAGTCTGTGTGGGACGCGATCATCAGTAGCCACCCGGAAAGTCGCTTCACTGCAACTGCCAAATCGTTCCTTAGCGGCTTAGCCTTGTCCAGGTACAAACGCCTTGTGATGGGCTTGCCGGCGCCGGCGTCCAGCAATATGCCGTCCTCTCCATTGTCGACCAATGAACACATTCCTTGACCGACGTGGAAGGCGCGCAACACGTAGTCTCCCGGATACCACTCGACTTCGTACGGGTCATCGGCAGGAAGGGAGGCGGCCCAATGAGCAGGCGTTGCAGCCGTCAACACTTCTGGCGGTGCGGCTCCCCCAGCACCGCCAGGCTGCTGGAGCGTCGTCGCCTCAACGCCGAGTAACTCGAAGTAGATCGGATCGGAGTCTGAGAATGTCTGGTAGTAGTAGTCGGCAGCGCGCCGCTTGGGGTCGACGTCCACTTTGAACCATTGGCGCTGGCCGTGTAGAGCCTCCTCGAGCGCTTCGATGTCAGCCCGACGCTTCGCGACGTCCCACCATTTCTCGACGCCGAACTTCTTGCCGAAGAACCGCCAGTAGTCAAGCTCGAAGACAAACGTCGTGACACCATCGCCGTCCGCACTGGCCAGCGCTGAGCGCTCTTCGATTGCGACGCCGATGAGCCGAACACAACTACCCTGTCTAACGTACTCTCTAGAACCGAAGTAGGTCTCGACCTGGCAAAGAAAGCTCTTGATGCGCGCGGGATTCCAATTTGAGGTTCGTCGAATGGGTTTGCCAGCCATCAGCTGCCTTCGTCAGAGAGGACCATGCGATGAACGTAGTATGGCTTGAGATCTCTGGCTGAGCTGCGTCTTGCATTCAGTGGTGCGCACGAGTTCTCAGATTGGAACGAGAGGGAAGGAGTAGACATGGCGAGCTGCACGGTCTGCAAGGAGTTTGGGCTTGGCTTCAGGCGCACTTACAGGCCCGCCGAATTCATTGAAGGGAACCGGGAGGCGCGCATTTGGATCATCGGCCTGAACCCCGCGCAAGACATCGACTGGCGGGATGTACGGCGCGTGAAAGACTTGGAGGCATATTTCGATGACGAGAGCGAAGTGCACCCGTATTTTCGAGACTTCAAGACCGTCTCCCCCCGGCTGTACAACCTGCTTGGCAAACCTCGCGGAGCGGCGCACACGGACCTCGTGAAATGCGCCAGCCGCACGTTCCCGCCCGCGGACGTGTCAACTTTCCAAGCTCGCACGATCGTCTCCAATTGCTCAAAGCACCTGGAGGCTCAGCTTGCTGCCGGCAATCCGAAGCTTGTCATCTGCAACGGGTCCGGAGTGAGCCAGGAAATCAAGCGCCTGCTACCTCCGTCAGTGGATACGCCCCCAGAGGCAACGCACTACGTGCACTGCGCCAACGGAAGGGAGGTCGCTGTCGTTCTCTCGGGCTTCATCGGGCGAATCGACAACTTCGCGAAGCGCCGTCTCGGTCGGGACATCGAAGCATTGATGAACGCATTGGAGATCGCCTGACCGTCGGCCGCGACATGCCGCCACCGGGCCGCTATCCAGCGATATCACATGGGCGATGGACTCATCGCATGAGTCCGTTGTACCAGCGCCTCCGCGAGCCCAATGACTTGCGCGGTGGTCCGTCTGTCGAACCTGTCGCGTACGAGATGGACGATGGTTGGAACGAACCGCAATGTGTCGCCTGGCTAGTAACGGCCCTGTGCAGACAGCTAGCGACCTGGCGTGTGGCATTGCGAAAACGACTAAAGGCGGACGTCAACTGGAAGACGGACGAACACGTCGAACAGGTTTGTCATCGACCGGCCCGAATTCGTTCAGGAGTTGTTCTACGTCGCAGAGAACTCAAGCTCTGAGTCTGTTGAGATGCTCACGTCGTCGCTCTACGCTGCAACAATCTCGGGGAGTCGATCCGGAGCGCCCGGCGAGCCCTTCAAAGAGGACTTGGAGATGGAAAGGATAGCAGGGGCCAGGCTGAAGGAACTGAGCCGTTTTGATCCTTCACGCACTCTCTACACGTGGTTGCTCTCTCATGCGCAGGAGAGCATCAAGCGGCAAGCGGTGGAGAAGAGGGCGATGGACGATATGGACGCGGATCTGCTGTGAGACCTAGGCAATCGAACGACCTAGGCCTTGTCGAGGGTGCGGATGTAGCGGACGGACTTCTTGACGTCGGTATCAATACGATCCAGATCGACGAGGTGCTTCCACCTATCGCTTAGGGGACGGAGACCTTAGATCACGATAACGCTTCAATTATCGTGATCAGAAGAAGGGCGGCTCAGAACTTGAGGCCGCCTCCCAGCGCTAGCTAGATGCGCTCCAGCCAAAAAACGGCGAAGTCGGCGAGGTCGAGATGCGTGGATTTCGCCAGTACCAGTTCGGGCCCTTCATTTGGGCCGCCTGTTGCGCCGCGGGTTATGAGTGCCGTATGGACGTCCGGCGCGATCCCGCGGAGATAGGGCAGATGTCAGGAGCGACAGCTTGCGGATTCTGAAGCCAGGTGTCGATTCGTTGGGCGGTCCAGATTCCAACTGTGCGACCACCGCTCAATTGTTCGATCGCATCAGAGTTTCGGGATCAGAATTGTGTCGCTCGTGAAGGACCTCATCTATGGCAACTCCATCTGAACCAACCTCGTCGAACGTTCTCGATCGTCCTCTGGAGGCCGGCAAGGCGATGCGGGATGATCAACTCAATCGAGGAGGGTTCGCACGTTCGGCGGCGGCCGAACTCATGAAGGTGGGTGGTGAGGTGGGCTTGGTTCTCTCTGTCGAGGGAGCGTGGGGAAGTGGAAAAACCTCTGCACTCGCGATGATCGAGGAGGTGCTCGCCGAGCAAGACAAGCCGCCCATCGCCATCAGATTTAACCCATGGCTGGTCGGCGACAGGGACAGCTTACTGCGTCAGTTCCTAGCCAAGCTTGCTGAGACCGTGAGATTGTCGGATCGCACAAAGGCAGGAAAGAAGGCGGCCAAGGAGCTCAAGACATACGCCAAGGTATTCGATGTCCTAAAACTTGTCCCTGGTGCCGAGCCCTGGGCGTCAATGATCAAATCTGTTGTCGAATCTGTCGGCGACGCGACGGATTCGATCGCTGAGTACAAGGCTCCTGACATCGAGGTACACAAGGGTCGCGTAGAAGATGCGCTCAAAGAGTTCGCGACGCCGATCATTGTGTTCATCGATGACATCGATCGACTGTTTCCGCTCGAAGTTTTCGAGATGATTCGCATCGTCAAGGCGGTGGGGGACCTTCCCAATGTGGGTTACGTTCTTGCATGGGATCCGACCTATGTAGCGCGTGCGCTGAAAAGAGCGGACGTCCCACAAGCGAAGAACTATCTCGACAAGATCATCCAGATCCGTCTTGCTCTGCCGCCGCTATCAAGTTCGGCGCGATTGCGGCTGATCAACCGAGCACTTGAAACGCTGGATGGAGCCGCCAAGGACGTGCACTTTTCGGACAGTGACGATCGGCTGTCGATCCTCTATCACGCCGGCTTGAAGGATCTATTGAACCAACCGCGGGACTTCATACGCGTGTTCAACGTGGTGCGAACGATCGAGCCCGCGTTGCGGGGAGAGGTGGCGCTGGCAGACCTCATTGGGCTGGCTACCCTCATGGTGAAGGCGCCATCCGTCTACCAGCTCATGCGTCAACAGCCGCGTTATTTCGTCGGACTACTGCCTGGCGACACTGGCTTGCTCAAGAAAGAGGAAGACTGGCTCAGGGAGGGAGAGAGCCGACGGAAGAGGGCCTATGATTTGTGTGCTGAGCCGTCGGATGTCGAGAACTTGGTTGGACGGCTTTTCCCTGCGACGGCTGTACGCGGATCGCTTTCCGGGATCGTGTCTGGCATCGATGGACACCTTGGATCACCTACACGTCTCGTGGTCGCTTTGCAAATGGGAATAACTGGCTCGGACGTGAGTATGGTTGCCGCCCGCAGGTTCCTGATTCATCCTGAGCAGCGCTTGCCGACGGCTATGGGGCTTACCGGCGAAAATTGCTTGGAGTTTCTAGAGGCGTTGCACGGATTGGGGAAGGCGCTCGTCCCCGATGGGATTTCCGACCTCGAGCAACTTTGCGTTGCGGTTGCACGGCTCGTCGACATGCCGTCGTTCGCCGAGAGGTCAAACGATCGTTCGGGCTTCTTCACCCCGAAACTGGAACACGCCGCCGGGGTTGCGATCCACCAGATTGTCTCTTCAGTCTCCAAAGGGCGCATGCCCTCGATCGCGGAAGCGATCGTCGAGGATTCGCAATCGCTCTCGGTGGCTAACTACATTTTACAGAGTGGTGGCGATGAAGAGGAGCCTGACGATCCGTCAATACTCAGGTGCTCGCGGTCGGCGGAATCACGGGTGCTCGAACGGTTTTCAGGCAACGTCGCCGACGCGGCACGAAGGGGCTCGCTGCTTGCGATCTCTAATCCGTGGTCTGTTCTTTGGAATCTAGCTCGCCTCGTACCAGGTCAATGTCCGCAGGTGTTTGAAGCAATTCAAGCAACCGTGAGTGATCTAGATCGCTTTGCAGACGCGATCTTCTACGGTGGCCACGACTCGAACAAGGGCACCCGCATGCAGATGCCACGAGACAAGGGCATCTTGGAGGCCTACGTGTCAATCGAGAGGCTTCGCCACGTCGCTGCTTCGCGTCTTGCCGACTCTTCCCTCACGTACCCAACCCGCGCAGCTTGGCGCGTCGTTCTTGAAGACAACGTCATCTATGCGCGCGATGGATCGATAGCCCAGCGGCACTGATATTTCGATCCATCGAGGCTCGAGCAAGCGAGCCCCGCAGTGCACCGCTGACCGCGCGCGCATCGCTCTCGGAGAAGACTACAAGGTCCGCGACTGGTCCGCGAAGTTCTCGTCGCCATCCGACGTCCTCGTGTAGAGCAGAGTGAGGCGTCCAACCAACGATTCCCTTGTCTTATCGCTGGTAAGCGGCGCAGGGAAGCAGGGCGCCGATCCGGTTGCAAAATGGTGGGCATGCCAGTCCCGCCCCAATCCCGTGCTGAACCTGAGGACGCCGGCGATGCCTATGCGAGGCTCGAAGGCGCGCGACTGCCAGAAGGACACCGCGCCTGCACGATGGTGCGAGCGCCAGCAGCTGAGCTTCGGAGGCGCGAGGACGCCGTTCGTTTCGCGAACGCCTCAATCGGTCTCGAGGGGCTCAGGGTCAGCGCCGAGGCGCAGGCAAGGGCCGACCGGTTTATCGCTGGTGAAATCGATCTAGCCGAATTCCTCGACCCGTGACGACCCCTCGACACAGCGCGTCTGCGGCCCCACGTCGCCCCCGGGCATAGTCGGGCGGGAGTTCTTCAGCGCACGACCTTGCTCGGTGGGCTGCGTCGTTTGGACATCGATCTTGACCGCGTTTGACTTCTGGCGCGCCGGAGCTAGGATGATGACGGCCTTTCCACTGGGCGACGATCTCCAGGGCGCTGAGCCCGGAAAGGTCGGTCGATGCCAAACGCGAGCGCCAGGTCGCCTGGACACGAATCGTGGTTTTTGGACATCGAAGATGAGACGCGACATGAGCCGTGAGATGAGGGAGGCGCGCACAAATCGGGATATGCGACCTTCAGTTTACATAACGCACATTATGCGCGATTGATGGCATGGCTGCGGCGTCGCATTCGGCGCCTGGTCGCCGTTCTGAAGGCCCGCTCATGGAGGCTTCTTTCGCCCGGCCAACTAGCAAGTCGCCGTTGAGGTTGAACGACGAGGCCCTTGACCTTCAACCTGGCTTGATCTCATCGAAGGTCGACACGCCGCGGAAGTCGCCGACGGTGTCACGGCAGCCGCGACCGGTGTACTTGGAAGCGTCGGCGATGAGTTGCTTGGTCGGCGGCTTGCTGTTGGTCTCGCGCACCATGCCTTGATCGTTGTATCGAGGCGATGCACCGCTCTCGTCCGTCAGGTAGATGTCGGGCGGCCTCGGACGTTCCATAGGAGTGACCTGGGAAATCGAGCCTCCCCCATTTCGGGGTCGCTGTAACCGAACGTCAATACCGGAGGCCGTATGCAGGGGCACCACAGTCGGGTTCGCACGATCGCTCGCCGGCCGACCATCCACCACCGCCCTGCTTCCGCCCCACCCTGTCTTGCACGCCCCAGCGCTGGCGAACGCGAAGTTGGCCGACCATGCTCGGACCTGGGCGAACAGGACATGGAGAGAGTCGCCGAGCTGATGCGTTGAGCACAAGCTGCATGAGCTGATCGCGTGCACAACGCAGCGCGTCGTGTCCTCGTTCGCATCAAGCCTCGCCCGGTGCCGCGCACGCCATGGCCTCGCTCTGGCTGCCACCTCAACTGGCTGCGCATCGGCCATCCAGACTTCATGGCGTCAGCGCGTGGTCATCGCGCCTTCGAGTGCTCTGATAGCGCTCGCGGCCACCCCTGCAGGAAACGCTCCACCAAATCGACGACCGGGTTCAAAGAGAGCCTGGTCATTGACGCAGGCGGCGCCCGATTGCCCTTGGGCCCGTTCGGGTGCCCAAAGGTGATGCCGTCATGGCCCCTCCAAGGGCGCCCGGTCGGGCGCCGGGACGATGACCGCGCCATTCGTCCTCTCCTGGGCCCGTACCAGCGCGGGCACGAAACTCGTGCCGTACCCCAGCGCGCAGGCCAGCGTGAGCGATTGGTGCACCGCCTCGCCAAGCCAGGTCGGCACGGTGACGCTCTCGGCCAACCGGGTGTAGTAACGCAGGTCCTTGCGCGCGTTGTCGATTGCGAAAGGCAGTGACTCGAGGTCGCCGGCGAGCGTCCTGGACATCGCCTGGAACAGTCCGGAATTCGCGGCGCCCATGCTGGTGACGCGGACCAGCGCCTGCAGGTCGATGCCCGCGCGTTGGCCCACGGCGAAGGCCTCTGCCGTCGACGTGCAGATCGCCTGCGCGAGGAAGTTGTACAGGAGCTTGACGGTGTGGCCGGTCCCCGGGCCGCCGACGTGCACGATGTTCTCCGCGAAGCACCGGATCAACGGCTCGACGATGGCGAGCTGCTCGGGTGTCGCGCCGACCATCACGTTCAGGCGCCCTGCTTCGGCATCGGCGGCCGATCGCGCCAGCGGCGCGTCCACCAGCTGCACCCGATGCGGTTCGCAGAGCGCGCGCAGGCGCGCCGTGGACGACGGCTCGCTCGTGGAGCAGTCGACGACGACCAACCCGGGTCGCGGCCGCGCGAGGAGGCCGTCCGGCGCAGTGAAGAGCGCTTCCACTTCCGGCGAACCCGTCACGCAGAGGAACACGACGTCGGACTCGGCAGCCAGTTCGCCGGGCGAGGCCGCCTCGAGCGCGCCGGCCTCCAGCAGGTCGATCACGCGGTCGCGGTTGCGATGAATCGTGAGCCGAACCGCATGGCCCTTGCGCAGCAGGTTGCCCGCCATGCCGTGGCCCATGAGGCCGCTCGCGCCGATGAAGCCGATCCTCGTCATGAAGTCTCTCCTTGCAAGCCATGCGTTGGCACAATGGCGCGGCGATGCCGCGCACGAAAACAGAATCGAAAGCAGCCGACCGACTCGCCGAGACCCTCGGCGAGGACATCATCTTTGGCCGCATCCCGCCGGGCACGCGGCTGGTCGAGGATCCGCTGATGGCCCGGTTCGGGGCGACGCGGCACTCGGTGAGGCGTGCGATCGCGGAGCTGAGCCGCATCGGCCTGGCCGTCAGCCTGCCCAACCGGGGTGCGCACGTCCGCGTCCTGGCGCCGGCCGACGTCGTTCAGATGTACGAGGTGCGCGAGCTGCTGCATCGCGAGGCCGCGCTGCGGATCCCGTTGCCGGCCCCGGCGGAGTTCATTTCGACCCTTTCCCGCCTGCATGCCGACTACGTCCGCCATGCCGCGCGCGGCGACTTCGGAGCGGCACATCGGGCGAACGACGAATTTCACCTGGCATTGCTTTCCGCCTGCGGCAACACGTATCTGTTGGGGTCGATCAGGCACTACATGTGGCTGAGCCTGCCGGTGCGGGCCCAGCGCACGGCGGCCGAAGGTCATTCGCAGGCGGCCGCGCAGGACCACGCCGAGATGCTGCACCTGCTGGGCGGCCGCGACAACGAGGCCTTGGCGGCGCTTTGCGTCTCGCATCTGCAGGCCGCCAAGCGCGACTACATGACGCGTGGCCTCACCAGCGCTGGTGCACCAGCGGCTTGATCTCTCGTTCATAGACGGCGGCGACGGCCGCCATCGTCTCCTCGGCGAGCGGGGGCAGATCCGCGGCAGCGACGTTCTCCGCCACCTGCGACGGCTTGCGTCCGCCAGGGATCGCGCAGGTCACCGCCTCCTGCATCAGGATCCAGCGCAGCGCGAATTGCGACAGCGACTGTCCGGCGGGAACGAGGGGTCGCAGCGATTCCACGGCCGCGAGCCCCCGCTCGTAGTCGATGCCGGAGAAGGTCTCGCCCTTGTCGAACGCGGCGCCTTCGCGGTTGAAGTGGCGGTGGTCGTCCGCTGCGAACACGGTGCGCTGGCCGAGGGCCCCGGTCAGCAATCCCGACGACAACGGAAGCCGGGCCAGGATGCCGACCCGCCGCGCGAGCGTCTCGCGGAACAGCAGCTCGGCCGGCCTCTGGCGAAAGACGTTGTAGATGATCTGCACGGTCTGCACGCCGGGGAACTCGATGGCCTTCAGCGCCTCCTCGACCTTCTCCACGCTGACGCCGTAGTGCCGGATCTTCCCGTCGCGAACGAGGTCGTCCAGCACGCCGAACACCTCGGGCGCGTAGTAGACCGGCGTCGGCGGGCAGTGGAGCTGCAGGAGATCGATCGCCTCGCAATCCAGGTTGCGAAGGCTGCGTTCCACGAAGCCCACGATGTTCTCGCGCGAATAGCCCTCCGGGACATGCGGCTGCAGCCGCCGCCCCGCCTTCGTCGCGACATAGAACGGCTCCCGACGTTCCCGGCGCAGCCTGGCCAGCAGCCGCTCGCTGTGGCCATCGCCGTACACGTCCGCCGTGTCGAAGAAGTTGACGCCCAGGTCCAGCGCCTTGTGCAGCGCGGCCATGGAGGCGTCGTCGTCGACCTGGCCCCAGGTTCCCCCGATGGCCCAGGCCCCGAAGCTGACGGTCGAGACCCGCCATCCCGTGCGGCCCAGTTCACGATAGTGCATTCCGCGATCCTTGAGTGCAGATTATCGATAATCTAACTCATCCTGCTCGGAACTGCACGACGACCTGCCGGCTCCATGCGCGCATGGCGAGTACGGCAGCGCACCTCGAAGGCTGGACGGCCGGCGCGCCGTCCTCGAAGAGGCGGCCAGCTTTCAGCCAGCTTGGCCGACGACCGTGCTGCGCGTGGCGCGCTTGTCGCCATGCAGCCAGCGCTTCGAGTACACCCGCGTGAAATGGCGCGAGGCCCAGGCGGTGTCCGGCGCCGCGCCGACCTCGGCCTGGGCCTGGATGGCGGGCTGGGAGTCGCGGACTTCAGCGATCACGGGCGCCAGGCCCGGGCTCGGCGAGGACCTGAGCTGGAGGCGCGGCGCGGCGAGGTTCTTCGCCTGAAGAGTCTCGCCTGGATCGAGCTCCTGCGACATTGCGCCGACGGCGCCGGCGGCGAGCATGGTGGCGACGAGGATCTTGTGGACTTGCATGAGGGGCCTCTGCTGGCTTGGCGGGTGATGGGACATGTCCCGCAGCGCGCTCCGGCGGCCGCGGGCCCGGCGGGCGACTTCGCCCGTCGTAGCCAGCATCTGCCGGCGCCCTGCCCGGCCACAAGCGCGCGATCGCGCAATGCAGTCTTCATGTTCCAGGAATGATCCGACCGCGCACTGACATGGCGCATGGGATGCACCCCGTACCGCGGCAGGTATGTCTGGCCGCACGGCCCGCGGGATCGTGCCTGCCGCCCTCGCCCACCTCCTGTCGGCGAGCAAACCCGGACCTCGTTCTCACTGATGTGAATGGCACATTTGGCCGGAATATCGTTTCCCAGCCCCTTGACCGGGCATCCCCCCGACGCGTCGCGTCGCCGCACGACGGCGTCGTCGACACGTCAATTCACAGGAGTCGTCATCGATGAGATCGCACCTGTTCCATGCCACTTCAGGCGTCGTCATCCTCGCGGCCTCGCTGGCCTGTGCTGCCACGGCCGGCGCCGCTCAACCCTTGCCCAACGAGGTGGAGGTCACGGGTGCCGACCAGGCCCATCTGATGTCCTTGCGCGGCGCCATGCCCAAGAACGACGAGTTCAGCAAGAGCCCGATCGACCATGCGGCCCATCCCCTGCCATGGATCGACGGCCCCGGCAGCCCGACCGACGGGGCGCAGCAGAACCAGGTCAGCACGCCCGCGGCGCCCACCATCGGCCTGGGCTTCGATGGCGTGGGCCAGGGATTCAAGGGGCCGCAAGGCACCTTCACGGTCAACTCCGCACCGCCCGACACCAACGGTGCCATCGGCACCACGCAATACGTCCAGACGGTCAACACGGCGTTCGCCGTGTTCGACAAGACCTCGGGCAACGTGCTGTACGGCCCGGCCAACATCAACACCCTGTTCCAGCCGCTGGGCGGTGCTTGCGCGGCCGACAACGACGGCGACCCCGTGGTCGTGTTCGACAAGCTGGCCAAGCGCTGGGTGATCTCGCAGTTCGCCGTCACCGCCACGCCGTACTACCAGTGCGTCGCGGTCTCCAAGACGGAGGACGCCACGGGGGGCTACAACCTGTACGCCTTCAACTACGGCTCCGTGTTCCCCGACTATCCGAAGATCGGCGTCTGGCCGAACGGCTACTACATCACCTTCAACATGTTCAACGGCAACACCTTCGCCGGCGCGAAGGCGTGTGCCTATGACCGCAACGCCATGCTCGCGGGCACGGCCGCCACGCAGCAATGCTTCCAGCTGTCCTCGAGCTATGGCGGCCTGCTGCCGGCCGACCTCGACGGCACGTCCGCGCCGCCATCCGGCTCACCCGAGATCTTCCTGGCACGCGGCTCGTCGCAGCTGTATCGCTGGCTGATGCATGTGAACTGGACGACGCCGTCGGCCACCACGTTCTCGAGTTCGCCCACGTCGCTTCCCGTCGCGTCGTACGCGGCGGCCTGCAACGGCGGCACCTGCATCCCCCAGGCCGGGGTTTCCCAGAAGCTGGACTCGCTGGCTGACCGCATCATGTTCCGCCTGGCGTACCGCAACTTCGGCACCTACGACAGCGTGGTCGTGACCCACTCGGTGCAGATCGGCAACGTGCACAAGAACGGCAACACCGCCGTGCGCTGGTACGAAGTGCGTAATCCGGTGACCGCCAATGCCGTCTACCAGCAAGGCACCTTCAACCCCGACACGACGTCGCGCTGGATGGGCTCCATCGCCCAGGACAAGCAGGGCAACATGGCCATGGGCTACAGCGTGTCGAGCTCGGCGATCCATCCGGGCATCCGGTTCACGATGCGCGGCGCCGGCGACGCGCTCGGCACGATGCAGTCCGAGACCTCGATCATCGAGGGCACGGGCTCGCAGACCGGCAACAACCTGTCGCGCTGGGGCGACTACAGCGCGATGACGGTCGACCCGGTGGACGACTGCACGTTCTGGTACACGAACGAGTACATCAAGACCAACGGCTCGTTCAACTGGTCCACGCGCATCGGCTCCTTCAAGTACCCCGGCTGCGTGTAGGCAGGCAAAGCTTCCTCGACGTTGAAACGCGCCCGCGCTTGCGGGCGCCTTCTTTTTGGTCGCTCGACTTGCTGCGCACCGGCTCGCCCGCGCGCCCGTGGGCGGCCCGCCGATCGTCGTCGGGCCGAGTTCGCTCAGGATCAGCCCGGCGAATCACGCCGGGGCGCGGCGCCTTGGAAGCCTGCCCGGCGCTTTTCGCTGACCCGCACAGGCTGCTTTCCTTCGGCAGCGATCAGAAGGAGAAGTTCGCGCTGGCCGGTGCGCTCGCGGAAACGGCCACCTGCGCGGACTTCGAGACACCCGCCGACGTCGCCTTGATCGTGTAGCTGTTGCCGGCCTGAGCGTCGGCGGCGAATGCGACGCTCGAGGCGGCTGCTGAATAGGCGGCGACCATCGGCGCCGTCGCCGGCAGGCTCAGCAGGTAGGCGCCCGTGTCGGAGTCCGCGTTCGTCGAGCCGATGTCGACGGTGTCGCCGTTGGTCAGCGTCTGCAGCGCGTCGATCGAGGCGAGGATCGGCGTCGTCGCGCTGCTGACCGTGCCGCCGACCGTGCCATCGGCCGTCGTCGTGAAATTGAACGTCGTCGTCGCGGAGTTCAGGACGGCGATCGTCTGGTCGGCGACGATCACGCCCGTCATCACGCCGCTGACGTGGCCCGGCGCGGCGACGACGAGATCGTAGGTCCCGGGGGCGACGGGCTCGAGCGTGAACTTGCCCGTCGCGTCCGGCGTGGTGCTCTTGACGATGGCCCCGCCCTGCTGCACGGACACCAGGGTATTGGCGTTGGCGAGGCTCGGATCCAGATAGCCGCTGACGCCGGAGATGAAGGTCGGCGTCACGGTGATCACCGGCTTGAGCACGTACTTTCCGGAATTGCCGGCACGCACGACCGACTTGCAGGCATTGAAGTCCAGCATGAAGTCCGCCAGCTGGTTGGCGTTGATCGTGATGTCCGCGTTCAGCTTCAGGCCGGTCTGCTGCGCACTGGGCGTGGTCAGTGCCGTCTCGGAGCCGCCCGTGGGAGTCACCGAGTTCGCCAGCGGGTTCGCGCTGTCGTTGGCAGCGAGGACCAGTTCGATCTGCGAGTAGTGCCCGGCGCCCAGGGGCGTCTGTCCCAGCGTCGCGAAGGCGCCGTTCGTCAGGGTCAGCAGGTCGACCTGCATCGCCGGGGTGAGCGTGATGTCGGTCCAGCCGGTGTCCGTGTCCGCCGCCGTCGCGCTCTGGTTGATGCGCACCTTCTGGACGGTCACCTTGACATGGTCATACCCGCAAGCGGGGGCGTCGGTCAGGCCCACCCGGAGGGTGCCCATCGGGGTGGCGGTGGATCCGCTGCCCCCTCCTCCGCCACAGGCGACGAGCGCGGCCGTTCCGCCGACGATCAGGGCGGTGCCGAGGAATCTGGTCGTGGTATTCATGGAAGTCTCCTATCGGCGAAACGCCATCGACAGCAAATGTGCATGTCGCACATTATCGGCAACTTCGGCTCCCGAGCTGTATCCAATCGAGTCCGCGCCAGCTTCCTTTCAGCCGTGCAACGAGGCGTTGCCGCACGCTGGCGCAGAGCCATCACTGCGGCGGGTGCTGGCAGGGCTGCCAGGAAGCCTCGATCGCTGAAAAAAATGGCTGCGCCGGGCAGCCATGGAAGTCGCCGGCGGCAACGGCGAGAGGGCGACGGGCGCCCTCACCGCTTCGCATCCGCCGACGCGCCCGCCGCGCTCGCGCCGGCGCGCTGTCTCAGTGCCAGTTGCCGATGCGCAGGTCGTTGGGCGCCGGGCGGCCCTTGCCGGTCTCGACGAAGTCGCGCAGGCTGACCAGGAACGTCGCCCACTTGGAGCTGCAGTGGGCCATGAACTCGACCTCCTCGCGCCAGCCGCGGTGGCTGAACAACACGACCGTGAAGTCGTCCTGGCGCGACAGGCTGAACTCGATGGCCGTGCCGACCCATTCCGGCGGGCCGTCCTTGACCTTCCAGCGCACCTTGTCGTTGGTCGACAGTTCCAGCACGTCCATGTCGAAGCCGCCGAGCAGCTCGCCGTTCTCCAGGTGGAACACGAACTTGATGACGCCGCCGACCTTCGAGTCGCCGGTCGTCTCCTCCGTCCACCAGCCGGCGAGGCCGGGAATGGTCGCGAGCGCGGCATAGACCTCGGCGGCGGGGGCCCGGATGCCGATGCGATGGATGATGTCCTTCATGATGAACTCCTCGTGATTCGTTGGGCGCGACGTCCGGGGTGGCGCGTCGACGGAGTCCATGGTGGCGGCGCGCCGCCGCAAGCGTGAGTAACAAGATTGGCGCGAATGCCCCGCCGAGCCGCTCAATCCCGCGCGCGCTTCCGGCGCTCCCGGCGGCCGCTACAGTGGGCTTTCGAAGTTCGCATGAAGGACGCCATGAACCTCGCCGCACGCATCGTCTCGCACCCGGTCGCCGCCGACGCCGACACGGTCTACGACTTCGCCCATCGCGTCGAGAACCTGCCGCAGTGGGCCGCCGGCCTGACGACGCGACTCGTCGTGGAGGACGGCCAATGGTTCAGCGAGACGCCCCAGGGCCGCATCAGGATCGCGATGGCGCCGCACAACGCCTACCGCGTGATGGACCACGACGTGACGCTGCCCGGCGGCCTGACCGTGCACAACGCCTTTCGCGTCACGCCCACCGGCGATGGCAGCCTGCTCTCGTTCGTCGTGCTGCGCCTGCCCGAGGCCACGGACGAGGAGTTCGAACGTGACTGCGGGCTGGTGGCCGCGGACCTGCGCACGCTCGCCACGCTGGTCGAAGGCGTGCCGGCGAAATGAAGGTGTCGTCCGGACCGCCGGAGTGAACGGGCGCCGATACCCGAGTTAGAGTCACGCCCACTCGACATGATTTTGACCGGGAGATTCCAGATGAGCGCACCCAATCCTTCCGTCGACCCCTGGTTCGCCAAGGCGAAAGCCTGGCGCGACGAGATCGCCAGACTGCGCGAGATACTGCTCGAGTGCGATCTCGGCGAGGAATTGAAATGGGGCAAGCCGACGTATACCGCGGACGGCGCCAATATCGTGCTGATCATGCCCCTGAAGGAAACCTGCACGCTGCTGTTCATGAAAGGCGCGCTGCTGAAGGACGCCAAGGGCCTGCTGGTGCAGCCGGGCGAGAATTCGCAGTCGGCGCGGCAGATGCGATTCACGTCGGCCAGCGAGATCACGAAACTCAGGACGGCCATCCGCAGCTATGTCAAGGAAGCCGTCGAACTGGAGAAATCCGGCGCCAAGGTCGATTTCAAGAAAAGCGAGGACCTGGTGTATCCCAAGGAATTCCAGGACAAGCTGGATCGCAACTCCGCGCTGCGCGAAGCATTCTTCGCATTGACGCCGGGCCGCCAGCGCCAATACCACCTGCATTTCACCGGCGCCAAGCAGGCGGCGACGCGGGAATCCCGCGTCGAGAAGGCCATTCCGCTGATCCTCGACGGGATGGGACTGAACGATCGCTGACGATCGGCGAGGACACCGGCCCCAGGCTCATTCCGTGAGCCTGGCGCGGCCTACAGTCCCTTCCAGATCGCAGCCTGATCAAGTTGCAGATCCCAACCCCTTGACGGTCTTCACCGACTGGATCGACGAGGTCTCGGGCCTGGCCATCGTGCCAGGCTCTTTTTTTTTTGACGGTCTCCTCGCAGGACGGGTCGAACGGCCGCCCTGCGGAGTCCTGGCCTCGGATCGGCGCTCACCAATACATCACGTCATGACATAATCGTGGGCTTCGCCTGATCCCGACGAGAACCATGCCGCCGCCGCTCACCAAGGCCGATTTCGAGGCCCTGTCCGAATTCCGGTACCAGATCCGGCGCTTCGAGCGCTTCTCGGAGGACGTCGTCCAGGCCGAGGGCATCACGCCGCTGCAGTACCTGCTGCTGCTGCACGTCAAGGGCTTCCCCGGCCGCGAGTACGCCACCGTCGGCGAACTGGCCGACCGGCTGCAGGCCAAGCCGCACGGCGTCGTCGCGCTGGTCTCGCGCTGCGAGGAGAACTTCCTGGTCGAACGGCGCCCGAGCGAGGTCGACCGGCGCCAGGTCGAAATCCACCTGCTGCCGGCCGGCGAACGCGTGCTCGCGCACCTGGCCGAACTGCACCGCACCGAACTGCAATCGCTGGGCAGCGTGTTCGCGGTGCCCCACATCAACCGATGAACGCGCGCATGGACACGACCGACACCCCCGACCTGCGCGACCCGGAGCGCGCGCAGGGCGAGCGCCGCGACTTCGCGTCCGCCAACCGCCTGCCCGCGATCGCCGCCATCGCCGCCGTCGTCGGCGCCGGCAGCGCGGTGGCGGCCTGGGCGCTGCTGCACCTGATCCGCGTCTTCACGAACCTGTTCTTCTTCCAGACGCTGTCGGACCGCCTCGTCTCGCCCGCCAGCAACACGCTGGGCCTGGCCGTGATCGCGGTGCCGGCCATCGGCGGCCTGATCATCGGCCTGATGGCGCGCTACGGTTCCGAGAAGATCCGCGGCCACGGCATTCCCGAGGCGATCGAGGCCATCCTGTTCAACAAGAGCCGGATGTCGCCCAAGGTGGCCGTCCTCAAGCCGATCTCGTCGGGCATCGCGATCGGCTCGGGCGGCCCGTTCGGCGCCGAAGGTCCGATCATCATGACCGGCGGCGCGCTGGGCTCGCTGATCGGCCAGTTCTTCCACATCACGGCCGCCGAGCGCAAGACGCTGCTGGTGGCGGGCGCCGTCGCCGGCATGACCGCCGTGTTCGGCACGCCCATCGCCGCGGTGATGCTGGCGGTCGAACTGCTGCTGTTCGAGCTGCGCCCGCGCAGCCTGCTGCCGGTGGCCATCGCCTGCTGCGTGGCGGCGGCGGTGCGCCCGCTGATCCTCGACGGCGGCGCCCTGTTCCCGCTGCACACGGCCACGCCCGACCTGAAGACGCTGGCGTCGTGCGTCGTCGCCGGACTGGCCGCGGGCGCGCTGTCGTGGACGGTGTCGACCAGCCTGTACAAGGTCGAGGACCTGTTCGGCGAACTGCCGATCCACTGGATGTGGTGGCCCGCGCTGGGCGGCCTGGCCGTGGGCATCGGCGGCTGGCTCGAGCCGCGCGCCCTCGGCGTGGGCTACGACGTCATCGGCGACCTGCTGTCGGATCGCCTGGCCGTCGACGTCGTCCTCGCGTTGATCGTGTGCAAGGCCGCCATGTGGGTCGTGGCCCTCGGCTCGGGCACCTCGGGCGGGGTGCTGGCGCCGCTGCTGATGATGGGCGCCGCGCTCGGCGTGCTCGTCGGTCCGTGGCTGCCGGGCGGCCAGCCGGCGCTGTGGCCGCTGGTGTTCATGGCCGCCACGCTGGGCGGCATGATGCGCGCGCCGATCATGGCGGTGATGTTCGCGCTGGAGCTCACGCACGACATCGACGCGCTGCTGCCGCTGCTGATCTCGTCGGCGGTGGCCTACGGCTTCACCGTGGCGACGATGCCGCGCTCGATCCTGACGGAGAAGATCTCGCGCCGCGGCCACCACATCTACCGCGAGTACGGCATCGACCCGCTGGAGCGCCACATCGTCGCGGAGATCATGACGCGCCGGGTCGAGACGCTGGACGGCGAAGCCACGGTCCAGGGTGCGCTCGAGCGCCACTTCGGCAGCACGCAGCGCCATCGGGCGTTCCCGGTGCTGCTCGGTGGCCGCTTCATCGGCATGATCGATCGCGACACGCTGGCCGCGGGCCTGGCCAGGCCTGGCGTCACGCGCGTGGCGGACCTGTTCGGCGCGAACGTGCCGGCCATGGCGCTGGCCGACGAGAACTGCCGCGAGATCGCCACACGCCTGGCCGTGCACGGCCTCGAGCGCCTGCCGGTGGTGACCGACGCGCAATCGCGCCGGCTGATCGGCATCGTCTCGCGCAGCGACCTGATCAAGCCGTCGCTGGCGATCGGCGAGGAGGAACTGCAGGCCGAGCGCTTCTTCGAGCCGCCGCTGGGCTTCGCCCGCGCCCGTTTCCGCGCATTGACCGAGGTGTCGCAACCACCGGAGCTCGATGACGACAAGGACGCCTGAGATGCGCCACCGCCATGTCGCGCAGTGGTTCGCGGCCTTCGTCCCGGCGCCCGTCACCGTCTCGCGGCGCGAGGTCGCGCTCGGCGCCCTCGGCGCGCTGCTCGGCCTGGGCAGCGCGGCCTGGTTGAGCCACCACATGCTGGCCGGACTGAACCCCTGGTTCATCGCGCCGATGGGCGCGTCGGCCGTGCTGCTGTTCGCCGTGCCGTCCAGCCCGCTCGCCCAGCCCTGGTCCATCGTCGGCGGCAACCTCGTCGCGGCACTGATCGGCGTCACCTGCGCGCGCTGGGTGCCCGACCTTGCGCTCGCCGGCGCGCTGGCCGGCTCCCTGGCCATCGTGGCGATGTTCTCGCTGCGCTGCCTGCATCCGCCCAGCGGCGCGGTGGCGTTGACCGCCGTGCTGGGCGGACCGGCGGTGCGCGGGCTCGGCTACGCCTTCGTCCTGTGGCCGGTGGCGATCGACTCGCTGTTGCTGCTGATGGCCGCGCTGTTGTTCAACGTGTCGGCGCGCCGGCGCTACCCGCATCGTGCGCCCGCGCCGGCGCCCACGCACCTCACGCGCGACGCGCCGCCGAGCGCGCGCGTGGGCCTGTCGCTGCAGGACCTGCACGCGGCCCTCGAGGCGCGCGGCGAACTGCTCGACGTCAGCGAGGATGACCTGCAGGAACTGTTCGTCGAGGCCGAGCACCGCGCCTGGCGGCGCCGTTTCGGCCGCCTGCGCTGCAACGAGATCATGTCGCATGACGTCGTCACCGTGACCCCGTCCACGGCCGCGCAGGAGGCCTGGCAGCGCATGATCCATCACGCCGTCAAGGCGTTGCCGGTAGTCGACGCGCAGTCGCGCCTGCTGGGCATCGTCACGCTGCACGACTTCTTCGTCGGCCACGAGGTCGCCACGCAGGCCGGCCACGCGGCCTGGCTGGTCGGCGATATCATGACGCGCGACGTGCTCACGGCATCGCCCGCGCAGGAACTGGTCGACCTCATGCATGCGTTCTCCGACGGTGGCCGCCACCACCTGCCGGTCGTCGATCACGACAGGCGCGTGGTCGGCATGCTGACGCAGTCCGACGTAGTCGCGGCCCTGTTCCGCGCCGGCATCGAGCGTGCTGCGGCCGTTCCCGCCAACTGATCCCGATCCGACCGTGTCTCCGACCACCCTGCTGCTTCTCCAACTCGTCGTGGTGCTGATCGCGGCGCGCCTGTGCGGCTGGATCGCCCAGCGCCTCGGCCAGCCGGGCGTCGTCGGCGAGATGGCCGCCGGCGTGCTGCTCGGCCCGCTCGTGCTGGGCGCCGTCGCGCCGGGAGTCGGCGCCGCGCTGTTTTCGCAGAAGTCGCTGGCCGGCCTGTCGGCACTGTCGACCGTTGGCCTCGTGCTGTTCATGTTCGTGATCGGCCTCGAGCTGCGCTGGCCGCAGGGCGTGCGGGCGCGCATCCGGGCTGCGTCGACCGTGGGCGTCGCCAGCGTCGTGCTGCCGATGCTGCTGGGCCTGGCGATCGCGCCGCTGCTGCCTCCCGGCCTGGCGCCGGCGGGCGTCGGCTTCTGGCCGTTCTCGCTGTTCCTGGCGGCGGCCCTGTCGATCACCGCGTTCCCGGTGATGGCGCGCATCCTCAAGGATCGCGGCCTGTCGCAGACCGCGTTCGGCCAGCTGTCGCTCGCCGCGGCAGCGGTCGTCGACGCGATCGCATGGATCCTGCTGGCCTTCGTCGTGGCCCTCGTGGGCAACGGCAAGGGCCTGGAGGGCGCAGCGACCACCACCCTCGGCGTGGTCGCGCTGCTGGCCTTCGTCTTCGTCGTGCTCAAGCCGGCCTTCGGCTGGCTGCTGCGCACGCATGCCGCCCACGGCGAGCCGTCCGCCACCGTGCTCGCTGCACTGATGATCGGACTGCTGGTGTGCGCCATGCTCACCGAGTGGATGCACCTTCACGCGGTGTTCGGCGCGTTCCTGTTCGGCGCCGGCATGCCGCGCGACGACCGACTGCTGGGCTCGCTGGTGCAGCGCGTCGAGCCGATCGCGATGGTGGTGCTGATGCCGCTGTTCTTCGCGCTCGCCGGCCTGTCGACCACGGCGGGTGCGTTTTCGCCCACGGGGCTCGGTGCCCTGGCGCTGGTGATCGTGGCCGCGACCGTGGGCAAGGTCGCGGGCGCGGGCCTGGGCGCGCGGGCGAGCGGCTTCGGCTGGCGCGACAGCCTGGCCACCGGCGCGCTGATGAACGCCCGTGGCCTGATGGAGCTCATCGTGATGAAGATCGGGCTGGACGCCGGCCTGATCGGACGCGAGATGTTCACGATGCTGCTGCTGATGGCCCTTGTCACCACCGCGATGACGACGCCGATGATCTCGTTGTTCGCCGGCCGCCATGCCGGCATCGGACCGCTGCCCGCCGGAAAGGCGGCTCGTTCCTGACCCGCGAGCGCGACGCCATGGCCTTCCGCCCCGCCCTCTTCGGCTCGCCCCTGGATCGGCTGTCGGCCTGGCACCGGCTCGGCGAGCGGCAGTTCGAGGCGCTGCGCTGGCTGCAGCGCGCCGACCGCGCCGCCACGCCCGAGGCGGCCGACCGCCATGCGGCCCAGGGCATCGTGCGCTACTTCGACCTGTCGGTCACGGTGCACCATCGCGACGAGGAGGACGACCTCCATCCGGCGCTGCTGGAGTCCATGGCCGGGTCGGATCCGGTGTGCCTGCGCGAGCTGGTCGAGGCCGCGACGGCCGCGCATCGCGCACTGGGCCAGGCCTGGCGGCAATTGCGCCCGTCGCTCGTGCAACTGGCCGCGGGCGAGCCGGTGACGCTGCCCGCCGCCGAGGTCGACGCCCTCGTCGCGCACGGCGAGCACGAGTTCCAGCTCGAGGACACCGAGTTGCTGCCCACGGCCGCACGCCTGCTGACCGACGACGCGCTGGACGCCTTCCGCCAGGCGATGGACGCGCGCCGCGTGGGCTCCACGCCGCGCTGAGCACGCGGGCCCGCGCGCTCGTCCTCAGCCGTTGCGCTTCGGCAGCTTCCAGCCGGGCCGCGGGAAGTGGCAGGTGTAGCCGTTGGGGAACATCTGCAGGTAGTCCTGGTGCTCGGGCTCTGCTTCCCAGAACGCACCGGCCGGCGCCACCTCGGTGACCACCTTGCCCGGCCACAGGCCCGAAGCATCGACGTCGCGGATCGTGTCCTCGGCCACGGCCTTCTGCTCGGGCGTCGTGTAGTAGATCGCCGAGCGGTAGCTCATGCCGACGTCGTTGCCCTGCCGGTTCTTCGTGCTCGGGTCGTGGATCTGGAAGAAGAACTCGAGCAGGTCGCGATAGCTGATGACGGCCGGGTCGAACACGATCTCGATGCCCTCGGCGTGCGTGCCGTGGCGGCGGTAGGTGGCGTCCTCGACGTCACCCCCGGTGTAGCCCACGCGGGTCTCCAGCACCCCGGGCTTGTGGCGGATCAGCTCCTGCATGCCCCAGAAGCAGCCGCCGGCCAGCACTGCGCGTTCGCTCGTCATTGCACGTCCTCCACCTGGTCCAGGTATTCGCCATAGCCCTCGGCCTCCATGCGCTCGCGCGGCACGAAGCGCAGCGAGGCGGAGTTGATGCAGTAGCGCAGGCCGCCGCGATCGCGCGGGCCGTCCGGGAACACGTGGCCCAGGTGGCTGTCGCCGTGGTGCGAGCGCACCTCGGTGCGGATCATGCCGTGCGTGGAGTCGCGGAACTCGTCGACGAACGCCGGCGCGATCGGCTTCGTGAAGCTGGGCCAGCCGCAGCCCGAATCGAACTTGTCGGACGACGCGAACAGCGGCTCGCCCGAGACGATGTCGACGTAGATGCCGGCTTCCTTGTTGTGCAGCAGCTCGCCCGTGCCGGGGCGCTCGGTGCCGCTGTCCTGCGTGACGTGGCGTTGGATCGGCGTCAGCTTGGCCAGCGCCTCGGGGGTCTTCCTGTACTCGGGCATCTCGATATCTCCTTCGACGACGTCCCTGCCATGTCGGGCCGGGACGCCTCTTCTCAAGTCCGCCGGCACGGATCGCGCGCCGGGCGCCGATGGTACGCCGGCACGCGACATGCCGGCGGCCGCGGGGTCTTGGCGCGGATCAGCGCCAGTCGTCGCTCTCGACGATCGCCACGCCGTTGGTGTGCGCGGCGCCCAGGTCGGCCACGCCGCGCAGCGCGAAGTTGCCGTCCTCGTCGACCTTGAAGATCGACACGCGCGACAGGCCGCCGGCCGCATCCACCACGGCGGCGAAGCCGCCGCGGTAGGCGATGTCGGTCGGGCTGCCCGTGAACTGGGCCACGACGGGCGCGTCCTGCACGATCTTCTGGCCGTACACGGCATAGCGCGACACGCTCTTGCTGGGCGAGTTGGCCGAGAACAGGAAGGCCCCATCCAGCGCGACCCAGCACGGCGCATGCTGCGTGCTCGACGGCGTCGTCGTGAGCACCGTGTCATGCCGCACCAGGCTGATCTCGTCGGCGTGCGCGATCGTCACGTAGGCGTCGTCGCCGCGCGCGGCCAGCCCGAACGGCGCGTCGACGTTGGCGGGAATGGCGGCCACCAGCGACGCCGGGCCCGTCACCGCGCCATCGCCCGCGAGTCGCGCCGTCTCGATCGCGTTGCTCTTCTCGCTGAACACGAGCTCGTCGGACAGCACCCCCACCTGCGCCGCGCTGCCGTCGCCGTGCAGCAGCTGCACCCGGCCGTCGGCGGCGGGTGACACGCCCCACGGACCCGCGCGATGCGACTCGACGCCGGTGGTCGTCAACACATAGAGATGCTCGTGGCCGAAGGCGACGCTGACAGGGCTGCCGACGGTCGGGACCACGCGTTCCAGGCGGAACAGGCGGCCGCCTTCGTCGCGTGCGAACACGGAGACGTTGGACGAGCCGAAGTTGACGACGGCGACGCGGTCGCGGCTCGCGGCGATGCCGCCGGCATTGCCCGAGACGCCGCCCTGCCCTTGCGTGGGCAGGCGCCGCAGGACGTTGCCCGAGGTGTCGAGCACCACCAGTTCGTTCGTCGCCGCGTTGGACGTGGTCAGCACCAGTGCGCGCTGGGTGCCGGCTTGAGCGGACGCGGGTGCGGCCGCGCACGCCAGCGCGACGGCAGCCGCGGCGGCTGTCAGGATTCGTTCGATGGTCATGGTCTGTCTCCTGGAGGTGGTGTGGCGCGCTCCCTGGGCAGGAGGCGCGCGCCGCGGCCGGCTGTGGCCGCGACCTCCGTTGGTCGACCGGACGTCGGTTCTCTTACACCGATCGCCGACTTTCGACACCGTGCCCCGTCGGGCTGGAACGCCCGTTGCGAGCCGCCATCGGGTTCGTCGCGCGGCGCCCGCCATTCCTTACACGCCCCGGCCGCTCAACGGTGCCGGTGCCAGCCATCCAGGAACGCCAGCGTGACCGCGGCCTCGTTCGTCTCGGCCAGGCCGCTCGCGAAGAGCGCCACGGCGTCGGCATCGAATTCCTCGGCGCCGGCGAGGTCGCTGAGGCTGCGGAAGGCGATGTACGGAATGCCGTTGGCATAGGCGACGTGCGCCAGCGCGGCCGTCTCCATTTCGAAGACCTGCGCCTGCAACTGCTCGAACAGGTAGCGGCGGTATTGCGGGTTGGCGAGAAAGGCGGAGCCCGACACCCCGCGGCCACCGACGACCACCTGCGGGGCCGTCTTCACGCACAGCGCGGGATCGGCCTCGGCGCCTGCCGCCTTCACCGCCTTCGGGCCGCAGCGCGCCAGGGCCGGCCGGATCTCGCGCGCCACGGCGAGCATCGCCGCATCGACCGGGTAGTCGAAGCGGAACTCGCCGGCGGGCGCGTTGGCCGCCGTCATCACGTGGTTCTCGCGCATGAACAGGCCACTGGGCATCGGCGCGGCGGGCGTCGCCAAGTAGAACGGCGGCACCGGCTTGCCGTCCACGCTGGCCAGCTTCAGGCCCAGGCACGACACATCCGCCTCCTTGCCGCAGGTCGCCGGCAGGACGTTGTCGCGGTTCCAGAACACCTCCAGCGGCATGGCCCAGCGGTCGGGGATCATCACGTCGCCGACGTGGTGCGACGGATCGATGCCGCCGGCGATGCCCGACATCACCAGCCGGCTCACCTTGAAATGGTCGACCATCAGCTGCGTGACCATGGCCGAATTGACCATGCTCACGCCGCTCAGCACGATGACCACCGGTTCGCCGCGCAGCACGCCGGTGGTGAAGCGGTTGCCGTTGATCGTCCAGGTGCGCGCCGAGCGCGTCTGGGCGACGAGGATCGCCGCCTCCTGGCCGAAGGCCGAGACGATGCCGATGCGCGGCGTGCACTCGGTCAGGCAGGCGCCCCGCGCGGCGGGCCGGGCGCCGAAGGCGGACGACAGCCCCATGGCCAGGACGGCGGCGACGAACAATTTCTTCACGACGATCTCCCGAGAAATGAAAAGCGGCCGCGGCGGGCTCCGCACCCGCGCGGCCGCAGTCGGTGCGCGATCTTAGAACGCGGCCTTGAACTGCACGCCGTAGGTGCGCGGATCGTTGATGAAGCCCGTGAGGTTGTTGAAGTCGATGCCGCCCGTCACGCGGATCTGGTTGGTGATATTGCGCACGAAGCCGGCCACCTCGTACTTGCCGTCGTCCCAGTCGTAGCCCGCGCGCAGGCCGCCGATGGTCATCGCCTTGCCGGTGAACTCCTTGGACTCGTACAGGAAGAAGTTGACCTTGCTGCGGTACGACCAGTCCGTGTAGACGAAGTACTCGCCGCCGCCCACCGGGATGCCGTAGCGCGCGTTGAGGTTCAGGACGTACTTGGGCGCCTGCGGCAGCGGGTTGCCGTTGATCAGCGCGTTGCCGTCCGCGTTCAGCGGGTCGGTCACCGTGCAGATCGGAACCACCACGGGCGTGGTCGAGAAGTTGCCGCAATGCGCCACGGCCAGGTCCGGATCCTTGATCTTGGTGAAGTTGTAGCTGCCGTTGACGCTCACCAGCAGCGTCGGCAGCAGGTAGGCGTCGAGGCTCAGCTCGACGCCCTGGCCCGTCACCTTCTTCGCGTTGAGCAGCTCGGTGCCGTTGCCGTCGCCGCCGACGGCGCTGAGCTGCTGGTTCTTCACGTCGTAGTGGAAGACATCGGCCGAGACGCGGGCGCGCTTGTCGAACAGGTCGGCCTTGGTGCCGAATTCGTAGGACGTCGTCGTCTCCGGCTTGGCGGCGGTCAGCACGTTGAAGTCCGAGGCCGGGAAGATGCTGGAGGCGCGGAAGCCGGTGGCGACGCGCGCGTAGACGTTGACGTCCCTGGTGAGCGAATACGTGCCGCTCAGGTCCCAGCTGGTCTTGGAGTCGCTGGTGCCCGCGCCCAGCCCCTTGGCGGCATTGACGTTGGTGTCGCTGATGGGGATGGTCTGCAGCGTCTTGCGATCCTGCGTGTAGCGAACGCCGGCGCGAACCTTGAAGTCGGGCGTCAGCTGGTAGCCGGCGGAGCCGAACACGGCCCAGGCGTTGTTGACCTGCGTCGCGTCGACCTCGGTGGGCGGCGCACCGAACAGGGTGTCGTAGGACAGGCTGTGGATCTGGTACTTCTCGCGGTACAGGTACAGGCCGGCCTGCCACGACAGCGGACCGGCATCGGCGTGCTCGACGCGGAACTCCTGGCTCAGCTGCGAGTGGCCCTTGAGCGCATCGGAGGTCTCGTCGGCGAACGGGATGGTGCCCGGCCCCATCGGCGGGGCGTAGGCCGCGCCGTAGCCACCGTCGACGTCGCCGCGGCTGAAGGCATGCACGTGCTCCCAGCCGGTGATCGAGTGCAGCACGTAGTCGCCCAGCGACCAGCGCAGCTTGGCGCTGGCGCCGTCGGAGTTCAGCGTCTGGCGGTTCTGGCCGTCGAACGACACCTGGTAGGGATCGAAGCCGTCGACCAGGTCGTTGGTGCCGGGCTTGATGATGTTGGCGCGGAACAGGCGCGCCGTGCCGTGCAGGTCGCGGCCGTGCACGTTGAACAGCGCGCTGAACGCGGCCGAGGGCTTGTACAGCAGTTGCAGGCGCAGCGCATCGTCGTCGTAGCCTTCGAGCTTGCCCGTCTGCTGGCTCGGCGCCGTGTTGCTCACCCAGTCGCCGCGGTGCTGGATCTGCGCGGACGCCCGGATCGCCCAGTCCGGTCCCAGCGGCATGCCGTACGCGCCCTCGAGGTTGGCGGTGTGGAACGTGCCGTAGCTCGCGTTGACGTAGCCGCCTGCGATGCGGCCCGGCGCCACCGAGTCGACCTTGACGACGCCCGCCGGCGTGTTGCGACCGAACAGCGTGCCCTGCGGGCCGGCCAGCACTTCCACCTGGTCGGTGTCGAAGATCGGGAAGCCCTTGAGGATCGGGTTCTCCTGCACGACGTCGTCGTAGATCAGCGAGACGGGTTGCGACGCGTTGAGATGGAAATCGGTGTTGCCGTAGCCGCGGATGTAGAAGCGCGGGAAGGCGCGGCCGAACGACGACTCGATGTTGAGGCTGGGCACGCGGCCCGACAACGCGCGGATGTCGTCGCCCGACGCATTGAGGACGTCGAGCGCCTCGGCGCCCACGGTGCTGACCGAGATCGGCACCTGCTTGACATCCTCGGTGATGCGCTGGGCGGTGACGGTGATCGTCTGCAGCTTGCCGGCCTCCGCGGCGGAGGCAGCGTCCGCCGGCGCGGCGGCCTGGCCATGGGCGGTGCCCGCGAACGCGAGCGCGATGAACAGGGGCAGCGGCTTCAGCGGCGTCATGGGTCGCGTGGCCGGGCGGATCGTGGTGCGAGTGGTCATCAGATGGATTCCCGAAAATTTTTGTGCGCGCACCGTAAAGCAAGACGAAGGCCACAGGGGACTTCAGGAAGGGTGTGAACCGCGCGCCACTCCCGCGTTCAGGCGATTGCGCCACGGCGCGGCGCGCGAGGCCATGCGCGCGACCGCGTCGTCGGCCGCGATCGGCGCGCAGGGCGCCAGGCGCCCGTGCGCCGACCGCGCGGGACAGCGTCGCGGATACCGCGGGCCGTACGGGCCACGCCGGCGACGCGCCCGATTCCAGTGCGCCGCGCACGAAAGCGGCCTGCCGCCGCACCGCGAAGCGCTCGGGCGCCCTCGCCCCGCCCCCGCCCCGCGCGTCCCGCGTCCCGCGTCCCGTGTCACGCGTCCCGTGTCACGCGTCATGCGTCATGCGTCACGCGTGACGCGTCACGCGCGCGGGCGAGCGCCATCACCTCGCCGGCACGCCCTCACGCCATTGCGGCCAGTGCGTCACGATGTCCGACACCAGCGGCCATGCCGCCCGCACGAGGTTGGCGGTGGCGATGGGGAACCCGCCGGACTGCGCGTTGAGCGACTCCGGATCCGTCTGTCCCGGATGCGGGCGATCGAAGTTCGCCCCCGTGCGCAGCACCGCGACGCGCTTCAGGTCGAGGCGGCCGGCGGCCGCGCCGCGGCGCAGCGCCTCGTAGGTGGCGTTGTCCTCCTGCTGCGTCGTGCAGTACGTGCCCTTGCCGTCGGTCAGCAGGCGTGTCCAGCGGCTCGCGCGCTCGCCCAGGCGATCGCCGTGCCACCAGGTGTCGCCGGCCAGCGTGTCGCACTGCAGGACGCCCGGCGCGGCCTGGGCGGCCGGCTGCGGATACAGCCGGCGGTAGGCGGCGGCGGTGTCGTTGTCCTCCAGCGCCGCGCCGCGCGAGAGCGCCAGCGCGCGCTGCAGCAGCGCCTCGTCCAGCTGGAACACTTCGGTGCCGTACTCCAGCTTGGGCCGGGTGTCGGGATCGGCGGCGCCGATGCCGACATAGCCGCCGGCCCACGCAGGCGGCGCCTCGCGCGCGTCGAACTCCTGCTGCAGGCCGAAGTCGACCAGGTAGCGCGCCCACGCCGCGCTGCCCAGCGTGCCCTGGTTCGGGTCGATGCCGGCGATGCCCGTCACTATGAAGTAGGCGTGCGACAGGTCGAACTGCGGGCTCAACGCCAGCGCCATCGTCGAGGCCGCCGCGTTGGCGTGGCCCATGCCGGTCGTCATGACGCACACGCCGCTGTCCGTGCACCGGACCTCCGGGTACTGCGCCGACAGGCCCGGCACCCGCACCGCGTGCCTGAGCGGCAGCTTCTGCAGCCAGGGTGCCGCCTCGGGCCCGAACAACGTGATGACCATCACCTTGACCGGCCGCGGTGCGGCGGCCTTGCCGGACGCGGCGGCCGCGAGCGGCGCGGCGGCGACCAGGAGCGAGACGGCGCCGGCGACGGCGCAGCGGAACAGCGAAGGCAGGTTCAAGACGGATCCCCGGTGAAGCGGTGCCGCGCATTTTGCGCGACGTGGTCCGGGAGCCTCGCAAGTCCCGGGCCGGCGGCCGGCTCTCGAAATCCTCAAGATTCACATGAGGATCTTCGTGTATCTCGTTGATTCATCTTCGAAGAAATGACTTCAATAAACCATCTCAAACCATTGATCCGAAACAAAATCACCGGTCCCCCGGGGATTTCAGTCGCCAACCAGCGCCGTCCAGACTACGGCTTGTCGCCGCGGGCATCCACCGAACCGAACCCCGAGATCGACTTCTTGACGCTCGGCTGGCCCCAGTAGTCGACGTGGCCGGCGCCCGAGATCTGCACCCGCAGGTCGCCCACCGCCCAGACCGTGGCGTTGGCCACGCCGCTGATCGAGACGTCCGCCGCACCGGCCTTCAACTGCTCCGCGGCGATCTTGCCCTTGCCCGAGACCGACAGCCGCAGGTGGTCGACCTTGCCGGACAGCTGGCCCTCGCCCGAACCCGAGATGTCGAAGCTCAGCGTGCCGACCTGGAGCTGGTCGAAGCGCGCGACGCCCGACCCCGCCATGCCGATCGACAGGTCGTCGGCGCGGATCGGCCCCGGCGCGACGACGTCGTTCGAGCCGGACAGCGTCAGCCGCCGAAGACGGCGCACCCGCACCTCGACCTGGGCACCGGTGCCGCTCTTCCAGAAGCGCCAGCCGCCGGGCAGGTCGATCTTGAGGCGGCCGCCGTGCACGTTGACGTCGACGGCGTCCTGCGCGTCGGCGTCGCCCGGCACGAACACCTCGTCGCGGTCGGACTGCACCAGCCGCACCTGGCCGGAGCCGTCGACGTCGACGCTGTCGAAGGCGCCCGGCGCGTAGACCTTGCCTTCGGGCGCCTGGGCGTTCGCCGCGCACGGGGCCAGCACGAGGGCGGCGAGCGCCAGGACGGAGAGATGGCGGTTCATATCGATTGCTCCCTGAGCTTCCTGGAAACGTCGCGGTTGGCGGTGATGAGCGTGCCGTCGGTCATGCGCGCGACGAGCTGCGAGTTCTCGTCGGGCGTCAGCGACTCGACGAAGTCGAGGTTGACGATGCAGCTGCGGTGCAGCTTCACGAAGCGCGCCGGGTCGAGCTTCTGCTCGAACGTGACGATGGGCAGCCGCACGAGGTAGCTCCTGCCCTTGACGGCCAGCGCCGTGTACTTCGTGTCGGAGCGCAGGTGCTCGATGGCCTCCACGTTGATCGGGAAGATGCGGCCCTGGTCGCGCACCAGCACGCGTGCCAGCGGCGCGTTGTCGGGCGCCTGCAACGCGTCGACGGCGTTGGCGACCGCACCGCGGTCGCGCTGCACGTGCGCGATCGCCTCGACGAAGCGCTCGTGCGAGAACGGCTTGAGCAGGTAGTCCACCGCGTGCAGCTCGAACGCGGTCAGCGCGTGCTCGTCGTAGGCGGTGGTGAAGATGACCGCCGGCTGGTGCGCGTCGCCGGCCAGCGCCTGCATCACCTGCAGGCCGGTCAGCACGGGCATCTGGATGTCCATCAGGACGAGGTCGGGCTGCAGGGCGCGGATCTGCGCGAGCGCGCTGGCGCCGTCGCCGCAGCTGGCCACGAGCTGCAGCGTCGGCATGCGGGCGACCCACTCGGCCAGCGCCTCGGCGGCGAGCGGTTCGTCCTCGGCGATCAGTACGCGGGTGATTTCGGTCATGGTTGCGGTATCCAGAGGTCGACGCGGAAGCCCGCGCCAGGTTGGGTGCGGATCTGCAGGCGGGCCCGGCCTTCGTAGTCGAGCGCGAAGCGGCGGCGCAGCGCGGTCAGGCCGATGCCGGAGCGCGCGGGCGCCGGGTCGTCCAGCTTCGCGGGCTCGCAACCGGCGCCGTCGTCCTCGACGCTCAGCTCCAGGCCCTGGTTCAGCACGTTGCGCGCGCTGCGGATGCCCACGCGCCCGCCGTCCACGCGCGGCGCGATGCCGTGCTGGATGGCGTTCTCCACGAGCGGCTGCAGGCTCAGCGGCGGGATCTCGTCGGCCAGGGTCTCGGGATCGAGCTCCCAGTCGACGCGCAGGCGCTTGCCCAGGCGCAGGCTCTCGAGCGCCAGGTAGTCGCGCACGAACTCGATCTCCTCGCCCAGCGGCACCCGGTCGGCGGCACTGCGCTTGGTGTCCAGCACGTAGCGCAGCATGCCGGAGAAGCGCATCAGCGCGGCCTCGGCGGCCTGGGCGTCCTTGCGTGTCAGGGCGATCAGCGAATTGAGCGTGTTGAACAGGAAGTGCGGATTGAGCTTGCCGCTGATAACGGCCAGTTCGGCGCGCGCCAGCGCCGATTCGGCATGGGCCGCCGCGAGCGAGGCGGCGCGCGCGCGGCGCGCCTGCAGCCAGGCGGTGAAGGCGGTGGCGATCGCGGCGTATGCGATCACGCCCCAGATCGCGCGCCACAGCACCGTCTGCTCCAGGTTCACGTTGGCGAAGACGTGTCCGTACAGCATGGTGGAGACGGCATAGTCGCAGGCCTGCCAGGCCGCGCCGAACACCAGCGCGCCCACCACGTGCAGCCCGACCTCGCGCGGCGCCGCGCCCTGGCCGTCCTGCATGCGCAGCACCCATGGGAAGACGCCCACGCCCAGGATCATCGGCGGCCACAGCGCCAGCGTCGCCTGGTAGACGGCCTGCCAGAGCTGCCACAGGCCGCGCTGGAACTCGGCACCGGCCAGCACATAGAGAAGCCATGCGACGGCACAGGCGCTCGCGTAGGCGATCCACAGCGGGCGGCGGCTGCCGGCTTCGGCGGTGGAGGCAGGGACGATGTTGTCGGACATTGCGCCATGGTACGTATGCCGCCGCGCGGCGCCGCCGCCAGGGGACGGATTGCGGGAATCTGCGCCCGGAATGCAGCTGGCCGCGCCGGGGTGTCGTGGCGCGCGCAGGGGACGCGCCGCCGGGGCCGGAATGGATTTCCAAACCATCCCGCTGGCCGTGCGTCCATTGGAATGCGATTCCCGGCCAGACCTCATTTGGGGTATGGAATATCCCTGTCCGGGGGCTACGATGCTTGTCCATGCCATCCCGGCGTACCCCAGCGGAGCCCGACGCCATGGAGATCTATCTCGACTGCAACGCCACCACCCCCGTGCTGCCCCAGGCACGCCAGGCGGCGCTGGCCGCGATGGCGAACGACTTCGGCAACCCGAGCAGCATCCACAGCACCGGGTTGCGCGCGCGCTCGCTGATCGACGACGTGCGGGCTCGTGCGCGACGCGTGCTGGGCGCACCCACCGGGCGGCTGCTGTTCACGAGCGGCGCCACGGAGGGCATCCAGACGGCGGTGCTGTCCGCCCTGGTGGGGCTGCGCGACCGGCGCGCACGCGGCGAAGCCGTCCCGGCGCTGCTGTTGTACGGCGCCACCGAGCACAAGGCGGTGCCTGAGTCCCTGCGCCACTGGAACGCGCTGCTCGAGCTCGGGCTGGACGTGCAGGCGATCCCGGTCGGCCAGGACGGCCGCCACGACCTCGCGTGGCTGCGCGAGCGCGCGCCGCGCGCGGGGCTGGTCTGCACGATGGCCGCCAACAATGAGACCGGCGTCGTCAGCGACCTCGACGGCCTCGCGGGCGTGCTCGCCGGCAGCCCGGCCCTCTGGCTGGTCGACGGCGTGCAGGCGCTCGGCAAGCTGGCGCTGCGCCTGGCCGAACGCCGCATCGACTACGCGCCGTTCTCCGGCCACAAGCTGTACGCGCCCAAGGGCATCGGCCTGCTGTACGTGCGCGAGGGCGCGCCGTTCACGCCGCTGATGGCCGGCGGCGGGCAGGAGGCCGCCCAGCGCTCGGGCACCGAGAACATGACGGGCGTCGCCGCGCTCGGCGCCGTGCTCGCCGCGCTCGAGGACGGCGGCACGTTCCGCGACGCCGCCACCCTCGCCGGCTTGCGCGACCGCCTCGCCCGGGCGCTGCTCGACGCGTTCCCCACGCTCGTCTTCAACGCCCCGCCGGCGCTGTGCCTGCCGACCACGCTCAACTTCTCGGTGCCGGGCCTGCCGTCCAAGCTGCTGCTGGACCTGTTCGACGCCGCCGACGTGCGCGTCAGTGGCGGCTCGGCCTGCAGCGCGTCCAAGGCGCAGCCCAGCTACGTGCTGCAGGCGATGGGGCTGCCCGCCTGGCAGACGGCATCGGCCGTGCGCCTGTCCTTCGGCCCGGCCGCCGACGAGGCCTTCATCACCGCCGCCTGCGAGCGCATCCGCGCCTGCGGCCGCTCGCTGCGCGAGAGCTGCCTGCTGCCCAGCGCGCCCAAGTCGCTGCCCCCGGAGGGCCTGACCCGCTTCATCGTCGACGGCGCGTGCTGCTACCTGCTGGCCGACGCCGCGAGCCGGCGCTGTGTCGTCATCGACCCGCTGCCCGAACTGACCGAGCGCCTGGCCGCGCTGCTGCGCTGCCAGGGCTACACGCTCGCCGCGGTGCTGGACACTCACAGCCACGGCGACCACGCGTCGTCGGCCGCCGAGCTCCGCGCCGCGCTGACCGAGATGATGGATGACGCCGGCCCGCTGGACGCGCTCGGGTGGCCGGAGGACGCCCGCGAGCTGCGCCTGGGCGAGCGCGTGCTGACGCGCCTGTCCATCCCCGGCCACACCGCCGATTCCACCGCCTACCTGCTGCACGACCCGGACGGACTGCGCCTGGCCTTCGTCGGCGACACCGTGATGCCGGGCGCCCTCGGACGCAGCGACTTCGACCAGAGCGAACCGCTCGCCTTCGGCGCCTCGCTGCTGAAGCTCGCGCAGGTCGTGGGATCGACGACGCTGCTGCTGCCCGCCCACGACTACGACGACCGCTTCGCCAGCACGCTGGCCACCGAGCGCCGCACCCAGCCACTGCTGGCGCGCATGCTCGGGGGCGGCCTGGACGCAGCCGCCTTCGCGGCGGCCAAGGCCGAACTGGAACGCGGCCTGGGCCAGAGCGACTGCGCGACGCTGGCCTGCGGCGCGCGCGTCGAACCGCACGGGGAGGTGGCCGGCAGCGACCTGGTCCCCGAGCAGCTGCTCGCGCTCGTCGAGCGGCAGCCGGAGCTGCTGCTCGTGGACGTGCGCGAGGCCTACGAGCAGCGCCTCGGGCATGCGCCCGAACTGGTCGCACCGCGCGCCCGTCACCAGGCGATCCCGCTGTCGCAGCTGCTGCTGGCGCTGCCGGACTGGCTCGCCCTGCCCGCCACGACGCCGGTCGTCTTCTACTGCCGCAGCGGCAACCGCAGCGCGCAGGCGGCCCGCGCGCTGCGGCGTCTCGGCCACGAGCAGGCCTGGAGCCTGGCGGGCGGGCTGGCCCTGTGGCGTCCGCAGGGGGGCGACGTGCCCTCGGCACTGCCCTACCCGGACGCGCCGGCCTTCGCCTGACGCGAATCGCTCCCCGCCTCGACGCCGGCCCCGTGCCGGCGTCGCCGTTTTCGCGCGCCGGCATCGACGCCGCGGCCACGACGGCGTGCAGCCGGCGTGGGATTCCGGTCGAAGACCCTGTCGGCACAGTGAATGTTAATGCGAATGCTTCTCATCCCGAATATGATCGGGGCGCCCTCCAGCCTCCAGTCGCCGATGAGACCTCAACGCCTGTCGTACCAAGCCGGCGCGACCATGTTCGCGCCGCGTGTCGAGCCGCTGCCGCGCGCGGCCATGCCGCCGCTCGCGCCGGCGGGCGCCCGCCCCGTGGCCCGTTACTTCGGCGCGTCGGCCCCGACCCGCCGGCGCCGGCTCGCCGTCGCCCTGCTGCTCGCGCTGCACGCCGCCGCGGTGGCCGGACTGCTCTACGCCGGCCGGTGGCGCGAAGTGGCGGTCGACGCGAAACCCCTGTTCGTGGCGGTGGTCGAGACGCCCGCCCGCGTCGCGCCGGCCAGGGCGTTGCCGCCGCCACCGACCGCGAAGATCCCGCCGCCGTCGCTGCCGACGCTGCCGCTGGTCGCGCCGGAAGCCGCGACAGCACCGCCCCCCATCGCCTCGGTAATGCCGGCGTCGCCGGCGCCGATCGCGCCGGTCGAGTCCCCGCCCGCGCCGGCATCGTCGATGTCGCGCACGATCCCGCCGTCCGCCATCCAGTACATCGTGCCGCCGGCACCGGTCTATCCGCGCATCTCCGCCCGGATGCGCGAGTCCGGCAGGGCCGTGGTGCGCGTCTTCATCGACGAAGACGGCGTGCCCCGCACCCTCCAGCTGGCCATGTCCACCGGCTTCGCGCGCCTGGACGACGCCGCGCTCGCCGCCGTCCGCAACTGCCGCTTCAGCCCCTGGCTGGAGAACGGCGCCGCCGTGGCCGCCTGGGCCAACATCCCCATCGACTTCGAACTGCCGACATGAACCTCCTCCTCGACACACCCGCCCCTTCCGGATCCACCGACGCCGCCGGCGCGGCATCGCGCCTGCACGGCGACGCCGTCACGCCGTCGCCCCGCCCCAGGGTGCGCCTGATCACCAGCGCGCAGTTGCTCGCCGGGTTCCCGGAGGTGCAGATCGTCCACGGCGACGCGATCTACCGCCTGCGCCAGACCTCGCTGGGCAAGCTGATCCTGACCAAATGAGCGCCGCGGCCGGCCGTTCCACCCGCGCGACGTGGCTCAAGACGCTCCATCGCTGGCACTGGATCAGCTCCGCCATCGCGCTCGCAGGCACGCTGCTGTTCGCCGCCACCGGCCTGACGCTGAACCATGCCGCGCAGATCGAGGCGCATCCGGTGGTCGTCGACCGCAAGGCCGTCGTGCCGCCCGCGCTGCTCGCGGCGCAGGCGCCCCGGCCGGGCGATGCGAAGCGCCACGATCCGCTGCCGGACGCGCTCGCCGACTGGGTCGCCGGCGCACTGCAGGTCGACGTGCGTGGCCGGCCCGCCGAGTGGTCGCCCGACGAGCTCTACGTGGCGCTGCCGCGCCCCGGCGGCGACGCCTGGGTGCGCATCGACCGCGCCAGCGGCGACGCGCAGCTCGAGGACACCGAGCGCGGCTGGATCTCGTATGTCAACGACCTGCACAAGGGCCGCAACGCGGGCGCGGCGTGGAGCGGGTTCATCGACGCCTTCGCCGTCGCCTGCCTCGTCTTCGCCGTCACCGGCCTGCTGATGCTCAAGCTGCATGCGGGCAAACGGCCCGGCACGTGGCCGCTGGTGGGCCTGGGGGTCGTGCTGCCGGGGCTGCTCGCGCTGCTGTTCGTCCACTGACCCGCGGCTTCCCGCCGCGTTCCTGGAACCCCGATGCTGATCCGCACCTCGCTCGCCCTCACGGCCGCCGTCGTGGCCGTGCCCGCCTCGCCCGCCGAGGCCACGCTGAAGATCCGGCTGCCGCGGCTGGACATCGCCGAATACCACAAGCCGTATGTCGCGGCCTGGATCGAGAAGGCCTCCGACCAGTCCTTCGCCGGCAACGTCGCGCTCTGGTACGACGTCGGCAAGCGCAACGACGGGGGCGCCAGGTGGCTCAAGGACATGCGCTCGTGGTGGCGCAAGAGCGGCCGCGACGGGACCGCGGTCGACGGCGTGACCGGCGCCACGCGCAGCGCCGGCGAGCACGCGATCGACCTGCTCGCCGCCCCGGGCGTCGCCGCGCTGCCGCCGGGCCGCTACGAGGTGGTCGTCGAGGCCGCGCGCGAGAACGGCGGGCGCGAGGTGCTGCGCGTGCCGTTCGAGTGGCCGCTGAAGAAGGCGCAGTCCGTGCAGGCCCGGGGCCAGGGCGAGCTCGGCAGCGTCGCGATCGACGCCAGGCCGTGAGGGGCAACGCCATGCGACACGTCTTCCCCCGCCTCGTCCTGCTCGCCACCGGCGCGCTGCTGTGCTGGTCCGCGCAGGCCCGTCGCCCGTGGCTGCTGCCGTCCGCCACCCTCGTCGACGGGTCGGCGCCGGTCGTCAGCATCGACGCGGCGATCTCGGAAGACCTGTTCGAGTTCGACTCGCTCCCGCTGCCGCTGGAGACCTTGCAAGTCACCGCCCCCGACGGCAGCACCGTCGCGCCCGATACGCGCGTCGAGGCGAAGCGTCGCATCAGCTTCGATGTCAGGCTCGCGCAGAAAGGCACGTTCCGGGTCAGCGGCGTCACGGACGTGGCCGTGGCGACCTGGAAGTCCGGCGGCGAGACGAAGCGCTGGCGCGGCACGCCCGCGGCGCTCGCCGGCGAAGTGCCGGCCGGCGCGCAGGACCTGCAGGTCACCCGCCAGCTCGCGCGCACCGAGACCTTCGTCACCAACGAGACGCCCGGCCCGCCGGCTCCCGCGATCTCGGGCCAGGGCCTGGAGCTGCAACCGCTGACCAGCCCGACCGACCTGAGCGTCGGCGACTCGAGCCGCTTCCGCGTGCTGCTCGATGGCCGGCCCCATGCGAACGCCGACGTCACGCTGATCCGCGGCGGCAACCGCTACCGCTACAGGATGGGCGAGCTCGCGTTGAAGACGGACGCCGCCGGCGAGTTCGGCGTCGCCTGGCCCGAGGCCGGCCGCTGGTGGCTGGGCATCAACCACGGCGGGCGCGCGCAAGGCGGCGCGGCTTCAGCGGCCGACGGCGCGCCCGTGCGTCGCGAGTCGTACAGCGCCACCTTCGAGGTGCTGCCGCGGTGAGCCCGCTGCCGCGCGTGCTCGTGCCGGCCGCCATCGGCCCGACACCGCCGGCGCTCGGCGGCCGCGTCCACGAGTTCACGGGCGAGACGATGGGCACGACCTGGCGCGTGCTTCTGGTCGCCGCGCCGGCCCTGCGGAGAGAACCGGTGCGCCTGTCGATCCAGTCCGCGCTCGACGAGGTCGTCGCGCAGATGAGCACCTGGGAGCCGGACTCCGACCTGGCCCGCTTCAATCGCGCCGCGGCCGGCTCCTGGCACGGGCTCCCCGAGCACTTCCATGCGGTGCTTGCCTGCGCCCGCGAAGTCGCCGAATGCAGCGGCGGCGCGTTCGACCCGACGGCCGGCGCGCTGGTCGACGCGTGGGGCTTCGGCCCCGCACCGCGGCAAGGCGTGCCGCATGCGGCGCTGCTTTCGGACGCCTGCCGCAACGCCGGCTGGCGCCGCCTCGACATCGATCCCGCGCGGCGCGCGCTGCGCCAGCCAGGCGGACTGACGCTGGACCTGTCGGCGATCGCCAAGGGCTTCGGCGTCGACCTCGTCGCCCGCCGGCTGCACGCGCTCGGCATCGTCCACCACCTCGTCGACGTGGGCGGCGAGCTGCGCGGCACGGGCGTCAAGCCCGACGGCCAGCCCTGGTGGGTCCGGTTGGAACAGCCCGATGGCGACGACAGCGGCGAACGCACGCTGCTCGCGTTGCATGGCCTGTCGGTCGCGACCTCGGGGGACTACCGGCGCTGGTTCGAGCACGAAGGCATGCGCTACAGCCACACGATCGATCCGCGCGACGGCCGACCGATCCGCCACGGGCTGGCCGCGGTCACCGTGATCCACCCGGAGTGCATGCGCGCCGACGCGTGGTCGACCGCGCTGACCGTGCTGGGACCGGACGCCGGCCTGGCGCTCGCCGATCGCCTGGGACTGGCGGCGCGCCTCATCGTGCGCGATGGCGACGGCTTCGTCGAACGGCGCAGCGCCGCATTCGACGGGCTCCTGGCATGACGGCGCCCGGCCTGCCCAAGGCGAGCTCCTCGGCGTGCCGCAGGCTCATACCTCCGACCAGGCCCGCACGAGGTTGTGATAGTGGCCCGTCAAGCCCAGCACCGCCTCGGTGTCCCCCACCTGCCCGCGCAGCGCCTGGATGTTCTGGTCCAGCTCGAAAAGCGCACGCCGCTGGGCCGCGTCGCGCACCAGGCTCTGCACCCAGAAGAACGACGCGATGCGCGCGCCGCGAGTCACCGGGTGGACGCGGTGCAGGCTGCCGGACGGGTACAGCACCAGGTCGCCCGCGGGCAACTTGACCTCGTGCGTGCCGTAGGTGTCGACGACCTCCAGCTCGCCGCCCTCGTATTCGTCGGGGCCGGCCAGGAACAGCGTGCACGACAGGTCGGTGCGCATCTGCAGCGTCGTGCCCGGCACCGAACGGATCGCGCCGTCCACGTGCAGGCCGTAGTGCTCGCCGCCCTCGTAGCAGTTGAACAGCGGCGGCATGTGGCGCAGCGGCAGCGCGGCCGACATGTAGAGCGGGCTGGCCAGCAGCGCCTCGAGAACGATGCGGCCCAGCGCCTGGCCCAGCGGCGAGAACTCGCCGAGCTGGCGGTTGCGCTTGACCTGCGCGCCCTGCCCGCCCACCGTGGCGCGGCCGTCGACCCAATCGGCATCGGCGAGGCGCCGGCGCAGCGCGGCGACCTGGTCGGGCGTGAGGATATCGGGCACGTGCAGCAGCATGATGGAAAGGGGTTCGTCGAAGAAAGGACGGCGACCGGCGAAGGGGCGCGCGCAGGGTGACGGCAGTCAGAACTTCGCGTTGAGCGAGACGATCGCGTTGCGCCGCGCACCGGGCGTGTAGCGCGAGCCGCCGTTGTTCAGCGACTGGAGGTAGCGGCGGTCGAACAGGTTGTAGACGTTGAGCTGCACCTGCCAGTTCCTGGTGATGTCGACCGACGCCATCGCGTCGCCGACCCAGTACGCCGGCGCGTCCAGCAGGTTGGAGGTCGGGGCCGCGGTGTTGCTGCTGCGCGCGGCGGCGTCGGCATGGCGCATGCCGCCGCCCAGCGTGACGCCCAGCGGCAGCCTGGCCGTGACCCACGACGTGAACGTGTTCCTCGGCGAGAACACGATCACGCCGCCCTGCTGCGTCGGCGCGCCGCGCAGGATCTTCGAGTCCATGTTCGAGTAGCCGACGCTCACGCCGAGGTCCTTCGTGACCTGGCCCACCAGCCCCAGCTCGACGCCCTGCACGCGCCGCTTGCCGACCTGCGCGTAGCTCGGCACCGCGGCGCCGTCGGACACGAGCTCGTTGCTGTTCTCGCTGCGGTAGACCGCCGCCGTCGCGAGGAGGTCGCCGCCCAGCAGGTCCCACTTCGTGCCGAACTCGATGTTCGTGCCCTCCTGCGGCCGCAGGCTCGGCTGTGCCGCGCTGTTGGCCTGGCTGGACAGCGCGAAGTTCGTGCCGCCCGGCGGGTTGCGCGAGTCCGAGTACGTCACGTAGACGCTGCCGCGCCTGGCCGGCTTGAAGACGGCGCCGAGCTTCCAGCTCCACAAGGTGTCGGTCAGGCCCAGCGGCGCATTGCTGGTCAGCGATGCGGGCGTCGCGCCGGACGCGGCCGTGTAGGTCGCGCCGCTGGTGTCGGTGTGGAACCGGTCGACGCGGGCGCCGGCGTTGACGAGCAGCGCCTCGGTGACGGCCAGCGTCTCGAACGCATAAGCCGACGCGGTCAGCGTGCTGCCGATGGTCTGCGTGCCCTTGTACGACGGCATCGCCATCGCGTCGCCGGGGTTCGGCGCGTAGAGGCTGGCGATGCCGGCCACGGTGACGGGCGTGGCCGACTTCTGGCGCTCGTAGCTCAGCTCGAAGCCGCTGGACAGCGCGTTCTCCAGGCCGAAGGCCGTGAACCGCGACGACAGGTTGGTCTGGTTGGTCAGGATCTCGTTGTCCTGGTGGCGGCCCTGGCGCGAGCGCGCCACCGTGTAGCCCGACGGAGAGTCCGCGGTCGCGGTCACCGCGTTCACCCCCGTCACCACCACGTCCTGCACGGTGCGGCCGAGGCGCGTCGTGTTGCGCAGCACGACGTCCCGGGCGAGCTCGCTCTCCAGCGTCGACGTGAACAGGTCCACCTTCACATGGTCGAAGTCGCCCGCCAGGCCGTAGAAATTGCGCGGGTCGACGGCCGGGCCGGGCGTCTGCGCCGGCGCCGTGGCGCTGGCCGCGGCGAAGACGTAGCCCTTCAGGCCGAAGGTCGACACGCCACCGTCCGGGCGATTGTCCTGCTGGACGTGCAGCCAGCCGAGCGTCGCGCGCGTGCTCGAGCCGAGTCCGAAGCTGGCCGTGGGCGCGACGCCCCAGCGCTTCTGGCGCACCTCGTCGCGGCCCGGCACGCCGAAGTCCTGTGCCATCACGTTCAGGCGCACGGCGCTGCCGGACATCGACGCCAGCGGCGCGTTGAGGTCGGCGACGAGGCGCCTGCGGTCGGCCGTGCCGGCGACGAGGCTGCCGGTGGCGAACGCGCCGTCGGCCTGCGCCGTCTTCGACACGAGGTTGACATAGGCCGACGACGCGCCACGTCCGATGTCGGAACCCGACGGTCCCTTCACCACCTCGACCCGGTCGATGTCGAACACGTCGCGCGAGACGGCGCCGAGGTCGCGGATGCCGTCCACGAAGATGCTCTGCGAGCTGTCGAAGCCGCGCAGGTTGATCGAGTCGCCGGTCTGCGTGCTGCCGTTCTCGCCCAGTTGCATCGTCACGCCGGGCGTGTTGCGCAGCGCCTCGGACAGCGAGGTGGCGACCTGCTGCTGCAACAGCTCCTGCTTGATGACGGCGATCGTCTGCGGCGTGTCGACGATGGGCTGCGTGAACTTCGGCGACGAGACGACGTCGGCCTTGTAGTCGTTCTCCGGGGCCGTCGCGAGCACCTTCACCGCGGGCAGCGTGGCCTCGCCGCGCGCCTGCGAGGCGGCGGCGCCCGGCACGGCAGCGGCTTGCGCCAGCACGGCGCCCGGCAGCGCGAAGGCGGCTGCGGCGAGCGCGACGGTCGAACGGGGGCGCGGCTGGGGCGCAGCCGCGTGCTTGCGGCTCTGGATGTAGCGCATGGATCTCTCTTTCGAACGTTGGCGGGGACGTTTCGGCTGGCGTCCACGGCCCTCGTTCCGGACGAGATCCTTCTGGAGATGCTGGCGGGTACTGGGAAGCTATCGATCTCAAATGATAATGATTCTCATTAACAAAATCAACGTCGGGCGACTCGACGGCGACACCGGCGCGCCTAGCACAGGTCGATGCGGTCCGCGCGCGACACGGGCCCGCCGCGGAGGGCGTATGCTCCCGCCCTTTCCCGTTCTCGAAGAGGATTCCCCCGATGGCTACCGCAGCAACCGAAAAGTCTTCCGCCTTCATGAAGGCCCTCAAGCCGAGCCCCGCGCTCGCCGCCATCGTCGGCTCGGAGCCGCTGCCGCGCACCGAAGTCACCAAGCGCCTGTGGGACTACATCAAGGCCCACAACCTGCAGAACCCGGCCAACAAGCGCAACATCCTGTGCGACGCCAAGCTCAAGGCCGTCATGGGCAAGGACGAGGTCACGATGTTCGAGATGACCGGCCTCGTCGGCAAGCACCTGAGCTGATCACTCCTCGCGTCACGCGCCCGTGCGCGTGACGCCACCCCCCTGCACCGCGGCGTCGACCGCGTGTGCGCGCGCCTTCGTCGCGACCCGGCCGCCTGTCCTGCGCGGCAAGCTCCTCCCGCACCGCTGCACGGCTTTCTCCAAGCCGAGTATCTCGTCGCGCGCTTCGAGTATCAGGCACGTCGATTGCTCGAGTATCCGGTCCGCCTCGCTTCAATATCACGACTCGGCTGAGTGGACTCTTTCCGGCGGCAATTCCCTGTCGCGCGAATGCCATTTGGCGAGGCGGCAAGCCAACAGTCCCCTGTTTCCCCGATGCTGCCGCGCAACTTCGTCCAGCATCGTCTCCGGGAAATCCGATGATCCTCCCCACCATCATCGCCGTGTATCTCGCCTGCATATTGGTGGTGCACCGGCGCGGCCGGGTCCGCCACAGCTTCTGGGGCCAGGTATTCGACCATTCGGGCCTGCTCGCGCCGGTCAACGTCTTCCTGTACGCGTTCTCGGCCATCCCCAACCGGCCGTTCACGGAGGTGTCGCGCTTCCCGGAGCTCGAGACCCTGCGCCTGAACGCCGACACCATCCGTGCCGAAGGCCTGGCGCTGATGGCCCACGCCCGGATGAAATCGCCGGACCAGAAGGACGATGCGGGCTTCAACTCCTTCGCGAAGTCCGGCTGGAAGCGCTTCTACCTGAAGTGGTACGGCGACGCGCACCCTTCTGCCCAGCGGCTGTGCCCGCGCACCACGGAACTGCTGCGCGGCATTCCCGGCATCAGCGCGGCGATGTTCACCACGCTGCCACCCGGAGCCGTGCTCAATCCCCACAAGGATCCGTATGCCGGCTCGCTGCGATACCACCTGGGCCTGATCACCCCCAACGACGACCGCTGCAATATCACGGTCGACGGGAAACCCTACAGCTGGCGTGACGGCGAGGCCGTGATATTCGACGAAACCTACATCCACGCGGCCGAGAACCGCACCGACGTGGAGCGGCTGATACTGTTCTGCGACATCGAGCGGCCGATGCGACACGCCTTCGCGCGCAGTTTCAACCGCTGGTTCGGACGCCACGTCGTGGCGGCGGCCAGTTCGCCCAACGACGACTCCGACCGCATCGGCCTGATCAACCGCCTGTTCTTCCTGTCCGACCGCGCCGGCCACTACCGCCGCCGCTTCAAGGCCTGGAACCGCACGGTCTACAAGCTGACCAAGGCCGGTCTCGTCGCGGCGCTGGTGGCCGGCCTGGTGCTGCCCACTTCGCTGCGCACCTGGCACCGGCTGCACCCGGCCAGCCACGCGGTCATCGCCACGACGCGGGCCCACGCCACGCTGGACTGAGCAATCGTTCCTGGCGTGAACGTTTGCGCGCCGCGTGCGGATGCTCGCGGCACCGCCGGTCCGCTACGATCCGGATCGAGACCAGCCTGCCCGTCCGCCGCGACGTCCCTTCCTTGAGCACCGACACCGCCCTCGCCGAACTGCGCCTGACGACCCGCGCCGACCACGACCGCCTCGAACGCATCCTGCGGCTGGACGCGACCATGCCCCTGGCGCGCTACGCAGCGATCCTGTCGCGCTTCGACGCGTTCCTGCGCGTGTGGGAGCCGCGCATCCACGCTGCCCTGCCCGAGCGGCTGCAATCCTGGTTCCGCGCCCGCTGGCGCGGCGGCTTCGCCAGGGCCGACGTCGAGTGGCTGCGCAGCGTCGGCGAAGTGGAAGTGCCCGCGGTCGACGTCCCGGCGGCCGCCACGCTGCCGCTGGCCGACCTGCCCGAGGTGCTGGGCTCGCTGTACGCCATCGAGAGCTCGGCGCTCGGCGGCCACGTCATCGCGCCGCTGCTCAGGCGCACGCTGGGGCTCGGCCAGGGCAGCGGCGCCAGCTATTTCCACGGCTTCGGCGGCGACTCGCCCGCCATGTGGAGCAACTTCCGCGTGCTGGCCGCGCTCGAGATCGGCGATTCGTCGCGCGACATCGTGCGCGCCTGCCTGAGCGCACGCCGCACCTTCGGCGCACTGATCGACCTGTTCGCCCCGCTCGCGCCCGCCGAGGCGCCGGCCGCGCCGCGGCAGGCCGTCGCACAGCGCATCGCCCCCGCCCTGCTGATGGCCCACGGGCCCGAGGACGACGAGGCGACGCGGCCGGCGCCGCTGGCCGACATCCACATCGACCTGCCCGCCGACGGCGAGACGGACGCCGGCGACACGCTCGTGGAACTGCCGATGGACGACGAGCTCGACCCGGGCGACACCCTGCGCATGCCCCTCTGAGGCGCCGCGCGCCGGACGCCTGCCGGCCGGCCCTACCCGCCCGTGCTGCCGCAGCCCGGACCGTCGAAGTTCCAGGTGCTGACCTTGCCGTCCTCGATGAGGAAGCGCGTCGTGCACGTCACGGGCGTCGGCTGCCCGACCGGAGCGCTCACGCCCACGCCGCCGCCGACCGACGTGTGCCCGCCGCCGCCGAAGCCGAAGCCACCGATGCTGAAGCTCATCGTCGGTGCCGGCGTCGCGCCGTCGCTGACCACGTACGTCAGCCACTTGCCGTGACCCGCGGCCTCCTCGGACACGGGCGTGCCCCAGCGCGCGCGCAGCGTCTGCTCGGACGCGCCCTGCCACTGGCTCAGCGCCTTCTCGTAGGCCTCGGTGCGCGACTGCGGCGTCGCGCAGCCCGCGACGGCCAGCAGCAGCGCACCGCAGGGCAGCAGGAATCGGGGGGTGGCGCGCATGGCGGGGCTCCTGTGGCGAAACATCGTGGCGTGATGATGCCCCATCCGTGGCAAGGCGCTCGCCTGCGCGGCGCGCGCCGGCGAAGGCCGCCCTGCGAACGTGTCTATTCATGATGTTTGACATCCATTTATCATGATGCCTATACTTTAAGAATCGCATCCACTGCCGGAGTTCCCATGCCACGCGTCTCCCGCGCCGAGGCCGAAAGCCACCGCCAGCAGATCACCGAGGCGTCCGCCCGCCTGTTCAAGGAGCGCGGCATCAACGGGGTCAGCGTCGCCGACCTGATGGGGGCCGCCGGCCTCACGCACGGCGGCTTCTACGGCCACTTCGAATCCAAGGACGCGCTCGCCGGCGAGGCCGTCGCCCACGCATTCGGGCAGTCGGCGGAGCGCTGGCGCAAGCGCGTCGCGAGCCAGCCCGACGACGCGGCCGGGCGCGCGCTGATCGTCGACCGGTTCCTGTCGGCGCCCAGCGTCAAGGAAGTCGGGCTCGGCTGCCCGTCGGTGTCGCTCGCGGCGGACGTCGCGCGCGAGCCCGTCGCCGCGCCGATCCGCAGGGCCTACCTCGACGGGCTCGAGGCGCTGGTCGAGATCCTGGCCGGCGTCGAGGACGGCCCCGACGCGCCCGCCCGGCGCCGCGCGGCCCTCGCCGACTACGCCACGATGGCCGGCGCGCTGATGCTGGCCCGCGCCACCGAGGGCGCCCCGCTGTCGGCGGAGCTCCTCGGGGCCGCGCGCGAACGGCTCCTGCGCGCGCCCGCACCCACATCCGCACCCGCCAGCGCCCGCGCGAACGTGCCGGCGCCCGTCCCCGCGCGCGAGCGCGCCACCCCTCGCAAGACCCGGAAGGCCTGACCGATGTTCGCCACTCCCGTCGCCCACTGGTTCGGCCGCCGCGGCATCCACTTCTCCTGGGTCGTCATGGGCATCGCGTTCCTGACGATGCTCACCTCGTCGGCCGCGCTCGGCCTGCCGGGCGCCTTCCTGCTGCCGCTCAGCCGGGAGTTCGGCTGGAGCACGGACCAGATCTCCGGCGCGATCGCGCTGCGTTTCGTGCTGTATGGCCTGATCGGCCCGTTCGCCGCGGTGCTGATGGAGCGCTACGGCCTGCGCCGCATCATCTGCAGCGCGCTGCTGCTGATCGCGGCGGGCATGGCGCTGGCGACGCGCATGACCGCGCTGTGGCAGCTCGTCGCGCTGTGGGGCCTCGTGCTGGGCGTCGGCTCGGGCCTGACCGCGCTGGTGCTGGGCGCCACCGTCGCCAACCGCTGGTTCGAGCAGCGCCGCGGCCTGGTGATGGGCCTGCTCACCGCCAGCTCGGCCACGGGCCAGCTGATCTTCCTGCCGATCGCCGCCTCGCTGATCCAGAGCCATGGCTGGCGCCTGGCCATCACGCCGGTCTTCACGAGCTGCCTGGTCGTCGCCGGCCTCGCGTTCTGCCTGCTGCGCGACCGCCCGAAGGAGCTGGGCCTGGTGCCCTTCGGCGCCGATCCGGCGCATGCCGACGCGGCGCCCGCCGCCTGGCGGCCCGACTTCCTCGAGCCGGCGCGCACGCTGGCCCTGGCCTCGCGCAGCGGCGCGTTCTGGGTGCTGTTCGGCACGTTCTTCGTGTGCGGGCTGAGCACCAGCGGCCTGATCCAGACGCACTTCATCACCCTGTGCGGCGACAACGGCCTCGGCCCGGTGCCCGCGGCATCGGTGCTCGCCACGATCGGCGCGTGCGACTTCATCGGCACGATCGCCTCGGGTTGGCTGTCCGACCGCTACGACGTGCGCAAGCTGCTGTTCTGGTACTACGGCCTGCGCGGGCTGTCGCTGCTGTGGCTGCCGCATTCCACGTTCACCGTCGTGGGCCTGTCGCTGTTCGCCGTGTTCTACGGGCTCGACTGGGTCGCCACCGTGCCTCCCACCGTGCGCCTGACCAGCGCGGCATTCGACAAGCAGCGCGCCCCGATGATCTTCGGCTGGATCTTCGCGGGCCACCAGCTCGGTGGCGCCGTGGCGGCCTACGGCGCGGGCCTGACGCGCACGGTGATGCAGTCGTACAGCCCGGCGCTGTACACGGCCGGCGCGACCTGCATCGTCGCGGCGGTGGCCATCTTCCTGCTCAAGCGTCCGGCGCCCGCGCCGGTTCCCCTGCGCGCCACCTGAGCCGCCGCCGTGGGGGCATGGGTATGCGGGTTGCCGCGAACTCGCGGCAACACACCTTACGCCAGGAGAGCACCATGTCAGCCAGCCAACCCGCCACGCAGGGCCACGCCGCGCAGCCGGACTCGTCGCAGGACGCGTTGCAGTTGCTGACGGCCGAGCATCGCGAAGTCAAGGCGATGTTCCAGCAGTACGACAAGCTCGCCGAGGCCGGCGGCCGCGGCGACGAACGCATGCTGCTCGCCAGCCAGATCTGCGTCGCGCTCACGCTGCATGCCCAGGTGGAGGAGGAGATCCTCTACCCGGCCGCGCGCGAGGCGCTGGTGCACGACGGCGACATCGTCGACGAGGCCTACGTCGAACACGCCAGCGCCAAGAGCCTGATCGCGCAGATCAAGACGATGACCAGCGACCAGCCGCTTTTCGATGCCAAGGTGAAGGTGCTGGGCGAATACATCGACCACCACGTCAAGGAAGAAGAGAACGAACTCTTCCCGAAGCTGCGCAAGTCCGGGCTCGACCTGAAGGCGATGGGCGGGCGCATCGCCCAGCGCAAGATGCAGTTGATGGCGATGCCGGAACCGTCGTGAAGCCGAAGACGGCGGGACGGCGGCCATACCCTAAACACGGTATGGGGTATGTCGCCCGCGGTTGCGGGAGCCGGCATCTCCATAGGTGATTCGCGCGAAATGCAACGCGACGGCCTGCGTGCGGTCGACCGGCGTTTCCCCCTGTCTGCTGTCATGTGCCGATGCTCGAATCCGGGTCGGCCACGCGCCACGAGTGCGTGGACCGCAACAAAACCTGGAGAACCACGAGCATGCAATCGTCCACTGTCCTGCGCCCCGTCCTCGCCGGCGCCCTTGCCGCCCTCACCGTCACCCTGGCGCCCGCTGCCGCCCGTGCCGCCTCGCCGATCGAGAACTACGCCCTGGCCATCAGCTGGGAGCCGGCGTTCTGCCTGCAGCATTCGACCAAGCCCGAGTGCAGCAGCGAGACGGCGAGCCGGCATGACGCGCACTACTTCTCGCTGCACGGCCTGTGGCCGCAGAGCGGTTCGTACTGCGGCGTGAGCGCCGGCCAGAAGTCCGCCGACCAGTCCGGCGACTGGGCGTCGCTGCCCGCGGTCGTCCTGGAGCCTTCGACCGAATCGCTGCTGCAGATCGACGAGCCGGGCACGCAGTCCTACCTCGATCGCCACGAGTGGACCGAGCACGGCACCTGCTCGGGCCTGTCGCAGCAGGACTTCTTCGCCCCGACGCTGTCGATGCTCGATGGCATCAACGCGAGCAACCTCGGCGCCACGGTGTCGGCCAACGTCGGCGGCCACCTGACGCTGGCGCAGCTGCAGTCCGCGGCGGCGCTCGACTACGGCACCTACGCGAAGATCGACATCGAGTACCTGTGCATCAGCTCCGGCGGCCGGAGCTATCTCGAGGAAGTCCGCTTCCACATGCGCCTGCCCAGCCCGCTGCCGTCGACCGTGCAGTCGTCGTACATGGCCAAGCCGCTGTACCCGGCGTCGTCGACCCAGCTTTGCAAGAGCACCGTGCCGATCTACATCCGCGCCGTCAACTGAGGCCGTGACGGACCGCGGCGGGGCGCCCTCGCCGCGCCGCCCTCCACCGGCTGCCGGTGCGGCATGCCGCCGCGCGGCCTCGCTTGACGGTGTGCCCGCGCGGACAGGATCCGAAGGACATGCGCGCGACATGCGCGGACGACCTGCCCGAAGTGCCGCGCCAGCCGGCTGCCGAGCGCACCGGGTGCCCGGGGCTCAGGCCTCGACGGTCCCGCTGCCGCCTTCGGCGGGCTTGTCACTGCCGCCCAGCAGCTCGCCGATCGCGCGCAGGTCCTCCACGCGGTCGCAGATCGCCTTCAACGCCATCAGGATCGGCGTGCCGAGCAGCAGCCCCCACACGCCCCACAGCCAGCCCCAGGCCAGGACGCCGATGAACACGACGACGGCGTTGAGCCGGCTGGTGCGGCTGGTCAGCCACGGCGTGATGACGTAGCCCGAGATCACGTGCAGCACGATGGACACGCTGCCCACGGCGAGCGCCATCTGCGGAGTGCCGAACTGCAGCAGGGCCACCACCGACGAGGCGCCGCAGATCACCACGGTGCCGACATAGGGCACGAGGTTCAGCACGCCGGCCAGCACGCCCCAGACGGCCGCGTTGTTGAAGCCGAGCGCCCAGAACGCCAGTGCGGTGGCCACGCCCACGACGACGCTGGTCAGCAACTGCACCAGGAGGTAGCGCTGGATCTGGTCGGTGATCTCGTCGAGCGCCTGCACGGTGATCTTGCGCTTGGCGAAGTTCGGCCCGGCGATGCGCGTGACCTTGCGCCGGAAGGTGTCGCCCGCGCACAGCAGGAAGAAGGTGATGAACGCGACCACCAGCGCCTGCGCGCCCGCCTCGGCGACACGCATCGTGCCGGTGAGCACGTAGTCCTGGATGTTGAACTGCGGCTTGACGATCTGCACCTTGGTCACGCCGGGCGCGGGCCGGGCGTTGTCGGTCGCCTGCGCGATGGTGGCGGCGGCCTTCTGCACCTGGTCCATGGTCGACGGGCTGGGATCGCGGCTGCGCGGATGCAAGGTATCGCGCACCTTCTGGGCCGCGCTGGGCAGCGACTCGATCAGGTTGTTGGCCTGGTCGGTCAGCGACCACGCCCCCCAGGCGACGCCGCCCACGAGCGCGATCATCACGACGGCCGCCCCGAGCGGGCGCGGCACGCCCAGGCGCACCATGCGATCGACCAGCGGCGTCAGCGCATAGCTGAACAGCAGTCCCATCAGGACCGGGATCACGATCGGCGCGGCCCAGCGCAGCGCGTACAGGCCGAGCAGCGACGCAATGACGATCATCGAGGTGCTGCGCACGTCGATGGGCACTTGCAGCAGGGCGCGCTCCTTCTCGTGCGCCTCGGCCTCGGGCCCCTCGCCCGTCGCCTCCACGGGCACTTCCAGCGTCTCGTCGGAAGGCGGAAAGACGTGGACGGCACTCATCGCGCCGCCTCCGCGGGCTTGCGTGACCGGTCTGCGCGCTGCTGCGCCATCGTCGTCTCCATCGTCATTGTCGAGTCGCCCCAGTGTGGAGCCGGCGCCGCGCGGGCGCGGTAGGCCGAGCCCATCACGGCGTGTAGGACAGCAGGCAAGCGGACGGCCCGCGACGCCGGAGACCGCCGGCCACGCCATAATCGCGCTGATCCCTCGTCTCCGGGCCCGCCGCCGCATGTCCCCTGCACCCAGCCCCACCGAGTCCCCGTCCGCATCGTCGAAGCGCGTGTTGCTGGTCGACGACAACGTCGACGCCGTCGAGTCGATGGAGATCCTGCTGCAGGCCTTCGGCTACGAGGTCGCCACGGCGGTTCGCCCCGAACACGCGCTGGGCCAGCTCGAGTCGTTCGCGCCGGCGGCAGCGGTCATCGACATCGGCCTGCCCGGGATGGACGGCTACCAGCTGGCCGCCGAGATCCGGCGCCGCCTGGGCGGCCAGCCGATGCGCCTGGTCGCCTTCACTGGCTACGGCGGCCCGGACGACATCGCACGGGCCCGCGCGGCGGGCTTCGATGCGCACCTGGTCAAGCCGGTCGACATCGAGAGCCTGCTGGCCGCACTCGGCGGCGCCTGACGTATCGCGACACGAAGCCCCTGGAATGGCCAGCGTCACCCGACCGGTCGCCGACGCGGCATCGCAGCGCACAGTACATTGCCACCGGCATCGGCGATTGACCTGGGAAGGCGGCCAGCGTAGCGTTGCGGAAAACACGGCTCGCAGAGGACGTGATCGAGGCCGCGAGTCGAGCGGCGAACCGGGAAGGCGCGCCGCTCGGCATCCCGCCGCGGTGCTGGTTCAGGGAGAACAAGGCATATGGCAAGAATCTATCTGATCGACGACCACCCGATCGTGCGGGCAGGCCTGAGCGCGCTGCTGCAAGGCGCCGGGCACACGATCGTCGGCGAGGGCGAGGACGTCACGCAGGCGCTGTCGGAGGTCAACCGGCTGGTGCCCGACGTGCTGATGCTCGACCTGCAGCTCGATGGACGCTCCGGCCTGGAGGTGCTGGCCGAGATGCAGCGCCGGCAGATGACCACGCGCGTCATCGTGCTGTCGATGTCCGACCAGCCCCGCAACGTGGCCGAGGCGCTGCGCATGGGCGCGTCCGGCTACGTGCTCAAGGGTTCGGCGAGCGTCGAGCTCGTCGCCGCGGTCGATGCCGTGATGCAGGGCCGGCGCTACCTCGGCGAGGGCCTGACCGACATCGCCGTGCAAGGCCTGACCACCGACGCCGAACGCGGCAACACGCTGTCGCCGCGCGAGCGCCAGATCCTGGTGATGGTGGCCAGCGGCAAGTCCAGCGCCGCCATCGGCGAGGAACTGCACCTGTCGCCCAAGACGGTGGACACCTACCGCAGCCGACTGATGGCCAAGCTGGAACTGGCCGACGTGCCCGCGCTGGTGCGCTGGGCCATCCGCGAGAAGCTGATCGAGCTCTGACCCGCGCACGGGCGCCTCGGGAGAGGCCGCTGCGCACTGGCGCATTCCCGACGAGGACAGTGGAGACTTCCCGACGGCGGAACGCTCTCGCCCTCGCGGCGCGTGCCGATCTCCCCGTGAACGAGGGTGCATCCGACACCCCATCGCAGCGACGAGGAACGCCATGCACCACGACGACGCAGCGCCGCAAGCCGGCCCGCAATCCGAATACCTGTGGTTCCGGGACGGCAGCCTGCCGTACCCGCGCGAGGATCGTGTGGCCGAGGCGATCGCGCTGGCCGCCCTGGTGTTCTCGCTGGGCATCGGCCTCGTCATCGCGACACTGCCGGTGTCGGACAAGGCGGCGGCCGCGGCGGAGGCGTCGCTCGAGCCGTCGGCCTCGCACGCCGTCCCGGCGCAGGCCGCCCGAGGCGGCCGGCTCGATCACAGCTGAGCCCGCGTGCGGGCCCGCCGCGGCCGTCAGGCGCCCGCGTCCGCCCGGGCGTGAACCGCGCGCGAGACGATCGTGTGGGCCAGCGACGCGTACAGGGGCCGCGCCACCCAGCGCGAGACCAGGCTCGCGCCCAGCGCCGCAGCCATCAGGCTCAGCACCATCGCGTGGCCGCCCACCATTTCCATGACGATGATGAAGGCCGTCATCGGCGCCTGCGTCACGGCCGCCAGGAAGGCGGCCATGCCCAGCGCGATGAGGGCCGCGCCGTCGGCGGTCGCGCCGGTGAAGGCCGCGATGTCGTGGCCGACGCCGGCGCCGATCGCCAGGCACGGCGCGAAGATGCCGCCCGGCACGCCCGACCAGACGGCCAGCCACGTCGCCACGACACGCAGCGTGACGTACAGCAGCGGCACGTCGAGGTGGCCTTCCAGCAGGCCGCGCGTGTAGCCGTAGCCGCTTCCGAACGTCGCCCCGTGGCTGACGATGCCGATGACGCCCGCGGCGAGGCCGCAGGCGCCTGCGAAGGCTACCGGATGCGCGGCGCGCCAACGGCCGATGCGGTCGGTCGATCCCGTGATGGACGCATGCAGCAGCCGGGCGAACACGCCGCCCAGCGCGCCGCAGGCGAGCACGAGCAGCAGTGCCGGCCACCACAGGGCGTAGTGCAGCGCGGGCACCTCGATCGTGCCGAAGTACGTCGCGTTGCCGAAGAAGGACACGCCCATCAGGCCCGCGAGCACGATGGCCGCGATGATCAGGCCGCTGCTGCGCTGCTCCAGCGTGCGCGCCAGTTCCTCGATCGCGAACATGACGCCGGCCAGCGGTGCATTGAACGCCGCGGCGATGCCCGCGGCGCCGCCCGCCACCAGCAACCCGTGCTCCGAGATGCCCGGATGCGCAGGCAACCAGCGCCTCGCATGCTGCATCACGCCGGCGGCGATCTGCACCGACGGCCCTTCCCGGCCGCTGGCCAGGCCGGCCAGCAGGGAGCCTGCCGTCAGGAAGGCCTTGGCGACGCTGAGGCGCAAGGACACCAGGCCGCCACGCAGTCCCGGCGGCGCCGCGGGGTCGAGCGCCGCCATGACCTGGGGAATGCCCGAGCCCGCCGTGCCGGGCGCGAAGCGCCGCGCCAGCCACACGACGAGGGCCGTGCACGCTGTCGTCCATGCCAGCGGCGCCCATGGGTGGAACGCGAGCACGCCCGCGAAACCGCGCTGCGCGGCTTCGCACAGCTCGTTGAACGCGACCACCGACAGCCCGGCGGCAGCGGCGTAGGCCAGCACCACGAGGCGCGCGAGCCACTGGCGCCAGTCGGCGAGGTCGCCGCGCATCGAGGCGACGACGTCGGGCTGGGGAAGGCGGTGCGGATCGGGCGCCGTCATTCGGACCTCGTCGGATGTTCCTGCATTCGTGGCGGACGCTGCGTCGGCGGGCTGGCGCCGAGCCCTCGCGTCAGTAGTGCGGCGGCAGTTCGTCGCGCGGATCGCGGGGCGCACCGCTGGTGTCGGGCGCGCGATCCTTCAGCTTGCCCACCTCGCGGATCAACAGGTCGATCTGTTCCTGCTGGCGGGCCACCAGGTCGTTCAGGTGGTCGACCAGGTCCTCGGTGAAGCTGGCCTTGACCTCGAGATCGGTCAGGCGCTTGTCGACGGCGGCGGCGATGGGGGGGTGATCGGGCATGGGCGCATTGTCGGACACCGCGCGCGCGGACGCGCAACAACTGCTTGCCGTGTTGCTGCCGAGTCAAGCGTTTGAATCTCCAGGTGATGTTCCCGCGTCAGGGTCAACTCGCGCCGGCGCGGCCTCGTTGAGCCGGTACGAACCGCACACCAGTTCGCTCCCGAACCACACACACACCAGGAGATCGACATGAACCGCAAGCTTCTCGTGACCGCCCTCGTCGCCGGCGCCGCCTTCGGCACCAGCCTCGCCGCGTCGGCACAGACGAATGCCGCCAGCACCACGCAACGCGACGTCAACCAGGAACAGCGCATCGAGAACGGGCTGCAGAACGGCACGATCACGACGCGCGAGAACAGCGAACTGCAGCGCGAGGAGGCGCACGTCGATCGCATGCAGGCGCACGACATGAAGGACGGCAGCCTGTCGCCCGCGGAGAAGGCGAAGCTGACGGCGGCGCAGAACAAGGTCAGCCGCGACATCACGCAGGCCAGGAGCAACGGCATCGACGGCAACCCGATGTCGGCGTCCTCGCAGCGCGCCCAGGCCGACGTTCAGCGCGACGTCAACCAGCAGCAGCGCATCAACAACGGCGTGCGCGACGGCAGCCTGACCAACCGGGAAGCCTCGAAGCTGGAGCGCGGCCAGTCGCACGTGGACGCGCGCGAGGCGCGTGCCGGGGCCGACGGCCATGTCGGCGCCCGCGAACAGCGCGGCATCCAGCGCGCGGACAACCGCCAGAGCAAGCGCATCTACAACAAGCGCCACAACGCGGTGGTCAAGGGCTGATCGCGGCCCGCGGGGCGCCGGGGAAACCCTCGGTCGTCCCGCGCTCGATCGATGGACGGACGAAAAAAGGGCCGCAAGATGCGGCCCCTAAAATTTCACCCCGGAACATCACCTCAGGAAGTACTCCGTGACCTGGCGTCGTGAGACGTCCGGTGCACGATCGCATCCGACCCTGCCCTCCAGCGCGTCGGAAAGCGAATGTTCCAGGAATGATTGTTGACGAGGAGGGGCGCCGCGCGATCCGGTGTTTTCCCTCTGTGCGGCCGCGGCGCCCGCATGCTTCGCGGTCGAGTGCATCCCGAAGCCGTCGCGCATGCGATTTGCCCGGCCTGCGGCATCCGACAAGGAAACCGCATGCCGATTCCCGGTCGCCGCGCGCGCCCCGCCGTGTTCGCGCGACATCGCACCTGCCTGTTCGGCGCCGCGCCGGCGCACCCGAGATGAGTGCCGTCTTCTCGCGCCGCGCCGTGCTCGTCGTCCGCCTGGCCGTGCTCGCGCTGCTGGGCCTGTGCGTCGCGACCGTCCTCCTGGCCGTCTGGCGCGCCCGCGCCTACGAGCAGCTCGGCGAGCCGATCACGCAGCCGATCCCGTTCAGCCACAAGCACCACGTCGGCGACGACGGCATCGATTGCCGCTACTGCCACACGACGGTGGAGACCGCCGCGCACGCCGGCCTGCCGTCCACCGCGGTCTGCCTGGGCTGTCATTCGCAGCTCTTCCGCGACCAGCCGCTGCTCGCGCTGCTGCACCGCAGCCAGGCCAGCGGCCAGCCGATCGCGTGGCAACGGGTGCACGTGCTGCCGGAGTTCGTCTACTTCAACCACGGCGTGCATGTCGCCAAGGGCGTGGCCTGCGTCGAGTGCCACGGGCGCGTCGACCAGATGCCGCTGGCGTGGCGTGCGCGTCCGCTGCAGATGCAGTGGTGCCTCGACTGCCATCGCGACCCGGCCGCGCACCTGCGGCCGACATCGCAGGAGTTCTCGATGGACGCGCCGCTCCCGCCGCCCGACCAGGCCGGGCTGCTCGCGCGCGCGGCCCACCTCGAGAGCCGCCGCCGCATGACCGACTGCTCCACCTGCCATCGCTGACGGCATGACGCTTGCCGCCCACCGTCCCGCCTCCGCCATGCATCCCCATCCGCACGCCCCCGACGACCCGCAGGTGATCCACATCGACCGCGCCGCCGGCGTCAACCGGCGCCAGGTGCTGGCGGCGATGGCGGCCTCGGCGGCGCTGGCCAACACGGCGTGCTCGCCGCCGCCGCGCCTGCAGGCCCATCCGTATGTCGACCTGCCCGAGGCCGGTGGCGGCAACCTGCCCCTGTACTACGCGAGCGCCTTCGTGCGCGACGGCTTCGCGCACGGCGTGCTGGTGGGCACGCAGGAGGGCCGGCCGGTCAAGATCGAGGGCAACCCCTCGCACCCGTCCAGCCTGGGCGCGACCGACGTCTATGCGCAGGCCTCGGTGCTGCAGCTCTGGGATCCCGACCGCTCGACGGTCGTGCGCCAGCGGCTGGAGCGCGGCGGCGACACGCGCCCCGGGCAGACGCATGCGCCGGCCGCGATCGCGTCGTCGAGCTGGAGCGCGTTCGAGGCCGCCTGGCGCGAACGCGCCGGCGCGCTGTCCGACCCGCACGGCGGCGCGACGCTGCGCGTGCTCACCGGCCCGATGACCTCGCCCACCGAGCGCGCCCTGCTGGCCGCGCTGCTGGCGCGCGGCCCGCGCACCCGCTGGCACGTCCATGCGCCGCTCAAGGACGTCGCCGCCGACGACGGCTCGTGGATGGCCTTCGGCCGCGTCGTGTCGCAAGTGCGGCATGTCGACCGCGCGCGCTGCGTCCTCGCGCTCGCGGCCGATCCATTCAGCGACGGCCCGGGCGCCGTGCGCCATGCGATGGACTGGTCGAACGCGCGCACCGCGCTGCGCGAAGGCGACGCGGGCGCGCGGGCGCCGGCACTGTTCGCCGCCGAGGCCACGCCTGGCCTGTTCGGCGCACGCGCCGACCATCGCGTGGCGCTGTCGCCGGCCCGCATCGAGGGCCTGCTGTGGCGCGTCGCGGCGCACTGGATGCCCGAGATCACGCCGGCCGACGTCGGGCTCGCCGATCCGGCGGTCGCGGCCTTCGAGCAGCGCCTGGTCGCCGCGCTGCGCGCCGCCGGCCCGGACGCCCTCGTGATCGGCGGCGCCGGCCTGTCGGCCGAGGCGCATGCACTGGTGCTCGCGCTGAACCAGCGCCTGGGCGCGATCGGGCGCACCGTCACGTTGATCGAGCCGCCCGACGCCGCGCCCGGCGCGGGCACGCTGGCCGATCTCGTCGACGCGCTGAATGCCGGCGCCGTCGACACGCTGCTGGTGCTCGGCGCCAATCCGGCCTACGACGCGCCGTCCGCGTTCGACATGCCGCGTGCGCTGCGCCGCGCGAAGCTGCTGGTGCACGCCGGCCTGCACGTCGACGAGACGGCCCTGCTGGCCCACTGGCACCTGCCGCTGTCGCACGCCTACGAGCAATGGGGCGACGCGCGGGCGCACGACGGCAGCGCCACGCTGCTGCAGCCGGCGATCTCGCCGCTCTACGACACCCGGTCGACCGCCGAGCTCCTCGCGCTGCTGGCCGGCGACCCGCTGCGCGACGGCCACGCGCTGGTGCAGCGCCAATGGCGCGCCGGGCGCAGCGGCGACTTCGACGCGTTCTGGCGCGCCAGCCTGCGGGCCGGCACGGTGGCGGACAGCGCGTCGCCGCCGCTGGAGGTGCATGCCGCCCGCCTGCCGCCCCGCCTCGCACTGCAGGCCGACCCCGCCACGACGATGCTCACCGCGCTGTTCGTGCCCGACCCCGCGGCGCACGACGGCAGCTTCGCCAACAACGGCTGGCTGCAGGAGCTGCCGCGGCCGTTCACCAAGCTGACCTGGGACAACGCCGCGCTGCTGAGCCCGGCCACGGCGCGGCGCCTGGGCGTGGCCACCGGCGACGTCGTGCGGCTGCAGGTCGACACCCGCTCGCTCGAGGCGCCCGCGTGGGTGCTGGCGCAGCAGGCCGACGACGTCGTCACGCTGCCGCTGGGCTGCGGCCGGCGCCACGCCGGCCGCGTGGGCAACGGCGTCGGCTTCGACGCCGGCGCGCTGCGCGCCGGCACCGCGCTGAGCGCGTCCGCGAGCCTGCAGAAGACCGGGCGCCACCACGCCTTCGCAGTGACCGAGCACGACATCGGACAGCACGGCCGCGAGCTGCTGCGCACCGTCGCCGCGGGCGGCAGACTGCCCCCGGAGAAGCCGCGCGACGCGCTCTACCCGCCCTTCGCCAGCCCCGAGCATGCCTGGGCGATGGTGATCGACCTCGACGCCTGCATCGGCTGCAACGCCTGCACGATCGCGTGCCAGGCGGAGAACAACATCCCGGTGGTGGGCAAGTCGCAGGTCGCGCTCGGCCGCGCGATGCACTGGATCCGCGTCGACCGCCACGACCTCGAGGACGACGGCGCCAGCGGCTTCCAGCCGGTGCCCTGCATGCACTGCGAGCAGGCGCCGTGCGAGCTCGTGTGCCCGGTGGGCGCGACGGTGCACGACAGCGAGGGCCTGAACGTGCAGGTCTACAACCGCTGCGTCGGCACGCGCTTCTGCTCCAACAACTGCCCGTACAAGGTGCGGCGCTTCAACTTCCTGCAGTACTCGGACGAGACCACCGAGACGCTGAAGGCCCAGCGCAATCCCGAGGTCACCGTGCGCCAGCGCGGCGTGATGGAGAAATGCAGCTATTGCGTGCAGCGCGTCGCGCGCGCACGCCAGCACGCGCAGCGCACCGGCGAGCCGCTGGTCGACGGCGACGTCGTCACCGCCTGCCAGTCCGCCTGCCCGACGCGCGCGATCCGCTTCGGCGACCTCGGCGACGCCGGCAGCGACGTCGTCAACGCACGCGCCTCGGCGCGCCACTACGCGATGCTGGCGGAGCTCGGCACCCGGCCGCGCACCACCTACCTGGCGCGGATCCGGCCCGCCGACCCGGCCTGAAACGATGGCCGACGTTCCCGTCTCCCGCGAGACCGGCGTGCTGCGCGCCGGCTGGGGCTACGCGAGCGTCACCGACAAGATCGCCGGCCTGGTGCTGACGCGCCCCGTGCGCTGGCCCTGGCTCGCGGCCTTCGCCGCGACCTTCGCGGGCACGCTGGTCTATCTCGGCGCCATGACGTACCTGTTCATCAAGGGCGTCGGCCTGTGGGGCATCCGCATCCCCGTCGCATGGGGCTACGCCATCGCCGATTTCGTCTGGTGGATCGGCATCGGCCACGCGGGCACCTTCATCTCGGCGATCCTGCTGCTGCTGCGCCAGCGCTGGCGCACGTCGATCAACCGCTTCGCGGAGGCGATGACGCTGTTCGCCGCCGGCATGGCCGGCCTGTTCCCCATCCTGCACCTGGGCCGGCCGTGGTTCGCGTACTGGCTGGCGCCCTACCCCGACCGCATGAACCTGTGGCCGCAATGGCGCAGCCCGCTCGTGTGGGACGTGTTCGCGATCTCCACCTACCTGATCGTGTCGGCGCTGTTCTGGTACCAGGGCCTGCTGCCCGACCTGGCGACGCTGCGCGACCGCGCGACGGGCCGCGGCAAGCGCATCGCCTACGGCCTGCTCGCACTCGGCTGGCGCGGCGAGGCGCGGCACTGGGCCCGCCACGAGACGGCCTACCTGCTGCTGGCGGGGCTGGCGACGCCGCTGGTGGTGTCGGTGCATTCGGTGGTGGCGATGGACTTCGCGATCGGCAACACGCCCGGCTACCACTCCACCATCTTCCCGCCCTACTTCGTGGCGGGCGCGCTGTTCTCCGGCTTCGCGATGGTGCTCACGCTGGCGATCCCGCTGCGCAAGGCGTTCCAGCTGGAGGACTTCATCACCGAGCTGCACCTCGACCACGCCGCCAAGGTGCTGCTGGCCACCGGCTGGCTCGTCGCCTACGGCTACCTGGTCGAGAACTTCATGGCCTTCTTCAGCGGCGACCGCTACGAGATCGCGATGACGGTGGACCGCTGGACCGGCTTCTACGCCCCGGTGACCTGGGGCCTGATGCTGTGCAACGTCGCGCTGCCGCAGGTGCTGTGGTGGCGTGCGGCGCGCCGCAGCCCCTGGCTGCTGTTCGCGCTGTCCATCGTCGTGAACGTGGGCATGTGGATGGAGCGCTTCCTGATCGTCGTGCAGAGCACCAGCCACGACTTCATGCCGTCGGCCTGGGGCCGCTTCGTGCCGACGCGCTGGGACTGGATCTTCCTGTTCGGCTCGATCAGCATGTTCGCCTGGCTGTTCCTGCTGTTCATCCGGCTGCTGCCCGCGATCTCGATCTCGGAGATGCGCGAGCTCGTGAAGGAGGAGAGCGAATGAGCGATCCCCGCTGGGCGCTGATGGCCGAGTACGAGACCGCCGAGGCGCTGGTGGCCGCGGCGCAGGCCGCGCACGACGCCGGGTTCCGCGCGATCGAGGCCTATGCGCCGTACCACGTCGAGGGCCTGGCCGAGGCGGTGGGCTTCGGGCGCAGCCGCCTGCCCGCCGTCGTGCTGGCGGGCGGCTTCGTCGGTGGCCTCGGCGGCTACTTCCTGCAGTGGTACGCGGCGGTGCGCTCGTACCCGATCGAGGTCGGCGCGCGGCCGCTGCACAGCTGGCCGATGTTCGTGCCGGTCACCTTCGAGATGACCGTGCTGTTCGCCGCCTTCGCCGCGTTCTTCGGGGCCCTCGTGGCCAATGGGCTGCCGAGCCTCGCACACCCGATCTTCGACGCGCCCGACTTCGATCTCGCCACGCGCAACCGGTTCTTCCTGTGCCTGCGCACCGACGACCCACGCTTCGACGAGGCCCGCGCGGGCGCGGTGCTCGACTCGACGCGACCGCTGCGGCGCGCGGAGGTCGCGCGATGAGGCGCGCGTTCGCGCTGCTGGCCACGGCGTGCGCGCTCGCAGGCTGCGAACGCACGATGAAGGACATGTACGTGCAGCCCAAGCTGCGTCCGGATGCCGCGAGTCCGCTGTTTCCCGACGGCAAGGGCTCGCGATCGCCGCCGGCCGGCAGCGTCGCGGTGGCCGCGGGCGACCTCGCGCTCACCAGCGGCGGCCGCCATGGCCGCGACGAGCTCGCCGCCCGCGACGCGGCGCTGGCCGCCAGCGCCGCGCCGGCCGCCGACCTCGCGCTGCTGCAGCGCGGCCAGTCGCGCTACGACATCTTCTGCGCGCCCTGCCACAGCCCGCTGGGCGACGGCGACGGCCGCGTCGCGCAGCGCGGCTTCCCGCACCCGCCCAGCTTCCACCAGGCGCGGCTGCGCGACGCCCCCGACCGGCATCTCTTCGACGTCATCGGCCAGGGCTACGGCGACATGCCGTCCTATGCCGACCGCCTGACGCCGCAGGATCGCTGGGCCGTCGTCGCCTATGTGCGCGCCCTGCAGCTGAGCCAGGATGCGCGTGCCGACACCCTGGCACCGGCCCTGCAGGCGGCCCTGCGCGCGCTGCCCGCGCCAGCGCGCGCGCCCGCGTCCCGCGCGAGCGCGCCGGCGCCCGCTGCCGGTGCGTCGAAGGCGGAGGCCAGCTGATGCCGGCCTGGCTGCGCCTGCCCATCGCCGACATCGTCGCGGCGCTCGCACTCGCCGTCGCGCTGCCCGGCCTGTGGGTCGCGCCGGCGCTGTTCTTCGCCAGCTGGCTGGCCGCCTGGTGGTTCTGGGTCGGCACGGTGCTGGGCGCGCTCGTGAGCGTGTGGATCCACGCGCTGAGCGGCGGCCGCTGGGGCGAGGCGCTGGGGCTCGCGGCGCTGCCGCTGGCGCGCGGCCTGCCGTGGCTGCTGCTGCTGTTCCTCCCGCTGGCCGCGGGCATGGCGCGCGTGTTCCCGTGGGCCGGCCGCGACCCGGCGTGGACGCGCGACATCGACCAGCCCGCGCTGCAGCTCGCGTGGTCGACGCCTGCCGCGTTCTGGGGGCGCATGCTCGTCTATGCCCTCGCCTGGTGGCTGCTCGCCCGTCCCGCCACGCTGGCGCGCAAGGGCCGGGCGGCGGCCGCGCTGATCGTGCACCTGCTGGTGGGCACGGCGGCCGCCATCGACCTCGTGATGACGCTGGTGCCCGGCTGGTACAGCACCGCCACCGGCTTCGTCGTGCTCGCCGGCGGCGCGCTCGGCGGACTGGCGCTGTCCACCGCGCTGGTCGCGTGGCGCGCGCCCGGGCGCTTCCCGACGCCGCCGATGCGGCCGGCCCGGCCCCGCGTCCCGCCGGTGTGGCGCGATCTGGGCAACCTGCTGCTGGCGTGGGTGATGCTGTGGGCCTACGTGGCCTTCGTCGAGTTCCTGATCATCTGGGCCGAGGACCTGCCGCGCGAGATCGCCTGGTACGTGCCGCGGCTGCATTCCGGCTGGTCCTTCGTGGGCGCCGGCCTGATCGCGCTGCAGTTCGGCGTGCCGCTGGTGGCCCTGCTGATGCGCGCGCTCAAGGACGACCCGCGGCGGCTGGCCTGGCTGGCGCTGTGGCTCGTGCTCGGACAGCTCGCCTACAGCGCCTGGCTGGTGGTGCCGTCCGTCGAGCCGCACGGCTGGGCCGCCTGGTGGCTGCTGCCGTCGCTGGCGGTCGCGATGGGCCTGCCCGTCGTCGCCCGCGCCGCGCGTGCGCTGGACGCCACCCCGCTCGCGGCGCCGGAGCCCGCCCATGCGTGACGACGCGCTGCCCGTCGGAAAGCTGCTGGGCGCGGCCGGGGCGGTCGCCGGCGCGATCACATTCGCGCTGCTCGTCGTGCTGCTGATCCTGCACCACCGCCGCGTGCCCGCCGGCGGCCTGCCCGTCGCCCCGCCGCCCCCGCTGGCGGCCGACCAGCCGATGCTGGAGCCGGCGCCCCAGCCCGATCTCGCGGCGTACCAGGCCGCCAGGCTTCACGCGCTGCACGGCCTGGGCTGGGTCGACGCTGCCAGCGGCGTGGCGCATGTCCCGATCGCGACCGCGATGGCGATGCGGGCCGCGATCGCGGCGTCGGGAGCGTCGCGATGAGACGCCTGGCCTTCGCGCTCGCACTCACGCTCGCCGGGGCGGCCGCCCTCGCGCAGGCGCCCACGGGCGAGGCACCGCTGGCGCCCGCGCCGCGGCCGCCGGCCGTCTCGTTCGTGCCGCACCCGGGCGATGCCCTGCCGCTGGCCGCCACGTTCACCGACAGCAGCGGGCGCCTCGTGCGCCTCGGCGACGAACTGGGCCCGCGCGCCACGCTGCTGATGCTGGGCTGGCACCGCTGCCCGCAGCTGTGCGGCCTGGCGACGCAGGGCGTGCTCGAGGCGTTGCGCCAGGGCGGCGTGCCGGCGTCGGCCGCCCGCGTCGTGTTCGTCAGCGTCGACCCGGCCGAGACCGCCGCCGACGCCGCCGAGCGCCGGCGTGCCGACCTCGGCTACGCCCGGCTGCTCGCCGGCCGCGATGCGGGTGCGCCGCCGGATGTGGAGCGCCTCGTGGGGCCGCTGCCCAGCATCCAGGCGCTCGCGCGCAGCGTCGGCTTCACCTGGCAGCCGGGCGGCGAGCGCGCGCGCCTCGCGCATCCGGCGGGCGTCGTGGTCGTCACGCCTGGTGGCCGGGTTTCCCGCGCCCTGATGGGCGTGCGCTTCGATCCGGTCGAACTGCGCTCGGCGATCGCCGATGCGGGCGACGGACGCCTCGGCACGCTCGGCGACCGCATCGCGCTGCTGTGCGCCCACGTCGACCCGCATGCCGGCCTGCACGACGGCGCCGCGATGCTGCTGGCCCGCCTCGCCGGCCTCGCGGCGCTCGTCGCGCTCGGCCTGTTCGCCTGGCGCCACCGGAGGCCCGCCTGATGGCCGCCGACACCGACGCCACGCTGTCCTCGGGCTTCCGCCTGCTGCACGCCGCCGCGTCCGCGCAGGCCAGCCGCACCGACGCCCTCTTCCTGGCCATGCTGCTGCTGTGCGGCACGGTCGCCGTCGTGCTGCTGGTGCTGGTGACGTGGTTCTCGCTGCGCTACCGGCGCAGCCGCGTCGTCGATCGCACGCCGCCACGGCAGATGAAAGGCATCGAGGTGGCGTGGACGGTCACGCCGCTGCTGATCTTCTTCGGCGTGTTCGGATGGGCCGCGCGCGACTACGTCACGATGGCCGATCCGCCGGCCGACGCGCTGCCGATCAGCGTCGTGGCCAGGCAGTGGATGTGGAAGCTGCAGCACCGCAACGGCCGCCGCGAGATCAACGAGCTGCATGTGCCGCTCGGCGAGCCGGTGGTCGTGACGATGACCTCACAGGACGTCATCCACAGCTTCTTCATCCCCGCGTTCCGCCTCAAGCAGGACGTGGTGCCGGGCCGCTACACGCGGCTGTGGTTCACCGCCACGCAGCTGGGCGAGTTCCCGCTGTTCTGCTCGGAGTACTGCGGCAGCGAGCATTCGCAGATGACCGGCCGGGTGGTGGTGATGTCGCCGTCCGACTACGGCCGCTGGCTGGCGTCGGGCCCGTCCGAGCCCGGCATGGCCCAGTACGGCTTCGCGCTGTTCCGCCAGCTGGGCTGCTCCGGCTGCCACGATCCCCGCTCCACGATCCACGCGCCGCTGCTGGCGGGCCTCTACGGCCGCACGGTGCACCTGCAGGACGGCCGCAGCCTCGTGGCCGACGCCGACTACATCCGCGACTCGATCCTCGTGCCGGCCAAGGACGTCGTCGCCGGCTTCGCGCCGGTGATGCCGTCCTTCGCCGGCCAGGTCAGCGAGGAGGACCTGCAGGCGTTGATCGCGTACATCCAGTCCACCAGCGCAAGGGACGCGACGCCATGACGACCGACGCCCTGCCCGGCAGCTATCTCGACGACGGCCTGACGCTGCGCTCGTGGCTCACCACCACCGACCACAAGCGCATCGCGATCCTGTACGCGCTGTCGATCACGGCCTTCTTCTTCGTGGGCGGCGCCGCGGCGACCATCATCCGCATGGAGCTCGCCACGCCCGCAGGGGACCTCGTCTCGAACGACGCCTACGACAAGCTGTTCACCGCGCACGGCGTGATCATGGTCTGGCTGTTCCTGATCCCGTCGATCCCGTCGGTGCTGGGCAACTTCCTGCTGCCGTTGATGCTGGGCGCCAGGGATCTCGCGTTCCCGCGGCTGAACCTGCTGTCGTGGTACCTCTACATGGCCGGCGGCCTGATCACGCTGGAGGCGCTGCTGCTGGGCGGCGTGGACACCGGCTGGACCTTCTACACGCCCTACTCCACGATGTTCTCCAACACCTATGTCGTGCTGACGCTGGTGGGCGTGTTCGTCACCGGGTTCTCGTCGATCCTGACCGGCCTGAACTTCATCGTCACGATCCACACGCTGCGTGCGCCGGCGATGGGCTGGTTCAAGCTGCCGCTGTTCGCCTGGGCGATGTACGCCACCAGCCTGATCCTGGTGCTGGCGACGCCGGTGCTGGCCGTCACGACGCTGCTGGTGGCGGCGGAGCGGCTGTTCCAGATCGGCATCTTCGACCCGGCGTACGGCGGCGACCCGCTGCTGTTCCAGCACCTGTTCTGGTTCTACTCGCACCCGGCCGTCTACATCATGGTGCTGCCGGCGATGGGCGTGGTCAGCGAGATCATCCCGTGCTTCGCCCGGCGGCCGGTGTTCGGCTACGACACGATGGCCTATGCGATCCTGGCCATCGCCAGCGTCGGCTTCCTGGTATGGGGCCACCACATGTTCGTCAGCGGCCAGTCGCTGGCGGCCAGCATGACGTTCTCGCTGCTGAGCTTCCTCGTCGCGATCCCGTCGGCGATCAAGGTGTTCAACTGGACGGCCACGCTCTACAAGGGGTCGATCCGCTTCGACGCGCCGATGCTCTACGCGCTCGGCTTCGTCGGCCTGTTCACGATCGGCGGGCTCACCGGCCTGTTCCTCGCCTCGCTGGCGCTCGACGTGCACCTGACCGACACCTACTTCGTCGTCGCGCACTTCCACTACATCATGGTGGGCGGCAGCGTGATGGCGTATTTCGGCGGGCTGCACTTCTGGTGGCCCAAGGCGACGGGCCGGTTGTACCCCGAGGTCTGGGCGCGCATCGCGGCGGTGCTGGTGTTCGTCGGCTTCAACCTGACCTTCTTCCCGCAGTTCATCCTGGGCATGGAAGGCATGCCGCGGCGCTACCACGCGTACCCGCCGCAGTTCCAGGTGCTCAACCTGTTCTCGTCGACCGGCGCGGGCGTGCTGGCGATCGGCTACCTGATGCCGCTCGTGTACTTCGCCTGGTCGCTGGGGCGCGGCAAGGCGGCCGGCGACAACCCGTTCGGCGCCAAGGGCCTGGAATGGCAGGCGCGCTCGCCGCCGCCCACGCACAACTTCGACGCGCCGCCGGTCGTGCCGGCCCGGGTCTACGACTACCAGGCCGACGAACCGCGGCCGGAGGCCGTGCGATGAGCGGCGCGACGCTCGCCCATCCGTCGGTCGACGAGAAGCAGGAGCCCGAGACCGGCAAGCTGGGTATGTGGGTGTTCCTGGCCAGCGAGGTGCTGTTCTTCGGCGGCCTGTTCGTCGCCTACCTGGTCGGCCGCGTGCGCTTCCCGGCCGGCTGGGCCGAAGGATCGCGCCATACCGACGTGCTGCTGGGCACCGTCAACACCGCGGTGCTGCTGACCAGCAGCGCGGCCGTCGCGCTGGCGGTGGCCTGCGAGGAGGACGGGCACGCCCGTCGCTGGAAAGCGCGGCTGCTGTCGCTCACCGCGGCGCTCGGCACCGTGTTCCTGCTGCTCAAGGGCCTCGAGTGGCACGACGAATGGCGCGAGCACCTGCTGCCCGGCCCGGACTTCGCGCTGCACGTCGCCGGCGCGCAGCAGTTCTTCGCGCTGTACTTCCTCGTCACGGGCCTGCACGGCGTGCACATGGTCTGCGGCATCGTCGCGCTGTCGCTCCTCGCGCGCGGACGAGCGCGCGCGCGGCCCTGGGCCGGCGCGCGCGAGCTCGAGGTGGCGGCGCTGTACTGGCACTTCGTCGACGTGGTGTGGATCTTCCTGTACCCGCTGCTGTACCTGGTGGACCGCCATGGCTGACCACCACGCCGGCCCGTCCGGGTTCGCCCGCGAGCGCCGCACGATCGCGTTCGCGTGGATCGCTCTGCTGCTGCTGATGCTCACCAGCCTGGGCAGTGCGTACGCGAGGCTCGGCCCGTGGAACATGGTGGCGGGCCTGGTGATCGCCGGCATCAAGGCCGGCATCGTCGCGTGGCTGTTCATGCGCCTGCGCGAGGCGGGCGTGCTGATCCGGCTGGCCGCCGTCGCGGGGCTCGGCGCCTGGTGCATCCTGCTCGTGCTGAGCGGCGTCGACTACGCGACGCGCACGCTGACGCCCGCGGACGTGCAGCGCCCGCAGCAGTTGCCGCCGGTGCACGGCGCCGCGTCGCAGCCGCATTGAATGCGGCGTCCCCTATCATCGGCGCTCCGTCATCCGAACCCGACCTGAATGCAGCCATTGCTCCGCCGCGAACTGGCCCTGGTGCTCGCGGCGCTCGCGCTCGCCGTCTCCTGGCCGCTGGAACACGCCATCCTGGGCGCGGGCCAGGCCGCGTCGCTGGCCGCCTCCGTCGTGCTGATCGCCGCCATCCTGTTCGCCTCGGTGCGCGTCGCCCACCATGCCGAGACGCTCGCCGAGCGCCTGGGCGAGCCCTACGGCACCATGGTGCTGACGCTCAGCGCGGTGCTGGTCGAGGTGGTGATCCTCGCGATCCTGATGCAGCAGTCGCCCTCGCCCACGCTGGCGCGCGACACCATCTATTCGGCGGTCATGCTGGACATCAACGCGCTGCTGGGCCTGTCGGCGCTGCTGGGCGGCCTGCGCCACGGCGAGCAGCCGTACAACGTCGACTCGGGCAACACCTACATCGTCATGATCCTGACGGGGCTGGGCGTGGCCATGGTGCTGCCGGCCTTCATCCCCGTGGCGCACTGGGCTGCATACTCGCTGTTCACCATCGTCGTGATGGTCGCGCTGTACGGCATGTTCCTGAAGCTGCAGACGGGCCGCCACAGCTACTTCTTCAGCTACGCCTACGCCCAGAAGGCGCCGGACGACGACCAGCCCGCGGACGGACACGCCGCGGGCGGCCTCGCCGCACCCGCCCTGGGCATCGGCACGGGCATCGTGCTGATCGGCCTGCTGTCGGAGGTGATGGCCAAGACGCTGGATACCGGCCTCGAAGGCACCGGCGCGCCGCCCATCCTCGCGCCGCTGGTCGTGGCGACGATCTCGGCCAGCCCCGAGATCCTGACCGCCCTGCGCGCAGCGCTGTCCAACCGCATGCAGCCGGTGGTCAACATCGCGCTCGGCGCGTCGCTGTCGACGGTGGTGCTGACCGTGCCGGTGATCGAGGCGCTGGCGCTCGCCACGCACCACCCGATCACCATGGCCCTGACCGCACCGCAGATGGTGATGACCCTGCTCACGCTGCTGGTGGCCACGATCAACGTCCACGACGGCGAGACCAACGCCATCGAGGGCCTGACGCACTTCGTGCTGTTCGCGGCCTTCCTGATGCTGTCGGCCATCGGGCTGTAGGGCGGGTCGGCCGCCGCTGGTTGGCCCGCGGTTCGCCGCGCTCGTTCATGCCCCACGCCGCCGAGCAGCCGCGATACCCCTGCCCGGCCGCAAGCGCGACGACCCGCCATCGGCACCGGCATGCGCTTTCGGCTACGCTGGCTCGCGCCATGAAGGTCGCCGCATCCGCCCCGCCCAGCCCGCCGCCCCCGCATCCGGCCGACAGCGGCGAGATCGACATCGCCGCCCTGATCGAGCGTGCGCAGCGCCACGCCTTCGGCTACTTCGAGGCGAACACCGATCCGGCCAGCGGCCTCGTGTTCGACTCGACGCAGCCCGACGGCCCGTGCAGCATCACCGGGCTGGGCATGGCGCTGACGGCCTACCCGATCGCGGTCGAGCGCGGCTGGATGAGGCGGCAGCAGGCCGTGGCGATCACGCTGCGCACGCTGCGCTTCCTCGCCGAGGCCGACATGTCCGGGTCGCCGCATTCGACCGGCTACCGCGGCTTCTACTTCCACTTCCTGGACATGAACACCGGCACGCGTGCCTGGCGCAGCGAGCTGTCCAGCATCGACACGTCGTTCCTGATCGCGGGCGTGCTGGCCGTCGCGGCCTTCTTCGACCACGACAACGGCCACGAGGCCGAGATCCGCACGCTCGCCCGCCTGCTCGCCGACCGCGTCGACTGGGCCTGGATGTGCAACTGCGACGGCGCGATCTGCCACGGCTGGAAGCCCGAGCACGGCTTCCTGCGCTACCACTGGGTGGGCTACAGCGAGGCGCTGCTCATGTACGCCCTGGCGCTGGGCTCCGAGCACCACCCCATCCCCGCGTCGGCCTGGGACGAATGGCTCTCGGGCTATCGCTGGCGGCGCATCTACGGCCACGAGCACCTGGCCGCTGGCCCCCTGTTCATCCACCAGTACTCGCACATGTGGATCGACTTCCGCGGCATCCAGGACGCCTTCATGCGTTCCAAGGGCATCGACTACTTCGAGAACAGCCGCCGCGCGACGCTCGTCCAACGCGAGTACGCGATCCGCAATCCCAAGCACTTCCGCCATTACTGCGAGAACTGCTGGGGCTGGACCGCCTGCGACGGCCCCGGCCCGTTGCAGGTGGTGGTCGACGGCCGCAAGCGCCGGCTGCTGGGCTATGCCGCCCGCGGCGCGCCCTACGGCCCGGACGACGGCACCGTCGCGCCATGGGCCTCGGTCGCCTCGCTGCCGTTCGCCCCCGACGTCGTCATTCCGACGATGCAGCACATCGCCCGCATGGTGCGCCAGCACGCGCACTACATGCCCGGCTGCTCGTTCAACCCGACCTGGGACGGCGGCAAGGGGCCGCCCGGCTGGGTCTCGCCCTGGCGCTTCGCGCTGAACAGCGGGCCGGTGGTGCTGATGATCGAGAACTGGCTCAGCGGCCGGCCGTGGGAGCTGATGAAGCGTGAGCCGACGATCCGGCGCGGGCTGGAGCGGGCCGATTTCCGCGGCGGGTGGCTGTCGGCGCCGCCGCCCGGCTAGCGCTCGACATGCTCCGGCCGCACCCCCACGCCGATGAACCACGCCGGGATGCGGCGCAACAGCGCGAAGCGCCCGAGCAGCCGCAGGAACCACGGCATGCGCACCGGTGCGCTCGTGGCGAGGATGGGCCGGATCAGCCGGTCCTGCATCGCCAGTTGCATGCCCTGCACCACCTTCATCGGCCACTCGCGGCGCTGCTGCACGCGCTGCAGGTCCGCCAGCACGATACGCCGCTCGCGCAGCGGGCGGGCCAGCAGGCGCGCCGCGGCCACGGCGTCCTGCACCGCCAGGTTGATGCCGACGCCGCCGATCGGCGACATCGCGTGCGCCGCGTCGCCGATGCACAGCACGCCCGGCTTCGCCCATTCGCGCAGGCGATCGACCGTCACCGCCAGCAGCTTGACCTGATCCCAGTCGGCCAGCTCCCGGACCCGCTCGCCGAGCCACGGCGACAGGCCGAGGATGGACTCGTGCAGGGCGCCGATCCCGCGCGCGCGCACCGCCGCGTCCGAGCCCTTGGGGATCAGCAGCGCGCACTGCCAGTAGTCGTCGCGTGCGATCATCACCAGCATGCGGCCGGCATCGACCTGGCCGAACAGGTCGGGCGGATCGGTGGGCAGGCGCGACACGCGCATCCACAGCACGTCCATCGGCGCGCCGAGATCCAGCGTCTCGAGGCCGGCCTGTGCGCGGATCGTCGAATGGCGGCCGTCGGCGCCCACCACGAGCGCGGCGCGCACCTCGAGCTCGCCTGCGGGCGTGCGCGCGCGCAGGCCCGCGACGCCGCCGCCGTCCTCGATCAGCGACGTCGCCTCGGCCTGCATCACGAGGTGGAACGAAGGCAGGCGGCGGGCGTGATCGGCCAGGAAGTCGAGGAAGTCCCACTGCGGCATCATCACCAGGAACTTGCAGTGCGTGGGCACGTGGCGGAAGTCGGCGATCCGCGCCTGGTCCGGGCCGACGCGCACCGCCACGTCGCGCAGCTCGTCATGGGGCCGGCGCAGGAACTCGTCGAGCAGGCCCAGCTCGTGCATCACGTCGAGCGTCGACGGGTGGATGGTGTCGCCGCGGAAGTCGCGCAGGAAGTCGGCGTGCTTCTCCAGCACGACGACGTCCACGCCCGCGCGGGCGAGCAGCAGGCCCAGAATCATCCCGGCCGGACCACCGCCGGCGATGACGCAATCCGTTTTCATGCCTTGCACGGAACCATTCCCTTTCCGCCCTCTCCAACCGGCAACGCGGGACGTCGCGCCGGGAGCAAGGGCCAGGCCCGGCCGGGCACGGTGCCGCGATTGAAGGCGAAGCGCCGTTGTTGCGCAAGTCCCTCTTCACATTTGGACAAATTCAGCTGCTATCGTCTTCGAACCGATCCAAGGGGCTTGGCCAGGTAACGAGTGTGTGTCGACCGGTGCGTGGTGCGCCGGTCGTTTTCGGGAGCGCTGGGTTCAACTCAGCTTCGGACGCCTTCACCGGCGTCCGTTTTTTTGTGCATTCCGGGCCCCGCCATACCCGAAACGAGTGACGGGGCACCGTCGAGTCGACACTTATGATCGACGCATGGCCGCTCGCCCCAAACTCGTCGCCGTCGCCTGCGATCCGCCTGTCGACCACGACCAGGCCGCCGTCGCCGTGCTGCGCCAGTTCCGGCAGGTCTTCAACGCGGTGAAGTCGCACTTCCAGCAGGTGGAGAAGACCGTGGGCATGGGCGGCGCGCAGGTCTGGGCGCTGAGCCTGGTGCGCGAGCAGCCGGGCATCGGCGTCGGGGCGCTGGCGCGCGCGATGTCCATCCACCAGTCCACTGCGAGCAACCTCGTGCGCACGCTGATCGACCGCGAGATGCTGGTCGCCGTCAAGCAGGGTGCCGACCGCCGCGCGGTGCAGCTGAACCTGCTGCCCGCCGGCGCGCGGGTGCTGCGCAATGCCCCCGGGCCGTTCGCCGGCCTGCTGCCCGACGCGCTGAAGGCGCTGCCGCCGGAGACGCTGGCCCGACTGCAGGCCGATCTCGACCAGGTGATCGTCAGGATCGCGGCCGACGAGGCTGCGGGCCACGTGCCGCTGGCCGGACTCTAGACTGGGCACCGTCCTTGCCGGACCCGCTCCTCACCCGAGCGAGGCCCCCATGACGCTGCCCACCCTCACCGCCACCTCCGACTGCATCGCCGCGTGCGCCGCCTGCGCCGAGGCCTGCGACCAGTGCTTCGCCGGCTGCCTGAAGGAGGAGGACGTCGCCATGATGGCGCGCTGCATCACGCTCGATACCGATTGCGCGGCCGTGTGCCGGCTGGCGGTGGGGGCGATGCGACGCGACAGCCCGCTCGCCGGCCCGATCTGCGCGCTGTGCGCCGAGGCCTGCGACACCTGTGCCGACGAATGCGCGAAGCATGAGCACGCGCACTGCCAGTTGTGCGCACAGGCCTGCCGGGCGTGCGCGGCGGCGTGTCGCTCGATGGTGTCGCTCGCGCCCGATCCCGAGCGCTGAACGCTGGAGGCGGACCCCGCATGGCCATCGGTCCTCCCGGACCTGGCCGGCGCGATCACGCCGTCTTCGAAGGCCGCGACGGCCTTCGCGCCGCTCAGGCCTCGAGGGAATCGTCCTCGATCGCCGAATCGATGGCGCTGTCGAAGTCGAGCAGGTCCTTGGCCGCACCGACCTTCGGGATCAGCGGGCGATCGAGCGGACGGTAGACCTTGCGGCTCAGGAGGTTCAGGCGCTCCGAGCGCTCGACGGCCTGCAGGATGGTCTCCGGATCGGTCATCATCACGAACGGGTTCGAACGGGTCGAAGCTTGCATGAAAGGTCTCCTGGTGTTGCGTGGAGAGGGCCGCGAAGCAGCCGTCTGTCCATGGAGCGAACTGTAGGACTCGCCCTCTCGAATCTGTAGTCGGCTCCGCGCCAGACCGCATGTCGGCGAACTTCCTACAAGATGAGGGGAACACTGGAGAAAGCGCGACGCTTTTCACGCTTTCGCACGAGCGGAGCTGCGTCAGGAGTTCTCGATGCCATCGCAGCGCGCGTCCCGCGGGCGTCCGCGGGACCTGATCCATACTTCCCGACACGCCATCCGAGCCTCACCACCCATGACGATCCTCACCACGCCCCGCCTCCGTCTCGAACCCTGCGCGCCGGCGCACCTCGACGGCCTGCACGCGATCAACGCGGACCCGCAGGTCATGCGCTACATCTCGGGCCAGCCCGAGACGCGGGAGGAGACGCAAGCGATGATCGAGCGCGTCCAGGCGCGCTGGGCCCGCGTCGGCTACTCGTGGTTCACGTTCATCGAGCGCGACGGCGGCGAGATCGTCGGCGCCGGCTGCGTGCAGAACCTGCGCCGCGAGATGACGCCCGATGCCGACCCGTCCTGCCCGCTGGAGCTGGGCTGGCGCCTGCGCCGCGACCGCCATGGCCGCGGCTACGCCAGCGAGGCCGCCTTCGCGATGGGCGACTGGGCGTTCGACACGTTCGCGCCGGACGAGCTTCTGGCGGTCTGCGACCCGGCCAACACCGCATCGTCGAACGTGATGAAGCGCCTGGGCATGCACGACCGGGGCCTGCAGCGCTGGTATGGCAAGGACTTGACGACGTTCGGGATCTCCGCCGGCGAGTGGCGTATGCGGGCATCCGCGCGCCAGGCCGGCGTCGCGCGCTGAGCGCTGAGCGCTGAGCGCAGAAACGGCGCGCCGCTACTTCGCGGCGACCGCGGGCTTCAACCGCGCCGCCAGCTTCTCGCGCCCCGCGCTCGCGGCGAACGCCGACGCATCCATGCCCAGGTCGTTCTTCAGCGTGCGGTCCGCGCCGGCCGCGAGCAGCGCGTCGACGGCCTCCTCGTTGCCGTAGCGCGCGGCCATCATCAGCGGCGTGGTGCCGTTGGGCGAGCGCGCCTCGAGCGCGGCGCCCTTGGCCAGCAGCATGTTGACGATCGCCGCGCTGCCGCCGGTGGCGGCGTAGTGCAGCGGCGACCAGCCATCCTTGCGCACGGCCGCGCCGTGGGCCACGAGCGCGCTGGCGGCGTCGACCTCGGCCTTGAGCGCGGCCATCATCAGCGGCGTCTCGCCGACGCGGTTGCGCACGTCGATGTCGATGCCCTTGGCGTCCCACAGCACCTTGGCCACCCTCAGCGACTCGCCCTGGAGCGCGAGGATCAGCGCGGGCTGGCCGTGCGGGTCCAGCTGGTTCGGATCCAGCCCCGCGGCGAGCATGCGCGAGACGGCGTCGGCGTTGTCGACGTTGACGGCGCGGAAGAAGTCGACGCTGTCGTAGGTGACGGCCAGGGCCGGGCCGGCGGACAGGAAGGCGGCGAGGACGAACGCCGAGGCGCGAAGACGGGAAGACATGGTGCGGACTCTTCAGGGGACCTGCGCGACGAAGCCGGACTGGCTCAGGCTGGCCCGGGAATGTTCACACGGAAAAGTTGCTCGAAGTTTGCGCGCGTGGCATCGGCCACCTGCTCGCCAGGAATGCCCTTGAGTTCGGCGATCAGGTGGGCGACGTGCGGCACCCAGGCCGGCGTGTTCGTCTTGCCGCGGTGCGGCACCGGTGCCAGGTACGGACTGTCCGTCTCGATCAGACAGCGGTCGAGCGGCACGTAGCGCGCGACCTCGCGCAGCTCCGCGGCCGTCTTGAACGTGAGGATGCCCGAGAACGAGAGATGGAAGCCGAGGTCCAGCGCCGCGCGCGCGACGTCCATGGACTCGGTGAAGCAGTGGAAAACGCCGCGCGGCGCCGGGCCGTCGCCCTGCGACTCGGCGCGCAGCACGGCCAGCGTGTCGTCGCTGGCCGAACGCGTGTGGATCACCAGCGGCAGGTCGAGCCGCCGCCCGGCGCGGATGTGGACGCGGAAGCGCTCGCGCTGCCACTCCATGTCGGCGATCGAGCGCCCCTCCAGGCGGTAGTAGTCCAGCCCCGTCTCGCCGATCGCGATGACGCGCGCAAGGGCAGCGCGCTCGCACAGCCAGTCGACGTCGGGCTCGGCCATCGCCCGGGTGTCGGGATGCACGCCGACGCTGGCCCACAGGTTGTCGTGGGCCAGCGCCAGCGCGTGCACCGACTCGAACTCCTCCATGCTGGTGCAGATGCACAGCGCGCCGCCCACGTCGGCGGCGCGCATGTCTTCGAGGATCGCGCCGAGGCGTTCGCGCAGCTCGGGGAACGCGAGGTGGCAGTGGGAATCGACGTACATGGGAGTCTGCGTCGCGCGCGGACGCGCGTGACGCGGGGCGCGAAGGCTAGATCGTCTGGGTCGGCTTGGACGACGACAGCGAGGTGCCCAGCACCTCCTCGATGCGGATCTTGAGCAGGCGCGTCTTCTCGTCCACCGGGAAGCGGACGCCGACGCCCTGCGTGCGGCCGCCGGGGGCGTTGGCGGGCGTGATCCAGCCCACCTTGCCGGCCACCGGATAGCGCTGCGCGTCGCCGGGCAGCGTCAGCAGCAGGTAGATGTCGTCGCCCAGCTGGTAGTCGCGCGTGGTGGGCACGAACAGGCCGCCCTCGGCGAAGATGGGCATGTAGGCGGCGTACAGCGCGCCCTTTTCGCGAAAGACGAGCTGGATGACGCTCGGCCGTGCCGTCGCCGGCGGCGGGGAGCCCATCACGGAATTCGGTTCATCTGCCATCGTCTCGCCAGTGTAGCGAGCTTTGCCGCACTCCAGCGGCCCGGCAGCGAACGGTTACGGGGGGCTTGTCGGTGGCTTATTGCACGTTTGGCGCGTCCGGCCACGGCTCGCGCCGCACCGGCCGGCCGGCGCGCACCGTGTTGTGCACCTCGGCGACCTGGTCCGTCTCGCGCAGCAAGGCCTCGATGTCGGCGGGCGATGCCGTCGATTCGACCCGCGCGCGGTAGCGGATGTCCGTGGCCGCCAGTCCCGCGGCCGCGAACTCGGCCGACGCCTCGACCTCGACGGCGGTCAGCGTGATCCCGCGCGCCGCGGCCTCGCGGTAGAGGTCGTTGCAGTAGCAGGTGGCCAGCGCCAGCATCAGGAATTCGCCGCCATTGACGGCCGAACCGCCGCCCGCAGCCTTGGCCGCGACGGCCAGCGGCTGCGTCCGGCCGGCGGTGTCCAGCGTGACGTCGTGCGACGACGCGCGGTTGGCCAGGCGCGCGGCGATGCGCATCAGGCCGCGCCCCCGACGCTGCGGTCGCGCCCGCCCTGCTTGGCGCGGTAGAGCCGGCGGTCGACGGCGTCGAGGAACTGCATCAAGGTGTCGGTGGACGACGGGATGATGGTGCCCACGCCCTGGCTGACCGTGAGCAACCGGCCCACCGCCGACGCGCCGTGCGCGATCTGCGCCTTGAACAGCGCCTGGCGCACGCGTTCGCTGACGCGCTGCGCCGCAGCCTCGTCGGTGGCCGGCAGCACCAGCACGAACTCCTCGCCGCCGTAGCGGGCCAGCAGGTCGCGCGGGCGGTTGGCCACCGTGCCGAGCGCGGCGGCGACGGCCTTGAGGCACTCGTCGCCCTGCACGTGGCCGTGGCGGTCGTTGTATTGCTTGAAGAAGTCGATGTCGATCAGGATCAGCGACAGCGGCTGCGTGTTGCGCCGCGCCAGCGTCCATTCCTCGTCGAGCACCGCATCGAACTTGCGGCGATTGGACACGCCGGTCAGCCCGTCGCGGAACGAGTAGTCCTCCAGCTGCTTCTGCATCACCAGCAGCTTCTCCTCGGTCTTCTTGCGCTCGCTGATGTCGAACATGAAGCCGATCAGCGCCACCGGTTCGCCCGCCTCGTTGCGCACCACGTGCACCACGTCGCGGATCCACACGTACTCGCCCGAGGCGCTCAGCGCGCGGTAGTCGGCCTCGTGGTCGATGCCGGACTGCGACTGCTTCACGCAGAAATCGACCACCCAGGCGCGATCGTCGGGATGCATCCGCTCGGCCCAGTCGTTGACGGTCGCCCAGCTTTCCGGCTTCCAGCCCAGCAGCTGCTCGATCTGCGGGCCGACGTACTCGAAGGTCGCCGTCGGCCAGTCGATCTTCCAGGGAATCGCCCGGGTCGATTCGAGGAGCGTGCGGTAGACGTCGTTGTCGGGTTCGGAGATCTTCATGCGCGGTCCCGGCCAGGGTTTTCCAGGAGCATAACTGGCTCGTGTGAAGGGATTCACTGCCCGGCGCTATCCTCGGCCGCTGGTCCGCCTGCAAGCAGGTCGAATTTCACGAGGAGAGCATCGGAAATGAGCGCGAAGCACGAACACGAACTCGACGTCATCGACACCGGCGACCTGCGCCGCCGCGACTTCGTCGCGCTGTCGGTGGCCGGCGCTGCCGCGGCGACCGCCCTGCCCGCCGCGGCGGTCCCGGCCGGCCCGGCGGTGATCGAGAAGAACGTCACCATCAACACGCCCGACGGCAGCTGCAACGCGGCGTACTTCCACCCCGCCGAGGGCCGGCACCCGGCCGTGATCCTCTGGCCCGATGCCTTCGGCCTGCGCCCGTCCATGCGCGACATGGGCCGCCGGCTCGCCTCCGACGGCTACTCGGTGCTGGTGCCCAACCCGTTCTACCGCGTCGGCCCGGGCCCGTTCTACGAGACGGCCGCCAATGTCGACTTCAACGACAAGGCGACCTTCGCCAAGATCGGCCCGCTGATGGGCTCGATCGGCGCGTCGGGCGCGGCCGAGAAGGACGCGGTCGAGTTCGTCAAGTTCCTCGACGCCCAGCCGGAAGTGGACAAGGGCCGCAAGATCGGCACGCAGGGCTACTGCATGGGCGGCGCGCTCGTGTTCCGCACGGCTGCGGCCGTTCCCGAGCGCGTGGGTGCCGGCGCGTCGTTCCACGGCGGCGGCCTGGTCACCGACAAGCCCGACTCGCCCTACCTGCTCGTGCCGAAGATCAAGGCCCGGATGCTGGTGGCCATCGCCGGCAGCGACGACGCCAGGCAGCCCGACGCCAAGGACAAGCTGCGCAAGGCCTTCGACGACGCGCATGTCGCGGCCAGGGTCGAGGTCTTCGCCGAGGCCCACGGCTGGTGCGTGCCCGACATGCCGCACGAGGACGGCAAGCCCATCTACAACCAGGCCGACGCCGAGCGGGCGTGGAGCGAGCTGCTGGCGTTGTACAAGACGGCGCTGGGCTGAGCGTGGGCGCGGGGCCACCCGAGGGGTCTGGCCCCTCCTCGCATCGCGGGATGGCCTTGCCGGAAGCGAACCTGTCGATCGCGATGCGAGGCCGGGCCTGACCCCGAACGCGAGCGAATGCGGGGTCAGACCCCGCCTCGCATCGACGTGTCGTGTCCGCTTGCGATCGAAGCAAGCAGCGCGATTCGAGGAAGGGTCAGACCCCTCCGGCACCGCCCAGGCGCGTCACTTCGTCCAGCGATCCCGCACCCGCGCCGCCAGGTCGATCCTGACGTCCGGCACGCCGCCCGGCCCCGCCGCGCCCTCGGCTCCGGGCGCCCGCTGCGCCGCCACGCGCTCGAAATGCGCGCCGGCCTTGTCGGTGATGAAGCGCGACAGCGACGCGTACACGTGCCGGTCGCCCAGCCTGGCCTGCTCCGTCACGAAGAAGCGCTGCGGCACCAGCAGTTCCAGGTGCTGCTTCGCGCGCGTCATGCCCACGTAGAGCAGGCGGCGCTCCTCGGCGATCTGCTTCGCGTCGCCGGTGCTCATCTCCGACGGGATGCAGCCGTCGACGACGTTGAGGATCTGCACCGCGCCCCACTCCTGGCCCTTGGCCGAGTGGATGGTCGACAGGATCATGTAGTCCTCGTCGAGGTGCGGCGGCCCGGCCTCGTCGCTGGAGGCGGCGGGCGGGTCGAGCGTCAGCTCGGTGAGGAACCGTTCGCGGCTGGCATAGCCGCCGGCGATCTGCGTCAGCTGCGCGAGGTCGGCCTGGCGCGCCGGCGCGTCCTCGTGCAGGCGCTGCAGCAGCGGGACGTACCAGGCGCTGACGGCCTCGAGGTCGGCCGGCCAGCCGGGGCTCGCGCGCAGCCGCTCGTACAGCGCGACGAAGCCGGACCAGTCCTCCCCGGCCGCGGCGGGCATCGCGTGGGCGGCCAGCGCCGAGGCCGGCGCCGCGCAGGCGTCCATCGCATCGAGCAGCTTGCGCGCGTTCGCGGGGCCGACACCCGGCACCAGTTGCGCCACGCGAAAGCCCGCCAGGCGCGAGCGCGGGTTCTCGGCCCAGCGCAGGATGGCCAGCACGTCCTTCACGTGCGTGGACTCGAGGAACTTCAGTCCGCCGAACTTCACGAACGGGATGCGCCGCCGCGTCAGCTCGAGCTCGACCGCCGCCGAATGGTGCGCCGTGCGGAACAACACCGCCTGCTGCTTCAGCCGGATGCCCTCCTCGCGCCACGCCAGCACGCGGTCGGCCACCTGGCGCGCCTGCGCCGCCTCGTCGGGCACGGTGACGATGCGCGGCCGCGCCGACGACGGCCGGTCGCTCCACAAGGTCTTGGCGAAGCGCTCGGGCGCCTCCGCGATGACGGCGTTCGAGGCCTCGAGGATGGGCTGCGTTGAGCGGTAGTTGCGCTCCAGCGCGATCACGCGGGCGGGCCGCGCGAACTGCTGCGGGAAGTCGAGGATGTTGCGCACCTCGGCGGCGCGGAAGGCGTAGATCGACTGCGCGTCGTCGCCCACGACGGTCAGGCCGCGGCCGTCGGGTTGCAGCCCGCGCAGGATGGCGGCCTGCAGGCGGTTGGTGTCCTGGTACTCGTCGACCAGCACGTGGTCGAAGCGGCTCGCCACGTGACTCGCGAGCTCGGGTGCCTCCATCAGGGCCTGCCAGTACAGCAGCAGGTCGTCGAAGTCGAGGCTGTGCTGCTGCGCCTTCGCCTGGGCGTAGGCCGCGAACAGTTGCTGCAGCTCGGTCTCCCAGCCCAGGCACCACGGGAAGGCGTCGCGCAGCACGCCGTCCACGCTGCCCTGGCTGTTGACCACGCGCGAGTAGATCGCCACGCAGGTGCCCTTCTGCGGGAAGCGCAGCTTGGTCGCGGCCAGCCCCTGCGCCTGGCGCACGATCGCCATCAGGTCTTCGGCGTCCGCGCGATCGAGCACCGTGAAGTCGGTGGGCAGGCCGATCGCGTCGGCGTAGTCGCGCAGCAGGCGCGCGCCGATCGCATGGAAGGTGCCGGCCCAGGGCAGCGCGGGCGGGCGCGTGGAGGGCGGCAGGCCGAGGGCCTGGTGCACGATGCGGCCGGCGCGCTGCGTCATCTCGCCGGCGGCGCGGCGCGAGAACGTCAGCAGCAGCAGGCGCGTCGGGTCGGCGCCGCGCTGGACCAGGTGCGCCACGCGCGCGGCCAGCGTCATCGTCTTGCCGCTGCCGGCGCCTGCGATCACCAGCAGCGCGCGGGTGTCGCCATCGGCGCCGTGGTGCACGGCCGCACGCTGCTCGTCGTTCAGGCTCTCGAACGGATCGGCGGCGGGCGGCGGCGTGGCGACGGCAGACATGGGCCGAACTGTACGCCCATACAGACCCCGCGCGGCTGAACGCCTGGCCAGCGGGCCTCCCACCAACGGGGGCCGCCCCCCAAACGGGGGCCGCCGTGCGGGGCGCCGCCCGATAGTCTGGCGATCACCGCCCCGCACGCTTCACGAAGAGGTTCGTTCATGACGTCGCTCCTCGCCGCGCTCCTCGCGCTGGCCCTCGCCCCGACCCGCCCCGGCGTCGACGACGAGCCGTCCACCTCGGCCCTGCAGTTCAGCGTGCGCTTCGACGAGGCCACCGGCAGCGCGGCCCTGTCCTGCGACGAGTCGTCTTCGGGCAGTTGCGCGTTCTGGTTCGGCGACGGTCAGGGCAGCGCGCCCATCGCCGTCCAGGACGGCACGCTGGCCGTGGGCAGTGCGCCGGCGATCGTTCGCGTCGCGGCTGCCCGGCCGGCCTTCTGCGCGGGCGTGAGCGACCAGGCGCCGCCCAAGTGGCCGGACTGCACGCATGGGCCGCTCGGCGGGGCGCTCGATCGTTCGTCGACGATCGCCTGGCGCCGCCGCTGATCCGGCCGGCCTCAGGTCCGCACCACCTTGCGCATGAAGGCGAGGCGGATCGTCGGCGCGTGCTGGATCTGCTCGACCACCTCGTAGCCGTGGCGCAGGTAGAAGCGCACGTTGTCCACCATGACCATGTTGGTGGTCAGCTCGAAGCGCGCGGCCTGCGGATGCGCGGCCTCGATCGCCGCGAGGAGCCGAGCGCCCAGGCCCTTTCCCCGCTGATCGTCCGCCACGACCAGCACGCGGACGACGCAGGTGTCGCCGGTCATGACGCCGCGGATCGCGCCGACCAGCCGGTCGCCGTCCATCGCCTTGAGCACCGTGGCCTCGAGGATGTGCGCCTCGATGGTGGCCACCGTCTCCTGCAGCGGCGGAATCTCCCGCGACCCGCAGGCACGCGCCTCGGGCTCGAAGGCGAGCCTCTGCAACGCGAGCATCGCGGGCGCGTCCTCGAGGCGGGCGGAAACGATCATCGGCACCGGGTGCGTCATGGGGCCTGCAATCGCGCCAGCTGGTCCAGCGTCGGGAAGCCGTCGGCCGGCAGGTTGCGGCTGCGCTGCCAGGCGCGCAGGGCCTGGCGCGTGGCCGGGCCCATCTGGCCGTCGACGTCGCCGGCGTTCAGGCCGCGGTCGTTGAGCGCCTGCTGCAGCGCCTTGAGCTGGTCGCGCGTCAGCGGCAGCAGGTCGCGCGGCCACGCGCCCTGGACGCCGGGGCCGCCGCCGATGCGCTGCGCCAGCAGGCTCACGGCCAGCGCGTAGCTGGTGGAGTTGTTGTAGCGCAGCAGCGTGCGGAAGTTCGCGCCGACCAGGAAGGCCGGGCCGCGCACGCCGGCCGGCAGGAAGATCGCGCCATCGGGCAGCTCGGGCAGCGGCGCCCCGTCCAGCGTCTGCACGCCCTCGCCCGCCCATTGCGCGCTGGGCTGGCGCAGCGAATCGTCGGCGCGGCCGGCGTCGAAGCCGTCGGGCAGCTTCACCTCGGCACCCCAGGCCTGGCCGGACTGCCAGCCCGAGCGCGCCAGGAAGTTGGCCGTCGACGCGGCGACGTCGGCCATGCTGCCCCAGATGTCGCGCTTGCCGTCACCGTCGGCATCGACCGCGTACTGCAGGAAGGCGCTCGGGATGAACTGCGTCTGGCCCATCGCGCCGGCCCACGAGCCGATCATGTGCGCCCGGTCGATGTCGCCGCTCTGCAGGATCTTCAGCGCGGCCATCAGCTGCTGCTTCGCCCACGCCTCGCGCCGGCCCTCGAAGCCGAGCGTGGCGAGCGCGTCGATGGTGGGGATGTCGCCGAAGTTGGCGCCGTAGTCGCTCTCCATGCCCCAGATCGCGACGATGGTGGCCTGCGGCACGCCGTACTGCGCGGTGGCGGCGTCGAGCTGCGGCTGGACGTCGACGAGCTTGAGCTGCCCGCGCTGCACGCGCGCAGGCGACACGATCAGGTCGAGGTAGTCCCAGATGGCACGCGTGAACTCCGGCTGCGCGCGGTCGGACGCGATGGCGCTCGGCCGGTAGTGCGCGTCGTCGAAGGCCAGGTGCAGCGTGGCGTCGTCGACGCCGGCCGCGCGCGCCGAATCCTCGAAGGCCGATACCCAGCGCGCGAAGCCCTGCTGCTGCGCGAGCTCGTCCATCGACACGCCCGCCGCCTGCGCCGCCGCCGGCGTGATGGCCGGCGGTTGCGGCGACGTGGACGGCGGGCTCGCACAGCCGGTCAGCACGACCGCCAGGAGCGTGCCGGCGTGGCGCCAGGCGGGGACGAGGTACGGCGGTCGGGGATCGAACATGCGGGGATTCTCGCCGTCAGGATGCATCGCCGTGTGACCCGCCCCCGGCCGGGGAAGTTTCGTCGACATGGCAGGTGGCGCGCGACATCGCATACGCGAGCGAACGCACGCGCTGGACGGCGCCGCTGCGGTCGTCGAACTCGGCCACCATCAGGTCGAGCGCGCCGCGCGCCGCATGCACCTCCACCGGCAGCCATGGCGCGCCGAGTGCGGCCCAGCGCGCGTCGTCCAGCAGCATCTCGCCGGTCAGGAACAGCTGGCGCCCGGCGGCGCCGTCCTCGAAGTGCGCCGCCTCGGCCCGCCCCGCGTCCTCGGGCCGGCACAGGCCGTGCGCCATGACCGGGTCGAACACGACGAGATCGCCCGCGCGCAACGGCAGGCGCAGCGCCGCGTGCGGCATGACGAACTCCACGTCGCCCACGTCGAGCGCAAGGATCCAGAACAGGCTGCGCGACCAGTGGCGTGCGACGTCGTTGTGGAATCCCGCGCCGCGCGAGGCCAGCCAGTCGACGCGCGTCGCGACGCTGCGCTCGTAGTCGGCCGGCTCGTCCCCGAGCACTCGCGTCACGCGCAAGGCCTGCGCGAGCGCGCCCGCGAGACCGGGCAGGTCCGCCGTCGCCTCGAGCTCGTCCCAGGTGGTGGCGGCGTAGTCCACGGCGAACGGTTCGGCGATGTCCACCCGCGCGTAGCCCGCCGCGGCAAGGCGTGCGCAGGCGGACGCATCCACCAGGCCCGCGGCCACCACGTGCACGCGGCCGTATGGGGCTCGCGCCTCGAAGGCGTGGCAGGGTTCGTCGCTGCGCACCGCGAACGCGCGGAACGGCGCGGGCACGGCGTGCACGTCGGCGGCGACGAGGCGATGGGCGGGCGGCGGCATCCGGCCATTGTCGCGGCACGCCGCGCGCCGCCTTTGTCGCCGGGCCTACTTGAGCTTGAGCTCCTGCAGCTCCATGCTGCCCGAGAGCTTGCGCATGACCTTGCGCTCGCCCATGCCGGCGTCGAGCTTGTGCGTGTCTTGCGCCATGAACTTCTCGAACTTCTTCTGGACGGACAGCTGCTGCGCGGTGGTCAGGTAGTCCTTGGTCTCGACGGCGAGCATCAGGTCGGGCTCGCCGGCGCGCGCATTGTTGATCTGGAACACGTGGTACGAGACGATGTCGCCCTCCTTGACCCCGTAGTCCTGGCCCTTCTTCCAGGTCTTGGACAGGTAGTCCATGTAGTTCTCGAACTGGCCCGGCTCGACCGTGATGTAGCTGAAGTTCCAGACGGTGCCGGGCACGTAGCTGGAATCCTGCGCGGACGCGGCGGACCCGAGCACGGCCAGGGCAACGGCGGCGGACACCGCCAGGCTGCGGACGATCTTCATGGCAATCCCTCCGTCACCCGTCACGCGGTGACTGCGTTGGCGCGACGTGCGCCGGCAGCATTCGCGGTCCTGCCGGCCCGTGCTGCCGACGGGGCGGCGGGCGCCACTGTGCGCCCGATGGCCGCTTCGCGCAACCGCTAGTTCCGCTGAAACCACGGGTTAGCGCCGCGGGGTCGCTGGAACGGCACCCGGAGCAGCCCCCGCGCCCTGCTGCTCCAGGCTCGTGCCTGGCCGCCGTGCGCGAATCCGCACGCGGCCGTCCTCCCGGGCGGCTGCGGTACCCTTGCCGTCATGACCACCCCGGCGCTCCATCTGAGGATCCACGGCCTCGTGCAAGGCGTCAGCTACCGCTGGAACCTGGTGCAGGCCGCCCGCCAGCACGGCGTCGCGGGCTGGGTGCGCAACCGCCACGACGGTTCCGTCGAAGCCATGGTCGCCGGCCCGCAGGCTGCGCTGGACGAACTCGTCGCCTGGGCCCGTCGCGGCCCGCCGGGCGCGCGCGTCGACCAGGTGGACGTCGAACCCGCCGAGGGCACGTTCGACGGTTTCGAGCAACGCCCCACCGCATGACCCCGCGCCGCCCCGCCCCGCGCCTGCCGGTGGTCGATAGCGACCGCTGCACCGGCTGCGGCCGCTGCGTCGCCGCCTGCGGCCCGCGCGTCCTCAGCCTGGAGACGACGGCCGACTGGCGCAAGTCCGCCGTGCTGCACGAGCCCGACGGCTGCACCGGCTGCAGCCTGTGCGCCATGCGCTGCCCGTTCGGCGCCATCACGATGCGGCGGCCATCGGGCGGGACCGGGTCCTGAACCTTGCCCCGCCAGGCGCCTCAGCTCGCGCGCCGCGGCTTCGCCCACACCGCCTTGGCCTCGGCCAGCAGGCTGTCGGTGATCAGCGGGGCGTTGAACGGGTGCTCGTCGTGGCGCGCGAGGCGGGCGAGCGACTGCGACCAGTCGGCGAGCCTGGCCCAGGCGGCTGCGGGCGGCAGGCTGCTTGGCGGGAAGTAGCGCGGCTCGGCGCCGGCGGCCAGGGCCATGGCGTCGTGGCACAGCTTCTGCAGCACCTCGCGCAGGCGCGGGATCGTGGCGCCGGCGGGAGGCTCCCAGCGGCCTTCGGCGACGCGCCGGGGCAGCGCGATCCAGGCCGCGGCGTCGAAGCCTTCGGCGGCGAGACGGCGCGCCGCGAGCGGCTGGCCGCCGGCCGCGGCCAGCAGCACCGGCGCGCTGGCGGCGCCCTGCGCCTCCAGCCATGTGAGCGCCTGTTCCGGCGTGGGGCCCTCGAACAGCAGGCGCTGGCAGCGGCTGCGCAGCGTGGGCAGCAGGCGCTCGGCGTCCTCGGCCACCAGCAGCAGGCGCACCCCCACGGGCGGCTCCTCCAGCGTCTTGAGCAGCGCGTTCGACGCGACGAGGTTCATCGAATCCGCCGGAAACAGCAGCAGCACCTTGGCGCGACCGCGCGACGAACTTTTCTGGGTCCAGCCGATCGCGTCGCGCACGGCCTCGATGCGGATTTCCTTGCTGGGCTTGCGCTTGGCCTTGCCCTCGCCGTCGCCCGCATCGGGCGCGTCGTTGCCGCCCACGCTCCAGCCGAGCTCGACCTGCGTCAGCTCGGGCAGCAGCGCCAGCAGATCGGGATGGCTGTTGGTGGCAAGGAGGTGGCACGCCGTGCAGCGGCCGCAGGGCGCGTCGGCCCCCGCGGTCTCGCACAGCCAGGTGCGTGCGACGCGCAGCGCCAGCTCGAACACGCCCGCGCCGGCGTTGCCCTGCAGCAGCAGCGCATGGCCGCGCTGGCGGGTGGCGATGTCGCGCGCCGGGCCGGCGAGCCAGGGCAGCGTGGAATCGTCGGGCGCGGCGCTCATGCGGTATGCCGGTTCGAGTCCGGCCCGGGGTACCAATTGCGCGACGCCAGCGCCGCGATCGCCTCGGCGCGCACCGCGTCCAGCGGCTGCGACGAGTCGATGCGCGCGAAGCGCGCGGGCGCCGCCTGCGCGCGTGACGCGTACCCGGCGCGCACGCGGGCGAAGAAGGCCTCGTCCTCGCGCTCGAGCCGGTCGGCGTCGCGGGCCGCGGCGCGGCGTTGCGCGGCGACGGCGGGGTCGACGTCGAACCACAGCGTGAGATCGGGCTGGCGGCCTTGCTGCACCCAGGCCTCGAGCTGCGCGAGGACCGTGCCGTCGAAGCCGCGGCCGGCGCCCTGGTAGGCGAAGGTGGAATCGGTGAAGCGGTCGCACAGCACCAGCGCGCCGCGCGCCAGCGCCGGCTCGATGACGTTGCGCAGGTGGTCGCGCCGGGCCGCGAACACGAGCAGCGCCTCGGTCAGCGGGTCCATCGCGTCGTGCAGGAACAGCCCGCGCAGCTTCTCGGCCAGCGGCGTGCCGCCCGGCTCGCGCGCCAGCACGACCTCGGCGCCGCGCGCGCGCGCCCAGTCGGCCAGCGCCGCGATGTGCGACGACTTGCCGGCCCCGTCGATGCCTTCGAAGGTGACGAAGCGACCGGCCGCGCTGGCGGCAAGGTGGTTCACCGGCGTCACTTGTGGCCGCCGCGGATGTACTGGTTCACCGCGGCATTATGGGCGTTGAGCGTCTCGCTGAAGACGCTCGTCCCGTCGCCGCGCGAGACGAAATACAGCGCCTTGATCGGCTCCGGCCGCACGGCCGCGCGCAGCGCCTCGCGCCCCGGCAGCGCGATCGGCGTCGGCGGCAGGCCGGCGCGGGTGTACGAGTTGTAGGGCGTGTCGGTCTGCAGGTCGACCTTGTGCAGGCTGCCGTCGTAGGCCGCGCCCAGGCCGTAGATCACCGTCGGGTCCGACTGCAGCGGCATGCCGATGCGCAGCCGGTTGGAAAACACCGCGCCGACCTTGCCGCGGTCGGACGCCGCGCCCGTCTCCTTCTCGATGACCGACGCCAGCGTCAGCGCCTCGGCGGGCGACTTCAGCGGGCTGTCGGCCGCGCGCAGCGCCCACGCGGCCTGCAGCTGGCGCTCGAGCGCGTCGTGCGCGCGCTTGAGCACGAGGATGTCCTTGACGCCCTTGCTGTAGACGTAGGTGTCGGGAAAGAAGCGCCCTTCGGCCTTCTCGCCGGCGGGCGCGCCGATCGCCGCCATCAGCGCGTCGTCGCTCATGTCCTTCGTCGTGGGCTTGAGCCCCGGCGCGGCGGCGAGCGCGGCGCGCATCTGGCGAACCGTCCAGCCCTCGATGATGTGCACCGACTCCAGTTCCTCGTCGCCACGCACCATCTTCTCGAGCAGCGAGCGCGGAGTCGCGCCCTGCGAGACGAGGTAGCTGCCCGCGCGGATGCGCTTCGCGTCGCCCGACCAGCGGAACCACTGGTAGAGCAGCTCGGGCGGCGCATCGACCCCGGCGTCGTGCCACAGCCGCACGATCTCGCGCACCGGCGTGCCGGGCTCGATGGAGACCTCGACGTCGTCGTGCGCGAGCTTCAGCGGATGTTGCAGCCACCAGAAGGCGGCGCCGGCGGCTCCCGCGGCGAGCACGAGCAGCAACAGGAACAGGCGTTTGAGCATGGAACCCGGGCGTCCTCCAGCGGAGGCCCTGCTGGCGATGGGAAAGATGGGCCGCCATGATAATCGTGCCCATGAGTCCGACTGTTACCGCCTCTTCCGACCTCGCCCTCGGCGCACCCGTGGCGGTCCGCCTCGCCGACTGGGGCGTCATCCGCGCCAGGGGCGAGGACGCCGCCACGTTCCTCAACGGCCAGCTGACGCAGGAGACGATCAGGCTCGACGTCGGCCAGGCGCGCCTGGCCGGCTACTGCTCGCCCAAGGGCCGGCTGCTGGCCAGCTTCGTGATGTGGCGCGCGGCGCCCGACGAGATCCTGCTCGCCTGCAGCGCCGACCTGCTCGCGCCCACGCTCAAGCGGCTGTCGATGTTCGTGCTGCGCGCCAAGTGCAAGCTGACCGACGCATCCGCCGAGATCGCGCTGTGGGGCGTCGCCCTGCCCGGGCTGCTGCACGGCGACGCCGCGCATCCGATCCCGGCCGCGCCGTACGCGACGTCGTCCGTCGCCGGCGGCGCCGCCCTCCGGCTGGCCGACGCCGCGGGCGCCACGCGCGTGCTGTGGGCCGCCGCGCCCGACGCCACCCCGCCGTGGGCCACCACGTCCAGCCCCGACGTCTGGAACTGGCTGGAGGTGCAATCGGGCGTGCCGCGAATCGTGGCCCGCACCGTCGAGGCCTTCGTGCCGCAGATGGTCAACCTCGAGCTGGTGGGCGGGGTGAACTTCCAGAAGGGCTGCTACCCGGGCCAGGAGATCGTCGCGCGCAGCCAGTACCGCGGCACGCTCAAGCGCCGCATGGTGCTGGCCGAGGGCGCGACGGCCGCCGCCGCGGGCGCCGAGGTGTTCGCCGCCGCCGACCCGGAGCAGCCGGCCGGCCAGATCGTGCTGTCCGCCAGCCTGCCGCACCCCGGGGGCGGCGCGCGGCACGCGGCGCTCATCGAGGTCAAGCGCGCGCTCGCGGAGGCCGGCGAACTGCACGTCGGCGCAGCCGACGGCCCCGTCGTGCGCCTGCGCGCGCTGCCGTACGAGATTCCGGCCGACAACGCCGGATAGTGCGTTGGTGGAGCGCGTTCAGCGGGGTGAAAGCGTGATGGACCGCACGGCTGGACCGCTGGTCTGCGTCTACTATCGTGTCGCGCGTGCCGATGCGTCGCGAGTCATTTCGGAAGTGCGTGAATTCCAGCGCACATTGGGCCCCGCCGGCGGCGTGAACTCGACGGAAGTGCTCTTACGATTCGACCTGCCCTCCCCGGCTTCCATCGCCTCGTTGCCTGATGCCCGTGCGCCGTCCCTCCATCCCGCAGAACCGCCCGTCGCCGACCCCGGCGCGGACGCGACCGTGATGGAGACCTACCGCCTGTCGCTGCCGCTGCCCGGCCCCGACGCGGACGCCGCGCTGCGGGCCTTCCTGGCCCGGCTGGAGACGGCCTCGCTGCCGCACGCCAGCCTGCTGCGCGGCGCCCGCCACGTCGAACTGTTTGCCCCATGTGCCTCGTAGCCCTCGCGATCGACGAGAACCGCCGTTTCCCCCTGGTGATCGCCACCAACCGCGACGAGTTCTTCGAACGGCCGGCCGCCCGCATGGGCTGGTGGACACCCGCCGAGGGCGGCCCGGAGATCCTCGCCGGCCGTGACCTGCACGCCGGGGGCACCTGGCTGGGCCTGTCGGCCGCCGGCCGCCTGGCCCTCGTCACCAACGTGCGCCGCCCGCAGGATGCCGACCCCGAGGCCCCCAGCCGCGGCGGCATCGTGCCGCACTGGCTGCGCACCGAGCTGCGCCCCGACCAGTTCTGGATGCAGACCTCGCTGTCCGGCTACGCCCCGTTCAACCTGATCGCGGCCGACTTCCGCCGCGGCGACTGCTTCTTCGCCAGCAACGACCTGCCGATCCCGCGCCGCATCGAGCGCGGCATCTTCGGCCTGTCCAACGCGTCGCTCGACACGCCCTGGCCCAAGGTGACGAAGCTCAAGCAACGCCTGGGCGAGGCGCTGAAGACGGCCGAGTCCGTCGACGGCCTGTCCAGCCAGCTGTTCACCGCGCTGGCCGACCGCGAGCCCTTCCCCGACGACCAGCTGCCCAACACCGGCATCGGGCGCGACCGCGAACGCGTGCTGAGCTCCGCCTTCATCCGCACGCCCGACGGCGCGTACGGCACGCGCTGCTCCACGATCATCATCACCGAGAAGATCAAGCGCCAGCTGGTGACGCACGTCTTCGAGCGCACCTTCACCGCCGGCCCCGGCCTGGCGCTGCTGCGCCGCACGCTCCTGAAGGACTGGCCGCCGCGCTACGCCGACCGCGCGCCGCAGACGGTGGAGACGACGGTCGTCGCCGAGACCGAGGACGACGGCCAGGGCGTGCCCACGCTGGAGATGCCGATGCCCGTGAAGAAGACGCGGGTGCGCAGCCTGCTCAAGCCGATCAGCCGCTAGCGGCTCGCGGCGCGGCCTGCGCGTCATACTCAATGCCGTATCCGCGGGCTTGTCAATAGCCCGACGAGCCATTGACGCCCCGGTCGCGTCGGCCAAGATCGCCCCTGCATGAACGGGCGCCTTCGCGCCTGATGCCCGAAGAGGAGACGACCATGGCCCTGGTGTTCTACAAGCCGGAGAACAAGACGCAGGTCAGCGACTTCAAGAACTACATGAGTCCCGCGCAGGCGTGGAACGACGTGAACGCGGTCGGCATCGACAACGACGTCTCGCGCTATGCCACGCAGCGCAACAACGAGGCCGACATCAAGGCCATGCTGGAATCGTCGGCCTCGCGGTTCGCGATGTCCGAGATCGTCTACGACAACCCCGGCATGAAGACCAAGGTCACCCTCGGCCAGGCGGTCGCCAACTCGGGCGACACGGTCGTCGTGCTCAAGGGCATCCACCAGAAGTCCAAGCCGCACGTGACGGTGGCGTACGGGATGCACATCTTCCATCTGTACGTGCAGGAACTGGGCTCCGACCAGACGAAATTCGGCGTCAAGAGCATGTCCAAGGGCGAGGCGTACGACCAGCTAGGGTGGAAGACCGTCTAGTCGCGGGGCGGTTTGCCGCCGGCGTCAACGGCCGTTCGCTTCGCACGCGGTGCCCCGCCGGCGAAGCCGCGCGCGAGTCAGTGGAACCGCAGTGCCACCCCGACCGCGAAGACCGCGTACAGCCCGGCCATCGCGAACAGCCGCTTCGCCGTCAACACGTGGCGTTTCAGCAGCACCAGCATCGCGACGATCGCCGCCATCGTGACCGCCGCGCCCCACAGCAGCGGCGCGCCCAGCAGCCACGGCGTGAAGAAGATGCCCAGCGCGCTCGGCACGGTCGCCTGGATCATCATCGCGCCGCTGATGTTGCCGAGCGCCAGCTCGGTCTTGCCCTGGCGCACCCAGATCACCGCGTTGAGGATCTCGGGCAGCTCGGTGGCGATCGGGCTCAGCAGCAGCGCCACCAGCTGCGGCGACAGCCCCAGCCACGGCCCGACCGCCTCCAGCTGGTGCACGAACAGCTGCGACGCGAAGAAGATGACGACCAGCGCCCCGCCCGTCTGCAGCACCGCCCAGATCGTGGCGGGATGCTCCGCGTGCGGCCGCAGCTTCAGCGGCTCGAACTCGATGCCCGCGCAGCTGGGATCCTCGATGCCCTCTCCCTTCAGCTCGCGCCACACGTACAGCGCATAAGCGGCCAGGAACAACCAGCCCAGCCACGGCTTGCACGCGAACGCGGCCAGGCCGAGCGCCACCTTGAACACGAACACGCCCAGGAACCACGCCTGGTCGTGCGCGAGGCGCGCGGTGCTGAACTCCTGCGCGATCTTCTTCTGGTGCCGCGCGCGATCCATCAGGAACATCGCGCCGACCACCGCGTACGCCAGCGTCGACAAGGCCAGCGGCCCGCCCAGCGCGGCCCCGACGCCGATGTCCTTCGCATCGGGTGTCTTGCCGAACACGACGGCCACCAGCGTGACTACGCTTTCCGGCAAGGCCGTGCCGAACGCGGCGAGCACGGTGCCGACCGCGGTGCGCGAGACGCCGAAGCGATGGCCGACCCATTCGACGCCGTTGACGAAGAATTCGCAGGCGAGGTAGATGATGACGGCGGAACCGAGGAGGAGTGCGAAGGTGAGGATCATCGCGTGGCTCCTGGCGCAATCTCACGCAGGCCCACTCGCGCGGACGCCGCGATCGATTGCAGATGCTCGCCGATCGCGCTCGCTCGCGTACGCCCGCCTGCGCCCGCACTGGCGCGGGACGTACATCCCGCGCGACTGCGCGCGAGCACAGACATGGGGACGTGCTGGCGCACGAGCGCACCCGCCCGCGCGAAGACCGTCGCCGGGCGCGACGCGTGTCGATTCGAGAGATTCAAGTGAGGATTTCCGCGGGGGCCGGGACGCATCAACCAATGACGCAGCGTCCTCCCCAGCCCCGGGTCAGGACACCACGCCAAAGGTCTTGCCAAGCCCGCCGATGACGGGCCGCGCCGACCATGCCGCGATGGGGCGGCAAGTGTGTTGATCGGCGCACTTCGCGACGGGCGTGAAGGTGGCTACTCCCCTAAGGACAATGAATTTTACCGCACTCCAAATGTGGCCGATGCTGTGCTGTCGAGTGATCGTAAGCGCCCGGGCATGCCATGTACGTGCAGCGTCGCCGTTGTCTGAGGCATCCAGGCACAGTCGCGCGCCCCGCTATAGTCACCTGACATCTAACATCCAAGCTTCCGCATGACATACGACCCGCTTTCCGACGTAGTCGATGAGGCTCTCAACATTGATGCAGGCGTACTGGAGGCTCTGAACAACTTCCGCTCACGCGCCAAGATGCCATATCTACCTGGCGTGGATACCGCGGCTGAGCGCGCACGTCTGTCGAAAGTTCTGGATGACGTGGCGGACGCCCTTATCCAGGGCATCGAGGCACACCCGTCGAAGCTATGGGTAATGACGCAGTTTCAGCGCGGTCTCGTCCTCGTTGAGCCTGAAGACACGGAGGGTCGAGAGCACTTCGGAACCGAGCTCGAGAACCTCATGGACATCCTTGGCATCGAGAGTTCCGACGGCCTCCTGAGCGCCTACCTAGGGGGCCTGTAGGCCTGCCGTTCGGGATCATTTGGGCCGCCTTGACCTCCCCTTAGGCGAAAGTCGCTCCAACCTGCCAGCGATGCGGCAGAAGATCGGCGACCCGCGAGGCCGGCTGCGTCGGCAACCGTTCCAGTACGTCCTTGAGGTAGGCGTGCGGGTCGTGCCCGTTGATTCGGGCAGATTGCACCAAGCTCATGATCGCCGCGGCGCGCTTCCCAGCGCGCAGGCTTCCCGCGAAGAGCCAGTTCGAGCGTCCGAGCGCGATTGGTCTGATCTGGTTCTCTACTCAGTTGTTATCGCACGGCAGATCGCCGTCGTCCAGATAGCGCGTCAACGCCGGCCACCGCCCGCGGCTGTAGTCGATGGCCTTGGCGATTGCCGAGCCGTTGGGCACCCGTGCCCGTTGTGCGTCCAGCCAGTCCTTCAACGTCTTCGCGATCGGCGTGGCTCTCTCATGTCGTAGTCGTCGTCGTTCGTCCGCCGTGAGGTTCTGGGCATCACGCTCGACGTCGTATAGCAATCGGAAGCACTCCAGAGCTTCCTCCGCGATTGCACTACGGTTGGTGGCCCAGAGGTCATAGAACTTGCGTCGCGCGTGCGCGAGGCACCCGGCTTCGGTGAGTCCGTGCGCGAAGGCGGCCTTGTGTAAGCGAACAGCGAAGTCATGTTGACCGCGCGGCGCCGCCGTAGGAGCCTCGTGTCCGCTTAACTTACGCGGACACATGGACACTTACGGGGTCGATCTGATGGGGCGGCGCCGCCGCCGGCGG